>Ga0080006_1166651_pt1 | contig 185201 bp, 158 predicted proteins | sample RS3BMetagenome_FD_69209 | JGI IMG/M metagenome (GOLD analysis project Ga0080006, IMG submission 69209) | Ferric oxide microbial mat and aquatic microbial communities from Rainbow Spring, Yellowstone National Park, USA - RS3B (SPADES... ...
AGGCCGCGGCGCTGCTCGAGCCCGCCGCGCGCGATGCGCTGGCCGCCAAGCGGCGTTGGCTGGCGGCGCTGTTCGCCTCTGTCATCGAGCAGGCGCTGCCCGGGCTTGGGGCGAGGGGCGGGGAGCCGCCGGCGCGCGCGCTGCTGGCAATGCTGGAAGCCGCCGCGGGCTGGAGCGATGCCGAGCGCGGCGATCAGGATCTCGCCGCTTACGCCGCCCGTGCGGTGGCCGGGGTGCTCGCCATGGCCGCACCCCCGCCCGAGAACGGCTCCGGCAAGCCCCGCGACCAAGACCAAGACTCGGATGCTGCCCCCGAAACCTCGCCCGCACCCTGCAGCACCGCGCCATCGGAAAGTGCCGCGCCATCCGTAAGTGCGGCGGCACCGGTTTCAGCCCCCGCTAGCGCCGGCGCGCGCGTTGGCGCACCAGCGCCAGAATGGCACGGCAAAGCGGCGTCGGAACCTCCACCCATTCCGCCATCTCCACCACCGCTCCCAGCAGCGCTTCAATCTCCAGCGGCCGGCCCTGCTCCAAATCCTGCAACATCGAGGTCTTGTGCGCCCCCACCTCGGCCGCCCCCGCAATCCGCTTGTTCATGGATCACACGTGCCCTCCATGCTCCGCCGCGCCGGACAGAAGGCGTCACCGCGCCCCGGGCGAAGTGATCAAGAGGCAGTTGGTGCGGCCGGAGGCAAGGCAGTTTTCCAGACGGGCCTCGGCGCTGAGTTTTTGCACAAGCCAAAGCCCGCCCAAGACCAAGACGATCAACACCAGAAGGGCGATGAGGGGGCCGAGGGGCGGGCGCGGGCGGGCATCGCCGTTTTCCTCGCCGTTTTCATTTTCGCAGTCAGCCATAGGGTGCAAGAACCCTGATGCCGATGGCCGGGCGGTGAAATCTCAGCCTAACCCTGAACTGCTGTGCGAAAAGCAGGATCATCCAATGCCTTCGTCACGGCCTCCGTCGCGCTTTGCTCAAGCAGGGTGGAAAGTCCGGCCGTGGGGGCAAAACTTAAAGTATCGATCGTATAGAGAGAAGAATCCCGTTTCAGGCTCTTTGTCTCGCGCGAATAGACGATATCGCCGCTTCCGTGCCGTTTCAGAGTGATCAGAAAATCGGCTTCGGCCTCGCCGCCGGCCGCTTGTTCTGCGCGCAGCCTGCGGATTTGCACATCGAGGTCGAATTGCTGCGCCCCGGTCGGGGCCAGCAGGCCGCGCGCCATCAACGCCCCTTCGGCAACGTTGCGCACCGCCTGTTCGGGCGGAAGCTCGCTCAACAGCGGGTGGGGGTGCAAGCCCAGAGGCCCGCTGACGGTTCCGAGGTCGCGCAGGTTCCGCGGGGCGCGGACTTCGGCGACGGCCACGCGCGACGCGGCGGTTGCGACAGGGGCGGCTGCATCCGGCTGGTAGGCCAGCGGCACCTGAAGCGGCGCTCCGGTGCAGGCGGACAGCCCCAAGAAAAGCGCCCAGTGAAGAGAGAAGCGAAGAGAAGGGAAGCGGGCCATGACTGACGAAGAAGTTTCGGGGGTATTGGTGAGAATGCCATGATCGGCAGGGACCGGCAATCTTCCGCTAGGCCGCCATGTCGGCCGAGGAGGTTGCATGCATCGGGCGTTGGGCCGTCCACAGCCGCACTTCGATGGGCCCCGGCACCGCGGCAGGTGCACTCGGGATCAACCCGGCCGAATGAAAGAAGCCGCTCATGGCGGCCTCGGCAAAGCCTGGCCATCGATGCGCCAGACGTTCGGCCAAATCGGTGCGCGCGTGCAGGGCAAGGTCCACCACCAGCAGCCGCCCGCCGGGGCGCAGCACCCGCGCGGCCTCGGCGACCGCGGCGGCAGGGTCTTCCGCGTAGTGCAGCACCATTTGCAGAACGGCCAGGTCGAAAGCGCCGTCGGGGAAGGGCAGCCGATACATGTCCGCTTGGCGCACCGTGCAGTGCTGAAGGCCGGGGCGGGACAGTCGCGCGCGGGCCAAAGCCAGCATGGCCCGGCTGGCATCGATGCCGATCCCTGTGCCGATGCGCGGGGCCAGCAACTCCAACAGCCGCCCGGTGCCGGTGCCGATATCCAACACCCGCTCGAGCGGACCTTCCGGCAACAGCCGCAGCAGGGCGGCCTCAACCGCAGCCGCCGGCAGGTCCAAGGCGCGCATTTCGTCCCAATCCGCGCCTTGGCGGCGGAAGGTTTCCGACGCAATACGCGCCCGTTCCGCGAGCGCCCGCGCGGCTTGCCGTCGGTCAGCGGCGAGGGTGGGATCGGTTTCCGGCAGCCGGGCGATCAGATCGCGCACAAAGGCCCCCATCTCGCCGGGGGGGAGGCTGAACCAGACATTCGGCCCCTCGCGCGTGCGCTCGAGCAGCCCGGCATCGCACAGCAGACGCAAATGGCGCGACAGTCGCGGCTGCGACTGGCCCAGGATCTCGGCGAGGTCAAGCACGCAAAACGCGCCGCGCGCAATAAGCGCGAGCAGCCGAAGCCGGGTGGGCTCGGCGGCGGCGCGCAAGGCGGCAAGCAGACGTTCCATGTTGGTAAAATGACATAAACATATCCTTATTTCCAGATGAAGCCGCCCGCGGGCTATGCGCCGGCGGCCTGCGGCGGCTCCAGCGCGCGCTGCATCAAGACCACGTCGAGCCAGCTGCCAAACTTGAACCCCACATTGCGCAAAAGCCCCACCTGGCGAAAGCCCAAACTGGCATGCACGCCGATCGAGCCGGCATTGGCGGAATCCCCGATCACCGCGATCATTTGGCGGAAGCCTTGGGCGGCCGCGAGCGGGAACAAAGCGGATACAAGCGCCTTACCGACGCCTTGGCCCCGCACATCCTCGCGCACGTAGACGCTATCTTCCGCGCAGAACCGATACGCACTCCGGCTTTTATATTGGGCGTAGTAGGAAAAGCCAAGCACCCCGGTGGCATCGGTTCCCACCAGCCAGGCGCCTTGACTGCAGACGGCCTCAAACCGGCTGGTGATTTCCTCCAGCGAAGGCGGCTCTTCTTCAAACGAGCCGGTACCGTGCAACACGTGGTAAGCATAGATGGCTTGGATCTCGGGCAGGTCGTCCAAGGCGGCGTGGCGGATGATCATGGCGAATACAACCCTGTTCGCTTGCGGTGTTATGTGCTAAAAGAGGTCCAAGATAAACGAAATTTGAAATGGAAAAATGTCGTACGGGGGTGATCTTTTGTGTTCGATGCTTTATCAACCGAGATTGGCGCGGGCACCCGGGGGGTCGGCACCTCTTTCAGCGATTGAGATCAGGCTGGGCGTCGGGCGGTGGGAATTCTTGCGCGGAGCACGCGCCGGCCTGACGCATTGACACTGTGCCGTAACCGCTTGCCAGCGATTGGCTAAGGAGTGTGAGTTGGATCGTATCGAACCTGGCCCAGACCATTTGCCGCAGGCATCGGACGTTCATGCGAAGATCGGCGAGGGCACAGAGCAAACCGTATCGGATCTCGCCGAAACCCGCGTGCGCGCCGTCTTGGAAGCGGCACGCTATCACGGGATAGAGCTGGATCGCGCCGATCTCCGCTATCCGCGCGGAGAGTCGCCGACACCGCTTGCTCTGCTTGCCTGGGTGCGCAATGCCGGGTTGTGGGCGAAAGCGATGCAGCTTTCCTGGCGGCAGATCGTGCGTTTGAAGGGCCCCGCACCGGTGGTACTGCTGTTTCGCGACGGCGGAGCGGGTTTGCTCGTCGGTGCCAATGCCGCGCACAACGTGGTGTTTTTGAAAGATCCGCGCGCGCCGGCGGGCAGCGAGCCCGTGGCTGTTGATGAGCTTCGGCTCCGCCGCGTGTGGCACGGCGAAGTACTGTTTATCCGCCCGGAGCGGACCGCCCTGGAGGCCGATGCGCCCTTTACGATCGGGTGGATCGTGCGGCAGGTCCTCAAAGAAAAGGGGATGCTGCGCATTATCGGCGTGGCCTCGATTACCCTGAGCGTTCTGACCATTGTGCCGCCGTTCTTGGTCCTGGTCATCCTCGATCGCGTGCTGGTGCACAAAAGCGTCTCGACGTTGGTGCTGATCTCGCTCATTTTCGGCATCGCGGTGATCTATGAAATGCTGATCGGATACGCGCGGCGAGAGCTTATGCAGCTGGTCGCCATTCGGATCGATTCACGCCTCAATTTACACATTTTCCAACGCTTGCTTGCTCTCCCGATCGATTATTTCGAACGCCACCCGGCCGGGGAAACCCATCACCGTTTGCATGAAATCTATAAACTCCGAGAATTTCTCACGAAGAGGATGCTCGCGACCTTCCTGGATTTGTTTACGCTCTTGGTCTTACTGCCGCTGCTGTTTTATATCAGCCCGACGCTGGCCTGGGTCGTGCTTGGGGGATCCCTCCTCATCGCGCTGATCATTCTCGCGTTTTTGCCCGGAATGCGGGTACGCATTAGCGAAGCGATCATGGCAGAAGTGCGAAAAAGCGTGGTAATGATGGAAACCATTCATGGCATCCGGACCGTCAAGTCCTTAGCCATGGAGCCGGTGCAAAAAGATCTGTGGGATTTGCGCGTGGCGGACGCCGGAAGGAAACGATTGGCAGCCGATCATTTTGCCAACTGGCCGGCAACGCTGATAAACCCGATTGAACGTTTCATCCAACAAGGCGTGCTTCTGCTCGGTGCGTATCTCGTTCTTTCCGGTTCGAGCGATGTAGGACCGGGGGCGCTGATCGCTTTTGTTATGCTTGGCACGCGCCTGGCGCAACCCCTCGTGCAGCTGGCCCACCTTATCGAAGATCTTGAAGAGGTGCGGGCCTCGGTAAGAGAGGCATCGGCCGTGTTGAACAACCCCACCGAAACCTCATCGGTCGCAAGAGGGGTGCGGCCGATCTTTTCCGGCGCAATTACGTTCGAGAACGTTTCATTTACGTATCCCGGCTCGAAGACGCGGGCATTGGAAAAGGTCTCGTTCAGCGTTCCGGCAGGCACGATGCTGGGCCTTGTCGGCAGGAGCGGATCGGGGAAATCCACCATCACGCGGCTATTGCAGGGAATCAATCGCGAATATGAAGGCTTCGTGAAAATCGACGGCACCGAATTGCGGGAAATCAATCTCACGCATTTGCGGCGCAGTTTCGGCGTTGTGTTGCAGGAAAATTTTCTGTTCCGGGGCACTATCCGGGAAAACATATTGGCGGGACGACCGGGCCTGACGTTGGAAGACGCCATCCGAGCGGCGCGCCTTGCAGGAGCCGAGGAATTCATCGAGCGCATGCCGCTTGGTTATGAAACTTATATCGAAGAGGGCTCGCCCAATCTTTCCGGTGGCCAGCGCCAACGTTTGGCCATCGCCCGCGCGCTTGTGAACGATCCGCGCATTCTGATCCTTGATGAGGCTACCAGCGCGCTGGATCCGGAAAGCGAGGCATTGGTGAATGCCAACCTCAAGCGCATTGCGCGCGGCCGCACCATGGTGATCGTTTCGCACCGGCTTTCCTCTCTCATCGATTGCGACGCGATTTTGGTGTTGGAGCGTGGTGAAGTTGCCGATATCGGCAAACACGATGAACTTGTGGAACGCTGCGCCGTTTATCGTCAGCTTTGGCTCCAGCAACACCGCCATATGCAAAACGCCCCGCATCGTTCGGTGGCGCCGAGCCCCGTGCTGGTGCCAGGAGATGACTGATCGAGAGGCGAAAGCCCGCGTTAACGCCCGGAGAAGACGTGAATGAACGTACTCGCCAACCCGAAAAGGTCTGAACGGCGTCTGGCAAAACTTTCGGAAGAGGCGCTGCCGCAAAGTGTGTTGGAATTCGAGTCTCCTACTGCGGCATTGATTGCAACACCCGCTCCTCGTTTTGCACGCTCAACGATCTGGCTTATTTTCGCCCTTGTCGCTTCGCTCTTGGCGACCGCAAGCATGGTACCGATAGACCAGGTGGTCACCGGGCGCGGCAAAGTCGTGGCAAACGCCCAGCCCATTGTTTTGCAGCCTTTGGATCCGTCTATCGTGCGCGCCATCAATGTGCGGGAAGGCGAGTTTGTGCATGCCGGCCAGCTTTTGGCACAACTTGACCCCACTTTCGCGGCAGCCGATCTCGGTTCGCTCGAAGCCCAGGTGAGCAGCTATCAAGCGCAAGTGGACCGTTTGACGGCGGAAGCAAACGGGGTTCCATACCGTCCCACTGTCCATAATGTTGATACCGATATCCAAGCCGCGGCCTATGCGCAGCGCCACGCGGAATATCTCCAGCAAATTGCCAATTACCAAAACCAAATCAATAGCCTTCAAGTTCAAATCAGGAGCAGCTTGGCGCAAGCCGCACTGTTGCGCCAACGGCTTGCGGTGGCCGGAAATGTGGAAGGCATCCGCAAGCAATTGGAGAGTTTGAAAGTAGGCAGTCGTCTAAATTCGCTCGCTGCCACTGATAATCGTATTGATATGCAAACAAATTTGGTAACTGCCGAGCAGTCTGCCGCATCGAATGAACAACAAATGCATGCGATCGAAGCGCAGCGTGACGCCTATATCGCGGACTGGCATGCCCAGGTTGCGAAAGACCTTGTCGACAATCGGCGGTTGCTGGCGGACGCTCAGGAACAGCTGAAAAAGGCGAAACTGCACCGTCAATTGGTGGAACTGCGCGCCCCGCAAGATGCCGTTGTCATGACGGTCGCAAAAGTCTCGGCCGGTTCGGCGTTGCAACCGGGAAATACGTTACTGACACTCGTGCCGGCCAACGCCCCGCTGGAAGTCAGTATGATCGTGCTCGGCGATGACGCCGGCTACATACGGCCCGGGGATCCGGTGGTGGTGAAGTTTGATACGTTTCCTTACATTCGCTATGGCTATGCGGAGGGAGAGGTGCGCGTTATCAGCCCCGACAGCTTTACGCAAGGCGGCAATATCGATCCCGATCTGCAGCCGTTGCATGATCCCATGTTGGGTGATCAGGTTTTTTATCGCGCCCGCGTCACGCTGGACCGTATCAAGCTGCACAATACGCCGGCCGGTTTTCGCCTTGTCCCCGGCATGCCGGTCACCGCCGACATCAAAGTCGGCAAGCATACCGTGCTGGATTATCTGCTGGATCGCGTCTTGCCTGCCCTGCAAGAGGGAATGCGGGAGCCTTATTAGATGCTCGGCTTCCGCTGTTGGATGGGTGGTTTCCGGGCATGAGTGTGTTCCATCGGCTTACTGCTTTGGCCTCCCCCCGCGCGCGCCTGAAAGAAGCGCTGCGGCTTATGGAAGCGGGTAAGGAAAAGCAGGCGTTGCCCTTGCTCGCCCGCGCCGCCGATGCCGGCCTTGCAGAGGCGCAATATCGGCTGGGGCGGTTCTATCTCGAAAACAAAGTCGTGCCGTTCAGCCCGGTCGAAGCCGCCCGTTGGCTGATGCAAGCATCAGAGCAAGGCCACACAGAGGCGCAGGTGACGCTCGCCACGCTCTATCTGCAGGGGCTGGTTCCGAAAGTGGCGCCTGCGGACGGCGGCACCGACGTCTTGTTCAACAAAGCGTCTGCCACGCTGACCCCCGACTTTGAAAAAGCGCTGGACCTGGCGCGCCGGGCAGCCGAGGCCGGTTTGGCGGAAGGCCAGGCGCTGTTGGCATATATCCTGACGTTCGGTCCGGAATCGATGCGTGACCCGGCCGCAGCCGAGGAGTGGTATCGCAAATCGGCTGCGGCAGGCTGCCCGCAAGGCCGGCTGGGCTATGCCATGGCGCTCCTGCGCCAGGGAAATAATCCCGAGACTTTGCCGCAAGCGGCGGAACAATTGCGCCTGGCAGCAGAGGCGGGGCTGCCGACGGCGCATTACATGCTGGGCATGATGGCGGAGCAAGGGGTCGGAATGGCGCAGGACCTCGCTGCCGCAGCCGAACGGTATCGCATCGCAGCGGAAAAAGGCTTGCGCCCGGCCCAGGCCCGATGGGGCTTGGCCCTTCTGGAAGGGCGCGGAGTGGAACGCAACCCCCTGGAAGGCGAGTCCTGGCTCCGGCGTGCCGCGCTGCAAGGCGATGCGGAAGCCGGAGCCTTGGTCGGCGATCTCTATTCTCGCGGCGGCGAGCTCCCTCCCAATTATGCCGAAGCTGCCCTGTGGTTTCGCCGCGCCGCCGAAGCAGGACATCGCACGGCGGCGCGCACGCTCGGGCTGATGAGTCTAACCGGCGCCGGAATGGCGCCAGATCCGCAGGAAGCCGCCCGTTGGCTGCGATTGGCGGCAGAACGTGGCGACCAACAGGCGCTCATCAACCTTGCCATCCTGGCGAAACAGGGCGTGATTACGCCGGAGGATGCGCTTCGCGTTCATGAGCAGTTTGAGCGCCTCGCCGCCGAGGGTGATCTCATCGCCGCGTATAATTTGGCGGTCTGTTATGCCGAGGGCGTGGGGGTCGAGCGTAACGAACAAATCGCCTCACAATGGATGCGCCGGGCGGCCGAAGGCATTGTCAACGCACAATATTGGTACGGACGGATGCTGCTGGAAGGGAAGGGGGTTCCGGCCGACCCGGTCGAGGCACAGCGCTGGATTGAGAAAGCGGCGATCGTCGGCATGGCCGAGGCGGAAGTGGCTCTGGCGGAACTGCTTCTGACCGGGCGCGGGGGCCGCAAAGACCATGCCGAAGCGTTGCAGTTGTTCCAACGCGCCGCCGGCCGGGACCATGTGGGCGCGATGTTCGCCGTCGGCGCCATGTTGGGCGGTGGGCACGACGTTCCCATGAACCGCGCGGAAGCGCAAATCTGGTTTCAAAAGGCGGCCGAGCGCGGGCATCCGCATGCGCAAATGATGTTGGGGCGATATCTTGCGCGCGGCCTCGCGGGAGAGCGAAACCCGGAAGCCGCGCGGATTTGGCTGCAACGGGCATTGGATCAAGGATTGAAAGAGGCGGAACTGGACCTTTCCCGCCTGCCGCCACCCGCGCCTGCCCCGCCGACTTCGTCCCCTTCCGAAACAAAAGCAACAGAAGCAGCCGGAGCGGAACATCACGAACTTGCCAACCCCAGCCGTTAGCGCAGGAAGGAAAGCTGCGTGGCCGCCGTGAACGCCTCTTACGCGGAAGAGCTTGCACGCCTTGCCCGGCAACGCGCGGAGCACGCCAAGGCCGCGCTCGACCGTGCGCAGGAGGAGGCAGCACGCGGGGCTGAGGAAGCAGCGGCCGCTTGGCTGGAGCGCGCGCATCGGCTGGCCCCCAAGGATGCTTTTATTCAAATGTTGCTGGCGGGCCGGCGGTTGCACAGCGATGCCGCCAGAGCCGGAGAGCTCTTCCGAGCCGCCTGCGAAGCTTTTCCCTTCTCGCGGGCGGCCTGGCTTGGACTGGCTGTGGCCCGCCGTTTGGTTGGAGACGCCGAAGGGGCCGCAGACGCGCTGCAGCGCATGCTCTCGGCAACGGTCGGGATGGATCCGGAACTTGCCGAGCACGCGGATGTGATCGCCGCCGAGGCCGGAGCCCCTGGTTGGTGTGCGCTGACCCGGGCGGGCGAGGTGATGCTTCGGGTTTTTGCCCGCCACGCGCACGCGGTGACTTTGCGTCTCGACGGAGAAAATATGGCATTTCGCCAAAGCACGTCCGGCGTGATCCGGTTGCCGCCGTCCGCACGCAAAGCCAAGCTTCTGGCGGTGACGGTTTCCGGGCGGAACCTGCTCGGCAGCCCGCTCTCGCTGGCTTTGATGCGGACGGCGGAAGGCTTTGTCGAAGCCAAGGAAGGGGGCATTGCGGGTTGGGTTTGGCATCCGGCAGACCCCGATCGAGACCCCGTCTTGGAGGTTCGGGATGAGTTCGGAGCCGGGCTACGGGTTCCTGCGGGGGCCGTGTTGGATGAAGCGCTGCCCAACCAGCCTTTGGCCCGGCCGCGCCGCATTTGGATTACCCCTCAACGGCTGAAAAAACTTCAGGGTCTTATTCACGTCTTGGCCGAAGACGGGCAGGACCTCCTGGGGAGCCCGCTCGATCCGACTGCCGAAGCGGAAAGCGCGATCGCCATTGCCCGCGCCGTAGCAGGCCGGTTCCGTCGTGCCGTCGCCATCCCTGCCCGAGCCGCAATCCCGGCAGATATTTCCGGGCTCAAGCTGCCTGCGAGAGCTGCCGTCCGCTTCCAGCACGAACCCGTCACGGTCGTGGTCCCGGTCTTTCGCGGGGTGGCGCGCACCCGGGCATGTCTGGACTCCGTCCTTGCTACCATTCCCTCTGAAACCCGGCTGATTATTGTCGACGATGCCAGCCCGGAACCGGACATGGCGCCGCTGCTCGATGGCTTTGCCGCCTCGGACCGGGTGCTTTTGCTGAAGTTCCAGCGCAACCGCGGCTTTCCGGCGGCTGTCAATGCCGGGCTGGAACGCGCACGCGGCGATGTGGTGGTGCTGAACAACGACACGCTGGTCGCTCCCGGCTGGTTGGATCGGTTGCGTGCGGCGGCGTGGTCCGCGCCGCGTATCGGCACGGTGACGCCTTTTTCCAACGCGGGCAGTATTGTGAGTTACCCTTCGGCGCGCGAGCCAAACCCGCTGCCGGATCTGGCGGAAACCCGGCGTCTTGCGGCCTTGGCCTATAAGGCGAATGCCGAGCTTGTGGTCGAAATCCCGACCGCAGTCGGCTTTTGCATGTATATCCGCGGCGATTGCCGGGCCGAGGTGGGGCTGTTTCGGGAGGATGTATTTGCCCAAGGCTACGGCGAAGAAAATGACTTTTGCCTGCGGGCGCGGCATTTGGGCTGGCGGCACGTGGCCGCTGCCGATGTGTTTGTTGCCCATGTCGGCGGTCAGTCCTTCGGTTCTGCCCGCACCCACCTGATGGCGCGGAACCAGGCTTTGCTGGAGCGCCTGCATCCGGGTTATTCCGAGCTGATTGCCGCTTGGCATCGAGCGGACCCGCTGGCAAAGGCGCGCTTTCGCCTCGATGCCGCGCGTTTTCGCGCGCGGCACCCGCGTCAAAATGGCGGTGCCGTGGTGTTCATCACGCACGATCGCGGCGGCGGAGTGGAACATCTGGTCTCTCAGCGGGCCAAGGCGGCGCGGGCGGCAGGGCTCCGCCCCCTTGTTCTCCGCCCCGTCTTCGAAGGTGAACCGCCGGAATATCGCGGGCTTTGCCGGATCGAAGAAGGCGGCGCAGCCGAGCGTTTTCCCAATCTGCGGTTTGCGATGCCGGCCGAGAAAGGTGCTTTGGTTCGGTTTTTGCGGCCCGAAAATATCGAGCGCGTGGAAGTGCATCATTTGCTTGGGCATGATCATTCGGTCATGGAGCTTGCCCCGGCGCTGAAGGTTCCGTATGAGATTTTCGTGCACGACTACGCCGCGTTCTGCCCGCGCGTGAGCTTGCTTGGCAGAGAGGGACGCTATTGCGGCGAGCCTGAGCCGAGAATTTGCGCAGACTGCGTTGCCGATGCCGGATGGCAGATCGAGGAAAAAATTGCCCCCCTCGCGTTGCGGCGGCGTTCTGCGGCAGATTTTGCAGCGGCGCGGCGGGTGGTGTGTCCCTCCAACGATGCGGCTCGCCGCCTGCAGCGGCATTTTCCGGAACTTCGTCCCCTTGTGCTTCCGTGGGAAACCGATGTTTCGCCGCTTTCGCAGTCCTTTTCCGCGGCCGGACGCAGGGGGGCGGAAGGAAAAGCGCGCGTGGCGGTGATCGGTGCCGTCGGCCCGGAAAAGGGTTACGAGGTATTACTTGCCTGCGCGCGCAATGCCAGAGAGCGCGCTTTGCCGCTTGAGTTCGTGGTGGTCGGGCACACCATCGATGACGAACGCTTGCTTGCCACCGGTGCCGTTTTCATCACGGGGCCCTATGAAGCCGACGAGGCTGTGGCGTTGATTGCCCGCCAGGGCGCGCAGCTGGCGTTTCTGCCCTCGGTGGTTCCGGAAACCTGGTGTTTCGCCCTCACCGAAGCCTGGCAAGCGGGCTTGGAAGCAATTGCGTTTGACCTGGGCGCGCAAGCGGAGCGCATTCGCGCACGGGGCGGCCTGTTGCTGCCGCTTGGCACCCCGAGCGAGGACATCAATAACGTTCTGCTTGCTGTGGCAGCAAAAAACTTAGCAAAATCGTTTACGAATGTAGACGATCCCGTTATCAAAAGGGGGGTTTTGCCCGCTTTCGTTATCATGGATAATGGCGATCCTAAGGGGGGTACCGGCATGCGCAAATCGGTGGTTCAGTCATGAGCAGTTCAGCTTCAAATGCGACGAAGGTCTTGACCGAGCTGAAAGTTTCCGGTCATTTGATGACCTTGGATACCGGCCTGTTTTGCGTCGTGCAAACGCCGAGCCCGCGCCATTCCGATGACGGCTCGGGCCTTCCGGGGGTGCGCATTTCGCTGCCGCCGGGAGAGGTTTCCAACCCGGAGGCGGTCTCCATCAGCTCGTTTCGGTCGGATGGATGGCTTTCCGGGCCGGCGGATGCCGCCCTTATTCGGGTCAGCGAAGGCCCGGCGCAAGTGTTGGTGACGATTTACCAAGCCCCGAACAGCGTCGATTCCGCGCCCCGGCTGCAGGTTATCCGTTTGGACGAGGACACGACGGCCATGCCGGCGGCGGCACCGCAGATGCTCCAAGCCCAGCCTGTCGGCGCAGGACCCGCACGGGGGGGTATGCCGATGCCGCCGAACATGGTCCCGGCTCAGCCTTTGGCCGCCGCGCCAAGCTTGGTGCCGGCCCCCGGCGTTTCCGGCGCCGTGCCCGAGACATTGGCGCATGTGCAAATTCGCGGAGATGTGGGAGCGAGCCTCGGCGAATGGGTTGGAGAGAGAGGCAGCAAACGCTGGATCGAAGGTTTTGCCATTACACCGCAGCGTTTGATCGCGCCGCAGGATATTGAATATCAAGGTGTCCTCGGGCGGGGGTGGCTGTCGCCCTGGGTGGAAGGGGGCCAACTCTGCGGCAGCCGCGGGATGGCCTTGCCGCTGCTCGGCTTTCGCGTGCGGCTGAAGGGGCAGGCGGCGCAAATGTTCGAATGCTATTATTCCGCGACCTTCGTGGATGGTTCCGTGGTCGGGCCGGTGGCGGAAGGCGAGCCCTGTGAAGCGGAGAGCTTGGCGCCGCTTGAATCATTTCAGATTGTCTTGCAGCAGCGTCGCCAGCCCGCCGTGCAGGCGCGGGGGGGAAACGTGCGCAGGGTGGAGGAGAGACAGCCGGCTTTTCAACCGGTCTTTCAGGCGGCAGCCGCGCAACCGGCAAAAGTGGTCCGCGAGCAGAAACCCAAGAGCCCTGCGTCGCGAAAGAGCAGCACGCGCCGTTGAAGATCACGGGTTGGTCTGGAATTTTCTTGTTCTAGCTCAGGGCGGGGCAGAGAGGTGCGCTTTCTGTTCGTTCATCAAAACTTTCCCGGTCAATATTTGCATCTTGTTCGCGACCTCGTTGCGAAGTCTGACAACCAGGTACTTTTTATTACCGAAAACAATCCCAACGAGATCCCCGGCGTGCGCAAAATTATCTATCGGATGCCGCGCAAAGCCTCGCCAGCCACGCATCATGATGCGCGCGAGTTCGAGCAAGCGGCCATTCGTGCCGAAGCCGTCGCCCGCACGGCGACCGGGCTCAAGCGGTTGGGGTTTACGCCCGATATCATCATTGGGCATCACGGGTGGGGGGAGCTTCTGAATTTGCGGGATGTCTGGCCCGACCCGCCGATGCTCGGGTATTTTGAGTTTTTCTATCACTTGCACGGGTTGGATGTTGATTTTGACCCGGAATTTCCGACCAATCCGGCGCTTTATCCTTCCATCCGCGCAAAAAATATCGTCAATTTGCTGGCGCTTTCGTTAGACAATGTGGGACAGACGCCGACGCGCTTTCAGCTGCAAACCTATCCGCAATGGGCGCAAAGCCGTATCTTGTTATTGCCGGAAGGGGTTAGTCTCGGGGTCTGCCGGCCGCAACCGGCTGTGCGCAACGAGGTGTTTCGGCTGAAAGACCTTCTGGTGCGGCCGGAGGAGCGGTTGCTGACCTATGTGGCGCGCGATCTCGAGCCGTATCGGGGGTTCCATGTCTTCATGCGCGCCTTGCCGCGCGTTTTGCAGGCTCGCTCGGATGTGCACGTGGCCATGGTGGGAGGCGACGGGGTAAGCTACGGAGCGCGCCTTGCGCAAGGAACTTGGCGCGAGCGTATGTTAGAGGAGTTGAAAGGCCGGCTTGATCTCAGCCGCGTGCATTTCCTCGGCAAGTTGGACTATTCGAGCTATGTGCATCTGCTGCAGCGTTCGGATACGCACGTGTATTTGACGTATCCCTTCGTCGCGTCATGGTCACTGCGCGAATCGCTGGCCATGGGATGCGCCGTGATCGGCAGCGATACTGCGCCCGTGCGCGAATTCATCAGCCACGGAAAGAACGGGTTGCTGGTTCCCTTTCATGACGTTGCGCGGCTTTCCGAGACGATTCTGCAAGTTTTGGAAGATAAAGACTTGAATGCCGGCCTGCGCGCCCGGGCCCGCCGCTATGCGGAGACGCATTTGTCTTTGGATATTTCGCTTGCCGCGATGAAGGCCACCATTGCGCGGCTGGTCGAAACCCGCAACGCACCGGCACAAGCACACGGCGCCGAGCAAACCGCTGCGGAATCGCGCGCCTTGCCGAAACAGGCGGCACTCGGCAGCTGAACGAAACGGAACGGAACGAAAGGGAACGAAAAGAGAAAACCCCGGTTGAAAACAACCGGGGTTTTCTTCGGAAACCGGATTAATGCAGCCAGTGGCCCAAAATGGCCAGCAGCAGCAAGGCGACGATGTTGGTGATTTTGATCATCGGGTTGACCGCCGGCCCGGCCGTATCTTTATACGGATCGCCGACGGTGTCGCCCGTAACCGCCGCTTTGTGCGCTTCCGAGCCTTTGCCGCCATAATTTCCTTCTTCGATATATTTCTTGGCGTTGTCCCAGGCGCCGCCGCCGGAGGTCATGGAAATGGCGACAAACAGCCCGGTGACGATGGTCCCCAAAAGCATGGCGCCCAGTGCCGAAAACGCGGCGGTGCGCCCGCCGATGAGGTCAATGACAATGAACAGCACGATCGGTGCCAAAACCGGCAAGAGCGACGGCGCGATCATTTCGCGAATCGCCGCCCGCGTCAGCATATCCACGGCCCGGCCGTATTCCGGCTTGGCTTTGCCTTCCATAATGCCGGCAATCTCGCGGAATTGCCGACGCACCTCGATCACCACCGCTCCGGCCGCGCGTCCGACCGCGGTCATGCCCATGGCTCCGAACAGGTAGGGCAAAAGCCCGCCGATGAAGAGCCCGACCACGACATACGGGTCGGAGAGATTGAAGGAGACGTTGATATTGGGGAAATAGTGTTTGAGGTCTTCGGTGTAGGCGGCGAACAGAACGAGCGAGCCAAGGCCGGCAGAGCCAATCGCGTAGCCTTTGGTGACCGCCTTGGTGGTGTTGCCCACCGCATCCAGCGCATCCGTATACTGGCGCACCTCTTTGGGGAGCTGCGACATTTCCGCGATGCCGCCGGCGTTGTCCGTCACCGGCCCGTAGGCGTCCAGCGCCACGATCATACCGGCCAGGGCAAGCATTGTGGTCGCGGCGATGGCAATGCCGAACAGCCCGGCAATCAGGGAGGCGACGATAATGCCCGCGCAAATCACCACCACGGGCAGCGCCGTGGCTTCCATCGAGACGGCAAGGCCCTGAATAATATTGGTTCCATGCCCCGTGGTGGAGGCCAGCGCAATGCTCCTGACTGGGCGGTACTCGGTGGAGGTGAAGAATTCGGTGATCCAGACGATGAACCCGGTCACCGCGAGCCCGACCAGCGCGCAGAGGAACAAATCAAGCCCCGTGACCGAACCGCCCCGCACCATGGCAATGGGCGTGCTGAAGCCGACCAACGCGGCGATGACAATGGCAATGGCGATGATGGACAGCACCCCCGTCGTGATCAGCCCGCGATAGAGAGCCTTCATGATCCCGCCATCGGGGCCGAGTCGAACGAAGAAGGTTCCGATAATCGAGGTCACCACACAGGCTGCGCCAATGCCGAGCGGGACAATCATCAACGAATCCCGCGCCGGGGGAGCAAAGAAAATGGCGGCCAGAAGCATGGTGGCCACCACGGTCACCACGTAGGTTTCAAACAAGTCGGCGGCCATTCCGGCGCAGTCCCCCACGTTATCGCCGACATTGTCGGCAATCACCGCGGGGTTGCGGGGGTCATCTTCCGGAATGCCTGCCTCGACCTTGCCCACCAAATCGGCGCCCACATCCGCGCCTTTGGTAAAAATGCCGCCGCCCAGACGCGCAAAAATGGAGATGAGCGAAGCGCCGAAGCCCAACGCCACCATTGCCTCCAGCACAGGCCGAAGATCCGCGCCATCCACCGTCTCGCGCAGGATAAAGTAATAAACGGAAACACCGAGCAGGCCGAGGCCCACCACCAAAAGCCCGGTAATCGCCCCGGCCTTGAATGCAAGGGCAAGGCCGGCAGCCAAACCTTGCCGCGCCGCCTGGGCGGTGCGGACATTGGCGCGCACCGAAACGTTCATCCCCACATATCCGGCCGCGCCCGAGAGGACCGCCCCGATCAGATAGCCGATCGCCACATGTACACCGAGTGCGATACCCAAAATGATCAGGATCACGATGCCGACCCCGGCGATGGTTGTATATTGCCGGTTGAGATAGGCGCGTGCACCCTCTTGGATTGCCGAGGCAATCTCCTGCATGCGGGCGGTGCCCGCGTCTGCGGCTAAGACCGCCCTGCTCGTGCTCCAACCATAGGCAATGGCAAGCAGACCGCAGACAAAAATGATGATGAAAGCCAATACCATCCGGCGCTCCTTGAACCGCAAAATGAAAGCAAAACAACGGCCGGCCGAGGAATCCCCGCCAGCCAACGGGCGGAAAATGGCAGAACAGCCCCGTTGAGGCAACGGCATCGGGGCAAACTTCGGGTTTTTTCTCTGCAGATTTGTCATGAGATTTGTTTTGGTACCGCAAAGCGCGATCGGATGGGCCGGAGCGCGTTGCTGCCATGCGCTTGGGCCGCCCCCTTCCCGGCAAAGCGGGGCATTGCGGAAAAGCGCGAAACTTGAGATTTTGCGTGGGCATCCTCTGGCCAACCTTTGCTCAGGCGCCTGTAGCTCAATCGGTCAGAGCGGGCCGCTCATAACGGCTTGGTTGCAGGTTCGAGTCCTGCCGGGCGCATCGTTGCCCAAGCTTGCCCCTCTCCCTTAAACACCGGTCTTCATCTTACCCGGAGTGTTGCGATGGCGGCGTATCAGTATGTTTTTGTGATGAAGGGTCTGACCAAGGTCTATCCCCCCTCGCGCGAGGTCCTGAAGGGAATTACCCTTTCCTTTCTTCCCGGCGCCAAAATCGGCGTGCTCGGTCCGAACGGGGCCGGCAAATCCACCTTGCTGCGCATTATGGCCGGGGTTGATCGGGATTTCGGCGGCGAAGCTTGGGCGGCGGAAGGCGTGCGGGTTGGCTATCTTCCCCAGGAACCGGTGCTCGATTCCGGCAAAACGGTGGGGGAGACGGTGCGTGAAGCCTTCTCCGAATTGCAGCAGGCGCTGGATCGGTTCAACGCTATTTCCGCCGCCTTTGCCGAGCCGATGGAGCCGGAACAAATGGAAGCCTTGCTGGCCGAGCAGGCCGATCTGCAAGCCAAGATCGACGCGGCCGATGCGTGGGAGCTCGATCGCAAAATCGACATCGCACTGGATGCCTTGCGCTGTCCTCCGGCGGAAACCCCCGTTGCCCAGCTTTCGGGGGGCGAGCGCCGCCGGGTTGCCCTCTGCCGGCTTCTGCTGGAGCAGCCCGATCTTTTGCTTCTGGATGAGCCGACCAACCATTTGGATGCCGAAAGCGTGGCCTGGCTTGAACGCACGTTGCGGGAATATCCCGGCACCGTGATTGTGGTGACGCACGATCGCTATTTTCTTGACAACGTCACGGGCTGGATTTTGGAAATAGATCGCAGCCGAGGCATTCCTTACGAGGGCAATTATTCCTCGTGGCTTGAGCAAAAGCGGAGGCGGCTTGAGCAGGAGGAGAAGGAAGAAACCGCCAGACAGCGCGCGCTCGCTGCGGAACGGGAATGGATTGCCGCATCTCCGCGGGCGCGTCAGGCAAAAAACCGCGCGCGCATCACTCGCTACGAGGAGCTTTTGGCAAAATCGCAAGAATCCGCCGCCGGCAGCGTTGCCGAGATTATCATCCCGCCGGGACCGCGGCTTGGCAACGTTGTTATTGAAGCGGAACATCTCTGCAAGGGTTACGGTGACCGTTTGCTGATAGAGGACCTGAGTTTCAAGCTGCCTCCGGGCGGTATCGTGGGCGTTATCGGCCCGAACGGGGCCGGCAAAACCACGCTGTTTCGCATGATTACCGGCGAAGAAGCACCCGACAGCGGCACGCTTCGCATCGGCGAGAGCGTGCGTTTGGGCTATGTCAGCCAAAGCCGGGAAACGCTGGATCCGAACAAAACCGTCTGGGAGGAAATCAGCGGCGGGGAAGACACCATTGTGCTCGGCAAGCGTGCCATGGCCTCACGCGCCTATGTCAGCGCCTTTAACTTTAAGGGACCCGATCAGCAAAAACTGGTGGGCTCATTGGCGGGCGGCGAACGCAATCGGGTGCATCTTGCGAAGATGCTGAAATCCGGCGCCAACGTCATTCTGTTGGACGAACCCACCAATGATCTCGATGTCGATACATTGCGCGCCTTGGAAGACGCGCTTGCCGCCTTTGCCGGATGTGCCGTCATTATCAGCCATGATCGTTGGTTTCTGGATCGGCTTGCCACCCATATTCTTGCCTTTGAAGGCGATAGCCACGTGGAATGGTTCGAAGGCAATTTCCAGGCCTACGAAGAAGACAAACGACGCCGACTTGGGAAAGACGCAACCGCGCCGCACCGCATTCGCTACAAGCCCTTGATCCGCTAAAGGCTCCGCTCTCGCCGATGCACCCGGCCAACTGGATTGAAACCGCACGGCTTCTTCTGCGGCCGGTGCAGTGGTACGATCTTTCGGATTTGCAGGCGCTGAAGGCCGATCCGCGCGTGTTTGCGCAGATGTACGGAGGCGTCTGCACACCGCTTCGTGCGGCGGAAGAGCTTGCCCAGGATATTGCATTTTGGGCGAAATACGGCGTTGGCATATGGACCGTTCGGGCCCGCCAAGGCGGCGCTTTTCTCGGTATCGTGGGATTGATGGACCATCCGGAGGGACTTGGCCTGGCGCTGCGCTTTGCGCTGTGGCCGGAGGCGCGGGGCAGGGGGCTTGCGCGCGAAGCGGCCGGCGCCGCGCTGCGCTTTGCCCATGATCAGGCCGAAATCCCACGCGTTATTGCAGTGGCACGCGAAGATAATTTTGCCTCACGCATGGTGCTCGGCGGAATCGGGATGGTCGAGTGCGGGCGTTTTCTGCGCCATGGGCATACCATGCTGATTTATGAAAGCCGTCGCGCAGAGGAGCCGCGGCCGGGAAGACGCTAGACAAAAAGGGGGGGAGAGAAAAACGGTGGAAACCGTTCTGCTCAGCTGCTTTTCTGCGCCTGCTGTTGCTGTTGGTTTGCCAGCATTTGCCGGAGCTTGTCGATCAGCGCCTGCACATTGCTGTTGTTGTGCAAAAGGAAGCTTGAATAATCGCTCCGTTGCGTAATCCTGAGACTGGTGCCTTCAACCAGGAGATCTTCGATCTTTGGCTTGCCGTCCACGTTTGCCACCACCCAATCCACATGCGCGGGCTCCGAGCCGGGCCGCACAATCACCGTTTGAACCAACGTACTGTCGCTTTGGTGGATGGTTCGGCCGATGGTGTGCTTCACCCCTTTATATTCCTGCAGACGGCCGATAATCGCGTTCAGCAGAAGCTGGTGAAACAGCGCAAGATATTCCCGCTGCTGTTGCGGGCTGGCCTGATGCCAGAAGCGGCCCAAACAAAAGCGGGCAATGCCGTCGACATCGACCGAATTTTCGATAATCGCAAGAAACTGCTTGTGCTTGACCTCAGGCGGATCGTTGCTGTCGATGATTGCAGCAAGCTGCTTTGCCACATTATCAACAAAGCTGGCGGCCGGGTCTTGCGCGGCGCGTGCTGCAGTAACCCCGGAGACGATCCAAGGCCATAGTGCTGCCAGGGCAAACGTCAGGCGACGCGGACACAGCATGCGTACTGGCCTCCTAAAACCTGAAAATACCGAAGCCGGCGAAGCGAGTCATTGGGTGGTCTTTCTGGGGGGTTGAGGAAACCAAATCGGTATGGTCGGCGGATCATCCTGCTTGGCATCTTCGACCTGGGCCCGGCGATGTTGGCGGTAGACGCTTCGTAATGTGGCATAAGGATCAAGCGCGCTTTTTTTGAGGCTGTCGAGACTGTCCATATTCCGCTCGTAGAGATCCACCGCTGTCATGCCGTATCGCGCAAGCTCCAGATAGACCACGGTAGAGCCTTGGCCAAGCCAGGTGAAGGGGTCCATCGCGGCATTGACGCCAAGACCAATCCCGTCCCGGAAATCCGAGGGGCCGATCACCGGCAAAAACAAGAACGGGCCTTCCCCCACGCCCCAAGTGGCCAGGGTGAGACCGAAATCGGTGGTCTCCTCCGGGTAGCCGAGCGAGGTGGCAACGTCAAACAGTCCCCCAACACCAAGCGTGCTGTTGATGATGAACCGCATCAACCGGGTGCCGGCCTTGCGTGGTTTGGCTTGGAGGATTTCGTTGCCCAACATCACCGGAGAGGCCAAATTGGCAAGCGCGTTGTGCACCGAATCTCGCGCCTTCTCGGGAACGGCATAGCGATAACCCTCCGCCAAAGGCCGGAGAACCACAGCCTGAAAGCCTTCGTTCACGGCATAGAGTTTGCGGTTGGTCGGCTCCAAGGGGTCGTTGGTCTCAAGATAATCTTGCAAGGCTTCCTGATCGGTCGCCGGCGGACGCGGGGCGCAGCCGACCAAAATCAGCACGAGACACCCAGCAAGCCATGGGAAACGACGCGAGAGAAGCATGGAACAGTCTCAAGAGTTCATCCATGTCGTTGACCAAACGCCGACCCGGCGCGCAGATGACCCCGCACACCGAAACGCATTCCAAGAAACCCGATTAGAGGAAGATGCCGCAAAAAGCAAAATCGACTCGAAAGGCGACGTTCATGATGCCGGAAAGTGTTGCCGGAAAGTGCGAGAGCGATTCAGAAGCAAGCCTCTTGCGCAGGGATGCCGCAAGGCCCACACAAAGCTTGGCCGCAGGCGGCGGGGAATAGGCGAGGGGGGCAGGAGAAACTTATGGCCGGGACGTTCAACACCGAGCAAACGGATGAGAATATGGGGGATTTACCGTCTGGGCCTGGCGGGCGCGGGATTTCGTCCCGTCTTCAGAGCCTTTTGGTGCGCGATCGCTCCCAGCCGCCGCCGAAGCTCTCCTTTGAATTTTTTCCCCCGAAAACGCCGGCCATGGAGGCCCAGCTTTGGACTTGCGTGCGGCGGCTGGAGACGCTGCGGCCGCGGTTTGTCTCCGTCACTTACGGCGCCGGGGGCTCGACTCGGGCGCGCACGCACGCGACCGTGCGCCGGATTATCCACGAAACAAGCCTGGTGCCGGCCGCCCATCTGACTTGCATCGGGGCAAGTCGCGCGGAGGTGGACGAAATTGCGCGCCAATATTGGGAGGCGGGCGTACGCCATATTGTCGCCTTGAGGGGAGATCCACCGCCCGGTACCGCTTATGTCCCCCACCCGGAAGGCTACCGCTACGCCGCCGATTTGGTGGCCGGGCTTAGGCGACTGGCCGATTTTGAAATCTCCGTGGCGGCTTACCCGGAAACCCACCCCGAGGCCGCAAGCCCCGAGGCGGATCTCGACAACCTCAAGCGCAAACTCGATGCCGGAGCGACGCGTGCCATTACGCAGTATTTCTTCGATATTTCGGCTTATCTGCGGTTTTTGGATCGCTGCCGTGCCGCCGGCATCACCGCCCCGATTGTGCCCGGCATTCTTCCGGTGAGCAATTTTGCCCAGACCCTGCGCTTTTCCGCCCAATGCGGCGCCACGGTGCCGAATTGGCTTGGCGATTTGTTTGAAGGGCTGGATCACGACCCGGAGACGCGGCGGCTTATTGCCGCCGTTGTCGCGGCCGAGCAGGTGCGCCTGCTGCAATCCCACGGGGTGGACGAATTTCATTTTTATACGCTCAACCGGGCGGACTTGACCTACGCCATTGCCCATATCTTAGGGGTACGCCCGGCACGGCCCCAGGCGGCGCGGATGGGATGATGGTCGATTATCTTGCGCGATTGAACCCCGAACAGCGCGCCGCGGTGGAAACGTTGGAGGGCCCGCTTTTGGTCTTGGCCGGAGCGGGGACCGGCAAAACCCGCGTTCTCACCACGCGGTTTGCCCATATCGTCCTCTCCGGACGTGCCGCCCCTCATCACGTTTTGGCGGTGACGTTTACCAACAAAGCCGCCCGTGAAATGCGCGAGCGCCTCAGCCAGTTGCTGCAGCGGCCCGTGGAAGGACTTTGGCTCGGCACGTTTCATGCGCTTTCCACGCGGATTTTGCGTCGCCACGCCGCGCTGGTCGGCCTTTCCTCCGCCTTCACCATTCTGGATACGGATGACCAGCAACGCCTGCTGAAGCAAGTGATGGAGGCCGAGCGGATCGATACCAAGCGCTGGCCGCCGCAATTGGTGATGAGTCTGATTCAACGTTGGAAAGACAAAGGCTTGACGCCCGAACGTGTGCCGGAAAGTGAACAAGCGGACGTCGCGGGGGGACGGGCGCGGGCTTTGTATAGCGCTTATCAAGAACGGCTCAGGACGCTGAATGCAGTGGATTTCGGCGATTTGTTGCTGCTCACCACGGAACTTCTGCGCACAGAGCCCGACATATTGGCGCAATATCACCGTTTGTTTCGATATATTCTGGTGGATGAATACCAAGACACAAATCTCGTGCAATATCTGTGGCTTCGTTTGCTTGCTCAAGGCCACAAAAATATCTGTTGCGTGGGTGACGACGATCAAAGCGTCTATTCATGGCGTGGCGCAGAAATCGAGAATATCCTTCGGTTTGAAAAAGATTTTCCCGGCGCTCGGGTGATCCGGCTGGAACGCAATTACCGCTCCACGGCGCCAATTCTGGCGGCGGCGACAGGGCTTATTTCACACAATCAAAGTCGTATGGGAAAAACGTTGCGTCCCATTGAAGAAACCGCGCACGCCGAGCCGGTTCACATCGTCGAGCTTCGGGATTCCGATGAAGAGGCGCGCATGATCGGCGAGCGGATCGAGCAGTTGCGACGGCAAGGCCACAAGCTTGCCGAGATTGCCGTTCTGGTGCGCGCGGGCTTTCAGACTCGCGCCTTTGAAGAGCGGCTGATCACCATCGGGGTGCCGTATCGGGTGGTCGGCGGACCGCGATTTTACGAACGCGCGGAAATCCGGGACGCGCTGGCCTATGCCCGGCTTTTGGTCCACCCCTCCGATGATCTTGCCTTTGAGCGCATTGTGAACCTGCCGCGCCGCGGTGTGGGAGAGACGGCGATGCGTTCGCTCCACGAGCGGGCACGGGCGCGCGGCGTACCGCTGACCGCTGCGGCGGCGGAATTGCTGGCCGAAAACGCCCTCCGCGGCCGGGCACGCGAAGGGCTCGGCACCTTTCTGGGCAGTCTGGAGCGATGGCGCAGCGCGCTGGAAGAGGCCGGCCATGTGGCCACAATGGCCCGGGTTCTGGATGAGTCAGGCTATATTGCGATGTGGCAGGACGACAAATCCCCCGAAGCGCCGGGGCGGATTGAAAACCTGAAGGAATTTATTCGCGCCCTGGGCGAATTCGAAACCCTTGCCGGCTTTCTCGAGCATGTCGCGCTGGTGATGGAAAACGACGAAAACGCGGCCGGGGACCGGCTCAGCCTGATGACCCTGCACGCCGCAAAGGGCCTGGAGTTCGACACCGTGTTCCTGCCCGGCTGGGAGGAGGGGCTGTTTCCCAACCAGCGCGCTTTGGATGAGGGCGGGGTGAAAGCGCTGGAGGAAGAGCGCCGGCTTGCCTATGTCGGGCTCACCCGCGCCCGCCGGCGGGTAATTGTGAGTTTTGTGGCGTTTCGGCGACTCTATTCGGGTTGGCAAACCGCCTTTCCCAGCCGTTTTCTGGAGGAACTGCCCGACCACGCCGTCGAACGCATCACCTCGGCGGCCTGGCAGCGTGCGACGCAAGTCACAAGCGGCGGGAGGTTCCATGACGCTTCGCCGCTGTTGCTGCGAGGCGGCGGCAAGGAACGGCCGCAAGCGGGGCGGCAGACGCCCTTTGCCGCCGGCGCGCGGGTCTTCCATGAAAAATTCGGCTACGGCACGGTGACGGCGGTGGAGAATGACTGGCTGGAGATTGCTTTCGATAAAGCCGGCTCCAAACATGTGCTCGATCGTTATGTCGAGCCGGTATGAGGCAGGGCCCGCTTGAGAATGCGCCCCGTGTTCCTGGAAAGACTTGCCGTGACCGTGCCGGAGGCCGCCGCACCCGCCTATGAAGCCGCATTCGCCGGAGTCTGCGAGAGTACGGCGCTGTTTGCCGATCCGGCAGGGGATCTTTGGCGCGTGGAAGGGATCCGACAGCCCGGAAGCGGCGAGCAAAAGCTGGTGGCGGCGCTTGCCGTTGCGGCCACCGTCACCGGCGTTGCCGCCCGCTTGGAGCGAAAACTGATTCCCGCCGGCGGCTGGCTTGCGCGCAACCGCGCCGCCTTCCCCGAGCAGCGGATCGGAACGCGCTTTGCTATCCGCCCCACGCATTTGCCGCCGGGACCAAGCAGCGGGCGCATCACGCTTTGGCTCGATGCCAATCTTGCCTTCGGCTCGGGCGAGCATGGCTCCACGCGCGGGTGCCTGCGCGCCTTGGAACAGGTGGCCCGAAGGCGCCAGCCGCGGCGCATGTTCGACCTCGGCACCGGCTCGGGCGTGCTGGCGCTTGCCGCCGCGCGGCTCTTTCGTCGGCCGGTACTGGCGAGCGATATCGAACCCTTTGCGGTGCGGGTGGCGCGGGAGAACGCCAGGCGCAATTCCCTCCACGGGCTGGTGCGGGTTTGCCGCGCCGACGGCTGGCGCCACCCGGCGGTGCGGGCCGGCGGCCCCTATGAGCTAGTCACGGCAAACATTCTCGCCCGGCCGCTTTGCGCCATGGCGCGGGATTTGGCGCGCCATCTTTCGCCCGGGGGTGAGGCCATTCTCTCCGGCCTGCTCGCGACGCAGTCCCGCGCGGTGCTGGCCGCCCATCGCCGCTTGGGTTTTGTGTTAAGAAGCGCTGTGCAGGAAGGCGAGTGGACAACGCTGCTTTTGCATCGCCCAGGGCAGAGGCGCGGGGCCTAGCCCGCCGAACGTTAGGCTACAAGTGGACCATATTTCGCATGCGGCAGAGGGGAAATTTGACAAGCCCGGCCTCGCGGGAGGAGGGATGCACAGGCCCTGAAACGAGGTGGGGAAGTTCGGCGCGGGTGAGGCCGATATCCGCCAGCTCGCGATCCGAAAGCTCCCAGAGTTCGGCAAAGCTCTGCCGATTGCGCCAGTAGGTCTGCAGAAATTCCCGAACGCGCCGCAAGAAGCGTCCCAGCCTTCCCTTGCGGCACACACTTGCGCCGCAATCGAAAGAAGCAGTGAAATGCTTCGCAGGGTTGATAACCATGCAATCCGTCTCCTTCTGCTCCGAAAGCCGCGGGCGATTTCATCTCGCTGGCCCGGTTTATTGTGCATCGCAATATAAGCATGGAGGGGACAGGCACAAAGGGATGGTTGCTATACAGATTTGTGACAACTCTCAGATCGGAATACGCAAATGAACCGGCTCGAAGCGGTACGGGACTGGCTGCGCAAGGAACATCTGGACGGCTTTATTTTGCCGCGTGCCGATGAACATTTGGGCGAATATGTGCCGCCGCACGCCGAGCGGCTGGCGTGGTTGACCGGGTTTACCGGCAGCGCCGGGTTGGCGGTGGTGCTCGCCGATCAGGCCGCCGTGTTCACCGATGGCCGCTATACGCTGCAGCTTGCTGCGGAGACCGATCCCGCGCTGTGGCAACGTTGCCACATCAGCGAAACGCCGCCCCCCGAATGGATTCGGGAGCACGCACCAAAAGACGCCCGGATCGGCTACGACCCGATGCTGATCAGCGAAGAGGGGCTGGCGCGCTTTACCGAGGCAGGGCTTTGCATGGTTCCGGTGGCCAACCCGATCGATGCGCTTTGGGTTGACCGGCCGCCGCCTCCGCGTGCGCCGGCCGTGCCGCACCCGCTGAAGTATGCTGGCAAGCCTTCGGAAGAGAAAAGGGCGGAACTGGCCGCCGAGCTTCGCAAGGCCGGCCAGGATGCCGTGGTGCTGACGGATCCGCACGCCATTGCCTGGGTTTTGAATATTCGCGGAGCCGACTTGCCCTACACGCCGGTGGCGCTGGCGTTCGCCGTTTTATACGCGGATGGGAGCGTGGATTTGTTCATTTCTCCCGAAAAAGTGCCCGCCGAGACACGCGCATGGCTCGGGGAGGGGGTGCGGATTGCCGATCGCGCCGCGCTGAGAGAAGCTCTTGCCCGATTGTGCGGCAAACGCGTGCGGGTGGACCCGGCCACGGCGCCGGTGCAGTTCGCCATGTGGTTGCGGGAGGCGGGGGCTACGGTGGTTGCCGCGCCCGACCCGGTACTTTTGGCAAAAGCTTGCAAAAACCCGACCGAGCAAGAAGGGGCGCGCGCCGCGCACCGGCGCGACGGTGCGGCGCTTTGCCGGTTTTTGCACTGGTTCGGCTCGGCTGCCCCGACGGGTGCAGAAAGCGAGCTTTCTGCGGCCGAGAAGCTGCTCTCCTTCCGCCGCGAAGCGGGAGGCTTTCACAGCGAGAGCTTCCCGGCCATTTCCGCGGCCGGCGAGCACGGCGCGATTATCCATTATCGGGTGACGGCGGCGAGCAACCGGCCAATCCGCCCCAATGAAGTGTTTTTGATCGATTCCGGAGCGCAATACCCGGATGGCACGACCGACGTGACCCGCACGCTCTGGACCGGACCGGATGCGCCGCCGCCTCAGCTCTGCGCGGAATTCACCCGCGTTTTGAAAGGCCACATCGCGATTGCGAGCCTCGTCTTTCCGCAAGGCGTGGCAGGGCCGCATTTGGATGCCTTCGCCCGCCGGGCGCTCTGGCAGGCGGGGCAGGACTACGACCACGGCACGGGCCACGGGGTGGGGAGTTTTCTCTCGGTCCATGAAGGGCCCGCGGCGTTGTCACGGCTTGCGAAGCCGATCCCGCTCGCCGCGGGAATGATCCTTTCTGACGAGCCGGGATATTATCGTCCCGGGCATTACGGGATCCGGCTCGAAAACCTGCTGCTGGTTCAGCCGGCCGAAATTTCGGACGCCGCGAAGCCGTTCCTGCGCTTTGAGACGCTGACGCTTGCGCCGTTCGACCGCCGGCTCGTCGCCGCCCATTTGCTGACGGCTGAAGAGCTTCTTTGGCTGAATTCCTATCACGCCCAAGTATTCTCGGTCATCGGGCCCGTCTTGGACGAAGAAGCGCGCGCCTGGCTCGCCGCCGCCTGCGCACCGATTGCCGCCGCGTGAGGGGGCCGTCTTTCACGCGCGGCTCTCGCGGCCGCTTTTATCGCAGAAGATTTATTATGGGAAATTAGCGGGTTCGGCTTTTTGCAACGGCAGCCCGGCGGCTTGCCAGCCTTCAATCCCGTCGGGATACCATAGCACATGCCGATACCCGAACAGCACTGCACGTTTGGCGGCATTCCAACTCTGCCAGCATTGCGGATGGCAATAAATCACCAGCGGCCGGCTCATCCGGTTCTGCGTGAGCGCGGCCAGCTTGCGGCGAAATGCGTCTTCAACCGCCGGCGCAAGCACACCTTCTCCCATTCCGGGCAACCACACGCTGCCCGGAATATCCCGGTGCGGCGGCGGCATCCACAGCATGCCCGGGGCCATTTGCGCGGGCTTGCGGGGAGCCGGAGAAACATCGACCAGGACCGGCTTTTTATTTTTTATTTTCAATAGCTGAGCGAGCTCGTGTGTGGTCACCACGCGGGCGCCCCGCAAACTGGAGGGCACCGCGCCATGGCTCGGGCCGAGCCAGAACCCTTCGGGCTCCGGCACGGTTGCGGCATGGGCCGCAAGCGCGAACCCCAGCACCGCGGCGGATCTCACCGCGTTTGCGAGGATTTTGCCGAGACCGCGCAAGAACGACAACGGTAGGCGGCGCATTCAGCTCCGTTGCGGCGGCACGGGAAAACTTTGCTGGAAGACAGTGTTTTTGCTGTCTATTGCCGTCACTTTCATGCTGCCTTCGGCAGCCGGTATGAAGCCAAAACTCAAGACCGGATCCGAGGAAAGCGAGATATCAGTGTCCATGTGGAACACCAGGGCATCGTTGTAAGTGACTTCAATGCTCTGAATGTAGCGCGGCGGCGTATAGTTGCGCGTGAGCTGATCCATCTGCATGCCGTTGAAATTCGGGTGGCGGATCATCAAGGTTGCCTGCAAGGGTTGATTGGGAACGGGCGCTCCCGCCAGGCGCAGTTTCATCCGCCCGATTTCTTTCAGCGCTTCAACGTCATTGGAACCTGCGGGCGCAGAGCATCCGCCAGCCGCCTTGATAAAGCGCGCCACGGCATAGAGTTCGCCTGTATCGGTTTCTGCCACCGCATGCATATCGGTGTATTGATCGACACGGACGCGAAGCTCGAGGGTGCGCGGATCCGCTTTCGGACCAAAGATGAAATGCGCAGCGAGCGGCGAGGGGTTCTGGTCGATCACAAAATAGAGGCCCTTGAGCTTGCCCGGCACGGCCGCCGCCTGCCCCACGCTGAGGCGCACCGGAACGATGGCTGCATTGAGCGCGCGGGGCGGAGCATCGATGGCAAGCATTCCTTGCCCGTCATGCATAGGACGATTGGCAAAGAGCACGGCTTTCAAGTCCTGCCAACGATTGGCGCGGGCGGCGGCATCGTCCTCCGCCGCTGCAGGCTTAACGCCGCTGGCAAAGATGCCGGCAAGCCCGATCGCAGAAAGCACATATCGACGGCCGAAGCCGTCATGGTTTCCTTGGTGTTTCATTCCCATTCAAGCTCCTTATATACTTCGGTGACGTTACGACCGTGATAGGCATCAAAGAGGATCCACTTTCCGCGCTCGGATTGCGCCACGGTAGCGACCGCTGCATCGATGCCGATATTCTGCCGAACCGCCGCACGCGTTTCCGTAACAAGGAGATTGAGATACCGTTCCAGGTCTGCAGCGGCATCGGGCCAACGGACGGCTTGCGGCCCATGCCCCGGCACCGCACGTGCAAATGAAATCTGCTTGAGTTCTGCGAGTTCGGCAAGCCATCCTTTCAGGCTTCCGTCAAGCGTCGGCATGCGCTGCACGAACAAGAGATCCCCCGAGAGCAGCGTGTTGGTGCGCGTATCGATGACGCTGAGATCGTTGTCCGTATGCGCCGGGCCATGCGCATGGAGCGAGAGCGGACGATTGCCGAGATCGAGTGTCATGTCTTTGGCCACGGTTTCTGTCGGCAAAACGATCGGGCCCGTTGCGTCTTTGCCCAAGATCTGGATAAGCCCGCGCTGATAATAAGCCCCGCGTGCTTCAAGCGCAGGAATCAAGCGCGCGTGCCCGAGAAAAACGGGCTTGTCTTCCAAAAATGCACCGGCACCGAAGCAATGATCGGGATGTACGTGGGTGATGATCACGTAGCGGATCGGCTTGTCGGTGCGCGCGCGGATGGCCGCCCGGAGCGCCGCGCCATGCGCGCGGCTGCCGCCTGGATCGATCACGGCGACGGCATTTTGCCCGATGACAAAGGCTTGGTTGGCAATGGCATCCGCGTTGTTCGCGGCGGCTTCCTCATTGAGGCCGCGCGTCACGAACAGGCCGGGAGCCACTTCGTTGCAGGGGAGCGCATCCCATTTCTCTTCGGCCCGGAGTTTTGCGAGGGGTGTGCAGCAAAGGCAAAGCCCGCCTGCGATTGCAGCGCGCCGCCCCAAACCCTGGTGCCGAGAAGGTTCCTTCCGCTCAGCCCGTCTGCCCATAAGCCGTTGCAAGCTGGGTCGCCTCAGCGAAGATACGGAAACAACCATAAAGAGCGTTTTTTTCGGAGGCAAGAAAAAACGCGAGCACTCAACCGCGGAAATCATTTGGCTTGAATGCCGCAACGCGCTAAGAGTAGAGTAAAGTCAACAAGAGGAGGAAACGCGATGGCCGAGAAATTCCGCCCGGATCCTACTTTTTACCCCTCCCCTCGCCTGGCCATGGAAGCCCCGGCAGAGCGTTTTGCCTTCACCGCCCTGCTCTGCCCGGATGGTTCAAAGCCCGATGCCTTGGCGGTGATAGATGTGGATCCAAGTTCTTCCAGTTACGGGCGCGTGGTGCATCAGGTGGATATGCCCTACCGCGGCGATGAGTTTCATCATTTCGGTTGGAACGCGTGCAGCTCCATGCTCTGCCCGATCGGCGGCCATCCGTTTGGCGAGCGACGGTACTTGATCATTCCCGGCATCCGCTCGTCACGCATTTATATCGTCGATACCAAGCCAAGCCCCAAAGAAGCCAAGCTTGTCAAAGTCATTGAACCAGAAGAGCTGATGCGTCGGACCGGTTATTCGCGCCCGCACACCACGCATTGCGGCCCGGAAGGCATTTACATCAGCACTCTCGGCGGCGCGGGGAAAGACGGCACTGAGGGCCCGCCCGGCATTTTCCTCATGGATTGCGAAAGTTTTGAAATTCTCGGCCGGTGGGAGATCGATCGCGGTCCGCAACGCATGAGTTACGATTTCTGGTGGAACCTCCCGCAGGACTATTTGGTCTCCAGCGAATGGGGCCTGCCGCCGCAGTTTGAAAACGGCTTGGTGCCCGAGGACCTGCTGGGCAACAAATACGGCCATCATTTGCACTTCTGGGATTTGCGCGGGCGGCGGCATCTGCAAACCATCGATGTCGGCGCCAATCATCAAATGGCGCTGGAAGTGCGCCCCGCGCACGATCCCACCAAAGAATATGGCTTCCTGGGCGTTGTGGTCGACACCACCAATCTCGAAGGTTCGATCTGGACTTGGTGGCGTGAAGGCGGCAAGTTCCACGCCAAGAAAACCGCGGTCATTCCGCCCGAGCCCGCGGATGCATCGTTGCTTCCCGATTTGCTCAAGCCCTTTGGCGCCGTTCCGCCGCTGGTGACGGATATCGATCTTTCCATGGATGATCGCTATCTTTATGTGTCCTGCTGGGGCACGGGCGAACTTCGCCAATATGACGTGCGCGACCCGATGAAGCCTGAGCTCACCGGCTCGGTGCGTATCGGCGGTATTGCGCGGCGCGAGCGCCACCCCAACGGGCGGGAATTTGCCGGCGGGCCGCAAATGGTGGAAATCAGCCGCGACGGAAAGCGGGTTTATTTCACCAACTCGCTTTACAGCACGTGGGATGTGCAGTTTTACGGCCGGCATCTGCCGGGTGCGCAAGTCAAAGCCGATGTCGGGGAAAACGGCGGCATCACGCTTGATCCCAATTACTTCGTAACCTTCGCAGATGGGCTTTCCGCGCATCAGGTGCGGCTCGAGGGGGGCGATTGCTCGACCGATTCTTTCTGCTTCCCATCGGTCTGAGCGCAGCGCCGCTGGCATGGCTCGCGGTGGTGGGGCTGGGCTGCTACCACGGGTTGAACCCGGGAATGGGCTGGCTTCTCGCCGTCTCCAACGGATTGCAGGCGCGGCGCGGGCAGGCGGTGTTTGCGGCGTTTCTTCCGATAGGGGCCGGGCATTTCTTGGCGATGGCCGCAGCATTGCTGCCCTTTGCCGTGCTCAGCGCCTATTTCTCGCGGCTGCATGATGTCAGCATTGCCGCCGGTCTCGTGCTGGTGGCGTTCGGGCTGCTGAAACTCATCCGGCGGCGGCATCCGCGCTTTCTCGCCCGTATCCGCCCACACCAAATCGCCCTTTGGTCGGCGCTGATGGCCACGGCACACGGCGCCGGGCTGATGCTGCTGCCCGCCTTTCTTGCGCTTTGTTCCGATAACTCCGCGGCGCACGGCTCGGTGCTTTTCTTGCTGGAACAAAGCACCGGCGCAGTTGTTGCCGTGGCGCTGGTGCATACGGCGGCCATGCTGGCCGTGGGCAGCCTGATGGCTTGGCTCGTTTATCGCTTTTGGGGCCTTCGCGTGCTGCAGAGGTCTTGGTTTAATCTCGACCTTGTTTGGGCGACTGCCCTGCTGCTTTCCGGCTCCATCGCGCTGGCGAGCTAGCGCGCGCAGCCCTGCCCTGGCCGATCGATGATCGAGGCTTGCGAGAGCGGCAAGACTGCTCGTATTCTTCCGCACGGTGATGGGGTCCACCAATGAAACCGCCTGCCCGGGCTGATGACTCCTGCCTTGGTCGTTGACTGTGCAGGAAATTTTGGATGGCCCGGAAGCCTTTTACGCGAAAACGCCAAAACATCACACCCTTTCCTTCGTGAAGAGCATCGGTGATGCTCTTTATGTGAGGGAATTTCCATGGATCTTCGCGAATACGAGCAGCTGAAATTCGAACTTGCCGGCATTCTGCGCGGGGTGGATCGGTATCTTTCTGCGACGGGAAATAAAGATCCCTTTCGTCTGCGCGATCTTTATGCACGGCTTGCAGAAGACCGTTTTACCTTGGCCATTGTGGGCCGTTTCAGCCGCGGCAAAACATCGCTGATGAATGCCATTCTGGGAATGGACAGGCTGCCGACCGGCATTTTGCCGCTGACATCGGTGATTACACAAATTTCCTACGGCAGCGAAGAAAAGGTGGTTCTTTACTATTACGGAACAAGCCTTTTCATGGACATCCCGCTGAATAAGCTTGCAGACTACATCACCGAACGTGGCAACCCCGGCAATCAGCGCGGCATTCGCGTGGCCGAGGTGCAGTTGCCGGCGGAATTTCTGCGCCGCGGCTTTACTTTTGTGGACACGCCGGGCCTCAATTCCCCCATTGCGGCGAACACACGTACCACTCAGGCATATCTTCCGGAAGCCGATGCCTTCATTCTGGTCGGCAGCTACGAAAGCCCGCTGACGGATGAGGAAGCGAGTATTGCTTCGCTGGCGCTTTCGGCACAACGCAGGTTGTTTGTGGTGCTGAACAAGCAGGATCTTGTCGATACCCAAACCCGAGCACACATGCAAAAACTGGTGGCCGAACGCCTTCAAGAGCTCGGGGCCAGCGGCAATGTTCCCATATTTTCCGTCTCCGCCCTGCAGGGGTTGAAAGCAAAACAAACCGGCAACGAAATCGCTTTGGCGGAAAGCGGCTTTCCCGCTTTCGAGACTGCGCTGATCGATTTTCTGGTGAACCATCAGCGCCGATTGTTTTTGCTGCAGTTTTGCGAACGCGTCGCCGCACACCTTCGGCCCGACGCGCCGCAGGAACTTATCGCGCGTCTCAGCGCGGTCCAAAGGAAAATTCATGACGGCCGCTCCGCCCCGTCCGCCCCTGTTCTGACGGCATCGGCGGTGCCTGCCATTCTGCCGGAATGCGAAGTTTGCGCGAAGGTCGCAGATGCAGTGCTCGCGCATTTGATCCATTTTCAGTCCAGAATTTCCAATAACGCGGAGGTGCGAGACGCTTTCGTCACACGCGGGGGACTTTGCCGACTGCACGCACGGCAGCTCCAAGCCGTGGCAGCGCGCCGGGAGTGCGCTGTTGCCTATGCCGCATTGCTGATGCACAAGGCCGCCGCTTTGCACGCCCTCGCCCAGGAAAGGGCCACGCATGCCCGTATCAATGAAATGATGCGGCGGATGTATCCCGAAGGACAGCACTGCCCCGCCTGCGACGTTGCGCGGCGCGCAGCGGCAACGGCAATCCAAGAGCTTCGGGAGCTGGCCAAACGCAACGGGGCGCATGCGCTTCTCCGGCGCTCTGCATTGTGTTTGTCACATTTTCGGACGCTTGTTGCCGGTATGGAAAATCCGGCGATTGTGCAAGCCTTACTCCTTGGGCAAGCGGCGCTGATGGAGCGGATGGCCGAAAACGCTCATCGCGGCATTCTGAAGCAGGACGCGGGCCGGCGGGATCTCGAAAGTCTGGAGGAGCAAACCTCCGTGCGGCAGATGGCATCCGTTTTATTCGGCCAACCAGATGGGCAATACGAGGGTATGGAGAATGACGAGGTATAAGTGAGGATGGGAGGTGAAAACGGTTTAGCCGCCTTCCCTTTTCAGTAGATACAAAATCGGCAGCGCAAGCAATTGTAAAATAAGCGAAACTGCAACCATACGCGAAAGATTTCGGTCGTAAAGAAAGCCGAGCAGCAGGCTTCCGAGCAACCAGGCGGTGCCGCGTACCATGTCAAACAAGCCAAAACCCACTGCCCGGCGCCCTGTGGGCAACAGCGCGCCGACCGCCGCCTTCAGCACCGAATCCTGGGCACCCATCCCGATGCCCCAAAGCACCGTCGCGACCAAGCCGAGGGCAAAACCTCCCAAAAACCCCAGCGGCACGGAAAGCGCCGCAAGCGCCGTCGCAGAGATCAAAACCGAGATGCCGAACCGATCAAACAGGCGGCCCAAAATGAATGCCGCCGCGCCGATGGCCAACATGGCGGCGGCATAAAAGACGGGAATCCACGGTACCGCAACCGTGCCGGCTTGGCCAAAATGATAGGCGAGCAGGGCGAAATCGGCAAATCCCGCGCCGCTCATCGCGGCTGCCAGCGTGATCAGCCAAAACGGCCTGCCAAACCCCCGCAAGCTTGGCCCTTGCCAAGGCGAGAGGCTGTCCTGCGCCTTGGGATAGACCCGTGCGGCAGCGATGACCAACGTTAGAGAAATTAACGCAGGCAACAAAAGTACTGCAAAACCAGTGCGATAATCGCCTGTTTTGCGCCAGAGGATGAACGCGACAAGCAACGGCCCGACGGTTGCGCCAATTTGATCCAAGGCTTCATGCAGGCCGAAACCCCAGCCCTGCCCGGCTTCTCGCACGGCCTCGGAAAGCAACGCATCGCGCAAGGGGGTGCGTATGGCGCGCCCCAACCGTTCGGTGATCATGAGCGTTGCGGCCACCGCAACGCCGGGCGCGAGGGCCAGCAGCGGCACCGAGAACAAGTTCACCGCATAACCGAGCAGCACGCCCCGCCAATAGTGGCCGGTGCGGCTAGCGATCTGGCCGGAGACGAGCCTGACCACATAGCCGATGAATTCGCCGAAGCCGGCCACAAAGCCCACCATCAACGCGGACGCGCCGAGGCTTCCCAGAAAGGGGCCGGTGATGGCGCGTGCGCCTTCGTAGGTCATGTCCGCAAACAGGCTGACGCTGCCGAGCAGGATCACGAATGCCAGCACAGCCTTCCGCGCTTTTCTGCTGACTGCCGTTTTTGTCTCCGCACCGTCCGTTTTTGTTTCCACATCGTCCATTGCCCGCCCCCTCTTTGTGGCTTACCGTTATTCCAATCCTGCACATTTCGTACGAGCTTACCCGCAATGGAACCCCGGCAATCCGCCCAAAAACCTATGGCGTTCAAGCTGAGTATCCGGGTTGACCTTGCTAACGGCGGCCGCATCGGCCCGGGCAAAGTCTTGCTGTTGGAAGCGATTGCCCGCACGGGCTCCATCTCAGCGGCGGGGCGCGCGCTAAGGATGTCTTACCGGCGCGCGTGGAAGCTGGTGGAAGACCTAAACCGCACGCTCGGAACCCCCGTGGTCAACACAAGCGCCGGCGGGCCGGGCGGCGGCGGCGCAACGCTGACCGCGGCGGGAAGCGCCGTGATCGACCAATATCGCGCCTTGGAACTGGCGGCCTATCAAGCCGCCGCAACCCATGTCAACGCGATCCTGGAAGCCTGCCAAAAAGGCAAAAAGCGCACCTAGTTCAGCGCTTGCTAGGCGTGGTCGTAATCGACGACAAGGTGCTGAGAGATCGGGTGCGATTGACAGGTGAGAATATAGCCGGCCTCTACTTCCCAAGGCTCCAGCGCATAGTTGAGATCCATGGAGACCTCGCCCTCCAAAAGCCGCGCCCGGCAGGTGCTGCACATGCCGCCTTTGCAGGAATAGGGCACATCCAGCCCGGCGCGCAGCGCGGCATCGACGATAACCTCCCCTGGCGCGATGGGCACAAGGGTTTCGATGCCTTGCATGATCACGGTGGCGGTTGCCGCAACCGGTGCGGCGGCAGAAGGCGAAGCGGCCTGCAGCGTTTTTTGGGAATCGGGAGCAAGCGTAAAATGCTCCGAACGGATGCGCTCGGCAGGGAGGCCGAGTTCGCGCAACGCCTCGCTGAGGGTTTCGATCATCCCGCCTGGGCCGCAAATCAGGGCTTGATCGATCGCCGTCGGAGCCACCAGCCGGGGCAGCACCTGAAGCACTTTCTCGCGATCGATCCGCCCATTCAGCCACGCCACTTCCTGCCGCTCACGCGAGAGAATATGCGCAATCGAGAGCCGTGCCATGAAACGGTTTTTCAACGCCTCAAGGGTATCGCGGAACATAATGTTCGCGGTGCTGCGGTTGCCGTAAAACAGCAAAAAGCGGCTTTCTTGTTCGATGGTTAAAACCGATTGCAACATGCCAAGGATCGGCGTGATGCCCGATCCGGCAGCAAAGGCCACATACGTGCGGCGCGCATCGGGCGCAGGCGAGACGGTGAAATGCCCGGCCGGGGGCAACGCATCGATGAAATCGCCCGGCTTCAGCACGGTATTCGCGTAGGTTGAAAACACGCCGTGCGGCTGGCGCTTGACGGCAATGCAAAGCCCCGTTTCCGGGCTTCCTGCGAAAATAGAGTAGGTGCGGCGCACGTCTTGCCCGTCAATGAAACTTCGCAACGGCAAATGTTGCCCGGGGCGAGCGCGAAAGATTTCCCAAAGCGGCTTGGGCACCTCAAGACGAATCGCAACCGCATCGGCTGTTTCTGGCTCAACGCTCGCGACGCGAAGAGGATGATACTGGGTTCTTACCGACGTACTCATGTCAATGGCACTTGAAATGCTCGAAAGGTTCCGCGCAGTTCCGGCACCGCCAGAGGGATTTGCAAGGGGTTGCGCCGAATTCGGAAAGGCGTTCGGTCTGATCGGACCCGCAATGCGGGCAGGCAACCGGGCGAGGATCATGCGCCAAGGGGCAAGTGTGTTGCGGCAAGGGCGGCGCAATGCCGTACTCGCGAAGCTTGCGCCTTGCGTCTTCACCCAACCATGCCGTGGTCCAGGCGGGTGTGAGCACGGTTTTTACGCGTATTTTGCAAAAGCCGGCCTTGCGCAATGCGGCTTCGATCTCTTGGGCGATGACCGGCATGGCGGGGCAGCCGGAGTAGGTCGGCGTGATCACCGCTTCCACTTCGTCGTCCTGCACATGCACCTCTCGCAAAATTCCGAGATCTGCAATGGTCAAAACCGGAATCTCGGGATCAACCACCGAGGCGGCGGCGGCATAGGCGCGTTGTTGCGGCGAATCCGCCATTACCATTCCGCTCCGGGGTAAGTGCGTTGCAGATATTGCATCTCCGCAAGCATATGCCCGAGATGCTCGGAATGCAGCCCTCGCCGCCCGCCGGTTTGCATCCAAGAAACAGAGGGGACTTGCAGGGTTGCCTCCATGAGCACGGCGGTGACGGTGTTCTGCCAGATCGGACGAATTGCCTCAGGGTCCGCCGCAATGCCTTGGGCGATCAAGGCTTGTTCATCCCCGGACGTTTCAAACAGCTCGCCCGTGTAAATCCACAGCGCATCGAGCGCGTTTTGCGTCCGGCGATGACTTTCTTCCGTGCCGTCACCGAGCCGAATCACCCATTGGGAGGCATGACGCAAATGGTAGGCGCATTCTTTTTCCGCCTTGGCTGCAATCGCGGCAAGTTGGGAATCCGATGAGCTTTGCATCAACTGCCAGTAAGGCTCGGCAAAAGCGGAAAACAGAAGCAAACGTACGCAGGTTACCGCAAAATCGCCGTTGGGCTGTTCCAGAAGCAAAAGATTATGAAAGTGCCGGTCCTCGCGCAGATAGGCAAGGTCGTCCTCGTCGTGACCCTTGCCTTCAAGTTCGGCGGCGTAGGTATAAAGCGCACGCGCTTGCCCGATGAGATCCAGCGCAATGTTGGTCAACGCAAGATCTTCTTCCAACATCGGCGCATGCCCGCACCACTCGGAAAGCCGATGCCCCAGCACCAATGCGTCATCGGCACGTGCCAGTACGTAGTGCGCAAGAGGCGAGCCCTGGAAGACAATGGAAGTTGTGGGCATCACGCAGGATCCAACTGTATTACATGTGGCCGACTTCGTCCGGGATTTTGTAGAAGGTCGGGTGCCGGTAAATTTTCGAGCCGGTCGGTTCGAACAACATTTCGGTTTCCGCGGGATCGGAGGCGGTAATCGCCGCCGAAGGCACGACCCATATCGACACACCTTCGCCCCGGCGCGTGTACACATCCCGCGCAGCTTGCAAGGCCATCTCGGCATCGGCCGCGTGCAGCGAACCCACGTGCCGGTGCGACAGGCCGTTACGTGTACGAATAAAAACTTCCCAAAGCGGCGTGAGCTTTTCCATCATACACCTCCGTCCTCATGCAGCCTGCTGGGTCATCCGCTGCTTTTGCTTAGCTGCATAGGCGAGCGAAGCTTCGCGTACCCAAGCCCCCTCTTCATGCGCTTTGCGGCGTGCCGCGAGCCGGTCTCGATTACAGGGGCCATACCCTGCGAGCACGCGATGGAATTCGTCCCAATCGATCGGACCGGTCTCCCAATGGCCTGTCTCGGCATTAAACCGAAGCTCCGGATCCGGAATGGTCAGACCCAGAAACTGGGCTTGCGGCACGGTGGCATCGATAAATTTCTGCCGCAATGTATCGTTAGAAAAACGTTTCACTTTCCACCGCATGGAAGCTTCCGAATGCTGGCTTGCGTGATCGGGCGGGCCGAACATCATCAAAACCGGCCACCACCAGCGATTGAGCGCGTCTTGTGCCATGGCCTTTTGCTCCGGCGTGCCGCGCGCCAATGTGAGCATAATTTCGTAGCCTTGGCGCTGATGGAAACTCTCCTCGCGGCAGATACGAATCATGGCGCGGGCATAAGGCCCGTACGAACACCGGCAAAGCGGGATTTGGTTCATAATCGCTGCGCCGTCGACAAGCCAGCCGATGGCACCGATATCCGCCCAGGTGAGCGTGGGGTAATTGAAAATCGAAGAATACTTGGCGCGCCCGGAAAGCAATTGCTCAACCATTTGCTCACGCGAAATGCCGAGGGTTTCGGCAGCGGCATAAAGATAAAGCCCATGACCGCCTTCATCCTGCACTTTTGCCAGCAACGCCGCTTTTCGCCGCAAAGTCGGCGCCCGCGTGATCCAATTGCCTTCCGGCAACATGCCCACGACTTCGGAATGCGCGTGCTGGGAAATTTGCCGAATCAAGAGGCGGCGGTACGCCTCCGGCATCCAGTCGTTCGGCTCGATCCGCTCTTCCGCGTCAATCCGTTGCAGAAAACGCTGCTCGGCCTCGCTATCGCCGAGTTGTTCGGTCACGACGTTGAGCGCTTGGGTATACATGGACGTCTGCTCCGCCCCTGGGGTGTTCCGGCCGTTCTGCTCAGAGGATGTATAACAGAAAACGCCCCTGTCAAGATTTTTTTGTAACATAATCTTGCGACCTCACAGCCGGGCTCGTCGCCCCTTCCTCTTCGTCTTGAAATCTTGAAAAGAGCAAAGGTGTGGGGGGCGGAAGCGGACCGTTCTCGGTCAGGCCATGGGCATCGAGCCAAGCTTCCGAAGCCGGGAGCAAGGCGTGATAAAGCCGCGCGCAAAGCGTCCGGGCTGTGCGACCCGGCCAGGGTTGCGGCAGCAGAGCCTCGGGCAAAAGCGGGTCACGCAGCACGATGCGGCGGTATTCGTGGATGAGCAGGATCCGCAGCAACATCGCCTCCAACTCGGCGCTTTGCGCTGCCTCGCGAATGGCCGCCTCGGCCGGGCCAAACATCTCCAGAAAGCTCCGATAGCGTTCGGCCACGCGGGCAAGCGGCCAGACCCTGCTGGCGAGCTCTTGCGCCGCTTTTGTCTCCGCGCGTGCCAGTAAGTGATAGCCGGCGGAAGCCTCGGGCGGAGGAACCGTATCCGGCGCCATCATCACCCCGGGGGCAAGCGTGCCATAGCCCAGAGCCTCCAAAGCGGCGCGCCGGGCCTCGCGTTCGGGGCCGTTCTGCAGAATCGCCAGGTGAAACTCCCCACGCCAGTTTTGCGGGCGCGGCCCGTAAATATGCGCCGTTGCCTCGGCAAACGTCGCTTCACCCCGCGTTGCGAGGCGGTAAAAACTCTTACGCCCGACCCGCCGCCGCTCCAGCCACCCGTCTGCCGCAAGGCGCGAGGCGGCCGTTCGCACCACGCCATCGGCAATATCCAGCGCCCGAAACAGCGTGAGCAAGGTGCCGAGCCAGACCGAGCCGCCGCGCGGGACAATCGCGTCTCCGTAGACGGTGATAATGACGGAGCCAGTGCGGGAGGGCTCGCTTTTGAGTCGGGCAAGCAGTGTGCCGAAAAGGGTGCGGTGCGACATATTACCAATGGATAACGGAGCTTTGCGCTTGCGCGAAGCCGGCATTTGCAGGCGACGCTTGACTTCGCGGCGTGGGCTGCGCAATGTCCGCCCGCACGGAGTGGGGCTGTAGCTCAGTTGGGAGAGCGCCTCGTTCGCAATGAGGAGGTCAGGGGTTCGATTCCCCTCAGCTCCACCACTCCCCTCGCCCACATGTCTTTCGCGAGCCTTGCCGCGAAAGCGCGCCGCGGCGACGCGAAAACCCCCGAAGCAGCCCTTAAAACGCCAAGGTCTGCGCTTGCACCACCAAGGGCAGCGTGCGGATTTCCCTCACCACCTGATCCGGCACCGGTTCATCGACGGAGACGAGGCAAATGGCATCGCCCCCCGGCTCGGCCCGGCCCAAATGAAAGGTTGCAATATTGATTCCCGCTTCGGCGAGCTTCGCGCCGAAGCGCCCAATGAAGCCCGGCTTGTCTTTGTTGGTGACGTAGATCATATGGCGGCCGAAATCCGCCTCCACCGGGATCCCTTTGATTTCCACAATGCGCGGGCGAGAGCCGGCAAAAAGCGTTCCCGCAACCGAGCGGGTTTCTTGATCGGTCGTCACCGCAATGCGCACCAAGGTTTGGTATTCGCTCGGGCGATCATACACGGTTTCGGCAACGTCGATACCGTGCTCGCGCGTCGCAACCGGAGCATTCACCATATTGATGCCGGCCATAAACGGAGACAGCAGCCCGGAAAGCGCTGCCGCAGTCAGCGGACGGTGATTGAGCTTTGCCGCCGCCCCTTCATATTCCACCGTGATGCGCCGGATCACGCCTTCACGCGCTTGCGTCATTTGTCCTGCGAAAGAACCCAAGAGCCGACAAAGCTCCATATAAGGCTTCAGACGCGGCGCCTCTTCAGCGGAAAGCGAGGGCATGTTGATGGCGTTGGAAACGGCCCCGGTGAGCAAAAAGTCGCTCATTTGTTCGGCGATCTGCAACGCCACGTTTTCTTGCGCTTCCGCCGTCGAGGCACCAAGATGCGGGGTGCAGACAACATTTTCGAACCCAAACAGCGGGCTTTCCCGCGCGGGTTCGGTTTCGAACACGTCCAACGCGGCTCCGGCGACATGGCCCGAAGCCAGCGCTTCCGCCAGCGCTGCCTCATCAATGAGACCGCCGCGCGCGCAATTGATAATCCGCACGCCGCGCTTCATGCGTGCAATGGCATCGGCGGAGATGATATTCCGCGTGGCATCCGTCAACGGCGCGTGCAGCGTAATGAAATCCGAGCGCGCGAGCAGCGTGTCAAAATCCACTTTCTCAACGCCGAGTTCCAAAGCGCGCGCTTCGCTCAGAAACGGATCGTAGGCGATCACGCGCATTTTCAGGCCGTGCGCGCGGTCGGCAACAATCGAGCCGATATTGCCGCAACCGATAATACCGAGCGTTTTGCCGAACAGTTCCACGCCCATGAAGCGATTCTTCTCCCACTTGCCGGCTTTGGTGGAAATGGTCGCTTCCGGAATTTGCCGCGCCAGCGCAAACATCAAGGCAATGGCGTGCTCGGCGGTGGTGATGGTGTTGCCGTGCGGCGTGTTCATCACCACAATGCCGCGCGCGGTGGCCGATTTGACATCGATATTATCAACACCAATGCCGGCGCGCCCGACCACCTTCAAATTGGTTGCCGCTTCCAAAAGTTCCTTGGTTACTTTGGTTGCCGAACGCACGGCAAGCCCGTCATATTCGGCAATGATATTCCGAAGTTCCGCGGGCGAAAGGCCTGTTTTCACATCGACCGCAATGCCGCGATCTTTAAAAATTTTTACCGCGGCGGAAGAAAGTTTGTCGCTAATCAGAACCGAAGGCATCTTCACTTACTCCGCCGCACTTGCCGTTGCGTATTGCTGCGCGGTTTCCGCCAACACCCAATCAATCCAAGGCAACAAGGCGGCAATGTCTTTGGCCTCAACCGTCGCCCCGCCCCAAATGCGAAAACTGGGCGGCGCATCACGGTGATTGGCAATATCGTTGGCAACCCCCTCCTGCTCCAATCGCGCCGCCATCTGCCGCACCACACGGAATTGTTCCTCGGCCGACAAAGCGGTGAACCATGGCGCAACGATTTTAAAGCAGATCGAGGTGCACGAACGCGTAGACTTTTCCTCCGGCAGGAAGGCAAGCGAAGAATGGCGATCCACCCATTCCGCAACGGTGCGAAGATTGGTCTCGCTCCGCTCGATCAGAGCGGGAAGCCCCCCAATCCGTTCCGCCCAACGCAGGCCGTCCAAGGCATCTTCCACGCAGAGCATGCTCGGCGTGTTAATTGTTTCTCCTTCGAAAATGCCCTTGATCAATTTTCCGTCTTTAGTGAGGCGGAAAATTTTCGGCAGCGGCCATGCGGGCTTGTAGCTCTCCAAGCGCTCCACCGCGCGCGGCGAAAGCGCCAACATGCCGTGCGCCGCTTCCCCGCCCAATGCCTTTTGCCACGACCAGGTCACGACATCGAGCTTTTCCCACGGCAGCGGCATCGCAAAGACCGCCGATGTGGCATCGCAGATGGTCAGCCCCGCGCGATCGAGGGGAATCCAATTCCCATCCGGAATGCGCACGCCCGAGGTGGTGCCATTCCAGACGAAAACGACATCGTTGGAAAAATCAACTTCGTTCAGATTCGGCAACTTTCCGTACGGCGCGGACAGCACGCGGGCATTGGCCAGGCGCAATTGCTTGACGATATCGGTTGCCCAACCTTGGGAAAAGCTCTCAAACGCAAGCACATCGACGCCGCGGGGCCCGAGCAGCGACCAAAGCGCCATTTCAACGGCGCCCGTATCGGAAGCCGGCACAATGCCAAGCTTCCAATCCTCCGGCATGCCGAGGAGCGCACGCGAGCGCGCAATGACCTCGGCGAGGCGCGCTTTGCCTTCTTTGGCGCGGTGGCTACGGCCGAGAAACGCCCCTTTCAGCTCCTCCAGCGAATAGCCGGGGCGCTTTGCGCAGGGGCCGGACGAAAAATTGGGATTGGCCGGACGAACGCTCGGCCGAGAAGCGGCAACTGCCATGTGGCTCTCCCTTCCAGAAGAGAAGCGCCCCGGTGGGGGGGCGTAACCCGCGTCGGCAAATAGCCTTGCCAAGAGCCCTTGGCAAGGGGCTTTGTCCCGTCTGCCGCTGCGTCAGGACGTTTGCTGACATGCATTTTTGCTCTAGCCTTGCAACTGCGAGCATGCAGCATGAATGGCAAAGAGGTGTCCATGGATGCGTTGACTGCGATCAGAACCCGCCAAAGTCCTCTCCGTTTGGGCGAGCCGGCGCCGGACGATACCACGCTGCGCCAGGCGCTTTCGGCAGCGGTAAGCGCGCCGGATCATGGGCGGTTGCGCCCCTGGCGGTTTCTCATTGTCCGGGGAGAGGCGCGAAGCGAGCTTGCCGAGGTGTTGGCGCAATCGCGAAGCCGCCACGAACCCTCGCCCACTGAAGCCGAACTCGCGCGCGAGCGGGAAAAAGCATTTCGAGCCCCGTTGATTGTCGTTGCGGCGGCGCATCCGGTCGTTCACCCGAAAGTTCCGGAAATTGAACAGATTATCGCGACCGGGGCTGCCGTCCAAAATCTTCTGCTTGCGGTGCATGCGCTGGGTTACGGCGCGTTTTGGCGCACCGGCGAGGCGGCTTATGATAGCGCCGTCAAAGCCGCGTTTGGGCTTGCCCCTCAGGATTCGATCGTGGGCTTGCTCTATATCGGAACACCGCTTTCCGCGCCCCCGCCCCGCCCCGAAATTCCGCTGAATGCGGTGGTCTGGCACGGCCCCGAAAAGACCGTTCCGTTCTGAGGCGCGCTTCCCGAGACTACGTCTCTCTTTTCATTCCTGGCAGGCAATTGTTACGCGGCGTGGCCATGCGCGGCAGGGGCAAGCCCGCCCTTGCCTTTCCGGCGCGGCAGAAAGAATAGGGCGAAACGCACCAAGCGCGGGATTGTGGTAGGGCGCAACAGGCGGCGATCATAATGCGCCATGCGTCGCTCATTCTCTTGCAAGCAAATTTCCATCAATTCGGTCACATCGACGTCTTCGGCGCTAACAGCGGAGGAGCCGGTAACGGCGAAGTTCGCATCTTGCTTTCCTCCGCCCATGTCTCTCGCGAGTCCGATGCGTTCGCCGATCAGAAACAGCCACACCAAAAGTTTTTTGAAAAAGAAATAAGGCCGACGCCACCACTTCATATTCGCCTTATGCCAGGCAAGCCAGTTCACGATGAACAAAATATGCCGTGCTTCTTCCTGAATCACCGGCTCGAACGTTTCCACCAATTCCATGGGGAAAAAACCGGAACGGCGGGCAAGCTCGAACAGGCCAAAGGCAAAGAAACTATCGATGCATTCGCTCAAGCCGGTGACCAAAAACCCCCATTCGGGATCCTTCGGCACTTGATATTCCGGCTCCGGCGCCAGGTTTATGCCGTACGCGGCAACCAAATGCGAAAGCACCTCTTTATGGCGCGTCTCTTCAAACGCCATCCGATCGAAGGCATCGCGCAAGGGCTGCTCGGTGATGGTTTGCGCAAAGCTTTTGACCCGAAGTCCGGCCCGCCCTTCGGTTTGCACGGCAATATCCCAGATCGGCAAGCTGACCAGCCGTTGCCGCGCCTCGCCATCCAGCTTCGGCCAGGGAATGACCGCCGGTTTATAGGGGTTGAAGGTTTCAAGCAGCATACGGCTGAACATGACCATGTGCCGCTTCTCGCCTGCCACGATCGGCCCCGTTTCGGGAAAACTCCAATGCCGCGCGGCATAGTCTGCTGCTTCAACGGTGGCTTGGTCCATCTTTTCTCACCCCTTTTTTTGAATCGCTTTGCTTTCGGCCTTTCAAAAAAGCTGGATCAATTGCGTCTTCAAATATGCGCTCTCGGGCAAGTGCGGATGCACCGGATGATCCGCCCCCGCGCCGCCGCTTTGTAAAATACGGCCCTCGCGTCCGGCGCGGTTGAGCCCAAAGGCGACGCTGGCGGCGAAATCCGCAACGGAGATATGATACGAACAACTCGCCACAAACAAAAATCCGCTGGGAGAAACCAGTTCAGCGGCAAGACGAGTCATTTTCGCATACGCGCGGAGCGCCAGGGCACGATCTTTTCGCGTCGGGGCAAATGCCGGCGGATCGCAAATGACGAGATCGAATCGCTCGCCGCCTCGTCCGAGACGCTCCATCGCTGCAAAGGCATCGGCGCGCTCGAGGGTGACGCCGGAAAGACCGTTTCGCTCGATCGCCTCTTTGGCGCGTTGCAGCGCGGCGGGGCTCGAGTCGATCAGATGCACGCGTGTTGCGCCATTCGCCGCGCACCGCAAACCGAAAGCCCCGGTATGCGCGAAGACGTCCAGCACGCGCGCGCCCGCCGCCAAAGATGCCACGGCGTCGCGATTCGGCCTTTGGTCAAAGAACCAGCCAGTTTTCTGCCCGGCAAGGAGATCGACGGGGAAAGCGACGCCCCCTTCTTCCACTTCCGCCGAGGCTTCGCTCCCCAGCAAAAATCCGCGGTCTTCCGCAAGACCCTCCAGTTTTCGGACGGGCGAATCGTTGCGCGCCACGATGACGCGCGGTGCAAGCAGAGAGCGAAGCGCCGCCACGATCGGCTCCGTCAGCCGTTCGATCGCGGCAATGTTCGCCTGCACGACCAACGCATCCGCATAGCGGTCCACGATGCAACCCGGCAGGCCGTCGGCTTCGGCATGCACAAGCCGATAGAAGGGCGCGGAAAACAGACGCGTGCGCAGCTCCAGCGCGGCTTCGAGCCGGGCGAGAAGCCACTTCTCGTCGATCGCGGCAGAGGCATTCCGGTCAAACCGGCGCGCCGCAATCAAACTGTGCGGATTGAAGGAAAACGTGCCGAATTTTGTTCCGTCATCGCCCTCGAGGCGGACGAAAATCCCCGGCGGCCAGGCCCGATGCTCGGGTTTGATGTCGATTTCGTTGCTGTAGGCCCACGGGTGCCCTCCCTTGAGCCTTCGCGCAAAGCCGGGTTTCAGCCGCAGAAGCGGGCGCGAGAGTTCAGCGCTCAAGCAGCCTTCGCAACCGCCGGGCCAAGCACGGCACGAAGCGCACTCACCAGCTCGTCCATCATGGCATCGGTGTGAAAAGGACCCGGCGTCAAACGCAACCGCTCCGTGCCTTGCGGGACGGTCGGATAGTTGATGGGTGTGGCATAAATGCCAAATTCTTCCAGCAATTGCCGACTTATCGCAAAACAGCGCGCCGCATCCCCGATATGGACCGGAACGATATGGCTGACCGAGGGCAGTTGCGGGATCCCAGCCTCGCGCAGCCGGCGCTTCAGCGTCTCGGCACGTTCGAACAGCCGGGCGCGGCGGGCGTGGTCGGTCTTGACATGGCGCACGCTGGCCAGCGCTGCCGCCGCGATGACGGGGGGCAGCGACGTCGTAAAAATAAAGCCCGAGGCACAGGAGCGAATGAAATCCACCACTTCCTGGGCGGCCGCGATATACCCGCCATGGGTTCCGAACGCCTTGGCCAGCGTGCCTTCGATGATGTCCACGCGATGCGCAACGCCGTCACGCTCAGAGACGCCTCCGCCGTTCGGCCCATACATGCCGACGGCATGCACTTCATCGAGATAGGTCATCGCGCCGTAGCGCTCGGCAAGGTCGCAAATGGCACCGATCGGGGCGATGTCCGCATCCATGGAATAGACGCTTTCAAAGGCGATCAGCTTCGGAGCCTCGGCCGGGGCCGCGCGCAGCAACGACTCAAGGTGTTCCAGATCGTTGTGCCGGAAAATATGCCGCTTCGCCGGCGTGCCGCGCATGCCTGCAATCATGGAAGCGTGGTTCTTTTCGTCGGAAAAGACGTGCCAGTTGGGCAAGCTGGTTAAGATTGTGGCGAGGGTGGCCTGATTGGAAACATAGCCCGAGGTAAACAGCAGCGCCGCTTCTTTCCCATGCAAAGCGGCAAGTTCGGCTTCCAGGGCCTCATGCCAAGGGCTCGTTCCGCTGATGTTGCGCGTACCTCCGGCGCCAATTCCCGCCATGCGTCCGGCCTCGATGGCGGCTTCCAGAGTGACGGAGGATACGCCCATCCCGAGATAATCATTGGAAGACCAGACCACCACTTCGCGGGTTTTCCCGTTCTGTTCCCAGAGATAGCGAGGAAACCCCTCTACGCTTTTGCGAAGCGGCGTGAAAATACGGTACCGTCCCTGCGCCCGGATCTGATCAAGGGTCTGCCGGCAATGGGTATAAAATGAGTGCATTGATCCTGAGTTCCTATCAATCGCGAGGCACGCTTGGCCGCGCCGCGTTCCTCCCCGCAGCGTGGCGTTGCAATCCAGCAGGACAGGAGGATTCTGGCAATCCGTGATTTCCCTTAGCTTCCCAAAGCGTCCATTAAACGGCCTATGGCGTTTTCGCAAGCCTCGCCATCGGCGGTGCCGTGCTTCGTTGCATGTTCTTGACACCGCCCCGCCCCATCGCTAGCAAGCGCACGCCTTTCGGCAAGACAACTTGCGAAGCACACACGATGAGCGAAGAGCCGGGCCGCAGTGACCGCTCCTTTGAGGAACGATTGCAGGCGGCTCGCAGCAAAGCGGGGCTTGGTACCCCCCCTGACGCGGAAAACTCTGCTTCAGGTGGCGGGCTTGGTCCGTTCGGGGTGGCGTTGCGGGCAGGGACTGAAATGATTTCCGCCTTGCTTGTCGCGCTGGCCATTGGCTATGGGCTGGATTACTGGCTGCATACCCGCCCGGCGTTTCTCATTGTGTTTGTTTTGCTGGGGGGTGCGGCTGGGGTCCTGAATGTCTGGCGCGTCTTTGCGCCGAAAGAAGGGCCTTCCAGACGTCCGAAATAGGTCAAGCCTTGGGTTTTTGCCCGTGGAGTGGAGAAAATAAACCGTGCCGGCCGAAAAATCCACCATCGATGCGCTTGGGCAGTTCCATCTGGAACCCGCGTTAGGCCCCATCGGCCACCTGGTGAATTTTACCAATTCCAATGTCATGATGGTGGTGGCCGCGTTGCTGGTCTTTGCCTTGATCCATTACGGCATGCGGTCGCGCGCGTTGGTCCCCTCGCGGCTGCAATCCATGGCCGAAATGGGGTATGAGTTCATCTACAATATGTGCGTTGATCAAATCGGCGAAGAAGGCGTGCGCTTCTTTCCGTTCATTTTCGCGTTGTTTTTCTTTATCCTTGCCGGCAACCTGCTCGGCCTGTTCCCCTATTTCTTCACGTTCACGAGCCATATTGCCGTGACCGGCGCGCTGGCGATTCTGGTGATCGTGCTGGTGACGGTCGTCGGCTTGCGCATTCATGGTCTTCACTTCTTTTCCTACTTCTTTCCCGAAGGCGCCCCTGTTGCGCTGGCGCCTTTGATCGTGCCGATCGAAATTATTTCGTATCTCTCCCGGCCCGTTTCTCTCTCCATCCGACTTTTCGCCAACATGACCGCAGGCCACGTGATGCTGGAAGTCTTGGCCTCATTCATGCTGATGATGGCCGCAGGCTTGGGCGTGCTCGGGGTGGTGGCGGCGCTTGGACCTTTGGCCATCAACGTCGTTTTGATCGGCTTCGAATTGCTGGTTGCAACCTTGCAAGCTTATGTGTTTGCGCTGCTGACCTGCATCTATCTGCACGATGCGGTGCATCTCCATTGAGGTACGCCGCGTTTTGCAACTTTCATCCCTGATCTCTTAAGGAAGGAACCAACACGATGGAACTTGCTGCTGCAAAGGCTTTGGGCGCCGGACTTGCCGTGATTTCGCTGGCCGGTGTGGGCGTTGGTATCGGACATATTTTTTCTTCCCTGGTGAGCAGCTTGGCGCGTAATCCCTCCGCGCGGGGCAACGTCTTCGGCCTGGCCATTCTGGGCTTCGCGCTGACGGAAGCGGTGGCGCTTTATGCGTTGATGATGGCGTTCCTGATTCTGTTTACCTAAACCGGGATCATGTCTTTCTTTCCAAAACCGGCGCGGATGAGAGCGATGCGGAAGCTGCTCTGGGCGGGGCCGGTGTTCTGGGCGCTTTCTCCGGTATCTTCGGCGCTGGCGGAAGGTGGCGAGGGCATGCCGCAGATCGCTTTTGGCAATCCGCTCACCACCAGCCAAGTGGTCTGGTTGGCCATTATTTTCGCGGTCTTTTATGTGGTGTTGGCACGCGGCGCCTTGCCGAAGGTTGCCGAAGTGCTGGCGGAACGCGCGAAAACCATCAAAGAGAATTTGGAAGCGGCGCAGGCTGCGAAGGCACAAGCGGACAAAGCGGCCGCGGAAGTGGAAGAAACCACGCGTCGGGCCCATGCCGAAGCCCAGGCCCGGGTGGCCGAGGCGGTTGCGCAAGCGAAGGCCGCTGCAGAGGCTGAGATTCGCGCGTTGAACGCACGCCTCGAGCAGGAACTGAAAGGCGCCGAAGAGCGCATTGCCGCGGCTCGGCGTGCTGCGATGGCGGCGCTTCGCGACGTCGCCGTGGAGGTAGCGAACGAAATGGTCACGCGCCTCACCGGGCTTGCGCCCGTGCGGCCGACGTTGGAGCAAGCCGTGGCATCCGCTCTTGCAAGGCGCGAGACCTGACACGAGCGCGTGGCATGATCAACAGAGGCAAAGAATAGCACCCCATGGTCCATGACGTATTTTCCGGAGTGATATGGCTGAAGCCTGCGTTTTGGGTCGCGGTTGCCTTCGTTCTGTTTTTTGCGATCTTCGGCGGCCGGCTTTGGCGAACGCTCGCTGCCATGTTGGACAATCGGGCAGAGGAGATTCGCCGGCAATTGGCGGAAGCGGCTGAATTGCGAAGGCAGGCGGAAGCCATGCTGGAAGAGGCCAAGCGCCGGCGCAATGAAGCATTGGCCCAAGCAGAGGCGCTGTTGCAGGCCGCCAAACACGAGGCGGAATCGGCCGCGGCCGCGGCCCGTGCCGAGGCCGAAGCAGCAGCGCAACGACGCGAGCGCATGGCCATGGAGCGCATCGCGGCGGCAGAAAAAGCAGCCTTGAAAGAAGTTCGCCAGGTGGCAGCGGAAATTGCTGCACAAGCCGCGGCGGGCGTCATCTCTCAGACGTTGACCCCGGATGCGGATGCTGCGATTGTGGATCGTGCGATCAGTCGTCTGCCGGAGGCTCTTCGCGCGGCGTAACGGTGTCGACGTCGCTGCGGAACACATGATGCAGCCCCGAAAGAGAGCGAGAGAGCCGACTGACTGGGGAGGTGGAGAGAATGAGGGCTCAGAGGCCGCGAATTTGGTCCGGTGTGGCCGTGGTTCTGTCTTGGCTCGTTCTGGCCGGCTGTGCCGCACAGCCTACGGCCCCGGCGCAGCCCCCCTACCCGCCCGTTCCCCCCGTGAAAGCGGAGAAGATCCCGCTTCCGCCGGTTTCCGAGGACCCGCTGATCTGGCAACCCGGACACTGGGATTGGAACGGCAGCACTTACACCTGGCAGCCGGGAAAATGGGTTCCGCGCGCAGGCCATGGGACGATGTGGCAAGATGGCTATTGGGCAAAGAAAGACAATACCTGGTCTTGGATTCCCGCGCATTGGGAATAAGCGGGGGCTGCTCCGAGGCCAGGGAGGCGGCGACCTCCGCATGCCCGGTGATCGCCTCGGCCTGCGCACTCTTGTTGTGATCCCTTTGCTGGCTTTGCTTCCTCTGGCGGCTGTGCACGCCGCGGAAACCCAGCAGGCTTTGGGAATCGTGCCGCAGCGGCTGGTGGATGGAAGCTATCAAGGCAGGGCCAAGCTCGTTCTCGGAAAGCCGGGCCTATGCCCGAAATCACGCTACGGCTTTGTGGAAATTGGTGACGGCACCCTCATCTTTCCCTATACGCCGAAGCTCGTGTTCCAAGCGCGGGTACAGCCGGATGGGACGGTGTTTTCCAAACTCGACGGAGGGGAGCTGAGCGGGCGCACTGACGGCCGCCATCTCGATATGACCATCAAGACACCGCAGTGTGAAACGCACTATCATCTCCATTACATCTGGAACCATTCCTAGCGTACGCCGGCCTGCTGGCCCCGGGCCGCAACGGGGTGCTCTGTATTGGCGCCTTCGCCTCTTGCCGCTCCCCCGACGCGGTGCCAAGTTTTCCGATGCGCTGCTGGATTTGTCCCGAAGGAGACCCCGTTCATGAGAGCGACCACTGCCGCTCGCGGGCTACACATCGTGGCCGTTGCGGCATCTTTGCTGTGCGGCCTCACGGCTGCGGCTTGGGCACGGGTGGGGCCGGAGAGCTTCGCGCCGCTTGTAAAAAAAGTGCTTCCCGCCGTCGTGAACATTGCGGTTACGCAGGAAGTTTCCACTTCGGATCTTTTACAACTCCCGCCGGAGCTGCGCGGCACACCGTTTGAACGCCAATTCCGCGAATTGCTGCGCCATCGGCATGAGCGGGTGATCGGTGCCGGCTCCGGCTTTGTAATTGACCCGTCGGGAATCATCGTCACGGCCAACCATGTCATCGGCTCGGCCCAGCAGATTACGGTCTCGTTCATCGACGGCACGCAGCTGCCGGCGCGTGTGGTCGGCACCGATGAGTTGACGGATATTGCAGTAATAAAAGTCGAGCCGGCGCATCCTTTGCCTGCCGTGAAATGGGGCGATTCCCGGCAGGTGGAAGTCGGCGATTGGGTTTTGGCGGCGGGCAACCCTTTCGGTTTGGGCGGGACCGTGACCTCCGGCATCATTTCCGCCCGTGGGCGCGATATCGGGGCGGGACCGTTCGATGATTTCCTCCAGCTGGATGCGCCTATCAATCCGGGAAACTCGGGGGGGCCTTCCTTTGACATGGACGGCAACGTGGTTGGCGTGAACACCGCAATCGTTTCGCCATCGGGCGGCTCGGTCGGCATCGGTTTTGCCATTCCGAGCGAAATCGCCCGCCCGATCGTGGAGGAATTGTTGCGCAACGGCTCCATCGCGCGCGGCTGGCTTGGCGTTTCCGTCGCCGACCGGCCGGAGGGCAGCAACGAACGCGGCGTGCCGATCGCCGGCGTGGAGCGCAACAGCCCCGCCGCGCGGGCCGGGATTCACCCGGGAGACATTGTGATTGCGGTGAACAACGAACGCATCGATTCGGCGCGGGAACTGATCCGCAACATCGCGGCGGTGCACCCCGGGACCGTGGTACACCTGCGCCTGCTGCGGCACGGAAGGGAGTTGGATATTCCGGTTGCGGTCGGTCGGCGGCCGGTCATCAGGGCGGATTGAGCCATGCGAATTCTTCTTGTGGAAGATGACAAAGACGTTGCGGGCTTTGTGTTGAAGGGTCTGCGCGAAGCGGGACATGTCGTGGAACATGTCGCCAACGGGCGGGATGGGCTGTTCATGGCGGCCAGCGAGAATTTTGACGCCATTATTCTCGACCGCATGCTCCCCGGCGGAGTCGATGGCCTGCGCATTCTGGAGACGCTTCGCAGCCAGAAAAATCAGACTCCCGTCCTCATTCTCTCTGCGCTCGCGCATGTCGATGAACGGGTCCGGGGATTAAAGGCCGGCGGCGATGACTATCTCACCAAACCCTTTTCCTTTGCAGAGCTGCTGGCGCGGGTGGAGGCGCTGACCCGCCGCGCCAAGGGGGAAGGCCCGCAAACCAAGCTCGTTGTCGGCGATTTGGAGATGGACCTGCTTTCCCGCACGGTTCGCCGCGCCGGACAGAAAATCGACCTGCAGCCGCGCGAGTTCCGGCTTTTGGAGTATCTTATGCGCCATGCCGGTCAGGTGGTGACACGCACCATGCTGCTCGAAGGTGTATGGGATTACCACTTCGATCCGCAGACCAATGTGATCGACGTGCATGTCTCGCGCCTACGCCAAAAAGTGGATAAGCCGTTCTCCACAAGCCTGATCCACACTGTGCGCAACGCCGGGTATATGCTGCGCGCCGAAGGCGGTTAAACGGCGATGGCGAAGCTTTTGGCCGTGCTGGACCGCTTTGCCCATATGGGCAGTCAGACCCGGCCGAAGCGCGCCAATGCCGAAACCCGGAAGGTTGCTCTGCCAGGGGTGAAGCGGTTCAGCCTGCGGTTTCTCCGCTCTGCCGGGATTCGCTTTGCCGCGCTCTATGCCGTGTTGTTCGGGATCAGCGCGCTGGCATTGGTGCTTTTTCTTTGGTGGGCCACGGCGGGGTTGCTGCAGCGCCAGGTCGATGCGGCGATCCGCGCCGACGCGCAGGGGCTTGCTGAGCAATGGCAGCAGGGCGGGTTGCCCGCGCTGATCAGCACCATCAGCGAACGCTTGGCCGAAAATGTCGATGACGATGCGATTTATCTTTTGGTGGATGCGCATTTTCACCGCATTGCCGGCAATCTGGACCGCTGGCCCAACGGCGTGACCATGCAGCAGGAGCATTTCGAGCTTCCGATCGAGCGTGACGGCATGCGCTCGCTGGCCCGTATCTATCGGTTTGATCTTGCGGGGAACTTCCACCTTTTGGTCGGCCGCGATGTGGAAGCTCGGGCAAAATTGCGCCAATTGCTGACGGATGCTCTGTTCTGGGCGCTCATCGTGGTGGTTGGGCTGGCCGCCGCGGGGGCTCTGGTGGTGCGCATTGTTCTGCGGAACACGCTTGCCGATATCTCCAAAACGACGGAGGCGATCAGCGCCGGCGATCTTTCCCGCCGCGTGACGCTTTCCGGACGCGGCGACGAATTCGACCGCCTGGCGGAAACGCTGAACGACATGCTGGAGCGGATCGGCCGGCTGATGGATGGCGTGCGGCAGGTTTCCAACGCCATTGCGCACGATTTGCGCACGCCGATCACTCGCGCCCGGGCGCGACTGGAAGATGCCGTCTTGCACGCGAAATGTGAGGCTGATCTCAAGGCGGCGATCGAGCGCGCCATGGCCGATCTGGATGGAGTGGTTTCGGTATTCGGCGCCATTTTGCGCATTGCCGAGATTGAGGCGGGCACGCGCCGCTCGGCATTCGCCCCTTGCGACCTTGTCCCGGTTTTGGAGGATTTGGCGGAACTTTACGGCGCAGCGGCAGAGGAACGCGGATTGCGGTTGATTGTGGAGCTCCGAAAGCCCCTTCCCGCTTTCGGCGATCGCAACATGCTCCAGCAGGCGTTTGCCAATCTTCTGGACAATGCGATAAAATTTTCTCCGCTTTGCGGGCGGATCTGGCTTTGCGGCGATATCGCCGATCAGGTTGTGATCGAGGTCGCCGATGAAGGGCCCGGCATTCCCGAGGCGGAGCGCAAGCACGCGGTGGAACGGTTTTATCGCGGCGAGGCGGCGCGGAGCACGCCGGGTGCCGGGCTGGGGCTTGCTTTGGTGCAAGCGGTGGCACAATTGCACGGCGGTACGCTTGAGCTTGCCGACAACAAGCCCGGCCTCCGTGCGGTGATTAAGCTGCCACGGCAGGTTGCTGCGGCAGGGGCGAAGGCCGAGGCGGCAAAGAACGCCGATACCGCCGAAATTGCTCCGGTGAAAGGGTAGAAAACCAATGCAAGAGTCTGCCGATGGTATCACAAACGGGCAAAACGAAGCGCCTGCCTTGCCTACGCAGCCGCAGCCTGCTGCCGCACCTTTAACAATTTCCATACCAGGATTTGCGATCGGCGATACCGTGACCGCCTTCCCTGCGCTCTACGAACTTGCAAAAAAATTACCTCTCAATCTTTGGCTTGAAAGCCATCAGGTTCGCCCTCTTTGGGCCGGCCCTCCGGTCAATATGCTATCCGAACGTCCTGCGACCGGTGCTACCCGCGGCATCGAGATCCCGTATCGTTTTTTTGTCTTTAGCGGCCTGCATATGATTCAGGCTTGGTTCTGGAATTTGGGGTTATCTGTTCCTGATAAGCTGCCGCGTATCCCACTTGCCGGAGAGACAAAGGAGGTCATTGATGTCATCATCAGCCCTTTTAGCTCGTCCGGTACGGCCGGTGGCCCACATAAAATCTGGCCTTATCAGAACTGGAATATCGTCATAGATACGTTGCTTGCCGCCGGCCTCTCGGTGGGGATTTGCGGAGTTTTTTCCAAGACCAATGATCCAAGACCGCTTGACCCGCAATTTTGGGGTGAACGCTCCGTTCGTGTTCTTGATGCTCTTCCCCTTGTTGAGCTTGTCGGATATTTGCGTGCGACGCGTTGTGTGGTGACAATTGACAATGGCGTGGGCCATCTTGCCCATCTTGTGGCCGCACCACATGCGCAAATCATCCCGGCACACCCCAATCTTCACCCGCCTTCCTGGGTTGTAAATCACAACCCGAATGCAGCCTGGGTCTATGAACCTTTTGTTCCTATTCCTGGCCGCGTAGATGTTTTGCAGCCGCAACTCGTCTTGGCCTTGATTTTCTCGGTCCTGGCCAGCTTTCACAAAGATGCCTATCTCCACCGCAACCCCGACGTGGCAGCCATTAACTCCGATGCCTGGGATCACTGGGTTCGTTACGGCCGGCGCGAGGGGCGAGATCCAGGTTTTGTGCCAAATATGATCAACTACGGAAAGCTTTGGAAACGCAATTAACGCCGCCTCAAAACGTTTTCTGCTAGCGCAACCTCAAAAGAGAGAGTTTTTTTATTACTGGCTCAGGCGGGCGCCAGGATCGCACAGAATTCCACCGAACCATACACCGTTTCATAAACGCGAAGCGGGTAAAGACGCGATAAGCCGAGTGCGTGTAACGCACGGATAATATTTCGGAACGATGCCGGCGTAAATTGCCAAGCATGCACATCTATATAACCACCGGCAGCATCAGTCCACTCTTCGATAGCGGCACGGACCCTGTTCGGATCGATCGCGCTATCGCCATGATCTCCCCGCCAATGGCGTCCGGCATCGTTGTGTGTTGTCAGTGCGCTATGTTCAATGAGGCTCGTGAGAGTGTGAACGCGACGTTTCGCGAAATGTGCATCGATCACCTCGGCAATATTTGAAAGCCCGATGAAATGGTCGAAGCAGTAGCGGGAGTCAGGAACAAAGACAGCATAGCAGCCGGTTGGTGTGAGAATGGCGGCAACCTGATTCAGATGGCGGATGAGATCCGGCTGATGCTCGATGACGTGGCTTGACAAGACAAGGTGAAAAGTATCCGTGACGACGCTTAGGTCTCCATCCTTGGAGACATAATCGATGTTGGGGACGTTTTTGGGATTCGAGCCAATTTTTTCCGCTCTTCTCTTCAGCGCATCGGTGTCCAAAACATCGAAATACCGGACGTCTGGCCCTTCTAAGAGAGGATTATCGAAAGGCCCTATTTCAAGCGCTGGGCGGATATGGCGGATTGCTTCCAGGAAAAATGGGCGATGCGCCATGGGAGAGGCGGCGCGGCCTTCCGCTCGGCCATAGTTTTGATAATGTTCCAAAAGTTCGGCATCCGAAAAATGGCGAAGATCCGGGTGGACTTCGCGATAAAACGTAGGGTCGAACTCTGGTGCAAAATCTAGCTGCATATCACCCCCTCGGATTGTATACCTTATGATCGGTGTATCCAAGCAGGATTACTGATCACTCATGACGGTGTCCTCTCTCCGCTTCAGGTTGTTGGCAGGGCCGATTGTGGAACGAAAAGTGTTGTGAAGGATTTGCGTTGCCGGTCCGGCGGTGCCGTTGACGCAGAACGCCATGGTTTTCCTCGCTTGGTTATCGTAACATCGGTTCGCCAGGATCAAAACTCTCGGCGCCATGGCATCCCATATCCCGATACCGGCCCCGTTGCTGCCTTGGCCTTCGTTCCAGATGACGTTGGCAACAACCGCGATATCCGATGCATTCGAAGAAAGAAGAATCCCCGAAACAGGGTTGTCACCCCGGCCGCTCTCATGGACCTTGTTTTTACTCAGCAAAACGTGCGTGGCTCGGGAAACATAAATATCGGCGGCACCGGCTAGGTTTGCCGTATCGTTCCCGTAAACTTCGTTGTTGATGATGCTGATGTTTTGATGGACCCCGGCGGAGTCATTCGCAATCGCAATGCCAAAATGGCTGTTATCTGTTACGATGTTACCACGGATGAGAATTCGGTTATTCAGGCCCGCTTGCCCTTGATCACTGTAGACGTCTATCCCGTCAACGCCGCCGCTGACACGTGAGTTGGTGATAGCGCAGTCCTGAACGCCGCCGTAGAACGAAAAGGCCTGGTCGTTGATCGCGTGAATCAGAAGGCGATCCGCCCAGCAATGACTGGTACCTGCAGCAAATTCGACGGAATTGCCGCCAGTTAGCAGTCTCAGACGGAATAACCAGGCACCCTTCGTTTGTACGATGTTCACCGGCCAGTTTTTGGTATTTTGAATGGTCAGGTTTTCGACAACGATGGAAGAGGCCGGTCCATTATGCTGCGTGCCGATTCCGGCGGAGTAGTTTTTCCCGGTTTGGTTTGCGGAGTTGCCGTCAATCGTGCCGTGCCCGCCGATGTAAACATGGGTAGCATTTTGGGCCACGTCGATCACATCTGCATCGTGATGAATGTTGGCCCCTTTCATGAGCTGAATTGTGCCGTCGATCATAACCGTGCTGTTGGAGGGCAACACCCATGTGGATCCGATCGTGCAGATCACGCCCGACGGCACGTAAAGCCGCGCCTTGCCGGCATAAGCGCCGGCCGCTGCATTGAGCGCGGGGGCATCGTCGGACTTCCCGTCGCACGTGCTGCCTGCTGCAACGACACTCATTTGACGAGAGAAGCGTTGCGCAAGCGTGCGTGCGAGCGCTTGACCTTCGTGCAGTATGTCCTCGTCGGGACTGTCGATTTCGAAGCCGGGATCTGCCGTTGCGTTCGCGTTATTCTGGGCAAGCAGCGCCGACTGGAACGAGGCGGAGAGCAGCATGACCAGAAGCGCGATCAGCCCTCGCATGTGCGATATGCTCAGCGATCGCTTGCCGGCGGATGTCGTGTCCGCCGCTGCGGAGGCTTGCCTGCCGAAGGAGGGATCGGAATTGGGCGAACCCGCGACGAAACTTGCCGCTGTCCTGCCGTGCCATTGCCGTTCGGCGAAACCGCGGCCTCTCTGAGAACTTGCCCTGCAGAAACGGGGCATGAACGATCCGGAGCGTGATGCACCCCAATGGCCGGAACCGCACGGTGGCCGAGCGAGGCGGCGGCAAGTTCCTGAAAGGCTTGCGCCTCAGGCGCGAAATGCATGTTGTAAAAAGGATCGTCATCCAGCAATGGCCCCCAACGCTGGCGCATGGTTTCCTGTTCAAAGACAAACCGGCCCAAACGCGCGGCACCCATATCATCACCGCGACTGAGCGACTCATGATGTTCCGCAATCACCGCAGGGGTATAGATAACGCGATAGCCGGCCTGGCGCAGCTTCAAACATAAATCAACGTCATTGTAGGCCACCGCGAGATCCACCTCGTCAAACCCGCCAACTTTTCGGAATGCCTCCGCCCGGCAGAGCATCAATGCCGCAGTCACGGCAGAAAGTTCCTGCGCACAAATCCCCCGCCCCATAAAATGAGGATCCTCCGCCGGCCGGCCGCGGTAGGCATGATCGGCAACACCGCCAACGCCAAGGATAACCCCGCCATGTTGCACGGAACGGTCCGGATAAACCAACTTTGCGCCAACCGCTCCAACCCGCTCATCCGCCAGCGCTTCATCGACCATTTTGCGCAGCCAATCTCGCTGCTCCACAAACACATCATTGTTCATAAACACAAAAAACTCGGCATCACTCTCGGCGCAAGCCAGGTTGTTCAGCTGCGAGAAATTGAACGGCGCTTCCACGCGAAGCACGCGAACCCCATGAAGTTTTTCAGCCGCCTTGCAAAACTCCGCCGCTTCCGGGCTGGTAGACCAGTTATCCACCAACACAATCTCCAAATTGCGCCACGCCGTCAGCTTGCGCAATCGCTGCAGACAAGTCCGCGTCGTCTCAATCTGATCTCGAAAGGGAATAATCACGCGCACTTTGGGTTCTTGCGAAAAACCCCAAGAGATCTGATATGTCGTGACCCCTAACATAGGGGAAACCCGCGCGCGGATGCCGCGCCGCTGCAAATGGTCGGTGATTGCCGCCGCTCCTGCCGCAACCGCATAGGATTTGGCATCAATGCGTTCGGCGGTGGAACCGGGTGTTTTCCGCCAATGATAGAGAATCTCCCGCACGTGGCAGATTTCGCTTTCGCCAAGAATCTCCGATAACCTCAGCACCAAATCATGGTCCTGCGCGCCATCGTATTCGCTGCGCAGCAACCCCGCTTTCTCCAGCGTTTTTGCCTCCACCATCAGCAAATGGCACACATAGTTCTGCGCCAGTAAAAGCCGATAATTCCAATCCGGCTTCAGGTTCGGATCGGAAAAATACCCACCGTCTTCGATTTTATCCTCGTCCGAGTACAGCAGCTTGGCCCCCGTTTGCTTGGCTGCGGCCAGCATCAGTTCCAGCGCGCACGGCTCGAGAAGATCGTCATGATCAAAGAAGGCGATCCATTCGCCGCGCGCGACTTTGATCCCTTCATTGGTTGCTCCACTAATCCCAAGGTTCCTTTTCAGCGTAACCGCACGAATGCGACGGTCGCGTTTGCAACAGTCTGCAATATAAGAGGAAAGTTCTCTCTGATTGCTGTGATCATCAACCACAAGCAATTCCCAGTTCTGATATGTCTGTTTGATGACGGATTCGATCGCTTGCCGAAAATAGAGGAAATCCGGCCGATAGGTCGGGCAGACAATGCTCACCAACGGCCCATCCTCGGCAATCGTTCCAAGCGTATTGACCCGATTTTTTTCCAATGCACGGAAATACTCCCGCGCCCAGACATCGTACTGCGAAGACAGATCATACGGTGTGGCGGAGAGAAGTGAGCGCAGCTCTTTCTTCAGCTCCCACAGTTGGATGCCCAGCGCCTCCACCGCCCCCTGCAAGCGGGCAATCTTAGTGGTGATCGTGCGAGAGGGAAACTCAATGGCAAGAGGGCTGTTCTTCAGCTCCTTGCCTTCCGGCGCGACATGAAATTGCAGCTCGTATTTGCCGCCATCGCGAAAGCGGGCAGGAGGAAGAAAGATAAATCCGCATTGCGGCGGCCCGTTTGCAGCCCGCGCGACATCAGGCCGGAAACGGTTTGCCTTGACCCGGCCGATTTCTTGGCCTTCATAGCTCACAATAATGTCAAGCCCGCCAATTCGGGCATTGCTTTCAGGGTCGGTACGCAGCGCCCAGCCGCGAATCGCGCCTTGAACCACCCCATCCACGACTCCCTCGATCAGGCTCGACGGTTCCAGTTGAAACCAAATCGCACCGTCTCTGACATCCAGCGCGGGACCGGGCTCCAGAAATGTTCCGGAAGACAGACGAATGGCCAGCCGATGGTGTTTTCCATCGAAATATTTCGGAGGAATATCATATTGAAACCCCACGTTTTGCGTGGGGAGACCAACGGCGGCGAGATCCATCCGCTTGAGCGAACAGTGTATGTTCGCAACGGGTTCGTCGTCGATGAAAATGAAAAGACTCGCCGGAGCGTTTCCCTGAGAAAGATCGACCGCCCAGCCCGTGATCACGCCTTCTTCAATTTTATCGATGTGGCCGAAAGCGCGGTGCTGTTCCGGCGGTTGTGCGAGCAATTCAGAGATCAGAACATGATTCGTCGGTCTGCTCATTGCTGCCTCTTTTTCACCTTCTTTTGGCGCCCCTTCGCTGGGCGTGGGAAATCTAGCTTCTCTTGGCCGCAAAGTAAAGCTGCGCACGCGCTTCTGTTGCCCATGCGTGCGATTTCGCCTAATATCACGGAAACTTAAAACACATACGGGGCCGCCCATGTCCGCTCGCGTTCCTTTTACCACGCTTGCTTGCGCTGCTGTCTTTGCGCTTTCGGCGTGCCAGACCCAAGAGCAAACTGGCGGCTTGGTCGGCGCGGGCGGGGGCGCGCTGCTCGGCGGCCTGGTGGGCGGTGCGATCGGCCACAATGCCGCGGGCGCGCTCATCGGCACCTCCATTGGCGCGATCGGCGGCTATTTTATCGGCTCCTCGCTTGGGCGCGCGCTGGATGAACGCGATCGCGCGCGGGCGCAGCTCGCCACGCAGCAGGTGCTGGCGCAGCCGATGCCCCCGCCGGCCCCTCCTCCCAGCGGCGGGGCCTACGGCTATCATCCTGAATCGCAGCCTGCGGCCGCGCCTACCGCGACCTGGGCTTCAGACCATAACCCCGGTGTGCACGGCAGCGCCACGGTTGTGCGCGCCCAGCAGACGCCAGGCGGAGAATGCCGCACGGTGCGTGAAGTTGCCTATATCAGCGGCCAGGAGGTCACCCAAAACACCACCTATTGCCGCGGCCAAAACGGGCAATGGATCGCGCAGAGCTAAAGCGCCTCGGCGCGGCGGTAATCGTTTTTCTGGCGGTGCTTCTTGCCTCGGCGGGAGGTGCGTATTCCCAACGAACTCTGCCGAATGAAGCAAGCTCGCCGGACGTTCGCCCCAGGAATGATGCTGATATCGGCAGCTCGCAGGTCACGCCCGAACAGCTCTGTCGTGCCGGCAAGCGGTTCTTTTGTCGCCACCTGAGTTTCTCGCTCGTGCAAGGCCCCCGCAACCACAGGACATTGGTGGTAGAGGGCCAAATCGGTGAAGGCGACTATGAACGCTTTCGCCAAGCGCTCGCGCAAGTTCCCGGCGTTGAGGACATCGTTTTGAACTCCCCGGGCGGCATTCTGGATGAAGGGCTGGCCATTGGCAGGCTGATCCGCAGCCGCCATCTCACCACACGCATTCCCGCCGGGTTTCGCTGCATGAGTGCGTGCAACTTCGTCTTCTTGGGCGGGGTGGTGCGCTACGTTGACCCCTCAGGCATTTTCGCCGTGCATATGTTCACCGCTTCCGGCTCGGAGTCCTACGTGAACGACGTCATTGCCGAAGTACGCAAGCGCGGCCTGGAAGCCACGATCCGCGACATCGAGCAGGAAAGCGCCGAGACGGCAGCAAAGATCGCCCGCTTTTTGGTGGAAATGTCCGTCTCGCTTCGCTTCCTGACCGAATTCGCTTCCATCCCGAACGAGCATCCTCGGGTGCTCAGTCTCGAGGAGCTTCGCGAATACAATATCATCAATACCGACTAAGACCCGATCCGCTTGCCGCAATGATCAGCTGCCCGGAAAACCGGGGGGCGGAGCTTTCGCAGAAGCTGGCGCCGGCTGCGGCGGCGCCGCAGAGTTTGGTGCGCCGGAAGCCGCTTGGGAGGAAGCAGATGCACCCGATCCCGCTTGGGCCCGCGCCGCCTCGGCGTTTGCGCCCGGAACGGCGGCCGACGGCGCGGGAGCCGCAGCCGGCGTGGTATCCGCCGTCGGCGTCAGCGGGGTCGGCGGCGGGGCGGGTGTAGCCTCCGGCGGGCTTGCCGAAGCCGCGCCGGTGCCGGGCGTAGCGGCTGCGCCTCCTTGGGGTGCCGGCTGCGAAGACGCAGGAGGCTCGGCGGCAGATTTGTTGGCGTTGGCGCTCGTGTCCGTGCTGGTACCGTCTGCATTCTTGGGCTGGCCGGCGGAAGGTGGAACTTCCAATGTGTAATCGCGCACGATTCGTGCCTGCGGCCCGGCAATGACCAGCACCTTCTCGCCCAGCCGCAACGGCACCGCGTCCTTTTGCGTCACGGACACGAGCTCGTTATTGGTTTTTTGCACAATGTATTCATAAGCCTCGGTATCTCTCAGGGTGTGCTCGGTTGCGGTGCCGAAAATACCGCCCACCAGCGCGCCGCCCAAAGCGCCGAACGCTTCGCCCGCGCTTCCGCCGGGCATTTGCGCTCCGGCAATGCCGCCCGCCGCCGCGCCTGTGGCGGCGCCGATTGTGGCATCGGCGCTCACCTGTACCACCCGCACGCCGACAACCGTCCCGCGCTCGACCTTCGCCGCCTGCTGCGTGGCGTGCGCTGCATAAATGTCGGGGGAATATTCGTGGCTGCCGCACCCGACCAGGAACGCCAAGCCGGCAGCAGCCCACGCAAGGGGAAATCGGTTCGCCATGATCGGCCTCAATGAAAAGCTTATCTCTCCGTTCCACCGTGTTCGGCAACCGATGCGTCCGGACGCCGAGCCTCAATCCGCGGCAAAAGCCGGAACCAGGCGTCGTTCTGTCAAGGCTTCGGCAAATGCCTCGAAAATCCGGCGTGAGAACGCATCGTTTTCGAAGTCGTATTCCGGGTGCCACTGCACGCCGAGAGCGAAGCCCGGGCCGCTTGCCACGCGCACCGCTTCAATGGTGCCGTCCGGCGCCCATGCTTCCACCGCGAGCCTCGGGGCGAGCCGGTCGATCCCCTGGTTGTGAAGCGAGTTCACCGCAATGGTGGCGCGGCCGAACAATCGGTGAAGAAACCCGTTCGGCGCCAAATGCACAAGATGGGCCTTGCCGGTGCGCACGCGCGCGAAAGCTTGCAACGGCGTGGAATGATCGATCCGCCCGGGAAGGTCCTGCAGGCGCTGGTGCAACGTGCCGCCGAGCGCCACGTTGAGCTCCTGCAGGCCACGGCAAACCGCCAAGATCGGCACGCCCGCCTGCACTGCCGCGCGGATCAGGGGGATGGTCACGGCGTCGCGTTCCGGATCCTCCGGTGTGCCTTCGCGATGGGCCGGGCCGTTGTAAAGGGCGGGCTGAATGTTGGAGCGGCTGCCGGTGAAAATCATGCCGTCCAGCCTTTCCAGCAGGGTTGGGATGTCCACGGCGCGCGCCGATGCGGGAATAAGCACCGGCACACCACCGATCACCGAAGCCACCGCTTGGATATAGGTGTCGGAGACCGCGTGATTCACGGCCCCGAACGGGCCGAAAGGTTTGCGACAACAGGAAATCCCGATCAGCGAAGGCATTGAAACATCATTCGGTTACGTGAAAAGCAGAGGGGCGAGGTTACCAACACAGACCTCATGAAGAATGCGGAGTTCAAGCCTTTCAGCTGGGAGAGGACGGCAAGGCAAAGAGGCTCTCTTCGAACCGACCGCCGATCCGGACATCGAACAGGCGCACGGTGGTGGTCCGTCGCTGCGCATCGACAACCGTCCATTGCCTGAGCCCGAGCGGCTGGTCGTCAAAGACGATGGCAAGCAGCCCGTCCCCCTGATTATAGGTCTGCACCACCGAGATTTGAATTTCATGCGGGAGGCGCTGGATATCGGTCACCGTCACACGCCCCGAGAAGCTCACCTGATCGTCGAGCAAGATGGAAAGAGGGGTGCGCGAGAGCGGAATGCGGCTCAGCTGCTTCAGCTCCGAATCGCGGAAGACAATCTCGCCGTGGTTCGCCACCAAGAGCAGCGGGGATGGCGGGTCGTATTCGAAGCGCATGCGCCCCGGGCGGAGCAGCCAAACCGTGCCGCGGCTGATGGTGCCGTCGGAAGCCACTTGTTCGAATCGCGCCGTCAATGCGCGAATGCTGTTCAAATAAGCCGCAATACGATGGAGATCCGCCTCATCGGCGCGGGTCGGCGGAGCCGCAATCGCCGGCTGCGCCAACAAAAGCATTACTCCGGCAAGCAAGGAACGACGTCGCATCAGCAGGGTCTCGTCTCCAACTCCGGCAAAATTATGCACATTTCCCGCTACTCGGCGGCCGCCGGAACCGCCTGAGCCTCTACGGTCTCAGCCCATAAAGCGGGCTCCAGCTCCTCGCGACGATCCGGAAATGCCAAGGCGCACGCAAAGGTGATCAGCGCAAAACCGCCGAGGACCAACATGGTCGTGGCGACATCGCCGGTGCGGTCATGCAAATAGCCGACCAAGGGTGCTGCCGCAGCGCTCCCCAAAAACCCGACGAAGAAGCGCACCGAATACATCCGTGCCCTGAGACTCGGGGAAATATATCGCGCCGTCATCGTCTCGTTCACGGTCACCTGGCCGAACACGGCCGCCGCGACCAAGGCCGCAAGCGCCAAGGTCAGCCAGCCGCGCGCGAAAGCAAGCCCGAGCAAAGCCGGCACCAGCACCGCACTCATCGGCAAAAACACGCGCTTGAGCGTGGTTCGGTCGATCAGCCGGCCGACGCTGAACTGCGTCACCGCGCCGCAGAGCGTGACCACGAAGGCACAAAAGCCGACCAACGGCAAAAGCCCATTGTCCAAGCGTTCCTGCATCAGCTTGGGCAAAAGAATCGTGAAAGCGTTGAAGACCAGCCCGGAAACAATTGCGATCAGCAGCAGCACCACCACGGCGCGTCGCACCAAATGCTGCGGAATGGCCGGAAATGGCCGCGCGGCGAAGGCTGCGCCCGTCTCCGCGACATTCAGCCGCCGCCAGGCCAGGCCGAGCCCGATGGCCAGCAAACCCGGCCCCAAAAACGCCGCACGCCAGCCGAATTGCTGGGCCAACCCGGCTGTGATCACGGGCGCCAAAGCAACGCCCAAATTGCCGAAAACCCCGTTGATCCCGATCGCGCGGCCGGGCCGATCGCCCGCTGCCTCGACCAGCATGGCCGTGCCGATGGGATGGTAGATGGCGGCAAAGAGCCCCGCGGCCGCCAGCGCGACGGCCAGAGCGGTGGGTGTCGGCGCGGCAGCGGTAAGGGCGAGAGAAATGCCGGTGCCCAAAAAGAAGGCGGTCATCAACGCTTTGCGACCAAACCGCAACGCAAGCCAGCCTTGCGGAAGCGAAAAGAGCCCGTAGCAAACGAACATGCCGGTGGCCAGCGCAACAATGCGCCCGTAATCCGTCCCGAACGCGCTTTTGGGACTCGCCATCGCCAACACCGCGGTGGGCAGGATGAGCAGGCTGTAGTGCGTAATGCTGTGGGCAGCGTTGATGAACACGATCTGCTTGCGGGCAGATGGAGGCATATGCTCCCTCCTTCTCAGGCTTGAATGAAACTTTGCACTTTATAGGAAAATCGCATGCGTTTGCAGAGGCTTCCGGCGCGGATCTGCTGCGCAACGGCGGCTGTGCAATGGCGTCGCGTTGACCCTGCTTCGGGTGAGGTCTAAGAAACGAAACCGGCTGGAGGCCGGGAGGTTTCCCCCGGAAAATGCTTTGAATCCTTCGGCCTTTCTCGCTGCGTGCTGCCAACGCGGAACTGTGGAGGTAGGAGAATGGACGATATCCGCGAAGCGCTCATGCTTGGGCGACAAAGCGATGGCAAACCGGTCCGTCGACCGCTTTCTCCCCATCTTCAGGTTTACCGCCCGCAAATTACCTCGGTGCTCTCGATTATGCATCGCTTCAGCGGCATGGCGCTTGCGGCCGGCACGCTGCTGTTGGTGGCGTGGCTGATTGCCGCAGCCAGCTCGCCCGCTGCCTTCGCACGGGTGCAGGGGTTCATTGCCTCGCCCATCGGGTGGTTGCTTCTGTTCGGCTGGACCATCGCGCTTTACTTTCATCTGCTGAACGGAATTCGCCATTTGGCGTGGGATCTCGGCTGCGGTTTTGAAAAACCCGTATACCATCGTTCCGGCTGGATGGTGGTGATCGCCACCGCAGTATTGACGGTGTTGACCTGGATTTTCGGTCTTGTGATTTGGTAAAGGAAACAGACGATGACGGAATCTGCCATCGGCCATACCGGTACGCGCGGCCGAAGCGTGATGCGCTCGTCGTTGGCGCTGGCACGCGGCCTCGGCGCCGCGCACAGCGGCGTGACGCATTGGTGGATGCAACGGCTGACCGCGATTGCGTTGGTGCCGCTTTCGCTCTGGTTTATCGCTGCGATGCTGCATTTGCTGGGAGCCGGGCAGGAAGAGGTGGCACGCTGGGCGCATCACCCGATCAACACGGTGTTGCTGCTTTGCCTGGTTTTGGCCAGCTTTCAGCACATGCAGCTGGGCTTGCAAGTGATCATTGAAGATTATGTCCACAACAAGATAACGCAACTTGCAGCGCTGCTGTTGATGAAAGCCATCACGCTGCTGCTTGCGCTTTCGGCCATTATCGCCACATTGAAACTCGCTTTCTCACCGTGAACCGGCGCAAAAGCTTGCAACTTGCGAACCTTTGAACGGATCAAACATGAACGCGATTACCCTGCCTTCCGCTCGCGCCTATTCGGTGGTGGACCATACCTATGACGTGGTTGTGGTAGGGGCCGGCGGATCCGGCTTGCGCGCCACTTTGGGGATGGGCGCTGCCGGATTGAAAACGGCTTGCATCAGCAAAGTCTTCCCCACGCGCAGCCATACCGTCGCCGCGCAAGGCGGCATCGGCGCTGCGCTCGGCAATATGGATGAAGACGACTGGCGCTGGCACATGTACGATACCGTAAAAGGGTCGGATTGGCTGGGCGATCAGGACGCTATCGAATATATGTGCCGCGAGGCCATCCCGGCCGTTTACGAGCTGGAACATTTCGGCGTGCCGTTCAGCCGCACCGAAGACGGGCGTATTTATCAGCGCCCGTTCGGCGGCCATATGAAGCATTTCGGCAAAAGCCCCGCGCTGCGGGCGTGTGCGGCAGCCGATCGTACCGGACATGCCATTCTGCACACGCTTTATCAGCAAAGCCTGAAACACAAGGTGGAATTCTTCGTTGAATATTTCGCCTTGGACCTGATCATGGATGAGGAAGGCGCCTGCAGGGGTGTCATGGCGTGGTGCCTGGAGGATGGAAGTATCCATCGGTTTCGTGCCCAGCTTGTGGTGTTGGCGACCGGCGGCTACGGGCGCACGTACCTTTCCTGCACCTCGGCTCATATCTGCACGGGTGATGGCAACGCGATGATCCTGCGTGCCGGTTTGCCCACGCAAGACATGGAATTTGTACAGTTCCACCCCACCGGAATTTACCCTGCCGGTTGCCTCATTACCGAAGGCGCGCGCGGAGAAGGCGGCTATCTTACCAACAGCGAGGGCGAACGCTTCATGGAACGTTACGCCCCCACGGCTAAAGATCTTGCGTCACGTGATGTGGTCTCGCGCGCGATGACGATTGAGATCAACGAAGGGCGCGGTTGCGGTCCGCACAAAGATTATTTGCTTTTGCATCTGGAGCATTTGGGCGCGGATCTTTTGCACGAACGCCTGCCCGGTATTTCGGAAACGGCAAAAATTTTTGCCGGCGTTGATGTCACCAAAGAGCCGATCCCGGTGCTTCCAACGGTGCATTATAATATGGGCGGGATTCCCACCAATTATCGCACGGAAGTGCTCAACCCGACAGCCGATGACCCCGATGCCATCGCGCCCGGCTTGATGGCCGTGGGCGAAGCCGCATGCGTCTCCGTCCATGGGGCCAATCGCTTGGGCACCAACTCGCTTGTGGATCTCGTCGTTTTCGGCCGCGCGGCGGCACAACGTGCCGCAGAAACCCTCAAACCCTGCGCGGCGCAACCCCCGCTTCCGCCAAAGGCCGGCGAACAGACGCTTGATCGTTTCGATCGCACCCGCCATGCACATGGCTCAACGCGCGTAGCCGCATTGCGCCTGGAAATGCAGCGCACGATGCAGCGCCACGCCGCCGTCTTCCGCAACAGCAGCACCCTTCAGGAAGGCGTTGCGAAGTTGCACAAGCTTTGGGGCGGCCTGGACGATATCGCGGTGTCTGATCACAGTTTGATCTGGAACTCGGATCTCATGGAAGCGCTCGAGCTCCAAAATCTCATGGCCAACGCCATAACCACCATGGTCAGCGCCGAGGCACGCCATGAAAGCCGCGGCGCGCATGCGCACGATGATTATCCCGAGCGCGACGATACCAACTGGCTCAAGCACACATTGTCGTGGTGTAACGAAAAAGGTGAGGTAAAATTGGGGTATCGACCGGTGAAGCTGCGCACGCTCACCAACGACGTTTCGGTCATTCCGCCCGCCAAGCGCGTCTATTAACGGACGCTTGTCTATTTGGGAATTAAGCACATGGCGAAATTCACGCTTCCCGCCAACAGCCGCATAAGCAAGGGCAAAACTTACAAAGCCCCTGCAGATGCCAAGAACGTGAAGGCTTTTCAGATTTATCGCTGGGATCCCGACGCCAACGCGCCGCCGCGCACGGATACGTATGAAATCAATCTCGATCAATGCGGGCCGATGGTTCTCGACGCGCTGATCAAAATCAAGAACGAAATCGACAGCACGCTCACGTTTCGGCGCTCGTGTCGCGAAGGGATTTGCGGCAGTTGCGCAATGAATATCGACGGCACCAATACGCTGGCCTGCCTGAAACCGATCGAGGAGATCAAAGGCGCCGTCCGCATTTATCCGCTTCCGCATATGCCGGTGGTGAAAGACCTGGTGCCGGATCTCTCGCTGCCTTATGCGCAATTGCAGAGCATCGAGCCTTGGCTGAAAACGCAAACCCCTCCCCCGCCCGATGGCGAACGCCGCCAAAGCCGTGAAGAGCGGGCCAAGCTTGACGGTTTGTGGGAATGCATTCTGTGTTTTTGCTGTTCCACCGCCTGCCCGAGCTATTGGTGGAACGGCGATCGCTACCTCGGCCCGGCTTTGTTGCTGGCGGCCTATCGTTGGATTGCGGATTCCCGCGATGAAGCAACCGGAGAAAGGCTGGACGCGCTGGAAGATCCGTTCAAACTCTACCGCTGCCACACCATTATGAATTGCACGGAGACGTGTCCGAAAGGGCTCAATCCGGCCAAGGCCATCGCGGAGATCAAAAAGCTCCTGGCTGAGCGGCAAATGTGAGCGAAGGAAGCAAAGAGCGTTCTGCGCCGAATCCCTCGCTGCCCGTTTTGAAAAAGGCGGCGGCATGGCTCGACAGCATCTTTATGGATCACGCCTTCTTTCGCTTTGCCTGGCATAATTGGCACGAGGTCGTGCCGGGCAGACTCTATCGCTCGAACCATCCCACGCCGGCGCGACTAGCGCGGCTGGTGAAACGCTACGGTATCCGCACAATCATCAATTTGCGCGGCGAACGCCCCTACAGCGGCCGACAAAGCGGTACCAACCTTCTTTCCGAGGCAGCTGCGGCAAAGTTGGGCGTTGTGCATATCTATGCGCCGTTCGAAAGCCGCGGCGCGCCACATCGCGATCGTATTTTGCGATTGGCGGAAATTTATCGCACCATGGCCGAACCTGCGCTGATTCATTGCAAATCCGGAGCCGATCGCACGGGCCTTGCCGCCGGTTTGTTCATCCTGATCAACGGAGGCAGCAGTGAAGCCGCGCTGCGCCAGCTCTCTTGGCGGTTTCTGCATGTGCGAAACTCCGCCACCGGCGTTCTGGACGCCTTCTTTCATCTTTACGCGCAAAGCGGCGAAGGCCGGCTTCCGTTCCTGGAATGGGTTGCAAACGAATACGATGAAGAAGCACTCCGCCGCGCGTTTCAGCCGGGAGGGGTGACGCGCACGCTCACCGAGTGGTTGCTGGCACGAGAGTAGCTTTTCGTTCGCGCAGAATGATCCCCACCATGATCAACATCGCCGGCAACGAGGCAAAAGTTGCCAGCAGGTAAAACGCCTTCCAGCCAAGCGCTTGCGCAAGAAAGCCCGAAAGCCCCCCTAGGGTGCGCACGGCAACCGCCGCTAACGAGGACAGCAACGCATATTGCGTTGCCGCGTATGTGCTGCTGCAAAGCGAGGAAAGAAAAGCAAGAAACGCGGCATCGGCAAGACCCTCGGCAAATGCTTCCGTCAGCGACGTGGCAAAAAGCACGTGGCGCTCTCCGGCCGAATAGGCAAGCAGCACATACATGAACATGGCCAACATCTGGCCGAATCCGGTCAACACCAGCGCACGCCGCACGCCGAGCCAAACCACTAGGGACCCGCCCGCGGTGATCCCGCCGAGCGTGGAAACCAACGCAATCGGACCATTGGCAAGAGCCACGGCGCCGCGGTCAAAGCCCAGCGCGCGATAGAACGGCGCCAGCATCACGCCGGCCAGGGCCTCGCCCAATTTGAACAGCATCACAAACGCAAGAATCGCGAGCGCCCGCTCCCTGCGCAGCAAATCCCGAAACGGAGCCACCACCGCGCCCTGAAATTGCGCAATGAGCCCTGCGGCATGCTCATGCTCTTTGGGCGGAGGCGGCTCCGGCGCCGCAAGGGTCACGGCAAGCGAAAAACCGGAGAGCGCGGCCATCAGCGCAAGCGCACCGTGCCAGCCGAAAAAATCCGCAAGCTTGATGGCCAAAGCACCGGAAATCAGCAGCGCGGCACGATACCCCCAGACATAGGCCGCCAGCGCCGCGCCTTGCAGATCGGCGGGAAACATTTCGATACGCCAAGCGTCCACCACGATATCCTGGCTTGCCGAGAAAAAGGCGAGCAGCGCCGCCGCCGCAACCGTGACGGCCGGCGCGATTCGCGGCTCGGACAATGCAAACCCGAACGCCGCCAGCGCTAAGCTCGGCTGAATGGCCGCAAGCCATCCTCTTCGGCGCCCTAGTTTGGCAAGCACGCCGGGCGGACGCACCTGGTCCAAAACCGGCGCCCAGAGGAATTTCAACGTGTAAGCAAGACCGATCGAAGCGGAAAGGCCGATTGCGCCCAGCGAAAGCCCGCCTTCGCTCAACCACTGGCGCAGCGTGAAACCGGAAAGCGGCAGCGGCAAACCGCATGCAAAACCAAAACCGGCCATCAGCCAAAACGGCCGGCTCTTACGAACAACGGGGGCTTTCACCAAAGCAAGCGGCCCGAAAAGCAATCGCCGCTCCTCTTTACCCGAGGAGCGGCGATGCTCTGAACAAATTTACTGCTTCGGGGCGCCACCCGCAGCCGGCGCAGGGGTGGCCGGAGTCGCCGGTGTCGCCGGCGTGGCCTCGGCGGCCGATCCCTTCCGCGTGCTGTGCCGACGCATCCGATGCTTCTTGGTCATCGCTTTCTTTTCTTGCTTCATTTGCTGACGCTCTTGCTCCACTTGCTCAGCCCCACCTTGGGCGAGAACGAGGGAGCCAGAAGAAGCAGGGGTTGCCGCAAAAACCGACACCCCACCGGTGAGAAGAAGGCCAGAGGCCACCACCGCCATAAGCAGCGTGCGGCTCGTCTTATGCATGCATGTCTCCATTGCTTTTGAGGTCTGCCAGGCAGGCGCAAGCATCATATGCGAACGGGCAAACCCGACCATGAACTTGCAAGGAGTCTTGTACGCCATGGTTGCAGAACTCTGCAACATCTGCGGCATCATGCGCTTATTGCAGCGGTTTCGCGTTGCAGAAGTGTCACGCTGTGGCACGCTGACGTTCGCGCTCCGCAAGTTTGCGCAGATGCGGGTCAAGGTAGCGCTTTCGCAGCCGGACGGCTTGCGGCGTCACTTCGACCAACTCATCGTCTTGCACGTAGGCCAATGCTTGCTCGAGTCGCAAACGCCGCGGCGGTGTCAGCAGCAAATTCTCATCTTTGCCGGCGGCACGGATGTTGGTGAGTTTCTTTTCCTTGATGGGGTTGACATCAAGATCCGACTCGCGCGCGCACTCGCCGATGATCATTCCCTGATAGACCAATTCGCCGGGGCCGATGAAAAGCGTTCCGCGCTCTTGCAAGGAATACAATGCATATGTCACGGCGCGGCCGTCCGCGTTCGAGATCAAAACCCCGTTGCGTCGTCCCTCGATCGTTCCTTTCCACGGGCCGTAACCCGCAAAGAGCCGGTGCATCACGCCGGTTCCCCGCGTGTCGGTCAAAAACTCGCTGTGGTAGCCGATCAATCCGCGAGTCGGCATCAGAAAGGAAAGCTTCACCTTGCCGCCGCCCGAAGGCCGCATGTCCTTGAGCTCCGCCTTGCGGCGCGCAAGCTTCTCCACCACAATGCCGGCATAGGCTTCATCGACATCGACCAAAACCTCTTCCATCGGCTCTTCGCGCGCCCCGCTTTCGGGGTTGATGCGCGTGAGCACGCGCGGGCGGCCGATGGTCAGCTCATAGCCCTCCCGACGCATCGTTTCGATCAGCACACCGAGCTGCAACTCCCCGCGCCCGGCCACTTCAAACGCGTCTTTTTCGCTGCTTTCGGCAACCCTGAGTGCGATATTGCCTTCCACTTCGCGCCAGAGTCGTTCGCGAATTTGGCGCGAGGTCACTTTTGTCCCCTCCCGTCCCGCCAGCGGCCCGTCGTTGATGCGAAACGTCATCACGAGCGTCGGCGGATCCACGGGAATCGCGGGCATAGGAGCGGCAAGCTCCATCGCGCCGATCGTATCCGGTACGGTGGCCTCCGCCAGGCCGGCGACCGCGATAATGTCTCCGGCTTCCGCCTCTTCCACCGCCGCGCGCTCGAGCCCGCGGAAGCACAGCAGCTTGGTCAGCCGTGCAGTTTCGACCACGCTTCCGTCCGGGCGCAGCACTTTGACCGGCATGTTCATGCGCGCGCGGCCCTGCTCGATGCGCCCGGTGAGAATGCGGCCCAAAAAATTGTCATATTCCAGAATGGCTGCGACCATGGCGAACGGTGCTTCCAGGTTCACCTTGGGCGGCGGCACCTCGCGCACCACCAGCTCGAACAACGCGCTTAAATCCTGCCGCTTGCCGTTCAGGCTGGTCTCAGCCCAGCCTTGCCGGCCAGAGGCGTAGAGCAGCGGAAAATCGAGCTGCGCATCATCGGCGCCCAAAGCGACGAAGAGATCGAAGACCTCGCTTGCGACTTCATCGGGCCGGGCGTCCGCGCGGTCCACCTTGTTGATCACGACAATCGGCCGAAGCCCGCGTGCCAACGCCTTGCCCACCACGAATTTCGTTTGCGGCAAAACCCCTTCCGCCGCATCCACCAGAACCAGCGCGCCGTCGACCATGTTGAGGATGCGCTCCACCTCGCCGCCGAAATCGGCGTGCCCGGGCGTATCCACGATATTGATGCGCACATCGCCCCAAACCACGCTGGTGCATTTGGCGAGAATGGTGATGCCGCGCTCGCGTTCTAGCTCGTTGCGATCCAGCGCGCGCTCGGCCACCTGCTGATGGGCGCGCAGCGCTCCGGATTGGCGCAGCAATTGATCGACAAGCGTGGTCTTGCCGTGGTCCACATGGGCAATAATGGCGATGTTGCGTAGGTTCATGACTTCGGAAGCTGCGATCTCTGCGACTCGGTTCTTGGCGCGATTGTTGTGCAGTGCACACATAGGCGGGGAAGGGGGAAAACTCCAGAGCGTCTAACGCGCCGGTGCGCCCCGGATTTCGCCCATAGGCGCAACCTCGGGCTCCGAACTCACCCCGGATCGCCTGAGAATGCCGGCAACCAGCTCGATCTGGCGGGCGATCCGCGCCAAGGCCTCTCCCACTCCGCCCGGCGGCAGCTCCCGGGGCCGGGGCGGCAGCGCAATCGGGGTCTGCACCAAAGCCGCCATTGCATCGGAAATCCAATCGCGCCAGCTTCGGAGCGCTGTTTCCTCCTTTGCCGACAAGGTACCCGGAGAAATCTGCAAAGCCGAGAGCCGGCCGGCCATGCGCCGCAGAGCCGCGCTGATCACGATCACGTCCTGCACGAAAGCTTGGCGATTCTGCCCCGGCTCTTGCACGGCACGCGCAAGCGATGCCTCGAGATTGTTCGACGCAACACCCGCCGCCCGGCGCGCCCGCTCCACCTTCTCCAAAGGCGCGGCGTTGCGCAAAAAGTCCAGAACCGCTTCGGCATAGCGCCGGTGGGCAGTAATCGCGCCGGCAAGTTCGCTTTGTAAGCGTTCCGGTTCCCAGCTGGGCCACAGGACCAGATTGCCCACCACCGCAAGGCCGCCGCCGATCACGGTGTAGAGCGCACGCAAGGCGGCAATCTGGATTTCGCTGCTGCCCGGCCGACCAAGCTCGGAAAGCAGCACCACCAACGGCGTCAGCAGCGCCATGAAGAGGCTGAAGCTTGCCGGCCGCACGGCAAGCGCGGCAATCGCCAGCGGAAACAGCGCCAGGGCAATGGCATCCGGCGTGCGGCAAAACAACGCGAGCACCGCGGCCAGCACGCCGCCCAAAACGGTGCCGCCGATCCGCTCCAACGCCCGTTGCAATGTTGTAGAGTAAAAGGGTTGCAGCGTCATGATCAGCGTAATCGTCAACCAATGCTCGTAATCGCCCGGCCAGGTAAAGGTGATCGCAAAACCGGGCACGGCGATCACCGCCGCGCGTAAGGCATGGCGCAAGCTTGCGGATTGCCAGTTGAGATTGGCCACGATCGGGCCGAGCAGTTTTTCTCGCAACGACTGGCGGGAAACGTTTTCCGTGACCGTCTGGGGCAGATAGCCCGAGGGTGATGACAGCGTGAGCGCAATTTGCAAACGCTCCGCAACAAAATCGACCAGGCGCGAAATCGCTGCCTCGCCCGAGCGGTCGATCGCCTCGCCTGCCCCGATCGCGCGGACGACGCCGATCGCACGCTCGATTGCGGCCAGCCGCGCGGTGGCATCGGTTTCGATCACCTGTGCCAAAGCGACGAAGATCCGCTGCAAGAGCCGCAGCATGTGCCTGGCGCTCCGATGAAATTCCTCGGAGGCGGTCTCGGAAAGCGTTTCGCTCAGCGCAATCAAGGCACCGAAAATCTGATCGGCCGCTTCCAAACGCACAAGATTCTGCGTGCCCCGCAAGTTCGCCGCGCCGCGGGCGCGCAATGTTTCCAAAACCACGCCGCGTGCCGTTTCAATGGCATCGCGCACCCGCGCGCGATAGATCCGCGCATGCTCCTCCCATGTGGCTTGCCCGCTTCCGCGCGTGGCCATATCGGCCGCCATGTCCGCAAGCGCGCGATAAACCCGGCCGACCGCCCGGCGCGCCGGTCCGAAGGGGTGGACCCGCCAAATGATCAACGTAAGCAACACCGCCCAAAGCGCGCCGCCGAAAAACGCAATCGCGGTCTCTGCGGCCGCGGAAAAACTCGGAATGGGCCGATCCAAAGCCAGAACCAAAACCACCGTGAGCAGATTGCCCACGAGCTGCGCCGATTGGCCGTAGACACGCGCAAAGAGGTTGCAGAAAATCCCGAAGGCGGCCAAAGGGATCACGGCATAGCCGATGCCGCGGGCCAGCCCGAAACCGCTGTAGAGCAGCGAACCGAGCACGGCAAAACTCAGCAAGGGCGGAACGCGTCGCCAAACCGGCCCGCCCGGATCGCAAAGACACGTCAGCAACGCCGCCAACGCGGATTGCGACAAAGCGGGCACATGCAGCCAGCCGTTCAGCGCGACGATGACGGAGGTAGAAAGCGCCGCCCGCACGCCTTCCGCAAGGCTGACGGCGCGCACGTCAAGGCTGATCGGAAGCCACGCGAAACCTCTCGCCCATGCAAGGAGAGACCGGGGCCCCGACATGGGGCCAAGCCCCGAGCTTAGGCCGCCTTTGCCATGGCGCGCAGCACGTAGGGCAAAATGCCGCCATGGTGGCAGTAGGCCACCTCATCAGCGGTATCCACGCGGCAAAGCAGCGGCACGGTTTCCGTGCTTCCGTTCGGCCGGTGAATCACCAGCGAAACATCCATGCGTGGGGCAAGCCGTTCCAGCCCGAGGATATCAAACGTCTCCGCCCCGGTAAGAGCGAGTGTTTTGCGGTTCATTCCATCTTTGAACGTCAGCGGGATAACACCCATGCCGACAAGATTGGAGCGGTGAATCCGTTCGAAGCTTTCCGCAATCACTGCTTTTACCCCGAGCAACATGGTGCCTTTCGCGGCCCAGTCGCGCGAAGAGCCGGTGCCGTATTCCTTGCCGGCAATCACAACCAGCGGCACGCCTTCGGATTTATAACGCATGGCGGCGTCATAAATCGTCATTTGCTCTCCGGAAGGATAGTGCCTGGTGTAACCGCCTTCGACGCCGGGGAGCATTTCATTACGGATACGAATATTGGCGAAGGTGCCGCGCATCATGATTTCATGGTTGCCGCGCCGCGAGCCGTAGCTGTTGAAGTCCTTCGGCAGAATCTGGCGTTCGAGAAGATACTGGCCTGCGGGAGAATCTTTTTTGATGCTTCCCGCGGGGCTGATGTGGTCGGTGGTGATCGAATCGCCCAAAATAGCCAGCGCGCGCGCCCCGCGAATATCGCGCACGCCTGGCGGTTGCATGGTTATTCCTTCGAAATAAGGCGGGTTTTTCACGTAGGTGGAACTCTCAGACCAACGATAGGTGTCCCCGCTGCCCGCTACTTCCATCTTTTGCCACTGCGGCGGGCCTTTGAAGACCTCCGCATAACGTTTCCGGAAAAATTCAGGGCGTACATGCGTTTGCACCGTTTCGGTGATTTCTTCGTTGCTCGGCCAAATGTCCGCCAGCTTGACGGGCTTTCCGTCGCTGCCGGTGCCAAGCGAAGCGGTGGTGATATCCTCGCGCATCGTGCCGAGCAGCGAATAAGCCACCACAAGCGGTGGGCTTGCGAGATAATTGGCCCGCACATTCGGATGCACCCGCCCCTCGAAATTGCGGTTGCCGGAAAGCACGGACACGGCAACGAGGTTGTTCGTTTCGATCGCATCGGCAATCGCCTCGTCCAGCGGGCCGGAATTGCCAATACACGTGGTGCAGCCGTAGCCCACAAGGTTGAAGCCCAAGGCATCAAGATCCTCGTTCAGGCCCGCGGAAGCAAGATACTCCGTAACGACTTGCGAGCCCGGGGCCAGCGAGGTTTTGACCCATGGCTTGGGGCGCAATCCGCGTGCGCGGGCTTTCCGCGCGAGCAAGCCCGCGCCCACCATGACGGAGGGGTTGGAGGTATTGGTGCAGCTCGTGATCGCGGCAATGACCACATCGCCGTGGCCCAGCGTATAGTTTTTGCCCTCCACCGGCACCCTTTTGTCGCGCGCGCTCTCGGCCACGCCGAAGCTCTTGGCAAGCTCGGCATCGAAGGACTCCGCCGCTTTGGCAAGCGGCACGCGGTCTTGCGGCCGCTTCGGACCGGCAATGGAGGGGCGCACCGTGGCGAGATCGAGCTCGATCACGTCGGTAAAGCGCGGCTCCGGCATATCGGTATCGTGCCAAAGTCCCTGCGCCTTGGCATAGGCCTCGACCAAGGCAATGCGGTGCGCGTCCCGTCCGGTCAGCCGCATATAGTCAAGCGTGGCGCGATCGATGGGGAAGAAGCCGCAGGTTGCCCCGTATTCGGGAGCCATGTTGCCGATGGTCGCACGGTCCGCCACCGGAAGATGCTCAAGCGCCGGGCCGAAGAACTCGACGAATTTGCCGACCACGCCCTTGCGCCGGAGCATTTCCGTAACGGTCAACACAAGGTCGGTGGCGGTGGCGCCCTCGGGCAATCTCCCTTTCAGGCGAAAACCGATGACATCCGGAATCACCATGGCAATGGGTTGGCCGAGCATGGCAGCCTCGGCCTCGATGCCGCCCACGCCCCATCCCAGCACGCCGAGCCCGTTGACCATGGTGGTATGGCTGTCGGTGCCGTAGACGGTGTCGGGGTAAGCAAAAGTTTGGCCGTCGTGCTCGCTGCTCCAAACTCCTTGGGCGAGGTATTCCAAATTCACCTGATGGCAAATGCCGGTGCCCGGAGGCACCACGCGGAAGTTCCGAAATGCGTGCTGGCCCCAGCGCAAAAAGGCGTAGCGCTCGCCGTTGCGCTGAAATTCCAATTCCATATTGCGCTGCAAGGCATCTTTCGTGCCGAAGACATCAACCATCACGGAGTGGTCGATCACCAAATCCACCGGTACCAGGGGGTTCACCTTTTGCGGGTCCCCGCCCAAGGCGCGAATGCCGTCTCGCATGGCCGCAAGGTCCACCACGGCAGGCACGCCGGTAAAATCCTGCATCAGGATTCGAGCGGGCCGGAACGGCACTTCTTGCGTCGACGTGCCATGCTCCAGCCAAGCGGTGACGGCGCGCGCATGGTCGGTCGTATAGCTCTGCCCGTCTTCAAAGCGGAGGATATTTTCCAGCAGAATCTTGAGCGTGATCGGAAGCCGTGAGAGATCGCCCAAACTGCGCGCCGCTTCCGCCAGCGAAAAGTAGTGGTACTCTTTCCCTTCTACGTTCAAGCTCCGACGGGTTTTCAGACTATCGCGGCCAATCATCTGCATGACCTGCCCCTCCTTGCGTGCCACATTGCGCCGCCGCCGGGCTTAGACCATACCCATGCCTTCGGCAACAGATCGCACGGGAGAAAAACTACCATTCACCAGAACAACCAGCAAAAGCAGGACGCGCCGCTGTTAGAGGTGCAAGGACTCACCGTCTTCCGCGGTGAAAGGCTTGTCTTTCGGAATATCGGGTTTGCTCTGCCGGCAGGTGGAGCATTGATGGTGGTGGGGCCGAATGGCGCCGGCAAGTCCACCCTTTTGCGCGTGCTTGCCGGGTTTTTGCGGCCCATTGCCGGCACGTTTCTCTGGCAGGGCAAAGATGCGTTGGCAGATCCCGTGCAGCATGCCCGTCACGTCGCTTATCTCGGCCACGCCGACGGCGTCAAACCGACCCTGACCGCCGCCGAGAATCTTCGCTTCTTCGCCCGTATCGGCAAGGGTTCCGTGGAGGCGGCGCTAGCCGCCGTCGGGCTTGCGGCTTTGCAAGATCTGCCTGCGCGCTTGCTTTCGGCAGGCCAGCGCCGAAGATTGGCCTTGGCCCGTCTGGTTTTGTCGTCCGCACCGCTTTGGCTTTTGGATGAACCCACACTGGGCCTCGATCAAACAGCGATCGCGCTGCTCGGCCGGCTGCTCGCCGCGCACCGCGCGCAAGGCGGGGCAATCATTGCCGCAACCCACCTCCCCCTCCCTTTGGCTTCGGCAGCTACACTCGGGCTTTGATGATCGCTCTCGCTATGCTTGCGCGTGAGGTGCGGCTCTCGCTTCGGCACGGGGCAGACAGCCTCGCGGCAGTTCTGTTTTTTCTTCTCACGGGCGCGCTCTTTCCCCTCGCGCTTGGCCCCTCGCCCGAAATATTGGGGCGATTCGCGCCGGGGATCGTCTGGGTTGCGGCATTGCTGGCGGCGCTTTTGCCGCTGGATCGGTTGTTCGGCGCCGATTTCGAGGACGGCTCGCTCGACCAATTGCTGCTCTCCGGCCTGCCGGCCTCAGGTGTTGCGCTGGTGAAGGCCGCCGCCCATTGGCTGGTTACCGGGCTGCCGCTGTTACTTGCGGCGGGGCCCGAGGCCATCATGCTGCGCATGCCTTCCGGCTTGCTGGTCACATTGCTGGCGGGGCTGTTGATGGGCACTTTGGCGCTCTCCTTACTCGGGACGACGGGGGCAGCCATTGTGCTCGGCGCCAGACGGAGCGGCGTGTTATTGCCGCTGCTTGTCCTGCCGCTCGCCACCCCTATTCTCATCTTCGGGGCCGCCGCCGTGGAAGCCGGTGCGGCGGGGCTTAGCCCGCAACCGCACTTGCTGCTGCTTGGGGCAATCCTCGCCTTGGCGCTGCCGCTTTGTCCGATCGCAGCCGGCGCGGCGCTCCGGGCGGCGTGTGAGTAAACCCCGCGCTTTTGGGAAAACGGGTTTTCTTTGCGGTTCCCGTTGCCTAAGGATCGCAGGGCACGCCAACCGGGGGCGAACGGGCCGCGCCGCAAAGCGATGGAGGTCTTATCGTGCGTATCGCCATGATCGGCGGAGGATATGTCGGGCTGGTTTCCGCGGCCTGCTTCGCCGAATTCGGTATGGACGTTGCGTTGGTGGAGGCCGATGCCGCGCGCCTCGCCGCGCTGCAGGCCGGTCGCCTGCCGATCTATGAGCCGGGACTGGACACGCTGGTTGCCGAAAATACCCGTGCCGGGCGACTTCGCTTCATGGCCGAGCTCCAACCCGCGCTCGATCAGGTCGAAGCGGTGTTCATCGCGGTCGGCACGCCTTCCCGTCGCGGGGATGGCCATGCGGATCTGTCCTACGTCTACGCCGCGGCCGAGGCGGTTGCCAAAGCGCTCACCGGGCCCGCGGTGATTGTCACCAAATCGACCGTGCCCGTGGGCACAGGACGGCGGATCGCCCAAATCGTGCACGAAATACGCCCCGAGCTCGGCTGCGAGATCGTGGCAAACCCCGAGTTCCTACGCGAGGGAAGCGCGATCGGCGATTTCATGCGCCCGGATCGAGTCGTGATCGGTGCGGAAACCGAGCACGCGCGTGAGGTGATGCGCCGGATCTACCGGCCGCTTTATCTGATCGAAACGCCGATCGTCTTTACCACGCTGGAGACGGCGGAGCTGATCAAATATGCCGCCAACAGCTTTCTTGCGATGAAGGTCACCTTCATCAATGAAATGGCGGATTTGTGCGAGAAACTCAACGCAGACGTGCACGATCTCGCGCGCGGGATCGGGCTCGATGGGCGGATCGGACGGAAATTTCTGCACCCCGGCCCGGGTTTCGGCGGCTCCTGCTTTCCGAAAGACACCCTCGCCCTGGTCCGGATTGCCCAAGAAGCGGGTGCGCCTTCGCGGCTGATCGAAACGGTGGTTGCGGTGAATGCGGCGCGCAAAGCGGGTATGGCCGCACGCGTGACCGCCGCACTCGGCGGCGTGGTGCGCGGGCGGATGGTTGCCGTGCTCGGCCTGACCTTCAAACCGGAAACCGATGACATCCGCGAATCCCCGGCTTTGCCGATTATCGAGCGTTTGCTGAGTGAAGGCGCCCAGGTCCGGGCCTACGATCCAGCCGGAATGGATCATGCCCGCCAGATTTGGAAAGACAGCATTCGCTATTGCCGCGATGCGTGGGACGCCGCCACCGGAGCCGATGCGTTGGTGGTGGTGACGGAATGGAACGAGTTTCGTGCCCTCTCGCCGGAGCGGCTGAAATCGCTCATGCGCGGGGACGTGATTGTGGATCTGCGCAACGTCTATGAGCCTTCCGCCATGCGCAAAGCCGGGTTCCGATATTCATGCCTCGGCCGAGCAGCGGAAGAACCCTGAGCGCAGGCTTCAGCCGTGCCCCCCGCCATGAAAGCCGCCGCCAAAGCCGCCCCAGCCTCCATGGAAACCACCGAAGCCGCCGCCATAACCACCCCAACCGCCGGGGCGGAACCCGCCCCAACCGCCGCCAAAGCCGCCCCAACCGCCGGGGCGATAACCGCCCCAACCACCCCCATAACCAGCCCAGCCGCCGTGATTATAGGCGAACCGGCCGTGCCCGTAGCCGTAGGGCGCGCCGAAGCAGCAGTCAAAAAAGCCGAACCCTAAGCCCCAACCAAAAATGCCCGGCCAGAGAAGCCAATCATCCCAATACGGGTAATACGCGGAAGGATAGTATGACGGATAGGCGTAATAGGGGTAAACGTAATCCCCGTAACCCCCGCCATAGCCTGCATATTGATCGTTGCTGGCGTAGAGGCCGTAGCCGTAATAGTCGTCCGGATAGCTGCTGCAACCGGCAAAGACAAGACCGAACAGCAAGGCAAGCTGCGTTCGCCCGGTCTTCCGCCTGTGCTGTTTTTTCATTCTGTCTCTCCCTGACCGGGCGGGCCCGATCATGGACGTGATTTTACATCAATATAGGTTGTTTCACAGCAACCTATAACGGAAAGAAACCTAAACTTCCGTTCAGAATGGCGATCAAACCCGCCGGGTGGGCCAAGACGGGGTTCGCAAAGCCCGCTCTTTGGGGATAAGCTTGCCGCCGATCTGCCGGAGAGACGGAACCGGCGCACCTCGAGAGGGAGGAAAGACGATGCAAGGAACGGGAAAAATCGCCGTGGTCACCGGCGCGGGCAGCGGCATCGGGCGGGCCTCGTCTGTGGCGCTCGCCAAGGCCGGCTGGACCGTGGTCCTGGCCGGGCGCAGGCGCGAGGCGCTCGAAGCCACCGCAGCAAAAGCAAAAGAAGCGGGAGGCAGCAGCTTGGTCGTGGCCACCGATGTCTCGGATCCCGCTTCGGTCGAAGCGTTGTTCGCCACCGCCAAAAACCAGTTCGGGCGGGTGGATTTGCTCTTCAACAATGCCGGCACCAATGCGCCGGGCGTGCCTTTGGAGGAGCTGACTTACGCCCAGTGGAACGCGGTTGTGGCGGTGAACCTGACCGGCGCGTTTCTCTGCGCGCAGGCCGCATTTCGGGTGATGAAAGATCAGCAGCCGCGCGGGGGACGGATCATCAACAACGGCTCGATCTCCGCGCACGCGCCGCGGCCGAACTCAGCCCCTTACACGGCCACCAAGCACGCCATCACGGGGCTGACCAAGTCGCTTTCGCTTGACGGGCGGAAATACGACATTGCCTGCGGGCAAATCGATATCGGCAATGCGGCAACGGAAATGGCGGCGCGGATGGCGCAGGGCGTGCCTCAGGCGAATGGCACGATTGCCGTGGAGCCCCTGATGGATGTCGAGCACGTTGCCGAGGCGATCGTCTTCATGGCACACTTGCCGCTTGAATCCAATGTCCAGTTTCTGACCATCATGGCAACGAAAATGCCGTTCGTTGGCCGCGGGTAAAGGGGCAAACTCCATGGCAACACCATTCCCACTTGAACAAACCAACCCGGAAAGTCTTGGCTTTGCGCCCGAGCGTCTGGCGCGGCTGGAGCAGTTGATTCTTCGCCATATTGAAGAGGGCCGTTATCCGGGATGCCAGATTGCGCTCGCCCGACATGGCAAGCTCGCGCTGCTCAGAACGTACGGCGATGCGCGTACCGAGCCCGAGCGCACACCAGCACGTGACGATACGCTGTGGCTGCTCTATTCAAACACCAAGATTCTCACCATGGCGGCAATTTGGAGCTTGGTGGAAGACGGTTTGCTCTCTTTCTCCGACCGTGTGGCCGATCATTTGCCGGAATTTGCCGCCCGCGGAAAAGGCGAGATTACGATTTTTCAAGTTGCGACCCACCAAGCGGGTTTTCCTTCCGCCATCGTCAGCCGAGAGGCGTGGGCCGATCATGCCCGCATGCGCGCCGAGGTGTGCGATTTTTCGCTGGAATGGACACCAGGTTCACGCATGCATTACCACGGCCTTTCAGCGCATTACACGCTCGCCATGGTGATTGAAGCCATCGCCGGTGAAGACTACCGGAACTTTATCCGCCGGCGCGTGCTTGTTCCACTTGGCCTTGCCAATGAGCTGTTTGTCGGTGTGCCGCACGAACAGTTGCATCGTTGCGCCGATATTTCCGCCGCGCCGGAATTTGCCGCCATTGCCGACAACAGCCGCGAATTCCGCATGGCGGGTGTACCGGGAGGGGGCGGTTTCGGCACCGCCCGAGCCATGGCGGCGTTCTACCAAATGATGTTGCACGGTGGCCGGCTTGGTTCCCAGCGCGTGTTTTCGCCGCGCATGATTCAGTTCGTGACGCGCGATTTTACCGGTGAGCTCATCGATGGATACATGAAGCTCCCGATGCATCGGGGGCTTGGGCCGCATCTGCGCGGGCACGGGCCGGAGACGCGCGGGCTTGGCAGCCTTGCTTCACCGACGACATTCGGGCATGGCGGAATCGGCTCTTCCTATTGCTGGGGAGATCCGGAAAGCGGTGTTTCTTTCGCCTACATCACGAACCATGTCGCGCCTGAGCCCTGGCATTCGGCGCGGCTGGATCGCATCAGCAACCTTGTTCATGCCGCAATGGATTAAGCTCTTCTTCGACCCGAACGGCGAGTTTTTCCATCAATTCATCATGAACGCCAAGGCTGCGTAATGCGTCGAGCGTGCGGAACAAATACTCGGCCGCAGAACCAAGTTCTCCGCGCGCCGTTGCGAGACGACGAACAATTTCGGCCTCATCGAGGTTCGCCGCATAAGCAGGCGCAGAGTGGTTGATGGTAAAAGCGATCACATGCCCCAAGCGCTTTCCTTCTCGCGTATAGGCCGGTAGCCAGAGAGGCACGTAACTTCCCGCGACCATCTCGCGCTGCCACAAGAGGCTTAATTCCTTCTCCGCAACAGCCTCGGCCAGCCGATAGGCCACACCGATACAGCGCCCGCCGCGGTCCAGCCCCAAAAGCAGGCCGGGATTTTGCGGCGTGCCGCGGCCGGCAAGTGCGGTAAGGCAAAAGCAGCGATGCCATCCGGGTACGCAGACAACGCGCTGTTCTTCAAAGCGAACGGTTGGATTCCAAATCAACGATCCGTAGCCGAACAACCAAATATCGCCCTCTGGCTCGGGCCGGCTTGCCAGGGTTGCGCGCAGCGAGGCTTTCCGTTCTTCCTCAGAAAGGATCCGCACCTGCGGGGCGATCCGCGCCATCATTTGCTCGATGCCGCCGGCGCTCAGCCATTCACGATCCATGACCGGCCGCTCGCGTGGGGACAAAGAAGCTTGCCGCGTCATCTCCGCTGATCCGTTTCTGAAAGCCGCAAATGGGGCGGAATGACCAAACCAAGATGGGTTGGCACCGGCCATTCTTCCTGCGCTTGCCGAACCGGCTTGAAGCCGGCACGAATATAGTTTGGAAGCGCGCGGGGATGATCGGCGGTGCAGGTGTTCACCGTCATGGCCTGGGCGCCGTGGGACCAAACAAGATCCACCGCATGGCAGAGCAGCGGGAAACCAAATCCTTTGCCGACCATGTGCGGCACGAGACCGAAATAAGAAAGGTTCACAACCGGCCAATAACGGGCGTCAAGTTCATAGAAACCGACGGGTTCGCCGCCGACATAAAGCACGTGCACGCTCAGTCCGGGCGAACGCAAAAGCGCCGCAAGTTCATCATCGGGTGTCACGCGCCGAAGCCACCAGACATGCGGCGCGCCCACCGTGTTGTATAAATAGCGATAGAAGGAAACCGAAGGCGAACGCAACTGCACCACTTGCGCCGGCGCCGGAAATGGTGGAACCGGACGCGCTGGTCTGCGGTCCATGCGAAGAAAGGTCACCGTCACCACAACGCGTTCGACCGCCGCCATCGGCAATGCTTCCGTGAGTTAGTCATCCAGGAAACTGCGCAATTTGCGGCTCCGGCTCGGGTGTTTCAGCTTGCGCAGCGCTTTGGCCTCGATCTGCCGGATCCGCTCGCGCGTGACGTTGAATTGCTGCCCCACCTCTTCCAGCGTGTGGTCGGTGTTCATGCCGATCCCGAAACGCATCCGAAGCACGCGTTCCTCACGCGGCGTCAGCGTTGCCAGCACACGCGTCGCCGCTTCGCGCAAATTGGCTTGGATCGCCGCATCCAAAGGAATGACGGCGCTCTTGTCCTCGATGAAATCGCCCAAATGGCTGTCTTCCTCATCGCCGATCGGCGTTTCCAGGCTGATCGGTTCCTTGGCGATCTTGAGCACCTTGCGCACTTTCTCAAGCGGCATGCCGAGCTTTTCTGCCAATTCCTCGGGCGCCGGCTCGCGGCCGATCTCGTGCAAAATCTGCCGCGACGTCCGCACCAGCTTGTTGATCGTTTCGATCATGTGGACAGGGATGCGAATGGTGCGCGCCTGATCGGCAATGGAACGGGTGATGGCTTGGCGGATCCACCACGTTGCGTATGTGCTGAACTTATAACCGCGGCGATATTCGAATTTATCGACCGCTTTCATCAGGCCGATGTTGCCTTCCTGAATTAAATCGAGGAACTGCAGCCCGCGATTGGTATATTTCTTGGCAATCGAAATCACCAGCCGCAAATTGGCCTCGATCATCTCTTTTTTAGCACGCGTCGCATCGCGTTCGCCGCGGCTTACGGTTGCGTACACGCGACGAAATTCTCCAATCGGCAGGCTGGTCTCATTGGCAATCGCTGCAATTTGGCTGCGAATCTGGTTAATTTCATCGGCGTGCTTGCTGGCAAAGGTTTTCCACCCCTTGGCGGGAAGCTTCGCGATGCGCTCGAGCCAATGCGGATCGAGTTCGTTGCCCCGATATTGTTTCAAAAACTCTTCGCGGCTGACTTTGCAGGATTCCGCAAGCCTCAGCAGTTTGCCCTCCAAAGTGGTCAGCTGCTGGTTGAGCATTTTCAGTTGCTGAACTAGCTCTTCCACGCGGTTGTTGTGCAGGCAAAGCTGCTGCACTTTTTGGACAAGCTCCCTGCGCAGCTTTTCGTAAGTCCGTTCGGTGCGCCGGTTCATTTCCTCGGCTGCGGCAATCGCATCCAGCCGCCGGCGCTGCAATTTCTGCACCTTATGATAAAGGGTTTCGATTTCTTCGAAGGTGGCGAGCACCTGGGGCTTTAACTTCTCCTCCAGCGCCGAGAGCGAGAGGCCGGCGCCGTCCGCGTCATCATCCTCCAACTCTTCAGCAGGATCGAAGGCCGCCTCTCCGTCGTGACCGGACGGGGCATCGGGATCGACCTCCGGATGGTTCGGGCCGCCTTGCGTGGCTTCGAGATCGATAATGTCACGCAGCAGCATGCGACCGGCTTTCAGCGCTTCATGCCAGGCGATAACGGCGCGGAAGGTCAGCGGGCTCTCGCACAAGCCCCCCACCATCATATCGCGGCCCGCCTCAATGCGTTTGGCAATGGCGATCTCGCCCTCGCGCGAGAGCAGTTCCACGCTGCCCATTTCCCGCAAATACATGCGGACGGGGTCATCCGTGCGGCCGAGGCTCTCCTCGTCCACATTGCCGAGGCGTTCTTCGTCTTCGATCTCTTCGATTTTTTCCACCTTCGCCGGCAGTTCCGGCTCTTCGGTCTCCTCGGCCTCGACCACTTGGATCCCCATCTCGTTCAACATCGCCATCACATCTTCGATTTGCTCGGAGCTGTTCTGGTCAGGGGGAAGGACTGCGTTGAGCTCGTCAAAAGTAATATAGCCGCGTTCCTTGCCGCGTGCGATCAGCCGCTTCACCGCTGCCGATTGGGTATCGAGCAGGGTGGTATCGGAATCCGACTCGCTCGCCGCAGGCTCCGCCGGCACCGCTTGCTTGGTTGCCATTGCTTCAGATGACTCCTGTTGCAGTTCCCGTTTCGAACGCGATGGCAAGCTCGCGCTCTCGCTCATCAATCCTCATCGCTGTCTAAACAGCAGCGCCCATTCCGTCCGGCTCCCCGCGCGCAAGCCGTGCGCGCGCCTCCACCAGGGCCAACAGCCGCTGTTGGCGACGCAGATCCGGTTCGGCAGCAAAATCGCGTTGTGCCACAGCCACTTCCGCATCCAACCGCGCACGATGCAGCAGCCCGAAAATATGCCACCAACCCGCTTGCGCCTCCGTCAGCTCGGCATCGGGACCGGCAAACTTCGGCAGCGGAAACGGCGTCGCCGCCCGCACCTGGGCCTCCACATTTGCCATTCCGGAAGCCCTGAGGTGGGTGATCAAAGCCTCTGAGTCAAGCATTTCCGCCGTGGCCGCCCATGCCAAAACAGCCTGTCGAAACGCGGCGAGCCAAGGCGGCAAATCCAGCGATTGCCAGGCTTCCTCGACATCCGGAAGCAAGCTTGGGTGGTGCAGCAAGACGGCCGCAAGAATGCGTTGCCGCTCGGCAAGCGCGTTTTCCGGCGCGGGTGTGGCAGCTTTGGGCAGCGGCGGCGCGGGGCGAAGCGGACGGCGTTGTTCCTCAAAATAGCGGGCCAGCAACGCGCGCTGGTATTCCTTGGCCAGGCTGCGATCCCGAATACGGGCCGCGGCTTCTTCCAATTTGGCGCGGAATGCGGCGCGTTGCTCCGGCGTGCCTTGCGGGGCTTGCGCGCGGAGCAGCCGATACAGCGCATCGACCAGCGCCTCGGCGCCGTCGAGCACCAGCTGAAATGCTCCTGCCCCTTTTTTGCGCACAAACGAATCCGGATCCTCCCCCTCCGGGAGCGCAGCGATGCGCAAACTTCGGCTCGGCGCCAGCAGCGGCAGCGCCGTCTCCAGCGCCCGCAACGCTGCGCCCGCGCCCGCGCGATCTCCATCGAAACACAGAATGGGCACGGGCGAAAGGCGCCAGAGCAACTCAAGCTGTTCGGCGGAAAGCGCGGTGCCGAGCGGGGCAACGGCGCCTTTGAACCCCGCTTGGTGAAGGGCAATAACGTCCAGATAGCCCTCCACCACCACCAAACTCGCACCCAGGCGGACCTCCTCGCGCGCGAGGTCGAATCCATAAAGCGCCCGCCGTTTCGAGAAAATCGGGGTTTCCGGCCCGTTGAGATATTTCGGCTGGCCGGAGCCCAAGACGCGGCCGCCGAACCCGATTACCCTGCCGCGCCGATCGCGGATGGGAAACATCACGCGTTCGACAAAGAATTCTCCCGCCGGGCTGCCCCCTTCGCTGGGCCGCAGCAACCCCGCTTGCGCCATGTCCTCAAGGCCCACGCCTTCGCGCGCAAGCTCAGCCGCAAGCGCCCCTCGTTTCGGCGCATAGCCCAAGCCGAAGCGGCGAATGGTTTCCTCCGTGATCCCCCGCTCTTTCAGATACGCCAAGGCATGGGCGCCTTCCGGCAGGAACAGGCGGCGGGTAAATGCCGCCTCCGCGCGCGCAAGCACCTCCGAAAGCGCCAAGCGGCGGCGTTCCGCCGCCTCCGCCTCGGGGGCCGGCTTCGGCACGGCAAGCCCCGCTTGGCGCGCAAGCTCGGCAACGGCCTCCATGAATGCAAGGTTCTGGGTCTGCATCAGGAAGCTGACGGCATCGCCATGCGCGCCACAGCCAAAGCAATGGTAATGGTCGTCGTAAACATAAAAGGAGGGCGTTTTCTCGGTATGAAACGGGCAACAGCCGCGCCAATTGCGCCCCGAACGCTGCAGCGGCACGCGCGTGCCGATCAGGCCCGCTAGCGGGATGCGGGCGCGCAGTTCCTCGAGAAAATCGGGGGAAACAGCCATCAGCCGGAGAGCTTTGCGCGCACGAGGCGGCTGGCCTCGGAAAGATCGATGTTGGAGCCATGCCGGGTTTTCAACGCAGCCATCACCCGGCCCATATCCTTTGCCCCGGTGGCGCCCGTCTCCGCGATGGCGGCCGCCACCGCTTCCTCCAGGGCTTGCCCGGACAGCTGCTGGGGGAGAAAGCTCTCGATGATGGCGATCTCGGCTTCCTCCTTCTCGGCCAATTCCGGCCGATTGCCCTGCCGATAAAGCGTTGCCGATTCACGGCGCGATTTCACCATGGCGCGAAGCATGGCAAAAACTTCTTCATCCGGAACTTGCGCCACCCCGCGCGGCCGGGCGGCAATATCGACTTCCTTGAGCCGGGCAAGGATCATGCGGAGCGTTGAGATGCGCGCAGCATCACCGGCTTTCATGGCGGATTTCAGCTGGTCGGTGAACGTTTGGCGCAGGCTCATACCTCTGTCCCCTTTTTAACAAAGATAACACAAAACCGCGCGGCGCAAACGACGGAAGAAATTTCCCATCACTCAAATGTGACTTGCGTTGGGAAATAATTTCCCATATCCGTTCCCGTTGTCGGATCTCACAGCCTCGTCTCGGGAGCATGCATGGCACTCGACGTCAAAGAAATCATCGCACGGCTTGGCGGGCCGGAGGCAGCGGCCCGGCGACTCGGGGTCAGCACCGAGGCGTTGCGCAAATGGCGAAGCGCGCAGGCCATCCCGTCGCGGCATTGGCCCGCGTTGATCGCTGCCCTGGGGGTTGATCTCGCCGCTCTGCCTGGGGCCGAGGCCGCGCGTGCGGCACAGAGCCATGCCGCGCCCGCGCCCGGTTCGGCTCCGCCCGGCGCCACCGCTTGCCTGGTGCTCGCCGACGGCAGCGTGTTTTGGGGGCGGGGTTTCGGAGCGTTTACCGGAGCGGCCCCGCCGGTCGGAGAGGTTTGTTTCAACACTTCCATGACCGGCTATCAAGAGGTCCTCACCGACCCTTCCTATGCCGGCCAGATTATTACTTTCACCTTTCCCCATATCGGCAATGTCGGCACCAATGTCGAGGATGTGGAAGCCAACCGCATTGCCGCGCGCGGGTTGGTCTTGAAGCAGGACATTACCGAGCCCTCGAACTGGCGCGCCGTGCAAGCGTTGGACAAATGGCTCATCAGCGAAGGGGTGGCCGGCATTGCCGGTGTCGATACAAGAGCGCTGACCTTGCGCATTCGCGACGCGGGCGCACCGAGTGGGGTCTTGTGTTATCCGCCCGACGGCCGGTTTGATTTGGCGGCGCTGCATGCCACCGCGGCGGCATGGCCCGGGCTTGAAGGCATGGACCTCGCGCGCGAGGTGACATGCCGGCAAAGCTATAGCTGGGATGAAACGTTATGGCACTGGCCGGAAGGCTTTGGCCGGCAGGAAGCACCGCGTTTTCACGTGGTTGCGGTGGATTACGGCGCCAAACGCAATATTCTGCGCTGCCTTGCTTCCAGCGGGTGCCGGGTCAGCGTGGTGCCGGCGACCGCCTCGGCAGAAGACATTCTGCGTCTGAAACCAGACGGTGTGTTCCTTTCGAACGGCCCCGGCGACCCGGCCGCCACGGCGGAATATGCCGTTCCCGTCATCCGGCAAATTTTAGACACGGGTCTGCCGCTCTTCGGCATTTGCCTCGGCCATCAACTGCTTGCGCTGGCACTCGGCGCGCGCACCTATAAAATGGCGCGCGGGCATCGCGGCGCCAATCAGCCGGTGCAGGAATTGAGTTCCGGCCATGTCGAAATTACCAGCCAGAATCACGGTTTTGCAGTCGATCCCGATACCTTGCCGAGCGGGGTGAAAGTTACGCATGTTAGTCTTTTTGACGGCTCGAATGAAGGAATTGCCTGCATCGATCGGCCCGTCTTCAGCGTGCAATACCACCCCGAAGCAAGCCCCGGGCCGACCGATAGCCGCTATCTCTTCGATCGTTTCGTTGCGTTCATGGAAGCCGCACACGGTGCGCGCCCTTGAGATGCTGCAGATGCTGCCGGGGGCAAGACAATGAACCCGCTCTCCGCCGCCGAGGCCTTGATGCTGATTGCATTTCGGCACCCATTGACCGCCGCCAACGCCGAGGAAGGAATAGAGCGCCTTCGCAGCTTGCTCGGCGAGAAGTTTGACCAAGAGGCGCTTCATAGCGCGATTGCAGGCTGCCTCCGACGCGGCGAGATATGGGATCCCGTGCGTTTGCCGCCGGGCGCTTTGCAATGCCATTGGCATTTGGAACTCACCCCGAAAGGGGTTGAAACCGTGCGTCATTTGTTAACCGAACGAAATGCCAGTGCCGAGGACCTGCTGAACAATTTGCGAGATTAGAGCAATCATGCCGAAGCGGACAGATCTGCATTCCATTCTCATCATCGGCGCTGGCCCGATTATCATCGGTCAGGCTTGTGAATTCGATTATTCCGGCACGCAAGCATGCAAAGCGCTGCGCGAGGAAGGCTATCGCGTCATATTGGTCAACTCGAATCCGGCAACCATCATGACGGATCCGAATCTGGCCGATGCCACTTACATCGAACCCATCACGCCCGAGATCATCGAAAGGGTTATCGCGCGCGAGCGGCCCGATGCGCTGCTGCCGACCATGGGCGGGCAGACCGCCCTGAATGCGGCCATGGAGCTGGTTCGCGCGGGCACGCTTGACCGCTACGGCGTCGAGCTCATCGGCGCGCGCGCAGAGGTGATCGAACGGGCGGAAGATCGGCAAAAATTTCGTGACACCATGGCTGCGATCGGGATCGAAAGCCCGCGCAGCGCGTTGGCCCATGACATTGCCGAAGCAAAAGAAGCGCTTGCCTTCGTGGGATTGCCGGCGGTGATCCGCCCCTCCTTCACGTTGGGCGGCACCGGCGGCGGTATCGCTTACAATCGGGAGGAATTCGATCAAATTGTCGCGGGCGGGCTTGCCGCTTCCCCGACGCATGAGGTTTTGATCGAAGAAAGCGTTTTGGGTTGGAAAGAATTTGAGATGGAGGTGGTGCGGGATTGCGAGGATAACTGCATCATTGTCTGCTCGATTGAAAACCTCGATCCCATGGGCGTGCACACCGGCGATTCAATCACCGTGGCTCCGGCGCTGACACTAACAGACAAAGAATATCAACGCATGCGTAACGCCTCGATTGCATGCCTGCGCGCCATCGGCGTCGATACTGGCGGCTCCAACGTGCAATTCGCGGTCAATCCGGCCGACGGGCGGATGCTGATCATTGAAATGAACCCGCGGGTTTCGCGCTCGTCGGCGCTTGCTTCGAAAGCGACCGGATTTCCGATTGCCAAAGTCGCCGCCAAGCTTGCCGTAGGGTACCGGCTCGATGAACTGAAAAACGACGTCACCCGCGTCACCCCCGCCAGTTTCGAACCCACGATCGATTACGTGGTTGTGAAAATTCCCCGTTTTACGTTCGAAAAGTTTCCCGGAACGCCGGCCATGCTCTCCACCAGTATGAAATCCGTGGGTGAAGCGATGGCCATCGGGCGGAGTTTTGCCGAGGCGTTACAAAAAGGCCTGCGGAGTATGGAAACAGGGCTCATCGGGCTTGATGAAGTCGCGCCCCCCGGCGATGGCACACGCGATGCATATCGCGCCGCCCTCTCCACCCCGCGCCCCGATCGCGTGTTAATGGCCGCGCAGGCGTTGCGTGCAGGACTTTCGGTTATGGAAGTCCATGAGGCCTGCAAGTTCGATCCATGGTTTTTGCGCGAGCTGGAAAAAATCGTTGCTGCCGAGCGCCGCGTTCGGGCGGAAGGCTTGCCGACCGACGCAGCCTCGCTGCGGCGATTGAAGGCATTGGGTTTTTCCGATGCGCGGTTGGCAGAACTGACCGCAACCAGCGAGGCCGATGTGGCCGCACTGCGCACACGGCTCGGCGTGCAGCCGGTTTACAAGCGCGTCGATAGCTGTGCGGGAGAATTCCCATCCGTTACCTCGTATATGTATTCCACATATGAAGGCAGTTTGTATCCGCCGGCCTGTGAAGCCCAACCCAGCGATCGGACCAAGGTGGTCATTTTGGGCGGCGGTCCCAACCGCATCGGGCAGGGAATTGAATTCGATTATTGCTGCGTGCACGCGGCGTTTGCCTTGCGTGAGGCAGGTTACGAAACCATTATGGTAAACTGCAATCCGGAAACGGTCTCCACCGATTATGACACGTCCGATCGGCTTTATTTTGAACCCCTGACCGCTGAAGACGTGCTTGCCTTGATCCGAAAAGAGCAGGAATCAGGAACGTTTCTGGGGTGCATCGTGCAATATGGCGGGCAAACGCCGCTGAAGCTTTCGCAAGCTTTGGTGAAAGCCGGCATCCCGATCCTCGGCACCAGTGCCGAAGCGATTGACATAGCCGAAGACCGCGAGCTTTTCCGCCAACTTTTGCGCCGGCTTGGCCTCTCGCAGCCGGAAAACGCCACCGCCCGTTCGCCGGAGGAAGCCGAAGCCGTGGCCGAACGCATCGGCTATCCGGTCGTGATCCGTCCGAGCTATGTCCTGGGCGGGCGGGCGATGGAGATTGTCCACGACCGCGCCGGCCTTCTTCGCTACATCCGAGATGCCGTGCGCGTTTCCGGTGATAGCCCGGTTTTGATCGACCGCTACCTCGCCGATGCCATCGAAGTGGACGTGGATTGTGTCGCTGACGGACAAGATGTGTATGTGGCCGGGGTGATGGAGCACATCGAAGAAGCCGGCATTCATTCCGGCGATTCCGCCTGCGCCTTGCCGCCCTATTCCTTGCCGCCCGCGATCGTGACCGAGCTTAAGGCGGAAACGGCTGCGCTTGCCAAAGCGCTCGGCGTTGTCGGCTTGATGAACGTGCAATATGCCATTCAGGGCGACACCATTTATGTGTTGGAGGTCAACCCTCGCGCATCTCGCACGGTGCCGTTCGTTGCCAAGGCAACCGGGGTGCCGGTGGCAAAAATCGGCGCCTTGGTCATGGCGGGGGCGAAACTTGCGGATCTCTTGCCGAAGCTGCCGCCAACTCCGCCCTATGTTGCGGTCAAAGAAGCGGTGTTTCCCTTCAACCGCTTTCCGAACGTGGATGTTCTGCTCGGCCCGGAAATGAAATCCACCGGCGAGGTGATGGGGATCGACCGCAATTTTGACCGGGCTTTTGCCAAAGCCCAGCTTGCGGCGAGCGTGCGGCTGCCGACAGAGGGAACGATTTTTCTCTCGGTCAAGGATGCCGACAAGCCGGCCTTCGTGCCGCTGGCACGACGCTTGATCGAGATGGGATTTCGCATCATGGCCACGCGCGGCACCGCCGCACGCCTGCGCGAAGCGGGGCTTGCCGTGCAGGTGGTGAACAAAGTCCTCGAAGGGCGGCCGCATTGCGTCGATGCCATTCTCTCCGATGAAGTGCAGATGGTGATCAATACCGCCTCGGGCGCGCAGTCGGTTGCCGATACGTTTGATATTCGCCGCACGGCGTTAACGCGCGGGGTGCCGCACTTCACCACCGTTGCCGGCGCCCGCGCCGCCATTCACGCAATTGCGGCCCTGAAAGCAGGACCGCTTGAAGTCGCGCCCTTGCAGGCGTATTTTTCCTCCTCATTCTGAAGAGATCGGCACCCCCGGCGCGCGCTGGGGGTGGCGCGTTCATTTTGCGCTGAATAGCGGAAAGGGTTCAATTGCCCGCACCAGTGAGGACAAGGTTGTGCAGAAGTTTCCGATGACCGCTCAAGGCCTGCAACGGCTGGAAGAGGAACTCCGTCATTTGAAAACGTTTGAGCGCCCCGGGATCATCCGCGCGATCGCCGAAGCGCGCGGGCACGGGGATCTCAGCGAAAATGCGGAATACCATGCTGCGCGCGAGCGCCAGTCCTTCATTGAAGGGCGCATTGCGGAGCTCGAGGAAATCATCGCCGCCGCGGAAGTGATCGATACCTCGCGGCTTTCCGGCGAGCAGATCAAATTCGGTGCGGTCGTGCAACTTCTCGATGAGGAGACGGAAAAGGAATGCACCTATCAAATCGTCGGGGCGCATGAGGCGGACATCAAAGAAGGCCGGCTTTCGATTTCCTCCCCGCTCGCCAAGGCCTTGATCGGCAAGCGGCCCGGGGATTCAGTCTCGGTCCCCGCCCCCGGGGGCGACCGGACCTACGAAATCCTCAGCGTCCGTTACCAATAGTGCGCCGGCCGAAATGTCCATGATCGGCCTTGCGGAGGTGGAGGCGGCGGCTTTGCGCATCGCCGGGCGGGTGCTTCGCACCCCGGCGATCGGCAGTGAGACCATCTCGCGGGCCATCGGGGCCGAGGTGGTTCTGAAACTCGACAATCTTCAGGCCACCGGTGCGTTCAAAGAGCGCGGCGCCGCCAACCGTTTGGCGTTGCTCTCGGAAGCGGAGCGGCAGCGCGGCGTGATCGCCGTCTCGGCCGGCAATCATGCCCAAGCGGTCGCGCGCCACGCCCGGCTTCTGGGCATCTCGGCGCGGATCGTCATGCCGCGCTTCACGCCGGCAACCAAGGTGACGCGCACCGCCGCCTTTGGCGCTGAGGTCTTGCTGCATGGCGAGACGCTGGCCGAGGCTGCGGAGCATGCGCACCGGCTGGAAGCCGAACAGAGCTTCGTCTTCATTCACCCCTATGACGATCCTGCCGTGATCGCAGGGCAAGGCACGCTTGCGCTGGAGTTCTTGGCCGATGCGCCCGAGCTCGATGTCCTGGTGGTCCCCGTCGGCGGGGGTGGCCTGCTCGGCGGTTGCGCGGCGGCGGCGCTCGCACTCAAACCGGGTATTGAGGTCATCGGCGTGGAGGTTGCCACCTATGCCGCTATGGCCCAACGCTTGGCCGGGGAAGAGGTTCAGGTGGGTGGGCCGACCATTGCCGAGGGCATTGCCGTGCGCGATGTCGGCGAGCTTCCTCTGGCACTGATCCGAAGCCTTGGACTGGAGGTCCTGGTGGTGCCCGAGCTGGCGGTGGAACAAGCCATTGCCGTCTTGGCTGAGAACGCCAAAGTGGTGGCGGAGGGCGCCGGTGCCGCAAGCCTTGCCGCGCTCCTTGCATTTCCCGAGCGGTTTCGCGGCCGACGTGTGGGCGTCGTGGTCTCGGGAGGCAATATCGACGCACGTATTCTTGCCAATGTGCTGCTGCGTAATTTGCTGCGCGATGGGCGGTTGTTGCGCCTGAGAATGGATATCCCCGACCGGCCAGGCGTATTGGCCGATATCGCCGGCTGCATCGGCAATGCCGGTGGCAATATCATCGAGGTTTCGCATCACCGGCTGTTTGCAGCGCCCAGCGTGCAATCGGCGGAACTGGAGCTGATGATCGAGGCACGCGATGCGGCCCATGGTGCCGCCATTGCTGAGGCCTTACGCCAACGCTATACCGTCCGGGTGCTGTCCTGCAAACGCGATGCGGATTAGGAAAAGCACGACAGAGGAGCTGAACGGAGAGGAAACCCTGATGGCGGAACAGGCGCGATTTGCAGATCAGGTTGCGGTGATCACCGGCGGCGCTTCCGGAATCGGCCTCGCTTGCGCGAAACGCCTCGCCCAGGAAGGGGCCAAAGTCAGCCTGTGGGATCTCGATCCGCGCAGCCTGGCCGAAGCCCAGGCGGCGGTCGGTGCCGGCACCCATACCGTGGTGCTCGATGTGACCGATGCCGAGGCCGTTCAACGCGCCGCGGAGACAACAATCAATGCGCTTGGCCGGCTCGATATTCTTGTGGCCAGCGCCGGCATTTCGGGCCCCAATGCGACGGCCTGGGAATACCCGCTGGAGCAGTGGCGCCGTGTCGTCGAAATCAATCTCTTCGGCGTGTTCTACTCCAACCGCGCCGTGGTGCCGTACATGCTTCGGCAGGATTACGGGCGGATCGTCAATGTCGCCTCGATTGCCGGGAAAGAAGGCAACCCGAATGCGTCCGCCTATTCCGCCTCGAAGGCGGGCGTCATCGGTTTTACCAAATCCCTCGGCAAAGAGCTTGCAAAAACCGGGATCCGCGTCAATTGCATCACGCCGGCGGCGGTGCGCACGGCGATTTTTGCGCAAATGACGCAAGAGCATATCGACTATATGCTTTCGAAAATCCCCATGGGCCGGTTCGGCACGGTAGAGGAAATTGCCGCGCTGGTTGCTTGGCTTTCCAGCAAGGAATGCAGTTTTTCCACCGGTGCCGTCTTCGATATCTCCGGCGGCCGTGCGACATATTAAGCCGTATTCCGCAACGCGCTAAGCGGATTGCGCGGCGCGCAGCCTGCCCATCTTCAAGACGGCATCCAGCAAGGCATCGATGTCTTCGCGGCGCGTGCGGTGATTGACGATCGCCGCCCGGATCGCAAGTTTACCTTGAATGCGCGTGAGGGACGGGACAGCAAGCCCGCTTTCCTGAACATCGGCCACAATATCGGCATTTAACGTATCCAGCGTGTTGCCGTTCCGGTACCGAAAGCAAACGATGTTGAGCGGAACTGGCGCCAGCAATTCCAATTCTGGCTCGGCCGAAATCCGCGCCGCTGCGTAGCGCGCAAGGGCGCAGCACTGGGCGATGCATGCACCGAGCCGCTCGGTGCCGTAGGTTTTGAGCGTCATCCAGACCTTGAGCGCGCGAAAACCGCGCGAGAGATCCGGCCCAAGCTCAAACGGCCAGGGAGTACCGGCGGCAAGGCCACGGGCAGTGGGTTGCAGATAATGCGGGTTCTGTCCGAAGGTGGCCAGAAGCGGCGCCGCAGAGCGGGCCAGAAAGCATCCAGCATCGTAAGGAACCTGCCCCCATTTGTGAAAATCGAGCGCCACCGACTGCGCCTGCTCGATACCCGCAATCTTGTCGCACCAAGCAGGCGCACAAGCCAGCAGCGCGCCGATGGCGCCGTCCACATGCAGCCACATCCCCTCCGCGCGTGCAATCTCGGCAAGCCGGGCAAGCGGATCGATCGCGCCGGTATCCACCGTTCCTGCGGTGGCCAGCAGCAAAAACGGGCGATAGCCTCGGGCCTTGTCCTCTCGGATCGCCTTGCGGAGCTCGGCGAGGTCCATTTGATACTCCGAATCGACCGGAATTTCCCGCAGTGTCTCGCGGCCTAGCCCGGCAATTTCAAAAGCACGCGGAATGCAGGCATGTGCGGCGGCAGAGGTGTACGCCGCCAGCTTGGCATCGCCGATGCCGTGCGCGCGCACCGAGGGGCCAAGCGCGGCCGAGCGCGCCACCAAAACCCCCATCAGATTGGCCTGCGAGCTTCCGGTCACCAAAAGCCCCGCGCTCTCGGAAGGAAACCCCAGCAATTCGGCGACCCAGCGAATCACTTGGCGTTCCATTCCAATCGCCACGTGGTCCCGCCCGCCCAGGTTCGCATTCACCCCGGCGGCCAGGAGCTCCGCCAGGGCGCCGATCGGATTGCCCCCGCCATGGACCCAACCCATGAAACCGGGGTGGATGCTGCCAAGCCCGTAGCGGAACAACAGATCCCGGGCTTCCTGATAAACCTGCTCCGGCGGGCGTCCTTGCCGCGGCAAGGGTTCGCCGCGCAGCTGCTCGCGGATCGCCCCGGGCAAAGGCTGCCAGACCGGCCGGCTGCGCAGCGCCGCCATATGGTCAAACAGCTCATCCACCATGCGGTGGCCGAGGGCACGCAGTTCGCTCCAGTCCTTGGGGTCCAGGCTCGGTTCGTCCGCTTCCATTGCAACCTTTCCGTGTGTTTGGCCGAAGATAGACGAAATGCAGCGCCTTTGGCATCCTGGTCTCGGCACGCAAAGGATCCCGCAATGTTCTTCCAAGGTTTTACCCTGACAACGATGGACGTTCCGGCCGGCCCTATCCGGCTCCGGCACAACCTTGCCGCTTCCGGCGAAACGCGGCCGCCATTGCTGCTTCTGCACGGGAATCCGCAAACATCGGCCATGTGGCATCGCGTGGCTCCGGCGCTTGGCGAACGCTTTGCCGTGGTCTGTCCTGATCTTCGGGGATATGGCGGTAGCCTGAAACCCCCAGTATCCGATGATCATGCCGCCTATTCCAAGCGGGAAATGGCACGCGATATGGTTGCCCTGATGGAGCAACTGGGGTTCCGTCGGTTCGCCATCGGCAGCCACGACCGCGGGGCTCGGGTGGCGCATCGGCTGGCGCTCGATTTTCCGGAGCGGGTTGAGCGTCTCGCCGTGCTGGACATCGTGCCCACCATCGAACATTTCGAGCGCACTGATATGGCCTTCGCCATGGGCTATTATCATTGGTTTTGGTTCGCGCAAAAGCATCCGTTTCCCGAAGTGCTGATCAATGCTGCACCGGAGGCCTGGTTTAGGGCCCACATCGGGCGCGGTGCCTCGGCTTCTCAGTTATTCGCGCCTGAAGCCTTGGCCGAATACCTCGCGGCTGCCCGGGATCCGCTGGTCATTCAAGGCATGTGCGAAGACTATCGCGCAGCGGCGAGCATCGATCTTGAACACGATCGGCAAAGCCGGGCGGAGGGGCGAAAAATCCAATGCCCGTTGTTGGTGCTTTGGGGCGCGCGGGGTTATGTGGGCGTCTGGTATGATCCCCTGGCAATTTGGCGCGCTTACTGCGACGCCGAGGTCACCGGCGGGCCGGTGGATTCGGGCCATTACATCCCCGAGGAAGCGCCCGAGGAGACCATTGCCTGGTTCCGAAAATTCTTCGGCGATTAACGGCGCAAAGGCCCGTCCCAGGCCACGGGGTGCCGAATTACAAGACAATCACGCCGTGGTGTTTTGCCTTGCCTTCCGGCTCGATATGAATGGTGGTGGTCAGCCCGGGGATTTCGGCACGCAAAGCCGCTTCGATGCGATCGCAAATCTCATGTGCTTCGGCAACCGTCATCTTCGCCGGCACCACGAGATGGAATTCCAGAAAAATATCGCGGCCCGCACTGCGGGTGCGCAGATCATGCGCCTCGATCGCGCCGACGCCTTGTTCCGAAACCACCTTGCGAATCCGCGCCAGCAGCGACTCGTCAATGGCTTCGTCCATCAAGCCGCCGACGGAGGCACGGATCAGCCGGTAACCCGAAACAAGAATGTAGGCGGCAACCAACGCCGCAAAGAGCGGGTCCAGAGCGACAATTCCGCTGCCGATCCCCAACAAGACCCCTCCCACCACGCCAAATGAGGTCACCACATCGGTGAAGAGATGGCGGCCGTCGGCGATAAGGGCGGGAGAGCGTTCGCGTTTACCCACACGGAAGAGAACCGCCGCCCAGGCGCCGTTCAAGACGGCGCCCAAAAGCGTCAAGCCAATCCCGAACCAGGAAAGGTGTGGCAACTCACCAAGACGCCAAGTTTCCCACGCTTGATGGAGAATCACCAACGCCGCCCCGACAATCAGCCCGCCCTCAATTGCGGCGGCAAAGAATTCCGCCTTGGCGTGGCCGAAAGGGTGATTCACATCGGCGGGCCGGATCGCTACGGAAAGGGCAAAAACCGTCAGCGCGGACGCGGCAACGTTCACAAAGGTCTCCGCTGCATCAGAAAAAATCGCTGCACTTCCGGTCAGCCACCAGCCGACGCCCTTCATCGCCAGAGCGGCCAAGCTGATCGCTATGCTGCCGATGCCGATGCGCTGCGCGCGGTCCACTGATTCCACCTCCTTTTCTATCACTTGGGCTGTAGCAAACGTGCCCAAGCGCGTCATCGCCGCTTGCGCCGCAGCCTGCGGCGTGCTTATCCGCGCATGGGTGCCATGAACCACGGAGGAGCTATCCTGGCATACGCGCTGCAACAGCTCATCAACGGCGTCACGCTCGGCATGATTTATGGGCTGATCGCCGTCGGTTATACCATGGTCTACGGTATTATCGGCATGATCAACTTCGCCCACGGCGATGTGTTCATGATTGGGGCTTTTCTGTCTCTCATCGCGCTGGTGGGCCTTGCGGCCGTCGGGGTCACGGCGGTGCCGCTGGCCTTGGCCGTGGCGCTCCTTTTCGCGGCGGCCATCTCGGCGCTCTATGGCTGGACCATCGAGCGCGTCGCCTATCGGCCGCTGCGCGGGTCATTCCGCCTCGCCCCGCTCATCAGCGCCATCGGCATGTCGATCACTCTGGAAAATTACGTCCAAGTGGTGCAAGGCGCGCGGGTCAAGCCGCTCATGCCGCTCATCCCTGGCGGGATCACTCTTATGAATCAGAACGGTTTTGCCGTTCGGCTCGGCTGGCTGCAAATGTTGATTATGCTGGTCACGCTTCTGGTGTTGGCAATTTTTACCTGGCTGGTCACGCGCACGCCGCTGGGGCGTGCCATGCGGGCCTGCGAGCAGGACCTGAAAATGACGGCGCTTCTCGGTATCGATGTGGACCGCACCATCAGCCTCACCTTTGTGATCGGTGCCGCGCTGGCCGCGGTGGCCGGCCTGATGTTTCTGCTCTATTACGGTTCCATTGATTTCTTCATCGGCTTCATCGCTGGGGTGAAAGCCTTCACCGCCGCGGTTTTGGGCGGCATTGGGTCATTGCCCGGCGCGGTGCTCGGCGGTTTGCTGATCGGTTTGATCGAAACCTTTTGGTCTGCTTATTTCAGCGTGCAATATAAAGACGTTGCCGCATTTTCGATTCTCGCGATCGCATTGATTTTCCTCCCGACCGGATTGTTGGGGCGGAGCGAGGTGGAAAAGGTATGAGCGCTGCTCTCCGCGATGCCTTCCTCTCCGCGCTGGTGGCGCTGGGCCTTTTCGGCCCAATCGTCGGGCTGCAAACCGTTCCGGCCCCCGGCGGGCTGGCGCTTCGGATGCGTCCGGTTTTGGTGGGTGTTCTCGTTGCCTTGGTTTTTGCCGGGCGCTTGCTCTTTCTTGCCTTGATGCGCATGCGCCGGGTACCGCGGAACACAGCGTTCCAGCCGCTTCTTTTCGCTATCGAAAAGGCGGTTCCCATCCGGCAGGCGGGCCGCCTCATTGCGCCGCTCTTGCTCCTGCTGGCGTTGATTTGGCCGTTTCTGGTCGGGCGCTATTATCTCGATCTCGGCATTCTGGTGCTCACGTATGTCATGTTGGGTTGGGGCCTCAACGTCGTGGTGGGCCTCGCCGGGCTGCTCGATCTCGGTTACGTCGCGTTTTACGCCGTGGGCGCCTATTCCTATGCACTGCTGGCACAATTTACCGGTCTTGGTTTTTGGACGTGCTTGCCGATATCGGGTTTCCTGGCCGCATTATGGGGCATCACGCTCGGGTTCCCGGTGCTCAGGCTACGGGGAGATTATTTGGCCATCGTTACGCTCGCGTTTGGCGAGATCATTCGCATTGTTTTGTTGAACTGGGTATCGCTGACCGGCGGGCCGAACGGAATTTCCGGAATTCCCCGCCCTACCCTCTTCGGCCTGAGTTTTTCCGGTGACGGCCCCGGAACCTTCGCCGGCTTTTTTCACCTCGAACCCTCGCCCATTTATCGCATCATTTTTCTCTATTACGTCATTCTGGGTCTGGCGCTCATCACCAACCTCGTTGCGATCCGCCTGCGCCGGATGCCTCTGGGGCGCGCATGGGAAGCGTTGCGCGAAGACGAAATTGCCTCACGCTCTCTCGGCATCAATATCACCGTGACAAAGCTGACGGCTTTTGCCGTCGGCGCCTGCTTCGGCGGTTTTGCCGGCGCGTTTTTCGCCACCCGCCAAGGCTTCATCAGCCCAGAAAGCTTCACGTTTATGGAAAGCGCCACCGTCCTTGCGATCGTGGTGTTAGGAGGGTTGGGAAGCCAGCTCGGGGTGGCCTTGGCAGCGATTGTGATGATCGGCGGTTCCGAGCTTTTCCGCGAATTCGCCGATTACCGCATGCTGGTCTTCGGCTTGGCATTGGTGGTGATGATGGCGGTGCGCCCGCGCGGGCTTGTGGCGACCCGCCGGCCGTCTGTTTCACTCGGAGTGGCGCGTGCCATTTCCGCGGAAATGGTGGCACAGGGACGCGGATGAGCAAGCCGATCAGCATGCCTCGGCTCCTCTCCGTGGAAAATCTGATGATGCGGTTCGGCGGCCTGACGGCGGTGGATCATCTTTCCTTCACCGCCGAACGGGGGGAGATCACCGCCATCATCGGACCAAACGGTGCCGGCAAAACCACCGTCTTTAATTGCATCACGGGGTTTTATCGCCCGACGGCGGGGGCGATTTTGCTCACACATCCGAACGGCGCGGAATATCGGTTAGACCAATTGCGCGGCGATCATATCAACCGTCGCGCAGGCGTTGCCCGAACGTTCCAAAATGTCCGCTTGTTTGCGGGCATGACCGTGTTGGAGAATTTGCTCGTCGCGCAGCACAATCGTTTGATGGCGGCAAGCGCGTTCGGAATTCGTGCCCTTTTCGGCAGCGGCCGTTATCGCCGGGCAGAGCAGGAAGCGATCGATCGCGCAAAATTCTGGCTTGATCGGATCGGCCTTCTGGCACGGGCGGATGATCCGGCCGGCGCGCTTCCCTACGGCGCGCAGCGGCAGCTTGAGATCGCGCGTGCGATGTGCACCGAACCGATTCTGCTTTGCCTTGATGAGCCGGCGGCAGGTCTTAATCCGCGCGAGACGGAGGAACTCGGCGCGCTTTTGTTACAGATCCGTGCAGAGGGCTGTTCGCTTTTGTTGATTGAGCACGATATGAAAATGGTGATGCAGATCTCGGATCATATTGTCGTGCTGGATCATGGCCGCAAAATCAGCGACGGACCCCCGGCAATGGTGCGCGCCGATACCAAAGTCATTCGCGCCTATCTCGGCGAAGCCGAGGAAAGCGAAGAGCAAGCCGAACCCTCTCTTGAACAAAAAGCATGAACGCGCCTTTGTTAGAGCTTGCCAACGTCTCGACCTTCTATGGCGCCGTGCAGGCGTTGCGCAATGTCAATCTCGCGGTGTACGAAGGTGAGATCGTCGCATTGATCGGCGCCAACGGTGCCGGAAAATCGACATTGCTGATGACGGTCTGCGGCAACCCCCATCCCAGGCAAGGCAGCGTATTTTATGCGGGCGAAGAGATCACGCGGTTGCCGACCTATCGGATTATGCGTCGCGGAATCGCTCAGGCTCCGGAAGGCCGAAGGATTTTTCCGCGCATGACGGTCAGGGAAAATTTGCTCATCGGCGCGCAGGCGCGGGATCCCGAAGCAGCGGAGGCCGAGCTTCCCTACGTTCTGGAACTCTTTCCCCGGCTTGCCGAGCGGCTTGATCAACGCGGCGGAACGCTCTCAGGCGGAGAGCAGCAAATGCTCGCCATTGCGCGTGCGCTGATGGCCGGTCCGCGGCTTTTATTGCTCGATGAACCAAGCCTTGGGCTCGCGCCGCTGGTAGCACGGCAGATTTTCGCAGCCATCCGCGCCTTGAACCAAGAACGCCGGCTCACCGTGCTTTTGGTGGAGCAAAACGCCTATCAGGCGCTCCGCCTGGCGCATCGCGCCTACGTTCTGGTGAACGGGACGATCACGATGCAAGGCCCCGCCGCCGAACTCCTGGGGCGGCCGGAAATCCGCGCAGCCTATTTGGAGGGCGGCGCGTAAAACACGTTGCGCCGTGCGCAGAGCCGTCTAAAATTTCCGGCTGCGCGAGAAGAAAGTGGCGCTGAGGTGCAAAGCGGGGAGAACCATATGCCGAAAAAAACCGGAATCATCCGCCTGGCCGCCATGTTTGGTGCGCTCTTGATCGGTATGGCGCCGGCGGCGAGAGCGCAAATCAAAATTGCGGTTGTCGGCCCCATCACCGGCTCGAACGCGACCTTCGGCACGCAAATGAAAGAGGGTGCGGAACAAGCGGTGGCCGACATCAATGCCAAAGGCGGCGTGCTGGGGCAGAAGCTCGTCTTGGAGATCGGCGATGACGCTTGTGATCCGAAGCAAGCGGTTTCCGTTGCCAACCAAATGGCAGAGCGGGGGGTGAAAGTGGTGATCGGCCATTTCTGCTCATCCAGCTCCATCCCCGCAAGCAAAGTCTATACCGAGGAAGGCATCCTGCAAATTTCCCCTGCTTCAACCAACCCGGCCTACACCGATAACGGAAGCTGGAATACGTTCCGCGTCTGCGGCCGCGACGATCAACAAGGCGCCGTCGCAGGCAAATACATTGCGGAACATTTCCGCGGCGCCCGCGTGGCGATCCTGCATGACAACTCCGCTTACGGCAAAGGCCTTGCCGATGAAACGCGCAAAGCCATGAACGCGGCTGGCCTCAAGGAAACCATCTATACCGCTTATGTGCCGGGTGAGCGGGATTATTCCGCCTTGGTTTCGCGCCTGAAAGAAGCCGGCGTTACCGTCATCTATATTGGCGGATACCAGAATGAAGCCGGCTTGATCATTCGCCAGGCGAAAGAACAGGGCATGCATGTGACATTGATCGGCGGCGATGCCCTGGTCACCAAGGAGTTTTGGGACATCACCGGCAGCACCGGCGAAGGAACGCTGATGACCTTCCCGCCGGATCCGCGCTCGCGCCCAAGTGCGGCCGCGGTCGTGCAGGAATTCAAAGCCAAGGGCGTCGATCCGGAAGGTTATGTGCTTTACACCTATGCAGCGATACAAATTTGGGCGGAGGCGGCCACGAAAGCGCAGAGCGCCGAGCCACGCAAAGTTGCCGAAACGCTGAAGGCAAGCGGCCCGTGGCCGAGCGTGCTCGGCGATATCGCCTTCGACAAGAAAGGGGATATCACCAAAGGGGATTACGTCTTCTACGTCTGGCATAACGGCGGTTATAGCCAAATGTAGCCGGATTTCGGCGGCCTTCTTTATGGGGCCGGCTGAAAGCCGCGGCCCAGAAAGACCGGAAGCAACAGCGCCGTCTTTCCCGCGTGAGAAAGGCTGAGCGGCGGCAGCGCGGTCAGGCTTTGAAACCGGCCCTCCACCGCCTGCCGAAGACGCGGAAGATCGTAGTTGGGCGCAATGAGCACGAGATCGCGCCCGCGCAGGGCTGCAAGATTTTGCACCAATCCGAATTCGCGCGGGTCATTGCCCAGGCAAACCACCGGAACGCCGGGCCCCAGCGCATAGGCAAGCTTGCCCGCATCCTGCCAACGCAGCGCGGCGAAAACCCCGGGCCGCGCGAGCAGCCCGCGTTCGGCAAGCTCTGTTCGCAACGGCGTCCAGTCCAAAATCTCCAGCATCGGGTCGCTGCCGTGCGTGAATTTTTCTAACCAGTTCCAGCGCAGGTCGGAAACGGCCGCCAACAGACCCAAAACCCATACGCCGAGGCTCAAGCCGAGCCACGCCCGCACCCAGAGCCGCCGAACAGCGGCGGCCTCCGCAAGCATCCGGCCGAGCAAGGGAAACAGAAACACATATCCCGGGGCTGCCCAGTGAAACAGCACGCGTTGCTGCGACCAAACGGCAACGATCGGAAACAGGAGAATCGGAAACAAGCTGAGACAGAAGCACAGCCAGTCTGGTTTCGCCTCCGGCCCGCGCCTTCCTGCGGCCACGAGGGCGAACATCATCGGCGCCCAGATCCAGGGCAGCAGGTAAAGGGCTTCGCCTCCGAAAACGATGAAAGGCGCTAACGGGTGAAATGCAGCACCAAGCGCGCGCCCCCCCTGGAAGGCAAAAGAAGCAAAACCATGCCGCGCATTCCAAAACAATGTCGGGGCAAAAACAATCGCCGAAATTGCCGCAGCCGCATAGGGTTGCGCCCGTCTCAGCCAGGCCCGCCCGTCGGCGGTGGTGAGCAGATACAGCAGCGCGCCCAACCCCACGAGCACCGCCGTATATTTGGAAAGCAGCGCCAGGCCGAAGCACAGGCCAGCGCCAAGCCAAGCCGACCAAGCGCCTTCTTCTGCCGCCAGCGCGCGCTGCAAAGCAAGCGCAGCCGCGAGCAACGCCGCCGTCAGCGGGCCGTCAGGCAACACCCATCCGCCCGTGGTCAGGCCGAAAACCGGCGCCAGCGTGAGCGCCACCACAGCCCAAAGCCCGCTCTCCGGGCTGTGAAGCCGAGCGGTGAAGCGGAACATCAGCCACTGAGAGCCGGCAAAAAGCGCAATGAACGGCAGGCGCACCGCAATGCCCGCCTCGGTTCCGAAAACCAAGGCCGCCGCGTGTGCCAGCCACCAGGCCAGCGGCGGGTGGTCGTAATAGCCCCAGGCAAAGCGGCGGGAAGCCGCCACCATATAGCTTTCATCCACGCCGAGGCCGACCACGGCGCCCAGCATCAGCCGCAACGCCGCGCTTGCCGCAATCAGCAGGCCCACCCACCCCGCGGGAGACAGCGTGCGTTCCCGCGCGGGCGCATCAACACCCTTCAGGCGGCGACGACCCTTTGCTGCTGCTCACCGAGCCCTGCGATGGAAAGCCGCATGGTCTGGCCGGGGCGAAGGAAAATCGGCTGCGGCTTCTTGCCCGCGCCCACCCCAGGCGGCGTGCCGGTGGAAATAATATCACCCGGCTCTAACACGAAAAATTGGCTCGTATAGCTCACCAGCTTCGCAACCCCGAAAATCATCGTCTTCGTGTTGCCCTTCTGCATGCGCTCGCCGTCCACATCCAGCCACATCTCCAAATTGTGCGGATCCGGAATTTCGTCTTTGGTCACCAGCCAGGGCCCGGTGGGGCCAAAGGTTTCGCATCCCTTGCCCTTATCCCACGTGCCGCCGCGTTCCAGTTGATACTCGCGCTCGCTGACGTCGTTGCAAATGCAATAGCCGGCAACGTAATTCAGCGCTTCGCTTTCGGAAACGTAACTGGCGCGTGAGCCGATCACCACGCCGAGTTCCACCTCCCAATCGGTTTTCTTGGAGCCGCGCGGAATCTTCACATCATCATATGGCCCGCTGTACGCGCTCAATGATTTCAGAAACAAGATCGGCTCTTTCGGAATCGGCATTCCGGACTCGGCCGCGTGATCAGCATAGTTCAGACCGACGCAAACGTAATTCAGCGGGCGTGCTACGCAGGGGCCGATGCGCGGATTGCCCTGGACCTTCGGCAATGTTTTCCAATCCAGGCCGGCAAGGCGCGCCAGCCCTTCAGGGCTCAGCGCCTCTCCGGCCAGATCGGCAATCACACCGGAAAGATCGCGAATCCCACCTTCCGGATCCAACATTGCCGGCTTTTCTGCTCCTTTCGGACCAACACGCAGAAGTTTCATCCGCCGCTCCTTTTTCGATAACAACGTGAAAGTTTTTTGCGTTATAAAGTGAAACCGCCGTCGATTACCACCGCCTGCCCGGTCATGAAAGCGCTCTCGTCGCTGGCGAGGTAAACCGCAAGTGCGGCGATTTCCTCCGGCCGCCCGAGCCGCCCCATGGGCTGGCGCTCGACGAACTGCGCACGCGCTGCTTCCACCGAGCCTGCTTTCGCGGCATTGGCGGCGATGCGTTCCTCAAGGCTCGGTGAGGCCACCGTTCCCGGGCAAATCGCATTGCAACGGATGCCCTTGGTGATGAAATCCGCCGCAACCGATTTGGTCAGCCCGATCACCGCCGCTTTCGTCGCCGAATAGACAAACCGGTTGGGCACGCCTTTGATGCTGGAAGCAACCGAGGCGATGTTCACGATGGCACCATTGCCTTTTGCCAACATGCCGGGAAGGAACGCCCGGATGGTGCGGAACATGGAACGCACGTTCAGCTCAAAGCCGAACTCCCATTCCTCCTCGGTCGCTTCAAGCACCGTGCCCTGATGCACGAAGCCCGCGCAATTGGCGAGGATATCGATCGGCCCCGTGGCATCAGCAAGCATGAAAATATCCGCGGCATGCAGCACGTCGAGTTTGGCTGTGTGAATACGCTCGCCGGCGATCTCTGCAACTTTCTGTTCGTTCACGTCGGTGGCCACCACGTCTGCCCCTTCGGCGGCGAAAGCCAATGCAATCGCCCGGCCGATACCTTGCGCAGCGGCGGTCACAAACGCCTTTTTTCCGCTTAATCTTCCGCTCATGGTCTGCTCAATGGTTGTCGCGCGCTTCCCCGCGTGTTTCGATGATATTGAGATAGAGCGTTGCGGGTTCCAAGCACGCGCCGGTTTCCAGTTGCCCGGTCATGCTGCGATAGATTTCCTCCCACGGGGTTTGGTTTTTCAACTCCGGCAGCTTGAGCGCCGCACGCCGCGCGGCCAGCTCTTCTTCCGAAAGCAGAACGTCGACCCGGCGGTTGTTGAGATCGATGCGGATTCTGTCCCAACATTTCAACAAGGCAAGCCCGCCGCCGACTGCCGCTTCGGGAGAGATATGCAGAATCGATGGGCTACCAGATGTGCCGGATTGACGGCCATCCCCCATCGTCGGCAAATCCGTGATGCCGCGCTTGAGAAGCGAGGCCGGCGGTTGCATGTTGACCACCTCGGCGCTGCCGGGATAGCCGATGGGGCCGCAATTGCGGATAATGAGGATGGTGTCTTCATCGACGCCGAGATCAGGATCCTCGATGTGGGCATGGTAATCTTCCGGTCCTTCAAAGACCAGCGCTTTACCTTCGAACACGTTCGGATGTTCCGGGTTGGAAAGATAACGTTTGCGAAACTCATCGCTGATCACGCTCATCTTCATAATGGCGGTGTTGAAAAAATTGCTCCGCATCACCACAATGCCGGCCGCTTCGCGCAGCGGCTTATGATAGGGGCGGATCACCTCGCCGTCGGGCTCCGGCACGTCCTTCAGATTTTCTGCCAGCGTCTTGCCCGTCACCGTCATGACATCGCCATGCAACTTGCCGGCTTTCAAAAGCTCTTTCATCACCACCGGCACGCCTCCGGCGCGGTGGAACGCCTCGCCCAAAAACCGCCCGGCCGGCTGCAAATCCACCAAAAGGGGAATTTCGGGGCCGAGACGGTCCCAATCCTCCAGCGTGTGCTCCACGCCCATGTGGCGGGCAATCGCAATCATATGCACCGGGCAATTCGTGGAGGCACCCAACGCGGCCGCGGTGACCACCACGTTTTCAAACGCCTTTTTGGTCATGATGTCGGAGGGGCGCAAATTCTCCTTTACCATCTCCACAATGCGCCGGCCCGTTTCATAGGCGATTTGCGCGCGTTCGCGATACGGCGCGGGGATCACCGCACAGCCCGGCAACGACATGCCCAAAGCCTCGGCCAGGCTATTCATCGACGTCGCCGTGCCCATGGTATTGCAATGCCCGGCCGAGGGTGCCGAGGAGGCCGCCATTTCCATGAACTCCTCGTAGCCGATCTTGCCCTCGGCATGGAGTTTGCGCGCCTCCCAAACAATCGTGCCCGAGCCCGCAAGCCGGCCTTTCCACCACCCATCCAACATGGGCCCGCCGGAAAGGACAATGGCGGGAATATTCACCGTCGCCGCACCCATCAGGCAGGCAGGAGTGGTTTTGTCACAGCCGGTGGTCAGCACCACGCCGTCGATGGGATAGCCGTGCAGCACCTCCACCAGCCCCAAATACGCCAGATTCCGGTCTAACGCCGCGGTCGGGCGCTTGCCGGTCTCCTGGATGGGGTGCAGCGGAAACTCCAACGCAACCCCGCCCGCATCGCGGATTCCCTCGCGCACCCGCAAGGCGAGCTGCAAATGATGCCGATTGCACGGCGAAAGATCCGAACCGGTCTGCGCGATGCCGATAATCGGCTTGCCTGATTGCAGCTCTTCCCGCGTGAGGCCGTAGTTCAAATAGCGCTCCACATAAAGCGCCGTCATGCCCGGGTTGGCCGGGTTGTCAAACCAGCGGCGGCTGCGCAGGTGCTGCCCAGCCTGCTCCTTTTTTGTCTCCTGTGCCATAGCTGCAGCCTTTCGTTCCCTGCCCGACAATACCGGTGCGGAGGCTGCGCTGAGGCGCGAGCCGTGTCAACCGGGCAGAGCGCGGCGCGGTATTCGGCCGTCGCGGAGCCGCTCGCGACAGACTCCGCGGCCTATTCCGCGGCAATCGCCGGCCGGAGGTTCAGCCGCTGCAGCGTCCGATCAATCCAAAGTGCGGTGAGCTTCTCTTGCAAAGCGTTCTGGCCCAGCCGTTCATGCAAGGCCGCGAAATCCACTCGATCGAGCCCTTGATCCTGATTGAAGCAGGAAAATACCACGCTGTGCGCGCCGGTGGCCGGGTCGATCTGGGGTTGCAGGCACTGGCCGCAAACTTCCTTCATCATGCACTGCATCGGACTGTTGATGGAGCCGATCGCCGTATGCCCGGGCTTGAGATAGGGCTTCAGCACCCCGTGCCGGGCGGCGGCCACGGCACGCATCATCCCATCCGAGCCGATGACAATCATATGATCGGCCTCATTCAGCGGTACCGGCTGCGGACCCAACCGGCCGGCGCCGTAAGCGGCCATCCCCTCAACGATATTCCCCACGAAGCTGCGGTCTTGCGGGCGGGTCGGCACGAAACCCGGAGGCTCGTCGCAGCACCAAAGAATGGCATCCGCGGCCCGCTCGATCTCCGCCACTTTATAGCGATCGATCATGTGCTTGTAGCCGGCGACATAAAGCACGCGGCTGCCCGCTGTGCGCAATGCCGCCCCGATGCTGAACAGCACCGCGTTGCCGAGGCCTCCGCCCACCAACACCACCGTCGCGTTCGGCAGAATTTCGGTCGGCGTGCCGGTGGGCCCCATCAACACCACCGGCTCGCCCGGCTTGAGCAAGGCACAAAGATCGGAACTCCCGCCCATCTCCAACGCAATGATGGACACCAACCCGGCTTCGGCATCCGTCCACGCGCCGGTCATGGCCAGGCCTTCCATGGCCAGAACCGTCGTACCAAAACCCGGCTCCGTTACGCGGTGAGCGAGGGTCTCATAGTTCTGCAAACGGAAGAATTGCCCGGGCCGGAAGGCGCGCGCCGCCGCCGGGGCGCGGATCACCACTTCCACAATGTTCGGCGTCAGCCGGTGCACGGCCGCCACGCTTGCCGTCAGGGCCTCGCGGCACCGCGCGATGACCGCGTCGGCAGGTTTCGGAGGAAGCTTGGACAACACGCCCGAAAGCACGGGATAGCCGCGGCGCGCGCTGGCCATGGCCTTGACCACGTTGCCGTAAAAATTCGGATGGAGATCGCCGAAAAAGCTGATAAAGCGGCCGTCCGCCGCCTTGTGCATCAGCACAAAAGCCCGCTCCGGTTTGGCAAATCCGCGCACAGGGTGTTGCACTTCCCCATTTTCATCGATGGCGGTGAAATATTTGCCGTCTAGCTCGATCCGCCCGTCCTCGCGGGCCAAGACGGTATTGGGCTGGGTTCCGGCCGCAACCAGAATCGCGCGCGCGGGAAGCAGAACTTCCATCCCATCCGGCCGCTTGCAACGCAGCGCTTCGGCATGGCCGAAGCGGTCCACCTCCACCGCAACCGGGGTCAGCCCTTCGGCAAAACACACCCCTTCTTCCAGGGCTTTCGCCACTTCCTCGTGGTTGAGCGTGTAGGAAGGCGATTCGACCAAGCGGCGCCGGTAGGCGATGGTGGCGCCGCCCCAGGCCTGCAGGAGCGGAGCGAATCGTGGCTTACGGCCCTCTGATGCCGCGCGTTCCCGCTCCGCCGCAATGGCTTCGGCATGGGCAAGATACTCTGCCGCAATGGCGGCATCTTCCTCGGTCCAGTCCGCACGTACCGCGGCCTCGCCGCGCTCGGCCACCAAAGTGCGATACCGCGCGGCGAATTTCTCCACTTGACGAACGTAATAAGCAAGGCTCTCGGTCGCGGCATCGATCGCGGTCAAGCCGCCGCCGATCACCACCACCGGCATGCGGAGCTGCAGATTGGCGATGGAGGAACGCTTGGCCGCACCGGTCAACTGCAGCGCCATCAGGAAATCCGAAGCCTGGCGCACGCCGCGCGCCAACCCGTTGGGGATATCCAACACCGTCGGCCGGCCGGCGCCCAGGCAAAGCGCGATGTGGTCGAAGCCCATCGCCCAGGCATCGTCGATGGAAAGGGTTGCCCCGCCGCCGAACCGCACGCCGCCAAAAGCGGCAAAATTCTCGCGGCGCTCGAGCAGAAGGCGGATCAGCTTCAGGTAGTTTTTATTCCAGCGCACCGTGATGCCGTATTCCGCCACCCCGCCGAACCCGGCCATGACGCGGTCGTCGAGATTCTCGAACAGGGCGTTTGTGTCACGGATGGGGGTTTTGGGATCGATGCCGAGCGGCTCGATTTTCAAACCATCTACCGCCACGACCGTGTGCCCGTCATTCAGCAGATGGTGTGCCAAGGTAAATCCCGCCGGGCCAAGGCCCACCACCAACACCGCATGCCCGGAATCCGGCTTGGGCAGCGGACGGCGCAGATTGAGGGGGTTCCAACGCGCCAGAAGATAATAAATTTCAAACCCCCAAGGCAGACTGAGGACATCGCGAAGGATCGCGGTTTCCGCCTGGGGAATGTCCACCGGCTCCTGCTTTTGATAGATGCAGGCCTTCATGCAATCGTTGCAAATCCGATGCCCCGTCGCCGCCAGCATGGGGTTGTCCACCACAATCGTGGCGAAGGCGCCGAGCACCGAGCCCTGCGCCCGCAAACTGTGCATCTCGCTGATCTTTTCTTCCAGTGGGCAGCCGGTCAGAGTGACGCCGAAGGGGGATTTCTGATACGCCCCGGTCTTGCGATCCTTCAGGCCCTTGGAGCAGGAATCCTTCTCCTGCGTGTGGCACCAGATGCAGTAGTTCATCTGATCCAGCGCCTGCTGCTCGTTCATCCCCGGATCCGTCAACGCAAATCCGTCGCGCTCGCGCCGGCGGCTTTCCGGCAGGCGCAACATTTCCACGCCATCGCGGGTCACGGTTTCCAGAGGGATCAGCCTTTGCGGATCGACCTTATGGGGCACTTTGAACAACGTGCCGCTTCCATGCCGGGCCTGGCCCGCGGGGGTGAGCGTCGCCCATGCGGCGTAACGCATCGCAAGGTCCAAGGCCTCGGTGTCTCGCGCTGTTTCCCAACGCGCCACATGTGCGGCAAACGCGGCTTCCGTGATCGGCTCGCCCATGCGGGCGCTGAGCGCTTCCGCCAGCGCCGGGCCGTCAAATCCGGAAGCATCGGGATATTTCTTCACCGCTTGGCGCTGCACGAACAAGCGCTTGCAGCTGTGGATGGGGTCCAAGTCCTGCGTGCGCCGGGCCAAGGCCGCAAGCTCCGCCTCAATGCTGAACAATTCGCCGAGGAATTCCTCAAGATGCGGGCCGAGATCCACCAACAGCATCCCCTCTGCCTTCGCCCCCAAGGCATCCGGCTCGGCTCTCGCCGCCAGCAGGCGCGCATGCAGGGCCGGATCCGCCTCGGCAAGCCGGTCGAGAAACACACGGTCCAAGCGGATCAAGCCCTCGCGCGTGGCGAGCTCGGCAAAGCTGAAGTGAAAGCCCAAAGGCGGGGCAAAGGCAGCATCGTTCATCGACTCAGAACCCTATGTTGCGATGCAACGAAAATATAGAGCATCGCCGCAGCGCGATAAAGATACATATGTCGTATTACTTATGTAATCGGCAAGCAAGCATCCTGGCAAAACGCGGACAAAATCCCCCCGCCCTCCGGAACAGGTTCCTCCGAAATGATCGGCAAGCCTCAAGCGGCGCGGTTGCGCACCAGATCCTGCACAACGGTGGGATCGGCGAGCGTTGAGACATCGCCGAGGTTTTCTGTTTCGTTGGCGGCGATCTTGCGCAAAATCCGGCGCATGATCTTGCCGCTTCGGGTTTTCGGCAGCGCCGGAGCCCATTGGATCACATCCGGCGTGGCGATCGCCCCGATCTCGCGGCGCACCCAGTTCACCAACTCCTGCCGCAACGCCTCCGAAGGTTCCACCCCGACCTTGAGCGTAACGTAACAATAAATGCCCTGCCCCTTAAGATCATGCGGAAAACCGACAACGGCGGCTTCCGCCACCTTGGGATGCGCCACCAAGGCGCTTTCGACCTCGGCGGTGCCGAGGCGGTGGCCGGAAACGTTCAGCACATCGTCGACCCGCCCGGTGATCCAGTAATAGCCGTCCGCGTCGCGGCGCGCGCCATCGCCGGTAAAATACAGCCCTTTATAGGTGGAAAAATAGGTTTGTATAAACCGCGCATGATCGCCGAAGACGGTGCGCATGATGCCGGGCCAGGGCTCGGCAATGCAGAGATTCCCCTCGGCCGCTCCGTCCAAAACCTGGCCGTCGGCGTTGACAATCACCGGTTTGACGCCGGGCAAAGGCAAAGTCGCGCTGCCGGGCTTCAAATCCACGGCCCCTGGCACCGGCGAGATCAAAATCCCACCGGTCTCGGTTTGCCACCAGGTATCCACAATCGGGCAACGTTCCTCGCCGACGACACGGTAGTACCAAAGCCATGCTTCCGGGTTGATCGGCTCACCTACAGTGCCCAGAATCCGAAGAGTCTTGCGCGAGGTGCGCTTCACCGGCCCCTCGCCTTCCCGCATCAAGGCGCGGATGGCGGTGGGCGCGGTATAGAAGATGTTCACCTTGTGCTTATCGACCACCTGCCAGAACCGCGAACTGTCGGGATAGTTCGGCACGCCCTCGAACATGACGGTAATGGCCCCGTTCGCCAGCGGCCCATAGACGATGTAGGTGTGTCCGGTTACCCAACCGACATCCGCGGTGCACCAATACACCTCTCCCGGGTGGTAGTCGAAAACCAGCTCGTGGGTGAAACTCGCCCATACCAGATAGCCGCCAGTCGTATGCAATGCCCCCTTGGGCTTGCCCGTGCTGCCAGAGGTATAAAGAATGAACAGCGGAGCCTCGGCATGCATCGGCTCGGCCGGGCAGTCCGCGGAAGCTTTGGCCATCAGCTCGGCGTAAGCATGGTCGCGCCCGGCCTGCATCGGCACCCTTGCCCCGGTGACGGAGACAACCAAGACATCGCGCACCTCGGGGCAGCTCTTAAGCGCCTCATCGACATTGGCTTTGAGCGCGATGCGCCGCCCGCCGCGGCGGCCTTCATCGGCGGTGATCACGAGACGCGCGCCGCAATCCTGAATGCGCCCGGCCAGGCTATCGGGCGAAAACCCGCCAAAGACCACCGAATGGATCGCGCCGATGCGCGCGCAAGCCAGCATGGCGACGGCGATTTCAGGGACCATGGGCAGGTAGATCGTGACCCGATCGCCTTTTTTCACACCGAGCGACTTCAGGACATTGGCCAGGCGACAGACCTGCTCGTAAAGCTCACGATAGGTGAGTGTTTTGTGCGTATCCGGTTCGTCGCCTTCCCAGATAATCGCCGTTTGATCGCCGCGCTTCGCCAAATGCTGGTCCAAACACACGGCCGAGGCATTGAGCACCCCGTCCTCGAACCATTTGATGGAGACATCGCCCGCAAAGCTTGCGTTCTTGATCTTTGTGGGCGGCTTGATCCACGGAATCCGGCGTGCCTGCTCGGCCCAAAATCCTTCAGGATCACGCTCCGCGCGTTCCCGCATCGCCTGATAAGTTGCTTTGTTCACATGCGCTTTCGCGGCAATTTCGGGCTTGACAGGGATCACCGTTTCGTCGGGCATGCGTCTCCTCCTGGCCTTACCAGGCCCGGTCTAGAACATATAAACTGGGCAAGAATTGACCCAAATCATGCAAACCCGCAAGGGGAGGTCGCGAATGCCTTGCCTCAACGTCCGACGAGGCAAGCGCGCAAAAAGCCGGCTTTGCCGATTTCGTGTCTAGGCCAAGCGGCCGTGGCAATGCTTGAACTTTTTGCCGGAACCGCACGGGCAAGGAGCGTTGCGCGGGGTTGCCGCCCAAGTGGTCGGATCTGCTGGGTCTGGAGCAGCATTGCGCACCGTCTGCGGCGGGCTGGACGGTGGGACATCCTGCCCTGTCGGAGATGGTTCGAAAGCCTCCCATTCCGCACCGGCCAGAGCCGGCTCGGGGTGTAGTTCCGCGATTTGTTGCTGTTGCGGCGTGAACACGGGAGGAGGCGCCTCGGGCGCAAGCTCAACCCGGGCGAGCAACATCGTTACCCGCTCTTTCAGTTCGTCAAGCATGCTGTTGAACAACATGAACGCCTCGCGCTTGAATTCGTTCAGCGGGTCGCGCTGGCCGTAAGCGCGCAAGCCGATACCCTGGCGCAAATGATCGAGCGCCAAAAGGTGCTCTTTCCAGACTTGATCGAGCACCTGAATCAGCAAGCTTTTTTCAATAAAGCGCATCAATTCGGGGCCGAAATTTGCCGCTTTTGCCGCCATCATCGTTTCGGCTGCCAGCTCGATACGTTCGCGCAATGTTGTTTCGTCGATGCCCTCCTCTTTGCCCCACTCCGCAATCGGCAAATCTATGTTCAGCAAGCGCCGCACGTCCTCTGCAAGCCCCGCAAGATCCCATTGTTCTGCGAACGCTCGCTCGGGAATGTGCCGGGCAATCATGGCCGCGATCACTTCGGCGCGCATTTCCGCAATGGTCTCGGAAACGTCGGTCGCGCGCATGAATTCCTTGCGCTGCGCATACACTTCCTTGCGCTGATCGTTCATCACGTCGTCATAGCGCAGCACATTCTTGCGCATGTCGAAATTGCGCGCCTCGACTTTCTTCTGCGCCTTCTCCAACGCCTTGTTGATCCACGGGTGAACGATCGCCTCACCCTCTTTCAGGCCCAGACGCTGCAGCATTCCGCCCAGGCGGTCGGAGCCGAAAATACGCATCAGGTCGTCTTCCAGAGAAAGGAAGAATCGAGAAGCGCCGGGATCTCCTTGCCGCCCGGAACGCCCGCGCAACTGATTGTCAATGCGCCGGCTTTCGTGACGCTCGGTGCCGATCACGAACAACCCGCCCGCAGCCTTCACTTTTTCGTGCGCTTCTGCAACCTCCGCTTTGATCTCAGCGATTCGCCGTTCGCGCTCCTCGGGGTCGGTAACGTCTGCAAGCTCCCGCTTGATGCGCATTTCGACATTGCCGCCCAGTTTAATGTCGGTGCCGCGGCCGGCCATGTTGGTGGCGATGGTCACCGCGCCGGGCGCGCCGGCTTGCGCGATAATCTCCGCTTCCTGCTCATGATAGCGCGCGTTCAGCACCGCGTGCGGAATCCCGCGCTTTTTCAGAATGCTGGAAAGTTGTTCGCTTTTTTCAATGCTCACGGTGCCCACCAAAACCGGTTGGGAACGCGCGCGACACTCTTCAATAAGCTTGACCACGGCGTCGAATTTTTCCCGCGCCGTGCGATAAACCTCATCGTCCTGGTCATCGCGGATCACCGGCTTGTTGGTGGGAATTTCCACCACATCGAGTTTGTAAATCTCGGCAAACTCATCGGCCTCGGTCATTGCCGTGCCGGTCATACCGGCAAGCTTGGGATAAAGCCGAAAATAGTTTTGAAAGGTGATGGAAGCGAGCGTCTGGTTTTCCTGCTGGATAGGCACACCTTCCTTGGCTTCCAACGCTTGATGCAGACCCTCCGAATAACGCCGCCCCTCCATCATCCGTCCGGTGAATTCATCGACGATCACCACCTTATCGCCGCGGACGATGTAATCCGTGTCGCGCTGGAACAGTGTATGCGCGCGCAAGCTTTGCTGCACATGATGCACGACGGAAACGTTCGCCAGGTCGTAAAGGCTGCCTTCCGTGATGATTCCGTGTTCGCGGAGTTTTTCTTCAATGATCTCCACCCCGCTTTCGGTCAGCGATACGGTGCGGAATTTTTCGTCTTTTTCATAAGTGGAAGGATCTTTCACAAGTTCGCGCACAATCGCATTCACCTGCCGATAGAGATCCGAAGAATCTTCGGCAGGTCCTGAAATAATCAAAGGCGTGCGCGCTTCGTCGATCAGAATGGAATCGACTTCATCGACGATGGCGTAATAAAATTCGCGCTGGACCATGTCCTCCAGGCGAAATTTCATGTTATCGCGCAAATAGTCGAAGCCGAATTCGTTATTCGTTCCATACGTCACGTCGGCGGCATAAGCGGCGCGCCGTTCATTATCGTCCAAACCGTGAACGATCACACCGACGGAAAGACCGAGAAAATTGTAAATATGGCCCATCCATTCGGCGTCACGACGCGCCAGGTAGTCGTTCACCGTGACCACGTGCACGCCCTTGCCGGTCAATGCATTCAAATACACCGGCAGGACAGCCACCAGGGTTTTGCCTTCGCCGGTTTTCATCTCGGCGATCTTGCCGTCATGCAGGACCATGCCGCCGACCAGCTGCACATCGAAATGGCGAAGCCCGAGCGTGCGTCGCGCCGCCTCCCGCACGGTGGCAAACGCTTCCACCAACAGGTCATCCAGCGTGGCGCCTTCCGCCAGGCGCCTGCGAAACTCCTCCGTCCGCCCGCGCAAGGCTTCATCCGAAAGCGCCATCATTTCCGGCTCCAATGCATTGATCGCCGGAACGCGACGCTGGTATGCCTTCAATGCGCGGTCATTGGCAGTGCCGAAAAGAGAACGAGCGAAACGGGCAAGCATGTGTCTTTCCAAGGGAGAAAAAAGGTCTCGGTTTCACCGCTTTCCGTCCCTTTCAGAGAGCGGCGCGCCCAGGCGCAGCGGAGGCCTCTCGGCGCGCTGACCCCTGAGTCTGCTGGAAACTGACATAAGACCCCAAGCGCGCCCGGTCAACGCAGCCCCTTAAAGAGAAGATGGCCGGCTTGCCCGAGCGTTCCGCTTCCGCCATATGATCGAGTCTTCTTGAATATAAGGAATGCCTCCATGCGCCTGACAGTCTTTCCCGCCTCCGCCTGCGCGGTGCTGCTCTGCCTTTCCGGGGCGGCGCTGGCCCAATCGCCGCCCGCCCAGCCCTCGCCGCCGCAGGCCCAAGGGGCGGGCAACGCCGCGCCGCCGGCGCCGGCAAGCAGCCCCGCCGCGGATCCGGTTGTGGCAAAGGTGGGGCCGGATGCTTTGCATTTGAGCGACGTTGAAGCGATGTTTCGCGAACTGCCGCCCGAGTTCCGCAACATGCCGCGTCAGGCGCTCTATGCCATGGTGCTCGATCAATTGGTGGAGCGCCAGGCCTTGGTGCAGGCAGCGCGCAAACAAGGGCTGGACAAAAACCCCGTGGTGGCCAGCCAGATGGCAAACGCGGCCAACAACGCGCTCAGCAGTGCCTATGTAGCGCGCCAACTCGGCCCCTCGATCAATGAAGAAGCGATCCGGGCTTTGTACGACAAGGAATATGCCGGCAAACCCGGAGAGGTCGAAGTGCACGCCCGGCACATTCTGGTCGGCAGCGAGAAAGAGGCCGAAAAGGTGATCGCCGAACTCAAGGCCGGGGGGGATTTCGCCGCCCTTGCCAAGAAATACAGCACCGATCCCGCCGCCGCCCAGGGCGGGGATTTGGGCTTTTTCAAAAAGTCGGAGATGATCCCGGAATTCGCCGAGGCCGCCTTCGCACTCAAACCCGGTCAGTTCACCGAAAAACCGGTGCATACGCAATACGGCTGGCATATCATCCAGGTGCTGGAACGGCGCCAGAACCCCCCGCCGACCTACGCGCAAACGCATGACGAGCTGCGCCAGCAGCTGATTCAGCGCGGCATTCAAAAGCTGGTGCAAGAGGCGCTGAACGGGGTGAAAGTGGAAAAATTCAATCCGGACGGCTCGCCCATTCGCGCCACGGATACGGCCGAACCGCCGGCGCCGCCCGCCGCAGCGGTGCCCACCGGTCCCGCCGGCAAATAGCATAGCCCCCCGAGGACGACCGCGAAGGCAAAAGCATGGACCTGCCGCTTTCTCCGCTTGCGGTGCCGTTGCCGGCGCTTCCCTCCCTGCCGGGGGTGCGCCTTGGCGTTGCCGCAACCGGAATCCGCTATCGAAACCGGCCCGATCTTTTATTGGTGGAGCTCGCCCCCGGCACCCAAGCCGCCGGCATGTTCACCCGCAATCGCTGCACCGGCGCCCCGGTGGATTGGTCGCGTGCGGCTCTGAAAGGCGCCCGTGCGCGCGCCTTGGTGGTCAACGCGGGAAATGCCAACGTCTTCACCGGCGCAGCCGGCGTGGAGGCCTGTCGGGCGATCGCCGCCGAGACCGCCGCGCTTTTGGGTTGCCCCGCGCAGGAGGTGTTTCTGGCTTCCACCGGCGTGATCGGCGAGGTCTTGCCGCATGCGCGCATCACCGCCGCCCTGCCGCAAATCGCCAAGGAACTGCGGCCCGAGGCGTGGGAAGCGGCGGCGCGCGCGATCATGACCACCGACACCTTTCCCAAAGCCGCAACCCGCACGGCGCGCATCGGCAAGGCGGAGGTGCGCATCATCGGCATTGCCAAGGGCAGCGGCATGATCGCGCCCAATATGGCCACGCTGCTTTGCTTTCTCTTCACCGATGCCGATGTTCCGGCCGCGGCCCTGCAAGCCGCCCTGCGTCGTGGCGTCAACCGAAGCTTCAACTGCACCACCGTGGATTCCGATACCTCGACCAGCGACATGGTTCTCGCCTTCGCCACCGCGCAGGCGCAGCATCCGCGCGTGCCGGAAGAAGGCGGGTCCGTGCTTGCCGATTTTGCGGCCAAGCTTGAGGAAGTGCTGCTGGATCTTGCCCTTTGCGTCGTGCGTGACGGCGAGGGCGCGCAAAAGTTGATCCGCATCGATGTCTCTGGCGCGGTCTCCAACCGCTCGGCCCACCGCATCGGCATGGCGATCGCCAATTCCCCGCTGGTGAAAACGGCCATTGCCGGTGAAGATGCCAATTGGGGGCGGATTGTGATGGCCGTCGGCAAAGCGGGCGAACCCGTGGAGCGCGACCGGCTCTCGGTGGCTATCGGCGGGGTCTGGATGGCGCGCGGCGGCGGCGTGGTGGAAGGCTATGATGAAACCCCTGTGATCGCCCATATGCGCGGGCGGGAAGTGGAAATCGCGGTGGATCTCGGCCTTGGGCGCGGCCGGGCCAGGGTATGGACCTGCGATCTGACGCACGGCTATATCGACATCAACGGCAGCTACCGAAGCTGACGCCGCGCAAGGAGACATACCGCGCAGACATGGACGAGTCTCTTCCCCCTGATTCCGATGCCATTTTTGCGCCGCTCGCGACCGAGCGCCTCTTGCTGCGTCCGTTTCGTCCGCAAGATGCCGCGCCTTTGCACCGGCTGATTAACGACTGGGAAGTCTGCCGATCGCTTGCCGAAGTCCCCTTCCCTTACCCGCGCGAGCGTGCCGATGCATGGATCGCCTCCTCACGCGCCGAGCTTGCCGCCGGCACCGCCTATCATCTCGCCGTCACCGGCAAGGAAAACCAGCAAGAGGTGTTGCTGGGCGGCGTCGGCTTGCGCCTCGATAAGGCCGCCCGTACGGCGCGATTGGGCTATTGGGTCGGGCGGCGCTTCTGGGGGCGGGGCATCGCCTCGGAGGCTGCCGGCAAACTCGCGCGTTGGGCGCTGGCAAATCTCGATCTGGAGCGGCTGGAGGCTTCGGTCGCCACCGATAACGCCGCCTCGGCCGCCGTGTTGCGGCGCATTGGCTTTCGGCTGATCGGCACGGGGTTGCAAACCTTCCTGGCCCGTGGCGCGGAACGTACCGTCCTTCGCTTTGAGGCCACGCGCGAGGATTTGTTCGGCCATCCCGAAGTCGGCACTGCCGCCGGGTCCGCCGAGGCCGGCCAAAGCCTGCCGTTGGTTCTGGTTGCTGCCTGCGCGCTGCTGGATCGGGACCAGCGCATCCTCCTGACCCGCCGCCCGGAAGGCAAAGCCTTGGCCGGACTGTGGGAGTTCCCGGGCGGCAAGGTAGAGGCAGCGGAAACCCCGGAAGACGCGCTGATCCGCGAGCTCAAAGAAGAGCTTGGCATTGAGGTCTCCGCCGCTTGCCTTGCGCCGTTCACCTTTGCCTCGCATCGCTATGCGCAGTTCCACTTGCTGATGCCGCTCTATCTCTGTCGGCGTTGGAAAGGCGAACCGAAACCGCGGGAGGGGCAAGCCCTGGCATGGGTGCGGCCGGCGCGGCTTGCGGAGTACCCCATGCCGCCGGCGGATCGGCCCTTGATCCCTCTGTTGCGAGATTTTCTGGGAGAAAGCGGATGAACGCAGAGAACGCCGAGGCCGCGCACGCAAACCCCACAGCCGGCGTGGTGATCATTGGCAATGAAATCCTCTCCGGCCGAACGCAGGATACGAACATAAAATTTCTGGCTCAGCGCTTGGCCGAGAAAGGCATTGCGCTCCGCGAAGTGCGCATCATCCCGGATGAGCAAGAAATGATCATTGCCACCATCAACGAGGTTCGGGCACGATATACCTATGTGTTCACCACGGGTGGGATCGGCCCGACCCATGACGACATCACCAGCGAATGCGTCGCGGCCGCGTTCGGTGTGCCTTGGGAACCGCACCCTGAAGCCTGGGCGCTGCTGGAGCGCCACTACCCGCCGGGTGAGTTCAACCCGGCGCGGCAACGCATGGCCACCATGCCGCGCGGCGCGAAGTTGATCGAAAACCCGATTTCGGTGGCTCCCGGTTTTAGCATCGGCAATGTGTATGTGCTGGCCGGCGTGCCGCGTGTGATGCAGGCCATGTTCGAGCGCCTGGCCGCCACGCTGCCGGGCGGCCGGCCGATCGTTTCTCTGGCCGTGCACGCGCGCAACCTGCCGGAAGGGCGGATTGCCGGGCCGCTCGCTGAAATCCAGAACCGCTGGCCCGACATCGTCATCGGCAGCTATCCCTATTACCGCGCCGACGGCAGCGGGGTTGCCATTGTCGCGAAAGGAACGGATAAGGCCTCGGCCGAGCAAGCCATCCAAGAGGTCATGCGCATGATGCGTGAACTCGGCGCCGAGCCCGTTTTGGGTGAGCCGCCAGTCTGATCTGCATCGGCAACGCTTGGCATGATCCCCTCTTCTCCTTCATAGGTTGCATTGCAACATTTGATTCGGAGACACGGCCCGATGCCCTTGAGCAAGCCAAGCAAGCGGCAAAAACTTCATACGCGTACCATCACGGTGGAAGGTTTCCTCCGCGAGGACGGGCTTTACGATGTGGAAGCACACTTGGTGGACACCAAGACCCACGGCGTGGTGCTCGACGATCGGGGCTATCTGCCTCCGGGAGAGCCGCTGCACGAAATGTGGATGCGCATGACCGTGAACGAGGAGCTTGTCATCGTCCGCTGCGAGGCCTCCACCGAAGCCGGCCCCTACGGCATCTGCCCGGAAGCCGCGCCGAATTTTGCCCGTCTGGAAGGGCTCGACATTCGTCGCGGGTTTTTGAAAGCGGCCGCCGAACGCGTGGGCGGCGTGATCGGCTGCACGCATCTGCGGGAATTGCTCCAGCAGATGGCGACCACCGCGTTGCAAACCATGTTTGCCAGACGCGCCCGGCGCGAGTTCAGGGCCGATCGGCCGCCCACCTTGTTGAACACGTGTTATGCCTGGGCTTCCACGAGCCCGGTGATCAAACGCCGCTGGCCGCAGTATTACACCGGGCCGGACGCCAAACGCGAAAAAGATTCGGCCAGCGAGACGGAGCCCGCGCTCGGCGAATAAGCGGTGCCGTGTGCCAACGGCTGGCGGCTCAGGCCAATTCGGGGGCGAGGGGGTTCGGATCGTTGCCTTTGTGGTTGCCTCCGGATTTCGCCTTGGCTGCTAGCTTGCGAAAATATTCCAACACAAACACGCGAACCGCGCTGGTTCGCCCGCCGGAATAGCCGCTTTGTTCGATCCGCTCGATCAATGTTCGCAGCGAGATCCGCTCGCGGTTGCAAATTTCCGCCAAGGCGGCCCAAAACTCCGGCTCGAGACGCATGCTGGTGCGGCCACGCGCGGTCAGGATGTTGCGGTTGATCAGCCTGCTTGGTGTCAAAAGTGCCTCCCCCCTGTCTTATTTCATCAGACAGCGGCAGGCTTTAAAATACCGTTGCAGGCTACCGGCCTTTGGGAATCGTTTCTCTCTCGGCGGCCTCTTCCGGGGTCCGCAGATCCAAGCTCAGCGCATGCATTCCTTTGGCAAATTCCTCTGCGACCGCGGCATGCACGGCCCGTTGACGCGTCACGCGGCTTTGGCCCGCAAAAGCGGCAGCAACCATCCGCACATGGAAATGGGTCTCACCCTCGGGCCGAGCCCCGGCATGGCCGGCGTGCCGGGCGCTATCGTCGATAACCTCCAGCACCTGGGGAGCAAAACGCTCGGTCAGCAGCTTTCGGAGCCGGTCCGCGCGGGTGTTCTGAGACTCTGGCATCGGTGCACCTGGGTTCGTTTTTCGGCCGGCGTCCTGATCGGTCGCCGTTCCTGGCAGGTTTATCGGACCGGATACGCGCCGGCGCAAGGGGCTGCATCGGGGAGACATGGAAGATGCATATGCGCGCAGCCGAATGGCGGATGACGGCAGCAAAACACTTGTACTCTGTGCGCATCGGATTCACTATCTTGCCGCAACGGATGGGGGTGAGCATGCGGTGGGAGGACCGGATCGAGAATTACGTCAAAGAAACAGGGTTCCCGCGGTCGCTGTTCATAGCGGAAGACGGCCGCGTGGTCGGCACGTGGATTATGGGAAACAATTACCGAGTGCGTTCCGCCTATTACGGCGGTTATCCGGCCACGTATTTGCGCCGTATCCGCGCCCTTTTTCCGGACAAGCACCGGGTGCTGCACCTCTTTTCCGGCCGTGTGGATCTCGCGGAACTGCCGGGGGATACGGTCGATATCAACCCGGCATTGCACCCAACCTATGTGGACGATGCGCAAACCCTCAAAAAGGTTCCCCTGCACCTTTACGATTTGGTCTTGGCGGACCCGCCCTATAGCGTGGAAGACGCCGAGCGTTATCAAACCAGCATGATCAAGCGCAACCTCGTGATGCGCGCGCTCCAGCGCCTCTCACCCGGCGCGCATGTCGTCTGGCTTGATCAGGTGCTGCCGATGTATCGCAAAGATATGTTCGATATCGAGGCCGTCATCGGCATGTGGAAATCCACGAACCATCGTTTTCGAGGAATTACGATCTTTCGGCGGAAAGAGCGGAACGAATTGCCCGCCGTTCTTCCGAAACCTCTTCGCACTGCTGTATCCGTTCAGGAATAACGTTGCGCACGCAAAAATGCATTGATTTGGTCGCGCCGAATCGCTACGATGACTTCGAGGTTTCTCGAAATATCGAACCTCAAAGTTCCGGAAGTATATAGGGAGGTTCAACCTTGAAACGGTGCGAAAAACTTGTGGATGTCGGCCGGCGGGCTTTCTTTGCGCGAACGGCGGCTATGGCAGCGTCGGCGGCAGCCGCGACGGCATTGCCGCAAGCACCAGCCCGTGCAGCTCCATCGCTCGCGCGGGTCGCTTATCCTTCAATCAGGCTCGCCAATATCAAGGATCTCAAAAAAGACGAGCCGATCAACATCACGTATCCGGATGCCGATAGCCCAGGCGTGCTCATCAAGCTTGGCGCCCCCGTGGAAGGCGGAGTTGGGCCGGACCGCGACATTGTTGCGTTCAGCACGATGTGCCCACACAAAGGTTTTCCGCTGTTTTACCGCGCCGATGATCATAGCCTGAACTGTCCGGGCCATTACAGCCGCTTTGACGTCGAACGCGGCGGGGAACAGATTTGGGGACATGCCACCCAGAACTTGCCGCAGTTCAGGCTGCGCATCGACGAAGCAGGCGACATCTACGCCGAGGCCGTGGATGAGCTGATCTACGGGCGCCTGAGCAACGTACTGAAATCCTAAGGGAGGCAACGCGATGACTTACAAGCGCAACATCGACCGTCTGCCAATCCCGCCCAAAGACGCCAAAGTGCAAAACGCGGTCTGCCAGTTTTGCATTGTGGGTTGCGGCTATCACGCCATTACCTGGCCGGTCGATCGTCAGGGCGGCATGCGTCCCAATCAAAATCTGTTTGGTGCAGATCTCTCCAAACAGCAGGGGGCGATGACGGAGAATTGGTTTAGCCCATCGATGTATAACATCGTCAAGCAAAACGGCCGGGACGTGCATTTGGTCCTGAAGCCAGATGCAAAATGTGTGGTGAATTCCGGGTTAGGCTCCACGCGTGGAGCGAAAATGGCAGAGCTTTCCTACTCCACGGTTACCGGGACATCGACCCAGCGGCTCACCGAACCTTTGGTGTGGCGGGGTGGTGTTTTGGTCCCCACAAGCTGGGAAGATGCGATAGCGCTCGTGGCGGAAGTGACGCGGCGTGTGGTTGAACTCCAAGGTGAAGACGGCGTCATTGTCTCGGCCTATGACCATGGTGGGGCGGGCGGCGGCTATGAGAATACCTGGGCCACCGGCAAGCTCTATTTCGAGAGCATGAAAGTCAAAAATATCCGGATCCACAACCGCCCCGCCTATAACAGCGAGGTGCACGGCTCGCGCGATATGGGCGTGCCTGAGCTCAACAACTGCTACGAAGATGCGGAGCTCGCCGATACCATCATGGTTGTCGGTTCCAATCCACTGGAGACCCAAACCAATTATTTCCTGAATCATTGGATCCCCAACCTCCGCGGCGCGACTCTGGAAAAGAAGCGTGCCGAATTCGGTCCCCACGAGCCCGTTGCCCCCGGGCGCATCGTTATCGTCGATCCCAGGCGGACACCCACCGTTGCCGCTTGCGAAGCCGAGGCAGGCAAAGACAATGTGCTGCATTTGGCGGTCAAGTCGGGTACCGATCTTGCGCTGTTGAACGCACTGTTCACCGAAATCGCTGCCAAGGGGTGGATAGATCGCGCTTTCATCGAGGCCCACACGAACGGGATCTTGGATACTTCACGCGGTCTCGGCGACGTGCGCTCCCAATTCGTCGCTCCGCCCGTCAGCGGCTTCGAACAGGCGGTGAAAGCCAACTACATGACGATCGAGCAGGCCGCGGAAATCACCGGCCTCAATCCGGATGATATCCGTAAGGCGGCGGCTTGGATCGCCGAGCCGAAGCAAGGCGGCGCGCGGCGACGTACCATGTTCGGTTACGAAAAAGGACTGATCTGGGGCAACGACAATTACCGGACCAACCAGGCCCTGGTGAACATTGCGCTGGCGACGGGCAACCTGGGCCGGCCTGGCGGCGGCTGCGTGCGTTTGGGCGGCCACCAGGAAGGTTATGTGCGGCCGGATTACCCGGGCGGGAGGCCGGCGCCATATGTCGATCAGCTTCTCATCAACGGGCAAGGCGGCGTGCACCATGTTTGGGGCATCGATCATTTCAAAACCACGCTGAACGCAAGCGAGTTCAAGCAGGTCTATAAACGCCGCACGGATTTGGTAAAAGCGGCAATGGATGCAGCCCCTTCCGACCGCGCGCGCCAGGTCGATGCCATTATACTGGCGATCCGCCAGGGCGGATTGTTCGTTATGGACGTCGACATCGTGCCAACTCAAATTGGTACTTGTGCTCATGTCGTGCTGCCGGCAGCGACACAAGGCGAAATGAATCTGACCACCATGAACGGCGAGCGGCGGACGCGGCTGAGCGAACGCTACATGGATCCGCCCGGCAGCGCCTTGCCGGATTGTTTGATTGTCGCCAAGCTGGCACAAGCGTTGGAACGAAGCTGGCGGGAAGCCGGGAAACCCCAAGAAGCCGATAAATTCAAGGGTTATGACTGGAAGAGCGAAGAAGACGCCTTTATGGACGGCTACCACCGTTATGCCAAAGGCGGCGAATTTGTGACTTACGATCGGCTGCGTGCCATGGGCACGAATGGTTTCCAGGAGCCGGCCGTAGGCTTCAAAGACGGTAAGATCATCGGCACGAAACGGCTGTTCACGGATGGTCGTTTCAATACGTCTGACGGCAAAGCCAGGTTCGCGGCCACGCCGTGGCGCGGATTGGAAGCCCCGGGTAAAGCTCAAGAGCAGGCCAAATATCCGTTCCTGATCAATAACGGCCGCGCGAACGCCGTTTGGCAATCGATTTATCTCGATCAATACAACCCGTTCGTTCATTCCCGCCTGCCCTTCCCGTATTTGCAAATGCATCCCGAGGACATGGCGGAACTCGGCCTGCGCGCAGGGGATCTTGCCGAAGTCTGGAACGAGAACGGCAGTACTCAGGCGATGGTTTGGCCCACGCCGACCGCGCGGCGCAAGGAAACTTTCATGCTGTTTGCCTATCCGAGCGGCGCCGTTGGGAACGTGGTGAACAAAGGCGTGAACGAACTCATCATTCCGAATTACAAGCAGACTTGGGCCAATATCCGAAAGCTCTCGGACGCTCCGCAAGCAACCAGAAACCTCACGTTCAAGAGTCAGGAGTACAGTCCGCCGAACACCTGAGGAATATAAGTCACGCTGTGAAAGCCCGCGGGCCCCTCGGCCCGCGGGCTCGTTTGCAGCTCGGCATAACGCGAAAGTAGAGCGATCAGGCGAATCCTTTACAAGCCAACCTGCGGCATTCGCTGTGCAACCAAAGTTGAGATGTGGCCGAGCCCGTCCATCTCAGCGGTGTTCCTTATCGTTACCCGTGGAGCAACGCTACGCTTTGTCCTCCGATCTCATCAAGACGCGCTTTCAAAGCCATGCGGTCAAGAGCCTCAAAGGGAAGGTTCGTAAATATCTCAAGGCGGCGCTGGAGGCCGGCATACAACTCCTGAAACAGGAGCAGGCGTTGGCTCGCATTTCCTTGAAACCCTGCAGGATCAGGCAATGGCCACTCCGCGGTAACGGCCGCCCCCGCAAAATCGGGACATTTCTGCCCGTGCAGCATATCGCAAAGCGCGATGACAAAATCCATGCGTGGTGCATTCGGGCCACAGAACTCATCCCAGGATTTACTGTGCAGCCGTGAAACGTCGTGCCCAAGCTTACGCAAGAACGCGATCACCTCGGGCATCGGTTCCGGGGCAGGATTCGAACCAGCCGAATAGGCACGGAAGCGGCCTTTGCCGAGCGTTTCGAGAATCGCCTCGGCCATGATCGATCGCGCCGAGTTTCGCGTGCAGAGGAAGAGCACGTTAAATGCGGGGGCTATGGGCACATTCTCTGCGGGAGAAGCAGGCATGAGATTGGCAATGTCGCCGCAGAGTTCCGGGTGACCTGAGCAGCATGTCTCCGTCAAAAAGGCAATCAGGCGACGCAACGCGGCGATCTGCACCGTGTAGATATTCAGGCGGCTCTGTTTTGTGGAGCGAACCAGCCCCGTGCGTTCAAGGGCGGCCAGATGAAAGGAGATGGTCGAGGCCGGCAGACGGAGTCGTTGCGCGATCTCCCCCGCGGCCAGCCCGTTCGGCCCTGCGCCAATCAGGAGATGAAGAATGGCAAGACGCGTCTCTTGCGCGAGTGCGCCAAATATATGAGCAGCATCAATCGTTTCCATCCTTCTAGTCTATCAGAAATTTTGCCATTTTGTATGATACTCTTGTAACAACACCAGGGTGCCGGAGGCAGTTGCGAAACCGCAAAGCCGACCCGGTGCAAAGGCAGCGCCTTCGGAGCGCGGTCCCGGCAATTCCCGCTTCGAGCTGTCGGGGCTTAGGCCTCGTCCGCCACAGGGGCGGTTGCAACAATGAAAACCAGGTTTTCCGTCCCCGTGTTCTGCAGCGTATGCGGCACACCGGGAGGCAGGAAAATCACGTCGTGGCGGCGCACCACGCGCCGCTCGCCGGCAATTTCAATCAGCCCCTCGCCTTCCAGCACATGATAGACCTGCTCCTGGAGCTTGTGGGAATGCAGCGCCACATAGGCTTTGGGGGCATAACAGGAGATGCGATAGTCGATCTGGCGGGAGCCCGTTCGATCGGGATGGACCAGAAGCTTCGAAAGTGCCCCGCCGTGATGGCCGGGCAGTTCATCCCAGGGCACTTCTGCTATGGGACGAACGAAAGCTTGGCGTTCCAAGACATGACCCTCCTTGTGACTCGCTGCTCACGCAGCGCCGGCCATGATTATACGGCATTGAGAAATGTCAACCGATATGGTGAGAATTGGAAGCAGTCTTGCATTTGGAATCGAAAAATCCTGGCGGGGGGCAAGTGAACACAAATCAGTGCGACGTCATTGTGGTGGGGGGCGGCAACGCCGCGTTTTGTGCCGCGCTTTCGGCCGCGGAAAAGGGGCTTTCGGTGGTCTTGCTCGAACGCGCGCCGGAAGCCGAGGCCGGCGGCAATAGCGCGTTTACGGCGGGGGCCATGCGCGTGGTCTATCGCGGATTGGAAGATCTTCGCGTGCTGATGCCGGATCTCAGTGAGGACGAGATCGCCCGCACGGATTTCGGCCGCTACACGGAAGATCAATTCTTCGATGACATGTTCCGTGTGACCCAAAACCGCACCAACCCGGAACTTTGTGAAATCCTGGTGCGCCAGAGCTTTGCCACGCTGTCTTGGATGCGTTCGCTCGGGGTGCGCTTTCAGCCGATCTACGGGCGGCAGGCGTTTCGCGTGGGCGGGCGTTTCACCTTTTGGGGCGGGCTCACGGTGGAGGCTTGGGGCGGCGGTCCGGGTCTGGTCGCGGCCCTTCGCCAGGCGGCGCAGAAGCGCGGCATTGACATCCGTTATCAGAGCCGGGCTGTGCGGCTGCTCACGGACGGAATGGCCGTTCGCGGCGTCGAGGTGAAAAGCCCCCAAGGGCGGTCATTGCTGTTTGCTCCCGCCGTGGTGCTCGCGTCCGGCGGGTTCGAAGCCGATTGCGAGATGCGCACCCGCTATCTCGGCCCCGGCTGGGAATTGGCGAAGGTCCGCGGCAGCCGCTTCAATACGGGTGACGGCATCAAAATGGCGCTGGCCATCGGCGCTGCGCCGGCCGGCAATTGGTCGGGCTGTCATGCCGTGGGCTGGGATTTCAACGCGCCGGAATTTGGCGACCTTTCCGTGGGCGATGGGTTTCAAAAACACTCCTACCCCTTCGGTATCATGGTCAATGCCGAAGGCAGGCGCTTTGTCGATGAAGGGGCGGATTTCCGCAACTACACGTATGCCCGATACGGCCGCGAGATTTTGCGCCAGCCCGGGCATTTCGCTTGGCAAGTTTTTGACTCCAAGGTCCTTCACCTCTTGCGCGATGAATACCGCATCAAGCAGGTGACCAAAGTGCGCGCGGAAACGCTGGAGGAACTGGCGGGCAAGCTTGAGGGCGTCAACGCCGCGGCATTTCTCGAGGAAGTGGGCCGCTACAACGCCGCCGTCATGCAGGAGGTTCCCTTCAACCCCAATGTGAAGGATGGACGTGGCACGCGCGGCTTGGCCATCCCGAAAAGCAATTGGGCAAACACCATCGCGGATCCGCCGTTTGAGGCCTATCAAGTGGGCTGCGGCATCACATTTACCTTCGGCGGTTTGCGCATTGATCGCTCGGCGCGCGTGCTGGATCAGGATTTGCAGCCCATCCCCGGGCTTTATGCCGCGGGCGAATTGGTGGGCGGCCTGTTTTATTTCAATTATCCCGGCGGCACGGGGCTGACCAGCGGAGCGGTGTTCGGCCGTCTGGCGGGGCAGACCGCCGCGCAGGATTTGCCCGCTTTGCGTCAGCATTCGGCCGCGGGCCCGCTGCTTCCCACACCAAGTCTCGCCTGAGAGGACAAAGGCGCGCCATGGAGGCCGACGTGGTGGTGCTGGGCGGCGGCGCGGCCGGCATGGCAGCCGCGGCGCTTGCGGCAGCCGAGGGACTTCGGGTGATCTTGCTGGAAAAAACCGGGCAGCTCGGCGGCACCACGGCCACCTCGGGCGGCATGGTCTGGGCGCCCGGCAATGCCAAAGCCGCGGCCATCGGTTTGCCCGACAGCGTGGAAGCCGCGCGGCGTTATCTCGGGCAAACCGTGCCGGGCACGCACAATGCCGCGGCCCGCGCGGCCTTTCTGGCACATGCCGCGGCCGCGATCGATGCGCTGGAGGCGCGCACCGAGCTGCGCTTCATGCCGGTTGCCTCTTATCCGGATTACTACCCGGACCGAGAGGGCGCGGCGCTCGGCGGGCGCGTGCTGGAACCTGTCCCCTTCGACGGGGCAAAGCTGGGGCGGCATTTCGCCCTGCTGCGCCCGCCGCTGCCGGAATTCATGGTGTTCGGCGGTATGATGATCGGGCGGGCGGACCTTGTGCATTTCCGCAACTTCGCCCGCTCCTTCCGTTCCGCCGCCCGGGTCGCCCGGTTGCTCGGCGCCTATGGCCGCCAACGCCTCACCCATTCCCGCGGCACCACGCTCGTGCTCGGCAACGCCTTGGCCGGCCGATTGTTCTCCTCGCTGCTTCGGCTTGGGGTCGATGTCCGCCTCAACCATGCCGCCGAGCGTCTGGTGATGGAGGACGGACGGGTCAGCAGCGTGCGGGTGCGAGGCGAGACCATCCGTGCGCGCCGCGGGGTGGTTCTTGCCACCGGCGGATTTTCCCATGATCCGGCGCTGCGGGCGGAGCTGTTGCCGAAAGCCGCGCGCTTCTCGGCCGCTCATTCCGGCAATAGCGGCGATGGCATCCGCCTGGCCCGCGCCGCCGGCGGCGCCCTGGATACCAGCGGCGAGGACAGCGCCTTCTGGACCCCCGTCTCACGCTTCATCCGCCGCGACGGCAGCGAGGCGATCTTTCCCCATACCGTGACCGATCGCGGCAAGCCGGGCACGATTGCCGTCAACGCGGCAGGGCAGCGCTTCGTCAACGAGGCCTTGTCGTACCACGAATTCGTTCGCGCCATGCTGCGCGACGAGGCGGCGCGCCGCGCCACCTTTCTGCTGTGCGATCACCGGTTTCTCCGGCGTTACGGCTTGGGGCCCATCCCCCCGTTCCCGTTTTCGCCCAAGCCCTGGCAGCGGTCGGGCTATCTGGTCTCGGCGCCGGATCTCGCCGCGCTTGCCCGGGCGCTCGGGCTGAACGCAGCCGCGCTCGAGGCAACCGTGTCCCGTTTCAATAACGACGCGCGCGCGGGGATAGACCGCGCCTTCGGCCGCGGCAGCGATGCCTATCAGCGCTATCTCGGAGATCCCCTGCACCGCCCCAACCCTTGCCTTGCGCCTTTGGCAACGCCGCCGTTCCACGCCATCGCCCTCTATGCCGCGGATCTCGGCACCGCCGCGGGCCTTGCCGCCGATCAGGACGCACGCGTGCTGAACCCGGCGGGGCAGCCCATCCCCGGGCTTTATGCCTGCGGCAACGACATGCACTCGGTGATGAACGGGGCCTATCCGGGCCCCGGCATCACCCTCGGCCCGGCGCTGACCTTTGCCTATCTCGCGGTACGAAGCCTGTCGTCCGCGTCCGGCTGAGGGACGCCCATGTCTTCCGAGAGGCGCCGGGCGGCCGCGCGCACGGCCTCGGTGTGGCGGGCAATCACGGGGAGCGAGAAGCGCCAGAGCGGCCCGGAAATGCCGATCGCCCCGATGACCGCGGCGGTGAAGTCCTGCACGGGCGCCGCGATACAGCGGAGCTCCGGCTCGAATTCGCCATCATCGAAAGCAATACCATCATGACGAATACGAGCGATTTCCTGACGCAGAAGATCCGGCTCGGTGATGGTCTTCGGCGTGAAGCGCTGAAGCTCGGTGCGGGAGAGATAGCGCTCGAACGCCTCGGGGTGGAGTGCTGCGAGCAGCACCTTGCCGAGCGCCGTGCAGTGCGCCGGCCGCGCGACCCCGACCCGCTCGGCGAGTTGAAATGCGCCACTGCCCGGGGTTTTGGCGATCACCAGAATGTTCATCCCGGAGCGGATGGCGAAATGCGCCGTCTCTCCGGTGGCGGCGGAGAGGGATTCGAGCACGGGGATGGCCAAGCGGGCGAGCTCGATTTCATCGAGGCACGCGCTGGCAAGGGCAAAGAGCGCGCGGCCCGGGCGATACCGCTTGCTCTCGGGCATCTGCCGCACATAGCCGAGGGTGACCATCGTTTGCACCAGGTGAAACGTGGTGGAGCTGTGCAGCCCGAGGCGGCGGCTGATTTCGGCCAGGCTTGCCCCCTCGCGGTGGCGGGCGATCTCTTCGAGGATGGCGAAAGCGCGCTCGATCGATTGTATGCCGCCGCGTTCGCCGCGTTCGCCACGCTCGGCATCCTCGCTGCGCGCCGCGTTCTCCACCATCGGCATGGCGGGGGAAAGCGGCAATGGCTCAGAGGGGTGGCGTTTGCGCATCCGTTGGCCTTCCTGCGGACCCGTGGAGGGAATTTTGTCTATCTTGCATCCTATTCGTCCATATCGGATACTGCTTTTTGCGTCTCAGCACTCAAGCAGCCAGAAGAGGGAAGGACAGCATGCCGCAGAGCAAAGGCAGCGAAATCATTGTCGATTTCCTGCTGCGGGAGAAGATCTCGCATGTGTTCGGGGTTTGCGGGCATGGCAATGTTGGCATGCTCGATGCGCTCCATGGCGTGCGGGAGAAGATCAAGCTGATCAGCCCCCGGCACGAACAGACCGCTGGGCACATGGCGGATGCCTATTTCCGGGTCAAGCACCATCCGGCCGCCACCCTGACGTCCTGCGGACCCGGCTCGGCCAATCTGGTGATGGCGTTGATGAACGCCTATGCCGATTCTTCGGCCTTTCTTGCGCTGACCGCCAATGTTCCCACCCAGCAGTTCAACCGCGGCCCGTTTCAAGAGCTTTATCGCCAGAAGGAGGCCGATTTTCCCTCGGTCTGCCGCCCCGTTGTGAAGCGGAGCTTCCAGCCGACGCGGGTGGAGATGCTGCCGCTGGCGCTCCGGCTGGCCATGGAGACCATGCTGGGCGGGCGGCCGGGCCCGGTGCAGGTGGATATCCCGTTCAATCTGTTCCAGGAAACGGCGGATGTGACACCGGAACCCGCCGCAAGCACGGCGCGGCCAAAGCCCCCGGGCGCCGCGCCCGAGGATCTCGAGGCTGCCTTGGACATGCTCGCCCGCGCCAAAGCGCCGGTGCTGTTCATCGGCCACGGCGTGACGCTTGCCGAGGCGGCAAGCGAGCTCACCGCGCTCGCCGAACGCCTGACCATCCCGGTGATCGCCTCGCCCAACGGCATGGGCTGCCTGCCCATGGATCATCCGCTTTCGCTGGGTTTCATTGGCCGCAACGGCGCCTTTCCCGCCAACCAGGCCGGGCGGCATGCAGATCTGGTGCTTGCCATCGGGGTGCGTTTCGACGACCGCTCGGCTTCGTCTTGGATGGAGGGGTATTCCTGGAATTTTCCCGCAACGAAGCTGATCCACGTGGATATCGACGTGACCGAGATCGGCCGCAACTACCCGGCCGATCTCGGCATTGTTGCCGATGCGCGGATCTTCCTGCGCCAAATGCTGGGCGAGCTGGAGCGGCGCGGGGGCGAGCGGCCCGAACGGAAGGAGTGGCTTGCCGCCATCGCCGGCTGGCGGGCGGAATGGGAGGACTATATCCGCCCGAATTTTGCCATCGACACCACCCCTATCCGCCCCGAAGCGTTGGTTGGCGCGATCCGCAAGGTGCTGCCGGATGATGCCATCATTTCCCTCGATTCCGGGGTGCATCACAACTGGTTCATGCAGTTCTGGGAAGCGCGCCGGCCGCAGACCATGCTGAATGCCTGGGGGTTTTCGGCGATGGGGTTTGGCGTGAGCGGCATTCTTGGCGCCAAGCTGGCCGCCCCGGAGCGGGTTTGCGTTTCCGTCTGCGGTGACGGCGGCTTCACCATGACCCCGCATGTGCTCTGCACCGCCGTGGAATACGACATTCCGTGCATCTGGGTGATTTGGAACAATTTCGCCTGGGCGGCGATCCGCGACATTCAATACGGGCTGTTCGGCGGGCGCGAGATCGGCACCGCCTTTTATGCGGGCGAGAACCGTGCGCCCTACAACCCCGATTTCGCCGCGCTCGCGCGGGCGCATGGGGTTGTCGGGCACACCATCACGCGGATCGGCGACTTTGCGCCCGCGCTGGAAGCCGCCATTGCCAGCGGCAAGCCCGCCGTGTTGGACGTGCATGTCGATGCCGAGGTGCGCCCGCCGGCCACCGGCGCCTGGGCGCTGCCGCCGCTTCCGCACAAGGAGCCGGTGTTTGGCCGGCGGCTGCGCGCGGCCGATATCGCCGCGACGGCGGCGCGCTGACGTTTGTGCCATCGTTAGGAGTTTTGACGTCACGAGTTTTGACGTCAGAACTTCTAACTACCTTGCCTGAATGCGCCGCTTGCCTGAATGCGCCCCTATGTCTTTCTTCCGCCTTTCCTTGAGCCCCTTGCGTTCCCTTGATCTTTTGCGCGATCTCCGGCGCGTTGCGTCGCCCGCGTCGGCGCAACGGTTCCGGATGCGATATCTTTTATGTGACGCACTGCAAAGCCGATATTCTCCTTAAAGGGTCTAAAGGGTCTCTGCGCGCAAACCCGCCCGAGCCGAAACGCACGCCCTTGCCCCTTCCCCCATCCCGGAGCGGCGGAAACCCCATGGGAGAATGCGGCCTGAAAGGCTGCCCTGCCCCGCTTTCCAAAGCCTTTCGCGGGCCGAAATCCCATGGGGATATGTCCGACACATTCCGAGTTCCGATTTCTTCACTTCGAGTTCCGCACCACCTCCTTTCGTGTGTTTGTCATACTAACCGTTTCTAACAGCGTTGTCAACGGCAACGCTTCGGCGTGCGGGCTTGGAAGCCCGCGATCCGGCTTTACTCCTGTTCGATCGGTTCTTTTGCGCGCGCCGAGAAGCGCCGGGCGCCGTCCTTGCCGGCAAGGCCGGGGCGCGTGCGCCCAGGGCCCGTTTGCGCGGCGGCAGCCCCGGGCGCGCGAAGCACCAACACCATGTCTTCGGCAAGACCGCGGCCGAACGTCTCGATATGGGTGGAAACCGGTATCAGCCACGCGCGCACATCGTCCCGCCTCGGATGAATCAATGGCGCCAAATCGTGCAGCAACCGGTCCAAATCTGCCAAGGTGCCGCGCAGCAAAAATAACGAATACTGCACCGGAAAGGCTCTTTTCTTCAAATACCGATGCACGCGCCGCAAACGTCGCGGCGAGGCGATATCGTATCCGACCAGCCAGTAATGCGGCGCGCTCATCCCGCTATCTCGGCCAGCCGCGCGGCCAGCCGGGCGAAGGTCCGCCGGTGCAGTTTGGCAAAGCGCGGTGCCTCGGCTTCATAAAAACGCACGATCCGCCGGCGAAGGGCGGCTTGATTGTGTTTTGCGCCATGGCGGGCCAAATAGTCGCAAAGACGCCAGGCTATCGGCCAGCGCGCCCAGCGCAACGCCTGCGCCAGGTCGATGGCGAGATTGGCCCCGCCTAGCCTGAGCGCCAGAAACCGCGGGCCAACTCCCAGCCGAACCAGCGTGGCGGCGAGCTCCGCCTCGTGCAGCCCCTGCAAGCTGGAGAGAACGCTCTCCAACGCCGCACCCTGGAGCGCGGCGCGCGCATCGCATAGCGATTGCAGAGAGGCGCTCCGCCAATCCCCAGGACGCAGGCCATAGCGGCGCGCGAGCCACAACATTTCGCGCCGCTCGATTCCGCGCAACAAATTTTCCAACGGTTCGGGCCAGTCGGGCCGCTCGGCCGCCGCCTCTAGCAGCGAAGGCAGATCGGACTTCCAGGCCGGCCGATACAGCGGCACGCACGCCCCGAGCGCGCGGCCCCGCCCGTCCAAAAAGCTGATGGGCACGCCCCAACTCATGCAGAGCTCCAGCGCCTCGATGCGCCAATGCACGGCGCCGGTGGAAACCACGCGCGCGAGCCGGGACAGCGGCGCGAAGACATCCGCCGCGCCCTGGGCACGGATGCGCAAAGCCGGCCCCTCGGCAAGGATCGCCAGCGGCCCAGCGGCACCGCTGCCGTCAAGATACAGCGTCTGTTCCGCCATCGTCATGCTCGAACTCGGGGATCTCTGGCTGTTCCGCCGCCTCTGCCTCTGCCGCTGCCGCCGCGCGCGCCGTGCGCGCCAGCGACCGGCACCACAAGCCAAAAGCGCGGCGCAGCAAAACCGCGCGGTGTTCCTCCCACGCTTGATAAACCAGCGCACGCCCGGCCTTGCCCAGCAGGCATGCCTCGCCATGACGGCGGAAGTGGTCGGCCCGCAGCCCGTGCTCCCGAAACAATGACAATGCCCAGAGATCGATGCGCGGCCGGGCCGGTTCGACCAAATCGCAGGCCAGGCTCGGACGGCCATGCGCCAAGGCGTGAAGAAACCCGATGAGCGGATCGAGCCCCGCCAACACCGCGCAGCGAGCGGCCTCGAACGTGGCGAGCGTATATCCGAGCGAAAGCAGCGCATTGGCCGGGTCGCGCGGTGGGCGCCGGCTGCGGACAGCAAAGCGGAGGCTGGGCGGAAACGCTGCCCCGAATGCGCGGAAATAGGCGGCGGCCGCGGCCCCCTCGATGCCGGTGAGTGCGGCGATGGAATCAGCTTCTGCCGCACGGGCAAGAAAACCCGGCAACGCCCGCCGCGCATCCAATAGGGCGCGGCGATCAGCACCCGGCGAGGGGTCCATTTTCTCGAGCGCGTGCAGGCTGGCGCTGAGTTTCGCCCGCACCACCCGTTGCGCGAGCGCGAGCCGCTGTTGCGGATCCGCATGCAGCCGCATTTGCCCCAAGCGGACAAGGGCATCTCCGCCAGGACGCCCGAGCAGGCTGCCAGAAGGCTCACCGGTGCGGCCCGAAAGCACGAACAACCCGGCCCCGTTGCGGTACAACGCGCTGATGAGGCTGGTGGAGAGCATCATGTGCCCGCGGAGCACCACCCGTTCCAGCAGCGCAAGCGGAGCAGCGGCGATGCGTGCGCCATTCAGGCGAACAACCAGGGTGCCGTCTTGCACATCCAGGCTGGCATCCCGGCGATCGACGTAAAGGGTGCTCATGGCATTCAGCGGCTGAGGTCAACCGACATAGAGCACGCGCGCGTTGGAAGGCGGCCGGGCGATGCCGAGGCAGCGGGGGCGTGCGCGCGGATCGAGACGGATGATGACCAGGCTATCGGTGCCCGCATGGAGGATGCGGTGTAGTTTTCTGGAGAGCTGGAGGCACTCGGAGGGGCTGAGATAACATTCGTGCACGGATTTTTGCCCGCCGCTGGCATAGGCCCGTACGGTGATGAGCGCGCGGCGGAGGCGGCGCGGCTCTGAGATATCGTAGGCGATGACGTAGAGGGCGCGATCTGTCATGTGGTTCTTGTGGCGCGGCTTTGGCGTGGATGCACGTGCAACAAGTTTGTCGTGGCGATGTGGGTTGGGGGGCGGGATGCGAAGCCGGGCCGAGAGACGCGCGCGGCGAGAACGGAGAGGCGTGTGTTCGCCTGTTTGGGGTCGGGTCGGTTGCGCGCGGGTGAGACTGTCTGGCGCAATGTTTTTTTGCCTCTGCGGCTTGATCCCTTTTTGATCAGGTCTGCGGCTAACTTACGTCATTGAAGCGCTTTGCGTTTCGAAAGAGGGTCTCAATCCCTTTTTGATCAGGTCTGCGGCTAACTCCCGTTCCAGATGAATGGTACTTAGCCCCAGGCGTCTCAATCCCTTTTTGATCAGGTCTGCGGCTAACTTTGGTCCACGGAGCAAATCACCGCAGCACGGGGTCTCAATCCCTTTTTGATCAGGTCTGCGGCTAACTGGGACGCGATGGTCCAGGGCGAACATACCCTGAGTCTCAATCCCTTTTTGATCAGGTCTGCGGCTAACTGGTTTCGGATGCTGCGTTTCGCCGCGGCGAAGTGTCTCAATCCCTTTTTGATCAGGTCTGCGGCTAACTTGCGCCCGTGCTGGTGGACGTGCCGTTTCCGGCGTCTCAATCCCTTTTTGATCAGGTCTGCGGCTAACTTATTCTCCGATCGAGGATAAAGTTATTCTTCCTGAGTCTCAATCCCTTTTTGATCAGGTCTGCGGCTAACTTGCTCGGCGTTGAGTACTCGCCGAGCACGGCACGTCTCAATCCCTTTTTGATCAGGTCTGCGGCTAACTCGAAGAACTGTTACCGTTTAATTACAGACTTCGGGTCTCAATCCCTTTTTGATCAGGTCTGCGGCTAACTGCAAAAAATGAGCCACATAACAATTGCTATCCTATGTCTCAATCCCTTTTTGATCAGGTCTGCGGCTAACTTTCTACGGAGGGAAAAATGCCAGAAATTGAAATGTCTCAATCCCTTTTTGATCAGGTCTGCGGCTAACTGCTTGAAGAGGCCAATCATCATCGAGGGGTTTGGGTCTCAATCCCTTTTTGATCAGGTCTGCGGCTAACTAGATAGAATCTGGAAAGTCATGAGATATATGGTCTCAATCCCTTTTTGATCAGGTCTGCGGCTAACTTTTAATTAGTAGCAATTTGCATTTGAAATCCGAAAAGTCTCAATCCCTTTTTGATCAGGTCTGCGGCTAACTAGCTAGTCGCAGCACGGGCCATCGCGCCCGTGAGTCTCAATCCCTTTTTGATCAGGTCTGCGGCTAACTATCGTCACTGATGATGACGTCAACGACCTTCATTCGTCTCAATCCCTTTTTGATCAGGTCTGCGGCTAACTTTCCTGGCGATTCCTGGCGGTACGCCAGGGATGCGTCTCAATCCCTTTTTGATCAGGTCTGCGGCTAACTCCTTCTAGGGAGGGTAGCCAAGCTTCAAGTCTGTCTCAATCCCTTTTTGATCAGGTCTGCGGCTAACTAGGGAGCAATGGTTCAAGGTGAGCACACTTTAAGTCTCAATCCCTTTTTGATCAGGTCTGCGGCTAACGCAACGCAATGTGTGCTTACATCCTGCCTATCACGTCTCAATCCCTTTTTGATCAGGTCTGCGGCTAACTGACCCCGCCGACGTGGTACGGTGGGCGGAAAGTAAGTCTCAATCCCTTTTTGATCAGGTCTGCGGCTAACTCAATGGTTCAGGGTGAATTCACCCTAACGGCGACGTCTCAATCCCTTTTTGATCAGGTCTGCGGCTAACTCAATGGTTCAGGGTGAATTCACCCTAACGGCGACGTCTCAATCCCTTTTTGATCAGGTCTGCGGCTAACTAACAGGCTATTTGATCACAAGTGTACCTTGTGATGTCTCAATCCCTTTTTGATCAGGTCTGCGGCTAACTTGATCACAAGTGTACCTTGTGATCAAGCGGTCGTCTCAATCCCTTTTTGATCAGGTCTGCGGCTAACTCTGATCGCCGATCTGTATAACGCAGACCTTGGTGTCTCAATCCCTTTTTGATCAGGTCTGCGGCTAACTCGCGAGATTGCGCCGCAAATCGTAGACATTCCATTGTCTCAATCCCTTTTTGATCAGGTCTGCGGCTAACTGGATGCGCCGTTGTGGTGCTCGAATATGAGTCTCAATCCCTTTTTGATCAGGTCTGCGGCTAACTGGCTGAATTGAGCGTTATCGCTTCTTCGAAAGAAGAGTCTCAATCCCTTTTTGATCAGGTCTGCGGCTAACTAAGAGGTCGTTGATGAAAATGGCCAAAAGGTAATGTCTCAATCCCTTTTTGATCAGGTCTGCGGCTAACTTGGTCCGAAGAACAGCTAGCCGCGGCGCGCTGTCTCAATCCCTTTTTGATCAGGTCTGCGGCTAACTGGGGGATTGGGATATAAAACCAATCCCTGAAGAGTCTCAATCCCTTTTTGATCAGGTCTGCGGCTAACTAAGGGGTAGTCGGCGCAGCTAAGCGGCTGGCGAAGGTCTCAATCCCTTTTTGATCAGGTCTGCGGCTAACTTATTATCCTTTTGGTAAAAAAGATAAAGGATTCTGAGTCTCAATCCCTTTTTGATCAGGTCTGCGGCTAACTCTGCCATGGTGCAAGGCGAGTTTACTCTCGCCGCGTCTCAATCCCTTTTTGATCAGGTCTGCGGCTAACTTCAAGGTACCCATCAGAGGGGTAGTCGGCGCCGCGTCTCAATCCCTTTTTGATCAGGTCTGCGGCTAACTTCATTTTGTGATGATCGTTTGGACGGCGAAGGTATGGGTCTCAATCCCTTTTTGATCAGGTCTGCGGCTAACTGAAAGCAGTTTGCATAACTCCGAAAGGGAGGAAGGGTCTCAATCCCTTTTTGATCAGGTCTGCGGCTAACTACCATCGCGTCGCGAATTTTAGATTTTCGATGTCTCAATCCCTTTTTGATCAGGTCTGCGGCTAACTGCTGCAGCAAATACAACGCACCGCAGGCTGGGAGTCTCAATCCCTTTTTGATCAGGTCTGCGGCTAACTAAACCATCGCGTCGCGAATTTTAGATTTTCGATGTCTCAATCCCTTTTTGATCAGGTCTGCGGCTAACTGTCTCACGAAGAATGAAAAGTGAAAAAGTGTAATGAGTCTCAATCCCTTTTTGATCAGGTCTGCGGCTAACTTCACCCTTCTGCCAATTGGGATGCAAACCAAGTCTCAATCCCTTTTTGATCAGGTCTGCGGCTAACTCGTTGGAGAGGAGAAAGAAAATGGAGTACAGCTTGTCTCAATCCCTTTTTGATCAGGTCTGCGGCTAACTGTCGAGTATTCCCCATCAACAGCTGCGTTCCAGGGTCTCAATCCCTTTTTGATCAGGTCTGCGGCTAACTGGTTGAAGCATGGCTCTGACTACCTCACTAAGTGGGGTCTCAATCCCTTTTTGATCAGGTCTGCGGCTAACTTTTGAGAACAGAATCAGCCAAAATGCCACAGTGACGTCTCAATCCCTTTTTGATCAGGTCTGCGGCTAACTGGAGGTATGGGATACGTACCTTCGCGAAAAGCACGTCTCAATCCCTTTTTGATCAGGTCTGCGGCTAACTGCGTCGGCTGGCGAAGCTCCTTCGCCGGCCGGGTCTCAATCCCTTTTTGATCAGGTCTGCGGCTAACTCCTATCAGGCTTGGCCGGATGGCGACCATTTTAGTCTCAATCCCTTTTTGATCAGGTCTGCGGCTAACTAATCAAGGGTGCAATGGTGCAGGGGGAGCATACGTCTCAATCCCTTTTTGATCAGGTCTGCGGCTAACTAATAAGGAGTGTTATAATGCGGTATGTTTCTTTTGTCTCAATCCCTTTTTGATCAGGTCTGCGGCTAACTGCGCGCCGGCTGGCGAAGTTTATTCGCCGGCCGGTCTCAATCCCTTTTTGATCAGGTCTGCGGCTAACTTTAAAACGCACCCGCCGGGCCATAGTGTCCGGCGGGTGTCTCAATCCCTTTTTGATCAGGTCTGCGGCTAACTACCCCCGCCTAGCCCCAAAGCCCCAAGGCTAGGCGGGTCTCAATCCCTTTTTGATCAGGTCTGCGGCTAACTGTGGGGGGAAACCAAATTTTTCTCCGTTCATCCGGTCTCAATCCCTTTTTGATCAGGTCTGCGGCTAACTTCACAACTCGTACGGACAACGATTCAAGACGTACGGGGTCTCAATCCCTTTTTGATCAGGTCTGCGGCTAACTGGTAAAGGACATTCGTATGTATTGGCCCAATGGGTCTCAATCCCTTTTTGATCAGGTCTGCGGCTAACTCCGGAAGAGTGGTTACACGAAGCCGAAACAGCATGGTCTCAATCCCTTTTTGATCAGGTCTGCGGCTAACTTTTATTCGCCGGCCGGTGTGGTTCCTTCACCCAGTCTCAATCCCTTTTTGATCAGGTCTGCGGCTAACTACATGCTTCACCGCAAATACACGCAAAAAGTATGTCTCAATCCCTTTTTGATCAGGTCTGCGGCTAACTCTCTTGTTGGGAGTCGAGTTTTCTCCGTCTGCCGGTCTCAATCCCTTTTTGATCAGGTCTGCGGCTAACTGCGCGCCGGCTTGCGAAGTTTCTTCGCAGGCCGGGTCTCAATCCCTTTTTGATCAGGTCTGCGGCTAACTCCACCCTCCCCAAATTTCCCTGCCTTTCCAAGGCCTTGCCTACCCCAACCCCGAACTTCGCAAGCCTTCTCCGAGCGGATTCACTTGTCAGAGAACGGTCGGCCGGAAAACGGAAAAACCAGAAAGATGCCCAAGTATATCCCACGCCTCCGGTCGAAGTCCAAACAATTGAAGGCACAATCCCAAGCAAACCCTGCCCCGCAAACTTGTTCCGATGCTCCCCCCTCACGCCCGCGCCGGCAGCGCCTGCGGCAGCTGCGGCAAATCCGTCGGCAACCCCAACGCCTCCAGCGCCGGCTTCAAGACTTGCGGCAGAAAAAGCTCTCGGCAAAACGTTGCAAACCGTTCCCACCCCTCGCGCCCGATCGGCTGAAACCCGTGCGCCAAAACGGAGCGGTTGCGCAATTCCAGCATGTTGCGCAGCTCCCGCTCGATACTGCGTCTGTCCTTTTTATAGGACGATGGCGTTCTCTGCTGCAGAAACGTCGCAAACAGCCCGTTGGGCTTCAGCGCCGCAGAAAACCGAAACGAAGGCATCAGGCCGCCGAGCTCCTTTTGTCCCTCGCGGGGCTGAATCTTCGCTTGAGCCAGCTCTTGCCGGTAGCTCTCCCATGGCATCTGCGCGGTATCAATCCCGTGCTCGGCCGAAAGATACCATTGCGCCGTGGCCTCCAGCATCCGATAGCAGCGCGCCACCGCATCATCATACAGCTGGCGCGCGGCGCGGCGCTCGGCATTGCGCCATAGGTCCAGGCACTGCATGCCGCCCTTGCGCCGGGAATCCGGATCACACAAAAGCTCCAGGCTTGGCCGCCAACGCGCCAGCACATGTTGCAGTCCCTCCGGCATGGCGTTCAGCCGCCGGAGCGCGGCGGCGTGATCGAACCGGTCCCAGGCGGCGAAAAGCGCCGAGACATCCCGCAAGTCTTCCAGCTCCCGCCGGGCTTCGGGTGGGGCGTCATCCCCGGTCAAATCACGCAGAATGATCTCCATGCCCTCCTCGGCCTCGGCATAGGCAAAGCGCGCCCAGCCGGCGCGCAGCCGCGCCGCCTCGCGCTCGGCCAGCAGCCAGGTGAGTTTCAGCCGCTCCGGCTGTTCGGTCCCGCTTTGCACATGGTTCAAATCCGGCCGCTCCCCCACCATGAACTGGGCTTGCACGCCGGGCACCGCGACCACCGCATTCAGCAGCGCCGCCGACATGCTCTTGGTGCCGCCGGTGTAATCGGCAATGAGCTCAGCATCCGGATAGCGCGCCTGCAAGGCCTGCAGGCTCTCTCGCAGAATGGCGAAAGCACGGTCGGGGTCGTCGTGCGGCACGACCACATGGTCCCAACACGCGGCGTTTAAGCCGGACTGCGACGGGATCCCGGTTTCGCCCTCCAGCATGGTGATCGAGCCCTCGGCCGTGCCCACCGACACGGTAACGGCGAAGCGGACAAAGCGCGGGCCGAGCGCGCGAATGGCCGAGATCAGCGGTTGCGCAGAACCGCCGACGGTCAACAGCATCACCGGTCCCTTGGCGGGCAGGGTAGTGCCGGGCGGGGATACGGGCGCGCTCATGCGGCTGCACCCGAAGAATTCGGGACCAGGAGCAGCCAGCCGAAAGGCACCATGGCTTCCTGCCCATGTTTGTCGACCAATCGGATGACGGTGCGTGTGTCGCCCCATTCATTCGGATGGCGATATTTGTTGCGTCTACGTTGCGGCACGTAACCCTGGCGCAGACCCTCGACCGATTTGCTTTCAAAATGCCCGAACCGACCCAGGCGCAGCAGCATCACGCGCGCATCGGGCTTCGAGATTTCGGTTTGCGCGAGCTTTTCGATGCCATTCAGCATGAGGTTCGTTCGGGAGAATTTCGAGAAGTGTCTCCGTTCCTCCTCCCAGATCGCCCAATGAAATCGATTCACCGCCTGACGCAATTCATTCCATGAGATATCGATCTGGGGGGCCGCATCGGGTCGGCGCGCACGGCATGCGCGCAGGCCTTCTTCATCCACCTCGATCACCGCATCAAGCTGAACCTCTTCGCAACTGCGGCCATCGGCGATCGCGAGCAGGCGCTCGTCATGCATTTGGATGCCTTTCGTGCTGGCGTTTTTTTTGATGATCCGCACCTGATCAATCCGCGTCCGCTCTTTGGGGATCGGCACGTCCGCCACATGCACGAAACGGAACGGATCATCGGCGGTATCGTTGCGCCTCATCCGGAAGGCTTCGCGCACCAGCGTGCGGTGCTTATCGCGCATCTCTCCGGTTAATTTCACCGCGTGCTTCGCGGCCAAGGCGGAGAGCAGCGCCGTGCGCAAGGCGCCCTTGATGGAGCTCCCGGGAATGAAGGGTTGCCGGCCGCTGCGGATGAAAGGCTGCACCGCGCCGGACCGGCGGATTTCCGTGAGCGCCTTCTGCAACTCCTTGGCGGACTCTTGGGAAACCGGGATGCGCGCGAGCACGTGCTCGGGCCGCGCGCTCCACTGCAGCAGCTCTTGGGTTCTCAGCAGGCTGCCGTCTCCCAGAAGCCGTATGAATTTCTCCTGATCGCCCGGCGGCATCGCGGCCAGCACCTCGGCCGGCTCGAAGAGCTCCAGCGACGGTTCGCCTGCATGCGCCTTGATCCGGTAGTGATCGGGCAGGAGCTCGGTGCCGTCGCCGATATGAATCGGGGTCAGCGGTACGGCGCGGAATTTCATCGGCGCGCTCATGAAGCCTCCTCCGCCAGAATGAAGGGTATGGTGAAGTGAAAACCATTGTGGCCGACCTCTTCGCGGTCTTGATGCACGCCCCGGATCCAGCGGCCGAAGGGGCCTTCATCTGCAGGCTGAAAGACCGCCCCCGGGCGCGTCAGCAGCAGCGGACGTTTCCAAGGCCGTATCCCCTCGCCCAGCGCTGCGGCGCCGAGCTTGCCGAAATGGCCTTCCAGTTTGTAGCGCGGCCGTTGCATATTCGGCGTCAGCACGCCGTGCGAGAGGCTCATGCGCCAGAGCGTGCCGGTGGCGTCGGGGCGCTCGACGAGCCAGGAGAGATCCTCCGTGATGTCCGCCACGACGAACTGGCCGCGGCCGAGATTGGCATCGCGGCCGAAGCCTTCCCGGCCGACCTCTTCGAACAGGGCGCCGAGCAAGGCGCGGTCAGCCGGTGCGTCGACATACACATCGAGCTTGGTGCCGGCTTCGGGCCAATATTCATCGGCAAACCAGAGCCCGGCGACCTCCGGCGTATGCCCGCTGCGCCGATCGATGGTGTTGTGCGCAAGCCGCGCGCGCTTGGCGAGCGGGGCCGCGGCTGCCGCGCCCTGCACCGCCGCTGCGGTGATGTTGCGGCGCAAATCGCGCCAGCGCGACAGCGGAATCCAAGCAAGTTTGGATCTGTTCTTCACTTGCTCCAGCTCGTGCGCCGGCAGGCGTTCCGGCAGCGGCGGCGGGCGCAAAGCCGGGCGCGGCAGATAATCCGCCGGAAACGCATCGGAAACCGCCCAGGGGGCTTGCGGCAACTCCGCCAGCCACTGCGCCAGCGCTTCCTCGCCGAACCGGCGCCGATAGGCCCAACAAAGGTGACCGAAAAGGGTGCCGGAGTGGAACGGCGTGCCGAACGGTCCGGTGAGCTCCAGCCGTAACCGGTAGGTCGGCATGGCTCAGTCAGGCTCCCAGATGGAGGGGGCGGTGCTCTCCAGGCGATTGATGCGGAAACGCCCGTCCAGCGGGTAGTCGCGACCGTTATAATGCAGCGTCAGATTCTCGAACCGGACCCGCCCGTAACCGCGGCTGCCCGAGCCGCCGAGCGCGTCCTGCTCCAAGAGGCCGAGCCCTGCCAGCCACCAATTGAGGCAGGCGATATCGCCTTTAGCGTCATCTTTATCAACGCTGTAGAGCCGGAAACTGAAGTTGAACTCGAACTCGGCTGAGGCGGGAACGCGCTCGATGGTGCGCGGGCCGACGCCTTCCAACGCCTTTCCTTGGATGCGGTCGATCACGACTTCGGTTTTTTCCTCGGTCAGCGGCAGCCCGGCGGCGAGGGTTTTCTGGACCCAATCTTGCACCAGCGGCGCATCGCGCACGATCAGCCGCGTCGGGCCGCCCTGCCAGTGTTCGGATTTGAGTGCGTTGCCGAAAGTGCGCAAAATGGGATCGTCCGCTTCAAAGGTTTGGTTGGTGTTGTGGGGGTTGTTGCCTTCCGCGCCCCAGGGCTTGCCGTCCTCGCGAACTCTGTTGAGCGCCCATTCCAGCAAAAAGCGGATGCGCCCTTTGATGGAGGAGCCCGGAATGTAAGGCTGGCCGGTGTGCGGGTGCTTGATGACGGGGCTATCGGTGCCGCCGATTTCCACGCTGTCTTTGCCCGCCCCGATATGCAGGCCGGAGAGCAAATGAATACGCCCCTCGCCCGTGACCCGGCCGAACTCTTTGATCTCAGGCATTTTTATGCTCCCTTCTCGTTATCCTTGGAAGCGTTTGCGGCGGCGTGATAGGCGATGACCGCCTCGAAATACGGCTGAAAGCCCAGGAGAAAATCTTCTTTGCCCTGGACCGAGTCCGCATGGAGGGTGAAGAAGCGCGCGAGCTCTTCGTAATAGCTGTCGGTCTTGTGCCGGGCCCAGGTGTAGGCGGCGCGCGCTTTGAGAAGGTGCAGCCGTGCGCGGATTGCTTCGTCCGGTAACGGCGCGTCGGTGGCCAGCTCCAATTGCCGCTTCAGCGCCGTCGTCTCCGCATAGAAGCGGCGGAGCTGGCTCGGCGGAATGCCGGCAAGTTTTTCTCCGGCCGCGCGGGCGTCTTTGTCGAAAATCTCCGGGCGCGGCGTTTTGCTGCCCTTGTCGCTGAAATATTGGAAGCGCGCAGCCGGCGGGGCCAGGACTTTCTGAAACGCGGCCTCGCTTGTATGGCCGTTTTGCTGGCCGCCGCCGGGACCGCGGCCGGGTTGCGGGCGTTGCGGGTTGTATGCCATTTGTCCCCTCCTCTTTCTATCGGTTTCGCCACAAGGCGATGCTGATGGGCAGTCGCGCCGGGACTTCCTTGCCCAGAAGTTCGCCGCGGATCAGCCGGTCCAAACGCGTGCAGAGCGCTTCGGCCGACGGGGCGGATTTCAGCCGTTCGGCGAGCCGCGCCTTGGTATAACTCCAGAGCGGCAGCCAGCGCGCCGCGGCGATTTCGCCCTTTTCCGCGCGCTGGCGCAGGTCATCGAAGCGCAGCATCTGATGGAGCAACGAGGTGCCGAGGCGTTTTTCGCGCACCTCTGTGTTCAGCCATTCCGCCTCCTCCCAGGCGCGGTCCAGCCCATCCCAAGCGACCGGCTGATCCACAATCAGGCTGATGCGGTTGCGGCCGCATGTTTTTGCGGCCTCCAGCCGCTCTTCGGCTTCATCCACCGCGCGATTCAGCGGCTGATCGGCGTGCACCAAGGCAATCCCGGCGGAAAGCGTCACATTCGGATTGTCGGCGACGAATTTGCGGAATTCGCGGTTGAGCGCCAGCGCCAGCTGAATCCCCTGCCGCCAGGGCGCGATCAGCAGCAAATCATCGCCCCCGGCATAGACGGTGTAGGTTTCCGGAAATTCACGCCGCAGGAGCTCGGTGAGAGAGCCGGCGAAAAACCCGTCCATCAGGCGGGAGAGCGCGGCAACGCGCCCCGGTGTGCGATCGTTGCCAAGCCCGCGGGAGAAGACGAAGCCCAGCCGATCCACATCCGCTTTCAACACGGCGAGCAGCAACCGACCGACCCGGCGGCCATCGACTTCCTCGCGCGCCAGGGCGGCGATGTGGCTGAACGGCATGACTCCGCCGCTTTCGGCCGTGTTTCGGTCTTCTTCCGAGAGATCCGCAAAGCGGGGATCATTCGGATCCTCGAGCACCGGGACGTAATTGGCCAGGAAGCGGGGCGCAGCAAGCACATCCGGCGCAGCAAGCACACCCGGCGTGGCAGCCCCATCCGGCGCGGCCGAGGCCGCCGCGTCGCGAAAGCGGATGGCGGCCCGCACCGCGGCGCGATCGCTCCCGAAAGGCAAAATCTGATCGGCGTCCTTGGCGATGCGCAATTCATAATGCCCGAGCAGATCGCCCAGCACCTCGCCGCGGTCGGGGTAGCGGCCGCGCTCGCACAGCGTAAACCCGGCGGCTTTCGGCAGCACCCTTCCGATGCGGCGGGCTTCGTCGCACGGCGCGCAGCGCCAAATGCTCTCGCCGTCCCGCGGCTCTTCGCACGTTGCGGGGCGGATGCCGCACGCCGCGCAGGTGCCGTGCAGCAGATCAAACGAGGTTTGGATCACCCCATCACCATGCTCCGCCAGATAGTATCGGAGCGGCGCGTGTTTGGCGGCATCCAGGTCCGAGTCCGATTTCGCCTGCAGATTGCCGATGCGCTGACGGTTGAAGGCGTCCGGCGCGAAGGGTTCGGTCAGCGCAAGATTGATGGCGATATCGCCGCACCAGCGCGGGGCGATCCATGCCTCGGTTTCCCGGCGCAAGGTCTCAATCTCTTCGGCAATGCCGGGCCGCTCCGGCAGGAGCATGCGAAACCGCCCGCCGGCCGCAAGCAGGATTGTGGAGGCCGGCAAGCCCAGGAGCTGGCGACACCGGAGCGCCATCGCCTCCATCAGGGCTGCGAGCAGAAAGCTGCGCGCGCGTAAAATGCGGGCGGTGCCTTGCACCTGCTCGCTTTTCAGCCGGAAGAGGCTGGTCTGGATGCCGGAGAGGTCCGCTTCCAGCAGGCGGAATTTCGGGCGTGAGAGGTCTTCAATAGCCTTGGTATCTTCCAATTCGCCGCGGGCGTGGTGGTGCGCATAAAGACAGGCCGCAATGGCCGCGACCGAGAGGCTATGGTCATGCAGGGGAACATCCGGCTGATCCATCGTGGAAGAAGGCACCGACCAGAGGCAGGATTCCGAGAGCGCGATCAGCGCCGGCTCGAAGAGATGCGGGGCATCGCCCGCGGCGCGCGCGAGGTCCGCAAAGCCGCGTTTGAAATCCTCCCAAAGCCCGGCGTAGCCGCGCTCCTGGTCGTGGGAATTGCCTGTCTCCGGGATCAGTGCCGCGGCGGTGAGCGGCTTTGCCGGATAGAAGGCGCTCGTTGCATTGCCCAACCCGAGGCTGATGCCGGGCGGCAAAGCTTTTAACATGGTGCGGCGGAAATTTCTCCGCTGTGCCGGGTCCGCTTCGGCCGCCTGATCGTTGGCCTTGCGATCCAGCCCGGCGGAGAGATGGTCGGCAACGGCAATCAGCGTGGTCGGCCCATCCTTTGGCCGGGGCCGGTGGTGATAGACCGCCAGATCCCGCACATGGTTGCGATTAAATCTGCTCGGGAAGGGAATGCCGTCTTGTTCCAGCGCATGGAAGAACGCATCGGTCCAGAGCGCATGCCAATGGGAATAATAGCCGCCGTGGCTATGTGTCGGAAGCAAAACGGACGCACGGCCTTTGACCGCATCCGGTAGCAGATCATCGCTCTCATGTGCGCGTTGGCCGAGTTTGCCAATATCGTGCAACAGCGCTGCAACGGCAACTTCTTCAATGCTGGGAAGATTTTCTTCATTGCTGGGAAGATCAGGCATGGTCGACAGATCCTGCAGACGCCGGAGCGGGGATGATAGTGATGCATTCCGGCGGCGTCGCCAGCCGATAGCGGCTTTGCGGGCGCCGGCCGATGGTTTGAACCTGATATAGCGTTGCAGACGGTCCGACGGCTGCGGCGACAAGTTTGTTGAGCCGCGCTTTCTTCTCGGCCACGTAATTCATCTCGAAACCGCCGCGAAGCGCCCGCCTGGCCGCGGCCACCGCCGCCTCGGCTCTTGGAAAGGCCGCAATGGCCCGCAGAAACGCATCCACATCGGCGGACCGCCAGTCCAGATCCTGCCCGGCACGGCGAAGTTCGGCCAACCAGAGCAGAAAACCCGCGATGTTGGGCGTGAGCTGCAAGATTTCCCCATGCGCGGAAACCGAGCCCTCGCGGAGATCAAAAACCAAGCGTGGGGGCTCAAAACGGCGCTGCAGCCTTTGCACCGCGCTCGCAAACCCGAGCGTGCCGACCAGATCCGCCGGCGCAACGACCTCTCGGAGCCGCAAGAACGGAATTTCTGCCAGCACCACCGTTTCTTCCGCAGTGGAAACGGATCGGTTCCCCCGGGTGAGCAAGCGGCGCGGCTTGCGCGAGGGAAAGAAAAATTCCGGATGACTTTGAAATTGCTCGGGCACCAGCACGTGCGAAAGCCGATCTTGCGGGCGCCCGAACAGCGAGAGAGCAAAACCCGCGAAGATTCCCATGGTTTTGCGCCCGCCGGCGATGGAGACATGCAGCGCGGCCGAGGCATCCGCCGTCAGCTCGCGAATGGTTTCGGCAATGGCGTCCGCCGCCGCGATGTTGTCGGCCTCGGTCAGGATATCGCTCAGCGGCTCGCCGTCCGCGCGGCGCAGCAGACGCACCGATTGGGGCGTGATCAAGCCGGCAATACCTGGTTGCCCGAGTTCATCGGCAAGCGTCGCCATCACGCCGGGAAGCCCCGGCGCCGGCGGCTCCAGCAGCATTTGGAGTATTTTTATTTCCCCTTCTTGGGTGGTGAGCAAGTGCGCTTCGGTTGGAATGAAGGGAGGCCGGCGCTGCGCCAGCGCCCAGATGGTTTCGGTAACGACTTGCGGGCTCAGCCCGGTTACGGCGAGCAGAATGCGGCGGGAGTAATCGGCCGGATCCGCTTCCATCACCAGGTATTCAGCCGAATACGGCCAAACCCCATGGTTGCCGCTTTGCCCAGGTGTAGCCACTGGGCAAACCACAGAAACGGCCAAAGTGCAGGGGCCGGGGTGAGATCCAGCCGGGCCCAGCCGATGATGCCGCCGAGGCGCATCAGCGTTCCTTGGCGCTGGCTCCGCCGCGTGGTTTCGCACCAATGCAGCGCTGCCTCCTGCCAGCGCAGTGTTTGCATCGCCTGCTTGAGCGCGCGAAAATCCGCCTCCGGCGTGAAGCCCGCATAATGCGTGCACGCAAGTGAAAACCGCCGAACCGCAGCCCCGAGCACGTGTGCCGGGGTGAGGTTGGCCGGGGTGCAGAGGTCGTTGTCGATTTTCAGGCGCAGCGGCGTGGTGAAACGCACCGAAATCGGTTCTTGCGGCAGCGGTGGCGGGGTAAGTTCCAGCCGGCGCAGCTTCGGCGCGGGGGCTTCGCCATGACTTTCCACAAGGGACAGCCGTGCCCGGTCTGGGCCAATTCCATGCTCGGCCGCCTGCACCAGGGCAACGGCCGCATAGGCACCAAACCGGCCTGCCTCACCGATCAGGCGCAAGGTAACCGGAATCGCTTCGCCTGCCTCGAAAAAGCCTGGGCGGGGGGTTTCCGGTGGGTCCAACACATAGGGCGGCAATCGCGCCCGCGCCAAGCCATAAGATACGGCGGAGGGATCAGCGGGCGGGTCGAAAATCTGCGGAAACGGGCAGACGCCGAGCAACGGGCACCCCGGACAGGGGCGGAGCCGCATGCTGCAAACCAGCCGTTTCAGCGCCGTGCCGAATGCGCCGCGCCAGGCGGAGCCGGGGAAGCGCTGGAACCGAACCGGAAGAGGGCTTACAAAGACAAAGCGTGCCTCGAAAAGAGGGGGAAATCGGAGGCCCGAGCCGGGCTCACCCCGCGATGGTTGGCCGCTTGACTGCATACGCGCTGCGAATGGATGCGAAAGGCTTGGCGAGCCTACGGCGAAACGACAGGATTTCGCAAGAGAATTGACAACGGGTTCTGTCGGCCCACGCGCCTTTGATGTTCCGCTCGTTTGATCATGAGCACAAGACAACACGCGAAAGACATGCGTTACCACAATTCATTGCTGCGCCGCGCAACGCTTGTGACGGTGGCGATAAACGAGACCCCGGCGATCCAGCCGAGCAGAGTGTCGAACCAAACGACGGCCTGCATTGCCCAGGCCAAAACCCGAACTTTGGAACTTGGTGCCTTGTTCGGATTGAGCGGTGCCCAGTGGCTGGATTGGCCGAGATTGAAAAACGGCAACAGGACATCGAGCGCATAAAGCGGTGAATGAAATGCGGGATAAGCGGGCAAGAGATTGGCGCAGGCGATCCAATCCACATTCCGTGTTTTCGCAGGGTTGCAGGATTCATCAGCAAACTTTTCGAAAATCCCGATATTGACGGCGCCTGTCGGTACGAAAACGTTATATGTTTCCCCGTACAGGAAAACCAAGCTGCTGCAGATCCATACCACGACAGAGATCACAATCAGACGGCCGAGGCGATAGCCGTAGCCGGCGATTTTGCCGTAAAGCCAATGGAAAAAGCGCGCCATACGGCTGCGAAACCATCGTGCGGAAAAAGCAACGATCTGTGGCGAGACTTCGCCGATGACGTCGCAATAGCGCTTGCGATCTTCAAAGGCGATAATCACCCTGCGCGCATCTTCGTAATGCCCGTCATCGCGCAGTACCTTGCGCAGCTGCTGCCAAGGTTGCGGCCGAAACTCACGCGGGTTTTTGGCCTTGCCGCTGTGCTCTGGGCTTTGTTTGTCGAGCCAATCCAGTCTTTCCTCCGCGCGCGTCGAGGCCGGGCCGATGAAGCCGTTGTAAACAAAGCCGTTGAGCACAATGCCTTGAGGCCAAGATTGCAGATCGTCCAGCAGGCGGGCCACCCGGGCAAAAGCCAAATTTACCGTGCCCTGCATGATCGTCACACCGCGAAAAATGAAAGCACCGGAGACAAGCATGCCTTCGGCATTGATGGCAAACCCGTTTGCATTTATGAATTTGCTTTCCGAACAATCCAAATTGCCGCCGATTTTGGCGTCACGAAATCGCACTTCGCCTTCTGCTTCGAAACCGTTGCTGAGATAAACACCGGAACGGCATTGCAGGCGGTCGGCTTTCAGACCCGGCAGAGTGCATCCTTCCCAAGACAGAAATCCGCGCACATTTGCATCAAAAAGCCGGGGCGCAGCGGTGAAGCGACAATTTCGGAAAATCAGTGCTCTGCCGATCTCCGCATCGGAGAGATCGAGCGTTCCGGTTATCCATGCCCCTTGCACGATAATGCCTTTTTCATGGACCGGGGCGTCGGCATCACCGCCGAGGACCAAAAAGCGGAGGAATTCGGCGCGCACCTCACAGGCATGGCTTTCGGGTTCCGGCCGGCCTTCGCCGATGACTGCCGGCGTACCCGCGGCCACAGCGTACAGAATTTTCCGTTCTGCATCTTTTAAAGGTTCAAAGTCCGTGAGCGAACGGCCGAACGGCAATCTCGACATGATGATGTTCTCAATCCCACAAGGCACGATAAATTTTGAAACTATCGGGGGTTTGGAGGCCGATCAAGAAATGATGGAAAATGCGCGACAGGGCACGCTCCGTTGCGGCTGGGCGGATGTTGGGTTTGTTGGTAGCGCCAGAACCATACCAGTTTTGAATCCGGAATAGTATAGGCTGCTTCTCGGTGCTGCGAAACGGCTTGTCGTGTTAGTCCGGGCCGGCTAAGTTTTTCATCCATGAAGGTTTGTTGCCCCTGCGACAACGCGCCAAACGGGATGAGAAGAAGAGGAAACGGTTATGCCTGATGCATGGATCTCGCAATCGATCGCCGCACGACGAGGGCTCGGCTGGGCACGCAAGCCGCGCCTGCATCGGCTGACCGAGGAGCGGCAGGGCCGATACCACTATACCATAGGCCCCTACTCCGAACCGGTTTTGACGGTTGAGCCCGGCGACCGTATTGTGGTGGAAACGCGGGATGCTTTTGAAGGGGCGATCCGCAGCGAAAGCGATAAGCCAAGCGAGCGGCTGCGCATGCCGTTCGTCAACCCGCAGAACGGGCCCATTATGATCGAAGGGGCCGAGCCCGGGGACGCGATCGCCGTCTATATCGAAAAGATGCGGCCGCGCGGCGAGCACCCGATGGGAACGTGCTGCATGATTCCGCAATTCGGCGCGTTGACCGGAACCGCGTTGACCGCCACGCTCAATCCATCGCTGCCGGAAATCACCCGCAAAATCCCGCTGAACGAGAAAGAGGTGCGGTGGAGCGCACGCGTCGTGCTGCCCTATGCGCCGCATATCGGCACGCTTTCCACATCTCCGGAAATCGACAGCATCAACTCCCTCACCCCTGGGCCGCATGGGGGCAACATGGATCTGCCGGATATGGGGCCGGGCAGCATCACCTATCTGCCGGTGCGCACGCCGGGCGCGCGGCTTTTCATCGGCGATGCGCACGCCTGCCAAGGTGACGGCGAGGTCTGCGGCACAGCGGTGGAATATGCCTCGGAAACCACCATCCGTGTCGATCTGATCAAGGCCTGGCCGCTGGAATGGCCGAGACTGGAGCGCGAAGATTTCATCATGGCGATCGGCTCGGCGCGGCCGTTGGAAGATGCGGCCCGCATCGCCTATCGCGAACTCGTTCTCTGGCTCGAGGCGGAATATGGGTTCGATCGGTGGGACGCCTACATGATGCTGAGCCAGTGCGGCCGGGTGCGGCTCGGCAATTTTGTCGATCCCAACTACACGGTCGGCGCCGGCATTTGGAAAAAATACATCATGGAGAAGGTCAGCTAAAATGGATCTTGGGCTCAAAGGCAAACGCGCCGTCATCACCGGCGGCACCAGGGGGATCGGCCGCGCAGTGGCCGAAATCTTCGCGCAAGAGGGGACCGATGTGGCGATCTGCGCCCGCAATTCCGAGCAGGTGGAAAGCACGCTCAGGACGCTGCGCGGCTTGGGCGTGCGCGCAACGGGCCGCGCTGTCGATGTTTCCAACCATGCGGCGCTGGCGAGCTGGATCGCCGATGTCGGCGCCGAATTCGGCGGGATCGATATCGTGGTTGCCAATGTCTCCGCGCTCGCGATCGGGCAGGACGAAGCCTCCTGGCGGGCGGAATTTGAAACCGACATGATGGGCACGGTGACGGCGGTGAATGCCGCCATGCCGTTCCTGGAGAAATCAAACGCGGCCTCGATTGTGGTGATTTCCTCAGTCTCGGGCCGGGAGGTGGATTTCGCCGCCGGTCCTTACGGGGTGTTCAAGGCGGCGCTGATTCACTACGCGAAGGGACTGGCGTTCCAGCTTGCCGGCAAGGGCATTCGCGTGAATGCCGTCTCCCCCGGCAACACCTACTTCCCGGGGGGCGTTTGGGAGAAGATCGAGCACGGCAACCCCGCGCTCTTCAAGGAGGCGCTGGCGCTCAACCCGACCGGACGCATGGCGCGGCCGGAGGAGATTGCCCGCGGCGTCGTGTTTCTTGCGAGCCCGGCGGCAAGTTTCATTATGGGCACCAATCTGGTGATTGACGGCGCGCTCACCCGCGGCGTGCAGTTCTGAGTGCACAGGCGGCGCGCACTCTGACGGCGCGGGTCACGCCCAGCCGGGGGGAGAGACAGAGCTCTCGGAAAAAAGCATAAATCAATACGTCGAGCGAAGCCCATGGCGGATGGGCTCGCTGCCGAAGTCATGGCAAAACACCGGCCTGGTAAAACGACGCTGGTTGTTTTGAATCGTGTAGCGCGCGCAAGCACTTTATAATCGCTTCGTGCGCTGGGTGGTTCGCGGCATCTGGGAAGGTGTGTTCATGGCACTCGCCATCCGTTACCATCGGCTCGACGCAACCTTCCTCGCCACCATCTGCATCGCCGCCACCCTCGCCTACTTCCTCAAATGCTAAGGTCAACGGAGGCGGTGCGATGAGCAACATCGATCCGTTCTCTCCGCTCAACGAGCTTGACGAACCCATAGAGCGGCGGCCCAAAAGGGAACGCATCAAGCTGCCGGCCAACGATTTTGTGGCGATCATACCGGCGCAAAAGAAACCCAAAGAGGATGAGTTATGGCACGCGATGTTAGGAAATCAGACTTTCTCTTGGCAGTATGTCGATGCCAAAGGCCAGCTGCTATTTATTCAGCGTGGGCCGAAAATACGCTGAAGAAGCCGCAAAGCTGATGACTCAAGCCGGCGCGCTTTCGTTTGCGGCGGGTGGAGATTCCCGGGCGGGCTCGACCCGGCAATGAAAAGACGCGCGAGAAGGTGTCGTGGTTCGGACCCCCGTTCTCCAACCGCAGAAACTCCCGGACTAGGTCCTCCCGGTCAACCGCAAAGGCGGCAACATCCGAGCAGCCTCTCCGCCCCGCAGAGCGTTGCCGTCAGCGCAATCGTCAACAGCCTTCCCCGCTCCCCCCTTTCCCAAATGCGATTCCTCTAGATGAAACCCGCTGCAACCCAGCGCAGGTGAGCAAAAAAGGGGCGAGTGTCGCCACTCGCCCCCCCTGAAGAGATCCGCAAAAGCCTGGACTTAGAAGTCCATATCGCCCATGCCGCCGCCGGGTGGCGTCGCGGGTGCGGCTTTCTTCTCCGGCTTTTCGGCAATCATCGCCTCGGTGGTAATCAGCAGGCCGGCAACCGAGGCCGCATCCTGCAGTGCCGTGCGCACCACCTTGGTCGGATCGATGATGCCAGCCTTCACCATATCCTTGAATTCGCCGTGCTGGGCATCATACCCCCAGTTATAGTCGTCCTTCTCAAGCACCTTGCCGGCAACCACGGCGCCGTCTTCACCGGCGTTTTCGGCAATCTGGCGCAGCGGGGCTTGGATTGCCTTGCGGACGATCTCGATGCCGAAGCGTTGATCGTCGTTATCCCCCTTCAGCTTCGAGAGGATCAGGCTTGCGCGTGCGAGTGCAACGCCGCCGCCGGGCAGAACGCCCTCTTCCACCGCGGCACGGGTGGCGTGCATCGCATCTTCCACCAGGTCCTTGCGCTCTTTCACCTCAACTTCGGTGGCGCCGCCCACACGAATGACCGCCACGCCGCCGGCCAGCTTGGCAAGCCGCTCCTGCAGTTTCTCGCGGTCGTAATCCGAAGTGGTCTCTTCGATCTGAGCGCGGATCTGGTTGCAGCGGCCCTTGATATCCTCTTTCTTGCCGGCGCCTTCAACGATGGTGGTGTTCTCTTTTTCGATAATCACCCGCTTTGCGCGGCCAAGCATGTTCAGCGTCACGTTCTCGAGCTTGATGCCGAGATCTTCGCTGATCACCTGCCCGCCGGTCAGGATCGCGATATCCTCCAGCATCGCCTTGCGCCGATCACCAAAGCCGGGCGCCTTTACCGCCGCCACTTTCAGCCCGCCGCGGAGCTTGTTCACCACCAAGGTGGCCAGCGCTTCGCCTTCCACATCCTCCGCAATCACCAAAAGCGGCTTGCCGGACTGCACCACGCTCTCCAGCAGCGGCAACATCGGCTGCAGGCCGGAAAGCTTCTTTTCATGGATCAGGATGTAGGGGTTCTCCAGCTCGGCGATCATCTTCTCCGCATTGGTGATGAAGTACGGAGAAACGTAGCCGCGGTCGAACTGCATGCCCTCGACCACCTCCAGCTCGGTCTGGATGCCCTTCGCCTCTTCGACCGTGATCACGCCTTCGTTGCCGACTTTCTGCATGGCCTCGGAGATCATTTTGCCAATCTCCGCCTCGCCGTTCGCAGCAATCGCACCGACTTGCGCGGTTTCCGCCGGCGTGGTGATTTTCTTCGAGCGCTTCTTCAGCTCTTCCACCACCGCCTCCACCGCTTTGTCGATCCCGCGGCGGAGATCCATCGGGTTCATCCCGGCGGCAACGGCTTTCACGCCTTCGCGCACGATAGCTTGGGCAAGCACCGTTGCAGTGGTGGTGCCGTCGCCGGCAACATCGTTGGTTTTGCTGGCAACCTCGCGCAGCATCTGCGCGCCCATATTCTCGAATTTATCTCCAAGCTCGATCTCTTTCGCAACCGTCACACCGTCTTTGGTGATGCGGGGCGCGCCAAAGCTCTTCTCAAGCACGACATTGCGGCCCTTGGGGCCAAGCGTGACTTTCACCGCATCGGCCAGGGCATCAACCCCGCGCAGCATCTTCGCGCGGGCCTCTCCTGCGAAGCGAATCTCCTTTGCTGGCATCGTGTCTCTTCCTATTTCTGTCTCTGTATCGTTGATCGTTTGGTCCTGGTTGACCCGTCATTCGACTTGGGAAAACCTGCTCAGGCGGCCTTCTTTTTCGCGGCGGCGCCCTCGATGATGCCCATGATGTCGGACTCCTTCATGATCAGGAGTTCCTCACCCTCAAGCTTCACCTCGGTGCCGGACCACTTTCCGAACAGCACCCGATCGCCCGGCTTCACATCCATCGGCACCAGTTCACCTTTGTCGTTGCGCGCGCCGGGGCCAACCGCAACGACTTCGCCTTCCATGGGTTTTTCCTTGGCCGTATCCGGGATGATGATCCCTCCCGCAGTCTTTTCCTCGGCGGTTAGCCTGCGCACCACGACCCGATCATGCAGAGGACGGAAATTCATGAGATTTGCTCCCCAATTGGATCAAAAAAACTCTGTCCGGACGAGAGCCCTGTTAGCACTCTCACCCGGTGAGTGCCAAACAATCTAGGGGTCGGGTTTTTGGCCGTCAAGGGGTCGGCAGCAATCTCGGCCGATGAGTGCTAAGCGCTTGTTTTTGCAACTTTTTCTTGAAACCCGCCGCGACTTTTGGCAGCATGGTGCCTCTCATGCCCAGATCGAACCGTTGGAGATCAGAGCAACCATGCATCTCGGCCGACAATTGCGGGGTTACCGCCTGACGACCGCAGAAATCCTCTACCATATGCCGGATCACCCCGGCTTGTTGCAAAGCTTTATCTGGCAAGATTTCGATCTCGCGCCGGATTATCCCGTTCTCCGTCGCTTTCTTGCGTTTTGGCAACGCGAGCTCGACGGCAAGTTGCACTCGGTGCGCGTCGGCTCGGCCGATGTCATCACCCCCGGCCGGTGGCGGCATTCGCAATTTACCTTCTCGTTGCACTGAGGCATTCGGCCTAAAAAACTTTAAAAAACAGAGCGGCGGATTGCACAGGGCAATCCGCCTTTTTCTTCTGCGTCGGCATTGCCGGGGCTAGCCTTCGAAAAACATGGTGTTGGACGAGGTTCCAATCATCGCCAACAGCTCCCGCCGGGTTGCGGCATCGTCACGGAAAGCCCCGAGCATGCGCGAGGTGACCATCACCACGCCCGGTTTGTGCACGCCGCGGGTGGTCATGCATTGATGCACCGCCTCGATAATCACGGCGGTTCCGCGCGGTTGCAAAATATCGTTGATAATATTGGCGATCTGCGCGGTCAGTTTCTCCTGAACCTGCAAGCGTTTCGCATAGGCTTCCACCACGCGCGCCAGCTTGCTGATCCCTACCACGCGCCGATGCGGCAAATAGGCGATATGCGCGCGCCCGATGATCGGCGCGATGTGGTGCTCGCAAAAACTTTCCACGCGGATATCGCGCAACAGAACGATTTCGTCGTAGCCGTCCACCTCCTCGAATGTTCGTTCCAGCAACGAGACGGGATCGATGTCATAGCCCGAGAAAAATTCCTCAAATGCGCGCACCACCCGCGCCGGCGTTTCAGCCAAACCTTCCCGGTCCGGATCGTCTCCCGCCCAACGCAGCAGCACGCGGACCGCGGCCTCCGCCTCTTCGCGCGAGGGACGTAATACCGCGCTTTTCCCGTTTTGCCCGCTTGCCGGGGCCGCAGGTCCTCCAATCACAGTCACGGAACAATCTTCCTTTCTTGCTCAGGTTCTCTTGCTCAGGTTCAGGGGTGCAGCCGAGATCTGCTTCTTGGAATATGGCGCTCCTGGCGGGGGGCTCAAGGCAGGCAAACCTGCCCTTCTGTTCCGAGCCGAGGGCGGCCGCCTGCCGGCGCGGGGCAAGCCTCAGCGGCGGGCAAGCTCGTAAAGCGCAATCGCCGCCGCCGCGGCCACATTCAGGCTCTCCATCGCACCGCTGACGGCAAGCCCCCGCAGTTCATCGCAGGTCTCCCGCAGCAGCCGCCGAAGCCCGACATCCTCCGCGCCCAACACCAAGGCGACGCGCCGGGCGGCATATTCGGCGCCCACCAGCGCGGGCGCACCGGGAACCAGCCCCACTGTCCAGAGCCCCGCCGCCTTCAGCGCCACCAGCGTGCGGGCAAGGTTCACCGCGTGCATCAGCGGCACCATCTCCAGCGCCCCGGAGGCGGCTTTGGCCAGGGCCCCGGCCTCTTCCGGCGCGTGCCGGTCCTGCATGATCACGGCGGCGGCGCCGAAGGCCGCGGCCGAGCGGAGAATCGCCCCGACATTGCGGGGATCCGTCACCTGATCCAGCACCAGAATCGGGCCCGGCCGCTCCAGCACCTGCGCAAGCGGTGGCACGGTCAGCGGATCGGTGAGGAGTGCAACGCCCTGATGCGCGATATGGCGGCCGAGCAGCTGATCGATTCGCGCTCGCTCCACCCGCTCCGGGCTGATCGGCCATGGCGGGGGCAGGCGTTCGGCCAGCGCGGCCTCCGCCTCTTCGGTGACCATCAGCCGCCGCACGCGTCGTTGCGGATTGGCCAAGGCGGCGCGCACCGCGTGCAGCCCGTACAGCCAGATCCCGCCGCGCGCCCCTGCGCTTTCGGCAACGCGGCCCGGGCGCGGGGCCGGGCGGGTGCCATCCCGCAAGGCGGGTTTCAACGGGGGTTTGTCATGCCGCCGAGGGTCTTTTCCGGGGCGATGGGGAGAGGCTTGCGGAGAATGGGGCGGTCGGGAATGGGCCATAGTTTCATCGTATCGGGCGGCAACGGCTTTGACCAGAGCCCCCCGGTTTCCCCCGATTGCTGATTTCCCCCGATTGCTGAAAGCGCGCGCCCATCCCGCACCGGCTTGCCCTTCCGGTGGCCGTCTCACGTGCCGGATTTCCCCATGGCGATGGATGCAGCGGCGTTCGATAATCACGCAGAAACGACTTGCGGTTCGGTCGCTTCCGGCGTGATGGCAAGCCAGCAGATCAGCTCGATCTCGTCAATCCGGATCGGTGGCAGCGTCGGCGGCTCGCGAAATGGTTCAAGCCCGGTCTTGAGAATCTGTTCGATGAGATAGGCCGATTTCGCTGCGCCACTTCGGCTTTCATCCTCAAACCACTCGCGTAACAACATTTCTTCGCGGCGCGGCCAGGGAGATTCAAGCACATCGAGGGTCTGCTTAATGCGGTCGCTTTCTATCTCATCAGGCATGTGGTTGCGGATAAATTCGGCCACCCGACGGTTCAGCGGGCGCAATTTTGGTTGCAGATTTGCCGGATCGGTCTCCACCATCCAGGCCCGCCAGATATCCTGCTGCGCAGCTTGCCAGAGCGCGAAAATCTCTCCGTCTTCAAGTTCTTTCGGCACAATTCGCGGCGTATGACGCTCGCATTCGGCAAGCCGCAGGCAGGTGCCGAGCTCACGGATCATCGGCTCGTCAAGGCGTGTCGGCCGCCAGGAGGAGTCTGCCCGCACGAAGCGCAGATAGGTCCGGTTGCCGACCGCAGCACAGAAGAGCACTCCGCGCTCCTTGCCCTTGGCCAGGCCCGATCCGACCTTCCACGGTATGTTCACAATGCACTCGCGATCGGTGCTCAGCGCTTGGCGCAGCGTCTGTCGGTATTCCTCGCCGGTCTGCGCGGCGCTGACCGTGCCGCCGCGCTCGTACAGCGAGCTGTCCTCGCGCAGCAGGCGCTCGATCTCTTCGCGCGTCTCGGTGAAAACCTGCTGCCCCTGTGTTGCTCCTTGCACCGGCGAGGCAACACCGATCGAAGCCGCGGCCATCGCAATTTTCGCCAAAATCCGTTGCTCCAGATTCAGCAGCTGATCGAGCCGTTCGGCTGGAAAAATCGTACGCAAGAACACGCGACAATGGGGGCTACCGATGCGGTCGATGCGTCCGTGGCGCTGAACCAGACGCATGGGATTCCACGGTATGTCGAAGTTGATAATATGACGGCATTGTTGAAGATTCACACCTTCGGCCAGCACGTCCGTGGTAACCAACAAATCGAAACGATCTTCCGGACTTGCTGCTTCCATCGATATCGGCGCAAAACCCAATATGGCATCTTCGCGCTTGACATCACTAAGATCATCATCGCCCGTCACGGCCGCAAGCCGCCCACGATAGGCATGAAGCTTCGGGTTCCTCTCTGTTTCGGATTTCAAATACTCCCAGATATATTCGACTGTATCCGCAAAGAATGAAAAGACCAAAACCTTGCGTTTCTGGGTTTCATCGTTTGCATCCGTTGCATCCGCTTGCGCCTGGCTTGCAATCTTTTCAAGTTCCGCCACCAAAACCCGAAGCTTGGGATCGTGCTCGGGCCGCACGCGTTCAACGGATTTTTGTAAATGCCGAAGGATCGACAAATCCCTGTTGACCGCCTCGTGAAGCGCCGCCGCGTTGAAATCCGAAGCGGGCAAAGTCTGTTTGCTATTTTTAAGAATTTCCTCGAATGCGGCATCTTCATCCAGTTCTTCTAAGAACCGCGTTGTAACGACATAACCCCTTTCAAGCGCTTGAAGAAAGATTTCATGGCCGTGGATGAGCTTCGCGAGCGTGTGCCGAAAAGCCGCCGCCGATGACTCAAAACGCTTCAAAAGGCTTGAACGAATGAGCCCCACCGTTGCGGCCGTGCGTGCCTCGGCCTCGTCATCGGCGCCTTCCTTGCGATATTTCTCCACAATGTAGCGCGCGAAGGTCATCGCCTCGGCACCCCCGTCCGGATCAAGAGCCTTCTCGATCTCGTCAAACAGTTCCGGCAGCGGCGGATCAAGGGCATAGCGCACGGTAATGGCTCGGGGTTGGGGGAAAACAATCTGCTGTTTACGCCCATCTGGGCCTTCAATAATGTCTCTTCCGTAATGCTTTTTGATGAATTGCCGCGTCCGTTTCACGCAAGTTGCGTCGATAATCGGGTAAAGAACATCCGGGCTGAGATTTGACGGGTCTTCATGCATCGCCGCGCGAAAGCGCTCATAAATCGAAAGCACGCCGCGGTCGGCAAGAAAGGTATCCTGCCGCACAAAAAAGCGAATGAGATAAAAGAGATCCCACAATGAGTTGTTCACCGGCGTGGCCGTTAACAGCAGCAAATCTCGTTTCTGCCCGGAAAGCAGACGGCGCAGCACAGCGGCGCGCGTCGGCGTATCCGGGTTGCGGTAATTGTGCGCCTCATCCACCACCACAAGCTGATATTCATCAACCGGCCGAGGAAGGTGCTCTCTGGCCAAACGCGGGTGATCCGGATCGGTCAGCTGCTTGTCGTTCGCCAGCTCCTCGTAGGAAAGGCAGTCGACAGCAACCTCGAACTGCCATCGCTCCAGAAACTTCTTCCAAGTGGTATCGCGCAGCTGCGCCGGGCAGATCAGCAGCGCGCGCTGCCGGCGCTGATGATAAAGCCGAATAATTTCGCCGGCGATGAATGTCTTGCCGAGGCCAACCTCATCGGCCACGATCGCGCCGCCGCACGCGCGGATCAGCCGAAGCGCGCGCACCACGCCATGGACCTGAAACCTCGCTAGGCGCAAACCCTTTTGCTGCTCTTCCTCAAGCGCCTCGACCTCTTCGCCGTAGAGCTGATAGAGAATGCGAAGAAAGATCACCCAGGGCGAATAAGGCGCGAAAATGGCTTCGTAAAACCCCGCGAGATCCACAGGCTCCGCTTCGTCCCACAGCGCATCAAACCACTGCCGGGCCTGCGCGACAGTCGGGTGGTCGTAACGCCCGAGATTGAGCTCCAGATTCCGCGAAAGGCCGCCTCCGGTCAGGTTGGAAGAGCCCGCAATCACCCCCGCGCGCCCGCCCAAGGCGCCATCGGGCGGCACAAAGATATAAGCCTTGGCGTGCAAGAAAGCGCGCGCATAGCGCCGAACCTCGACATTCTGTCCGCGCAGCTGGGCGATCAACCGCCGCAAGGCTTGAACCCCGTCCCGCGTGAAAGGAAAACGGTCACGGGCAGCGCGTGCCGCTTCATCGGCCTCGCGAAGGCCGTGCTGGATGAGGCGAGCCTCGAAGTCCTCCGTGCTTTCGCCGACCTTCGGACGCTGCACTTCGACATCGCGCGGCGCCTCCACGCCGAACAGAAGGCGCACCCGCGGAATGCCTTCAAGCTGCGGGGCAAGGTCGGCAAGCCCTTTCGGTGAGAAGAAGGCCGCGGCAATCGCAACCTCTGCCGGCCGCACCGTCGAATTCTCGGCGAATGCGCTGTCATTGGCGCCGAGCACGCGCCGCAAGGCAAGTTCCAGCGTATTGCCATTGCGATTGTCAATGAATTCGGGAACGTCGTTCATCGTTTCGGCATCAGGACGAAGCGCACACGCTCACGGTGGAACATTTCGCACGCAGGGGGCGGGCGGGCATGGCTCAGATCGCCTCCATTCCCCTCCAGACACGGAAGTGCCGCAGTACTGCCTTCAGCCGGGCTTCATAATCCCAGCCTTCATGGAAGGTTTCAAAGATATGGATAAGCTGCGCCTCCGTCAGCCCATAGAGATGTGCCACAACGGCATCGAGCTCGGCGATCATATCCTGTTTTTCATCCTCCGGCAGCTTGCCGCAGTCCACCCCCACCGCCTTTGCCCAGGTGGCAAAGCGTTTGTCCGGGCAGGCGAGACGGCCGGCGAGTGCCACTACACGCTGCCAACGTTTGTCATTACGCGGCGGTCGAGGAATGGGAAAAGAGTTAAAGATGAAAAAATTGACATTTACTTCCACAAAACGCCGAGCGTACCAATCGAGCGGTATCGAACAGAGCACTCCCAAAAGGAATGCTTGATCCTTCTCATCCCCACGCGGCCAAAGCAGATACGGCGCCTTGTTGGTCAGGAAAACCTTCGGCGGCAGCAGGCAGGCGCGAACGGTTCGTGAGTCGGTCGCGCGGCTCACATCGCGAAATGCAATGCGTGCATGGTGGCAGGCGAGCGTTGCCTTGTTCTGGCGATAAGCGGGCGGAAATTCGGCATGGGCGCTGCCGGCACGATTCTTGCCGCTCCTGAGGCGCTTTTCATAAAGCCAAGGAATGACTTTTTCCGGGTCGGCAAAAGCGTAATATGCGCCGGTGTCGGGCATCCAGATATCGAAAGATTCGCCCTTGAACACGGGCCAGAAGCCTTTCGGACATTCCTTCGATTTCAAATCCATCAATGGCTTTTGCATCGTCGCATCAAGCTCCCTATCCGGTCGTGCGCGCCAGGAGCGGCCATCATTCAGATCCAGCCGCGGTGCTTTTCGAAGCTGCACGAAAATATCAACAGATCGCTCATTCGGCAGCAGCGGCAGCGATGCCGTATCGTTCCAGGACAGCACCTCCGCCGCAGAGAAGCGCGCAGGCGCCGCGTTGCGGCCAGCATCGAAGGCTTCCCGCGTCGCAAATGGCCCACGAAGGGCAATCGTGTTGCCTTGCGCAGAACCATGGGCGATTGCGCAAAGGCAAATCGTATAACGATGCTCCGCATCATCGAAGACCCAGCCGCCACGGTTCAGCAACACAGTAAGATCGACATCGGCCGAATTTGGGAAAACCACTTTCCGGAACTCTTCCGAGCCTTTGGCCGAGAAAGCACTGCGTGGGAGCACAACGCCGATGCGTCCGCCCTCAGCTGCCGAAAGAGTCCAAAAGCGCCAGCAAAAGGCTTTGTAGAGATCAGGATCGCCGGTTCCCATGCCAGAATAAGCCCCGCTGCTACCAAGCGCCCTCCGAAGACGCTGCATTTCGTCCGTCTCTGCCTCTAAACGTCTCGCGAGATCAGGTCGCTCTTTTCGCAAGCGCTCTTTCAGCTGTTCCTGTTCACGTTGGGGTAATCCGCGTAGCCCTGGGAAATGCCGTGCCCAGAACGCATGCTCCTCGACGGTCGCCTCCTGCCACGGCGGATTGCCCAAAATCACGTCGAACCCCGGTCGGGGGCGCAGAAAAACTTCGGGGAAGGCGATCGGAAAATGGAACGCATGCAACCCATCCAACGCGCGGTGAGCGCGGTGCAACGCCTTGGACTCCTGTATTTTCAGGCGTTCCTTCTCCCAGTGCTCCGGCTGAAACCGGATCTCGGGGTCAAGCGCCTCCGCAGTGATTATATCGCAAAGCGCCTTGGTCGGGCCGATGGCAATGCGGGCCTGTTCCATCGCCGCACGCGCGGCGTTGACGTCTTTCAGCGAAGCATCGGCAAGGCGCGCCAAGCGCTCCAGCGGCTGCTTGGCCGGCCCCAGCAGGTTATCGGCATCGACAGGAAAGAGCGCCATCGCCGCGCGTTCAAAGCGGCAGCGAATCTCGTCAATGGTGCCGATGCCGATGAGCGCATTGCCGCGCACCAGATTATGCTCCAACACCGTCAGCGGCAGGCCGGGCACAAAGGTATAAATCCAAATCGAAAGCCGCGCGAGCTCAACGGCAAGCGGATTGAGATCAACGCCATAAATGCAACGCCGCGCGATGAGCCGCCGCAGAAGCTGCGCGTCCTCGATCGGCGTGCTGGGGGCCTCGGCACCGAGCTGGCGTTCGGCGGCTGCGCGCAAATCGGCCAGCTCTTTGTGCACGCGTGGCAGCTGCCGCTTGCCAAGGTAGTCGGCAAAGCGCTTCTCGATGCGGTCGATCGCCGCAACCAGAAAATGCCCCGACCCCATGGCAATGTCGGCGACGCGAAAATCGAACAACGCCTCGCTCGCGTCCACCTCCTCCAGCGCATCCAGCCGCTCCAGATGATCCTCAAGTGCGGGCTCGAGCGCGCGGTCGAGCAGATGCTCTACGGCAAAGCTTTTGGTGAAATAGCTGCCGCTGGATTTGCGTGCACCGGAGCGGTTGTGCAGGTAGATCGCGCCCTTCGCAACCGCGATCGGCTGGTGGCCCTTGCGCGGCACGTAATTGCCCTTGGCGTCGAGCGCGAGTTCGTTATCGGCAACCGAGAGCTCCGATTCCAGCAGGCCCTCGTAGATCGTACCGAATTCGCGCACGCCGAGCGAGCGGAAATCGACCGGGCCGAGCGGCCCTTCAGGGGTTTCGATCAGCAGCAGGTGCACAAGCGCCGGCTCGAAGACAGAATCGCGCAACGCAATCTTCGCAAGTTCAGCGCCGGCCGGAGACACATTGGCATCCGTGCTGAATAGGCCGCCGTCATAGGCCGGCACGCCCCATTGCGGGTTGCCGCTCTCGACCGCGCGGAAAAGCTCGGTGACCTCGTTCCAGTACGTGCTTCCGGGCCCTGGATCCAGACCCTTCCGCTTGGCCTCGGCCAGCTCTTGCGCCTTCTGCTTGAGCGAGCGCCGACGATAGGCCTCGTTGCTCCGATACGGCAGAAGATCTCGGTCTTCGGCGTAAGCGATGAAGAGCAGGCGGAACAGCACCGTCAGTGCCATGCGATAGGTCAGATCGAGATCTTCTGCGCTCGGCTGGCTGAGGCCGCGAGCATTGGCGATCGCGGTGGCAAGGCACGGCACCACTTCGCCATAGATCCGCTCGCGCAGGCGGTCGGCCAGGTCGCCGGCAAAGCGTTTTGAGGTATCGAGAAGCGTGGGAACAAGGCCCTTGGGCGCCAGCGCCTCGGCGGAAAACAGCATCCAGAGATAAGGCAAATGCTTATCCGCAAGGATCGAGGTCTGGAGCTCAACATAGGTCTCGGCACGGCCGCGGCGCCCGACGCCGGTCTCGGTGTCGGTGGGGTAGAGCCGCAGCCGGTCGCCGAGCAGCATCACGACCCAAGGCAGGCTTTCGGCATCGGCCTTGTGGAGCGCGTAAGAAACCGGCGAGAGGTTGTTGAATCGCGCCGTGCCGGCTTCCGGAATTTCATCGGGATTAAGGAGAACAGCCAAAGCGGCGCGCCGCTCGCCGCCGCGCAACAGTAGCGTCAGATTATCGAGCCGCTCGATCTCAAAGCCGAGGCCGGTGAGAAGCTCTTTGCCCCGCCGCCCCGCGATGGCACGCGCTTTGGCAGCGGCGGCACTCCACTCCGGCCGCCGCGGCGCATCCACGGCCAGCACATGAAGCGCGAATAGCCCCTCGTTGCGAAGGCCGGGCACATCGGTATCGAGCGAGGGCAGCGCCTGGTCGATGAAGGCGCGCGCTGCGTGGCGGTCCGGCTGCTCTAAGGCGGTACGGCAGAGGCGCTCGGCTTGGCCGCGATCGATATCAAGCCGAACCGGCGGCTCTTCGCCGGCCGGCCCGCAAATGGCGGCCTTGTCGTGATAGAGGGCAATCAGCAGCACGGGCGAGGCGCGGCCGCCGTGGCGCGCCTTCCAAACGGCTTGCAAGACCGGCGCCCGCGGACGCTCCGCCGCCGCAACCACCGCCACCTCGATCGCGTTCTGCCCCTTTCCGAGATAGAGGCCAAGCGGCCGCAGCGCCGCGGCTTGCGACAAAGACACTTGCGGCAAGGCCAACGGGCGCGGCGAAAGCTCGGCAAGAAACTCTAACGGGGCTGGCACGGCTTTCAGTCTTACTCCGCGCGGGGAAAGCGGCAAGCCGTCCGCCGCCGGAAAAGCCGCCCCGCACCGCGATCGGCGAAAAGAAGCAACAAAACCGCCTCTTGCAAGGGCCGGCGGGTTGTGCCCGTATCTCACCCCACACAGAAAAATCTCGTTCCTGCTCCGGAAATACCGCTCACGAAGGTTAACGATTTGTTCCCCTATTTGGACACGGTTGCACGAAGATACCCGCCCGTCATCGTCTGGACGTTGATCGGCGTAAACGTTCTCGTCTTCCTTTACCAAATCAGCCTGCCGCCGCAGCAGCTCGATCAGTTCCTGTTCGCATACGCATTGGTGCCCTCACGCTTCTTCGGGCCGCTCAGCCAGATCGCCCCCTCCGACTGGACCCCTTTCCTCACCCACCTCTTTCTGCACGGGGGGTGGCTGCACCTCATCCTGAACATGTGGTCGCTCTGGATTTTCGGTCCTGCCGTCGAGGACCGGTTTGGGTCGATGCGATTTGCCCTCTTCTATCTCATCTGCGGTCTTGCGGCGGGGCTCGCCCATGCCCTTGCCAACCCCGAATCGATCGTGCCCGCGCTCGGCGCATCGGGCGCCATCGCAGGTGTGATCGGCAGTTACGCACGGATGTTTCCGGCAGCACGGCTGATCGTGATCGTGCCCATTCTGTTCATTCCACTCTTCTTCGAAATCCCCGCAGCCGTGTTTGCGGGGATCTGGTTTCTGATGCAGGTCATCCCCGGCTTTCTCTCGTTAGGCAGCCAGACATCGGGCGGGATCGCCTGGTGGGCGCATATCGGCGGGTTTGTCGCGGGATGGCTGATCACTCCGTTGCTGCGCAGGTCAGAAACCGCTTATCGTCAGTATTACCGCGACGAAGGCCTCTACGGCTTTTTGCCGGATGGGCGTCGGGAAGGAGATCGTGGCCCATGGATATAATGCAGCTCTTTTGGCTCTTTTTCATTATTTCGGCGCTGCAACCGGTGCTGCAGCGCCGATATCTGGAGGCGATGCGCGCGCGCAAGATCGCGCAGATCGAAAGGAAGCGCGGCAGCCGCGTCATTCTGCTGATTCACCGGCAAGAGACCATGAATCTCCTGGGCTTTCCGGTGATGCGCTACATCGACGTCAACGACTCCGAGGAGGTTCTGCGCGCGATTCAGATGACGGACGACGACGTGCCGCTCGACATCGTGCTGCACACGCCGGGCGGGCTGGTGCTGGCAGCCACCCAGATCTCCCGCGCCATCCAGGGGCACAAGGGCAAGGTGACGGTCTTCGTGCCGCATTACGCCATGTCGGGCGGCACCTTGATCGCGCTCGCCGCGGACGAGATCGTGATGTGCCGCCATTCCATGCTCGGCCCGATCGACCCGCAGCTCGGCGGCATGCCGGCGGCCTCCATCATCAAGGTGGCGGAGCAAAAACCCATTGCCGAGATCGACGACCAAACGCTGGTGATGGCCGATGTCGGCCGCAAGGCAATTGCGCAGGTCGAGGCCGTCGCAACGGACCTCCTGGCCAAACACATGGAGAAGGAGCAGGCCCGCGCGTTGGCGGAAAAGTTGGCGACGGGGATCTGGACCCACGACTACCCGATTTCTGCCGACGAGGCACGAGAGTTGGGCCTGCCCGTGAATACAGACATGCCCACGGAAGTCCTGGAGCTGATGACGCTCTATCCGCAGCCCGTGCGGCGCCAAGGCGGCGGCGTCGAGTATCTGCCCGTGCCCCGGCAGCGGGAAGCGCACCAGCCGGCCTAAGCCGCGCTCTGAGAAACGCCCGTACTCCCGCCGTTCATCGCATTGGCCACTCTTATCCCGAACGCTCTGCGGCCGGCTTGCGCGCTGCCAATGCCAGAAAAGCCGCCCCGAATGTCGTCAGCCGGCCGAGCAATCGGTCCCACCGCGCGCAAAGCCGCGCCAGCAAGCGCACGCGCGGATAATAGATCGCGCCGCGGATCGTTTGCACGTCCAAGCCCGCCTGTTTCGCAAGCCCGATCAGTTCGCGCTTGGATCGAAAACGCGCCCGCGCCCACAGCGCCGAACCGCACCACGCGCGCACGCGGCGGGCCAGCGCCCAAGAACTCCATTTGCCGAGCTCGCCGATCACAAGCTTTCCGCCCGGCCGCAAGACCCGCGCCATTTCCCGAAACACCGGCGCCGCATCCTCGATAAAACAGAGCACCGTAACGGCCAGCACCAGATCAAACGTTGCGGCACCGAACGGCAAACGCTCGGCCGTTGCCAGCGCGAAACCGATTTCCGCGCCCTTCGCCTCTGCGCGCGCCCGGGCGGTTGCAAGCATCTCGGCCGAAAGATCCACGCCCGTGACAAGCGCCCCCTGCTGCCAAAGCGCCAGCGCCAGATCGCCGTCGCCGCAGCCGACATCGAGAACTGTCTTGCCCCTCACCCCTTCTGCAAGTTCCAGGATCAGCGTGCGCTCCAGCCGCTCCGTCAGCGCACCGATGCCGGAGGCGCGCCAGCCGGCATAAGCGTCCGGCGCAAGCCCCGGGACGGTCGTGCCCGCGCTACCCAGCGGCGATGTCACGAAAGAGCTCTTGCCCGATAAACCCGCCGGGCTTCACCCCGCCCGGGCAGGCAAAAATGGCGCTGCCCACATGCGTGGTGTATTGGTTCAGCAAATCAAGCTTCGCCATATTCTCGAAAATCTTGATAAAACCGCGGCGCGGGTCCCGCTGATAGGCGATGAACAAAAGCCCCGCGTCGTATTCCAAACCTTGCCGCCAAGGCGGCCAGCGTTCGGCAATCATAGCAAGCCCGTCATGGTAGGAATAGCTGCGGCGCAAGATGCGCGCGCCGTCATTATTGGATGCGGCCCCCAGCCGCACATGCGCGTTCGCGGCAATAACAGGGTTGCCGTCTTGATCGACAGCATCGAGGTCGAGCGGCGCGAATTCATCCCCGCCCGTCAGCGGTGCGCCGCTGATCTTTTTGCGCCCGATCACCTGCTCTTGGAAGTCAAGCTCGGTGCGGTCCCAATGCTCCAGCGAAATGCGGATGCGGCGCACCACCATGTAGCTTCCGTTCCGCATCCAATCCGGGCCTTCCTGCCCCACCCAGACCACCTCTTCTAGGCTGCCGTTGTCGATCAGCTTGCCCCCCGCGCGCTCGGCCGGGTAGGGGCTGCCCGGGTTTTGCGTGCCGTCTTTGAAGCCGAGCAGGTTCCGTGGCGTCTCCCCGGCAGGGCCTTCCGGCAGAAAGCCGGTTTGCATCCAGCGCAGCACCGCCACCCCGCGCTTGGCGTTTTCGGCCCGATACGCGCCGGGCCGCTTGCCGCCGTATCCCATCGCGGCGTCATCGGGGGCAGCAATGCGGGCAAGCTGGCGCACCGCGTGAAACGCTACCACCGGATCATCGGCGCAGGCTTGAATGCACAGGTCCCCGCCGCTCCGTTGGGGATCCAGCTGATCGCCGACAAACCGCGGCAGATCCACCAGCGCCTCCGGCCGCTTTGCGGCAAGCCCGTAGCGGTCTTTGCCGTCTTTTTCAAACAAGCCGGGACCGAAACCGAACGTCAGCGTCAAGCGGCGGGGCGAAAGCCCCAGCGTCTCGCCGCTATCAGCCGGGGCGGCGGCGGGGTCGGCGCCTAGCGGCGCGGCCGTTTGCCCCGCCGTCATCCGCGCTGCCGCGTCCGTCCAAGCCTGCAGCATCGTGACAATCTCGTCGGCTTTCTTGGCGACAAGATCGAAGGAGGCAAAAACAACATGCGTTTGCTGCGGTGTGGAAATTCCGGCCTGGTAGCGACCATAGAATGGGATTTGCGCCGTCTGCGCGGCGGGGCCGGCGCTCTCGGCCTCGGCACGCGCCCTTTTGCCAAAGGCCGCGGCAGCCAGCACGCCTCCCGCCCCGCCCAGCAATCCGCGCCGCGTGGAAAATGGACAGCCGCTCACGAGTTCCTCCTCTCCATCGTCATGTTCAGTGTGCCAAAACCAACGCGTTCACGTCGTCTTCGACGTAATAAAACCCTTTGCCGTCCGGGGTCATGGCGATGCCGAACAGATCTCCGCTGCCGGGTGGCGTCTGCGCCTTATTCGCATCGATCCATTGCGCATAAATCTGCCTGCCCGAGACGGGATCGATCTCCACCACCTGCCCGTTCAAGGCGTTGGTCGCCAAAAGATGCCCGTTCGGCGTCATACACAAAGCCAGCGGCCGCTGCAGCAAACCGTCTTTGGTGATTTCTTTGCCGGTGCCAGCGCTGTCGGTTCGCGTGATCGCATTCGGAATGGCAACAATACGATTATCAATCGTATCCGAAACGTAAAGCGTGCCGTCCTGACTGAGCGCGAGCCCCGTCGGGCCGATGATGAACACGCTTTTGTCGGCCTGCTCGCCGAAGCCGTGGGCGATAATTGTTTCTTTCGTCACCACGGGCGGCTTGCCCAGTTCCATGGCGAGCTCGATCCGCAACACATTCGCCTTGCGCACCACCGGCGCGTCCTCCAGCGGGGCGCCGACATCGAAGCCCGTATTGCTCACAAACAAGGTTGCGGTGGCGCCGTGATCGATCAGCGCCATATTTCCCCATGGTCCGTTGATGTTCGGGCTGGTGATCGTCTTGGCAACATTGCCGTGAGAATCCAGTACAATGAGGCAGCCCTGGCCCTTGGTCGCGGTGGTACCGTCATTGCTCGGCAAGCTGCCGACAATCACCCAGCCCGTCTGCAACATGGCCATCGCCGTGGTGAGCCCGACCCCGCCGGGGCAAGAAGCAAGGTGGCGAGGAACAGCAGCAAAAAGGGAAAGTTTCTTGGTGGAAGGGCGGTAATCCACAATGGTCGTGCCCAGACCCTGCAAATTGTTTTTATCGTTGAAATTATCCACCAACACATCATCTTTCTGAATTTTGCCGGATGAAACCGGGGCGACGATGACCGCATAGGGGTTCTGATCGCCGTTCTCGGGCACGGTGGATGTCAGCATATCGTGCCGATGGACGGTTTCCAGAAACCCCGCCGGATCCGCAAACCCAGAAAGCGGCAGAAGGCTTGCCGCCAACGTAAGAGAGACTAACAAGGGATAGCGTGACATCGCATTCCTCCGCAAATTGCCGAGATATTTGTCAAAAGACGACATTGGTGCGTACGCCGAGCACCACCTCATTGCCAATCACCTTGCCCGGCTGCAGCGGGTTCGGAATTCCTCCAGCGGGCCGAATAAAGTATTGAAAATCCGGCTGCACTTGCCACCAAGGCGCAAGCTGCACCTGATACGTCGCTTCGACGAAAGTCTCTGCCGTGCGCTGGGGGTAGTTGCTTTTGGTGTAGAAGGCGATGTCGCGGTCGAGCGCCGCCACCGCACTGCTGACCTTGGCCACGCCGAAGCCGATACCCGCGCTATCGTTATCACGGCCGGACAGCGGGGCTTTCAGCACCAGGCCACCATCAGCGCTGAAGGAGATCAAGTTCCGGTCGGGCGGTGCGGCCATGGCGCGGGCGAAGACGCCGAGCGATTGCGGCCCTTTCGGATCCGGCTGCCAGATCATTTGATCGCCCAGCGCATAGACGCTCCAGTTACCCTGGAGCATGCGCGGAATGCCGTTGCTTGCGAGGTTCGCGAGCGATAGGCCCTGGGTGTCAAAGCGCTGATCGGGAAACGCCCCTGAATCGTACCACATGCCGAGCTTATAAAGACCCGGCAGGCCGGGCGCCGGCGCATTGGGAGAGACGGTTTGACCAACCGCAGGTTGGTTGAGCGCGTATTGAATTTCGGCAATCCAGAGCGCGCCGGTATTGAGGTTGAACGCCAAACCCGCAGCTTCAGCGCCGCGAAGCTGCGAATCATTGCGGAACGGGCCGCCGGGAGGGTTGTCGTCAAACACGCCCGCCAGCACGGTGATGTTGTCGGCGGGTTGTCCTCGTAGGCGAATACCAAGTGAGGAAAGCGGATAGGCCGGGCCGCCGGCATACATGTCCGCCGTCGGCAGCATCGGCCAGCCCATCATGGCATTCACAAACAACGCCGATGAATAGGGATCCAGCATAAACTCTTGGTCGATGCTCTGCTGGCCGATTTTGAGATCCATCTTACCGGCCAGAAAGGATTGCTGATACCAAAGCTCCCAGAGTCGTGTGCTGCGTTCCGCCTCAATGCTGCTTGCCAACTGCAGCACATAGAGGTTGTCAGTACTCAGATCACGGCCGTGAATCTGTAACGCGCTGACATTGAAAATGCCGCCGTCCCAACCGAACGCCTTCTGTGTATCGAGGCCCATGCTCATGATGGTGAGCCCGTCATAATCAAAGCCGCGATGCACGCCGCCGGTGACGTTGCCCAAGACTTCACTGATTTCGGATAGGCCGAGCGAAATGCCGTAATTGCCGAGAAAGCTGCGAAGCCCCCACATATCGCCCAGCAGATTGCTGCGCGAGGGGGCAAACAGGCCGGTGAAAAACCCGGGTTCTTCCGGAGGAGAGACCGATGTGGCGGAGGTCTCGGTTGAGGTCAGCGGCGGATTGGCTTGATTCGGCAAAGAGGGGCTCGCCCCAGGCGGAGAAGCGGTTTGTGCCTCGGCCCGGCCGAGCGCGATCACCGCAAGCGCCGTGGCCAGGCTCACACTGAGCCCACCACGGACGCGCGCGCGGCGCGAGCGGCCGCTGGGCAAAGAAACCCGAAGTTTTTGTTTTTCCATGCCTTTGTTTTCCCATCCCGTCGATTTCGAATCTGCAAATGCGAATGATTTGCATTATTAGCTTCTGCCCCCGCGTCGCGTCAAGTGCGCATGGCCCGAGCCCCGAAACGACCCGAGGCACGAAGAGACATGCCCGAATCCCCCCATGCATGGGCTCGGCAGCGCATCGGCACCCCGCATTGACGCTGAAACGGTGAAGCGAGCCGGCTTTAGAGACGGAACAGCGCGTCCGGCAAGGATCAAATTGCCAGATATTCGCGCATGACCTCGCTTTGCGAGACGTCCTCGCGCGTGCCCTGGGCCACCACGCGGCCTTTTTCCAGAATGACACAGCGGTCGGTGAGCGCGAACACCATCGGCACGTTCTGCTCGACAATCACAATGGCCAGCCCCTCGCGCTGGTTGATTTGCAGCAGAATCTCAGCAATCTGGCGCACCAGGATCGGCATAATGCCGTCGGAGGGTTCATCCAGCAGGATCAATTTCGGATGCGTCATCAGCGCGCGGCCGATCGCAAGCATTTGCTGCTCGCCGCCGCTTAACGTGCCGGCCGGCTGGCGCAGCCGCTCGCCCAGGCGCGGGAAATAGCCGATCACCTCGTCAAGCCGGCTTGCTTTGCCGCGGCCGGAGGCAATGCGGCCCATCTCCAGGTTTTCCCACACGCTCAAGCGCGGAAAAACGCCGCGCCCTTGCACGACGGTGGTCAGCCCGAGCTGGGCGCGTTCATGCGGGGCAAGGCGCGTGATGTCGTGCCCGGCAAGCCGAATGCGTCCTTGCGTCACCGGCAGCGTCCCCGCAATGCAGCGGATCAGCGTCGTCTTGCCCATGCCGTTGCGGCCGAGCACGCCCAGGATTTCGCCTTCGCCCAGCTGCACCGAAACCCCGCGCAAGACCGGCACGGGGCCGTAGCCCGCGTGAATGTCTGTCAGTTCCAGGAGCATCATTCCTTACCCAGATAGACGCTGCGCACCCGTTCGTCTTGGGCCACCGCCTCAAACGGCCCGCTCATCAGCACTCGGCCAAGATGCAACACCGTCACCGGTGCCTGAAGCTCGCGGATAAACGCAATGTCATGCTCGATAATAATCACACTCAGCCGATGCGTATCGGCGAGGGTGCGGATGAGTGTCCCGGTGGCATGGGTCTCCTCGGCCGTCATGCCGGCGGTGGGCTCGTCCAGCAGCAAAAGCTCGGCCTGATTGGCAAGCAGCATCCCCACTTCCAGCCATTGCCGCTGCCCGTGTGAAAGCGCGGAAGCCGGGAGTTGGCGAAGCTCGGCAAGCCGGGTGAGTTCCAATGCCTCGGCGATGCGTCTTTCCCGCTCCGCGGCGCTCGCGCGTTTGCCGAAAGAGGCCAGCTCCAGATTGCCATAAACGCTGAGGCGGTCGAACACGGAAGGGGTTTGGAACTTGCGCGCAATCCCCATCTGCGCGCGGGCAGGAACGGAAGCATGCGTCACATCGCGGCCACGGAAAAAGATGCGGCCGGATGAGGGGCTGAGATGGCCCGAAATCATGCTGATAAAGGTGGTCTTCCCCGCCCCGTTCGGGCCGATCACGCAGCGCACCTCGCCTTCTTGCAAGGTAAAATCAATCGAGTCGTTGGCAACGAGGCCGCGAAAGCGTTTGCTGAGGCCCTCCGTGCGCAGCAGCTCAGCCACGTTCGGGCTCCATTGTGCGTGGGCGTCCCAAACGCATCAACGCACCGGCAACGCCGCCGCGGAAGGCCACAATCACAATCACGAACAAAACGCCAACGACCAGCTGCCAGTATTCCGGCGTAATCGCAGTGAGGTAGTTCGACAATGCCGCCACACCCACCGCCCCGAGCAAGGCGCCGAGCAAAGACTCGCGCCCGCCGATGGCAACCCAAACGACCACCTGCGTGGAGAACAACACGCCGGCGAGCGAGGGCGAAACGAAACTGGCATGCGCGCCATAGAGCGCCCCGGCCAAGCCGGCAACCGCGCCCGAGAGGGCAAAGGCTGCGGTCTTGTAAAGCGGGGTGCGAAAGCCGAGCGAAAGCACGCGGTCCTCGTTCTCCCGGATGCCGACCAACACTTTGCCGAAGCGCGAGGCCACCACCAGACGCAGCAGCACGTACATTCCGATCACAATCGGCAAGATCGTGTAGTACATGGGCACGTCCGCCGAGAGATCGAGGTTCAAGCCGCCGAAGCTCAATTGCGCGCGCGGAATAAACATACCGTTATAGCCGCCGGTGATGTCTGATTGGCTGACGGTGATCTGCTCCGTCATGATCGAAAGCGCGAGCGTAACCAGTACGAAATAGACATCGCGCACCCCGGCGCTGAACAGAAAATACCCGACAATCCCAGCAAGCGCTACACCGATGCCGAGGCTCGCCGCCAGCCCGAAATAGACCGGGTTGCCGCTGCTCACCCACTGCGGCGCAAGACCCATGGCGTAAGCGCCAAGCGCGAAGAACGCCGCCTGGCCGAAACTCAAGATGCCGGTAAACCCCCAGAGCAGCGCAAGCGACATCGCCAGCACGCCGTAAAGCAAATATTGCGGCACAATATAAATCACATAGCCGGAGATGAAGGCCGGCAGCAGCGCAAGCCCGAGGAACACAACGATCGCAGCGGTATTTTCCGAAAGCCAGTGGAAGGCACGGCGACGCATGGCAGGCGGAGATGTCATCGCGCACGCAACACGCCGGCAGGGCGAAAACGCAGAACCAGAATCGCCAACATAAAGACGATTGTCTGCGCAACCACCTGCCCGGAAAACAGTGCAAAGAAGGTTTCCGACCCGCCGATCAGGAAGCTGCCCACCAGCGTGCCGCCCAGCACCTGCCCGATGCCGCCCACGATGACGACGAAAAACGAACGCACCAGAAAAATATTGCCGATATAGGGATCAACCGAGAGCATGGGGCTGATCAACGCGCCGGCCAGCCCCGCCGCGGCGGATCCCGCGACGAAGACCAGCTTGTAGGCTCTGGCAACATTCAACCCGAGCAGGCTTGCCACCTCGGCATTTTGCACCAGCGCGCGAATTTTGATCCCGAGCCCGGTGCGATAAAGCATGAACCCAAGGCCGACAATCAAGGCAAGAGAGATCAGCGCGACAACACTTTGATAAGCAGGCAAGACGAAAGAACCGAAATGCGCCGCCCCCGGCAAAGGATTGGTCACCGTCCGCAAATCGGTGCCGAAAGCAATTTTGATCAGCTCCGTGCTGATCAGAAAAAACCCCCAAGTCAGCAACAGCGTTTCAAACGGCCGATCGTAGAAATGGCGGATGATGAAGTGTTCCAGCAACAAGCCGATCACGCCCACCGCGGCAGCGGCGAAAAGCACCGCGGCAACGAACGGCATGCCCTTGGTGGTCGCGAACCAGGTGAAATAGGCGCCGAGGGTGAGCATGGCTCCATGCCCCATATTGATGACGCCCATCAAACCGAAAACGATCGCAAGCCCAAGCGCTGCAAGCGCAAAGACAAAGGTGATCAGGACGGAATCGACAAGCACGCTGAGGGCGGTTTGCATCTTTTCTTTAGCTTGTTAAAGCTTCCGCTTGTGAAAGTCCCTTCCCGCCCCCAGCAATTGCTGTCCGCCTCTTAAGTTAAAGCGGCAGTTTCTTGCAGCGCGCATCCACCGGCGTGACCGAATCGAAATGCTGAATTTCTTCAAACATGTCGTTCACCCCGGTCCATCCGGAACGCACGCGCATCAAATAGGACGGCAGCACCATCTGATTGTCGCGCCCGCGCATGGTCACCGTGCCTTGCGGGGCTTTGTCGAACGAAAGATCACGCAGCCCGTCGCGCAACGCCTCGGTGGAGACTTTGCCGGCCTTGGTCAGCGCCAGCGCCGCCATGTGCGCGGCGTTGTACATGGCAACGCCCACCGTATTCATCAATGCATCCTTGCCGAATTTGGCGCGAAAACGCTCCAGAAACGGGCCGTTGTTCGGGTTTTTGATGGTCATGAAATAATCGAAACTTACATAGGTTCCGGCCGAAACCTCCGGTCCAAGGCCAGAAGTGACCACCTCTTCATCATCCACCGTCCAGAGCGTGAAGTCTTTGTTCATCCCGGCGGCAACGAACTGCTTGCGGAAGTTGACCGTATCGCTTCCCGTCAGCGTATGAAAGATGATGTTGGCTTTTGATTCGCGAATCTGGCGCAAGGCGGAATCATATTGCGGGGTATTGAACGGAATATAAAGCTCGCCGACCACGCTGCCGCCAAGCTCTTTCAGCTTTTCCTTCGTGAATTCATTGGTCACACGCGGCCATACGTAATCGGACCCAATCATGAAGAACTTCTTGCCGAAATTCTTCATCATATACTCCATATGCGGCCAAACCTGCTGCGTCGGCTCTGGCCCGAACATGAAAATATCGGGGTTGCAGACACCCGGATAATATTTCTGTTCCTGTCCCTCATAAAAGGTCGGGTAAAGCAACACCTTTTTTGCCGCCGTCACCACCGGCCCGGCCGCGTTGCGCTCGGCACTGCTGAACGTGCCGGCAAGAAAGTCGACGCGCTCCTCGCGCACCAGCCGGTTGGCCTGCTCCACAACAATGCGCGGCTCGGTTTTGGAATCAGCAACCACAACCTCGACCTTACGCCCGAGCACGCCGCCAGCGGCGTTGATTTCATCCACCGCGAGCAAAAAGCCGGCGCTGTGAGCCTTGCCGTAAACCGTCCAGGCACCGGTCAGCGGCGAGATCAATCCAACCTTGATGGGTCTCTCGCCGGCTGCACGAACGATTGCCGGCGCCGCCAACGAAGTAAGGCTGCCAGCCGCCGCGTATCGCAGAACCGCGCGGCGAGAAAATTTTTTAGCCGGGTTTTGCTGACCTTTCATGGAAACTCTCTCTCCTCCGACACACGGTGGAATTATGGTTAGAACCTCACCAGACCATTGCGCGAGACGTTGCGTGCGCGGCTTGCAATGTGCGTGTGTTGCGCAAATGTCAAGAGACAAAGCAAACTACAGCAAGAAAAAGCAGCACCAAACGCGCGGCGTGGTCGGCAAGCAGCAGGCCCACCTTCGATCATTGCCGCTGCCCGTGCGAAAGCGCGGAACCGATCGCGGATTTCTTCGCGCATGGTTTAATGAAAATGACGCACTCGCGTGCAGCCTCAATCGGTCCATGCGCAATGATCGGAAATGTCGCATGGAATTTTACATTGCTGGCCACTTTCATCGTTCTGCCGTTGGTCTCTTCCGCACCGGAGAATGCCCGCATGCTGTGCGCCGCACGCCGATCCTTCATCCTCTCGCACTACGGCTCACATTACGGCGAGAGATACTGCAACAGACGTGGATCATCGCGAATTTCCGCAGATGGTCCGGCCAGGGCAACACGGCCGCGGTCGAGCACATAGGCATGGTCGGCGACACTCATCGCCAGTTGCAAATATTGTTCCACAATGATAATCGCGATGTTCTGCGCGAGGGCACGCAATCGGTCGGCAATTTCGTCGATAACGCCGACCCATACACCCTCGGTCGGCTCATCGAGCAGCAGCACCTTTGGCTCGCCGAGCAGCGCACGGCCGATCGCCAGCATCTTGCGCTCGCCACCCGACAGCGTGCCGGCCGTCTGGCCGAGCCGCTGGCCAAGCTTGGGAAAAATTGCCAGCACGCGGTCGATGCCCTCGTGCCCGCGCCCCCCGAGCGCGCCCACTGCGAGATTATCGCGTACCGAGAGCCGAGCAAACACGCCGTGTTCCTGAGGCACATAGCCGAGGCCGAGACGCACGCGTTGCTCGGTCGCAAGCTGGGTTATCTCCCGACCGGCGAAGCGGACGGAACCGCTTTTGTTTCGCAATTCGCCGATAATGGTCTTCATCAGCGTGGTCTTGCCTGCGCCGTTGCGGCCGAGCACGGCAACACCGCCGCGATGCGGGGCGCTCAGGCCGACATGGAACAACACCTGGCTGCGACCGTAGGCCGCGCATAAGTCGAACACCTCCAGCAGTGTCCCGGCGTCAGACACGGGTCAGGTAAACCTCCTGCACCTTGCGGCTGTTCTGGATGTGATCGACCGTTCCGCTGTCCAGCACCCGGCCTTGATCAAGCACCGTTAGCACATCGCAGACATCGCGAATAAAATCGAGATCGTGCTCGACGATGATGAGAGAGCAACGTTTGCGGATCGGCATCAGTAATTCGCCGGTGATTCGGCGCTCCTCTAAGCTCATGCCGGCAGTCGGTTCATCGAGCAGCAACATACGCGGTCTCGGGGCCAGTGCCATGGCGATCTCCAGCCATTGCTGCTCGCCGTGCGAGAGGATCGCCGCCGGTTCGCGGGCACGGTCGGCAAGATGAAACTGCGCCAGCGCCGCCATCACTTCATCATGCAATTCACCGCGTGTGCGAGAAAACACAAGCGACGCAAGCGTACCGTGCGCCTGCAACGACAACAGGATGTTATCATAGACAGTCAACGACGGCAGCACGCTCGTGATCTGGAACTTGATGGAGAGCCCGGCGCGCGCGCGTTCGGAGGCCGGCAGCGCAGTGATATCGCGGCCGGCAAAAAGGATGCTGCCGGCCGTCGGGCGCTCTGCTCCGGCGATGCACTTCATCAGCGTGCTCTTGCCCGAACCGTTCGGACCGATCAGGCCGTGGAACTGCTCCGTCTCAACGGAAAAATCAACGTTATCCAGCGCCACCAACCGGCCGAACTGCTTGGTCAGACTGCGAACTTCCAACAGCGCCATCTCAGCTCTCGCGTTTTTTGAGCGAACGCGCGCGGCCGAAACTTCCCACGCGCTCCTCCGGCGAAACGATCAAGCTGATCAAACCATTCGGGCGCAGAAGGATCACGACCAACAACAGACAGCCCAAAACGATCGGCCAGATCCGTTGGAAATTGTCGGAAAGCGCATAACTTGCGCTCTCAATCGCAATGACGCCGACCACGGGGCCGATCAGTGTGCCGACGCCGCCGAACAACGCATACAGCACGATCTGAGTGGAGAGGATCACTCCGACCATGTTGGGCCAAACAGACCCTTCGTGAAATGTGTAGAGTCCGCCGGCAAGCCCGGCAATGGCCCCGGCGATGGAGAACACGATGGTCTTGATCTGCTGCACGCGGTAGCCGAAAAAGGCAACGCGCGCCTCCTGCTCTCGGATGCCGGCCAGCACCAAGCCAAACTGCGAGCGTACCAGGAAACGGCAGAACAGATAAACGACAACCAACAAGCCGAGCGATAAGTCATAAATGCCGGCCGATACGCAACAAGCCATCCCGGCAAGCATCGACCGCGCCGCAGGACGGCAACAATGCGCGACAATGCCGGAGGTCAAAGGGTGAAGTGTTCGCACGCATCATTCATGCCCGCGGCAGGTATTTTTGTCTTGGCTCTCATTAC
>Ga0080006_1148909_pt1 | contig 184828 bp, 180 predicted proteins | sample RS3BMetagenome_FD_69209 | JGI IMG/M metagenome (GOLD analysis project Ga0080006, IMG submission 69209) | Ferric oxide microbial mat and aquatic microbial communities from Rainbow Spring, Yellowstone National Park, USA - RS3B (SPADES... ...
CGGCTTCGCGCAAGGGGCGAGCGTGACCTTGGCGAGCCTGGGGGAGACGTTCCCGATCCCCTCAAGCGCCACGCAGTACGACGGCAGCGGCGAGATCCAGGTCTACATCGACGTCACGACCGAGGCCGCGTCCTGGACGGCCGTCGTGACGAACCCGGACGGCACGCAGTCGAACACCGCGGACTTCACGGTCACGGCGTCGTCCTCGCCGCCCGCGATCAGTTCGATCAGTCCCGACCCTGTGCCCGGCTCCAACAGCGACCAGTGGGTCTCGATCTACGGCAGCGGCTTCGCGCAAGGGGCGAGCGTGACCTTGGCGAGCCTGGGGGAGACGTTCCCGATCCCCTCAAGCGCCACGCAGTACGACGGCAGCGGCGAGATCCAGGTCTACATCGACGTCACGACCCAGGCCGCGTCCTGGACGGCCGTCGTCACGAACCCGGACGGCCAGAGCTCGAATGTGGCGGGCTTCAGCGTTCAGTAGCCTCTGGACCGCGACGCGTCAGGGTCGGGGCGCTTCGGTCACGTGTCGCTCCCTTTGAGGACCCTTGCCGCGAGATCCGCCCGACCGCGCGTCTTCGTCTTGCGGTAGACGCTCGCGAGGTGCGTCTTCACCGTGTTCTCGCTGACGATCAGCTCTCTGGCCACATCACCGAGGCTCCGCCCCTGGATGACGAGACACGCCACCTCGAGCTCGCGCGGACTGAGGGGTGTGACCGCAAGATCAGCGAGTCGCGTGGAGAGGTGGTCGGCAGGGGCGGCTGATACAGGACGGTCGGCCCCTGCGCCGTCGACGGGTTCCTCGTGGCCGAACGGGGCTGTGCCCTTGCCGGCCGCCTTGCCCCGCACGAGCAGGGCGGTGTCCCGGAAGAACGCCACCGCGAGCAGCATCAGAAAGAGCATGCCGCCGGCCAGGATCGAGGTCGGGAGGTGTGCGAGCAGGGGCACCTGGGCCTGGAGTCCGGCGCCGATCAGGATGGGGAGAACGTTCATGTTGAGGCCGATGCCGAAGACCGTCGCCGTGCCGTGCGGCGGCGCGATCTCGAGGAGGGCCACCCAGGTCAGAAGATCCATGGCGGCATAGCCGGCGCCCATCAGCACCTGCACCGCCATCGCGCCGTCGAGGTCGGGCGAGGCCGCCCAGACGAGGAACGCCAAGCCCAGCAGGAGCGGTCCCGCGATAGCCACGTTCCTTAGCGTGGTGCGGTCACCGACCAGCGCAAAGAGCGGAATGAACACCACGTAGGAGAGCAGGCTCGGATCCACCGGCGAGTGCAGGGCCCCAAGGAGGCTTGGCGTCACCGCGGCGTAGGTGACGCCCGCCGCGAGGTAGACGACGAAGAGGAAGGGAGCCAGGAGCCAGAGCGGTCTCAGGTCGAGGAAGGGGAGAGCCCTGGTCGCCGCTGGCGGCGATGGGCTCTCCTGCCCTGTGTCGGCGAGCATGCGACCGTAGAAGGCGCTCGCGAGCAGGGGAAGGGCCGCCAGGAGAACCAGCCAGACAGGAGCGACGCGGCCGAGTCCGAGCGACGAGAGGAACTTGAAGGCGTTCGCGGCCACCGGCACCACGGCGAAGGCGATGGCGCGGCGCCGCAAGGGCACCACAGCCTGAAAGGCAGGGGCCCACGCGACGATGCCCCACGCCGCCAGGAGCCCGAGCAGGGGGAAGGTCACACTTGCGCTTTGCGGCGTGAAGGCGGTCAAGAGAGTCAGGAGAAGGCAGGCGGGCGCCGACCAGACGAGCGCCGCCCTGCGAAACGGTGCCCAGATGTCGGAGATCAGCCCCGCGCCCGCCAGGCCGAGCGCATGTCCGCCAAGGAAAAGATATATGGGCGCGATCGGCGGCACATGTGCCGCAGCGGCAAGCCCCAGCCAGGTGGGGCCGAAGAGCGGTACAGAGACAAGCCAAGCGAAAATGCCACCAAGGAAGGCGATAGCAGGCCATAAGAAGCGGGTGGACGTCCTGTCGGCGGCATGCGGCAGGGCCACGTCCGTCATGCGGAACCTCCTGGAACAGTACTGGTCATCCCTATGGGTGATGGCCATTCACCGCTTCGGGTGATTCTCCTGCGCCATGAGACTCGGTTCAATGGATTGCAGTGGAACGATCTCCCGCGACCCGCATCTCGCCTTGTCCGAGGCGGGGCGGCTCCTGAAGGTCGTCGTCCCGACCGAGAGGGGGTGAACGTCATCAAGGCACTCAAGTGGGCTGGCCGCATCCTCGCCATCCTCGCCGCCGTCATGGCCGTCATGATCGGTCTTTCCGGCAGCTGGGGCGATGCTATCTATGCCTTGTTCCTGGCAGGGATCGTCTGGTTCTGGACCGACTTCCTCGTCGCACGCCTGACCCGCACGCGCATGGCGCGCGCGGCGAACCGGTCCTCGCAGACCGAGAACCGGTGACGGGACCCCTGTTGGGTTCTCCGCGCGAGGGGGGAGAAGCTTGTACTGTCCCAGCTGTGGCGCGGCCGTGGGCGATGACGCCGTGCACTGCGCCCGGTGCGGGAATCCGCTGACCGCCGCGGCCGCCTTGGGAGCCAGGGCCGGTGCCGGGCGCCTTCCGACCGCGCCGAACCAGCACTGGGCCGTCCCGGATCTTGTCTCGACCATGCTGCCACATGCCGCGCCACACCGCAGGCGGGCCTTCTGGATCGCCATGATCATCGGGGCGTTCGTCATGGCTGCCTGGGGAGCGCTAGCCCTCCTGCTCGACGACCCGGGCATCAGCATCCGGCTCCTCGTGTTCGGCTCCCTCTTCGTTCCGGTCCTCTTCGTTGTCTTCATGGCCAGCGAAGGTCTTTCCGAGGAGCCGCCGGCGATCGTCCTGATCGAGGTCTTCGTCGGGGTCGCGCTCGTCGGCAACCTGCTCGCGCTCCTCCTGAACAGCTTCCTGCCGTTCGGCGTCCTGGGCGCCGGCCCGATCGAGGAGACGGTCAAGTTCCTCGGCGTCGTGTGGCTCCTCAGGCGCCGCAAGTACGTCTCGATCATGGACGGCATCCTCTTCGGGGCCGCGGCCGGCATGGGCTTCGCCGCGTCGGAGAACCTGAGCTACTTCTTCACCGCCTACCAGGCCTACGGCATCGCCGCGGCGGCCAACGCCGTGCAGACAGGAGTCGTCCACTCCTTCGCGGCGCTCCAGTACGACTTCAACCACGCGGGGATCGCGGGGCTCATGAGCGTCTTCCTGCTGCGCTCGTTCCTTGGCCCCTGGATGCACGGCTCCTGGACCGCCATCATCGCCGGGACGGCCTGGCGGGAAGCCGTGGGCGGCCGGATCCGCCTGGACCTCAGGCTCATCGGCACCGCGCTTCTCGTGATGGCGATGCACTCGCTATGGGACCTCTCGACAGGGGTTCTCTCCGACGTCCTGTTCGTCGTGATCCTGGTGGTCGACGTCTACATGCTGCGGGGCCTCATCCTCGCGGCGCATCGCGAGGAGCGCGGCGAGCCGGCTGCCATGGGTCGCGCGGGGTCAAGGCGGGCGAGGTACTGCGGGAGCTGCGGCGTGCGGCTCGGCCACGGGGCGCAGTTCTGCGGCGCCTGCGGCAAGGCCGTGGGGCAGGGCCCTGCCGCAGCCGCAGCCACGCCTACCGCCGCGGCGCCGGCAAGTCCGTCCTGAGGGAGCCTGTCCGACTAGAGACTCCGGGGTGATCGCACGTGGCAGAGATCGGTGTCGGGGCACCCAAGGAAAGGCTGCGTCCCGAGGCGCCGCCCTATTGGCTCCGCTATTCGGGACACCTCCTCAGGTTCGGGACGCTCGACCCCCTGATCCGGACGATGGCCATCGCGGCCACGGCCGCGGTGCTTCTAGGGCTCCTCGTCCTCACGCTGCCGCTGGACCGCCTGCCAGCCGTGCAGGCCGCGACGTCCCTGCTCGCGATCCGCATGCCGTGGGTGGTGCTCATCGCGGGTGCGGTCCTGCAGGCGGCCGGCTGGTGGTACCTCCTATCGGGAGCGGCGATGGCGGGTCCCGCGATGCGCTGGCCGATCGCGCTCGCCTTCCTGCTCTTCTTCGGGCTCGTCGTGCCCGGCGATCTCCTGGTGGCCGGGCCGATGCTCCTCATGCTCGCCTACCTCGTCTACACGGCGATCCGGCGACCGGCCGACAAGCGGGCCATGGCGGTCACCGGCCTGCTCGTCGCCCTCACCTATCTCCTCATCCTCCTGGGCGATGCCGCCGCCGTCGCGATGACGTTCCTCAATCAGGTCATGGTGTTCTACCTCCTCTTCATCCCGGTGATCTTCTATTCCGGCTTCGACCTGGGCCAGACGGGCCTCTACCTGACGCGCCTCGGACTGACACACCTGCACCGGCGCCTGCGTGCGGAGCACGTCTGGTGGGTCGCGCTCGGCATCGCCGGCCTGAAGCTCCTCATCCTGCTCCTGACCTGGCACGGCACGCATCTAGGCTTCCTCACGGCGCTGGTGCTCGTCGTCCTGGCGGCGGCGGCGGTCCGCGCGCTGAGGCCTGAAGAGGAGGAGCCGCCGGAGCTCCTGCCCTTCCTCACCTCGCTCCTGATCATCGCCGTGCTCTTCGCGCCGCAGGGACTCCACTTCGTGTTCGGCTGGGCGGCGCTCCTGGCCCTCGCCGCCGCGGCGGCCCTGCTCGCGGCGTTGCGGCGGCGGCCGGGATGGCGCGCCGCGGCGGTCTTTCTCCTGGTATTCGGCCTCTGGAACGCCGCGAACGGGATGGCGTTCGGGGCGGGCAGTCCGGTCTGGGCCGTGCTCCAGGGCCTGCCGGCGATCGGTGCGCGCGACATGAACGAGGCCGTCACGCTGTCGGCCCTAGGCTATCTCCTGTGGCTGCGGCTGCGCGGCGGCCTGACCGCAGAGCGCGCCCTCCTCGCGATCTTCTGGATGCTGGCCCTCTCGCTCGCGCTCGACACCTGGAACCTCTTCGACTGGATGCACAGCCTCACGCGGGGACTCCTCTCCGCCGAGGCCCTGCTGCTCGTCGTCGGCATCGGCCACGAGGTCCTGGCGAGCGGCGGCATCCTCAACCGGGGTTCGAAAGGCCTGCCGAGAAACGCCCGCGTCCTGCTCTACCTCGGCTACCTGCTGGTGCTCGTGGGGGCGACGGTGCTCGCGAACGGAACCACTGGCCCTACGGCAGACCTCATCAACACCGACGACCTCCAGGCGGGAGGCCTCATCCTGATCGGCATGCCGCTCTATCTTCAGCAGTTCCTGCACGCCTTCTCGTTTGGCCATCTGCCGCATGTCCAGGAGGAAGGCGAGGCCTGACGCCCACGGGCAGCCAGGTGGCGTTTGTGGATGCAAGGCCGGTTCATCGCGAACCGGATCATGAAAGGAGTGGCATGGATGCGGCGCTCGTCGCTGGTAGCGTTCGTGGGCGCATTGTCCCTGGGATCGCTTCTCGCCATCTGGCCCCCCGCGGCGGCCGCCGGGGACTCGCCCGTGCTGCCGATGAAGATCTGCCTCAGGCAGCCCAAGACGGTCCAGGTGCATGGCCAGGCCACCTTGAGGTGCCCGGGTGCCGTCTCGATCGTGCCGAAGAGGACGGTCTTCTACCTCCTCGTGTCGGTCGCGGACCCGAGAGGCCTTCAGACCTACGCGCTCAACTGGTCGGTGCAGCGCTGGCAGCCCAAGACGCACCGCTGGGCGACCCTGCGCCAGGAGGTGGGGACCGATATCCAGCCGGACTGGCAGTATGTCTGGCTCGTGCAGCAGGGACTCGCGCCGGGGAGCTACCGGGCCTTCGTCTACACAGACTTCCTCGCCAAGCTGGTGGAGGCGCCGATATTCGAGTTCGCGGCCTCGTTCAAGGTGCACTGAGCGGGCCATCCGGGTGCCACTCGTGCCGAATCCTCCAGAATCCAGGAGCCTGATCGCTCGGGGAGGCGGACCCATTGCCAGAGGCTCCGTGGAACCCAAGACGGTTGCGCATCCCGCTCGTCCTGATCGCCGGTGTGGCCCTGCTCGGCCTCACCGGCTGCAGCGGGGGCCAGAGCGCCGGCAGCCAGACTGCCGCACCCCAGGCGACCGCGTCCTGCCCGTCAGGCACGCCTGGGGGTACCTACACCGCGTCCGGAGACCAATTCGTCGGGGACGGCCTCGACGTGACGGCCGTCGCCAGCCTGGATCCGAACTACGGTGTGAACGGCACGGTCGACGTCGAGGTCACGGTCAGCTGCCCCAGGGACATCACCGACATCAGCACGTTCCAGAGCTACGAAGCCTTCGGCTCGACCGTGGGCGCGCACCTCTCCGAGATCGCGCACCAGGGCGACACCTGGACGTTCGCGCTCTATGCCGACAACCTGAGCGGCAGCCAGCCGTTCCAGGTGGCGCTGTACCGCGGCGCTCTCTCGGGCAGCGGCCAGCCGGCGTTGGCCACCATCGTCTTCCGCTGGCCAAGGAGCCTTGTGCGTCATCTGGCGAGCTGAGTCAGGCCTGGGGGTGGCGAAACCGCCGGGCCGGCTGACGTGGCTGATCGTCGAGCAGTCGGACGGCATCGGCGCAGCTACGCCGGCGAGGGCATCAGCGGCGTAGGGCCGTGGCCGGTCGGCATCGCCGGCCGTAGAGGCGGTGAGCTGCCGCACTCCGGCTTTGCCGCCTGAGGTTGCGTACGGGGGGATACCGGGCAAGACCCGGGGCGGAGGGTTTTCCTGCCCTCCGCCCCGCCTTGCGCGCCTTCGCAGGGACCTTCACTACCTGATCGCTGGAAGCGGGGGCGAGACGCCACCCCAACAGGCTGTTAGTTCGAGACTACGACGCCGTCCGCGTCGGCCTCGATGGCACGGGCGTCGCATGCGCCGGAGTCAGGACGGCCCAGAGGCTTGAGACGACGCCGAGGAGGCCGACGACCAGCGTGATCCAGGTTTCCGTGCTGTACGACCAGAAGTGCAGTTCCCAAGGCGAGACCGCCATCCAGCCGCAGAACGCCGCCACGAACCAGGACCGCCACACCTGTGCTTCGGGGTGCTGCAGGGCAACCCAGGCGCTGCCCAGCAGGATGAGGGCGCCGACAAGCAGGAAGTTCCAGAAGATGGTGCTGCCCATGCGGGCGCTCGCGTAGATGAAACTGTCGACCACAAACCAGAGACCGAACAGTGCGACGAGCCAAGAGCGCCAGACTGCCCGATCGCCCACAGCAACTACCTCCCTTTCAGAGGGAATTGCCGACGCGCAAGGCAACGTCAATATACCACCGAGAGTGGGTATTGGGAGAAGATGTCAGGTGGACCGCAATCGGCGGCCACTGCCCCCCACCCGTTCGCAGTTTCGGCCTTGCGGCGTGCGGGTCGGGGCGCCGATCCTGCCCATGTGGCGCGGCGGACGGGAGGGAGCGTCTCGCACGGCCTGCCTGCCTGGTGGACTGTCCAGATGGGGCGGCAGGCGGGTCCCCTGCCGGCTCCTCCGCCCGCCTGGTCCATGGCCCGGAGTCAAGCCGACCCTCGAGGCCCCTCACTTCAGGCAGAGAAGGGCGCGAGGCCGGCGTCAGCGAACTGACCAGGAAGCGGCGTCCCTGCCGACATCGGGATCGCGCAGTTCGGCCAGAGGGACGTCAGACGACTGCTCATTGGGGGACCTCTGTGCTCGACGAGCTCATCCAGGACCTTTGGATCGCCTGGCAGCCAATCTACAATCTCCGTTCCGGCACGATCTGGGGACATGAGGCCCTGATCCGGGGCCCGGGCGATTCCGTCTTCAGGAGCCCCGCGGACCTCTTCGAGCTCGCCCGCAACGAGCACGTCGAGGAGCCCTTTGAGGAGACCTGCCGCAGGCTCGCGTTCGCGGCGGCGGCGCGGGACCTCAGCCGTCCCGGCATGCTGTTCGTCAATGCGAATCCCAGGTTCCTCGGCCTGTCGATCGCGCCCCCCGGCGCGACCTGGCCGGCTGACCACACCATCATCGAGATCACGGAGGCGTCGCCGCTCTTCGACGACCCGGAGGCCTTGCAGGCGCAGGTCGCGGCCTGGCGCGCCGAGGGATACCGCATCGCCCTCGACGACTTCGGCGCGGGGTTTGCCGGGCAGGCCGCGGTACTGGCCCTCAAGCCCGACATCGTCAAGGTGGACCAGCGCCTCGTCCATGGCATCGACCACGACCGCTGGCGCCAGACGATCGTCGCGGCCATGCTGCACATGTGCTCGGATCTCGGCATCGCGACGATCGCGGAGGGGGTCGAGACCGAGGCCGAGCTCGACGAGCTGGTGCGCCTCGGCGTCGTCATGGGGCAGGGATTCCTGCTCGCACGTCCGGCGCGGCAGCCGGCCTCGGGCCGGCTCGGCCTCACGCGCATGCCGTCCGCCGTCGAAGTGCTCGGCGAGGCGGCACGCCAGGTCGCCGCGGCGGGGGGTCCGGAGGGCGTCGCCCACTATGCCGCCGACCGGGGCAGGCGCATCGTCGCGTGGGACGAGACGGCGGAGGCCATCACCGGGCGCAAGGCGGCCGAGATGATCGGACTGCCGTGCTGGCTGAGCGGCATGGACCACCGGGACCTCGGCGGCAACCGCCTCTGCTTCGGCTCCTGCCCCCTGGTGCGGTCGATCCAGCTCGGAACGCCGCTCGAGAACCTCGTCTCGCTGCGCGACGCCGACGGCGAACGCCGCTGGGTCCAGATGCACACGGAGCCGGTGCTCTCACCGGAGGGCAAGGTGCTGGGAGCCGTGGAGAGCTTCAGCCTCGCAGCGCGGCCGGACGACGCCCTCGGCGGCTCCGGGGCGAGACGCGGCGCCCCGAGGCGGGACGCGAGCCACCATCTCTTCTGGCGCAAGGAAGTCGCGCGCTGGCTCGCCACCTGGCAGAGCGACGAGGACTTCGCGCGCATGGCGGAGCGCTTCGTGCACTCCCTGCCGTTCCGCTCGGCCGCCGTCTGGCAGCCGCGGCCGGACGGCAGCTGCTGCGTCGCCATCGCGGCGAAGGGCCTCGACTCGACGCGCCGCAGGCCTGTCAGCGCCCCGCTGGAGCCGGAGAGCGGCATCGTGGGCCGCGCCTATCACGAGCGCAGGCTTGTCTACCTGCCCGGCAGCCCGCGCGAGGGCACGGGCGAGCAGGGTGTGAGTCTCACCGCAGCCATCCCCCTGATGCACAAGGGTATGGTGCAGGGGGTGCTGACGCTCGGCGACGACGAGGGGGACCGCCTGCCGGTGCCCGCGATCGAGGCCATCGAGGAGATCGCGCCCTTGCTTGGCGCCCTGATGGCCAACCAGGAGCTTCTCTCGTCGCTGCAGCAGAGCCGCCAGGTCTTCTCTTGGATGCTCGAGACGGCGCCGCTCGCGCTCGACTACCAGCCGTTCCTCGGCGCCGTCGAGATGCAGACGCCGTCCGCCGCGGCATTCCGCTCCTTCCGGCGGCGCTGGCCCGAGATCGCCGGCGTGCGGGGCGGCATCCTCATGATGCGCACCGAGACCGGAACCGAGGACTGGAACCTGCACGACGTCTGGGGCACCTGCGACGCGCGCGAGCTCAATCTGCAGGGCCAATGGTGGCCGAACGCCCGCGCCTTCCTGAGCGCCCATGACGCGGAGCTGCCACCCGACGGCCGCCTGCCGGACGGCCATCCCCTGGCCGTCCCCGGCCACAGGCTCTACCACTACGCCATGCGCGACGGGCGGCTCGGCATCGCCTCGCTCCTCGTCGACATCCCGGCCGATGGCGCGTCGCGCGACGCGACGCTGCAGGCGGTCCTGGAGTTCACGGGCCTTGCGACGGTGAACCGCTGGCGCCAGCGTCAGCTCCTGCGGCTCTCGCGCCACGATCCGCTGACGGGGGCGCTCAACCGGCGGGCGCTCGAGGAGCGTCTCGAGACCTACTTCAAGGCGGAGTCCTCCCGTCCGGCGCTGTTCCTCCTCCTGGACCTCGACGACCTCAAGCAGGTGAACGACCGCTTCGGCCACCAAGCGGCGGACGGCCTTCTCAAGGAGTTCACGGCCTACGCCCGCTCTGCGCTCAGGCCTTCGGACGAGGTGGCGCGCATCGGCGGCGACGAGTTCGTCTGGGTGCTCTACGAGGCAAACCGCGGCGACGAGACCCGCCGGCGCCTGGAGGGCATCATCGCGGCAAGCCCGCTCAAGAATGTCGAGAGCGGCGTCACCGTAGGGGTGGTGGAGCTGCCGCGCGAGGCCCTGAGCTATGCCGACGCCTATCGCCTGGCGGACAGGCGCCTCTATGAAGGTAAGCACCGCGGCAAAGGCGTCGTCATCGACCGGGGCTTCGGCGAGGAATAGTACCCAGAGCTGCCTGGCCGCCGCGAAGGTCGGGCCTGTCCCGGAGCGAAGGCTTGCAGCGTCGGGAGGAGGACGGGCATGGAGAGAGAGATGGCGTCCGGCTGGCCCGCGTTTCCGCGGGAGCTGTTCCGTGCGATCAGGGAGGCGGGGCCCGAGGGGGCCAAGCTTCGCTTCGTGCTGCTGGACGGCGGTGTGCTCACGGCGACCCGTGTCGCGCAGGAGACGGAGGCGGGTCTCGTGATCGAGACGGAGGACGGATGGGCGACCGCCGTGCCGTGGCACGCGGTGCTGCGGGTGGAGCTGCAGCGCCCCGGGGCCGGCAAGGCGCTCGGATTCCAGAAGGGCTGACCCGCCGCCAGGGTCAGAGGTCAGGCGGGAGGTCCGGTGGCGGCGCGCAACGCGCCGCCACCGCTCCGTAGGTACGGCTGGACGCGTCGCCAGCCAGGGGCGTCGCGTGCAGTCGCGCCTTGGACAGCCTGCGACCTGGGCCAGGGTCCTCTGCCGGACGGTGCCTACGCCTCCGGGGCGGCCGCCCCCGGGTCGTAGCCGACCCAGCGGATGTCCGGGACGCCCCGGAAGCGCTCCGCCATCACCTCGAGCGCCGCGGGATTGTCGTCGACCAGGAGGAAGCGCCGGTCGAGCTTCTGGCAGGCGGCTCCTGTCGTGCCGCTGCCTGCGAAGAAGTCCAGCACGAGGTCGCCCGGGTTCGAGGAGGCGCCGACGATGCGCTCGAGGATGCCGAGCGGCTTCTGCGTCGGGTAGCCCGTCCGCTCGCGGCCCCTCGTCGGCACGATCGTGTGCCACCAGGTGTCGGTCGGGAGCTTGCCCCGCTTGGCCTTCTCCTGGCCGACCAAGCCCGGTGCCATGTAGGGGATGCGCTCGATCGCGTCCACGTTGAAGACGTAGCGCTCGGGGTCCTTGGCGTAGTAGAGGATGTTGTCGTGCTTGGGCGGCCACTTGCGCCGCGTTCTGGCGCCGTAGTCGTAGGCCCAGATGATCTCGTTCAGGAAGCACTCCCGGCCGAAGATGGCGTCGAGCAGCAGCTTGCAGTAGTGCGCCTCGCGGTAGTCGATGTGGAAGTAGAGGGACCCGCTGGGCCCGAGGACGCGCCAGGCCTCGAGGAGGCGCGGCTCGAGGAAGGCGAGGTAGTCGTCGAAGGCGTCTTCGAAGGCGCGCGACGCGAGCTTCTGCGTCTCGTAGCGGCGGCCGCCGAAGCCCCTCCGGTCTCCCGTCTCCGAGCGCACGGTGCGGATCCTCTGGTAGGCCTGCATCCTGCCTGTGTTGAACGGCGGATCGATGTAGATGAGGTCGACGTAAGCGTCGGGCAGTCCCTGCAGCACGGTAAGGTTGTCCGCGAGATGGATCTCGCCGGGCATGGGCGGCCTCCTCCTGGAGACTTCGTCGCCTCCCAGTATGCATGGAGCCTGCCCGCACTGAGAAGACCGGCAGGCCTTTCGGGCACCTGCCGGCCGGTTTCGGCTCCTTGGACGCGACGCCGGAGGCTTCTCGCGAGATCGCCCCGGCTAGCGTGTGGCCGAGGGCATGAGGCGCTGCAGCCAGTTGCGCGATCGTGCCTTCTCGTGGAGATGCGCGGCCGCCGGCTGCTTCGGCCTGCACGGCTGCGGCGGCAGCTTGCGCAAGGCGGCGTAGTTGCTCTGCCGCAGGAGCTCCCCGACGCTGACGATCTTGTAGCCCTTGGCCTCGAGCGCAGGCAGGACGTGCGAGAGGGCCGTCAAGGTCGGCTCGCGGCGGATCACGCCGTCGTGCATGATCACGATGCGTCCGGGCGCGGCGTCGCGCATGACGATCTGCTCGATGCCCGCGGCCGTCGCGTGCATGCGCCAGTCGCGGGTGTCGACGCTCCAGCCGATCACCGTGTAGCCGAGCTTGCCGAGCATCTTCGACGCGGACTCGCTCGCGAAGCCGCCGGGCAGGCGGTAGAGGTAGGGCTTCTTGCCGCCTGCCGCCGTGATGGCGTCGGCACCGCCCAGCACCTCCTGCTGCACCTCACTGAGGGTCAGCTTGTGCAGCCACTTGTGATGCATGCCGTGGTTGCCGATCTCCATGCCCGCGGCCTCGATCTTCTTGACCATCTCGGGGAACCGCACGACTTCCTGGCCGATCAGGAAGAAGGTGGCGTGGGCGTGGTAGCGCCGCAGGAGGTCGAGCACTTGCGGCGTATAGTGGCGGTTCGGCCCGTCGTCGAAGGTGAAGGCGATCAGCTTCGCCTGGGTCGGCACCTCCTTGAGGAGCATCGCCTGCCGTTCCACCATGGACCCCGGGTTCTTGACGGGAGCCGCGAAGGATGGACTAGGGAAGAGGACACAGGTGAGGACGGCGAGCGCCGCCCCGCGCAACGTGCGCATGAGAACACTCCTTTCAGCAGGAGCGTTCCTCCAGGACCGAGGCCTATGCGGCTCATGCCTCCGGCACGCCCGTCGCCGCGTTCCCCGGCCGGCGCGCCAGCTCGCGCAGCAGGAACTTCTGGATCTTGCCGCTCGCGGTGCGGGGCAGATCGTCGACGAACACGATGCGCGACGGCACCTTGAAATGCGTCAGCAGGCCGCGGCAGTGCTCGAGGAGCTCCGCCTCCGTGACCGTGCGGCCGGGCCGCAGGGCGACGAAGGCGACCGGCGTCTCGCCCCAGTGCGGGTGCGGCGCCGCGACGACGGCTGCCTGCGCCACGGCGGGATGCCTGTAGAGCGCACCCTCCACTTCGAGCGACGGAATGTTCTCGCCGCCCGAGATGATCATGTCCTTGGCGCGGTCCCTGATCTCGATGTAGCCGTCCTCGTGGCGCACCGCGAGGTCACCCGTGTGAAACCAGCCCCCCGCGAGGGCAAGGCCCGTGGCTTCAGGATCGCGGTAGTAGCCGTCCATGACGACGTTGCCGCGCGCCACCACCTCGCCCATCTCCCTGCCGTCCGGCCGGACGTCGGTCATGTCGCCGCGCACGACCCGCACCCGCCCTGCGAGCGGCAGCTCGACGCCCTGGCGCGCCTTGAAGCCGGCGCGCGCCAGGAGCGGCCAGTCCGCGATGCCTTGCGGCGGCTCGTTGTAGGTGAGGAATGCCGTCGTCTCCGTCAGGCCGTAGAAGTGGTGCACCGTCCAGCCGAGCTCGTCCTCGACGCGCCGGATCACGGCGGCGGGCGGCGCGGCGCCGGCGGTGGCGATCCTGAGCCCCTTGGGCGGCGGCTCCTCGCCGGCGGCAGCGAGCAGCATGGTCAGCACCGTCGGCGCCGCGCAGAGCATCGTGACGCCATGCAGGCGGATTCTGCGCAGGGCGTCGCGGGGTTCGACGGCGGGCAGGGGGACGTTCGCCGCCCCGACGGCCAGGGTGGCCCAGACGAAGCCCCAGCCGTTCGCGTGGAACATCGGTGCGACGTGCAGGTGGACGTCCTCGGGTCGCGGCTGCATCGCGAGCAGCATGTTCACCGTGTTGATGAAGGCGTTGCGGTGCGTCAGGCGCACGCCCTTGGGGCGCGCCGTCGTGCCGCTCGTGTAGTTGAGCGACAGCACGGCGTCCTCCGCGATGGCCTCGGGGTCGAAGGGGAGCCCCGGGCCATGGGCCAGGAGATCGTCGTAGCTGGGGAAGCCGGCGATCTCGCCGCGCTGGATGATCACGTCGAGCTCCGGGAACTCCGGCAGGATCTCCGCGACGCGCGGGTGGCAGCTCAGATCCAGGAGAAGCAGGCGGCTGCCCGAGTGGTTCAGGATGTAGCGGTACTCGTCCGGGCCGAGCCGGGTGTTGAGGGGAACCAGGATGGCACCTGTGCGCGGCACGGCGCTGTAGCACTCGAGGGACTCGAGGGTGTTCGGCGCCAGCAGGGCCACGCGGTCGCCGGGGATCACGCCGCGCCGCACGAGAGCCCCCGAGAGGAGCTCGAGGCGCTGGCCGAACGCGCTGTAGCTCAGCTGCCGGCCGTCGTCCAGGACCGCCGTGCGCTCCGGGGAGAGGCGCAGCCCGCGCGCTACGAGCGCCAGCGGCGAGAGGGGCACCTCCATGTTGTCACCTTCCGTCTGCGACATATGAAAGCCTTATGTCGCGAAGGCGGTGCCGGTGCATGGTGCCATGCCGAGGGCGCATTTCCCGCTCCGTCATAGGGTAGGGCGGAGGAGGGGGTGCCCATGGCGGGAGAAGGCGGGGTTCTCTCGGAGCTCACCCTTAGGGACCTGCGGCGCGTGGCGGACATCGAGGCAGAGGTGTTTCCGGAACCCTTGGACCTGACGTCGCTCGAGAAGCTCTTCCACGATCCTTCGGTATGCTATCTCGCGATCCGCGAGGAGGGGCGCCTCGCCGCATACTTCGGCTTCCAGGTCTGCGGTCCGACGGCGCACGTGATCAGCAACGCCACGGACCCGGCCTTTCGCCGGCGCGGCTACGGCGGCCGCATCCTGCAGGACGCCGAGACGTGGGCCGAAGCCATGGGCGCCCGCTGGTTCCTCGGCGAGGTGCGGGTGTCGAACGAACCCCAGCGCAAGGTGCTGCGGCGGATCGGCTGGCGGGAGATCGGCATGTGCCGCGCATTCTTCGGCAACGGCGAGGACGCCTACGTCGTCTTCCGCTGCTTCAGCGAAGGATCCTCGACGTGAGCCCGCGCGAGATGTCGCTCGAGGATCTCTTTTCGGGTGGCGAAGGCATGGCGTTCGGCAGCTGGCAGGATGTCCGGGTGCGGGGTTTCAGCATCGACTCCCGCCGCACGCATCCCGGCGATCTCTTCGTCGGCCTGCCCGGCGGCGCGACGCACGGCGGGCTCTACGCGCAGGAGGCGCAGCGGCGCGGCGCCGCGGCCCTCGTGCTGCCGCCAGGCAGCGTGCCGCCGGAGGGCACCGCGGGGATCTGGCACGACCGCCCGTTCACGGCGCTCGCCCAGGCGGCCCTGCGCTTCTACGGCGATCCCGCGCAGCGCATGACGGTGGTGGGGGTCACGGGCACGAACGGCAAGACGACGACCGCCCTCCTCGTCGCGCACCTCCTCGCGGCGGCGGGCAGGAACTGCGCCTACTGGACGACGACGCTCGTCCGCCTGCCCGACGCCGCCTTCCGCCCGCAGTGGACCACGCCGCCGGCGCACGAGTTGCAGCGCTTCCTGCGCGCGGCCCTGGACCGCGGGTACGACTGCGCGGTGCTGGAGGTGTCGTCGCACGCCGTGCGCCAGGAGCGCATCGCCGGGGTGCCTTTCGCGGCGGGCGTCGCGACGAACTTCTCGCCGGACCACCTCGACTTCCATCCGACCGTCGAGGACTACTACGACGCGAAGCGCGACTTCATCCGCTGCCTGCCGGCGGGCGCCGCGGCGGTGCTCTCGGCGGACGACCCGCGGGTGCTGGCCATGGGCGACGGGGTGGCTGCCGACGTCGTCAGCTTCGGCTTTGCCAAAGGAGCCCAGGTGCGCCTGCGGGACCTCGCGCAGGAGGAGGGCAGGCTCAGGGGGACGCTCGTCGTGCAGCGCGAGGACCTGGCGGCGGAGGGGCCCTTCGACTTCCTGCTGCCGATGCCGGGCAGGCACAACGGCCTCAACGCGGCCGCGGCGTTCGCCGCCGCCTTGCGCCTGGGGGTGCCGGCGGCGACGGCGGCCGCGGCCCTCTCCAGCTTCAAGGCGCCGCCGCGCCGGCTCGAGCGCCAGGAGGTCGGGCCGTACCTCATCTACAACGACGTGGCCATGAACGAGGCGAGCTACCACGCGGTGCTGCGCACGGTGCGCGACCTCGGGCCCGACCAGGTGGTGGTGGTCTGCGCCCTGCGCGGCAACCGCGGCGCGGCGGTGAACGCGCGCATCGCACGCATCCTCGCGGCGTGGGAGCCGGAGCTCCGCTACGCGCCGCTGATCGTCAGCGAGAGCCAGAGCGATCTCAGGGAGTACGCGGTGGACTATGCGGTACGCCCCGAGGAGATCGCCGCCTTCAGCGAGGAGGCGGCCGCGGGAGGGCTCGGTCTCTCGCGCCATGCGGAACTGCCCGGGGCCATCGTGGAGGCGGTGGAGCGCCTGCGGCCGGGCGGCGTGCTGCTGCTGCTCGGGACGTTCGGCATGGACCGCGGCCCCGCCATCGCGCGGGAGCTCCTGCGCAGGCGCCTCGGCCTGCCGGACGAGGCGAAGGAGGGCTATCTCGAGCCGCATGAGGCGGAATACTAGGAGCACGTTCCGCACGAGCCAATTGGCTGCATTGTGGAGGCGATTGCGTCTTCATGTCCGGCGCGTCCGAAGACACGAGACCCCATGCGTGACCTGCGCGTGGGGTCTACTATCTGTCTGGCGACATTATGGCAAGAGAATTGCAGGAGATCATATAGAGGATATAGAAATGGTGTCATAATAGAGTGGAAATGTATTATCATGAGGAAGTGGCGGAATAGATGTCGAAGCGAAACAGACCTGATGTCCATGTTACATCTACCCCTGTTGCAGTGGCGGATCGAGGTCTGGCGAATTGGGATATCACTCGCTCGGTTCTTGGCCTGCCGCTGCTTGCGGGAGTGATTGCGCTCGCACGAACGCCAAGTGCGTCGTTGGTGGCTTTCGGACTCAAGGAACTGCTCCTGGGCGTCTTGGGCATGCTGGGACTTTCCATGCTGCTCATCAGCCTCGGGATGTCCCTGCTCGAAGATCGGCAACTGGCCAGGTTGCGATCACTCGAAAGGTATGTCGTTATCATCCTGATCATTGATACGCTCGGTTTTATGTCTGCCTTTGCCTATGTACAAGTCTCACACGCACTCGGCCTCGCAGGAGCAGTCGTGCTCGCCATCCTTGGGGCGGTCATCGCCACGCACAAGTGCTCCAGTGCGCCGAGGTGGATCCGCCTGCTCATTGCCGTTGGTACAGAACTCTGGATCGGTGTAGGTAGCCTTGCCTGGGTGTGGCTGGTGTTTCCATTCCTGCTGAACGCGGTAACCATGAATGTCCCTCTCTACTTCTCGGGGACGACAGGAGTCGTCACGATAGACTCTTACCAATACAACCCGTTTGCCAATGGCATTACAACCGTGCTGGCCTCGGTGAATTACGGCAATGTCGATAGGAATATACCCGAGGCCTCGTCTCGGATAGAACTCGGGCCTAAGGAGGAATTGTCTGTAGCCCTGCTGTTTCCCGCATTTCCGAGGGAATACCGAGACGTGTATGTCGAACTGGACGTATATTCAGGTACCAGGCTGCTGGAGATCATGGAGGTGCCCTACCTGAATCCTCCTCCAGGATAGCCGCGTCGTGCTGACCTCTGGAGGTTTCGGGTCTGACGAAGCGTTCCGGCGATCTGCCGGCGCTGCAGGATCCCAGCTTCGGCGTCAGGGAGTGGGAGGCCTTCGGCTTTGTCGGCAGCAACGGCGCCGGCAAGACGACGACGATGCGCATCGTCATGGGCGTGCTGGCCGCGGACGCCGGCGATGTGCGCTGGAGGGGCCTGCCGCTCATCTTCGGGGACACGGCGGAGCGTTGGCTGCATGCCCGAGGAGCGCGGCCTCTATCCGACGATGCGCCTCCTTGAGCGGATCGTCTACTTCGCACACGCTGGAGGCCGCCCTCAGACCGTGCGGAGGCTGAGCGCGGCCTGAGGTGCGGCGCTAGAGGGGGCGCACGCACGCGACAGGTCCTTCAGGCGAGGAAGGTCCTCTGGCGCTCCTTGTCCTGGTACATGCGCTGGTCGGCGAGTTCGAACAGGCGATCGCAGGCCAGGGCGTCACGCGGATGGCTGACGCTGCCGATCGAGAGCGACAGGAAGATGGGGAGATCCTCGGCCACGGGCTCACCCTGCACCGTCTGCCTGATCCTCGCCGCCACTTCGGCCGCCCCGTCCTCGCCCGTGTCGGGCAGCAGGACCGCGAACTCGTCGCCGCCGTAACGGAAGGCGAGGTCCCGGGTCCTGAGGCAGGAACTCAGGCGCCGGGCCAAGGTGCTGAGGCAGATGTCGCCCACCTTGTGGCCGTACACGTCATTCACCTGCTTGAAGCCGTTCAGGTCGAGGACGAGCAGTGAGAACGGCTCGTCGCGATCGCCGCACAGGCTGTGCAGAACGGTGTGAAACTGGGTGTGGTTGTAAAGGCCCGTGAGGCCGTCGTGCGCGGAGCGCTCGGCGAGCTGCCTGTTCAGGCGCACGACGGTCAGGCGCTCTGAGCGCAGCCGGTGCGTCAGGATCCCCATGGACACGCTCGGTACGGCGATGAACGCGGCGACGAAGAGCTTCATGTCCAGCCCGCTCAGGTGCAGTCCGCCGTGGGCGCTTGGGGCCAGGAAGACGACCAGGGCCGACGCGATCGCCGCCGCGATGCTGCCACGGATGCCGCCGAAGTAGGCGAGGAGCGCGGCTGGCACAAGGAGGAGCGTCCACGAGAACTCTTGCCAGTGCGCGGGGACGGCCTGGTGCAGCAGGACCGCCGCGGCTGCCGCGACCAGACCGGTGGCGAGGGCGGCGATGCGCTCGGCGCGATGGTGTGCCATTGCTGTTCCTCCTCGGGGGTCTGGCGTCAGGCGGCCGAGGGAGAGGAGAATTCGCGTTGTCATGGATGGATGCCTGCACGGTCGTCCGCGAAAGTGTGGTGGCACACGCGGCCAGGCAGACCCCGGTCCGCATGGAGGACCGGTCGACAAATCCCCGCTACGAGGCCGGAACCTCGTCGGCTGGAGCGGCCCCGTTCCAGGCCAGAAGGTAGCTGTCGAGCTCCTCGACGAGCTCAACGACGGGGGTCGCGGCCATCAGGTCCGCGAGCGTGCGGGCGATGTCGGGATCCCACTGGGATCCCGCGCCCTGCCGCAGGACGTCGCAGGCTTCGCCGGTGCTGCGGCCCTGCCTGTAGGCACGGCTGGTCGTCATGGCGTCGAAGGCGTCCGCGGCGGCCAGCAGGCGCGCGGCGAGGGGGATGTTCGGACCGCTGAGCCGCGCCGGGTAGCCGAGGCCGTCCCAGCGCTCGTGGTGGTGGAGCACGGCGGAAACGTAGGGCTCGTAGCCGGGCACCTGCGAGATGACCGAGACGCCGATCTCGGGGTGGCGGCGCATCTCGGCCCACTCGTCCCCGGTGAGCGGGCCTGGTTTCAGCAGGATGGCGTCCGGGAGGGCGATCTTGCCCACATCGTGCAGGATGCCGGAGATGCGCAGATTGCCGGCCTCCTCGTGGGCGCCCATCGCCTGCGCGAGGCGCCCCGCGATCGCGGCGACGCGCCGCGAGTGGCCGGAGGTGTACGGATCGCGGTGCTCGAGCATGTGGACGAGCGCGTGCAGAGTGCCGAAGTGGGCGCGCTCCAGGGCGTCTCCCCGCCGCTTCAGCTCCTCGTAGCTCGCCTGCCGGCCGTGTGCGCGCTCGAGCGCCAGCGTCACGTGTCGGCCGAGGTTGTCGACGAGTTCCTGCTCCGCCCAGCGCGGGTTGACGAGCCCGACCTTGTAGACGTGGTCCTGGATCTCGCTGCGGATCTGGATCACCTGCGGGCTCGCTCTGAGCTCCGACCAGCCCGACGCCAGGTTCCCCGTGGACGCCACGAGCCGTGGTTCCTGACGCTCGTTCTCGTAGACGAAGATCCCGTCGGCCCGAGTGATCCTAGCGGTCTGGTCGATCACGGTCTGGACGACGTCCTGCGGCTCATCGCCGCGGTGCAATCCGTAGCAGATCTCGTTCACCGCCTCGAGCCGCGTGCGCAAGAAGGCCTGGCGCCAGGAGTAGTAGAGCGTGATGGCGGCCAGCACCGCCAGAACCACGACATGGATATAGAAGACTTCCCATTGCCGCAGGGTCATGCCGTCGACGTCAAGCGAGACGAACTCCAGGGCGAGCGAGATGGCGGCTGCGGCAATGCCGTAGCTCAGCCCCGAGTAGGCGAGGGCGAACACGACGGCCACGAAGTAGAGCTCGCTGAAGCGGCTCGTCGCCGCTCCCGTCAGATGGTTCAGGAGGAACACGGCCAGCAGGCTCGGCAGGATCGTGACGAAGAAGTTGCGCCTCGGACTGAAACCGCCGCCGCGGTAGACGACCACGGCCCCTAGGAAGCCGAAGAGCAGCAGCAGGGCGCTGTAGACAAGTTCGGGGCGCGGTGTGCGCAGCAGGACCACTGGCGCGAGGAGGAGGGTCATGAAGAGCGCGATGGCGGCACCTACGCGAAACTCCTGGACCCGCGCGGACAACGGCTGACGCATGTCCCGCTCACCTTATCTCGCGTGGACGTGTGGAACCGCGGATCCTCAGGCGGCGCGTCGCGGGTTTCGCCAAGCCCTGCACCCGCGGGAGGGCGCAAGGCCGCATCCCGCAGGTGCGCGGCGTGTCGCGGATCCTTACGCCACCTTGAACCGGGCGACGGCGTCCCGAAGCTCGCCTGCGAGCCTTGAGAGACCGTCGGCCGACGCCGCGATCTCCTCGGCCGACGCCGACATCTCCTCGACGGATGCCGACACCTCCTCGGCCGAAGCACCCGTCTCCTGCGAGATCGCGGCGACCTGCGAGACCGCGTCGACGACCTGGCCGCTCGAGGCGGCCATCTCTTCCGCGGAGGCGCTGTTCTCCTCTGTGATCGACGACACCGAGACCATGCGCTCCGCGGCCTGCTTCGCAGTCTCCACCACCCGGCGCCCGGCCTCCGTGACCTGGCGCACCTGCTGGCTCGTCTGCCCGGTCGCCTCGAGGATCTCGCGCAAGGCCGCCCCGGCGCGATCGCCGAGGGCCTTGCCGCGCTCCACCTCGCGCGCCCCCTCCTGCGTGGCGGCGAGGGCCTCGTGCGTCTCCTGCTGCATGCCGCGGATCAGGCTCTCGATCTCCATGGCCGCCGTCTTGACGCGATCGGCAAGGGCCCGCACCTCTTCCGCCACCACGGCGAAGCCCCTGCCGTGGTCGCCGGCGCGCGCCGCCTCGATCGCGGCGTTGAGGGCCAGAAGATTCGTCTGCCCGGCGATGTCGCTGATGACCTGGATGATCTCGTCGATCTGGCGCGAACTCTCGCCCAGCCTGCCCACCTTTTCGGTGGCGTTGAACACGGAGGTGTGGATCTCGGCCATGGCCTTCACCGCCTCGCCGATCGCCTGGCCGCCACTCTCCGCCGCCTGCAGCGTGAGATCCGCGTGGCCGGCGACCGCGTCGACGTCCTGCACCATGGCCGACACCTGCCGGCTCGCCTCACCCATCAGATCCGAAGCCTGCTCGGTCTCCAGGGCCTGCGCCTGCGCTCCCTTGGCGATCTGGTCCACCGCCTGGCGCAGCTCCTGCATCGCCTGCGCGCCGCCGGATGCGTGAGCCGCCTGCTGCACCGCCCCCTGGGCCACCTGCGTGACCGCCACCGAGACCTGCTGGGCGACGGTGGCCGTCTGCCCTGCGGCCTCGGTGAGCTGGCGGCTCGCGCTGTTCACCTGTTCGCTCATGCGGTGGATGCTGCCGATCACACCTTGCAGGGCCTGCAGCATCTTGTTGCTCGCCCTGGAGAGGGATGCCACCTCGTCCCTGCCCGTGACCGGCAGCGGCGGCACGGTGAGATCGCCGTCGGCGACCCGCTCCAGCACCGCCACCGCCCGGCTCAGGGGACCGACGATGGCCCGACTGATCGCGACGCCGAGGAACGCGGCGAGCAGCGCGGCGAGAATCACCAGGATGAGCTGCACCAGCTGCGTGCGCGAGGCCGACGCGTCGTTGCGCTGCGTCGCCTGGGCGTTCCTCTGGCTCTCCATGTTCAGGACGCTCTGGATCGCCGCATCGGCCTGGCTGCGGATGCCCGCGGAGCTCTCCATGAGCTTCACGGCCTGCTTCGCGTGCCCGGCGCGCGCCAGGGCGTCTTCCCGCTCCGTCAGGGCGACCGAAGCGAGCACGGCCTTGCGCATCGCCGCGAAGCTCTGCCGCTCCTTGCCTGGCGGGACGAGGCGCGCCGCGGCCGCGAGATCGCTCTTGAGCTTCATAAGGGCGGCGGCGTAGGTGCGGGACTGGCCGTCGAGCAGCTGTCCGCGCGCTTCCGCCTCCATCTGCCAGAGGCTGCGGTCCACGCGCAGGGTGTCGATCTGGAACGGCACCGAGACGGTGAGGGAGCTCTTGTAGATCTGGTCCACCGAGCGGCTCGACAGGATGCCATAGACGAGCACCGAGACGAAGATCACGAGGAGGAGGCCTGCGAGCGCGAGAATCTTGGTGCCGATGCGCAGGTTGGCGAGCGACCATTTGCCCATGACGGTTTGCCTCCTTGGAGTGCGGTTGTCGGCGGTATAGAATTTAAACCTATGATATTAATTCCATAAAGGACCTATGTTCTCCTCCCATATGGTGAGAATGCACCAATATTCACAAACCATCGTCAATGGCAAGGAATGGCACGAAGTGTCGCCATTGCCGGATCGCACGCGCATGCATCTGGACCATATGCCTAAAGGAAGGACCATCCGGCATACGCCGAACGGCAGAGTTCTAAAGGCAGGCATGCCAGGAAACGTGACATCAATGATGGAAGACATATACCAACACAACGGAGGCACAGACAGAGATAAGAGGACGAAATTCCCTCATATATGCAAGACCTGATGAACACCCGCGTACGCAGACAAGGAGCTCCCGGAGGGCTCATCGCCTCGGGAGCTCCCGCGGTCACTGCTCGCCCTGCAGAGGGGTCAGTCGCGCGTCATCGCCTTCTGTACGCGCGCCGGCCTGAGCGGAAGCTCGCGCACGCGCGCGCCGGTCGCGGCGCACACCGCGTTCGCAATCGCGGCGGCGACCGGTACCGAGCCCGGCTCGCCGATGCCGGTCGAGGGGGTGTCGGGTGCACCGACGAACTCCACCTCGATGCGCTCAGGGGTGTCGCGGAAGGTGGCGATCGGGTAGTCGCGCCAGCCGCGCGTCGCAATGCGGCCGTCCGCCACCTTGGTCTCCTCGAAGAGCGTCCAGCTCATCGCCTGCACGATGCCGCCCTCGATCTGGCTCCGGGCGCTGTCGGGGTGGACGATGCGGCCGGCGTCGACCGCGGCGAACACCCGCCCCAGCTTCACCTTGCCGCCGGCGGAGACGAACACCTCCGCCACCTCGGCGCAGTACGTGCCGTGGTAGATCGTGGCCGCGAGGCCGAAGCCGTGCCCGTCGCCCTGCGGCCGGTCGGCCCAGTCCGACATCGCGGCGACCGCCTCGAGCACCCGGCGCAGGCGCGGGTCCGACGCGTGCCTGAGGCGCAGCGCGAGGGGATCCTCTCCCGCGGCCAGGGCCAGCTCGTCGAGGAACGATTCGCTCGCGAAGACGTTCGGCGCCGCGGCGAGCGAGCGGAAGGCGGAGGTCTGGATCGCTGCAGGCTCCACCGTGAGGTCGACCGCCATGGCGCCGAGATCGTAGGGCGGGACGGCGTTGCGTCCGGAGGTCATGCCGGCCACCTCCGGCGGCACGCGGCCGCTGCCGTAGATGTGGGGATTGGTGCGCACCGCGGCGCGGTAGGTGACGACGCGCCCGTCCGGGGCCACCGCCCCTTCCAGCCTACAGTCGAGCCACGGCCGCATGGCCGAGCGCTGGAACTCCTCGGCCCTGGTCCACTCGACCAGCACCGGCCGCCTCGCGGCCTGCGACAGACGCACGGCGTCGATCGCCGCGCTGCCCCAGCCGCCGCCGCCGTACATGCCGCTCATCTGCTGCGGGTGGACGTGGACGTCCTTGGCCTCGAGTCCGAGGATGGCGGCGGCCTCGTCGCGCAGGCCGAAGGGGCGCTGAGTCGCGACGTAGAGGTCCGCACCGTCGGTGCGCACGTCGGCCGCCGCGGCGCTCGGCAGGATGGAGGCATGCGCGATGTGCGGCGTATGGTATGTGGCGTCGAGGCGCACCTTGCCGGCGGCGAGGGCCGCGTCGACGCCGGGATCCTTGCGCAGCTCGGCCTGCAGCAGAGGCTCCCCGCCCGCCTCGGGTTCGCTCCATGTCGCCTCGAGCGACTGCACCGCCTGGAGCGCCTGCTCGCGGCGCTCTGCGACGACGCCGACGAAGTCTCCCTGGCGGAACACGTCCACGACGCCGGGGATGGCCCTCGCGGCCGCGTCGTCGAGGCGCACGAGGTGCGCCCCGATCCTGGGGGGCGGCAGCACATGGCCGCGCAGCATGCCCGCAAGGCGCACGTCGTGCGGGTAGCGGGCCGTGCCGAGCACGAGCGCCTGCGCCTCGACGCGGTCCGCCTCGGGCGGGAAGTCCGGGCCGGGTGCGAAGCTGAGAGCGCTCGCGGGGGGGAGTTCCCCCGCGAGCGGCCCTTCGGCCGCGAGCTCGCCGTACGAGGCGGCATGCCCGTCCGCTGTCCGGAAGAGGCCGCCGTCCGCGACGAGGGCTTCGGCCGGAGCGCCGAGGCGGCCCGCGGCCCTCTCCCGCAGCAGCTGGAAGGCGTAGGCGGCCGCGAGCCGCAGCGCGTTGCCGTCGGTGGCGGTGGACTGGCTGCCGAAGGTGCCCATGTCCCAGGGCACGACGTCCGTCTCGCCGAGTTCCACCCGCACGGCTTCCTCCGGCAGGCGCAGCTCGTGCGCGACGATGCGGCGAAAGCCCGTGCGGATGCCCTGCCCGTACTCCACCTTGCCCGAGCGGGCGATGACCTGACCGCCCTCCGTGATGACGATGCGACGCTCGAGGCGCTCCGGCGGGCGCTCGCCCCAGCCTCCAGGCCTTGCGCGGCTCACTTCGCGGCCTCCTCGACGGCGTGGACGATGCGGCCGTAGACGCCGCAGCGGCAGAGGTGGCCGGAGAGCGCCTCGCGGATCTCCTCCTCGCCCGGGTGGGGATTCTCTTCGAGCAGAGCGACCGCGGAGATCAGCATGCCGGAGGTACAGGCCCCGCACTGCATGGCGTCCTCCTTGAGAAAGGCCTCCTGCACCGGGTGCAGCTTGCCGTCCGACGCGAGCCCCTCGACCGTGACGATACGGTGGCCCACCGCCTCGTCGACCGGCATGGTGCAGGACGCGACGGCCGATCCGTCGAGCAGCACGTAGCAGGCGCCGCAGCTGCCGTGGCCGCATCCGAGGCGCGTCGCGGTGAGGCCGAGGTCGTCGCGCAGGACCGAGGTGAGCGAGGTGCCGGCCGGCACGTCCACGGTCTCATGCCGTCCGTTGACCAGGAGCTCGTAGCGCACTTCCTGTCCCTTCCTTTCTGTCCCGGGGCGTCTCCCGGGCTAGGCGCCGTGTTCCGCCTGTGGGCGCCGCCCCACGCCGCGCAGGGCCGAGAGGACGGCCGCCACGATGAGCGCGGCCACCGAGGCCACGAGGGAGGCGTGGATGCCGCGCAGGAAGGCGGCGCCGGCCGGTCCGGAGACCACCGCGTTGCCGACGAAGATGGCGAACGCCAGCCCGCGCGAGAGGGCGTGCGCCGCCACCAGCAGGGCCGTGGAGAACGAGAAGACCATGCCGACGTTCGCGAACGTGCGCAGCATGCCCGACGCAACGCCGAAGACCTTCTTCGGCGCGGCCTTCATGACGGCGGCGTTGTTGGCGGGGAAGAAGCCGCCGCTGCCGAGGCCGTTGACGATGCTGATGGCGCTCACCACCCAGAGCGGTGTGGTGAGGCCGAGGCCGATGTAGAGGAGCATGGCGACGACTTGGACCGCGAGGCCGACGGTGGCGGGGATCACCGGGCCGAGGCGGTCGGCGAGGCGGCCGGCGATCGGGCCCGTGACGCTGCCGACGAGGTAGCCCGGTACCAGGAGGAGCGCGCCGTCGAGCGGCGAGAGCCCCCGGACGCCCTGCAGGTACATCGTGATCAGGAAGAGCACCGCGAAGTTGGCGAGGCCCTGGAAGAAGCTTGCGAGGAAGGACGGCGTCAGGGTGGGCACGCGGAACAGCGAGAGCGGCACCATCGGGTCCTTGGACCGGCTCTCGATCCAGCCGAACAGCAGGAGCAGGAGGACGCCCGCGATGAGCCAGAGCGCGATGTGGAGGTCGAAGGCGGCGGTCGTCAGCTGCACCATGGCCCAGAGCAGCGAGAAGAGGGCGGCACCGAGGGTCGCCATGCCGGGGAGGTCCAGATCGCGGTGCTGGTAGCCGTGGTCCGAGGGCAGGGAGCGCAGGGCGAGCACGAGCGCCAGGGCGCCGATCGGCACGTTGATCCAGAAGATCCAGCGCCACGAGAGGTAGGTGACGAGGAGGCCGCCGGCGAGGATGCCCAGCACCGCGCCCACGTTCCAGCCGATCGAGGTGTAGCCGTAGGCCCGGCCGCGCTGGTTCGGCGGGAAGATGTCGGCGATGATCGCGCCGCTGTTGGCTGAGATGAACGCGCCGCCGACGCCCTGCAGCAGGCGGAAGACGACGATCGAGGCCTCGTTCCACGAGAGCGCGCAGAGCGCGGAGCCGACGACGAAGATCAGAAAGCCACCTTCGTACATGCGCACGCGCCCGAACATGTCCCCGAGCCGTCCCACCTGCGTCGCCAGGAGGGTGATGACGAGAAGGTATCCGAGTACGACCCAGACGACGGAGGCGAAGCCGACGTGGAGGTCCTGGCGCATCACGGGCAGGGCCAGGATCACGATGGTCGTGTCCACGGCGGCGATCAGCACGCCGATCATGATGACGAGGAGGGCGATTCCCGTGCGGGTGCTGGGCTGAGCTTCGGGCAACGGCGAAACCTCCTGGCTCGGCACCGCTCGGGTGCCGCGATATCTGCAAAGGAAGCATGGTCTGACGTCAGGGTTTGGCTGGCGGGGCCTGCCTGAGCAGGCCGAGGGCGTCCTCGTGCCAGCGCAGCTCCGCCGAGAGCAGCGTCTCCTGGCGGTGGAACACCGCCAGGGCCACGGGACTCAGCTCCTCCTGCAGGCGGATGCGTTCCGACGTCAGCTGCTCCAGCATGGCCCTGATCTGCTGCTCTCTCAGGCGCAGGAGCTCCGTCGTCTCGCGCGGGTCCACCCGGCCGCCGAACAGAAGGCCCACACCGAGCGGGTCTGGCTGGCTGCGCAGGTCGCGCAGCGCGGACTCCCGCAGGATGGCGAGTTCGCGCTCGCCCTCCGGCGTGATGCGGTAGACGGTGCGCAGCGGCCGCTTGCCCGCCTGCTCGCAGCGGTCGACGGCGATCAGGCCGTCGCGCTCCAGAAGGTGCAGCTCGCGGTGCAAGGCGCCGACGCTGACGCCGCCCCAGCGCTCCACCGACACCTTCTCGGCGCGGCGGCGGATCGCATGGCCGTGCAGCGGACCTTCGGACGAGAGGATGCCAAGGGCCACCAGGCGATTGAGGTTCATGTGGATAGTTTACACGAGACTAGTCTCGCGTTGTCAATTGAGACGAGCAAAGAAACGCCTCGCCAAGGGCCGGCCTGCGGGCCCCGGCCCCGCGGTGAACTGCGGGGGGATATGCGACGGCCGCGGCAGCAGCCGCGGCCGACTCTCTCAGATGCTGCGCCCGAACGCCTCGAGCGCCACGATGACGTCCTGCACCGCGCCTTTCAAGGCGTCGACATGGGGGCGCGCCGCCTGCGCACCGCCGCGTTCGTAGGCCTCGATCGCGACCTTGGCGATGCGGTGCGCCTCGCGGTGGGGCCGGTCGATGGCCTGGAAGGCGGGCTGGCCGCCAAACTTCTGCCCGGCCTCGCCGAGCAGCCACCTGCCGAGGCGGCAACCTTCGGGGCTGCCGGCATCCGCCGGCGTCAACCGGACCTTGCCCTGCATCATCGCCTGGATGCGGTGCTGCCAGAGCAGGTGATCCGTGACGCGCAGGGCCACCGACTGCTGATCGCTGCGCGGCGTCGGGTAGGCGGCGAAACGGCCCAGCATCTCGCTGAGATGCCCGCTCACGTCGAAGACGGAGTTCGAGGCGGTGTGCAGGGCCTGGGCCACCGCGTCGACGCCCTGCTGCACCGACTGCACGCGCGTGGCGATCTCCGAGATCGCCTGCGCCTGCTGATGCGCCACCGTGGCGATGTCCTTCACCTGGTCGCGGTTCTTCGACGAGGATTCGACGATGCCCGCGAACACCTGGTCCGCCTTCTGCACGAGCCCCGCCGCGTTGTGCGCCGTCGACGCCGAGGAGTCGGCCTGCTGCGCCGTCAGATCGATGCTGGCCGCCTGGCGGGCGATCGTGTCCGTGATCTCCTTGGCCGCGCTCTTGGTCCTGTCCGCGAGGCGCCGCACCTCGTCCGCCACGACCGCGAAGCCGCGCCCCTGCTCGCCGGCGCGCGCCGCCTCGATCGCCGCGTTGAGCGCGAGGAGGTTTGTCTGCCCGGCCACCTCGTTGATGAGCGAGACGATCTCCGCGATGCGCTTGAACCCCTGCTTGAGGGCCTCGCCAGCCTGCGCCGTCTCGCGGCTGCCCGTCACCAGCGCTTCCATCTCCCGCAGGACTTCGCGCATCAGTTCTGTGCCGTCGGAGCTCTGACGCGCCACCTGGCCGGCGAACTCCGCCACCTGCGCGCTCGAGGCAGCCATCTCCTCGGCGCTGGCGCTCAGCTCCTCGGTGGTGGCCGCCGTCTGGGACGCCGCGAACTCGATGTTCGCCATCTCGCCGGAGATCTGCTCGTGGTCGCGGTAGACCTTGGTGAGGCTCTGCGTCATGCCGCTCGTCGAGCCTTCGGCGTCCAGCAGCAGGTCACGGCTCCTGGCCGCGGCCTGCTGCGCCTGTGCGATGTCCGCGGAGGCCGGAGGCGCGTTTGCGGGAAGACCGGCGAAATCACCCTGCGCCATTGCCTCGAGCAGCTGCGTCAAGTCCTTGGTGCCAATGTCACCATCCAATGCGGTTCCTCCCTATGCGGCAAAACACTTTCGCGTGATAAATCCAGTTAGGCATACCTAATTGGTTTACCGCTACGTCCGGTTGTCACGGGCCGAGTGGTCAAATGGCATATCGGCGCCTGCCTTGCTTGGTCAGGGAAGGCCTCCACCCCGTCACATGCGGGATGGAGGCCGGTATGGGGGCTGGACGCAGTCGGATCAGGCCCTGCCGTAGACGTCCTGGACGCGTATGACGTCGTCGAGCTCCGGAGTCGACACCTCGAGCACCGACAGGTCGACCTGCGCCGTCAGGCGGTGCAGGGTGCCCGGCAGGATCGTGATGGTGCTGCCGGGGCTGATCGCGCGCGGCTGCCCGTCGATCTCGAGCGTGCCCGCGCCGGCGAGCACCCACATCGACTCCATCTTGCGCTCGTGGTACTGGAGGCTGAGGCTGTGGCCCGCCCGCACGAACAGCAGCTTGCCGGCGTAGCGGTCCGTCTCGGCCCAGATGTACTCCGCGCCCCAAGGCTTCTCGACGACACGGGCGTCCTGGGGGATGAACGGCGTTCCGTCCACCTTTGGCGGCCGTACGAGCGCCGACGCCTCAAGCGTCGCCACGAGGCTGCCCGCGGGCGTCGAGCAGACGATCATGTCCTCGGCGCCCAGCACCTGCAGCGGCGGCGCGCCGGGTTCCCGCCACTCGAAGGCGGCGCCGACCGCCGCCTCGTCGCCGCGGCTGCTCCGGTGGTAGCGGACGAACTCGGGCCAGTTGCCGAGGTCGCTCCAGCCGGCGTCGCAGGGCACGACGCGCAGGTCGGTGGCGTGCTCCAGCACCGCCCGGTCGAAGGGCACGCGGACGGCGTGCTCGTAGGCCTCTGCCAGGCCTGCGTCGCCTGCGCGCATGGCCTTGGCCGCCTCCCTCGCGGACTGGTGCAGGCTCGGGGCGACGATCTCCGCCGTTGCAAGGAGCGAGCGGACGTCACCGATGAAGACGCCCATGTTCCAGAGCGCCCCGGACTGCACGAGCTCCTCCGCGAGCGCCGCGTCCGGCTTCTCGACGAAGCGGTCCACGGTGCGCGGCCCGGTTTCGTCGCCCTCGGGCACGATGTAGCCGAACTCCTGGCGCGGGCCGCTGGGCACGGCGCCGAGGAGGCAGATGCCATCGCCTTCCGCGGCCAACTCCACGGCCTCCCCGGCGGCGGCGGCGAAGGCGTCCTCGTCGCGCATGACGTGGTCGGCGGGGAGGATGGCGAGCACGGCGTCAGGGTAGTCCAAAGCGATGGCATGCGCGGCCGTGAGCGCGGCCATGCCCGTGTCGCGCCGCATCGGCTCGCCCAGGAACTGCCCCTGGTCAAGCTCGGGCAGGGCCGCGAGCATCGCCTGGCGGTCGACGTCAAGGGCGATCAGATAGACGTGGTCGGGAGCGTCGGCGATGCGCAGCGCGCGCTGGTAGGCGCGGCCCAGAAGCGTTTCGCCTTCGATGGTGACGAGAGGCTTTGGGTGGCCGGGGCGCGACAGCGGCCAGAGCCGCTCGCCGGGGCCGCCCGCCATGATCACAGAAATGACGGGCCTCCGTGTGTCCAAGAAGCAGATCGCCTCGCTTCTCGATTTTGGAATGGCCAACACCTGCTGGGATCCGGATGCATTGTAGCCGCTCGCCAGGCGGTGGTCGATAGGCTGGAGATGAATCTTTGCTGACCTGCGCCAGCCGCTCGGGTCGGAGGACGCCAGGCGCTGCAAGGCTCGTCCCCGGGCGCCCACAGGCAACTGCGGCAGGGGGGCGTCGCGAGCGGCGCGGTACGCCCTTCACGGCATCAGGCTTGCCCGAACCTGCCGCATGGACAAGGCCGTTCGCGCTCCCGTAGACTGCAGGCATGAAGTCGGCGGATCACATCCGTGCCATAAGTTTGTCGCGCTTTCTCCTGGCGGTGCGTGCGATCGCATGGCTTGCCGAGGCGGACGCCGTGTGCCCGAGCGCGCTGATCGCCGACAGCGTGCACGCCCACGCCACGTTCCTCCGTCGCCTGTTCGCTCCGCTCGTGCGCAGCGGCGTGGCGGAAGTGCGGGAGGGCCGCATCGGCGGCTACGCCTTGGGACGAGCACCCGACCAGATCACGCTTGCCGATATCTACCGGGCGACCAGGCACTTCGGCGAAGGGACGTGCGAGACGCCGGCGGACACAGGGTCGTGCGCGCCAGACCTGCCCATCGACCGGGCGCTCGAAGAGATCATTCGCCTCGGCGAAGCTCGCTTCACCGAGGTTCTGTCCGAGTACACGATCGCAGACCTGCTGCGCATGGCCTCGCCCCGGTCTTCGCGGTAGTGTGCAGGCGCCCGTTCTCCGCTTGCGGCTAACTGTGCTTGACAATGACATAGTTTATCCCGAAGCTGTGCTTTGCAGGAGCATGGTTGCAGGCCTGTTCGGGGGAGGAAATGCGGATGCACTGGCTTGTCTTCATTGTGGAGGGGCTGCTCGCCGCTGCGTTCCTGATGGCTGGCTGGACGAAGGTTTCCGGATCGGAGATGCAGAGGAAGGCATTTGCGGACAGCTACCATTATCCGCTAGGGCTCATGTACTTCATCGGCGCGATGGAGGTGCTCGGCGCCCTAGGCTTGCTCGTCGGTTACTGGGCACCGATCCTTGCCGTTCTGGCTGCCGCCGGACTCACCATCATCATGGTCGGCGCCGTCGCAACGCACGTACGCGTGCGAGACACCGCGAGCCACATGCTGCCTGCGCTCGTCCTTCTGGTCCTCGTCCTGCTTGTCTTCTTCGGAAGACTTTCCTTCGGGATCTGAAGGCCGGTCCCGCAAGAGCGAGCTTCGCATGCGGCGGAGACGCCGGCGGCGAGCGGCTGGATGCGATCGGATGGGGCGACAGGTGGCGCCGTGATGTCCGCGGACCAGGAGAAGCCGGCTCGCCAGTCGTGGCGGCGCATGTCCGCTGCGCAGGGCTGGATGCTGCCTCGCTCACTGGCGGCGTGGTGGCGGCTCAGGGGAACAGATCTCAGGCACTTGGCCATGGCCAAGACGCTGCGGCGGCAACTGCCGGCACGGACCACAGGCACATACGATATGTGCGAGGCGGCCGTGGGGATGAATCCTTGCTGACCCGCGCCAGCGGTCCGGAGCCGGCATGGCCAGCAGCCGGTGCGGGTCACGTCTGACTGCGCCGCGCCCGCTTGACGGGACTACAAGCGTGCGAGAAATTGGCATCCGGGAAGCCAAGGCGCGGCTGAGTCACGTGCTGCATGACGTGCAGGCCGGAGCGGAGTGGCTGATTACCGACCGGGGCAAGCCTGTTGCCAGGATCGTGCCGGTTGGCGAAGCACCTCTCACGCTGAGCCAGCGTCTGAGGATTCTTGAAGACAGAGGCATTATCGAGCCTTCCTTCGGTGACGCAACGCCTATCGATGCCACAAGTCCACTTCCCGTGGAACGAGGGCTGGCTCAGCGGCTTCTTCAGGAGGACCGTGATGGCGGGCATTGAAGCAGTCCTCTACTGGGATGCTTCGGCCGTGCTCTCGCTGCTGTTCGAGGATGCGCATAGCGCCATGGCGGTTCGTGAGATGGAAGGCGCCCGGGTACACCTCATGTCGAGCCTGACATGGGCAGAGACGCAAGCGGTGCTCGACCGGATGCGACGCACGGGAGCCATAGCCGACGCCGTGATGTTCGCAGCGCACGAAAAGCTGGCTCGCCAGCCATGGCGGCGCATGTCCGCTGCGCCGGACTGGATGATGCCCCGCCCATTGGCGACGCGGTGGCGGCTGCGGGGAACGGATCTTTGGCACCTGGCGATGGCCAAAACGCTGCAGCGGGAACTGCCCGAACTGACCATGGTCACCTACGATGCTGCGCTGCGCGCGGCGGCGATGGGCGAAGGACTCGCCACGTCACCGACCGGGTGATCCCTTCAGGACACCGACAGGAAGTGTGCCGGCGGCTCAGGATGCCTGTGCGCGCCGTCTGCTTGACCGGCCATGAGGCACGGGCTATGCTGCAAACGACGTTTGCCATCGTTGAGGGGGTATGGACCATGGCCGAGAAGGAACTGACGCGCTGGGCGCGTGCGAAGTCGGCCGTGGCACCGCCGTCCGCCTGAGAAGGGTTGGGGGCTTAGTGCCGCAGGCCGGCGTGCCTGCGGCTTTTTGATGCCTGTGCGCCGGCTGCGGCCGCCGCTCGGACGCTTGCCCCCAATCCTATCTGTCGGAGGGACCGCCCATTTTCGAAGATGACATCGCGGAATTCCTGGCCCGTGACCTGATCACGGACGTGCTCGGACCGCTCAAGTCCGGTAAGGAGGCGCAGGTCTTCGTCTGCCAGGCGCATCCGGCCACCGGCCACGACCTTCTCGCGGCCAAGGTCTACCGGCCCCGCGCGGAGCGGGGTTTCCGCGCCGAGGAGACATACCTCGAGGGGCGCGCGAGCCTGCGGCGGGGCCGCGCGCGCCGAAGCAGCGTCACCCGCGCCGTCGAGCGGCGCTCGGCGGCCGGCAAGGAACTTCTCTCGGAGATCTGGGTGCGGCGCGAGTTCGACGTGCTGCGCCGCCTGAGGGCGTGCGGCGTGCCGGTGCCCCAGGTGCTCGCCTGCACCGGGGGAGCCGTGCTGATGCAGTACCTCGGGGATATGGAGGCCCCGGCGCCAAGGCTCGTCGCGACGTATCTCACCAGAGGCGAGGCGCAGTCGATGCGCGAGGGGCTCCTCGACGCCGTCGAGCGCTGTCTCAAAGAGGGCTTGATCCACGGCGACCTTTCGGCCTACAACGTGCTCGTCCACGAAGGCAGCCCGTACATCATCGACGTGCCGCAGGCGGTGGACGCGGCGGTCCACCCGGAGGCGGAGCGTCTCCTCCGGCGCGACGTGACGAACCTGACGCGCCACTTCGCCCGGTACGGCATTCCGGACGACGGCGAAGGGTGGGCGCGGCAGGTCTGGCGCCTCTACGAGACGGGCAGGCTCTGACGTCGCAGGTATCGTGGCATGCGCGGACGAAGGCGGGCGGACCGCATGGGGCGGCCCGTCGCGCCTCGCTCGTGACGGAGTACTGCGCCTGCCTGCGCGAAACAGTCGCGGTACTGCGTACGGTCCTTTGCATCAGCGCGTCAGCCGATTCCTGGCCTTGCGGTCGTTCATGGAACGTACAGGCCCGTCAGGTCGAGATCGTCTGTCCCGTCTTCCTGACCACGACGCGCGCCTGGGGGGCGAACGGGCGCAGCCCAGGCGCTGGCATCGCCACAGCTGAACTCCTCGTTGGCATCGAGAGCCGACACCAGGGAGAGCGCCGGGGATCTCTGCGGGCGTGCCCGGTACCTCGGGACCGTAGACCAGAGCGCGGCCCGTCTGGGGCGGCGTCTCCAGGATGAGGTTGAACGCCTTCTCGTACTCGGCGCCGTGCGTGAGCGACACGTAGCCATGCGCCTTGATGCCAGCCGGGCACGTGAAGATGCAGGGCGAGGCGCCGGGAGCGGGATTCTTCGGCACCGCCTGCCGAAAGGCGATATATGCCGCGCGGCGCGCCACGAGATCGGAGTTGAACTGGTCCGGCACCGCGACCGTGCAGGCCATCTCGCACTGCTGGCAGGACATGAGGATTGTCGCGAACTGGAACGACCTTGCAGCATCGGAGCACCGCGTGTTAGTGTACACATGAGGTGATTTGGGTGGAACATGTGGCCATCCGGCAGCTGCGTGACAGCCTGGCGGCGTATCTCCGCCGCGTTCACGAGGGGCAGTCGCTGCTGATCACCGACCGGGGCTTCCCGGTGGCCCGCCTTTCGCCTGTCGAGGACAGCACGGCTGCCCTGGAGGCAGAAGGCGTACTGGAGTGGAGCCGCGGCAAGCCGCGTGGCGCCAGCAACCCCGCCGTGGTGCGTGGCGGGTCCATCTCGGATCTCGTCGTTGAGAACAGAAGATGATCCTGTACTTGGATACAAGCGCCCTCGTCAAGCTCTACGTCGCGGAAGATGGCTCGGAGGTCGTACGCATGGCGGTTGACGCGGCCGGCGCAGTAGCCACGTCGCGCGTCGCGTACGCCGAAGCGCGCGCCGCTCTGGCGATGGCAGCCAGACTCGGACGCATCTCCGAGGAGGAGCGGGCGGCAGCGGCCGCGATCTTCCGGTCGGAGTGGCACGCCTTTTCCGTGGTCAACGTTACCCAGCCTGTCGTGGAGCTGGCGGCCGACCTTGCCGAGGCGAAGTCCTTGCGCGGCTTCGATGCGATCCATTTGGCATCATCTGTGCTCATTCGCCAGCGCACACATGAGGCTGTGCGCTTCATGGCGTGGGATAGGGCCCTGGTGAAGGCAGCAGGCGACATGGGGTTGGACGCGCAAGGTCCCCAGATGTAACCCAGGTCCGAGGTGCAGGAGAACTCTGCCTGGCGCGTGGGGAACACTTCAGAGCGCACACAAACCTTAGGGCTAGCCTCAGAATCCACTGCTAGGCTCGTGTCAGACACGACCTGCGAGGAGGCCGACCGTGCTCAGGACGCTCCACCCGATGATCGTCCACTTCCCGATCACACTCTTCTACCTGACCGCCTTGTTCGAGGGCCTCTACTTCGCGTTCCACAAGGACTGGCTCGCCCGCGCGGGCTACCTCCTCATCACCCTGTCGATGGTCGCAGGCGTCGCGGCGGGCATCGCGGGGGCGATCTCCGAGAGCTATGTCGTGAGCCACATCTCCCCAGCCAGCCTGCACATCCTCTCGACGCACAAGAACTTCGCGGAGCTCTCGGTCTTCACGTTCGGCGTCGCGTGGCTCTGGCGCACCGTGCTCGCCTTGCGCAAGTCCGTGCCCAGGGCACCGTCGGCCCTGCTCTACTACCTCGTGGTGCTGCTGGGCGTCGCGCTCATCAGCTACACGGGGTTCCTGGGCGGCAGCCTCGTCTACGACCACGGCGTCGGCGTGCCGTAAGGAGAAACGGCCGGCGGCGGCGAAGTCTCACCAGACTGGGGGGACTTCCGCTTGGCGACGATCGAGGTACGGGAGCTGCGCACGCCCCAGGAGCTCGCCGAGGCGGTGCGGCTGCAGTTCGAGATCTGGGGCCCGAACGACGCGACGCCCGCGAACCAGCTCGTGATCTCCGTGAAGACGGGCGGCCACGTGCTCGGCGCGTTCGACGGGGATCGGCTCGTCTCGTTCGCCTACGGCTTCCCGGCCGTGGTGCAGGGGCAGGAGCCGTGGATCGCCTCGCACATGCTTGCGACCCTGCCGGAATACGGCGGACGGGGTATCGGCCGCATGCTCAAGTGGCAGCAGCGGGCGTGGGCCATGAGGCACGGCTTTCACCGCATCACATGGACGTTCGATCCTCTAGAGGCGCGCAACGCGCACCTCAATTTGAACCTGCTCGGGGCCGTGGCCAGGGAGTACATCGTCGACTGCTACGGCCCGATGGAAGACAAGTTGAACCAGGGACTGCCTTCGGACCGCCTGATGGCCGACTGGCAGCTCGAGAGCCCGCGCGTGCTCGCGGCGGAGCGCGGCGAGCGACCAAGGCCGGACGGGGCGCAGGTCCTGGTGCCGCGCGACTACCAGCGCCTGCGCAGGGAGCAGCCCGCACGTGCCTACGAGGAGCGCCTGCGGGTCCGGGAGGAGCTCGGGGCGCAGATGGCCCTGGGCAAGGCATGTATCGCCTTTGACCGCGAGAGCTCCGCGCTCGTGCTGGGATGAGACCACGGGGGCGGAGGTGGCCAAACGGCTATACGGCGACAAACGGCCAGGACCATATGGACAAATATCAGGACCGTATGGCGGGTACGCAGGTGCAGGAGATCCAGAGGTGCGCTCTGAAAATTATACTGACTTAGCTTAAAAAGGATAGAACGCACTGCGACCGGCGGGACCTGCCCAGGCTTGGACAAGACCGGACGTGTGATGCGCGGGCGCGATCCTTTCGCGCGCGAAACCACAGTGGTCCCTGAACCTGTTCCGGACATCGGGGGAGGAAGCGTGGATGCAGCTGGAGACGGCGGCCTGGCGGCGTGTGATCGAGTTCGTGAACTTTCGAGACGAGGATCAGGCGATCTGTGCCGGCTTCCCGTGGCAGCTGTTGGCCCAGCGCGTGCCCGGACCGTTCTACGAGCGGGTGCAGGCCGTGCCCGAGCTGGACCGGCTGGTGCGCGAGCACTCGAGCTACGAGCGCCTGCACGGCACCTTGGCCCAGTATGCGCGCCAGATGGGCGAGGATCCCCGTCTCGAGGCCGCGCGCGAGCGGATTTCCCGCATCGGTATGATGCATGCGCGCATCGGTCTCTCGACCGACTGGTATCTCGGGGCCTACCGCCTGCTTTGGGAGACCGCCTGGGCCATCGTCGACGAGACGACACCCGATCCCGCCCTGCGGGAACAGGTGAGAGGCGCCGTCGCCAAGCGGCTGACGCTCGACATGATCCTCGTCATCCTGGTCTATGATCTCGAGATGGCCGGCAAGCTGGCGTCCATGCAAGGCACCTTGCAGCAGCTCGCGGAGAGCCTCTCCGCCATGTCCGAGCAGACGAGCGCCGCCGCGTCGGAGTCTGCCGAGACGCTCAGGCGGCTGGCAGGCGAGAGCTTGAGGGTCACGCGGGAGATGGAGGCGGTGGTCGCCGCGACTGCCTCGGGCACGACCGAGGTCGAAGGGGTCACCGTCGGCAGTGGACACGCGATGGAGGCGATCCGCAGCGTGGAGACGGCGGCGCAGGAGATGGCGGCGCAGTCCCAGTTCGTCGTGAGCGCCGTGCAGACGATCGGCGAGATCGCCGCGCAGACCAACCTCTTGTCGCTCAACGCAGCCATCGAAGCCGCCCGGGCCGGGGAGGCGGGCCGGGGCTTCGCCGTCGTCGCGCAGGAGGTGCGCCGCCTCGCCGACCGCTCGAAGTCCTCGGCGGCAGATGCGCAGAAGCGCCTCTCGCAGTCGGCGCAGGCCACCGAGGCCCTAACGGCGTCGGTGAGCGACGCGGCGCGGGCGGTCGAGGAGAATGTCGGGCTCCTCGCGCAGCCTGCCGGCCGCTTCCGCGACATCGCGGAGCGGGCGCAGACCGCGAAGTCCGTGACCGACATCGTCGTGGCCATGATGGAGCAGGTCGCGAACTCCGGCGAGCAGGTGCGTATTGCCGCTGGCGAGGTGGCGTCGTCCGCCATGAAGCTCGCGCAGCTCACCCAGGCGCTCGGCGGGATGATCCGCCGCTGACGCCTCTTCTGTGAAGGGGTCCGGGCGCGGCGCAGGCTATCGGGGATCCGGGGGATCTCGCATCGAGGGCGAGGTGAGGTCGAGAGGTGTGGCAGGACTCTCTGTGTGAGATCCGAACCGTCTGGCAGCCGATCTACGACCTGCGGTCCGGCGCGGTATGGGGCTACGAGGCCCTGTCGCGCGGGCCTGAGGGGTCGCCGTGGGAGAGCGCGGACGCGCTCTTCGAGTTGGCGCGGCTGCAGCACGGCGAGCAGGCGCTCGAGGAGAAGATGCGCGGCACGGCGATGCGCAGCGCGGCGCGCGCGCTGCCGGGCGACAGCACGCTCTTCATCAACACCGACCCGCGCTATCTCGGCATGCCCGTCGCTCCCCAAGGCGATCCATGGCCCGTGGAGCGCACCATCCTCGAGATCTCCGAGCACTCGCCGCTCTTTGACCAGCCGGAGGCGCTCCAGGCGCAGATCGCGGCATGGCGCGCCCAGGGCTATCGCATCGCCCTCGACGACTTCGGCAGCGGCTACGCCGGCCATACGGCCCTGCTCGCGGTGCGGCCCGACGTCCTGAAGATCGACCGCCAGCTCGTGGTGGGGATCGACAAGGACGCGTGGCGCCAGGCCATCATCCTTTCAATCGTGCGCGTCGCCTCGGCGCTCGACATCTCCGTGATCGCCGAGGGAATCGAGACCGAGGCGGAGCGGTCCGAGCTCGAGGCGATGGGCGTGTCGTACGGGCAGGGCTTTCTGCTCGGGAAGCCCGCGCCGACGCCTGCTCCCGCGAAGATCCTCGATACGTCCCAGGTCCCGGAGGACGAGGTGAGACGGCTCCTTGGCGCGGCGATGCCGAACGCGGGGGCGGCGTACGCCGTCGACCGCCACCGGCGCATCACACATTGGAGCGGCGAGGCGACCGCGCTCTCGGGCAGGGAGGGCGTCGTCGGCAAGACCTGCTGGCTGAGCGGGCTCGATCACCGCGATGCGTCAGGCGTCCGTCTCTGCTTCTTCGCCTGCCCGCTCGTCGAGACGATGCGGAGCGGTGAGCCGCATGCCGCGATCATGTCCATGCGGACGGCGAGCGGCGAGCGGCGATGGATCGCGACGCGCGTGGAGCCGGTGCGGGATCGCCTGGGGACGGTCGTCGGGGCCATCGAGAAGTTCGCTCCCTCGCGTTCCACGCAGGCGGTCGCAGAGGCCGAGTTGCGGCAGTCGGGCGTTTGAACCTTGCAGCGTTCGCGGCGCAGCGGCACGAGGAGATCTGGGGGAGGTCGCCATGCGCCGCAAGGTCATTCCGGGCGCGCGGCTGATCAAGGCGGAGGGTCCGGTGCGCGACGTGCTGGCGCGCGTGTTGCATGACGTCGCGTGGCTTGCCCGCGAGGCGCCGGAAATAGGCAGACCGCTCTGGGACGCCATCCATGCGTTGCCCAATTCCGTGCAGGTGCCGCCCGGAAGCGGCATGGGCATCGTCGACGCGCTGGCGTCGCTGATGCGCGACTGGCCCGAGGGTCCCGCGGAGCCGGAGGACGCCGGCGGGCGGTAGCATCGCAGCCGGTGCGCGGCACCTGCCTTGCCCGGAGACGGCGACCTGGCAAGTTCAGGGCCTGTTGGCCAAAATAGAGCATGTCCGAACGGCTACATTGGGTCCATCTGACCTATCCGTTCGGACCTTCTTTGCTATAATCGGCGACACCGGACGTTTGCGCGGGGGGATCGCATGCGCAGGAGCTTGGTCGTCCTGTTCGCCACGGCCTTGGCGGTCGCCGCGCTGGCCCTGGCGTTCGTGGCCCTGCGGGCAAAAGGCGCGGCTTCGTCGCCCGCGCCGCATCTCGCCGCGTTCGTCGACCGTGGTGCGAACCTCGGTGGCCGGCCTGCCCCCGATTTCACCCTGGAGGACCAGTTCGGCCGCACGGAGAGCCTGGCGCAGTGGCGCGGCAAGGTGGTTGTGCTGGCCTTCGTCGACGACGAGTGCACGACGATCTGCCCCCTCACGACGCAGTCGATGACCATGGCCCTGCACCTGCTGGGGCCCGCGGCCGCCCGGGTGGTGCTGCTGGGCGTCGACGCGAACCCTCTGCACAACCGCGTCCAGGACGTCCTCGCCTACTCGGAGCAGCACGGCATGCCGCGAAGCTGGCACTTCCTCACAGGCTCCCGCCCGGCCCTCGAGAAGGTCTGGGCGGACTACGGCATCGCCGTGCAGATCGAGCATGGCATGATCGACCATACGCCAGCGCTCTACGTCATCGACCGCCAAGGTCGCGAGCGGCGGATCTACCTGACGGCGTCGCAGTACGCGGGCGTCGGGCAGGAGGCGTACGTACTGGCAAAGGAGGTCGCGTCGCTCCTGCCCGGGCATGTGCGGGTGGCGCCTCCCTCGGGCGACGTGGCCGCGATGTCGCCGAGGCGGCGCCTGCAGGTGCCGCTCGCCTCGGGCGGGCGGCTTGTGGTGGGGCCGGGTCATCCGCGCCTCTACCTCTTCCTCGACGCCTGGGCCCCTGGGGCCGCGCAGCAGCTGCCGCTCCTGGCCGGGTACGAGGCGGGGGCCAAGGCACAGGGGCTGCCGCCGCTCGTGCTCGTCGACGTGCGCGACGCGGAGGCTGCGCCGATGGCCCTGCCGCGGCTGCTCGCCTCGCTGCCCGGCGCGCGGGGCCTGCCGCTCGCCGTCGACCTAGAGGGGCGGCTGGCGGACGGCTACGGCGCGCAGGACATTCCCTGGTATGCGCTGACAAACGTTGCCGGCAAGGTAGTCTGGTCCCACGACGGCTGGCTCCCGCCCGCAGCGCTCCTGCAGGCGGCCCGGCAGGCAGGTTCCTGATGTCCGCGCAGGGGAGGTGGGGACCGGATGCCTGAGAGCCTGCTCCGTCTGAGCCTCGTGCAGTGGCTCGAGCCTTACGTCTTCCTGTCGCTGCTGCCGTTCGCGGCGGCCTACCTCTGGGCCGTGTCGCCGGCGGGCCGCCGCCACTTCCGCGGGTCGCGCCCGGTGCCCAGATGGCAGGTATGGACGTTCCTCGGCGCCATCCTCACGGTCTACGTGAGCTTCGGCGGCCCCCTCGACGTGCTGGCCGACGGCTACCTCTTCACGGCGCACATGCTGCAGCATACGCTGGAGTCCATGCTGGCGGCGCCGCTCCTCATCGTGTCGCTGCCGTCCTGGCTGCTCGACCCCGTGCTGGACAATCGCTTCCTCGGCGCCGTCATGCGCTTCTTCACGCGGCCCGTGGCGGGCGCCGGCTTCTTCGCCGCCGTCTTCAGCCTCAGTCTCTGGCCGCCTTTCTACAACCTTTACGAGGAGCAGGCGGGACTCCACTTCCTTGTGCACGGGCTCCTGCTGCTGGCCTCGATCGCCATGTGGTGGCCGGTCTGGAGCCCGACCGACCGCCTGCCGCGCCTGAAGCCGCTCATGCGCTGCCTCTACATCTTCCTCGATACGCTGCCGATGATCGCGCCGCTCGCGATGGTCATGCTGCAGACGCACCCGATCTACGCCTACTACGATCACACGCCGCGCCTCTTCGGCCTGACGCAGCTCGGAGACCAGCAGCTCGGCGCGGCGGTGATGTTCACCCTGATGCACACCGCGTACATCGTGGCATTCCTCGTGGCCTTCTTCCAGTGGTCGCGCTCCGAGCGCCTGGCGAAGCCGGTATTGCGCGTCATCAGGCCGACCGAGGGTCACGCGGCCCAGGAACGCCGCTCGGCGACGTAGCCCCAAAAAGATGTGGCCTCCAGGCTCGGAGTCCTGTACGCAGGGGCGTGGGGGTGCCCGACGGGGGCGGCCCTTTCGACGGACACTTGCGCCGGCTTGCGGTAGGCGTTTGCATGAGAGGCGGCACCTGCTGAGGCGCCGACTGAGGCCGATGACGGCAGTGTTATGCTGCTGCCATGGAAGCGAGTGGGGCGGGTGGTGGGGTGCGCGAACTGGTGCGCATGTCTCTGGAGGATGTGGAGACACGGGTCCGCAAGGTCCTGCCTGCCTTCACGGACGTTGCGGGTGCCTATCTTTTTGGCTCCTGCCTTGGTGCCTGCCGCCCAGATTCGGATATCGACCTTGGGCTGGTGCTCCGCGGACATGGCGACCCCGTATACCTCGAGGCCCGTGTGTCGGGGGCTCTCGGTCTAGTGGAGGGGCATCCGTTCCACATCACGGTTCTGACGGCCGGAGAGTTCGCCTTTCAAGCGATTCACGTCGGACGCCTGATCTACGAAGCGGACGCCGAAGCAGTGGCAGATATGATCGAGAAGGTTGCCAAGGAGCACCACGCGAACCGCAGGTACTTGGCCACCTTCGTAGCAGCGCGAGAGGAGAGCCTGCGCCAATGGCTCTGAGAGCGCTAAGGCTTGCGGAGAATCTTGGCTACATCCGTACGCAGGTGGACATTCTTGAGCCTTTGTCCTCAAGTGCCGAGGCATTAAATTATCCTCTGTTTAAGAATCTTATTGGAAACGAAACGCACCAAACAGATCAGGCGGCGCTGTTTGGCAGCGACCGCCTCGTGAATACCGTCGGGCGTATGGCTGGGCTGTCTAGAAGCTATGTGTTGCAGTCTTCCACCCCTGTGGCGGCTGTCCAGATACGCCTGCGCCCAGCACACCTCCTTTTCGTGTAATGACATACGTAAACGTTGCGGAATGGGAAGACCACGATTCAGAAAGAACGACAGTCAGTGCGGCTGTAGCGCGGAGCTGCTTCGGTACAATCCGCAAGTCCGTCGTAGATGGGGAGCGCACTTCGGTGGAACAGGTTCCGACTGCAATCACAGTAGTCAGGTGTACCCCGCCAACAGGAATCGAGCAGTGTGTCTTTACACCAGGAATATGCGGGAACCCCGTTTCTCGCACCAGCCTATTGATATGTCGCCAAAACGCTATGGGGATCTTTTGAGACCCTTGGTTATATGTCAGCCCGCATCCGGATACGAGGATGCCGATTCCAATTGCAAGAATTAGAGCATGTCGTTTGTTTACTGCTGTTCACCCTATTTCCAGCATACATGGGACTATAACTAAGCGCCGCCTTGGCTGGGTTCGGGTAGGAGCGCTGCTAGTGTTCGCCAAGTTCCACAGCTACCCAAGAACTGTCTTTCTTTTGTATGACCATGAATGTGTAGTGGTCCATAAATGAGTCATGGAAGATCAGCCTTCTTGGCGCGGTGCAGACCGCGTATGTTGCGCCGCCATAGGTCAGGCTCCCTAAATTACAGGTGATGGGCGTACCTCGCGGCACTGGCTTGACGACTACGTATTCCTGATCACGCCAGTTTACTTTGGCGCCAATTTTAATAGTCGATCCACATCCCGCAAGCAGAACACTTACGAGAGCAAACAGAGCTAAATGCCTTTTCATTGTCGCCCCCCCGATTGCCAGTATACGCCATGTCATCCACTATGCAACTCAAAGAAGACTTTTTGTGGTCGTAAACACCACAGCCGAATGCGCTGCAGACCGCCATCGAGTCGGCCATCGACAGCATGTATCACATTGCGGCACAGGTCCTCCATCTGGCGCCCGCCTCTGCCCAGGATGCTGCGGACATCCTCATGGAGAACAGGGTGGTCAGCCCAGAGCTGCATCACCGTCTCGTGCGCATGATCGGGTTCCAGAGCCGCCTCGTGCACAACGACCAGCGTATCGACCTCGCCATCCTGGAGTCGATCCTGCGCGAGAACCTTGCCGACTTCCGGGCGTGGGGCAAGGCCATGCTGCCTTGGCTGGCGGAAGCGGTGTAAACCGCGCTGCCTTCGACCCACCCGAAAAGCCGTTCCACCGCTCAGCGAACAGGAGTGAGTTCCTGACGGCACGGGTCGCCGCGGCCTGTCGGCCACGGGAGCCGGTGGACCTGCGGCGCACAAGGGATACACAGGAGGGCCCGGCCTCAGGCCGGGCCCTCCTGTGTCCCGCGTCAGGCGGCCCTGGCCGTGCTGCGCTCGACCTCCCAGAGCCACGCCCAGAGCCGTCCGAGGCCATAGAACACCGCCGTCACGGCGGCGACGAAGAACCCGACCGGCAGCCCCGTGTCGTAGGCGAAGACGAGCGAGAACCAGATGCTCAGGACCCCGATCAGCGCGGCGATGCCGAGCGCCTGGCGGGGGCTGCGGCCGAAGTAGGCGGCGGCGGCGGCCGGGCCCACCATCAGGCTGAACGAGAGCAGCGCTCCCACCACGGGCACGGCCGCCGTGGCGGCGAGGGCCACGAGCAGGAGGAAGAGGACGTCCATGCGACGGCGCGGCACGCCCTTGGCTTCGGCGACGTCTGGCGCGACGGAGCTGAAGAGCAGCGGCCGGTAGAGGAAGGCCGTCGCGACGAGCGCAAGCACGAGAAGGCCGATGATCGCGTAGACGTCGGGCCGGCTGATGCCGACGATCTGGCCGAACAGGAGCGCGTAGACCTCCGGCGCGTACGCGCCGCCGAGCGCGAGGAAGAGCGAGCCGAGCCCCAGGGCGGCCATCAGGACGAGGGCGGTCGTCTGGCCCGCATCGCGCCTCGTGGCGAGGGACGCGATGCCCACTGCGCTGAAGGCGGAGAAGATGGCGAGGCCGAGCAGGGTGTCGCCGCCCGCGAGCACGGCGCCCGCCGCTCCGGCGAAGCTCGCGCGCGGCACGGCATGGGCCGCGAACGCGGCGCCGCGCAGCACGACGAAGAAGCCGACCAGGGCCGAGAGCAGGGCGACCGCGGTGCCGGCGATCCAGGCGTTCTGCATGAAGGACGCGGTGAAGAGGCCGGCAGGGAAGAGCGTCCCCAGGATCTGCATCAGGCGGCCTCCCTCCGCGCGGCGGCACGGCCGGGGGCCCTCCGCCCGATGCGCGCCACAAGGTATTCGATCAGGACGAGCATGACGATGAAGAAGCTCACCGGCCAGCCGCGGTGCCCTGGCGGCCAGAAGTAGCTCTGATAGGCGAGGGCGATGCCGAGCCAGACCGCGAGGAGGCCGAGGAGGGCGGCGAGCGCGGCCGCCTGTCCGACGTGCCGGGACCAGCGCACGGCGGCCGCCGCCGGGCCGATGAGGAGCGCCGTGCTGAGGAGCGCCCCCGCCACCAGCGCGGACTCCTCGACGGCGATCGCCACCGCCAGCATGAAGAGGAGGCCTACGGCACCGACCGGCACGCCGGCCGCCTTCGCGGCCTGGGGGCTGACGGAAGCGTAGACGAGCGGGCGGTAGAGGAATGCGAGCAGGAGCAGGGCCAGCAGCGAGAAGAGTGCGACCGGTACCGTGACCGACGGGTCGACGGTGAAGATCGAGCCGAACAGGATGGCGACGGGGCCGCCCGTCGCGTTCGTGCCCTGCGTCATGACGTAGAGGAGGAGGGCGCCGATGCCGAGCATGAGCGAGAGGATGATGCCGGTCGCGACATCGCGGTCGCGCGCCCTCTCGCCGAGTCCCTCGATCGCCAGCCCCCCCAGGAGGCCCACGCCGATGAAGCCGTAGAGCACCGGCACGCCGCCGAGGTAGGCGGCGGCGGCGCCGGTCGTGCCGATGTCGCCGAGGGCATGGCCCGCGAAGCTCTGGCCGCGCAGCACGACGAAGGCGCCCACGACGCCAGAGGTGACGGCGACGAGGCTGCCGATCGCGAGGGCCGTGCCGACCGTCGGTGCGGCGAGGAGGCGCGCGATGAACGCGAACATGCTCTGTCCCTCCTAGGCGTCGCAGGTGGTGCAGGTGAGGGATTCGGCGTCCGCGCCGCCGACGACCAGGATGCGCCCGTGCACCCGCACCACGTCGACGTGGTGGCCGTAGAGGTCCGTCAGGACATCGCCTCGCACCACCTCGTCCACGCTGCCGAGCGCGGCCTTGCCGCCAGCCAGGTAGAGGATGCGGTCCATGACGCCGAGGATCGGATTCATGTCGTGCGTCACCAGGAGGACCGTGACGTCGCGCTCGTGGGCGACGCGGCCCACGAGCGCCACCACCTCGTCCTGGCTCCTGAGGTCCAGGTTGGCGAGCGGCTCGTCGAGCAGCACGATGCGCGGATCCGAGATCAGGGCCTGCGCGACGAGCAGGCGCTGCAGCTCGCCGCCGGACAGCCTGCCCACGGGCTGGTCGGCGAAGCGTGCGGCGTCCACCCAGGCAAGCGCCTCGTCGATCTTGGCGCGCCGCCGTGCGCCGCCGAGGGAGAAGCCCCAGCGGCTGCCGTCCAGGCCCAAGGCCACGAGATCCCTGGCGCGCAGGGGCAGGTCCGGGTCGGGGGCGAAGCTTTGCGGCACGTAGCCGACGAGGCCGCGGGCCTCGCGCACGTCGCGCTGCGCGATGCGCACCGAGCCCTCGTCCGGCCGCAGGAGGCCGAGGATGATCTTCAGGAGCGTCGTCTTGCCGGCGCCGTTCGGGCCGATGACGCCCACGAGCTCGCCCGGCGCGAGACGGACGTCGATCCCCTGCAGCACGGAGCGGCCGCCGAGCGCGACGTGCACGTCATGGAGATCCAGGATCGGCTGCCCCGGACGCGCCGCCACCTCCAGATTCCTCATGGTACCAGCACCTCCGACTTGTGCTCCCGGATGGCCAGGCGCAGGGCGTTCGTCTCAGCGAGCATCCAGCGCTGGTAGTCGTAACCCGCGGGCATCGTCTCGTAGACGCCCACCACCGGAACTCCGTGCCGCTTGGCGAGGGCCAGCAGGGCAGCCGTCACAGGCTCCACCGCCTGGTAGTTGTAGACGAGCGCCGCCACCTTGCGCCCCGCGATCAGCGACTCCACCGTCGCGACGTCCTGCGGCGACGGATCCTGGCCGTTCATGACGGCCGCCTGGAAGGTCCAGGGCGTTGCGATATCGAGTCCCGCGGCTTGGAGGAGATCGTCCGCGACCGGTTCCACCGTCGCGACCTTGGTCCCGCGCGATGTCGCCCTGAGCTGCCTGATCGCCTGCTGCCAGGGCCCGAGCGAGCGGTCGAAGGCCAGGAGCCGCCCGAGGAAGTAGCCGCGGCGGGCGGGGTCGAGGCGGCCGAGGGCCCTGGCGATCTGCCCGGCGACCGCCTGCATCGTCCCGGGACGGTACCAGAGGTGGGGATTGGGCGTGCCGGCGGGGGCGCCGACGATGTCCGCCGCGGTCAGGACGATCCGCCGCGGGTTCGGCGACGACGCCTCGAGGTCTTGCATGAAGCCGTCGTATCCGAGCCCGTTCTGGACGACGAGCGACGCCTTCGCAACCTCGCTCGCGTCGACGGTGCTCGCCTCGAAGGTGTGGGGATCGACGTTTGGGTTCGACATGATGCCGACGGCGTGGACGTATGGGCCGCCGATCTGCGCGAGCACGCTCGCGTACTCGTTTTCCGCGCCGACGACGAGCATCGTGCCGCTGGCGGCGGTCGGGGGCGGGAGCGGGTGGCGGAAGGCGGAGATGAACGCCGTCCCCAGGAGCGCCAGCACGACGACGAGGCCGCCGACGACCATGAGAGGCCGGTTGTTCATGGCGAGGGCGCCTCCCCGCCTGCCGGACTGCGGTCCCTGCAGCCCGGGCAGACGCCGAAGGCCTGCAGCACATGGTGCTCCATGCGGTAGCCGAGGCCCTCCACGGCGCGCGCGACCGCATCGTCGTCCTCGAGGATGAAGGCCTCGGTGCGCCCGCAGACGGTGCAGGTGACGTGGTGGTGATGGCCCGCCCTGAGGCAGAGCGTATAGAGCTCGGCACCTGGGCCGTGCAGCCGCTCGACGAGGCCGCAGCCCCGCAGGAGCTGGAGCAGGCGAAATACGGACGCCCGGCCGATGCCGGGGTCCCGTGCCGCCACGCGCTCCGTCAACTCGGTCGAGGTGAAGGGACGCCCGATGCCCGCCACGACTTCGAGGATCGCGCGGCGTGGCACGGTGCGGCGCAGCCCCTGGGCGTCCAAGGCCTGCTCCATGAGGTCGAGCGCCTGGGTGCTCTGGGAGGGGTTGCTCTGCGTAGGCATCCTGATCACCTCTAGATGAGACGAAGTATCATCACTGATACTGTGTATCAATCGGCGCGTCTCGTCAAGAGTCTTCCCGACGCATGCGGGCAAGGTGCAAAACGGCGGGCAGGGCGCTCTGCCCTGCCCGCCGACTCCCCCTGGCGATTCAGCGCTTGCGCGCGGGGCACGTCCTGATGCCGAAGAGGGTGTACAGCGCGCAGAAACCGGTTGCGCCGGTGATGAGCGCGACCGCGGCCACGATCCAGAGCACCCAGGCGAGCGCGCCGTGGGCGCCCAGGGCCAGGATGCCCAGGACAACGGCGACGACGACGCGGAGCAGGCGATCGGCGGTTCCCTCGTTGATGGTCATCATGGAGCACCTCCCGCTGCCTGCAGTATGACGTCGCTGCGCCCCGATGTCTGTATGTTTTCGTACAATTCCAGGGCGAGGCGCTCGTCGCATGGTCCCGGAGAGGACGTAGGCCGTGGACAAGGTTCCAAAGTCCATCAGGTCTCTTCCTGGCCCGGCGTGCGTGGCGCTGCGCCCATCCCGCCTTCAGGCGGTGTGCTGATAGGCGCGGAACGACAGGCTGCAGAGCGTGACCAGCACGACGGCCAGTCCGAGCAGGTAGAGGAGATGGCTGTCGACCGTACCCCAGGCGACGCGGCCCGCGAGCATCTGCCGGCCCACGGTGACGCCCCAGGAGATCGGGTTCAGGCGTGAGATGTCCTGGATCCAGTGCGGCATGAACTGTGCCGGCATCAGGGTGGAGGAGAGGAACGCGAGCGGCAGGCCGAGGAAGTTGAAGATGGCGATGATCGACTCCTGCTTGCGCACGAGCAGGGCGACGGCGATCGAGAACGCCGCGAAGGTCGCGCTGACCAGCACGGCCGCGGCGAGCAGGGCGAGCGCGGCGGGCGCGCCGCCCGGGAAGCGGGCGCCTGCGAGCAGCCCGAGACCCAGGATGATCAGCGACTGCACCACGGTCGTGACGGCCTGGTTGCCGAGGTCACCGGCCACGATCGCCACGCGCCTTGTCGGCGTGACGAGCAGGCGGTCGAGCACGCCGCGCTCCATGTCCATCACGTAGCTTGTGCCGGCCCAGCCGCTGTTGAGCATGGCCGTCATGATCACGATGCCGGGCACGAGGAAGCTCAGATAGGACCCGTTCGGGAAGCCGGGCAGGGCGGTGATGCCCTTGAACAGCTGGCCGAACAGGAAGAGCCAGATGACGGGCGTCACGATGGTAAAGGCGAGGTAGACGGGTTGGCGCAGGGTGGGACGGAGCCGGCGCGCGACAAGGTGCAACGAATCCGACAGGATCGTGCTCACTTCTGCTTCTCCTCCTCCCTGGCCCCGTAGACGCGGCCGGTGTGGTGCAGGTAGACGTCGTCGAGCGACGGTCTTGCGACGGTGGCTGCGGATACCCTGAGGCCGCAGCCGTCAAGGGCGGCGAGCACCGATGGCAGGGCGCGCTCGCCGCTGTCGACGCGTGCCCTCAGGGTCTTGCCGTCGAGGCGCGGCTCCCGCAGGGCCGGCAGCCGCTCCCTGATGGTCCGCAGCGTCTCCTCGGACGCCGGGCTCTGCAGATCCACGCGGATCGTGTCGCCCCTGAGCTCGCTCTTGAGTTCATCGGGCGTGCCCTCGATCGCGACCTTGCCCTGGTCGACGATGGCGATGCGTTCCGCGAGGAAGTCCGCCTCCTCGAGGTAGTGGGTGGTGAGCAACACGGTGAGCCCTTCGTCCCTGCCGAGCCTCTGGATCTCCCGCCACATCTCCTGCCGCGATTCGGGATCGAGGCCCGTCGTGGGCTCGTCGAGGAACAGCACCTCGGGCCGGTGCATGAGGCCCATCGCGACGTCGAGCTTGCGCAGCATACCGCCCGAGTACTTCTGGGTGACGCGACGCGCGGCGTCCGTGAGGCCGAAGCGTGCAAGGAGCTCCTGCGCCTGGCGCTGCATCTCCCTGCCGCGCATGCCGTAGAGCTGTCCCTGCAGGGCAAGGTTCTCGTAGCCCGTGGCCGCGAGGTCGACGGCGGACTTCTGCGAGACGTAGCCGATCGCGAGGCGTACCCGCTCCTGCTCGCGCACCACGTCGAAGCCTGCTACCCGCGCCTCGCCGGCGTCTGGCCTCGAGAGCGTCGTCAGGATCTTCACCGTCGTCGACTTGCCGGCGCCGTTCGGCCCGAGCAGGGAGAAGACGGAGCCTTTGCGCACAAGGAAGCTCACGCCGCGCAGGGCTTTGACGCCGCCGCGGTAGGACTTCTCGAGGCTGTGCGCCTCGATCGCGGCCGTGGCCGCCATGTCGGTGCTCATGCATACGTCATCCTTTCAAGCCACGCTGTTCTCCGACCCTCGGGACACGGCGACCCAAGCCCACGACCCTGGGCCGTATGGCAGCGGTCCGCGACTGGATCTAGTGCTCGCCTTCCGGCAGGTTCCAGGGCGGGCCGGCCTCGTGGACACGCCGCCACTCCTGCACGCCCTCGAGCGTGCCGTCCTCGATCTCCTGGGCGAGCCTCCGCGTGTACCCGAGGTCCGCCTCGAGCAGGGCCAGGCGGTACTCGCCTTCGATCGCGAAGAGGCGCGGCAGCTGCTTCTGTGCGGCATAGGCGTGCTGTGCGCGAATGTGGCCGATCTCGGCCTCCAGGCGGCGTGCCCGCTCCGTCAGGAGCCAGGCGGCCTCCGTGGGCTTGAGCGCCGGCAGGAGCGAGAGTCCCGCCTCGAACTGGGTGTACTCCTTGACGGGCGTCGAGATCAGATCGCTCAGCCAGTCGGTCATCTCGAGGAGCCCGGGATCCGTGATGCGATAGACCGTCCGCTCCGGCCGGCCGCCCTCGCGCGCGGTCTCCACGGGCTCGATCAGTCCGAGCCGCAGCAGGGTGTTGACCACCGTGTAGAGGGAGCCGTAGTTCAGCTTGATGCTCTCGTGCTTCGCCCGGCTGCGCAAGGTCGTGGCCACCTCGTACGGGTGCATCGGCCGTTCCGCCAGGCTGACGAGCACCGCGAGCGCCAGCGGGTTGGCGATCCTCCGCCTGCTCATCGCATCCCTCCCGTCTCGACTATCCATATCCGATTATCCGTAGCCGGATATATAGCGACAACTGTCCTTGAGGACAGGAGTGTGCCAAGGGACCGGTCGACACCTGAAGCGACCCCGCCCGGCGAGTGCACGTCGACACCACAGCGACAGGAGAACCCGGCCGCCTCGCCCCCCCGGCGCTGCGGCTGCGCACAACCCTTGGCTTGCCTGCTGGCGGGTGGCGACGGGCATGTCGGGATCTTCGGCGTCCGGCTCGGCCATGCGGCGGAGTGCGGTCTACCGAAGCCATGAACAGCGCGTCCCCATGGGCTGCCTCGGCCTGCGGCAACGTGCCCCGAGTGGCTCGCAAGAGCGGCTTCGCGTCGGCCGTTTCCGTTGGCCGCTGCCAAGGGCGGCCGTAGAGCCTTCGCCGCAGCGTGCCCACTCTTCGGTGTCGCCTGCCGACCAGGGCTGACAAAGCCCGGTCGTGCGGCCGTCCGTCAGCGCATCAAGCGTTCGTGCCCGGCGCGGCTTTCGGTCGCGACGTCCGCCCCGGCGTCCTCCGCCTGCACCGCGGCGCCCGGCCCCGCCTCCAGCGTGTAGCGCACGAGAGAGGCGTAGCGATAGACGAGGTGGACGAACTTGCCGTAGGGCGCGGTGAGGAAGAGTGCGGCCACCGTGGCGAGGTGGGCGATCAGGAGCAGGCCCATCAAGGCGGTCGAGCGCAGGGCGAGGAGCAGGAAGCCTGTGGCGGCGACCAGGAGCAGCGCAATGAGGAAGGCCACGTCGAGCCGCCTGAGCGAAGGGGCTTCGAGTGCCTCGCGCGAGCGGGCCTTCAGCCACAGGAGCCCCGCGGCGCCTGCAAGGATGCCGAGGCCGCCGACGGATCCCAGGAGCACCACCGGACTCCACACGGGGTAGGGGGCGGGAACGCCGAGCACGTGGTCGTAGACGGCCGCGAGCATCGTCGCCGCCAGGTCCAGGAGAAAACCGTAGAAGACCAGGTGGTGGAAGATGCGGCGCAGGCCCGATGGGCTTTCGGCCGGGTAGGTGCAGCCTTGGCCGCCGCCGCTGAGGTAGCGGAGCGTGAAGGCGTCGGCGAGGGCACGCCAGAGCGCGCCGGGCGTTGCCCCGCCGGGCTCGCCGCCGGGCGAGGTGGCCCGCCAGAACCTCTTGCCGGCCCCGATCCAGACAGCAAGCCAGACGCCGGCGAGCGCCAGGAAGAGGAGGTCGAGGAGCCACTCCGGCAGGATGCTGAAGAAGGCCCCGGGACCTCTGTGGAGCGCAAGGAGCGGCGAAAGTCCCTGGAGGAGGGCCGTGAGGGCGACACCGAGCAGCGCGGCGAGGGACGCGACCAGGAGGAAGCGCCCGACGCCGCCGCGCGGCAGGCGGGGGTGCTCCGCGGCAGGACTGCCCAGGTAGGTCTCGCTGCGCACATCGCTCAGGAGGCCCGGGATGTTGATGGCGAACTCGTGGGGCGGTGCGTACTGGCAGGCGTAGTAGCAGTCGCGGCAGTCGTGGCAGAGGTTCGCCAGGTACTCCACGTCGCCCGGCTGGAAGACGCGCCTGCGCTCCATGGCGGGGAAGACGGCGCAGTAGCCCTCGCAGTAGCGGCAGGCGTTGCAGACGGTGAACTGGCGTTCGGCCTCCTTCTGAAGGTCAGGCGAGGGCACAGGCCGCCGCCTCCTCTCCCGCGATGCGTCCGAAGACTCCGCCGATCGTCAGACCGAAGCCTGCGAGGTAGCCCCTGCGCAGGATGTTGCCCGCCATGATCTCCCCCGCCGCGAAGACGTTCGCCGACGTGCCGCCGTCCCTAAGCAGCAGGCGGGCCGACCGGTCCACCGTGACGCCCATGTAGGTGAAGGTGACACCCGGGCGCAGCGGGTAGCCGTAGAAGGGCGGCGTGTCGATCGGGATCGCCCAGTGGCTCTTGCGGGGCGTGAGCCCTTCCGTATGACAGCCGTCCAGGGCCTTCGGGTCGAAGCGGCCGGGACGCACGGCGCCGTTGTACCGCTCCACGGTCGCCGCGAGCGCCTTGGCCGGCAGTCCCAGGGCCCGCGCGAGGTCGGGGATCGACCCCGCCTCGACGGGCGGGAAGACCGAAGGCAGGAAGTGCTCGATGGCCTTGCGGTCGATGATCGAGTAGGATACCTGCCCGCTCTGGCGGGCGATGAGTCCTCCCCAGATCGCATAGCGCTTGGGCCAGAAATCTTCGCCCTCGTCGTAGAAGCGCTCGGCGTCCTGGTTGACGACGATGCCGAACGGCACGCTGTCGAGCCGGGTCACGATCCCCCCGTCGAACCTTGGGGCCCGGCCATCCACCGCCACCGCGTGGAAGCCCTGGGGGTCGCCCACCGGCATGGCACCGGCGTCCAGCATCTCGGCGAGCACCTCTCCCGTGTTGTAGGGGGAGCCGCGCACGATGAAGCGCTCCGCGGCGTCGCCCCAATAGCGGCCGAGCCAGCCGAGGTTCGCCTCGAAGCCGCCCGAAGCCAGGACGACCGCCTTGGCCGTCACCCGGACCTCCTGATCCGAACGCCGGATGGTAGCGGCCTGGAACCGTCCGTCGTCCGCCAGCTCGACGTCGTGGACGTACGCATCGTAGAGCACCCGCACGCCGCGGCGCTGCGCCGCCTCGTAGTAGCCGTTCAGCATGGCGCGGCCGCCGCCGAGCATGAAGGCGTTGGTCCGCCCCAGGTGCAGCGTGCCGCTGAGCGGCTTCTGCCAGAGAACCCCGTGGCTGGCCATCCAGAGCGGGAGATCCTCGGAGCGGCGGATGACCAGCTGCGCAAGCTCCTCGTGGATGTCCTGCCCCGTGACCTGCCGCAGGTCGTCGAGAAGCTCCTCGCGGCTGTAGACCCCTGTGGCGAAGGGAGAGCCCGGCCCGTGCGCGAACCGCACGTCCCGCGTGTGCCGGCTGTTGCCGCCGCGAAAGAACCGGGGCGCCCGCTCCGCCAGAAGGACCCCGGCGCCCCGCTCGCAGGCGGAGAGCGCGGCGCAGAGGGCGGCATGGCCGCCTCCGACGACGAGGACGTCGGTCGCGAGCCGCTCAGGCAGCCGCATCCCGTCCAACGCAAGGTCCGCGGGGCTCCCGCCGGTGGATGGTGACAGGCGTCTCCCAGGAGCACGATGCTCGACCGTACGACTCCCTCCCAAGGGAACTGAGCCGGCGGCGGCCATGAGGCCCCGCCGGACGTGGCGGGGGCCGCCCGCTTGGGGCGGCCCCCGGCGTGTCAGGCGCTGAATTCGGAGTGGCTCAGCTTCTGCAGCGGGCGGAAGTGGGTCCGGGGACCCCAGATGCCGACCACCAGCGCGACCACGAGCCAGGTGGCCGCCACGTAGACGAACACGCTCGTGTAGCCGGCCGAGGCGTAGAGGCCGCTGACGATCAGCGGACCGACGATGTTCGCGAGACGGCCGACGCCGTAGGTGAGGCCCATGCCGAGGGCGCGCGCCTCCGTCGGGTAGAGCTCCGGCGTGTAGGCGTACGCGAGGGGCGCGAAGCACTGGATGGCCAGGGTGACGAGGAAGCCTGAGATGACGATCAGGTCCGGCTGGAACGTCATGCCGTAGGCGAGGCCGAAGATCACCGTCGCCACCGACACGATCACGAGCAGCCACTTGCGGTCGCCGCGCTCGGAGATCTGCGAGGCGATGAGGGCGCCGACCGGGGCGCCGAGCGCGATGATGGAGCTGTAGGTGAGCGAGCTCACGACCGAGAAGCCGTGCGCGACGAGAAGCGTCGGCACCCAGGAGACGAAGCCGTAGAAGCCGAGCGTCTGGAAGATCCAGAGGAGCAGCAGCACGACCGTCCGCGACAGATAGGTGCCGCTGAAGAGCTCGCCGAGCGGGACGCGCGGCGTCGCCGCCTCCCGCGGCTGCGGCTCGGGGGCCGGCAGAGGGCCCTTCTGGCGCGACGCCTCGTCCTCGAGGCGTCGCAGGGCGTCTTCCGCCCGGTCGTGGTAGCCACGCTTCTCGAGCCAGCGGGGGGACTCCACGAGCCGCGTCACGAGGATGAGGAAGAGGATGCCGAGCGCGCCCCAGACGAACACGAGGCGCCAGGTCCAGGGCGCGAGCGGGATCACGAGGCGTGCGAACCAGGCGGTCGCGGGGATGCCCAGGAGGCCGAACACCATGACCCAGCCCTGATACCTGCCCCGCGACGTCGGTGGGAAGAACTCGCTGATGTAGGTGTTGGCCACGACCAGCATCGACGAGAGGCCGACGCCGGTGAGGAAGCGGAAGACGCCGAGCGATATGGGGTTCCAGGCGACGGCGTTCAGCAGCGAGAAGATGGAGAACCAGGCGATCATGCCGAGCAGGGAGGCACGGCGCCCGACGCGGTCTGCGATGAAGCCGCCGATCGTCGCGCCGAGGAACATGCCTAGGAATGAGGCTGAGGTAATGAGACCGACGGTGCTCACCTGCAGACCCCAGGCCTTGATCAGGGCCGGGGCGGCGTAGGCGAACGTGTTGAGGTCGCCGAGTTCGAAGAAGTAGGCGAAGGCCAGCGCTACGAGGACGGCGGTGTGCACGCGCGAGATCGGCAGGCGGTCCAGTCGTCCGGCCGCATTGACCGACGTCTCGGATGAAGCCATCAAGATATCCCTCCGTTTCTTTCCCCATCGGGATCGGTTCCGCGTCTCGGCCACATTTCCGGCCTGGTCCCACCTCCCCCGAAAGGCATCCTTCGTCTCCCTGGTGCCTAGGCGCGCTAGGAACCGCGTTCCAGGCCGGCCTGCACCATCCGGGACGAATCCCACGGCACAAACGCGTCGCCAGCCATGAGCCGGCGCGCCGTGCGCTGGATGCCGAGGGCGACGAGGGAACCGTCAGGCCCCAACCTGCGCATGATCGTGAGGACGCCTGAAGGGTGTCCGATGCGCAGGGAGGCGGATGCCGTGCCGCCTGTCGCGGCGTGCACGATCGATCCCGGGACGGTGGCGGCCGCGGCCAGGGCCATCGCGCCCGTCAAGGCGAATGCGGGATGCAGCGTAGCCATGGACAGGATCCGGGCGGTGACGTCCTGGTCGCCTGACGGTACCTCCCGGCCGTAGATGTCGAGGTATGCGGCGGGAGCGCGCACCATGCCGACCTTCGGGATGTTGCGCGAGACCTCGACGGCTGCCTCGGGCGTTTGCGCGATGCCGAGCTGGACGGCGGCGAATCCCCTCACCTGCTCGCAGGCCAGGCGGACGGCTGCAGGCCAGAGGTCCAGGGGAACCACCTCCGTACCCGCCATGCCGAGGTCCTCGGCGGCGGCGAACACGACAGGATTCGCGGCGTCGACGAAGGTCGCCCGGACGGGGCCGAGAGACGTGGGGACGACATCGAGCGCCTGTCCGGTGGGCAGAAGTCCGTGCCCGCTCGTGTTCTCGGGATGTAGGAACCAGAGGGTCTCGCCGGCGCCTGTGCCGGGCACGCCGGCGATCGCCACGTCGCCTTCCTCGCGGACGCCTCCGGCGGAGGTCGGGACCTCGGCGACGATCAGCTTGCGGGTGTTGGTGTTGTATATGCGCACTTCGGTCACGGGCGGTCTGAGAGGCACCAGACCCTCCTGCACGGCGAACGGGCCGACCGCCGAGGCGCAGTTGCCGCAGTTGCCGCGGTAGTCGACCTTCGCCTCCTGGACCGAGACCTGCGCGAACGTGTACTCGACGTCGGCGTCGGGCCGTCCCGACGGACCGACCATCACCACCTTGCTCGTGGTCGAGGCCCCGCCGCCGAGACCGTCGATCTGGCGGGGATCGGGACTGCCGAGCAGGCGCAGCAGGAAACGGTCCCGCTCGTCGCCCGCCCCTGGCGCGTCCTCCAGGCGTAGGACGACGCACTTGCTCGTGCCACCGCGCATCAGGACGACAGGAACCTTGCGCATCATCGCAGATCCACCCCATGAGACGCGAAGGCCGCCAGGCAAAGCCACCCAGGGCTTCACTGGCGGACTCGTGCGCAGACGGGGCGGGTATGCCCCTAAGCAGGAGTCTCAGTGCGTCGCGTCGATCTCCGCGCAGCGGGACGGGTATCCCGCGGGATTCCCTCCACTGCAGGCTGCAGCCCTATGAGCCGCATCGCCACGATGCAGACTATTCTACCGCGGCAAGCCGAATCCTCTTTGACGCCAACTCAATTCGCGTGGCCCCGCTCCGACTGCTCGACCCAGCGCCGCCACTGCCCCTGTACGTCCTTGAGCGACGCCTCGACCGCGGGCAGTGCCGCACCGTGGTAGCGCATCCGCAGTTCTTCCAAGGTGCTGTCGAGTCCTTCGAGCAGGTTCTGGCCGATCAGGGCATCCCTGAGAAGCAGCTTGGCGGAGTCTGTCAAAAGTGTGTCGCTGACGTCCAGGATGACACCGTACTTCGGCTCGACGATGCAGGCAAGGGCCAGGATCTCGGAGACGTCGCGCGCGGCCGAGCCCATGGGGAGTTTGGCGTGACCGATGAACAGCACCCCGTGCATTGTGCGCCCTCCGTCCTTTGCGGCATCTGCATGCTTCCACAGCCTGGCCCCATCCCCTGCGCGACGCCGCCTGGGTGCGGACACCAGGGCCACGCGGGCAGAGGCGCGCCGTGCCCGCAGCCCCTGCCTGGGCATGGCAGGGTAGCCTCTGCCCGCCTGGGCGGGTAGGGCGTCGCCGCAGCGGGTCTGGGGATCAGAGGTCCCCGGTGTGCTCGACGCGCATCCTTGCGAGGAACCAGGAGGTCAAGGCTTCGCTCGAGGTCGCGCCCGATCCCGACGCATGCGCCTCGGCGTGCCAGCGCGCCGCGTCCGACGCCTCAAGACCTCTCTCGGCGAGGAAACGGGTCATGGGGCAGTCCCAGAGCGGCAGGGCGTGGCCATACTTCCAGTGGTGCGCCATGGCGCCGATGTAGGTGTGGGCCACCCCTGGCTCGATCGGAAGGGAGAACCCGTCGCGCCACTTGGGGAGATCCGCCGCGGACATCGGCCGCCCAAGGCTATATCCCTGGCCGTAGGCGGCCCCGAGCAGCGCCGCGACCTCGATGACGCCCTCGTCCTCGAGGCCCTCGACCACCACGTCCCGCTCCAGGCGCCGCCCCATCTCGATCAGGGTGTCGATCACGGCCAAGGTCAGTTGGGGTTCGTTGCGCAGGCGCCTCAGGAGCCCCTGGTCGATCTTGATCGTGTGGAAGGGCAGGGCGGAGAGGCGCCGCAGGCTGCTGTACCCGGCCCCGAGATCGTCCATCGCCAGCTGCACGCCGAGGGCCGAGAGCCGACCGATGGCGGCGTCGCGCAGGGACTCGTCGATGAGCGTCGTCTCCAGCAGCTCGAGCGTCAGGCGATCCGGGTGGACGTCGTGCTGCGCAAGCGCGTCCGCCACCCATCGATCGCACTCCGGAACGAGCAAGGTGGACGGAGGTAGGTTCACCGAGATGCCGATGCGGATCCCGGCGGCCTGCCAGGCCCCGAGATAGCCGAGCGCCTGGTCGAGGCCCCGGCGGAACAGGCGTGAGAGTTCCGCATCCCCGAGCAAGGGCAGGAACTCGCCGGGCGACACCGTCCTGCCGTCAGGCAGGATGAGACGGGCCAGGGCCTCCACCTTCACCAGCTGACCGTCGCGCAGGTCCACGATGGGCTGCACGAACATGCTCAGGCCGCCCGCGAACAGGCGCTCCCGATACGCCCGCGCCACGGCGTGCGAGACCGCCGCCTGGCCCGGCGGCATGGCGGAACGCTGCCAGAGCTCCTCCCAGCGCAAGGCCACGGACTGTGCGAACTGGCGCATGACCTGGGATGAGAACTGGTTCGGATGGCGGCCGAAGAGGCAGAGCCCTGCGACCATGTGCCCCGACGCGTCGAGTACCGGGATCGCGAGCATGCTGCGCACGCCGAGCTCTGTGGCTGCGCCCCGCCAGGAAGAAAAGCGCGGGTCGTCCTGGAAGTTCGGCACCGACAGGATCTGCCCTTCGCGCCAGGCCGCCACCGTGGTGCCGGGATGCTCGCCGACGTCCTGCATGAGCTGCTGCTGCGCCTCGACGCCCTGCAGCATCCTCTCTGCCGCGTCCGCTGCCTCGCCGGCGCTGTGTTCCACGGTGAGGAGGCCGTCCGCGTTGAGGCGCAGGAGGACGGCCGCTGCGAGGCCAGGCAGCCTCGCTATGGTCGCGAGCTCCGCCGTGAGGCTGTCCACCCAGCGCGTGCCGCTATCGGGCAAGGGCGTCGCCACCAGGTCGAGATAGGCTGCGGTGACGCCCTGCATGGCCTGCAGCTCGCCTTCAAGGTTGTCCTGGAGCCGCCGCTCCGCCAGCAGCAGGATGCGGTACCTCTGCCGGGCGGACATGAGGGTCTGGTTCAGGCGCTCCGCCAGCAGCTCGCGGTAGAGCGCGATCGACCGCGACAGCAAGGCGGCGTCGACACCGACCAGGCTGTGCCGCTCTCCCAGCTCCCAGGCGCGGGCACGGAGCTGCTCGCGCGTCGTCGACGGCTGGAAGAGGTGGATCATGTGCTCTCCTTGCTGCTGGCGGTGCCGGTCGATCGAGGCGCTGTTGAGGCTCGAGAGGACGCTTGCGGCCTCGCCGCCGCCGCCGGAGTGCTCGTGGAACGACGCGGCGAACTGCAGGGCGACGTCGCGGAAGATGTCGGCGGCCCAGGCCAGCAGCTTCGTTGCCTCATCGTCGTACGCGTCGACGCGGGTCTCGAGATCGGGCTCGGCGTCCAGGCGCTGCGAGGCGAGCTGCCACCACTGCGCGCGGTCGTGCTTGTGCGCCTTGAGGTGGAACAGTGCCTGGTCCGCCTGGCGCAGGAGATCCTCGCCACCCTTGCCGTCGTCCGGGAAGGTGGCGAGCCCGAGACTCATCTCGAGGGAGAAGCGGTGGCCGGGGTACGGTTCTAGGGGCTCGTCCACGATGGTGTGCAGGCGGCGCAGGGCGGCCCGCAAAGGCTCCTCCGCGAACGGCAGATCGAAGTCTTCGAGCAGGATCACGAACTCGTCGCCGCCGAGCCGCGCGACGAACTCGGAGCTGCGCACCTGTGCCCCGAGGCGCAGCGCGAATTCCTGCAGGGCGAGGTCGCCCGCCTCGTGCCCCAGGGTGCCGTTGACCGCCTTGAAGTCGTCCAGGTCGAAGATGCCCACGACGAGCGCCTTGCCGCGACGGCTCGCGCGCTCTACGGCGCGGCCGAGCTCAAGGTCGAGGGCACGCTTGTTGGGCAGATGCGTCAATGCGTCGTGATAGGCCTGCTCTTCAAGCTCCTTCTCGAGTTCAAAACGCTCCGTGACGTCGTGCACCGTCCAGATGACGGTGTCGAGCCCCTGGCTGCGGGTGAGGCTCATCGTGATGTCGCCGACGAGCTCCTGCCCGTCGCGGCGGACGAGGCGCACGTTCGAGAGACTGCCGACGCCCTGCGCGAAGAGCGACGCATAGACCTCGCCGACGCGGTCGAACTCGGCGTCCGAGGCATAGAGGATGCGCGCCGACTGCCCGACGAGATCCTCGGCCCCGACGTAGCCGAGCATCTCCACGAGATGCCGGTTCGCGACGATGAGCATGCGGTCCCGCCCCAAGGCGATGCCGGCGTCGGTCTGGTCCAGGAGGAGATGCTGGACCGTCGCCAGCTCCTGCTCGCGGGCGCTGGCATCCAGGCGGTCCAGGCCCCAGCTGACCGTCCTCGCCATCTCCTCGAGCAGCAGGCGGACGTCGGGGCCGAATTCCTGGCCGCCCGTGAGGTAGAAGATCAAGATGCCCCACGGTGCGCCGCCGCGCGTGAGCGGTATGTTGACGACGCCTGTAAGGCTGAAGCGGCCAGCGCGCTCGCGCCAAGGCCCCATGCGGGGATGGTCGGCGATGGACGCCACATACTGCGCGACCCCGCTGCGCCACGCCTCACCCGCAGGTCCCTGGCCCTCCGGACTGTCCGGTTGCACGGACAGGGGAAGATCCTGCAGGTAGGCGGTTTGGCCGGCGGCGGCGGCCAGCTGCACGCGTCCCGAGGCGTCCGGTACGCCCACCCAGACGAGGCCGAGGCCCGCCCGGCGCACCGCGAGGTCGCAGGCGTCCTGCAGTAGGGCCTGGTCGTCGGGGGCATGCGACGCCATGCGGCTCACGTCGGCGAGCAGGGCGTTGAACTGCACCAGGCGCTCGAGATCCCGCCGGTGCGCCTTCTGCGCCGCACTGGCCTGCCGCAGGCGCTGTCCGAGCACAGCGGTCGTCGTCACGAGACGGCTGATCTCTTCACTGTGCGGCGTGATCTGCGCCAGCGCGTCGAACTGGCCGTCCGCCATCTCCTCGAGCGTGCGGGCCAGGTGCGGTACGGGCGAGAGGGCACGCCGCACCGCCAGCACCACGAGGGCTCCGAGCAGGAGGACGAGGATTCCCTCGGCCGCGAGGGCGGTGAGGACCGACGCGGCCGAGCGCTGCGCTGCCCTGACCGCGTTCTGCGATTGGGCTGCGATCAGGGCGTTCAGCTTGGCGAACTCGCGCCTGGCCTCGCTCGTTACCTGGTGGTTGCCGACGTACATGATCTGCGCCGCCTGCGGCGGGTTCGTGTGCGCGAGCCGCTCCGTTTCTGCCCAGAAGCCCTCATAGGCGCGAACCCTGCGTGCCAGATCGAGGAGCAGGGTCTTCTCCGGACGCGGCAGCGACGCGCGCATCAGCTGGGCGAGGTCGAGGTTCAGCTGCCCTTCGGCGGCCAGCACCTGCGCCAGGGTCGACTTGGCGTAGGCGGATTGGAGACCGAAGGGACGCAGCCCGACCCACATGTTGGCCTGGTCGTCGAAGGTCAGGAAGGCGTTGTGCATCTGGTGGACGCGTTCGACGAGCGAAGCCGAGCTCTGGACGGTCTGGGTGATGGCGCCGTCGATGTCGCGCAGCTGCAGGACGTTGAACACGCCCTCGGCCGCCGTGGCCAACACCAAAAGCAGGATCGCGAGGGTGATTTGGGTCAGGAGGCTTCTCCGTAGAGTGTGAGATAGGTGCACGAAACTCGCCCCCCATTGCTGCCAGGACCGCCTTCGGTCAAACGGCCGGCATCCCGTCCCACCCTTCGCCTGTCTCATTCGCCGCCGTCTTGGCAGACCCTGTCGCAACCTGTCTATGGCCGTAGGCAGGAACGCCATACGACCTCGATATCGAGCGGTTGCCCTCGGGCAAGTTCGCTACAAACAGCCTCTCTTGCAGTTCGCCCAAGTGGGTCATGTCCGTGCCGATCTCGGCGAGGAGCAACTCGGCCGTCTGTAGGCCGACCCCAGGGATAGTCTACAGGAGGTTGAGCTGCTCCTCATGAGGGCGGAGCTGACGCTCCACCTCCGCGTCGAGCCGCTCGATCCGCTTGTCCAGATCCTTGATGCGGTCGAGCATCTCTCCGAGCAGGAAACGCTGGCGCGGCCCGACTAGGCCGACGAGCGCCTCCTTGATCTGCTCCTCCTTCTCTTTGAGGCGGCCTAGCGCGAGGCCCGCGAGCTGCTCTGGATCCTCGACGCCCATAACCATCGCCGCGATGATACGCCGGCCCGAGACGCCGGCGACGTCCGTCGCCACCGAGGCGAGCTTGATGTTGGCGGTCTCGAGGATCTTCTGCACTCGCTGGACTTCCCGCGTCCGCTCTTCTACGAGGGACTTGCGGTAGCGCAGGACGTCCCGCTGCTCGCGCTGCTCCTTCGAGGGGATGAAGCTCCCCCGTACCAGGCCATAGCGCAACAGTTCGCCCAGCCAATGCGCGTCCGACACGTCGGTCTTGCGTCCCGGTACCTTCTTCACGTGGGCGGCGTTCACCACCAGCAGGTTGAACCGCCGTCCTCCTCGAGAACGTTGTACACGGGTCGCCAATAGACCCCGGTGCCCTCCATCACCACATCGGTCACGCCCAAGCTGGTGAGCCATTCCACCAGCGTCCTCAGCTGCCCTGTGTACGTGCCGAACGTGCGCGTCTCGCGCGTCTGCGGCGTACGCACTGCCGCCATCACGCTCTTCTTGTGCACGTCCAGCCCGCAACCCCGCAGCACCACTACCTCCACCTCTGCCGTCCTCCCCTGCATGCGTGTCGTGGGTGAGGCGGCTGCATATCAGGAAGAGACTCCTCTGCGTACTGAGGCGGCGGTCCTCCACCTCGCAACACACCGTGGTGCCTCGCAGCCGCCGGATCAGTCTTTACATACGGGCTCCATGCTGCACCAGACAAAACCCGACCTCCATGCACCCACGCAAGGCGTCCGTTCGACGCGCCCCAACATGTGTCATCCCCCGTGGTGCCCGCCAGGGCATAGGGGTCTTTCATGCAAACTTCATGCGATACACAACAGACTCTACAAAATTGCACTTCACGCGCGAGATGAGGGAACGTCATGCGCATCGCGGTGATCGAGGATGACCGGAAGCTCGCTCGTTACTTGGAGATCGAACTCGTTCAGCAAGGGCATGAGGTTGCCCTGTCCTTCGATGGGGACGATGGCCTGAATCTCGTGCAAACGGGCCTGCATGACCTCATCATCCTCGACGTGATGCTTCCTGGCATGTCGGGCATCGATCTCCTACGCACCACACGAAGACACTCCAAGGTTCCGGTGATCCTGCTAACGGCACGTGACGCCATCGAAGACAAGGTGGAGGGACTGGATCGAGGAGCAGACGACTACCTGACGAAGCCGTTTTCGATCGATGAGTTGAATGCACGCATCCGGTCGATCGAACGACGCCAGCACGGCCACGTCGAGGAAGTGCTAAAGGCGGGCGACTTACAACTTGACAGCGCTGAGCGTACCGTATGCCGAAACGGACGGGAAATCTACCTGACGAAGCGCGAATTCGATCTTCTGGAGTACCTTCTGTCCCATGTCGGCCTGCCACAGACGCGGGACGCGATCTTGGCGCACGTGTGGGGCTACGGGTTTCTCGGTACGACCAACCTCGTTGACGTATACGTCCGCCAGCTCAGGGAGAAGATCGACGAAGAAGGTTGCGAGAGCGTGATCCAGACCGTACGTGGCGTTGGCTACGTGATCAAACGGCCTCGTGCACCGGGCGATGCGTAAGCGCCTGCCGATCTCCCTGCGACTTGGTTTGTGGATCGCGGTCGTGCTCGCGGCCGTCCTTGGCCTGCTCGGTGGTTCGATCTACGGCATGCTCTCTACCCAACTTCGGCAAGCATCATTCTCCCGCGCTGACAACGCTGTGCTCCAGACGCAGCAGTTCGTCGGCGGTGCAGGGCAGGGGGGAGAGCATGTCGGACTCGGTGACCAGGGCGCTCTGATCGCCGGACGGCGTGGAATCATCGAGGTGCAAATTACAAACGCAACAGGCAGGGTGGTGCAGCGTTCCGAGCTGATAGCTCTGCCTCTCCCTTCATCTCTGATATCGCACATCACTCGGGAGATTGCGTGGCGCGGCACGCTCGCCGCGTATGAGAGCGCTCCCATTCGCGCCGGACAGACCGTGATCGGCAGTGTGCAGGTGGCCGTCAGCGAGGCGCAGGATCTTCGTACTCTCGCTTTGCTTCGCCGTCTCATGCTCGACGGTGGCGCCGCCAGTCTCGCCCTCGTGGTCGTATTGGGTTACGTCGTATCGTGGAGGGCGCTACGGCCCATCCGCGAGATCACGCGGGTGGCGGTCAACCTATCCCAGACGGACCTCCACGAGCGGTTGCAGGTGCGCGGACTGGATGAGGTCGGGGGCTTGGCCCAGGCGTTCAACGGTATGCTGGATCGCCTTGAGGCATCATTCACGCGTCAGAGGCGCTTCGTCTCTGATGCGTCGCATGAACTGCGCACACCGCTCGCGGTGATCGCGGGCTACGTAGATCTCCTGTCGCGATGGGACACGTTCGATGCATCGGTTCGGCAAGAGGCCGTCGAAACGGTCGGCCAGGAGACACGGCGCATGCAGCGGCTCGTGCAGAACCTTCTCTTTCTCGCCAGGGGACAACAGGGCTTCCGTGTGCGTCGACGGTACTTCGACCTGTGCGACCTCGTGGGTGAGACGGTGCGCGCCTGCCAGGCGCTTCCCGGCGGCAACCGTGTCATGGATGTCAGCGAAGGCATCGCACCTGTGCAGGCCGATTGGGACCTAGTGCGCCAACTGCTCTGGATCTTCATCGACAACGCGATGAAGTTCACGCCACCGGAAGGTGCGATCCGCGTCGCAGCGCGGATGGACAACGACAAGCCGTGCCTGGTCGTTGGGGACGAGGGAATCGGCATGACCGAGGAGGTCAAGAGCAAGCTCTTCCAGCGTTTCTTCCGCGCGGATCCCGCCCGCACATCAGGACAGGGCACAGGGCTCGGACTCGCGATCGCGCAGGAGATCGTTGAGATTCACAACGCGTCAATCGAAGTGCAGTCGGTTCCAGGCCAAGGCACTGCCATCATGGTTCGCTTTCCTCCAGCGCCCGACATGTGAGGCAGTTCAGCAGATTCTCATTGGCACTTCAGATGCCATACATGTCCCGGCGGCGATACTGAAGCCAGACCGGCCGGTCAAGCATCTGAAAGGAGCCAAGACATTGCGCAAGCCTCTCGCGTGGTCTCTCGCGGCGGGACTGCTGCTCGCAGGATCCGTCGCCACCGGTGCCTACGCTGCCGGGCCGTCCGGAACGAGCACCCCGAGTGTGACTACCCAGACGCAGCAGGACGTGCAGTCTGGTGTGCAGCAGGGTTCGCAGTCGCAGACGGGCCTCGACACGGAGCAGACCGTGGCCGAGACGCCAGAAGCCGACTCCCAGACCGCCTCGGCCGTCGACCCAGCTGGCGGTCCAGACCAGAACTTGCAGCAGGGCTCTCAGTTGCAGTCCGGAGGGCAAGACGAAGCAGCAGGCGGGCAGTAAATCTGGTGCGGGGAGAGGGACGAGCACGTCTCTCTCCCTCCCGGATGCCTCGGACTCGAACGCTGGTGGGGCACCGTGATATGGTACTGGACTCGTCTCGAGTCATTCGGCTGATCACCCTTGTCGAAAGTGTGGGAGTAGCGCTTGTCGACTCACCGCGCAGGTCACGGTCGCAGGGTCCGACCTGCCCGCAGGTGGCGGATCCGCCCGCTGCGCCTTATCGCAGTGCTTCTGGCTGTCTTGGCAAGCGGCGTAGCGCTCACCATGCACCGAGCACTAGCCTTCGACGCGGTGCACCGCGCTGACGCACACCTCGCCTCCAGCCTCGCCAGGTCCTTGGGGCCACGACTCAACTTGCTGCGCGGCGCCCCTGGGACGCTCGACGTCTTTACCCTCTCCCCTGGAGCCCAGCCGGCGTACGTCCTCGTGGACGGGCACCGGCCGGGGCAGGCTCCGCGCATCTACAGCGCCGGATTACGCTGGGCGGACGGAAAACTCAGCAGCGTGAGCCTCGGCAAGCCTCTGGCGAACTCTACCGAGTCGGCGGGCGACTACGACTTGGGCGGCTCGGGGGGCTTCATCTTCTACGCCACCGCGGTCTCCGGTCAGTTCCAAACCGTCAGCGTCCTGGGCAACACCGCGACGCAACGCTGGCTCTTCGCGCTACCTGCGCCCGCCTCGAAGGTCCGACTGTCAGATGCGGGCGGGGTGCTCGGCGTCAAGTACCTCGTCAACGGAAGGTGGGGCAACGCGCAGATCGCGCTCGCCGCCTCCGGGCCACGCGTCGTGTCGGGCAGGGTGGTGCGCGTCGCGACAGGGCAGAACCACAACTCCCTCTTCATCCGGGTCGTCGAAGGCGTGCGCCAGCACCTCGGATCCGCGGTGGTCGCCACGGCGGAGAACGTCGCCTACCAGTTCGAAGACACCGTGCACAGGCTCTTCTACCATGCCTCGGGCCAGAAGCCGCAGACGCCGTCGATGGCGGTATCCGCCAGGCCGAAGAGCCTGCTGACCGTCAGGGCGAAGCTCGGGAACCTCCCGCACGACATCGCGGTAGAATGGCCCAAGTCAAAGGGGGAAGGCGTGTGGGCGCCAGTCGGTCTCGTGATCGGCGGTGCGCCATCGATGGAGGAGACGTTCCTGCATCCTGACCCTCAGCGGCCATGGGCGACGGCGTACCTCGTCTGGATCAACCCGGCCGCTCTGCGCCTGCACTACGTGGCAGGGACCCAACAGCCCACCTCCCTGTCGGGCATCCATGGGAACGGACTCCTGCCGACCGGCCCCGCAGCGGCTTCCGTGGTCGCCGCGTTCAACTCCGGATTCAAGAGCGACACCATCTACAATGGGCAGGAGTTCAAGACAACGTTCGGCGCCATGGTGGACGGTGAGTTGTACTCGCCGCCAGTGCGCGGGATCGCGACCCTCGCGATCTATAAGAATGGTCATGTGGCCCTCGGAGCCATGGGCACACCGAGTGTCCCCATGGCCGGAATCCTATCGTACAGGCAGAACCTGCCCTTGATCGTGGAGAGCGGCAGGTTGAACCCTCTGGTCAACGATCCGAATGCGTGGGGCATCGTGGTCGGGAACTCGACCTTCGTCTGGCGCTCCGGGATCGGTATCACGCCGCGTGGCGATCTCGTCTACGTCGCGGGGGACCCCCTCTCCGTCAGCACGCTTGCGCAGTCGTTGCAAGCGGCGGGTGCCGTACGCGCGATGCAGCTCGACATCAACTCATACTGGGTGACGTTCAACTTCTACCACTGGGTAGGGAGCAGCGGTGCAGGTCATCTGGTCGGGGAGAAGCTCGCCTCGGCCATGACCCGACCGGCTTATCGGTACCTCTCCCCTGACACGAGAGACTTCTTCTATCTGACCAAGCCCTAGTAGACAACTCCGAGACGAAGAAGGAGGGCGTCGGCTACACCTACAAAGGCTTCTTCGGCTATGCGCCGATTCTCGCCCACCTTGGCTTCGCGGGGTACGCCGTAGGCGGGGAGCTGCGCGACGGCAGCGTGCACAGCCAGAACGGCGCCTGGAGTTCATCCGGCAAAACGTGGGCCGCACCCGGCGGATCGAAGCTGCTGCTGCGGGTGGACTTCGGGCACGAGAGTGTAGACACGTTGCGGATCTGCCAGGAACTCGCCATCGACTTAGTCGTCAAGCGCAACCTGCGCCGCAAGCATCCGGAGGTCTGGCTGGCGATCGCCAAGGAACACGGCGAGGCGGTGCAGGCACGGCCGGGCAAGGCCGTGTACCGCGGCAAGCGGCCGGTGAAGGTGCGCGGGGTGAAGGAAGCAGTCTTCGAGGTGGTCGAGCGCACCGTCCTCTCGAACGGGCAGGTGCTGATCGAGCCGGAGATCGAGGTGGCCGTCTGGTATACGAGCCTCGATCAGCCAGCATCGCGCATCATCAGGCTCTACCGCGATCATGGCACCTCCGAGCAGTTTCACTCCGAACTGAAGACGGACCCCGATATCGAGCGGTTGCCCTCGGGCACGTTCGCCACGAACAACCTCGTCTTGCAGTTCGCCCTCTTCGCCTGCAACCTCTTGCGCTTCATTGGTCAGACGACGCTCAGTCTGACGCAGGTGCCGATCCGCAAGACCGCCCAGCGGCGGCGGATCCGGACGGTGATCCACAGCATCATTACCCGGGCTGCCCGTCCTCCGGGACCTCTACTGCGTCTGCCGCGCCTGAAGCCGATGCCAGGCCGCGCCTTACCTGACGGGCTGACCCGCATCCTCAGGATGAGGGTATTCCGTCATCACCAGAGGCACACGCCGTAGCGCGCAGCCGCAACCGCACCGGGACCCGCCCCGCTCGGACCGCCATGGCGTCCCCGGTGTGCCCCCGGATACGGCCGCCGCGATCCACGATCTTGATGCCCAGCGCCCCAGCACGACCGTCGTCTGCAGATTTAGATGATTGACCGCTCTGACGTCTGCTCCGCCCTCCGCGATCACCAAGAGCAAACGTGTAGCCAACGTCGCTATGCGTGGAACGTTGGCCTATGATTTCCTGTGTCAACCGTCACGCATAGAGGCCAGGCGGCGCCACCGCTCGTCCGCAGCGGCCCGCCGCGGACCTCTGCACATGCGCTCGCCGCCTGGGCCCAAGGGATGGCCGCGGCGGTCTTGGTCGGGCCGCGCGACGCGGGCTCAGGCCAGCGGATCGGCGAGGCGGCAGAGAAATCTCTCTACGCCCGGGTACGTCTCGCCCAGGGAACGAACCTCGAAGCCGCAGCGGCGGTAAAATCCCAGACTCTCGCCGTCGGTCTCGGCGACGAGCTCCCGCAGGCCGAGGTGATGCCGAAGTTCCAGCAGCATGGCGCTCCGGGCGCCCTGGCGACGCCTGCCGGGCTGCACGGCGATGTGCGTGACCTCGCCGCGGTCCCTCCCCGTGCGGTGAAGGCCTATGAGGCCCACGAGCTCCTGGGCCTCATAGACGAGATAGAGCGTCACCTTCGGACGAGTGTACGTCGCTGCAAGCAGGGCTGCGGCGCGGTCCGCGGTCGGCGGGAACGCCGCCTCGGCCAAGAGAGCCTGCACCGGGCCCGGCGCCATGCGCACCGGATCGTACGGCACGAGTCGCATCGCTGGCCTGCACCTGCCTTCTGCCGGAGCTTGCCGACATCGCGCGCAGGCCTTCAGCTGAGGAGCGAGCGGAGCTGCGGCGTGCGGATCCGCATCGCCTCGCCGCGGCCGTAGAGCACCACGCCCTGCCGCCTGAGGGCCGCGAGGTGTGCGCTCACCTGCTCGCGGGTCGTGAAGACGCGCGCCGCGATCTCCTGGTGTGTGAAGCTGCCGTCCAGGGGGCTGAGGCCGTCCTCCGTCCCGGCCGCCTGCGCGTGGCGCAGGAGGAAGCGGACCAGACGGTCCCGCACGGGCGACGTCGAGAGTTCGTGCAGCTGACGTTCGAGATCCGCGAGGCGGTGCGTGAACATCTCGAGGAGTTGCCAGAGGCCGTCGGCCGTGGAGAACGCCTCGAGCTCCTCAAGCCCGATGCGCGCCAGCTGCGTGGGCTCGAGCGCGACCGCCTGCTCCTGGCGCGCGCGCACCTCGCAGAAGCAGAGCTCGCCGAACGCCTGGCCCGGGCCGTAGTCCTGCAGGATGAACTCCTGGCCGGCGTCGCCCAGGATGCTGGTGCGCACCCTGCCCTCGAGCACCAGGTAGAAATGGTCGGTCGCGTCGCCGGTGCGGTAGACGAAGGCCCCCTTAGGGGCGCTGCGCACGCGGGCGTGCGGCAGGCGGTGCGAGAGCTCCCGCGCGAAGGACGTGAGCGCGCCGCACTGGGCATGCTCCACGAGTCGCAACTCCGCCGTGCTGACCGCCTCCAGAACCAAAGACTGCCTTCTTGCCCTAGAACAGCTGCTGCGGCGGGATGAGCGCCGCATGCAGCCGCCATGCCCAGATCGCGAAGGCGCCGCGCTGCACGGATGCGTTCGGACGGAAGCTGCCATCCGGATAGCCGAGGACGACGCCGTCCTGGGCTGCCGCGTCGACATAGCCCTGCAGCGGCTGCGGGATGGAGGCGGCGTCGGTGAAGCCGGAGGTGCCGCTCACGGGCGGCAGGCCGAAGGCGCGCCAGAGCCAGGTGGCGAGCTGGGCGCGCGTCGCCGGCGCATAGGCAAGGAAGCCGTCGCTTGCGGCGATCACGCCCTGGCTGTCGGCCCAGTCCACCGCTGCCTGCGCCCAGCTGGGCACGCCGGGGACGACGGGGTCTCCCGCGGTGCTGGGCGAGCCCAAGGCGCGATAGAGCATGGCGATCGCCTGTGCCCCCGTGACCGCCGCGTCCGGGCGGAAGGTGCCGTCCGGGTAGCCCTGCACCAGCCCTGCCGCCTGGTCCGCATCGACGTAGTACTGGCTCGTGCCGGAGGTCCCCGTATCGCTGAACGGTGCGGCGGACACGGGGAAGTCGCCGATCACCCGGCCCGTCGAGCCGTCCGTGACCTCCACCTTGGTCAGAGGGCCGCTCACTGGCGCCGTGATCAGGTGACCGCCCTGGTAGGACGGGTCGCCCAGCGTCGGGTTGCCGCTCTCGAACCAGTAGGTCGAGACGTAGGCCTGACTCAGGTTCTGGCCCTCGACGAACAGGGTGGGGCCGTCCTCATAGACCGCGGAGACCTGCGGCCCCGCCCCCGTCGTGAACGACCAGCTGTCCTGGAACGGCTGCGTGCGGCCGTTCACCAAGGTGATCGTGCCCGACATGCTCGCGGTGTAGGTCGTCTGGTACGCCAGAGGCTGCTTCGGGAAGAGGGCGGCGGACGTTCCCATCGTCTCGCCGGGGTAGGTCGCGTTCTGGTCCTGGTAGGTCTGGCTGTCGACGAGGTATGTGGGGACCTCCGTCGCACCCTGGCTCAGGGTCGCCTGGGACACCGCGACGGACTGCACCTGGCCCGGGTCGAAGCTGAGGCTTACGGGGTAGCCCGCTTCCGGCTCGGACTGCGTCTGGGCGGCGGGCGCGATGCCTGCGAGCGGATCGGGGTCCTCGCCCATGAAGGCGATCGGGACGCCCGTCTCGCCGTTCCAGGGGAACTCCCAGGAGAGGGAGGTGGCCTGATCGAAGCCGGTGTCCATGTCGACGACGTAGGCGGACTGGCCCGTGAGGTCGCTCGCGGGGCTCTGGAACATGCCCGCGCCGATGGCGGTCAGGGTGGGGTCGAGCAGGCCGAAGCGGTGGAACGTCGTGTTGAACAGCCCCTGCAGGCTGTACGGGCCGCTCGGGTCGCCCGTGACCATCACCTCGCTGCCTCCCGCGACGGCCGAGAAGGCGCTGTCGCGGTCCTGCGGCAGGTTGCCGGTGTAGCCCGGCGCCTGAGGGTTCGGCTCCGTATGCATGCTGACGCTCGCCGGGTAGAGGTCCTGATTCTGCACGAAGTACTGCGCGTGGGCCTGGGTCGCGGCCTGCAGACCAGCGTCGAAGCCCGCCCCGGACAGGGACAGCTGGCCGCGCACGAAGTCGAGGATGCGCTGCGCCTCGATGCTCTGGAGGTTTTCCTGCGGCAAGGCCGCCATGGCCCCGGAGGCTACAGAGAATTGCAGGTGCTCGACGAGCGGCTGCGTATCCGGGGACGTCACGGTGATGGTCGCCGCGTAGCTGCCCGGGGCAAGGGCCGTCGGCCACGGGTAGACGCAGCCTTGCTGCTGCTGGTCGTACGGCATGGCGATCTGCTGCCCTTCGAACTGCAGCTCGCAGGCGACGCTGGAGCCTGGGTCAGGCTGCGCCTGCAGCGAGAAGACGGGCGTCGCCACCAGCAGGGTCACGCCGTTCGGACTCGGGTCGTAGTAGCTGAAGGACGCCTGGGCGATGCCGGCCGGCATGAACGCCAGGAGCAGGAGCGTTAGCAGCGGTAAGGCGCGTCGCATGCGAGACCTCCCTGGAGTGGTGGGAATCCTTCCTCGGCTGTGCCAGGTCCACCCGTGGCGCCGCGAGGGCCCTGCGGCGTCACGTGGCCACGCCACGCGCATGCGGAGGGCAGGCGTGCTGCAAGAGCCGGCTCTGGACGCGTCACGGCGCAAGGCGCGGCGGCGATGCCCGACACCGGGCGCCGACTGGAGAACCTTCGCATGTCCAGGGTTTCCGTGGCATGAGACCGAATCCTGCGCCAAAGAGCCGTCAAATGGCTCCGGCCAAAGGTGGTGGTGTCGTGGCATCTGCGGTGGCGGCGCTCTCGGAGTGGCTGGACGAGGTGCTGGCCGCGGTCGCGGATGGAGACCCGGCACGGGTGCAGCTCGCGTATGCCCACCTCGTGCGGCTCACCGCATCCGGGGCACCGATCGACGTGCACGTCCTTGCGGAACTGCACGCCTTCGCCTTGCGCGCCGCCGCGTCGGGCGGCGACGAGGTCACGGAGCACGCGCTCATCCGGCGCGTGCATCTCCTGCAGCTCGAGCTGAGCCGTCACAGGACGTGATCCTCAGGCGGTGCGATGACCCGCCGTGGCCCGCAGAAGCGGCCTGATGCTGAGGAATGCGAGCACGAGCAGCAGGGCTCCAAGGGAGAGGCCGAAGGTGAGGCCGACGCGCGACGCGGCGTAGCCGATCGGCAGCAGCAGCAGTGCGCCGACGCCGTTGCCGAGGCCGAGCGCGACGCCCGAGCCGAGACCCGGATTCTCCTTGAAGATGTCCTGGCCGATCAGGCTCGTGACGGGCGACGTGCTGAAGAGGGCGATGCCCAGGAGGCCAAGGATCGGCCAGAAGGCGAAGCCGTGCGCCCATGGCAGCAATGCGAGGAGCACGAGCCCCGCGACCGACGATCCCCAGAGCACGACGCCGCTGCCCAGGCGGTCGCGCAAGAGTCCGCCGGCGAGGTTGCCGATGATGCCGATGCCGATCATCGTCGTCACGAGGGAGGCTCCGAGCACGAGGGATCCGCCGGAGCGGTGCCAGAGGATGGGCATGAGGGTCGTGACGGTGGAGATGGCGCCTGCCCTCAGCCCCGCGAACGCGACCAGCGCCATGGCAGGCGTGAGGTGGCGGCGGAACTCCACGGGCGCCTGCTTGGCCGTGCGCCTGGGCAGCGGCGGCACGACCCGGAAGAGCCAGGGCCACGTCACGACGACGAGCACGCCGACCAGCCAGAGGCGGCCGAGGCCGAACGCGGCCACCAGAAGCGTTGCGACGAGCGGCCCGACAGCGCGTCCGAACTCGCCGCCGACCATGAACAGGGACATCGTCAGGCCTAGCCGCTTGCGCGCCAGACTGCGCGTCACGGCCATGGCCTGGGGGTGGAAGAGCGTCGAGCCGATGCCGGCCAGGAAGAGTCCCGAGGCCATGCCGACGTAGGCGTGGGATAGCGAGACGAAGGCCACGCCGACGACCGAGAGCAGCGGCCCGCCCAGCACCAGCCAGCGACCGCCGATGCGGTCCGCCAGGAGACCTGAGAGCGGCTGCATCATCTGGCCGAACATCAGGATGGTCACGAGGCCCGTCAGGAGGAAGAGGGGAACGTGCCGCTGCAACGCGATCAGCGGCAGGACGCCGGGCAGGTAGTTGGCCAGGGCGTCGTTGTTCAGGTGTGCCCAGATGAGTGCCCAGAACGCGGTCGGATGTACCTCCAGAACCGGACGATCCTTTCCGGCCCGGTATGTCGTCTGAATCATGGAATCTCCTTATGCTCTGAAAGGCGCCCTTCTACGGGCGGCTTGGCTTTGGCGAAACATGTCCATCATACTCCTTTCGGCCGTTGCGTCGGCGACCTCTTCTCGCAATCGACCGGCCCAGTGCCGGGTCTGGTGCGCTTGTCAAGTGGGCTGGGCATGTTAAACTGGCAGCGGAAGCGGGGGATCAACGTGCTGACCAAGGAGCAGGTCTACGAGGAGCTCAAGAGCATCATCGACCCCGAGATCGGGATCGATATCGTCAACCTGGGCATGGTCTACGGCGTCGAGGTGACCGAGGACGGGCGCAAGGTGCACATCGACATGACCTTGACGACGATGGGCTGCCCGCTCTACTCCCAGATCGAGCGCGGCATCCAGATGCAGCTCGGCCAGCTGGGGGCGGAGGAGGTCGACATCAAGCTCGTGTGGTCGCCGCCCTGGACGCCGGAATTCATGTCGGAGGACGCGCGTACGGCCTTGCGCTACCTCTTTTAGCCAGGAACCGTCGCCGGGCTGCGCGGGAAGGCTCCCGTCGCGGCCCGGCTTGTGTTTGCGCATCGGGTGCGTCCGCCCTGCGGCGGGCGGGATTTCGCGCCGCGCGCGAAACATGATAGCCTAACGTCATCAGGAGGTGCCCATGCTGCGCAAAAACGTGTTCTTCGGTGTCGGCCTCCTGCTCGTCGGGCTGGTGGCCGGCGTTGCCATCGCTCCCGTGGTGCGGGCCACGACGCAGCCGGCGTTCACCGAGTCCTTCCCCCTTCTGCAGGAGATCTACCAGACGATCACCCAGAACTACTACACTCCGGTGGACAGCTCAAAGCTGGTCCAGGGCGCCATCAGCGGCATGACCGGCGCGCTCAACGACCCGTACACCGTCTACTACACGCCGTCGGAATACCAGCAGTTCACGCAGCAGGTGAACGGGCAGTATGCCGGGATCGGCGCCGAACTGGACCAGGTGGCGAAGGGCGTCGAGGTGATGACGGTCTTCGCGGGCTCCCCGGCCGCCAAGGCCGGGGTCCAGACGGGGGACATCTTCCTTAAGGTCGACGGCAAGTCCACCGCCGGCTGGTCAGCGGACCAGGTGGCGAGCACCGTCCGCGGCAACCCCGGCACAAAGGTCACCATCGTCTTCGCGCGGGGGAGCGGCCAGTACACCGTGACCATGACCCGTGCGCTGATCACGATCCCGACCGCGACGGCGCAGATGCTGCCGAACGGCATCGGGCTGATCACGCTCTCGCAGTTCTCCCAGAACGCGGCGAGCGCCTTCGATACCGCTCTCGCGCAGCTGAAGCCGCACCACCCGAAGGCCTACATCCTCGACATGCGCAACAACCCCGGCGGCTATGTCGACCAGGCGGTCGGCATCGCGCAGGACATCATCCCGCGGGGCAAGGTCGCCACGCTTGTGGGCAAGAACTACCCGGCGCAGGTGTACTCCTCGCAGAGCGGCAAGTCGCTCGGCGTGCCGCTCGTCGTGCTGGTCAACGGCGGCACCGCGAGCGCGGCGGAGATCCTCTCGGCCGCGATCGTGCAGAACCACGAGGGCCGCCTGATGGGCACGCAGACGTTCGGGAAGGGCATCGCGCAGCAGGTGATGCCCATGCAGCAAGGGGGCTACCTCAAGATCACGATCGCCCAGTGGATGACGCCGAACGGCGGCAACATCGAGCACAAGGGCATCACGCCGAGCTACATCGTCACCGGCACGCAGGCTCCGCTCGTGGCGGCCCAGGCGTCCCTCGGCGGGACGCCCAGCATGCAGGCGACGGTGCGCGTGGGGTCGCTCTGGCTCACGGCCGACGGCCAGCAGGACGCGCTCGGCCACGCACCCGCCGTGCGCGACGGCCAGCTCTATCTCTCCGAGACCGCAGTGGAGCAGGCGACGGGCGCCCTCGTCAACTACACCCAGAACGCCAGGACATTCGAGGTCGTGCTGGGCAAGGACACCCTCACCTTCCAGCTCGGCAGCAGCCAGGGCAGCCTCGACGGGCACACGGTGAAGCTCGCGCCGGCGCAGGAGATCTCCGGCGCGCCGATGATCCCGGTGCAGGACCTGGTGCAGGCCTTCCACGTCCGGAACCAGAGCCTCGGCAGCGGCAGCTACCGCCTGACCACGACGTACTAGCCCGAACCGAGGAAGGAAGCGGCGGCCGGCTGCGGGATCACCCCCGCGGCCGGCCGCCTTTCGCTGGCGTCTACTGGCTCAAGGCCACGTGATCGGCAGCCACGCTGCCGTCCGGCTGGACCGTCCCCTGCACCTGCGCCGAGACGCCGGCGGCGGGTCCTGCCGGGGCGTTCGCGCCCAGTCCCGCGACGACCGTGCCCTGGCCGGTCGTCACCGTGACGAGGGAGCCCGCGACGAGCGAAGGCACGAGGGGTGCAAGAGCGCTCTGCGCGCCGAGGCGCAAGGAGAAGCCCGCAGGGCTCACGGCGACGATCGTGCCCGAGAGGTCGAAGGCGTAGGGCGTTGTTACGCGGACGGTGAGCGGGTCCTCTTCGACGTCCGCCCGGGACCAGAGGAGGTAGGACGGCCACTGGTTCACCGCGAGGGTCCTGCCGAGGTAGGTGATGGCCGCGCCCGCCGCCACAGGCACGGCGGCACCGGTGTCGAGGTAGAGCGTCTGCGAGTTGAGGTCCGCCACGGTGCCATCCATGGGCTCCGCCGCAGCCGGCGCCAGGTCCAGGGCGAGCGGCGAGAGGCCGTCCCTGCCGACGTAGGCGGCCACGAGATCGCCTTGGCGCAGGGCGTAGAGACTGGCTTCCCCCGTGCCGCGGTAGACGAGCGACGCTGGCGCGAGGTCCAGGGTGCGCGCGGCGAGGCCGATTGCGCCCGCGGTCCCGCCGAGCGGGCTCGCCGCGGCCAGGGCAGGGCTGTCGGGTGGATAGAGGGTCTCAAGCGGTCCCGCGACGATGGCGGGTGCGCCGGCCGCGCCGTGGCGGAAGGCGATGGCCCTAAGGAGCATCGCGGCCCACTCGGCGCGCGTCACATCGTGAAGCGGCAGGAAGTCGTGCTGGAGGCTGCCCTGGACGATGGCATCCTGCGCCAGCGCGGCGACGTAGCCCTGCGCGTAGGCCGGGATCGCCGCATCGTCGGCGAACGTCGACCCCTCTGATGCCGGCGCGATCTTGAAGGCGCGCGCGATCAGGGCCGCGGCGGCGGCGCGGTCGAGCGATCTTGCGGGCTCCAGGTATCCACCTGCCGTGCCCTGGAGGATGCCCGCGGCGACGGCACGGGCCACATCGCTGCGCAGCGCGGCGCTGACCGCTCGGCTGTCGCGGAATGGCGGGAGCTCGGCTCCCGGGAGCGCGAGCGTGCGGGCAAGAGTGGCTGCCGCCTGCTGACGGCTCACCGGCAGCGTCGGTGCGAACAGGCCCGACGACTCTCCATGCAGCACGCCCGCGGAGGCGAGGATCGTGACATCCGGAAATGACCAGCTTGAGACGGGAACGTCGCGAAAGTGGAGGAGCGCGGCCAGTGCCAGGGAGAGCATGGTGAGACCTCCAGTAGGAAGAAGTTGCACCTAAGGTTAGACATGGGTGCAGCTGGATCCTCCGACCAGGTGTAACTTCCCGCGTTCACCACCCCAGCGTAAGGTCACCCGGGATTTAGCCACGCAGTGGGAGCTGTGACGAGGGCGTCGACAGGGACGCGCAAGAGCTGCAGGACGCGGGTGATCCTGGCGGAGGGGGTCAGGAGTACGCGCTTGCGCCCCTGGCCTGGCAAGGATACATGCAGGACTTTGGCGTTGCGGACGACGTCGAAGACGGCCTGAGCTGGCGGGCGGACCCGAGCTCAGCCCACTCTCCCGCAGTCTAAGAAGCGTATGACGGCCACGCCGAAGACCAGAGGACCTCGATGTGTACTGGCGAGCGCCGGTATCAAACCGCTAAAGTCGCGGTTGACTCGATTTTGCCCGGGGGCATCGCCCCCGGGCATTTTTGCCACGTCCACCAAGCCAATCTTGCGGCAACCAGAGGCCCTCGGTTAGGGTGATCGCTCGCAGTTCCTTGCGGAAGTCCCACTCGCCAAGCGCGGGGGCGTGCAGCTACCGCAGTCCGACGCCACAAGCTCCATGGGCTCAACGCGGACGCTTGCGGCTTTCTGTGGTACGCGAGCTGAGGTCCCACGGTTCGGCTATGCGATCGACGGTGGCGCCAACCAGTCAGCGTGAAGGCCCAAATGTACCTTCTTATTTAAGGACAAAGGAGCAGCGGAGCCAATCGGACGTGTGGAAGTAGAAGACGTGAACCATCAAATCCAATCTGTGGAGTTGGCTTACAAAACTATTAGAACTGGACAAGTACAGAGCAAGAGCCGGATAGCGCACCACTACAGGTGGCCATGAACAATTGCGGCATCTGACATGCAACACCCCCACACTTAGACTCCAACCATGCTGAATCGTGGCAATGCCACGACCGGGGGACCCATCAGTGGGGTGAATTCGGTTTATCCGATAGGGCTTGCCTCGAGCCCGAACCCGTCAGCTAACCTCGGAGGCATTATCGAGGGGGAAAGTGTCTGATGAGATCGAGGTCTTCCTGGGCGCCCATTGTCGGAGGTCTGGCGATGAGCGCTAGTTTCGCGTTGGCGGCGCCTGCGGTCGCGGCCACCAACACAGGTCAGGCGATGACCTTTGAGGCCACCGCCTACGCACCGACGGCCCAAGACAACTACCCGTATGGGGCCGTGGACTACTATGGGCGGCCGCTCACCAAGGGGGACATCGCCGTCGACCCCAGTGTGATACCGCTCAAGTCCTGTCTGCTGATTACGGGCTACCAGTCGCCTTATCTGCCTTCCGGCGGGTTCATCGGCGAAGCGGACGACGAGGGCGGCGCGATCAAGGGCAGGCACGTGGACATCTACATCAACGCTTCGGAGTCGCAGGTGAATGGTTTCGGCATCCAGAGCGTGAAGGTCACGGTCCTGGGACAGGCCACGAACCCCTCCGCTGCCGGAACCGCAGCCTGCGCAGGTTACGAGAACGGACAGGCCTCCGCGACCTCGGGCGGCTCAACCGCTCCGACGCAGACCTCGTCGGGTAGCGGCGGGGCCACATCCAGCCAGTCCCCGCCGACCACGACCGGAACATCGACCGAGTCAACCCCTGGTAACGGCGGGACCTCCGTGTCTTCGAGCGCATCGTCTTTCGGGGCCTCCGCGGCGAAACTCGCCGAAGGAGAGGTGGGCATGCCCTTCTTGTGGGGCGGCGCCTCGCCCTCCGGTTTCGACTGCTCGGGCCTGGTGCAGTGGACCTTTGACCACCTCGGGGTACAGCTGCCACGTCTCTCGGGCGAGCAGTACCAGGCGACGACGCGGATCACGAAGGCCGAACTCCAGCCAGGCGACCTGGTCTTCTTCCAGACCTACAAGGCGGGGCCGTCCTTCGGGGGCGTCTACGTCGGCAGCTACGACGGCATCCAGCACGCCTTCATCGCCGCCGACAACGCGAGCGTGGACGTGGTGATCAACAACCTCGACAGCGCCAAGTGGACGCGCCTCTATTACGGGGCTGGCCGCGTCACGCCGCCGTCTGGGTCGACGGCAGCCACCGGAGCTGTGTCCGGCGGCAGCTCGTCTTCTGCGACATCGAGCGCAACGTCCTCGAACGTATCGTCGTCGAACACGTCGTCCTTGGGAGCCTCTGCCGTGAAGCTCGCCCTGTCTGAGGTGGGCAGGCCCTACGTGTGGGGCGGCACCTCGCCCGTCGGGTTCGACTGCTCGGGCCTGGTGCAGTGGGTCTATGACCACCTGGGAGTGCAGCTGCCGCGTCTCTCCGGCCAGCAGTACCAGGCGACGACGCGGATCACGAAGGCGGAGCTGCAGCCTGGAGACCTGGTGTTCTTCCAGACGTACAAGCCAGGCCCGTCGCATGTGGGCATCTACATCGGCAGCTACAACGGCATCCAGCACGCCGTCGTCGCGGCCGACAACCCGCAGGTGGGTGTGGAGATCGACAACCTCGACACAGCGAAGTGGACGGGGCTGTACTACGGTGCCGGCCGCGTCACGCCCTGACGAACTGTCGATCGGCCACCCGACGCGCAGCGCCGGTGTGCTGACAGACCACGCATGATGCGGGCAACAGCCCGGGCCTTAGCGCCCGGGCTGTTTGCATGGGGCCACTCTCGACCCGGCAGCAACGCTCGGCCCCGCACGGAACGTAGAGGCTGCCTTGCACGCTTCTCGCAGCGTGCTAAGAGGGCGCACGGGTGCGCCGACGCTACTGGTCCGCAGAGCGCGTCCCGCCCCAATGTTCCTGCGTAATCACGCGTACTGCAGTGGGGGACGAAGGTTGACCGCCTGGGTGGTTTCAGCTCGCCCTGCCCCCTCGTGTACCCAGGTGTGATTCGGCTCGGCACACCAGTGCGGGCCAAAGCCGTCCGCGTGCTTCGACCGTTCCACCGTTCGACAGGAGAAGCCATGGCCTCGACGAAGACGAAAGCGGAGCCCTGACTAAGGGCCTATGGAACGACGTCTGCCACCCAGATGCCACGTGACGGGAGCGTGTTGCATGACAGGCCATGCTGCTGCCCCGCCGGAGGACAAGCGTCCTCGCCGCCTGCCGTCCCCCGCAGGAGAATCTGCGCCGTCTGCCCGTGACCCGCAGGCCGCGCTTGCCCGCAACATCCCTGTCATCAGCGTCACTGCCGCGTTTGCCAGCACGTGGTACCTGGCCTGGTCGCCCGTATTGCCTCTCCTGCTCGGCCAACGCGACGCACCTGCCACTGCCATCGCCGTCACCTTCGCACTGGTCAACATCGGCACGGCCTTTGCCCAGTATTTCGGCGGCAGGCTGGCCGATCGCATCGGCATCCGGCGGGTCATCGGCTGGACGGGCGTCACCCTCGGGTTCACGTGGCTGGGCATGGCGGCCGTGTCCAGAGAGTGGCTGGGCCTTGCGCTCTGCTACGCCCTCGGGAACACGCTGTTCGGGCTGCAGAGCACCGCGTTCATCACGGTCGTATCGGATTCCGTACCCACTGGGCGACGCTTGCAGGCCTTCTCCTACTATCAGTTCTGGAGCGCAGCGTCCCTGGTGCTGGGACCGATCGTGGGCGGCCTGCTGCTCCTGCCGCACCTGTCCCCGCCCATGTACCTCGGGGCCACGGGGCTCGCCTACATGTCCGTCGGCCTCATGCGCCTCTTCGTGCTGCGTGAGCCGCGCAGCCTGCCCGCAGCGGCACGTTCGCCCCTCACGCTTCGGCGTCTCGCCGATGCGGCCGCAGGCGGTCCCGACCGGCGCGAGCTCCTGCTGCTCACCTGCGGCGTGACGCTCGTCTTCGCACTCACCGTGAACGGGCCATTCATCGCCCTGGCCGCTCATGCCCTCGACCACCTGCAGCCGCGCGTCGTCGAGCTGTTCTTCGGCGTCGGGCCCGTGGGCGCCTTGGCGGTCTCGATGCTGGCGCCACGCCTGCGCGGCCACCGCACGTCCCTGGTGCTGGGTCTCTGGGTTCTGGCCCTGGCGGTGGCGGCCATGGCCCTGCCGCTCGGGCGCCTGATGCTCGGCGCGAGCTTCCTCCTGGCCTTCGCAGGCTTTCAGGCGGCCCAGGTGGGCTTCTCGACGCTTCGCGTACAGCTTGCAGGCCAGGAGTCGGTCGGCGAAGTGCTGGGGGCCACATCGGCGATCGCCGGTCTCGGGGCCTTTCTGGGACTGATGGTGGCAGGGCTGGCAGGCTTCCGGGGCGGCCTGCTGCTCGGGTCCGGCGTGGCGTTGGTCACGGCCGCCTGGCAGTGGCGGATCGCCCGGCCCGCCGGCACCCGGGCAGATCTTCGCGACCTCGGCTGGGGGCGCCGGGCAGACAGCTGACAAGACGGGTCTGCGACGGGGATTGGTCCCTGAGGTAATGCCTTAGAGGCAAGCACAGGGCGGCTTCCCGCGCGCGGCTGGCGGGTGACTGAGGAGTGTTCTTCTGGCCCGGCGATGCAGGACGAGTAGCGGGGGAGCTTCCCGATCGCGGGAGAGCCTGCGGCACGTTGCCTGAGGTGTGGTGCCACCGTTTCATCTATAGAATGCGGAACATTGACGAATAGTCTATAGATAGCGCCCCTCCGGCCCTGACCGGGATGATCCCATCCGGTCCTAAAGCCGCGGGCCAAACACATGTGAGGCGGCCTGCCCAGGGCAGGCCGCCTCACCCGACTGGCCATCGTCAGGACACTGCGCGCACGCGCTCGACGCCTGCCACCTCTTTGCGCAGAGCCAGCTCGAGCTTCTGCTTCACCGTCAGGGCGGACATCGGGCAGCCGATGCAATGGCCCTTGAGACGCACGAAGACGTCGCCACCCCTGATCTCCACGAAATCGACGTCGCCGCCGTCCGCCTGCAGCAGCGGCCGCATCTCCTCGATCACCCGCTGAACCTCCTCGAGCAACCCGATCACCCTCCCCCTTGGATCCTTCGCTGGCGTGCCAGGACATCGGTCAGGAGGACGCCTCGCCCGGTGCCTCGATACTGCCCCCGCTGGCACGCCAGCGGCGCATGACCCGCAGATACATGTAGCCGGCCGCGAGGAAGATCACCGGCGTGAACCACTGCTCGATCGTCATGAAGCCGATGCCGAGATAGTGGTTGACGTAGACGATGCCGTAGAGAGGATTCTGGCGCACCGACTCCTCGATCAGGCCGCGGAACAGCTGGTACCAGAGGTTGAAGGTCCAGAACTGGTATCCGTCCGGCAGTTCGCCGTACTTGCGGCGGATGTAGAAGTAGCGCAGCAGGAGCACCAGGCCGATCGCGGAACCGATGAGCTGGGCCGGCCAGCGGAAGCCCATGCCCGTGAAGCGCCCGAGCACCTCGTGGTTGAAAATGTTGCCGATGCGCACCAGGATGTAGCCGATCGAGAGGCCCGGCACCGCCACGTCCAAAAGACCCTGGAACGGGAGGCGGTGGCTCCGGCAGCTCAGGTAACCGGCCAAAAGGCCGCCGAGCAGGCCGCCGTCCCAGGCGAGACCCCCCTGCCAGATGCGGAAGATCTGCAGCGGGTCGTGCACGATCCACAGGGGGTCGTTGGCGAAGACGAACACGAGCCTGGCGCCGACGACACCGCCGATGATCGCCCAGATGGCGACGGAGCTGATCGCGTTCTCGCTCCAGCCTCGGCGCAGCCCCGCGCGCACCATGTAGCTGGCCCCGAGCAGCATCGAGACGGCCATGAAGAAGCCGTACCAGCGGATGCCGAAGCCGCTGGAGAACTGGATGATATAAGGATGGAGCTGCGGCAGGTACATGCGTTCGCGCCTGCGGCTCCGGGCCGCAGGCCCTCCCCTCGCCGGGATCTACGTATCTCTTGTCGTGGTCTCGGCCCATTATCGCGGCTCTGACCGCGCCATGTCCAGTTGGGCGGGGCCGAACGACCTGTCACCGCGGTGCATGCCCGGCAGGCTTGGCCTGCGGGCTGCAGCGCACACTAGGGGGTATCCGCCGAGTCCTCTGCCCAGGGAACGGCGCGTCGCCTCACGCTCGCGGTATACTTGGCATAGTATCGGCGATGGTCTACGCTAGAATGCGCAGAAGCAAGGAGGGAACTCCAGTGTCCGAGGAAGCGGAAAAGGTCCTGGTGATCGGCTCCGGCATCGCGGGCCTGACCGCCGCCATCTACACCGCGCGCGCCAACCTGCGGCCTCTGGTGCTCGAGGGCGACGAGCCTGGCGGACAACTGTCCCTGACGTCCGAGGTGGAGAACTACCCGGGCTTTGTCGAGGGCATCAACGGTTTCGATCTCGTGCAGAACATGCGCCAGCAGGCCGAGCGCTTCGGCGCCCGCTACGAGGGCGGACGGGTGGAGAGGATCGAGCCGGGCTCCCCCCAGCAGGTGGTGCTGGACGACGGCCGGACGATCAGGGCCCATACGGTGATCATCGCCACCGGCGCGACGGCGCGCTGGCCCGGGCTGCCCCGCGAACGGGAGTACATCGGGCATGGCGTCTCCACCTGCGCCACCTGTGACGGCGCCTTCTACCGGGGCCTCAAGGTGGCGGTGATCGGCGGCGGGGACTCGGCGCTCGAGGAGGCGCTGTTCCTGACGCGCTTCGCGACGGAGGTGCACCTCATCCACCGGCGCGACACGTTGCGCGCGTCGAAGATCATGCAGAGGCGCGCCTTCGACGAGCCGAAGATCAAGTTCCACTGGAACACCGCCATCTCGGGCTTCGTCGGCGAGCCCGAGGAAGGGCTCAAGGGCCTCAGGCTCAAGGACGTCGCGACGGGTGCCGAGGAGCAGCTCGATATCGACGGGCTCTTCATCGCGATCGGGCACGTCCCCAACACCCAGTTCGTGCGAGGCGTCCTGGATCTCGACGATCAGGGATACCTGAAGGAAGGCGTCGTCACGCATGTGGCCGGCATCTTCGCCGCGGGCGACGTGCGCGACCACGTCTACCGCCAGGCCGTCACCGCTGCCGGCATGGGCTGCCAGGCCGCGCTCGAGGCGGAGCGCTGGCTCGGTGCGAGCGGCCTGGGCTAGGAGCCCGCTGCCAAGGCATGCCAATAGGCCGGGGCCTGTCCATTCGGGCAGGCCATTCCTATTTGCTGATGCATGGCATGCCTGCGCCGGCATGACCCCGGCCGCCTGCCCGGCGCGCCGCGCCTGAGGCGGCCCAGCGGCCCTCGCCGCACCCCGGGGTGCAGATCGGGACGGCAGACGCCGACTCCTTTGCCCACAACGAGCGTCCATGCGACAAGACATGCCGCCTGGCCCACGCGCTGCGACAGATTTCAGGACGAACGGTCATAGGCAAAATGTCCCTTCATGCAACGTTAATTAATAAACTAAAGTGCCTAGATGTGGCAATGGAGGCCTCTGCATGACGAGCACAGGAAGCAGCAGCGTTCAGGAGCTTCTCGACGCGATGGCGCTTGGCGACTTCTCGCTACCTCGGGACGGCGCTGGCCTGGAATCCCCGGAGCTGCGCCGCGCGGTGCCCGCCGCGGCGAAGTGCCGCGAGCTCCTGTTCACCTCGGAGCGGGCTGCAAACGCACTCACGCGGCGGATCACCGAGGTCTACCAGGACCACGAGGCGATCGCCAAGTCGGGCGAGGCGATCGCCGAGGCCATCGAACAGACGGCCTCCACGACGGAGGAGCTGAGCGCCAGCGCGGAGCAGATGGCCGCCTCGAGCGCCCAGGCGGCGAAGTTCGCGGAGGACGCGGTCGGGCAGAGCGGGGATGGCACGCAGGCGATGCGGCAGGTCGCGGACGGCATGCAGACGCTCGTCGAAGGCAGCGCCCGCACGGCGGCGGCGAACGAGAACCTGCGCAAGGGCTTCGCGCGCATCACGGAGATCGTCCAGCTGATCAACGAGGTGGCGGGCCAGACGAACCTCCTCGCCCTGAACGCCGCGATCGAGGCGGCGCGCGCCGGGGAGCACGGCCGTGGCTTCGCCGTCGTGGCCGAGGAGGTGCGGCGCCTCTCGGACCGCACCAAGTCAGCGGCGAAGGAAATCGCCGATACCATCACGCATCAGGCGGTCGGCATCGAGGAGACGGCCAGGGCCGCGGAAGACTCCGCCGGCGCCGTGCGCGACGCCTCGGCGCTGATCACCCTGGCACGTGACGCCTTCGACCGCATCGCGGATGCCTCCTCGCAGACCTGCGACCAGGTGGCCGAGATCGCGGCCGTCGCGCACCAGCAGGCGACGGCCGTCGGCGAGATCGCCGGACGCATGCAGGCGGCGCACGAAGGCGTCACCCGAACGATCGCGTCGCTGCAGTCCGCATCGGACCAGGTGCACGGTGTGAGCGTCGAGCTCGAGGCGGAGCGCGCCACGCTGGCCGCATACGAGACGCCGCGCAGCGACCGGGACCTCGTCGCGCTGGCGGTCACCGACCACCTCCTCTGGCGGCACAGAGTGCACGCCATGATGGCGGGGCAGCTGAGGCTGAGCCCGGCTGACGTCGGCTCCGCGGAGAACTGCCGGCTGGGCCGCTGGTACCTATCGGTCGCCGGCCGCTACGGCAACCTCGCGGCCTACCGGGAGGTCGCCGGCCCGCACGCGGAGGTGCACCGGCTGGCGAGGTCTGCCGTGGAGGCCTATGCCCGCAGCGGAGCGGCCGCCGCAGGCAGCATCGTGGCCGAGCTCGACCGCCAGGCGCAGCAGGTGGTGGAACGGCTCGAGGCGCTCGGGGCGATCTTGCAGGCATAGACCGCCGGATAGGTCAGACCTATTGGCGGATCGATCGGGCGTGGTCCTGTTGCGCAACATGGCGACGCGGGCTGGCAGCGGAATCCCTCTGTTTCGCCGATCGGGCATGTCCTGCTGTAGGAGGAAAGGATGGGGCCATTTGGCCCCATCCGGCGAATGAGCCCTGGCTGAATGGACAAGCCGCACGTAGTCCATCGGACTTTACGATGGTAAAGGCATGCTCTAAAAAGTTGGGAAGAGGGGGACCCAACTATGCTTTCCTTGCGGCGCCGTTCGCCCCAGGTATCTGCCGCCGTCAGTCTCGACCGCCCAGGTCGGGAGAGTTCGACACAGGACGCGATCTCGCTTGCGACATCCATCGCGGGCGCCATGACCGTACTCAACGAGAGCGCCCAGGACATGGGCGCGCGGATCAGCGAGGTCCGGCGCGCGGCCGCCGACCTCAGGGACAGCACCCTGCAGCGCCCGGAGCTGCTGCGGCGCGTGGAAGAGAACCTCACCATGCTCTCGCAGGCCTTCAGCCAGGTATCGGGCGGCGCGACGGAGCAGGCCAGCGCCACCACCGCCGCGCTCGCCCTGGTGCAGGAGGTCGCGAGCGAGGGCGGCAGGGTGGAGGAGCGCTCGCGGGAGGTGACGCGGTTCATCTCCGACGGCGTGCAGGATCTTGCACGCCACCGGCAGGAGCTTGCCGACGTGCTGGCGGCGGTGCAGGGCGTGTCGCTGTCGATGCAGGAGGTCAGGGACGAGCTCCAGCGCCTGCGGGAGGCCGCGACCGGCATCGAGGTGATCTCCGACAACATCCTCGAGATCGCCGGACAGACGAACCTCCTGTCGCTCAACGCCTCCATCGAGGCCGCCCGGGCCGGCGAGCACGGGCGTGGCTTCGCCGTGGTGGCGGAGGCGGTGCGCAAGCTGGCCGAGCAGTCCAAGGTGCAGGTGGCCGAGACGGGCGAGCGCATCAAGCTGATCAACCAGGCGATCGGGCGCGTCGGTCAGGTGGTGGACAAGGTCGCGGGCTCGACGAGAGAGGTGGCCGAACTGTCGAGCGGCGCGGGTGAGACGCTCACCCGCATGGTCGGGCTGATGGAGGGCTCGCGCGACCAGGTGGGGGAGATGGGCCAGAGCTTCACGTCTGTGGCGGCTCGCCTCGACAAGGCGTCGCAGGAGCTCGGCAATGTGGCGGCGGTCTCGGAAGAGAACGCGGCCATCGCCGAGGAGGTCACGGCCAGCGTCGAGGGCGTGCGCACGCAGATGCAGGAGATGTCCCGCACCGTGTCGGCGGACAGCCTGGCGGCCGAGACCACGAGCGGGCACGCCGAGGCGCTCGCGGCGCACGCCGAGCGCCTCGCCGGCACGTCCGCCATCCTCCGCCTGATGGCGCAGGAGGCGGCCGACGCCGCCAGGGGCGACACGGAGGGCTCGATCATCACCGCCTTGGCGCACGAGGCGCGCGAGGTCGCACGCCGCGCCCAACCCGTCTTCGAGCAGGTGTCCGTCGAGGAGTACCAGCGCACGCGCTACCGCGAGCTGCGCTCGCCGGAGGACGTGCGCAGCCTCCAGCGGCTCTTCGCCGTGCCGGCCGGCGCGATGTTTGAGCCGCCCAAGCTGACATCCGGATGGGACCAGCAGGTGGACGAGGCGCTCAGTCCGATCCTGGACGACGTCCGCCGCCTGCACCCGGAGTCCGGGACGGTGGCCTTCGTGGATCTCAACGGACTCTCGATCTCGCAGGACTTCACCTGCAGGCAGCCCTGGACCGGCGACCCGGCGAAGGATGCGCTCGGCAACCGCATCAAGCGCGTCTACGACGATGCGACGAGCCTTGCCTCGGCGCGCATCGGCCTCGACGAGGCGGCGCGCAGGATGCCGCAGCAGGCGTCCTATACGGCTCTCTGGCAGCACGTACCGGCAGGCGGGGACGACGGCCGGTTTGCGACGAGCGTCTACCGGCGCGACACCGGGGAGATCCTGCTCGAGGTCGCGGTGCCGATCTGGGCCTACGGGCGCCCCGTGGCCGCGTTGCGCTGGGTCGTGGACCTGCGAGAGGCCGACCGCCGGCGGGTGGCCTAGGTGTCCGCGCGGATGCCTCCCGGACGCGGCGAGTCCTGCGCCTGCGACGCAGGACTCGCGGGTCCTGCAGCAGAACTGCCCCCTGCGAACGAGGAGGTGCCCTGTGCCAGCACCCCAGCGGTTTCTGCAGGAACGCGTCGGCAAGCCGATCCGTCTGCACTTCGCCCGCGTCGAGTCCGCGTCCGCCGAGGGACTGCTCGACGGATACGACAGCTTGGGCATTGTCGTCCGTCGCGCCGATCGCCTGACCTTCTATCCTTGGCATGTGCTCCGCTCGATCGAGGCGGGAGAAGAGGACTGAGGGCTCAGGCATCCCTGACCGTCGGCAGGGCCTCGCCATGAGAGGGCACGGCACGGGGCCGGCTTTGGCGCCCGTCGGCGGTGCCGGGCGAAGGGCCTGCGACAGGATGCGCTCAGAGGAAACTGCCGAAGCCCGAGAGGCGCTGCAGTACGCCGGTCAGCATGAGGATGCCGAGCAGGACCAGCAGCCCGCCGCCAATCTGCTCGAGAAGCCGCGTCCGGCGCCTGAGGCCGGCGAGACGGTCCACGAGGCGGTCTGCCAGCAGGCCGAGCAGCAGGAACGGCACGCCGAGCCCGAGCGCGTACGCGACGAGCAGGATGCCGCCGCGCTGCCAGCTCGCGGTCTGCGCAGCCAGGATGAGGATGCTGCCGAGCCATGGCGTGACGCAGGCCGTCCAGCCGAAACCGAAGGCCGCTCCCACCAGCACCGCGCTGCCGAAGCCCATCTGCTTCGGCGTATAGTGCACCCTGAGGTCGCGCAGCAGCAGTGCCGGCTGCAGCCCGAGCATGAACAGGCCGAACAGGATGACGAGTACGCCGCCCGCGTCGCGCAGCAGGGTGCGTTCCTGCGCGAGCAGGTGGCCGATCACGGTGGCGCTCAGGCCGAGCAGGACGAACACGACGCCGAAGCCGGCGACGAACCCCGCGGCGTTCAGGACGCGCAGCCACGGGCGCTGGCCGCCGCCCGCCGCGAGCAGCGCGAGGTAGCTGGGCAGCAGCGGCAGCACGCACGGCGACGCGAAGGAGAGGACGCCGCCGAGGAAGGCGAGCGGCAGGGAGATCGTAGGCATGCCCTCCATGGCACGATGCCGACTTTGGACCATTCTCGCAGGGCGGGGGGCGGGGGTCAAACAGGTGTCCGGGCAGGAAATAGCTGTATCGCTTGGGGCAGGCGGTACGTAACTCGCCTGTGGGTACGGGCCTACATGGCGGGAAGCGCCGGGCCACGAGTGGTCCCTGCGGTCGGCGGAGCCGCGTGGAGCGGCCGTGCGACAGGATCGGACGGCATGCGACGGCAAGCCCTGTCGCGTAACCGGGCTGTGGGTAGCGGACCTATCAGCCGCCGGGCCAAGCGTGGTAGGATTGCCCAAGCCGTGAGAAGCCGTGCGACTGAGGCATTCTGCGCCGCGGTGCAGCATGATCGTATGAGGTCGGCTTTCGCGCGATGCAGGACCGCACCAGCACTCGTCGAAGAGCGTCACTGGTCTTCCCGGCACGTTTCGCCAAGGTTCGGCATGTCGGAGGAGATTTGACCATTGCGCAACCTCAAAGTCCTGATGAAGCTCATGACCGCGTCCGCCATCGTCGCAGTGATCTTCCTCGCAGCCCTCATCTACTCGATCGTCTCGACCGCAGCCATCTCCGCGAACTACGCAAGGATCCTGCAGAGCATCGTGCCGACGCAGATCGCCGCAGAAAAGCTCGACTATGACATGTGGGGTGCCCTGGCGGAGGTGCGCGGGTCCCTCCTGACGGGCAATGCCGGCAGCTATGACAGCTTCATCGGAGACGCGAACCTCGAGATCAACAACATCAAGCGCCTCAGCGTGACGCCGCAGCAGAAGAGCGCCTACCAGACGCTCGACGCAGACGTGCAGCAGGAACTCTACACCCTGGGCCGCGCGCAGATGTACGCCGCGGCCGGTCTGAAGTCCGAGACGCTTACGCTGATGTCCTCGTCCACGCCGGCGCGCAACCAGATGCGGGCCGACGTCGTCACGTTCCTGCAGCAGCAGCAGCAGCTCGAGGCCAAGACGACCAAGCAGGAGCAGGCGGCCGCCACCACGGCGCTCGTGCTCGAAGTGGTGCTGGCGCTCGTCGCGATGGCGATCGGGCTGCTCCTGATCCGGCGCATGGCCGGCATGATCGCGCGTCCGATCGTGCAGATCGCCGACGGGGCGAAGCGGGTCGCGGACGGAGACCTCACCATCGCACGGATGGATGAGAGTTCCGGCGACGAGATCGGCGACGTCGCGAAGGCGTTCAACCGCATGGTGGCGGACCTCAGGCACATGATCGGCCGCATCCACGAGGCGGCGCAGGAGGTCGCGACCGCAGGCGAGCAGATGGCCTCCAGCTCCTCGCAGGTGGCAGGGGCCACCGGTCAGATCGCGTCCGCGATGCAGGAGCTCGCCAAGGGCGCGGGCCAGCAGTCGGGCGGCGCCGAAGAGGCCGCCAATTACATGGAGCAGCTCCAGGTAGCCGCCCAGCAGGTGATGCATGGCGCGCAGAGCCAGGCGGAGGACATCGCCCGCAGCACCGAGGTGGTGCGGCAGACGGCGAAGGCGATCGAGCAGGTGGCCCGCAGCGCCCAGGAGGTCTCCCAGGCTGCGGCGCGTGCCCTGCAGGCCGCGGAGTCGGGCGGGGAGTCGGTGCGCCAGACGGTCGCCGGCATCACCCAGATCGAGACGGCATCCGAGCAGGTCGTCGCTTCCGTGGAAGCGCTCGGCCTATCGTCGCAGCAGATCGGCGCCATCGTCGAGGTCATCTCGTCGATCGCCGACCAGACGAACCTCCTCGCCCTCAACGCGGCGATCGAGGCGGCCAGGGCCGGCGAGCACGGGCGCGGCTTCGCGGTGGTCGCGGACGAGGTGCGCAAGCTGGCCGAGAGCTCCGGACAGGCGAGCGACCAGATCTCCGAGATCATCGAGACGATCCAGGGGCACGTGCGCGCTGCGGTGGACACGATCGGCGTCTCCTCCCAGCGCGTCCGCGAGGGCACCCAGATGGCGGGACAGGCCGGGTCGGCCCTGGAGGCCATCCTCGAGGCCATGCGCGAGACCAACGGCTATGCGCAGGACATCTCGGCCGCGGCGGAACAGGTGACGGCCAGCACCGGCGAAGCGGTGCAGGCGATGGACGCCATCGCAGCGGTCGCGGAGGAGAGCCTCGCCGCGACGCAGCAGATGACCGATCAGGCGGCGGCGGTGCAGGAGCGGGTGCAGGGCGTCGCGACCATCTCGGCCGAGACGGCCGCCGCGGTCCAGGAGGTGTCCTCGAGCAGCGAGGAGATGGGGGCCTCCGCCGAGGAGATCACGGCCACGGCGCAGCGTCTCGCGCAGACGGCCCGTACCCAGCGCGAGATTGTGGCGCACTTCCGGATTTAGCGCCATCGGCCGATAGCAGAGGTGAGAGGGGGAATGCCCATGCCGGAAGACGCCCAGGTTCAGCTGGTTCTGTTCGAGCTCCAGGGCGAGCTCTATGCCGTCGAGGCGATGCGGGTGCAGGAGATCGTCCTGCGCGGGCGCGAGACACCGATTCCCAAGGCGCCGGGCTACGTCATCGGCATCATGAACCTGCGCGGCCGCGTCATCCCCGTCGTGGATCTCTTGCGCCGCTTCGCGCTCGGGAACGCCGGGGACACCGCAACCCAGGTGGTGGTCGTGGAGCTCAGGGGCAGTCAGGTCGGCTTCATCGTCGACCTCGTCACGGAGGTCCTCAACGTGCCGCTCGGCAAGATGGAGCCGCCGCCGGAGACCGTCGTCGAGGGTCCCGTGCGCTCCGTCTCCGCCATCCTGCAGCTCGGCGACCGTCTCGCCAGCGTTCTCGACCTCGACCTTGCCTTCGCGCCGGAGGAGCTCCAGGCGGAGTACGCCCTGGCGACCCAGGCAGCCGCGCGGTAACCGCTCAGGGCGGAGCCGGCACACTCTGGCTGTCCGGCTTCTGCCATACCAACACTTGGTCGGAAGTTGTCGGATGATGGAAGGAAAGCGCGCGAAACGCCTCGAAGTTTCGGCAAATCCGCCATCCGGCGATGGAGGTGAGACTGTGGACCTGGGTCTCTCGATCGCCGCAAGCGCACTCAGCGCGACGGAACAAGGGGTCTCGATCTACGCAAACGATCTGGCCAACGCAAACACGACAGCCTTCGCGCAGGCAACCCCCCTCTTTGCCGGCCTGCCGGCAACCACCGAGTCCGTAGCGTCCACCGTGCCACAGGTGTCCGGGGCCGCTCCCGCGGTCAGCCTCGGCGGCGGCGTGCAGCTGGTGGCCAGCGACGTCTCGGACGGCGGGCAATCGCTGCAGGAGACTGGCGTCGGCACCGACGTCGCGCTGCAGGGACCCGGATACTTCGCGCTCAAGACGGCCGCCGGTTCCGCCTACACGCGGGACGGCAGCTTCGGCGTCGATGCGAAGGGCAATCTCGTGACCGATTCCGGCGCGCTCGTGCTCTCGTCGCAGGGCCAGCCCATCACGGTGGGAAGCGCCTCGTCCGCCGACGTGCGCATCACCTCCACCGGTGCCGTGCTGGCCGGCGCGAAGAACGTCGGGCAGATCGGGATCGCCACGTTCCCGAACCCGGGCGGGCTCGTGCCGATCGGGCAGAACGCGTTCTCCTCCGGCCCAGACTCCGGCCCCGCCACCCTCGGCGGGCTGCCGAGCGGCACCAGCCTGGTGCCGGGCGCCCTGGCCACGTCGGGCTCCGACGTGGCGGCGAGCCTCACGGGGCTCATCACGCTGGAGCGGAGCTTCCAACTCGACACGAAGGTACTCGGCCAAGCGAGCCAGATGATGAACTGGGCCGCCTCGATGGTCTAGTCCCAGACTCCGCCGAAGGGGGGCGAGCGTACGGATCTCATTACACCTATCGCATTTGTCGTAGCGGTTGTGGCCGTGGTGCTCGCCGACATCCTCGACGGCGGCACGATCGTCGGCCTCATCAACATCTCCGCGATGATCCTGGTGCTCGGCGGCACGCTCGGCGCCACCACGATGAGCACGCCGATGGTGGACCTCAGGCGGGTGCCTTCGTTCCTCGGCAAGGTGCTGCGGCCGAAGGGAACCCCAGTCGACCAGACGATCGACGACATCGCCGCCCTCGCCGAAGTGGCCAGGCGCGAGGGTCTCCTGCGGCTCGAGGACGAGCTCGGCAAGAGGCCGGTGCCGGAGTTCCTGCAGCGCGGCGTGCAGCTGATCGTCGACGGCGCCGACGAGGACCGCATCCGGCTGATGATGGAGCAGGAGGTCACGATCTACGAGGAGCGCGAGCTCTCCGGAGCGACCTTCTTCGAGACGGCCGGCGGCTTCGCCCCCACCCTCGGCATCATCGGCACCGTCGTCGGCCTCATCTCGGTGCTCTCGAACCTCTCCGACGTGCAGAAGCTCGCCCCCTCGATCGCGACGGCGTTCACCGCCACCCTCTGGGGCATCGCCACCGCGAACCTCTTCTGGCTGCCGCTCGCCAACCGCCTCAAGGCCAACATGAAGCACGAGGTCCAGGCGCGCGAGATGATCATCGAAGGATGCATCGCCATCGCGGCCGGCCAGAACCCGCGGCTCATCGCGGAGCAGCTCGCCGTCTACCGCATGCCGGGCAAGGCCGGCAAGGGCAAGAAGGGCCTCGCTGCGCAGGAAGGGGAGGAGCAGCCTGAACTGCAGCAGGCGGTCGGCCGATGAGCCGGCGGCGCAAAAGCGAGGCCGGCGGCGGAAGCGAAGGCGCGGGGATGCTGCGCTGGCTTCTGACCTATTCCGACATGATCACGCTTCTCATGGTCTTCTTCATCGTGCTCTACGCCGTCTCGCAAGTGAACAAGGCCCAATACGAGGTATTGATGAAGGCCTTGAAGCAGGTGCTGACAGGCCAGCAGGTCGTGACTCAGGTGGGTGGGACGATCCCCATACCGCCGCCGGTGATCGGCAAGACACCCACGGTGTCGCAGACCGCGGAGCAGAAGATGCTGCAAAACCTCGCGCAGGAGCTCCAGCAGGCGGCGCAGCAGAGCGGCATGCAGGCGGACGTCTCGGTGACGGTGGCGTCGGTGGGCATCCGGGTGTCCTTCCTGAACGGCGTCCTCTTCAACCTGGGAGAAGCCAGCATCCGCACGAGCTCCTACCCCTTGCTCGATCATATCGGCGCCATCCTGGCGACCGCACCGAACAACATCATCGTCGAGGGCTACACCGACGACATCCCCATCAACACCTACCTCTACCACTCGAACTGGGATCTCTCGGCCATCCGTGCGACGCGCGTGATCGAGTACCTGATCGGCCAGGGTCTGGACCCCGCCCGCTTCTCGGCCGAGGCCTACAGCCAGTACCGGCCGATCGCGACGAACACCACCTCCGCAGGCCGCCAGATGAACCGGCGCGTCGACCTCGTGATCCTGCGCTCCACGCCGTACACCGTCGAGCAGATCATGGAGAACTACGACCAGATCCCCGGGGCGCCGGTCAGGGCCGGACCCTCGAGCCAGACCACGCAGGCGAATCCGTCAGGGAGGTGAAGGCGTGCTGAGAGGCATCGACGCGGCATCCGCGGGCATGGTGGCCGATGAGGGCTGGCAGCAGATCCTCGCCAACGACCTCGCGCAGCTGAACACGCCGGGCTACAAGTCCGAGACGCCCGTCATCGGCTCGTTCGAGACCCTGCTGATCTCGCGCACGGGCCCAAGCCCCGGCGCGGTCGGGTCGCAGAGCGGCGGAGCCGCCATCGTGGCGGCGACGACCGACTGGACCGAAGGGGCCCTGCAGCAGACGGGCAACCCCCTCGACGTCGCGATCCAGGGCAGCGGCTTCTTCGCCGTAAAGACGCCGCAGGGGGTGCGCTACACCCGCGCCGGCGACTTCTCCCTGGACGCCTCGGGCGACCTCGTGACGCCGCAGGGCTACCTTGTCCTCAGCACGGCGGGCCAGCCGATGAAGGCGGGCGAGAACGCCCAGATCGCGCCGGACGGCACCCTCAGCTCGAGCTCCGGGACGGCGGGCAAGATCGGGATCTTCGATCCGGCCCTCACCAGCCTCATCGACACGGGGGGCGGGCTCTACCAGGCCAGTGGCGCGGCGCCGCTGCTCGCCGGGGCCCAGCTCACGCCCGGGGCGCTCGAGAGCTCGAACGTCCAGGCGCCTGAGGTGCTGGCCGCGATGATCCAGGTGCTGCGCCACTTCCAGGCGGGGCAGCAGTTCGTCACACAGGACACCGCCACCATCGACCGCTTCCTCCAGGAGGCAGGCTAGGATGTCGTACGCGCCGCTCTTTCCGCAGGGGCCGGTCCAGACCGTCGCGCAGGGGCTCGCCCAGAGCCCCGGCCCCGGTGCGCCCGCCACTGCCCAGAGCGCGGCGCCGGCGGCAGCGGGCGGCGGCACCTTTCAGCAGGCGATCGCCGCGGCGGCGCAGGCGACGGGCCTCGACCCGCGCCTCCTGACGGCGGTGGCACAGGAGGAGAGCGGCGGCAACCCCACCGCGGTCTCCCCCGTCGGCGCGGAGGGGCTGATGCAGCTGATGCCGGGCACCGCCCAGGCACTTGGCGTGCAAGATCCCTTCGACCCGACCCAGAACGCCATCGGCGGCGCGACCTACCTCAAGGAGATGCTGCAGCAGTTCCAAGGCAACCTCTCCTTGGCTTTGGCGGCCTACAATGCGGGGCCGGGCGCCGTGCAGGAGTACGGCGGCATCCCGCCCTATCCGGAGACCGAAGCCTACGTGAGGGGGGTGCTCTCGTCCTACCAGGCGGCCATGGACGGGCAACCGGGCTAGGAGTCCGGCGTCTCAAGCGTTCCGAGACCAAAGGGGGCATGGCAGCGATGATGCAGGCGCTCTCAAGCGCAGTGGCGGGACTCGACGGCGAGCAGACCGCGATGAACGTCATCGGCAACAACATCGCCAATGTGAACACGATCGGCTTCAAATCGAGCGCGGTAGACTTCACCACGCTCCTGTCGCAGCTGCTCTCGAGCGGCTCGGCGCCGGTGATCGGCGCGAGCGGGCCCATGCTTGGCGGCACGAACCCGCAGGCGGTCGGACTCGGCGTCGGCATCGGCTCGATCACGGAGAACATGGCACAGGGCAGCCTTCAGCAGACCGGGAACCCGCTCGACATCGCGATCCAGGGGAACGGCTTCCTCACCCTGCAAAGCACGCAGGGCACCGTCTACTCGCGCGACGGCGGTCTCGAGATCGACGCCAACGGCGACCTCGTCCAGGCCTCGACCGGGTCGCTCGTCGAGGGCTACCAGCCGACGATCACGTCGAGCGGCACGACCCCCCCGACCTACACCATCGGCGCCTACACGGCGCCCACCTTCCCCTCGACCACCGCGCCGAAGCCGATCGTCATCCCGCAGGCGATCACCGTCACGGGCGGCACCGGCACCTACAACATGTCGTCCGTCGCGATCGGTGCCGACGGCACCATCACCGCGACCTACCAGAACAGCAGCGGCGCCTCGTCGCAGGTGGTGCTCGGCCAGATCGCCGTCGCCACCGTGCCGAACGAGAACGGCATGGTGCCGGTCGCCGGCAACGCCTACACCACCGGCCCGAACAGCGGCGCGGTGTCGTTCACAGGCGCCGGCACCAACGGCGCAGGCTCGTTCGCCATCGGTTCCCTCGAACAGTCCAACGTCGACATCTCGCAGGAGCTCACCAACATGATCGTCGCCGAGCGCTCCTACCAGGTGGACGCCAAGGTCATCACCACGGCCGACAGCATGCTCCAGTCACTGATCCAGGTCCAGTAATGAGCGCCCCAGGGATCATCCCCGGCGTCCTCGAGAGCGCGCTCCAGGGCCTCTCGATGCGCGAGCAGGTCATCGCGCAGAACGTCGCCAACATCGCGACCCCGGGCTACCAGGCGCAGGATGTGCAGTTCGCGGCGACATTGCAGCAGGCGATGCAGTCGGGCAACGTCGGGGCGCAGGTGGTGGCGGACCCCGGTGCGATGAACCAGAGCGGCAACGGGGTCGATCTCGAGCAGCAGCTCGGCCTCATGAACCAGGTCGCCATGATCCAGCAAGGGGTCATGAACCAGGTCGACGCGGACGAGCAGGCCGTGAAGACCATCCTCAACGATCTCGGCGGCGCGGGAGTGTGATGACGTGAGCGTCGGTGCTGTGACCCAGGCGGCCCTGAACCTCGGCGTGACCGGGGGCGCCGCCGCCGGCAAGTCGGCGGGGCAGGACTTCTCGCAAATCCTCTCGAGCGCCATCTCCCAGGTGACCGGGGCGCAGGCCCAGGCCAACCAGCTCGCCGCCACCTACGCCATGGGCGGCAACGTCACCCTGGAGCAGGTGATGCTCGCCACGAGCAAGGCGGAGCTCCTCGTCGAGACGGCAGGGGCCGTGACGACCAGGGCGATCTCCGCGTACCAGAGCCTGATGCAGACGAGCATCGGCTAGCAGCTGTACTACCCCCCGCGGCAGGGGCGATCGGGAGGCCGGGGCCATGGAACTGAGCGGCAGACGCAAGGCGGCCATTCTCATGGCCGGACTCGGGCCTGAGGTCGCCGCACAGGTCTACAAGCACCTCGGAGACCAGGAGATCGAGCAGGTCACCGTCGAGCTCGCGCGCGCGGAGGAAACCCGCGCCGAGGAGCGGATGGCCGTGCTCGAGGAGTTTCGCGACATGCGCGAGGCCGGCAGCTACATCGACGAAGGCGGCATCGCGTACGCGCGGGCGATCCTCGAGCGCGCGCTCGGGGCCGGTCGCGCCAAGGAGATCCTGGACCGGCTGACATCATCTCTCGCACCCAGGCCGTTCGACACCCTGCGCAACGCGGACCCGATGCAGCTCCTGACCTTCCTGCAGGGCGAGCACCCGCAGACGATCGCGCTTGTCCTGGCGTACATCCGGGCGGATGCCGCCGCGATGGTGCTGAAGAACCTGCCGCCGGACCTGCAGGCCGACGTGGCGCGGCGGATCGCCACGATGGAGCACACCAACCCGACGATCGTCGCCGAGGTCGAGGCGATGCTCGAGGGCAAGATGGTCACGCTGTTCGGCGGCGACCTCTCCCAGCCCGGCGGCGTCGATGTGATGGTGGCCGTCCTGAACCAGGTGGACCGCTCCACCGAGCGGACCATCCTGCAGAGCCTCGAGGAGAAGAACCCGGAGCTCGCCGACGAGATCAGGCGCCGCATGTTCCTGTTCGAGGACTTCGCGCAGGTGGAGGACCGCTTCATCCAGCGCATCATCCGCGAGGTGGACCAGCAGGACCTGGTGCTTGCCCTGAAGGGTGCGTCGGACACCATTTCCCAGACCTTCTACCGCAACATGTCCCAGCGCATGGCCGAGGTCGTGCGCGAGGACCTCAAGTTCCTCGGCGCGGTGCGCCTGCGCGATGTGGAAGCTGCCCAGCAGCGGATCGTCGCGATCGCCCGCAGGCTGGAGGAAGAGGGCGAGATCATCATGTCGCACGGCGGAGGATCAGATGAGATCATTTCCTGAGCGCAGGCAGCGCGTGATCAAGGCGCAGCAGCTGGTGCAGAAGGGCCCCGGGGCCCCCCTGCGCACTCCGGCCGCCATGGGTCCGGCGCAGGCCGACTCCGCCAGTACGGCCGACCACATCATCCAGGTCGCGCGACAGGTCGCGCGGGCAACCTTGAGCATCGCCCAGCGCGATGCCGACCACCTGCGCCGCCAAGCCGAGCGCGAGGCGAAGCGCCACGGCTTCGAGGCGGGCCGCAAGGCAGGGTATGCCGAGGGGCTGCGGGCGGCCGAGCAGGACGCGCAGCGCATCATCGCCCAGTCGGAGGCGTCGGCGAAGGAAGTCCTGAGCCGCGCCGAGGCCGAGATCGGGCAGCTCGCCTGCGAGGTGGCGGCACACCTTCTCGGCGTGCAGCTCATGCTCAACCCCGAGGTCGTGGAGCGGGCCGTGCTCGAGGTGCTCCAGGAAGCGCCGCAGAAGGGCCCCGTCTCCATCGAGGTGTCGCCTGTCGACCTCGAACGCGCACTGAAGGCCCTGCCGGCCTTCCGCGGCGCCGTCGGCTCGTGCGCCGAGGTCACGCTCCAGGAAGACCCGTCGCTGCCGCAGGGCGGCATCAGGGTCTCCGGCCCGCAAGGGGTCGTCGAGCGCAACTGGCACGAGGGGCTCGTCGCGATCTCGCAGGCCTTCGAGGAGGTGGCGCACCGTGGCGTTTGAGCTCGACCGCTACCGTGCCGCCATGCGCGATGTGCCGGGGCGCCAGGAGTACGGCAAGGTGGTGGAGGCCGTCGGCCTCTCCATCCAGTCGCAGGGCCCCCAGGCCGCGCTCGGCGAGCTATGCTTCATCGAGCAGCCCGGGAGCGGCGAATCGCTGCCCGCGGAGGTCGTCGGTTTCCGCGAGGGGCGTGTCATCCTGATGCCGCTCGGACGCGGCCACGACATCACGCCGGGGGCGCTCGTGCGCCCGGCGCACCAGCCGCTCTCGATCCCCGTCGGCGAAGGGCTGATCGGACGCGCCGTCGACGCGTTCGGGGCACCGATCGACGGGCAGCCCGCGATCGCAGCCGACCTCCGCATCCCGACCGAGAGGCCGGCGCCGAACCCGCTCGAGCGTCCGCTGATCCGGGACATCCTGCCCACGGGCGTCAGGGCGATCGACGCCTTGACGACGCTTGGCGCGGGACAGCGCATCGGCATCTTCTCAGGACCGGGCGTCGGCAAGAGCGTGCTGCTCGGCATGATGGCCAGGGGCTCGGCGGCCGACGTCGCGGTGATCGCGCTCGTCGGCGAGCGCGGCCGCGAGGTGCAGGAGTTCGTCTCGCGCGACCTCGGCCCCGAGGGCATGGCCCGCAGCGTCGTGGTCGTCGCCACCTCGGACGAGCCGGCGCTCGTACGGGTGCAGGCCGCCTTCACCGCCACGGCGATCGCGGAGTACTTCCGCGACTGCGGCCGGCGGGTGCTGCTCCTCTTCGACTCCCTGACGCGCGTCGCCACGGCCCAGCGCGAGGTGGGGCTCGCAGCCGGCGAACCGCCGGCCACCCGCGGCTACCCGCCGTCGGCGTTCGCCATCCTGCCGCGGCTTCTCGAGCGTGCCGGCACGGCGCCGCTCGGTTCGATCACAGGCTTTTACACCGTGCTCGTGGAGGGTGACGACCTGCAGGAGCCGATCGCCGACGCCGCACGCAGCGTGCTCGACGGCCACATCGTGCTGTCGCGCGAGCTGGCGGATGCGGGCGTCTTCCCGGCCATGGATGTCAGCCGCTCGGTCTCCCGCGTCATGCGGCAGATCGTCACGCCGGAGCACCAGGACCTCTCGCAGAAGCTGAAGGGCCACTGGTCGCTCTACGAGGAGGCGAAGGACCTCATTCGCATCGGCGCCTACCAGGCGGGTGCGAGCCCGCAGGTGGACGAGGCCGTCGCCATGCGGCCGCGCATCGTGGAGTTCCTGCGCCAGAGGGAGCAGGAGGTCGTGCCGTTCGACGCAGCGGTCCAGGTACTCCAGGAGCTCTGCCGATGACACGGCAAGGGCGCCTGGAGCGCCTGCTCAAGCTGCGCCGGCACGAACGCGACATGGCGGCGCTCGCCATGCGTCGCGCGCAGGCCCAGGCCCGGGAGGCCGAAGCGGCCGCGCAGGCGGCGCGCGAAAGGCGCCGGGAGGCGGAGCGCCGGCTCGCGCAGGCGGCCGGCGGACCGCAAAGCGTGCAGGAGTTCCTGCAGGGACGCTTCGAGGTGCTCGAGCGGCTCGATCAGGAGCGGTTGCAGGACCTCCAGGCGCGCCGTGTGCACCGCGCCCTCGCCCTTCGCCGCACGGATCTGCGGCGCGCGATGGTGCGCGAGGAGCAGATCCGCCATCTGGGCGACGGCGAGCGAAGGCGGGAGCGGGCCGCCGAGTTCCAGAGCGAGCAGAAGGCCCTCGACGATCTCAGGCGGGAGGAGGCTGGGCAGCCATGGTGATCGCCGCGATCGGATCCCTTCCGACGGCGTCCGGTGCGACCGGTCCCTCCCATGCCACATCCGGCAAGGGGCTCTTCAGGGACGCCCTGCGCGCCGCTGTGGCAGGAACCGCCGCATCTCCCGCATCTCCCTCGGCCACCCAGGAGAAGAGCCGGCATACGAGCCAAGCCGAGACCCCTTGGCTCGGCGTCGGCGCCACCTTCGCGGACGTGACCCTCCCGGTGAAGGCTGCGGCGGGCCAGGCGGCTGAAGCGGCGGACACGACCGACCCGACCGGACGCACGGGGCGCGGCACAGCGGCGCCTGCGCCCGGCGCGTCCACACGAGCGGCCGTCGCCGCAGGCGCCAAGGCGCCCGTTGGAGCCGAGCCGAGCGTGCAAGGCGGTCTCGTGGCGGTGCGGGACGCATCGCCCGTCGCCGCCGCGGCCCTGTCCGCGCAAGCCGTGTCGGCCGAGCTCCCTGTACCCCGCGAGAGCGCACCGGCGACGGCCGTCGCCGCACACATCCCCGCGGCGCAGACGACATCCCGCAGCCTGGCTGCCGCAGCGCAGACGGCATCCCGCAGCCTGTCCGCCGCGGCGCCTGCGCTGGAGGAAGCTGCCCAGCGCCCGCCGGCTGCGCCCAAGGCGGCTGCCGTCACGGCTGTGGCCGAGAGTGCCGCCCAGCGCCTGCCGGCTGCGCTCCAGAAGGGTGCCGACACGGCTGTGGCCGAGGACGCCGCCCAGCGCCCGTCGGCAGCGCTCCAGACGGGCGCTGTCACGGCTGCGGCGGAGACGGCGGCACGCGTGACGAGCGCGAAGGGCCGCTCCCTCGCGACGCCGGCTGCGCCGGCCGTGGAGTTGTCGCAAAAGGCTTCCGCCCAGGAGACGCCGGTTGCGGCGTCCCAAGGCGCGCCGCGGGTCCATTCCGCCCCATCGGCGGCCGCCTCGACCCCGATGGAGGGAGGGACGCAGTCCCTGCAGCATCGGGACCGTTCGTCAGCGGGAGTTATGGCGAGCGGCGGCGAAACTGGTCGACCGGTGGCATTGGGACAACCTCAGCCGTCGGTGGTTGTGGAGGCCGGTGCGGGAGAAGCGGCCGGTGCGACGCAGGCCGACGCGGCGCACGTCGCCGCACAGGTGGCTGCCGCCGCCCAACGGGCCGCTGCGAGCATGGACGCCGGTACCGCGTCGGTCCGCCTGCAGCTCGACCCGCCGCAGCTCGGCCACGTGCAGATCACCCTGCGTGCCGCGCAGGACGGGATCGTCGCGGTGCTACGAGCGGAGAGCCCGGCCGCCGTCGCCGTGCTGCAGGGAGGGCAGGAGGACCTGCGCCAGCGCCTCGGGGCCCTCGGCTTCAAGGCGAGCGCGGTCGAGGTCGCGCCGGCGGAGCGGTCCAGGATCGTCGTGGCGAGCGGCAGGAGCTCGGCTGGAAGGAGGAGCGGCTAGATGTCCGTCAACGGAATCGGAGGATCGAACAGCAGCACCAGCAGCGGGCAGACGAGCCAGACCGGCATCAACGGCCTGAACCAGAACGACTTCCTGCAGCTGCTGGTCGCGCAGATGCAGAACCAGGACCCGACGAACCCGGTGTCGAGCGACCAGTTCCTGCAAGAGATGGCCTCCTTCACGGAGGTCGTCGACATCTCGCAGCTCCAGACCCTGACGCAGTCGATCCTGTCGAACGAGGTGGCGACCCAGGGGCTCGATCTCCTGGGCAAGCAGGTGACCGCCCAGACGACCTCCGGCACGCAGGTCAGCGGCACCGTGACGGAGCTCACCATGGTCCAGGGCCAGCCGATGCTGACGATCAACGGCACGCAGCTGCCCGTCAGCCAGGTCGTTTCGGTCCAGTCTTAAGGCCCGCGGCGCGAGAGGAGGGGGGACGGGATGGCGAAGGCGCGCGCGAGCGAGGTCTCAGGTCTCAAGGCACCGCCGCACGTCTACGACTTCCGCCGCTCCCGCAGGCTCTCCGCCGACCAGATGCGCTCCCTCGAGCGCATGCACGAGCATTTCGCCGGCCTCCTCGGCACCTACCTCACCGCATACCTCCGCACGCGCGTCACCTGCGAGCTCAGGGACGTGGTGCAGACGGTGTTCGAGGACGTGGTGCGCTCCCAGCCCGCGCGCAGCATCGTCGCCACGCTGGCGGCCGAGCCGCTCACCGGCGCACAGCTGATGCGCCTCAGCCCGTCGCTCGGCCACGCCCTCATCGACCGCCTGCTCGGCGGGTCCGGCGACGTGTCGGTCGAGGACCGGCCGTTCACCGACATCGACGTGCACGTGCTGGAGCGCGGCCTGCCGGTCTTCCTCGAGGCCTTGGGCGAGAGCTGGGCAGGCGTCGAGCGCCTGCACCCCACCATCCGCCTGCTCGAGGCGTCGCCGCAGTTCCTCAGGCTGGTCGGCCCGCAGGAGGCCATCGTCCAGATCGATATCGAGATCTCATTCGCGCACCACTCAGGGGACCTCACCTTCGTCGTGCCGTACGAGTCCCTCAAGCCGATCCTGCCGAAGCTCACCTCCGTCGCGCTCCTTACAGAGCAGAACGAGGACCGCCCCGCCGACCTTGAGGGGGCAAGGCTCTTGCGGGCGGCGGCGCTCGGCATCGAGCTGGACCTGACGGCGGTCGTGGGTACGACGAACCTGACGGTGGCCGACTTCATCGGACTTTCCGCCGGCGATGTCGTGCTGCTCGACCAGAGCGCCATGGATCCCTTCCAGGTGCTGGTCGAGGGACGTTCCAAGTTTTTGGCCAGGCCTTTTGTCAGGAGCCGGCGGATCTGCCTCGTGATCGAGAGCCGCGTCGAGGAGAGCGAGGGGGACCAGAAGCTTGCTGAATGATCAGGACCTCTCCACCTATGGCATCGTACAGAACCTCGCCTGGGGCGGGGCGGTCCCGGTGCTGGCGGACCGCCTCGGCTGGGATGCCCAGGCGGTCGTCAGCCGGGTGCGCGAGGGGGAGGTGCCAAAGGCGCCGACGCGCGTCTACAGGCTGAGCGGCCAGATCTCCCAGGAGGGCGTGCTCGAGTTCGACGAGGCGATCTACGCCGTGCTGCAGGACGAGGGAGCGGACCAGGTCGCCGAGGCGTGCCTCAAGATGCTCGCCGAGGTCCTGCGGCGCGAAGTGGAGGTGCGGCTGGGGCCGGTGCCGGAGGGGAGTTCCTCCCTGGACGGCAGCTGGGTCCAGACGTCGGTGCGCGTCCTGGTGGGCGAGAACACCTACGAGGTCGCCCAGTACGTGCGCCCGACCGACGTGGGCGAGGTGGTGGCGGCCTTCTCCACGGAGGACGGCGCCGAGACGCCCGAGGTGCCCCAGGACGTGCCGCCGGGCAGTGAGGAGCTCCTGACCCCCGACATGCTGCTCGGGGCAGGCTTCGAGCACGAAGCACCGCCTGAGGCGGCACCTGCACCTGCGCCCCAGCCCGCCGCCCCCGTCAGCCCTGCGCCGGCAGGCTGGGGCGTCGAGGAGACGGCTGCCGGTGCGGCCCCTCCGGTGGCCTTCGAGGTGCAGCAGTGGCCCGAGCTGCCCCAGGAGCGCCCGCAGATCGCGCAGCCGGCCACCCTCAGCATCCTCTACGACGTGCCGCTCATGGTGCGCGCGGAGCTCGGGCGCACGCAGCGCCGCGTCGAGGAGATCATCACCCTTGGACCGGGCTCCGTCATCGATCTGGACCGCATGGTCGGCGATATGGTCGACATCTACGCCAACGGCCAGTGGGTCGCCAAGGGTGAGGTCGTCGTGGTCGAGGAGAACTTCGGCGTGCGCATCACCGAGATCGGCACGGCGAGCGAGCGCGTCTCGAAGCTGCGCCTGCGGGAGGGGAGCTGACTTGCTGATCCTCCAGCAGGAGGTGCCGGGCGTGCCGCTCGGCGCCTGGTTTGTCGCGCTGATCTTCCTGGCCGCCTTGGCCGGCATCGCCTACTGGCTCGTGCAGATGGTGCGCCAGGGTCAGGGACGGATCGGCCAGACGTCGGGCATGCGCGTCATCGGGCGCCTGCCGCTCTCGATGAACCAGTCGGTCGTGCTGGTGGCGGTGGGCGGCGAGGTGCTGCTGCTCGGCGTCGGACAGCGGGTGGAGCTCCTCTGGCGCATCGAGGACCCCGCGCTCAAGGAGAGCGTGCTGAGCGAGATGGCGCCCGAGCCCGGCGGGGTGCCGCTGGCGGCGACGCTCAGCCGGCTGCAGGACACCGACTTCCGCGGTCTTCTCGAAGACAGTCTTCGCCGCGTTCGCGAAGGGCGCAGCCTGCGCCGGGAGCGCGGCGACCGTGATGGCTAGAGGGACGTGGCTCCCGATCCTCGGCCTTGCGGCACTCCTGCTCCTGCTGCCCTCTCACGCCTTCGCCGCGTCGCCAGTGCCGGCCCCGACCGGCCCTTCGGTCGCGCACGCCCTGCAGACGAACCCGCAGATCAGCCTTCTCGCGCTCCTTTCGCTGCTCGCGGTGCTGCCGGGCGTCGTGCTGCTGATGACCTCCTTCACCCGCATCGTCGTCGTCCTCTCCCTGCTGCGCACCGCGCTCGGCCTCAACCAGGTGCCGCCGAACCAGGTGATCATCGGCCTCGCCCTCTTCCTCACCCTCTTCACGATGGCCCCGACGCTCTCCAAGGTGGAGTCGTCCGCCGTCACGCCCTACCTTGCGGGCCGCATCACGGCGACCCAGGCGGCGGCCCGAGCGGAGGCGCCCGTCAAGCAGTTCCTCGCCGCAGGCACGCGCCAGCAGGATCTCGCCATCTTCCTGGCCGCCCAGAACGGCAAGAGCCAGGTGCAGTCGCTCAAGGACGTCCCCCTCACGGCCCTCGTGCCGGCCTACACCATCAGCCAGCTGACGATCGCCTTCGAGATGGGCGTCCTGCTCTTCGTTCCGTTCGTCATCATCGACTTCATCGTGGCCTCGGTGCTGATGGCGCTCGGCATGATGATGGTGCCGCCGACCCTGATCTCCCTGCCGCTCAAGCTGCTGCTCTTCGTGCTGATGAACGGCTGGGGCCTCGTCGTCCAGACCCTGATCTCGATGCACTAGAAAGGTGTGGGGCCGGTGAACATCGATAGCGTCTTCGGCGTCGCGCAGAACGGCCTGCTGACGGCGCTGCTGGTCGCGGCCCCGATCCTCGGCCTCGTGCTCCTCGTCGGCCTCGTCGTGAGTCTCCTGCAGGCGGTCACGGGCCTGCAGGAGCCGACGCTCTCCTTCGTGCCGAAGATCGCCGGCGTCGCACTCGTGCTGATCGTGCTCGGGCCGTGGATGCTCGTGCAGCTCGTCGACTTCGCGGCCAACCTCTACGCCCACATCGGAGGCCTCGTCGGCCCATGAGCCTGCTCACGGGGGTGTCCTACACCGTCTGGGGATCGGCGGCCCTCGTGTTCGTCCGCGTCGTCGCGCTGTTCGCCACGGCCCCTGTGACAGGGGCCCAGGTGCTGCCCCCTACGGTGCGCATCCTGCTCGGCGCGCTCGTCGCCTTTTTCGCCCTCGGCCTCGGGGTGCCCGCGGCGCCGCCGCCGGAGTCGGTGTTCCCGCTGGCCCTCCTGGCGCAGGTGCTGGTGGGTGCGGGGCTCGGCCTCCTCGCGACCCTGGTCTTCACGCTCTTCCACACCGCCGGGGCCGTGCTGGACGCGGAACTCGGCTTCACCGTGGCGCAGGTCTTCAACCCGTTCTCCGCGGCAGGCGAGGAGACCCTGATCGCCAACTGGTTCGACGCCTTCGGCACCTACCTGTTCCTCGCGGTCGGCGGCGTGCAGCTCCTGCTGCTCGCGGCCGTGCAGAGCCTGCACATCGTGCCGATCGACGTGACGCAGATCGCGATGGGGCGGGGGGTGTTCGCCGCGGGCGTCCAGGCCTTCACCGGCAGCTTTCTCATCGCGACGGAGCTTGCGGCCCCCATCGTACTCGCCCTGCTCATCATCGACCTCGTCGGCGCGGTGCTCGGCCGCCTGATGCCTCAGCTCAACGTCCTCTCGTTCAACATCCCTGTGAAGATGTGGCTCGGCATCGGCCTCGTGGCGGTCGCCCTGCCGCTGATGATCGATGCGGCCCGCGCCGGGCTCCTGCAGATGGGCCAGGACCTGACGCAGTACCTCGGCGGCATCTGACGCGCAATCCGGCACCAGGGGAGGTGAGGCAGGATGGCCACACCGGAGCAGAAGACCGAAGCCGCCACACCACGACGGCGGCAGGAAGCCAGGCGCCAGGGCATGACCCTGCAGGCGCCGGGCGTCAGCCGCTCGCTCTCGGTGGCGGGCCTCCTCCTGATCGCCCTCACCGTCACCGGCTCCGGCGCCAGCGTCTACGGCATGCTGCGGCAGCACCTCGCCTCGCCGCCGGTGACCCCCGAGCCCGGCATCGCCTGGGCTTCGGGCGTGATGCAGCAGGTGATCCTCGGCACGTTCGAGACGGCCCTGCCCTTCCTGCTGATCGGCCTCCTGATCGCGCTTCTGGGCCCCATCCTGCAGCACGGCGTCGCGATGCAGCCGATGCGCTTCGACCTCTCCCGCATCGATCCGATGAAGGGCTTTCAGCGCATGTTCTCGCAGCGCTCCCTGCTCGAGACCATGATCTCCCTCGGCGCCCTGATCGTGATGCTGCCCGTGGCGGCCCTCATCTGGTGGAACCTCGTACACCAGATCTTCGCCGGCTTCTACCCCCTGCAGGCCCTGCTCGCCGTGGCGTTCGGCGGTGCCCGCACGATCGGCTACGCCCTTGTGGGCGTGGCGATCGCGGCGGCCGCAGCGGACTACCTGATCGCGCGCGGCCAGTTCGAGCGGGATATCCGCATGACGCGCCAGGAGATGCGCGAGGAGATGCGGCGCAGCGAGGGGGATCCGCTGGTGCGCGCGAGGCTCCGCTCCCTGCAGCGCAGGGCGGCCCGCATGCGCATGCTCGCACGCGTGAAGGAGGCGGATGTGGTCATCGTCAACCCGACGCACTACGCCGTGGCGCTCAAGTACGACGCCACGTCGATGCAGGCCCCCGAGGTGGTCGCGAAGGGGCGCGGCTACATCGCGGAGCGCATCAAGGAGGAGGCCGCCGCCCAGGGCGTGCCGATCGTGCCGAACGAGTCCCTGGCCCAGGCCCTGCACCGCTCGGTCGAGGTGGGACATCCCATCCCGCCCGCGCTCTTCCGGGCCGTCGCTGAGGTCCTCGCCTACGTCTACCGCCAGCAGGGCAAGCTGCCCGGAGGTGGCAGCGCATGATGCGCCTCGGCCAGAGCGGCACGGTGGTCTTCGTCATGGTCATCGTGATCATGCTGATCATCCCCCTGCCGACCTGGATCCTGGACGGCCTCATCCTGGTGAACCTTTCGTTCGCGCTCCTGATCCTGCTCGTCACGCTCAACGTGCGCGACCCTCTGCAGTTCTCCGCCTTTCCGGCGCTCCTCCTTATGACGACGCTCTTCCGGCTGGCCCTGAACGTCTCCGCGACGCGGCTCATCCTGCTGCAGGCGAACGCCGGCACCGTCATCTCCGCCTTCGGCAACTTCGTCGTCGGCGGCAACGCCGTCGTGGGGTTCATCGTCTTCCTGATCCTGATCATCGTGCAGTTCATCGTGATCACCCGCGGCGCCGAGCGCGTGTCCGAGGTGGCCGCGCGCTTCACCCTGGACGCCATGCCGGGCAAGCAGATGTCGATCGACGCCGACCTCAACGCGGGCCTCATCAGCGACCAGGAGGCGAGGCGCCGCCGCAGGCTGATCGCCCAGGAAGCCGACTTCTACGGCGCCATGGACGGTGCCAGCAAGTTCGTGCGCGGCGACGCCGTCGCCTCGATCATCATCGTGGCGATCAACATCGTCGGCGGCTTCGTGATGGGCATGGTCTTCCTGCACCTCGCGTTCAGCCAGTCCCTCTCGACCTACACCATCCTGTCGGTCGGCGACGGACTCGTGAGCCAGCTGCCGGCGCTTCTCATCTCGACCGCGACCGGCCTCCTCGTCACCCGTGCCGCGTCGGAGGTGAGCTTCGGCGGCGACCTCGTCCGGCAGATGCTGCAGGCGCCGCGCACGCTCTACGTGCTCGCCGGCGTGATCGCGTTCCTCGGCATCTTCACGCCGATCTCGAAGGTCGTGGCGCTGTTTCTCGCGGCGGGATTCGCCCTGCTCGGCTACCGGGCGCAGCTCGGCAGCGCGGAACTTGCGGAGGCGGCGGCAGGCGACGCGGGCGGCGCGGGCCCGAACCGCGCCGAGGCGCGGCCCGCGGGAGCCGCGGGCCAGGCGGCCTCGGTCGAGGCGGGACCCCCGGCCCCTGTGGACGCCCTCGCGGTGGAGTTCGGCTTCGGTCTCCTGTCGCTCGTGGACAAGTCCCAGGGCGGCGACTTCTTCGAGCGGGTGCAGAAGGTGCGCGAGCAGATGGCGGAGGAATTCGGCATGCTGCTGCCGCCCGTGCGGGTCAAGGACAACCTCTCTCTGCCTCCGAGCAACTACCGCATCCTGCTCCGGGGTGCCGAGGTGGCGCGGGGCGAGCTGATGCCGGGACGCCTGCTCGCCATGGGCAAGGAGGGGGGATCCCTGCCGGGCATCGCGGTGAAGGACCCGGTCTTCCAGCTGCCTGCCCTCTGGATCGCGCGCCAGCAGCAGGACCAGGCGGTGCTGCAGGGGTATACCGTGATCGACACGGCCACCGTGCTCACGACGCACTTTGCCGAGTCGGTGCGCAGGCATGCGGCGGAACTCCTGTCGCGCGAGGACGCAAAGCGCCTGCTCGACCGCCTGAAGCAGGTGGATCCGGCGGCGGTGGACGAGCTGACCCCGGGCCTCCTGTCGCTCAGCGTCGTGCACCGCGTGCTGCAGGGGCTGCTGCGGGAAGGCATCCCGATCCGCGACCTCGTCACCATCGTCGAGACGCTGGGCGACCGGGGAGGCGAGACGAAGGACCCGGACCAGCTCACGGAGTATGTGCGGCAGGCCCTCGGGCGGCAGATCAGCCAGCGCATCGCCCCGCCGGGGGAGGTGCTCTACGCCATCACCCTCGATCCGCGCCTTGAAGCGGAGCTGCGCACAAGGGTACAGGCCCAGGAAGGTAGAACCTTCCTCGCATTGGACCAGGAGACGGCCATCAAGCTGACGCATGCGGCCGAACGCCTGGCACGCGACCCGACCCGCGCGGACAAGCCACTCGCCATCGTGGTGGCGCCGGCCCTGCGCGGCCATCTGAGACGCCTGCTACGTCCCGTGCTGGAGGATGTGCCAGTGCTGAGCTATCCGGAACTCGATCCAGGTCTCAGACTTCAGAGCGGGGGGGTGATCCGCCTTGACGACGAACGTGGAGCGGTTTAGAGCGCAGGACATGACGTCCGCACTGCTGCAGGTGCGGCAGGCCCTGGGACCCGACGCCCTCATCATCGGTACCCGCAGCTACCAGCCGACCGGCATCCGCAGGCTCTGGGAGCGGCCGTACGTGGAGGTGTTCGCCGGTCGCGGCGCGCCTCAGTCTCCATCCGCGTCCGCCCAGGCGCCCGCCCCAGCGGCATCGCTCTCGGCGCCTACCGTCTCAGGGGTCCAGGCGGCGGGGATCCTGCCTGGGGCGGTGCCGGTCGCCGCACCGGCGCAGGCGTCCTTGCGCGAGGTCTTTCCCGGTGCCTCGGGCGACGCGGCGGTCGAGGAGTACGAGAGGTGGCTCCAGCCGCGTCTCAGCCGCTTCGAGCCGCGCTCTCTGGCCCTCGTGGGCCCGACGGGAGGCGGCAAGACGACGACCCTCGCGAAGCTCGCCGCGCGCTACGCCCTCGACCGGGGCGAGCGGGTCGGGCTCGTCACGACCGACACGTACCGCATCGGCGCGGTGCACCACCTGCAGACCTATGCGGAGATCATGGGCCTGCCGTGGAAGGTGGCGCAGGATCCGCCGTCGATGCGCGAGGCCGTGGCTTCGCTCGCGTACTGCGATCGCATCCTGATCGACACGTCCGGCCGCAACTTCCGGCGCGAGGAGGCAAGGCGCGAGCTCCTGGCCCTGCTGGCGGCCGCGAACCCGGAGTCGGTGGAGCTCGTGATGTCCCTGACGACCGGCAGGGAGGAGATGGAGGAACTCGCGGCCTACTTCAAGGAAGGGCCCTTGACGCGGATGCTGCTGACGAAGCTGGACGAGGCGAGCTCGATCAAGAAGCTGGTGACGGCCATGCAGGTCTTCGAGCTGCCGCTCTTCGCGGTCACGAACGGCCAGATGGTGCCGGACGACATCTGGTTCCCGGGAGCGCGCCAGCTTGCCCAGGCGATCGCGCGCGAAGCGGTAACCGTCGATGCATGACCAGGCGACAGCCTTGCGCGAGCGGCTCCGGCCGCCGAAGCCGGTGGCGGAGGTCTGGGCGGTCGCGACGCTCGGGGGCGAGCGCGGCGCCTTGCAGTTCTCGAAGGAGATCCTCGAGATCCTGCGGCCTGCGCCGCTCTCCGTGCGGCTCTGGGGCGGCGAGACCGAGGGGGCGAACGTGGTGCTGCTGCCGGCGGGCGAGGGACGCCGCGGCGTGCGCCGTCCATACCTGCGCGGGGCCCATACGTGGGTTCTCCTCTGCCCGGCGAACGAGGTGGGCTACGCCGAGTGCCACGCGCTTCTGGGCGAGATGACCGACCGCTCCCTGCGCCGCGTCTATCTCGCGCTCTCCGGCGTCGGGTCGGTGCAGCAGGGCGAGGCCGCGGTGGAGCGCTTCAGCGGCATGCTCGGGCCGGACATCCCCTACCAGCCGCAGCCGTTCGGGTTTTACGGCCCGAGCGAACAGGGCACCTTCACGCTCGCGCCGACGACCCTCAGGCGGTTCTTCTCAGCGGGGCGGTGAGCCATGCGGGAGAGACAGGATGCCTACGCGCGGTGGAAGAGCCCCGGGACCGACAGCCGGGAGGAATACCTGCCGCTCGTCTACGAGCAGGCGCAGCGGATCCTGTTCCGCCTGCCACCGGGACTCCTCGAGCGCGACGAGGTGGTGTCGTTCGGCGTGATCGGCATGCTGGAGGCCATGGAGCGCTATGACCCGAACCGCGGCGTGCCGATCGAGGCATACCTCAGGACGCAGATCCGCCGCCGCATCCTGGACGGCCTGAGGAGCCAGGACAGGCTGCCGCGCCGGCTGCGCGAGCGCGAGAAGCAGGTCAGGGAGACCTATGCCCGCCTCGAGCAGCAGGAGGGCCGCTCCGTCTCGGACGACGAGGTGGCACAGGAGCTCGGCCTCGCGCCGCACGAGTTCCAGGAGTGGCTCGTCGACCTTTCGTTTACCACCCTGTGGTCGCTCGAGCTTCTGGGTGAGGACGGCGTGGAGCCCCCGGACGAGGAGCCGACGCCTGAGGCGGCCCTCGAGACGGGGGAGTTGCATGAGCAGCTCAAGGCTGCGATCGGGCGGCTGCCGCGGCGCGAGCAGGAAGTGCTCGCCGCGCACTACGACATGGGCTACAGCCTGCAGGAGATCGCGGCCGCCTTCGAGCTCTCGGACCGCTATGTGGCGCAGCTGCACGCGCGGGCCGTCCTGCGCCTCCGTGGCGCCCTGAGCCGGTACCGCGCGCAGATGAAAAGGGAGGGAGCTTAGGTGATCCCCAGGAGCCCAGGTACGGCGGACAGCCTTGAAGCACTCTTGCAGCAGTTCAGCCAGACTCTCGAGGAAGCCAACCGGGAGCTCCTCGACGCGGTGCGCGGCGAGCTGCGGGATCTGCACGTCAGAGTGGGGGCGCTCGAGGGGGAGCTCCGCATCGCAAGGCTCGAGATCGAGACCTTGCAGCAGGAGCGCCGGGACCCCCGCCCCGCGGACCAGGCCGAGGCGCAGGTGGAGCCGCCCAAGGATGCGGCGCGCAGCGCGGAGGCCGAACGCATGGCGGATGAGCTCCGCCAGCGGCACAGGGACATCTGGCAGTTCCAGAGCGCCGGCGAGAGCGCCGCCGAGGTGGCCAAGAGGACAAACCGCCCGCAGGGCGAAGTAGAACTGATCATGCGACTCATGCGCCAGCGCGGCTCCACAGCGCCTGGCACGGGGAGGTAGGCAACATGGGCCCTCTGGTCTCGATGGATGTCACGACGTCTGGTCTCACCGCCTACCGCGAGATGATGGACGTGGTGGCGAGCAATATCGCGAACATGTACTCGACGACGACGCCGGCCGGCACGCCGTATCAGGAGGAGGCCGTCGTGCTGCAGGCCGGGCCGACCTTTGCCGCCACGCTCGGGCAGGTTCTGCAGCCGCAGGGCGTCGAGGTCGCGGCGGTGGTACAGGTGGCCCAGAACGGGGCAGGTACCGGTGCCGCTGCGGCCACGGCGGGGCAGGCGACCAACGTCGACCTCGTCGGGCAGATGACCCAGCTCATCCTGGCGAGCCGTGCCTACGATGCCAACGCCTCCGCGTTCGCGGTAGAGAAGTCGGTCGAACAGAGGGCGCTGCAGCTTGGCCAGAACGCCTGAACCGGGGGCGGGCGCCCCAGGAGCACCGGATCTCGGCAGGATCTTCGGCACCGCCAGGGACTTCTGGCAGCAGCGGGAGCCCGAGGTGCGGCGCAGCTATTTGACATGGGCCGTGATCGGCGCCGTCGTGCTTGGCGGCATCGGCTACTTCACCACGCGAAACCCGATGACGCTCGTCTTCTCGAACCTGGCCCCCGCCGACGCGGGGCAGGTGACGCAGGCCCTCACATCGCTCAAGATCCCGTACCAGCTGGAGGGCACGAGCGTCTACGTGCCCGCCTCCGAGGCCGACCAGGCCAGGGTGGACCTGGCGACGCAGGGACTGCCGGCGCAAGGCTTCATCGGCTACTCGAGCGTGCTCTCGAGTTCCGGCATCGGCATGACCGACCAGCAGTTCAACCTGGCGACGCAGAATGCCCTGCAGAACGACCTCGCCCAGACGGTGGAGTCCATCTCGGGCATCGCGAAGGCCAACGTGCTGCTGCAGCCGGCGCAAGCCTCCGTGTTCGTCGACCAGCCGCAGTCGCAGGCGACGGCGGCCGTCTTCGTCGACCTCATGCCGGGCATCACCCTCTCGCCGAGCCAGGTGCTCGGCATCGAGGAGCTCGTGGCCCATTCGGTGCAGGGACTCTCGGTCGACCACGTCTCGGTGGTGGACCAGAACGGCGATCCCCTGACCGCGGCGAGCAGCGCCGACCCCTCCCTCGGGGCGACGGGCGGCGGCGCCAGCGGCGAGATGGCCTTGCAGCGGGAGTTCGAGCAGAACCTGAACGCGGAGCTCACGGCCCTGCTGCAGCCCATCGTCGGTGCGAGCAACGTCATCGTGCAGACCAGCGCGACCCTCGACACGACCCAGACCCAGACGCAGTCCAGCCTTGTCCAGCCGCTGCCGTCGGGCCAGGGCGTGCCGGTCTCGAACAACACCATCAAGGAGACGTTCACCGGCACCGGCACGCCTCCGACCGTGTCCGGGTCGACCACCAGCCCCACCTATCCGGCGGGAGCGACGAGCGGGCAGAGCAACCTGAACTACACCGACTCGACGATCAACTACCAGGTCTCGCACATCAACCAGACCGTGACATCCCAGCCCTTCATCCTCAAGGGTCTGACCGTGTCGGTGATGCTGAACGCGAAGACCTACCATCTGACGAAGACCAACCGCAAGGCGTTGCAGCAGCTGATCGGCACGGCCGTCGGCTTCACGGGCCAGAAGACCATGCGGAGCAGCATCACCATCTTCTCGGCGCCATTCCAGAAGGTGCAGGTGCCCGCCTTCCCGACCACCTCGACGCTGCCCACCTCCCCGACCATGCTTGCCGCGGCGGGCGGCGCCGTGATCCTGCTCGTCGTCCTCGCATTCCTCCTGCTGCGGCGCCGCGGCGCTCGCTCCGCGAGATCCCCGCAGCGGGTCCAGCGCCAGGTCCTGCAGTCGGCGCCGGAACCGCTGCCGCCCGTGGCCCCGGACCCCACGCGCATCGTGATGGATCGCGTCAAGGATCTCGTGCAGCGCGATCCGGAGGAAGCCGCAAACCTCGTGCGCAACTGGCTGCGCGAGGACACGAAATCGAACCCGAGAAGAAGATAGGGAGGCATGCAGCGGCGCTGTCTGCATGAGAGCCGCCCAGCGGGGGCGAAATCGGCGCAAATCGGCTGAGGCGGCAGTTCGGGCGACCTTGGGATGCGCGATAGGGTAGATAGAAGGAACGGCATCGATTAGGAGGTGGGTCAGGTGAAGGTGGACGAGGTGTCCGGCATTCCTGAGGTACCGCAGATCCGGCAGGGTCAGGCGGCGCGGGAGGCCGAGCTGCAGCGCCAGAACGTGCAGCCGCCGACGCCGCCCGACCAGGTGGAGATCTCCCAGGCGGCGCGCTTCGCCGCGGCCCCAGACCAGGCGGCGCGCGTCGAGAAGCTGAAGGCCGAGGTCCAGAAGGGCATCTCGGTGAAGCCGGACCAGATCGCGACCGCGCTTGTCAGCCAGGGCGTGGTTCGGTGAACGCAGAGGGTGATCTAAGAGCCGCGATCGGGCTTTACGAGGAACTGTCGGCACTGCTCGGCGAGATCCAGGCGACGGTGGTGCAGGCGGACACCGAGAAGCTTTCGGAGCTCGTGCCGCGGCAGGAGGAACTCCTGCGGCGGGTGGGTGAGCTTCACCTGCCCGAGACGGCGCCAAGGGACCTGGCGCAGGAACTTGAGCGCGCCGCGGCCGACGCTTTGCGGCGCAACGCCCAGAACGGTATTCTGCTGCGCGAGCAGCTTGCACTGATTCAGGTGACGATGAAGGCGATCCTCGGCGAAGGCAGCGCCGTGAACCGGCTGGCCTGAAGGCCTGGGGTCGGAAGGGGGGAACCGGGGTGCCATCGTCGTTTTTCGGCATGGACATTGCGAGCACCGCGCTCAGCGCCGCGCAGACGCTGATGGATGTCGCGGGTCAGAACATCGCGAACGACGCGACGCCTGGCTACTCCCAGCAGGTGGCGAACCTCGTCGCCACACCGCCCTACGCCCAGCCCGACATGGGGGGCCTTTACACACCACAGCTCGGAACCGGCGTCGAGGTGCAGTCGGTGACCCGCGTGCGGGCGAATTATCTTGACGGGATTTACCGCACCACGCAGAGCAACGAGAGCTACTACTCGACCCGCACGAACTACCTGCAGGCCCTGCAGAGCGTTCTGAACGAGCCGGGGTCGAACGGCCTCTCGGCGTCGATGAACACGTTCTTCTCGAGCTACCAGACACTCTCGCAGAACCCGCAGAGCTCCGCGGCGCGCACGGTCGTGCAGCAGGACGGCGAGGCCCTTGCGGCGCAGGTCCAGCAGATCTACCAGGGGCTGCAGAGCGTGGGCGTGCAGGCCCAGAGCCAAGCCGGCCTGGACGCGCAGACGGCGAACTCGGACCTGCAGCAGCTCGCGAACCTCAATACGACCATCTCCCAGGCACAGGCCATCGGCCAGCAGCCGAACGACCTCCTGGATCAGCGCGACAACCTCCTCGACAGCCTCTCGAAGCTCATCAACATCAACTTCTCGACGCAGACCAGCACCGTGGGGTCCTTTGTCACGTCGCAGGTGACGGTCACGATGCCGACCAGTTCGGGCAGCTCCGTCACGCTTGTGAGCGGAGGACAGTACGGCTCGCTGCAAGTGCAGCCGACCACGACGAGCCAGGCATCGTACGCGAGCGATACGACGGCACTTGGGCTTACTGCCCAGACGGATACGATCAACGGCGCTACGATCGCCGTGACGGCCACGGACACGCTCCAGTCGCTCGCGTCCAAGATCAACGCGGCGAATGCCGGCGTGACGGCTACCGTGGTGCCAAACGGATCGCAGTACCAGCTCACTCTGACGTCGAACTCGAGCCAGCCGATCACAGGCAACGGCAGCGACCTCTTCGGCACGACCGCGCAGGGGCTCGCGATCCCTGTTGGCACACCGCAGTTCGTCGCAAACGCCACGGATGCGCTCACCGGCACAACGTCACCCGTGGCGCCGAGCGGCGGTTCGATCGGTGCGGCCTACAGCCTCGTCAACACCGATCTCAACCCGAACCCGCCCAGCGGCTCCGCACCCACGCTCATGAGCCAGTTCACCTCGGCGGTGCTCGGCCTGCTGAACGACATCAACACGGTGCAGATGCAGGGCGTGTACCCTGTCTACTCCGGCAGCAGCACCACCCCGACATCCTGGTCGGCAGGGGTCCCGTTCTTCGTGTCCCCAACGAACACCACCGGTACCCTGACGGCGCAGGACATCCCGTCTGTGGAAGTCAACCCGGCGATCCAGAATGATATCAACCAGATCACCACCACCTCGACGCAGGCGCAGGATACCGGAGGACCGAACCTGGGCGACGGATGGAACGCGACGCAGATGGCCGACATCGCGCAACAGCAGAGCGGACCCGTGTCCCAGTATTCGTCCTTCGTCGCTGACATGGGCGCGGCGGTCGATCTCTCGCAGAACCTGCAGAGCACATCACAGTCCCTGCTGACCCAGGTGACGTCACAGCGCGAGCAAACCGCCGGCGTCTCCATCAACGAGCAGATGACGAACCTCGTCCAGGCACAATCCATGTACACGGCAGCCGCCAAGGTGGCGGAGGCCATGGACAGTTCCCTGCAGTCCCTCTTGAGCGCCATCCAGCCATAAGCGCTTCGTACCCCAGGGTAATCCGACGAGGAGGGAGAACCGGTGCGCATAACCGATCAGATGATGTATCAGAACATGGCCCAGAATATCGACCAGGCACAGGCTGCCTACGTGCGGACGCAACAGGAGGCCAGCTCCGGCGTCTCCATCTCCCAGCCGTCGGACAACCCTGCGGGAACCGCCACGATACTGCAGCTTGAGGCAGCTCAGCAGCAGGTTACGGCGTGGCAGTCCAACGCGAACGGCGCGCAGAGCCAGATGCAGGTCGCGGATCAGACGCTCGGGCAGATCGAGAACGCCGTGAACTCGGCCACCTCCTTGGCCAGTGAAGGTGCGAGCCAGACCAACACACTGCAAGAAACCCAGGACATGGCCTCCCAGGCTGCACAGATTCTTGGCGACGTCGGTGCGCTGGCCAACACACAGTATCAAGGCCTCTACGTCTTCTCAGGTGTACAGCAGATCGCCCCTGTGACGTCGACGGGATCAGGCAGCAGCACGGTCTATACTCCAAGCTCGGAACAGACGACTGCGGGCGGAGTGGTGGCGCAGTCTGTGGAGATCGGGCACGCGGTGCAGATCCCTGTCTCCGTGGATGCCTCGAGCGTGCTGGGCGGCACGCAGTATGCCTCAGGGACTGCCTACAGCGCCCTGCCCGCCTGGCTGCAGCAGAGGGCCAGCGCCCTGCAGGCGCAGGCCCTGCAGCAGACGCCTCCTGGCACCGGGGTGCTGACGCCCGCCTCCGGTCCGACTTCTTCCCAGACGACGACGGTTGCCTTCTCGTCCTCTCTCGTCAGCGTACTCGGCTACCTGCAGCAGGATCTCTCCAGCGGGAACGCGGCGGCCGTCGAGGCAGACCTTGGCGAGTTGCAGGCGCAGGCCGGAACCTTGACGAACGTGCGAGCCGCTCTCGGCGCGAATATGAACCGGGTGGAAGCGGCGGTCTCGCAGTTGCAGTCCACGAACACGACGCTGCAGACCGAGCAGGGGTCCGTCGAGAACGTGGATATGGCCCAGATCGTGGCGCAACTGACTGCGGAGCAGACGGCGTACCAGGCAGCAGTCGCCGCGGGCGCCCAGATGAAGCTGCCGACGCTCGCAAACTACCTGACTTGAGCCCCGCTTTAGCGCTTGAGACCGGCGACGCGTGTATACGCGCCGCCGGTCGTTTGGAGGAGAGGCTGTGCAGACGGACGCTTCCATCCAAGAAGCAGGGTCCTTGTTCCTAAAAGGACTGGATGCTGAGGCACGGGGTCTTGTCGAAGATGCGCGTCAGATCTACCGCCAGTCGCTGGCTATCGATGGGCGCGTCAGTTCGGCGCACGCGTTCCTGGCCGCCAGTTTCGGAAGCGATCTCGCCGAGGGAAACCTGCGGCTCAAGACATGCAGGCGCGGACGATTCCTCTATATGGTCAACGATCTCATAGGACAGTGCCTGCACCTTTACGGCGAGTGGTGCGATCATGAATACGAAGTGATGCAGAGCGCGGTACATGAGGGCAGTGTGGTGGTGGACGTGGGCGCCAACATAGGCGCGTTCACGGTGCCTCTGGCGCGTCAAGCCGGATCGACCGGGAAGGTGTATGCGCTCGAACCCCAGCGCGTGGTACATCAACTGCTCGCAGCGAACGTCGCGCTCAACGGCCTTACCAATGTGCACACGTTGCAGCAGGCTGGAGGCGATGGGGAAGAGGACGTTCTTTGGGTACCCGGCTACACTGCGGCAAGTGATCGGCTGCTGAACCTTGGCGCCCGGAGCGCGGTCCAAACTCCCCTGGATGATGGTGAGGCGATTCCCTGCGTGACGGTCGACGCGCTCGGCGTGGATCGCGTCCATCTGCTGAAGATCGACGTCGAGGGAGCCGAATTGAAGGTGCTCCATGGAGCACTCGAAACGATCGAGCGCTGCCGGCCCGCCCTTCACATTGAGGACAACGCGGCCGACGGCAACCCTGAGCTCCTCTCGCTGCTCAGCGAACTTGGCTACCGTGCCTACTGGCAACTGACGCCCTACTATCAGCCAGCAAACTACTCCGGCTGTGGTTTTAGCCAGCATGATCACTTCGACCCGTCGGCAAACCTCTGGTGCGTGCCGCGCGAGAAGGCGGCCGTCGTGCCGGACCATGGCCTCCTGCCTGTGCGAGCGGGCAAGGACAATTGGCGGGCCGCCGCAGCGCGAGGGGCCGTGCGCTGAACAGGGCCGCGCCTCACCTATCCATTTGGCCCGGGGGTGTTACCCCCGGCGGTCAATGAGCTGGCCGTTCCGTGGTGGCAGAGGTTGGCGGCGCAACTGCCTGGCGTGCTGCCTGACGCTTATTTGTACGTCGTCGACCGCCTCGCTCATGGCCGCCAGGATGCCCTCGAGCCCTGCCCGCTCCTCTATCGGGGCTTGCCCGATCATGCCTTCCAGAGCAGAGAGATGTGCAGAAAGTTCCGCCGCGGTCGCGTGAAAGGCCTCCCAATGGTTGGCCTGCAACTCTGCCCTTTCGCGTCGCACGAGCTTGGCTACGGCATCCAGATGGACGGTCAGTTCGTCGATGACGCAGCCACCTCCTGACCCCAGAAGTTGACCAGCGGAGCGAAATGCGCACGGTAAACCGCATAGCCCTCCAAAAACTCACCCGACGGAATCCCCGCCAGCTCACGTTGAAGTGCATGGTAGAGATCCTGAGGGGCCGTGCTCAGAAACGAGGCAAGCTCGTCGTGACGACCGGAGCGTCGGTAAGCGACGACGCGAGCCAGTTGTGCGTACGCACCGACCTCGTTTCGGGTATCGATTCCGTTGAGCAGGGAAATGGCCCGTGCAGGGTCACCCGTGTGCAAGGCATCTGTCGCAAGCCAGAAACGGACCGTCGGGTTGGGGTCGTCTGTGAACCGCGCCCTGGCCAGGCTCCTGACGAGATCGTACGCACCGACGGCGAAGAGGTGTTGCATGAGGGGCCAGAGCATTGGCTCCGGAACGAGCGCCTGGACAGCAGGGATAGCGTGCGGCGCCTGCAGCAGGAGATCGCTAATCTTGGCGACCATGCCGGGATCCTCCGGGACGTCCTTCGACACGGAGAGCAGCAGCTGAAGCCCCGCATCGGGCGCGCCCAGACGCGAGAGGGCCAGGGCCGCGTTCTGGTACGCGGTGATCGACCGCGATGGTGAGAAGAACTCCTGTTGTTGCCGCCGCACATCCGCCACAGCGGTGGACCAGAGAAGGTGTGTAATGCCGATGGCCGTCTTCTCTTGAATCAGCTCTGCATATCCGAGGAAGAACCACAAGTCCGCAAGCCACGGCGACACCTGCAACCGCTGCAGGCAAAACTCAGCGGCCTCCTCGGACTTGCCTAATTGCAAGAGATTCTCAGCATAATACACACTCAACGCGTCGAAATACGGAAAGTGTGGCGCCGTCGGGTCAGCCTCGGTCACCTTAACGGCTTCTAATGATAAACGAAAGTATGGATCTGCATCATTCGGCTTTCCCATACGCTGGCACTCCCGCCCGAGTTGCGAAAGTACATACGAATGCAATGTGCCGCCGGGCTGCAGGGTGGCGAGATAATCCAGCAACATCAAGTAGTTTCGCTCGATTTTTGCCTTGTCCTTGACGACATCGGCAAGAAAACCATAGTGCCAAACGTAATATGGGCTGTTCCATATCTGTCCATCTGTCAGCGAGTGTGCAATCTGCTCGTGGATCGGACCCTGATACCGATGGGCTGGCGTGTTACGGAACACCCGAATCGTCTTGCCGCTGTCCACCAGGCGATGGTCGTCCACGCTGCGAACGTTGGCCTGCGAGATCTGTATTCCCACGGTGCCGGGGCCAACCTTCTCGATGTCGCCTCGAAGACTGGCGGCTTGTCCTGGCGGAAACTCCTCATCGCAGTCGAGGACCACGATCCATCTGCCGCGAGCGCGATCAATGCTATAGTTCCGAGCCGCAGAGAAGTCGTTCGGCCAGGGGATCTCAAACACGCGCGCACGATGCGCCTTGGCGATCTCGAGCGTGCGATCGTGCGACCCCGTATCGACGAAAACGATCTCGTCGGCCAGATCCGTGATGGATGAAAGTGCGCGGTCGAGGAAACGCTCCTCGTCCTTGCCGATCAGGCAGACTGAGACGAGCGGCCGCGGCGACTTCTCCGATGAATGCGCCTTTTTGCGGTGTCGAGTATCAGACACCCGCATGCACCTCGCCTTGCAGCCACTTCACCATCCAGATCTCGTCGACAAAGCCGTGCTGCAGCCGGTACTGCCGTTCGAAGCGCCCTTCTTCGCGGAAGCCGAACGACTGAAAAAGAGCGATAGCCGCCTCGTTGCTCGCGAGGACGCTGAGGGTGCTGCGGCGGACTCCCTGGGACCTGCCCCACTCCTCCATGCCATCAAGAAGACGCCGTCCAATGCCATGGCGCCGATGGGTGGGCGATACGGCGAGCGCCAGGCGGGAAACATGCGCAAGTCTCGTGTCGGTTCCGCGCGACGCCGTAAGGACGCCGACCACGGATCCGGCTTCGCCCGTGCAGACGAGAGAGAGGTAGATGGACGACTCCGCCGCTGCGAGGAACTGAACCTCCTGCTCCATGGACAGCGGAAAGCGATCGATGCCAAGCCACTCCTCCTGAGCGGCCACATCGTCCACGAGACGGATGATGGCTGCGGCATCCTCGGGCGAAGCCCTGCGGACGGTGTACGGTTCAGTCATCTAAGAGCTAACCTCCACTGCTCGACGAGGAACTGCTGCTACTGCTGGACGTGCCATTCAGCTGGTTGATCAGCCCCGACACCATGGACTGCTGACCGAGCAGCGAGATGAGCGCGTTGATCTCGTTCGTGAACTGCGTTCCCAGCGCGCTCTGCTGCAGGGTGATGAGGGACTGCTCGTTCTGCTCGGACTGGTCGATCTGTTGGATCTGCTGCTGATACCCGTTGAGTACCTGGGCGATCGTACCGGTCGTGGGTGCGGTGTACGCCGTAAGCACGGTGTTGAGGTTGCCGGCGATGCCCGAGCCCCCTGAGGCGCCGGCGACTAGATTCTGCACGTCGGTCGGGTTCTGTGCGTAGGTCGAAAGGAACGTGCCCGGCGTGAAGTTCAGCGTCGTCGTCTTGTCAGGGTTCAGGGTCAGCGTCAAGCCGACGTCCGTGACGGATTGGAAGCCCACGGGCTGGTTCTGGTCGAGTCCGAAGAGGGCGCTATTGACCGTGGAGAGGAGGCCTTCGGCCGTGGCGTCACCTGCCAGCACCTGGCCTTTGGCCGTGTACTTGGCGATGGTCGCCGTGAGGTTGTTGTAGTCCGAGGCGACCTGGCTAAGAGCGGATTCCGCCCCGGACGAAGAGGACGTCACGGAGATGGTGGCGGGGGTATTGGTCGTGGTCAGCCCGAGCAGCGTGAGCGTCACGCCGGGAATGCTCGTGGAATCGGTGGCCTGGGTGCCGGTCACCGACACGCCGTTCACCGTGTAAAGCCATGGCAGGGCGCTCTGGGCAGGCGAAGACAGGTTCAAGGCTAGGCCCTGGCTCGTCGTACCGAAGAGGTCCGTGCCTGACCCTGTGATGGACGCGTCCTGCGTGCTTGAGAGCGACAGGTAATAGGAGCCGCCTGAGTCGATGACCGTGGCGTAGACACCGGCGCCTGCGGCGTTGATCTTCTGTGCGATGGTGTCCAATGTGTCCTGGCTTGTGATCGAGATGCTGCCGGAGCTGGACCCGGAGCCGAGGGTCACGGTCTGGGCCTGCAGGTTCAAGGCCGTCGAGGCCGACGCGTAGGAGCTCTGGCTCGACACCACCTCCGGCTGCCCGACCTGCGTGACCGCCACCAGATACGTACCGGGCGTGGCTCCGCTGCCGGTCGAGGCCGCCACAGCCGTCGACTGAGACGACGTGGCCGCGGCCGTCTGCCAGGTGGATGCCGAACTGAGGGAAGAAAAGTCGGACTGCAGGGCGGACACGGCACTTTGGATAGCCTGCCAGGCCGTCGACTGGGAAGTGATCGTCTGCAGTTGCTGCGAAAGGTTTTGAATGGGCTGTTCCATCGCTGTCTGCTCGCTCGTATAAAGCTGTGCAAGGGCGCTCAGGTTCAGGTTGGGGTACATAGCACTGAGGATGGCGGGGTTGCTGAGAAGGCCGCCCAGGGAATTCGGGCCGGAACTGCTCATGCCTGCTCCTCCTTCGCTCGGGTCCTACGCGTTGCCCTGTACGCCAGGGGATGCGGCGGGGGCGGCCAAAGGAGCCGCTTCCTGCCAAGCGTCGCGCAGCACGGAGAGCACCTGCAGGACAGCGTCGATGTTCTCGACGGACTTGGCCATGTTTGCCTGCCCGATCAGTGCGGTGCAATGCCCGTACAATGCCTTGAGATTCGTGACGAGATCTTTGGGCTCCTCCGGCAGGCCCTGCCCGAGCGCGAGAACGACCTGCTGCGCGAGGACGAGCCGATTGTGGGCCTTTTCGAGCTGCTTCTGCTCGATGGCCAGGCGTGCCTGGGCGAGCGTCGAAAGGAGCTCCGTGAACAGCGTGGGGAGCTCGCTCTGCGTACCTGCCGTGCTGCGGCCGAGCTGCTGATAGCGGACGATGCCGTTCACGTCGGATCACCCCTTGGCAGCCTATCGGGAGAGGGGGCGCGCAGGTGGTCGGAGGTCGACCGCCGCGCGCCCGCTGTGCCGAGTCCCTAGTGCGGCGGGATCAGGGGAACAGCTTGAGGAGGGCCTGCGGCATGGCGTTGGCCTGTGCCAGCATCGCGACGCCGGCCTGCTGCAGGATCTGATCCTTCGTCAAGTTGGCCATCTGCAGCGCGACGTCCGTGTCCATGATGCCGCCCTGGGCGGTCGTCAGGTTCTGGGACGAGGTCTGCAGCTGGCTCGATGCAAACTGCAGGCGGTTCTGGTAGGCGCCGACGGTCGCGCGGTCAGCCGAGACCTGGTTGATGGCGTCCTGCAAGGAGGTCAAGGCCAGGTTGGCCATGCCCTGCGTCATGATGTTGAGGCCGGTCGCGACCTGGGCGTTGCCGCCGCTGCCTGTCGCAGCCGAGGCCGTGACCACGTTGAAGGCGTAGAGGTCGGTCGTGGCTGCTGCTGCGATGACGGTACCGGTCACCCCTGTCGCGTTGGCGACGAAGCTACCCGCCGTCGTGAACGTGCTGGCCCCGGAGGCGTTGAACGTCAATGCCGCCGCGTACGTCGTGGATGGGCCGGTCCCCGCTTGGAACACCAATGCGGCCGGGGTGGCACCACTCTGCGAATTGAGGGAGATGTACGTCCCGCTTGCGATGGCGCCGGTAAACGTCTCGGACGAGAGGATGTAGCTGCTCGCCGACGGCACCGCTGCCGCCGTGGCTGCTGTCGAGGAGTTGGTCACGTAGAAGGTCGTCGACTGCGGCGTCACAGAGAAGGTGTTCGTCGCGCTCGCCGTGAGCGTGGTGCTCGTGGTGAAATTGAGGACGTCACCGGACGAGTCCGTGATCGTGAGCGTCTGGGTCTGGGATGTGGACGACGCGCTGAGGGTGCCGGTCTGCGTCGAGCCGCTCGCGTAGGTGATCGTGTACGCGATGCCCGTGCCGGCGGCGTTGACGGACATGGCGATCGTCTCGGTCTGTGCCGAGCTGTACGTGCCCGAAACGCTGGCGAACGTCAAGCCGGTGGTCGCGCCCGACACCTGCCACGGCGACGCCTCGAACGACAGGTAGTCGTAGCTGCTGCCGGTCGCGGCGGCGAGTCCACTTGCGTTGACCGTCGTGGACGCCTGCACCACGCCGATGGTGTCGTTGGTGCCGGTGACCCCGTTGACCTGCTCGCCGGCTACACCGAGCGTGTATGCGTCGACAGCGTTCATCGACATGGTCAAGGCCTGACCGGCGTTGGCGCCGATCTGGATCTGCTTGCCCTGGAAGGTGCCGTCGAGCAGGTTGATGTTGTTGAACTGGGTCGTGTTCGCGATCTGCGTGATCTCCTGGGCGTACTGGTTCATCTCGGACTGCAGGGCGCTCAGGTCGGTCTGGTTGTTGGTGCCGGTGGCAGCCTCGCTCGCGAGCGAGTACATGCTCTGCATGATGTTCTGCACCTGGCCCATGGCGCCGTCGGCCGTCTGCAGGAGCGTGATGCCGGACTGCGAGTTCTGGTAGGCCTGGTTCATGCCGTCGATCTGCGACTGCATCTGCTGGCTGATGGCCAGTCCAGACGGGTCGTTCGCGGCGCTGTTGATGCGAAGGCCTGACGACAACTGCTGCAGAACGCCGTTCATGTTCTGCTGCGTGTTGTCGAGGTTCAGCCAGGCATTCAGCGCTGCGACGTTCGTGTTTACGAACATGGCCCTCCCGCGCCCTCCGACGCGGATTTCCCTTCCCTTCCTTGATGATCTCGCTCCCCCGTCGAGGAGCATCTGGAGGGTGAACCCTCTAGAGGTTCTACCTGTCCTATCGGTCGTGCACGGAAGATCTGGAGGAGTGAAATATCGCCGTCATAGGCAATCAGGTCCCGTGTGAGCGGGCAAGGTCGATCTGTTGCCATCAATGCGCCGGAAATCTCGCCATTGCTCCGCTTCCGCCTGCTAGAGCTTGCGCAGCGCCTGGAGCCTCTTGCGCTCCTGGCGCAGCACATAGGCGATGACGCGGTCCTGGTCCATCTCCTTGATCTCCATGAAGTCGAAGCCGATGAGGCGCCCCCCCTGAGGGCTCTCCCCGACCCGGACGGCGTACATGGTGAGGGGGACGGGGGCACCGGTCTCGAGGAAGAGGCTCGCCGAGACGATGTCCTGCTTCATGATGCCGCTTCCCTGCGGGCAGTGGGCGAGAAGGCCGCACCCCGAGAGGTCCACGGCGCGGCATGCCTTCTCCCCGATCACGAGTGGCAGGTCCACCGGCGTGCGGTGGAAGCGGCGCTTGGCGAAGCGCTGGATCATCAGCGGCTGGCGTGCGGTGACGGTGCCGTCGGCCTGGACCGACAGCACGTCCAGTTCGGCGACCAGCGTCGCGTTGCCCATGTCGACGCGCGCGATGATGTGGCTGCCCGCGGGGAAGGGGACCCCCCTCAGGCGCCTGCCCTTCGGCACGAACGTCAGGGTACGCCCGTCCTGACCGGCGATCTGCGCGCGCTGCGTCACCGGGCCATCCGGCGTCGCGCGCTCCAGCGAGACTTCCGCGCCGATCGGGAACTCCGGCAACTCCTCCAAGGCGCAGCCTCCAAGCGATGATGATCTGCAGGGGCGCTTGCCTTCGCAGGATAAAACATTTGTCGGCGAGAACTGAGGGCCCTGGTTTCGATCCTGCTCGCGCTCTTTCGATCCTGCTCGCGCTCAAGGTAACAGATGGTCTAAAGTGGGGACAAGCAAGATGGGTACATTGGGACCTATTCGACGTAGGTTCCGTATTCCATCCTGATTGGCAGCCGGGGGCCCGGAGACGTGGGGGTGACGTTATGGCTGAGGATCCCATGCTGAGCCAAGCGGAGATCGACGCCCTTCTGCGTTCTCTGCAAGACGACGCGCAGGAACCGACGCCAGTCGCACCCCGGGCGGAGCCCCTGCCTGGCATCCCCCAGGCACAGCCCGTGCAGCCCAGCGCTGCGCCGGCGGCGAGAGTGTCCTACAACCTGCCGCCGGGATTCGGCCTGCTCCTGGGTGTACACGTGACGCTCTCCGTAGAGCTCGGTGGCACCTCGCTCGACTTGGGCGACCTTCTGCAGTTCGGGCGCTCGTCGCTCATCGTGCTCGACGGCCGCGTCGACGCCCCGCTGACCCTGTTCGTCAACGGGGTGCCGTTCGCCGAGGGCATCGTCGTGGAGACGAACGGTCGCTACGGCCTGCGCATCACAGAACTCTTGCAGCCGCAGGAAGGAGCCAAGGCCTCTTGAACGTCGAGTGGATCAATCCTTTCATCCGCGCCGCGAACCACGTCCTCAGCGAGACCGTCTCTTTCGATCACGCGAAGCTTGGCCAGCTCCAGGTGGACGAGGCTCCCTACACGACGCAGGACGTCACTTGCATGCTCGGCGTCTCAGGCGTCCTCTCCGGTTCCGTATTTCTCGGCATGCCGAACTCGGTGGCATCCATCATCATCGAGCGCATGGTCGGGGAAGAGCTTCCCGTCTCGGACCCGCTCGGAGAATCCGCCCTGGGCGAGGTCGTCAACATGATCTCGGGCTCGGCCCTGCGCTTCCTCGAAAGCGCCGGCTACACCTGCGCGATCACCCCTCCCGTGGTCATCCGCGGCCGTGGGGCGACCATCACGACGGCGGCCAAGAAGCGGGTCGTCGTGCCGATGCAGTACGACCAGGCCCTGATGCACCTGGCCGTCTCGCTGCAGCAGGGCTGAGAGGGAGGTAACCATGAGGCGCATGCGCCTGGGGCCGGAGGCCGTCGGCCAGGCCCTGGCCGAACCCCCGACCGATGCGACAGGCCGGCCGCTCGCGCCGCGCGGCAAGGTCGTCGACGAGGAGCTCAGGCGCCGGCTGCAGGAAGCCGGCGTCCAGATCGTCTTCGTGGAGGATCCCGCGTTCTCCGACCTCCAGTTCTCTGCCTTGGTGTCGCCGCCTACGATGCGCCTGGCCTCCGCCGTGTTCCACGAGGCGAAGGAGCGCCTGCAAAGCCGACCCAAGGATCCCTTGCCCTACGTGCCGTTTCTCCACCTGGCCCAGGCGGTGATCCAGGACTCGTTCGACACCCCCCTAGACGTCGCCGCCGTGCTGCTGCCGCAGAATCAGGCGCAGCGCGACGAGATCCACGCCCTCAACCGCGCCAGCCTCGCGGTGCGACTGACGCAGGCCATGCGCCTGCCGCGCTATGCCGCGGACCTGGCCGCCGCAGGGCTCGCGTGCGATCTCGGCATGCTCGTGGTACCGCCCGAGCTGCGCTGGCGACATACGGAGCTCACTCCGGAGGAGGTCGAGACGATCCGCGGTCACGTGGCGGCCAGCGTGCACTGCGTCGAAGGGCGCGAGGGCTGGAGTGCGGTCACCCGCGCCGCCATCGCCCAGCACCACGAGCGCATGGACGGCAGCGGCTATCCGAACCGCGTCAAAGGGGACGAGATCCACCCCACCGCACGCATCCTGGCGGTCTGCGATGTGTTCTGCGCCATGCTGCTCCCCCGGCCGGACCGCGGGATCTTCTCTCCGGAAGAGGCGCTTGCCGAGGTGGACGGCGCTGCCGGCAGCCTGTTCGATTACGATACCGTCGTCGCGTTCCACCGGATGGTGCCGCCCTACCCGGTCGGCACGGAGGTGGAGCTCTCCACGGGCGAGCGCGCCGTGGTGCTCCGGGTGCCGGGGAGCCTCAAGGCGCGGCCGCTCGTACGGGTCTTCATGGACAAGGACGGCACGCGCCTGACGGAGTTCCCAGAGATGGACCTCACCCAGCGGGAACTGCAGGCAACGACCGTGGTACGGGTAATCGCCTAGTAGAAAGCGGGGGAATAGGGCAGTGGCCAAGATCCTGGTGGTCGATGATGCCATGTTCATGCGCAGCCGCCTGAGAGGTCTCTTGGAAGGAGCTGGACATACCGTCGTGGAGGCGGCGAACGGCAAGGAAGCGGTGGACGTATACCAGCAGGAGCGACCCGAGCTCGTGCTGATGGACGTCACCATGCCTGAGATGGACGGGCTCGAGGCCCTGAAGCGCATTCGCCAGGGCAGCCCTGGGGCCAAGGTGATCATGTGCTCCGCGCTTGGGCAGCAGTCGATCGTGCTCGAGGCGATCAAGGCAGGCGCCAAGGACTTCATCGTCAAGCCGTTCCGTCCTGAGAAGGTCTTGGAGGCGGTCGGTCGACAAGCGCCCTGATCAAGGGACAGTTCCAGCCAATTTCCGGTATAATTCGCAGAGGTCTAATTTGCCGAGGGCCCTGGGGGATGAGCCGATGAGCGACGATGGCGACCTGCAGTTTGTACTTTTCGAGATCGAGGGCGTCCGCTACGGTGTCGAGGTCGAGCGGGTGCTCGAAATCATCACGCGTCCGGAGGTAAGCCCTGTGCCCTCCGCCCTCGACTGCGTCGAGGGCGTGATCAACCTGCGTGGCAAGGTGCTGCCCGTGCTGGACCTGCGCCGACGCTTCCGCCTCGGCGGGGATGCCGGGACTTCCACCCACATCGTCATCATGCAACTGCACAGCGAGACGGCGGGCATCTCGGTCGACGGGGTGTCGCAGGTGGTGCGGATTCCGGTGGACGCGATCGAGCCGCCGCCGCCAGCGATCACCGGACCCCAGGCGCGCTACGTCGTCGGCATCGCCAAGCACCAGGACCACCTCGTCGTCATCCTCGATCTCGACCGCGCCTTCGAGCCGGACGAGCTCGCGCTCGACACCGCCGGCCGCCTGCCGGGCGGCCAGGGACGCGCGAGCCTGCACGAGCGCAAGGACCGGCAGGACCGCAAGGACCGGCAGGACGGGCAGGATGGGTCGACGGTGACGACCCGGGGTCCGCAGGACGGGTCGACGGTGACGACCCGGGAGGCAAGCCATGACGAATGATCTCGGCTGGAGCATGACCGAGGACGACCGACAGCTCTTCCTGGCGGAAGCCGACGAACTCGTGCAGGTGCTCGAGTCCGGGGCCCTTGCCATGGAGCAGGGCGGCATCGCGGACGAGACCCTGCAGGCGATGTTTCGCGCCGCGCACACCCTCAAGGGCAACGCCGGGCTGATCGGCGAGCAAGGTCTCGCCGAGCACATGCACAGGCTCGAAGCAGGTCTCGACGAGCTGCGCTCCGGGCGCGTGGCGCTCACGCCGGCGATGATCCAGCAGGTGCTCTCCGGCATCGACACGATGCGCGAGCTCCTGGCGCACTTCGCGCGCGGCGAGTCGCCCACGTCGGCCGCGGAGTGGGAGAGCCCCGCCCAGGGCGCTGCCCAGGCCGAGAGCCCGGAGGCCGTGGCCGCTCCTGCGGCTCTGCATGCCGGGGCGTTGCCGCAGGGCGCCGTGCGCGTGCACCTCAGGGTCGCGGAGGACTGTCCGATGCCGGCGGTGCGCATATTCCAGGCCTATCAGGCCCTGTCGCACATTGGCCGCATCGAGGGCTCGGACCCCGCGCAGGAGACCCTGGCACAGTACCAGGGGCGTACGGCCGCGGTGCTGCTCGCGGTGGAGCGCGACGCGTCGCAGGACAAGTCCCAGGCATCGACGCTGGAGGAGGTCGCGGCGTCGCTGGAAGGCGTCGACGAGATCAACCTGGTGAGCGTTTCCGAGGAGCGGCCTGCGGCCGCGTCACCTGCGCAGCCGAACGGCGGCTCGGGCGGCGACACCCTCGAAACCGCAGCCGCCCAGACCGTCCGCGTGCGCGTGGACGTACTCGACCACTTGATGAACCTCGTGGGCGAGCTCGTGCTCGACCGCACCCGCGTCGCGGATCTGATCGGCCACCTCGAGGGCCAGGCGAAGGAGCAGGACCAGGAGGAGATCCGGCAGGAGCTCTCGCGCACATCCGTCCACCTGGGCCGGGTGACGCTCGACCTGCAGGAGACGATCATGAAGGCGCGCATGCTGCCGATCGAGCACCTCTTCAGGCGCTTCCCGCGCCTCGTGCGGGACCTCGGCCAGAAGGCCGGCAAGAAGGTCCAGTTCGAGATGTCCGGCCTTGACACGGAGCTCGACCGCATGGTGATGGACGAGCTGGGCGATCCCCTCACACACCTGCTGCGCAATGCCGTGGACCACGGCGTCGAGCGGCCGGAGGCGAGGCGCGCGGCGGGCAAGCCGGAGACAGGCAAGGTGCTGCTGCGTGCCGGCACGGAGGAGGGCTATGTCGTCATCGAGCTCGCCGACGACGGCGGCGGCATCGACGTGGACCGCGTCCGCCAGGTGGCACTGCAGCGCGGCGTGATCACCCCGGAGCAGGCCGAGCGCCTGACGGAGCACGAGGCGGAGGATCTCATCTTCGCTCCGGGCTTCTCCACCGCCGCAGAGGTGACGGAGATCTCGGGACGCGGCGTCGGGCTGGATGCCGTGCGCGGCTCCCTCGAGCGCCTCTCGGGCTTGGTGGAAGTGGCGAGCGAGCGTGGCGTCGGCACCACCTTCCGCCTGCGCATCCCTCTCACGCTCGCCATCATGCGGGCACTGCTGGTGCGTACGGGCGAGGAGACCTACGCCTTGCCGCTCGGCGCCGTGCGCCAGATCGTCAAGCTGTCGGACACGAACGTCCAGCAGGCCTACGGCCGCACGCTCCTCGCCGACCGCGGGCAGCTGATCCCGCTGCACGGGCTCGCGATGCTCTACAGCGGCGAAGACCGCCCGGACGAGACCTTCGCCGTCGTGGTCGGCAGCGGCCGCCAGCAGGTGGCGCTCAGGGTCGGTGCACTGCTCGGCGAGCAGGAGATCGTCCTCAAGTCGTTCGGGGACTTCCTCGGAGCCGTGCCGGGCCTCACGGGCGCCACCATCCTCGGTGACGGCCAGCTGGCGCTCGTGACGGATGTGCGCTTCTTCCTGCAGGGGAAGGAGGCCTCATGAGGGACGGCGCCGATCCCCACGCGCTAGGACCGGTGCTCGCGGACCTCCTCGGCGTACCCGTGGAGCTCTCGGAGCGCGACGGGCGGGAGATCCCCCTGCGGGACCTGTCGCACCTGGCCGGACCGCCCGATGCGCCGTCCGTGGCCGTCTACCTCTGCGACGAGGACGGCATCGGCGCGCAGATGCTGCTGCTGTTCACGCCGGTGGACGCCAGGGCGCTTGGCAACCTGATGCTGGGCGACGGTGCGGGCAGCGAAGACATCCTGGACATCTGCCGCGAAATCGGCAACGTCCTCGCGGGCCGGTTCCTCTCGGATCTCGCGGACCAGAGGAAGGGACGCCTGACGCCGACGACGCCGCAGTCCACGGTGGACATGGCCGGAGCGGTGATCAGCTCGGTGCTGGCGAGCTCCCCTCCCGGCACCAGCGTGCGCAGCCTGGCGATCCGCCTGCATGCGGCCGATCGCAGCATCGGCGCGACGCTGATCCTCCTGCAGACCGAGGTGGCGAGATGATCCGCCCGGTGCCGGTGGGACTCGGCGAAGTGCGCATGAGCCGCGACCCGGAAGAGCAGCTGTGCGTCTACGGCCTCGGATCGTGCGTCGCCGTCTTCCTCTACTCCTCGACGGCTCCCGTCGTCGGGCTGGCGCACGTCGTGCTGCCCAGAAGCCCTGCCCCGTCGGCCACGGATGGCGCCGAGCCAGGGCGCTACGCCGACAAGGCGGTACCGCTCCTGGTCGCGCAGCTCGCGAAGGCCGGCGTGCGGCAAGGGTCGCTCAGAGCCGCGATCGCCGGGGGTGCCGCCGTGCTCGGCTTCACGAGCGCGATCGGAGAGCAGAACGTGCAGGCGGTGCGCGAACAGCTCAGGCAGTTCGGCATCCCGGTCGAACAGGAGGATCTCGGGGGCCAGAGGGGCCGCTCCGTACTGTTCGACGGGGCGCAGGGACGGCTGGACGTCCGGGTGCTGGCCGCTCCGAACATCGACATCTAGACTCCTGTCGCTCGCCAGATTCGCCGGTGGGAGGTCCTGACGGTGCTGCAGGGCACGGTGCGCGTGCTGATCTGCGACGATTCGGCTGTCGCGCGCCAGTTCATCGCACGCGCCTGCGAGATGGTTCCCGGTATCGAGATCGCCGGGCGCGCCGGCAATGGCGAAGAGGCGGTTCGCCTCGCGCGTCTGCTGCGTCCGGATGTCATCACGATGGACGTCGAGATGCCGGGCATGGGCGGCATCGAGGCGGTGCGCCGCATCATGGCGGTGGCGCCGACGCCGATCCTCATGGTTTCGAGCCTCACCCACGAGGGCAGCATCGTCACGCTGGAGGCGCTGAATGCCGGCGCCCTGGACTTCGTGCCGAAGCCTGGCCCCCAGGAGGATGCCCATCGGCAGGCCGCCCTCGTGGCGGAAAAGATCCTGCAGCTGGGCGAGCGCGGCAAGCAGGCCCTGGGACTCGGACACGCCGAGGGCCGGCAGCTGCGGACAGAACCCGCTCCACCCGTGCACCGGGAGCCGGCACGGTCCGAGACGCCGACCGCGCGGCCGCCCGTGCGTCCAGGCAGGGTGCCGCTCGTGGTCATCGGCGCCTCCACCGGCGGGCCGAGGGCCTTGTTCAGCGTCGTGCCCCACCTGCCCAAGGACTTCGCCGCAGCCGTGCTGATCGTGCAGCACATGCCGCAGGGATTCACGCGCTCCCTGGCGGAGCGCCTCGACGACCAGGGCCCTCTGCCGGTGCGGGAGGCCGAGCAGGCCGAGGAACTGCGCCAGGGAGTCGTGCGGGTCGCGCCGGCGGGGCACCACCTCGTCGTTTCCGGCATGCAGCTGAAGCTTTCCGACACGCCGACGGAGCATGGCGTGCGCCCGGCCGTCGACGTCACCCTGCGCACGGCGGCCGCCACCTATCCAGGGCCGATCGTCGCCGCGATCCTGACCGGCATGGGCCGGGACGGAACCGACGGAGCCCAGCGGGTGCGCCAGGCAGGCGGACATGTGATCGCGGAGTCCGAGGCCACCGCGCTGATCTACGGCATGCCGAAGTCGGTGGTGGAAGCGGGCGCTGCGGACTGCATCGCCGACCTCGGCGAGGTCGCCTACGAGATCGTGCGCTTTACCGAGGAGGCAGGGCGTGGCCACTGACGAGTACCTTGTTTTGCAGGATGCGGTGCGGCGGCGGCTGGGATTGGAACTCGCACACTACAAGCGCGAGCAGATGGAGCGGCGGCTCAAGGCCTATGCGGTCCAGCACGGCTACCGAGACCTCGCCGGCCTCGCGCAGGCGCTCGGCGCCGAGCCCCAGCTGGGCGGCGAGGTGCTCTCCTACCTGACCATCCACGTTTCGGAGTTCTTCCGCGACCCGAACTTCTTCTCGCATCTCAAGGAGCTCGTGGCGGCCCTGCCGCAGAGCACCGGCAAGCCTCTGCAGGTCTGGAGCGCCGGCTGCTCGATCGGCGCCGAGGCATACTCGCTGGCGATGCTGCTCCTCGAGGAGCGGGGACCGGACGGCGCCAGGATCCTCGCGTCCGACATCGACGAGCGGAGCCTTGAGCGGGCGAGGCGCGGCGTCTACCGCGAGGACGAGCTCAAGAAGGTGGATGCGGCCCGCCTGCGCCGCTACTTCGTGCAGGAGGGCAGCGACTTCACGGTCCGCGAGGATCTCAGGCGCCAGATCACCTTCCGCCATCACGACCTGCTGCGCGACCCCTACCCTGCGGAGCAGGACATCATCCTGTTCCGCAACGTCGCGATCTACTTCACCGAGGACGCCAAGGCGCAGGTGCTGGCGGGTCTCGCCAGGGCGCTTGCGCCGCAGGGTCTCCTGATGGTCGGCGCCACCGAGGCGATCCTCCGGCCCCTCGAACTCGGCCTGCGGCAGGTGCGGCCGTTCTTCTTCGCCCGCGTCTGACACGAGCAGTGGCGGGAGACCGCTGCGCAATCCCGCAAAGACGGCCCCATGGGAGGTGCCGGGTTGCCCTACGAACCCTTGAGTCACATGCAGGTGCGGATGCGCGTCAAGGACCGCGGCACCGGCTACACCCCCTGCCCGGTGAGCGCAGGGGGCGGACGCTCGCTGCTGGTGCAGGTGCCGCGCGGCGACGCGGGGCTGCCCTGGGTGCCGCCAGGCACCGAGGTCGAGCTCCTGCGCAAGGACGGGCTGCGGGCTGCCGCCGGCACGGTGCGGGCACGCTCCCTGCGTCCGGTGCCGAGCTTTGCCGTCGAGCTGCGCGAGCCGCTCCTGCAGGATGTCCTCTACACCCCCAAGGAAGGTCGCGCCGTGCTCGTGACGGGGGGCAAGGGCGGATCCGGCAAGACGTTCGTGTCGCTCGGCCTGTCGGTCCTCCTGGCGCAGCAGGGCTGGCGTGTCGCCCTGATCGACGCGGACCTCGGCACCGCGGACATCGCGGTGACCCTCGGCCTGCCGAGGGAGCCGCACCTCGGCCACGTACTGGACCGCAAGGTGTCCGGCGAAGCCGCCATGCAGCGGGAAGTACGGCCGAACCTTGCGGTGCTGCCCGGGGCGATGGGCGTGCGCTGGGGCGACCCGTCCGTCTGGAAGCTTGGGCATCTGCTGACGCTCGTGCAGGAGCTCCGCCCCGCCTACGACTTCGTCGTGCTGGACTCGCGCGCGGGCGTCGGCCAGGACGTGACGGCGCTCTGGCAGGGCGTCGACCGGGTGCTCTTCGTGACGGTGGACGAGCCGGCGGGCATGGCCGATACCCTGGGCCTGCTCGAGGCGTTCGGCGAGACGGGCCGGCTGCGTTCCGGGGCACTCGTCGTCAACCGGGTGCACAGCTACCGCGACGCCTCCGAGCGCCTGCTCGCCTTCGCCAAGAACGTGCGCCAGCAGACCGGCCGGGAACTGCCGCTCTGGGGCGTGCTGCAGGAGGACCCGCGGGTGCATGCGCTCGTCGCCGAGGGCAAGATCCTGATCGAGTCGCATCCGCTCGCCCCGACGTCGGTGGCGCTGCGCCAGCTCGCGGCTCGCGTGCAGGCCTGAGGACGACGCGTCTGGGCCGGCGCATGCAGGAGCATGTCGGCCGGTCTGGAATGACACTCTTTAGCTGCAGGCCGGCGTCTGTCCGACTGGACGGCCTGCCGCTGCGAAGGGGGATGCGGGTATGCCGAGACTTGAGGCGGGGACGACCTTTCCGCAGCTGCCGGGCCTCGCGCCGGTGAACGCGGAGATCGGTCGCCAGCCGTTCGTTCTCTATTTCTACCCGAAGGCGTTCACGGGCGGCTGAACGCGCGAGGCGCAGGACTTCGAGCGGTCGCTCGACAGACTTCAGGCGGCAGGTGTGAAGGTATTCGGCTGCAGCACGGATGACGCAGAGGTGAACCAGCGCTTCCAGGCCGAACTCGGCGTGCACTTTCCGATCCTCTCGGATACGGCCGGCCGTGCGGCGCAAGAGCTCGGCATCCTCGCGCAGAGCGGCCATGCCCAGCGCACGACCTATCTGGTCGACGGCGGCGGCATGCTGCGGCGGGTGTGGTACGACGTCAAGGTGGACGGTCACGCCGAGGCGGTCAGCGAGGCGGCACAGGCTCTGGCCTGACCAGTGCGATGAAGGCGGCCCCCGCATGGGGCCGCCTTTTCATACCGGCGCGCCGGCAGCGGTCAGGGCCGGACGACCACCGCATCGGTGTTGAGGTCAAGGTTCGACCAGCCGCGATCGGCGGTGATCGCCTGCGCATGTTCGGACCGCGCCAGCTGCAGGCAGGCGCGGTCGCCCGGCGAAAGGCCGGCACGCCGCGTCTCATGCCGGAGAGCTGCTGTGCCGGTCGCTTCCGCGTGCCCGAAGGCGCACACGGTGATCGGCAGCATGCTGCACGCCGCCAAGGCCTCTTGCGCCGGCATGCCCTCGTCCTCAAGCTTCGTGAGCACTCCCGCCAGGTGGACCCAACGCATCAGCGCGCCCGGCAGGCACCGCAGCACGACATCGTAGCCAGGCTCGCGGAGAAGCAGGGCCAGCAAGGCAGAGGCGTCCAGAACGCTCTTATCCATCTCTCTCCTCGCGCCGTCGCTCAGCGACCCGTCCTCGAGCATCAGTACGAGCTCATCCCCCTCCGACAGCGCAAGAGCTTCGCGACAGGCGGCAGGGATGACGGCGCGCCCGCCTGCACCCAGCCGAACGCGCTCCATGGGCATGGGACCGCCCCTGCGCAAGCATGGCGCTCGAATAGAGAGATCAACCACGTGGCGCATGTGGTGGCATGGCGAAAAAGCGCGCCATGCCGGCGGCCACAAGGACGGCCTGGGTTCCGGTCACTCCCGATCCTGGGCACGCCGTCCCCGCCTGCCAAAGCGACGGATGAACGCGGTGACGAAGGCCCGCGCCTTGGACTCCGGAAAGGGCTCGACGAAGCCGTAGCGGGCGTGCTCGTACGTCGCGAGCAGCTCGTCCTCCCAGCCCTGGCTCCTTGCCCAGCCGCGGGCCGTGGTGCCGGGCGGCAGGGGCTTGCCGCGCAGGTGCAGCCCGACGGTGCGCCGGACCACCCGCCGGGCGCCCTCGCCGTAGTCCACCCCGCCGCGCCGCGCGCGGACCGCCGCCCGCGTCACATCGTCACCGGCGCCGGGGGCGTTCGGGTCTTGCGCCTCCTCGGCCTCCTCCACCTCCAGACGGCGGTAGAGCAGGTAGACGATCCCGGCGAGCACCAGCACGGCGGCGATCACGAGGACGAATTCAAGGTGATGCAGGAAGCTCGCCGTGTACGGGTGCTGCGCGAAGTGCGGGGGCTGCGGCTTCGTGCGCCTCTGCTGCTGGGGCGGGATGTGCGGCCTGCGGCCCAGGAAGAGTCCGATCAAGAACTGCACCACGATGCCGAGCACGTAGGCGATCGGGCGGAAAACGGCCGCGAAGAGCGGCTCGAGGAAGTCGAAGGCGTGGTGCGCGGCGGCCAGCCGGACGGCGCCGATGACGGCCGCCACCACAGCGGCGCCGCCGCCGATGACAAGGGACATCCTGAGCCCGTGGCTTGCGGTCGACGGCTGCGCGTCGCCGCTCTCGCGGCTGTGCGCGAGCGGCAGCCCTCCGAGGGCCCCGATCAGGTAGAGGACGGCGCACAGGGCGATCAGCCACGCGCTCGGGCGGCCGACCACCGCGCGCCCGAGGACGACCAGTAGCAGCAGCGCCATGCCGCGCTTCTGCTCGATGCGCAGGAAGGTGACGCTCGGCTGGCGTGAGAGGGTCAGGGGCCTTGCGCTCTGCATGAGCAGGAGCAGGGCCGCGAAGAAGATGTCGGTCGCCGGCATGAGGAGAGCGGATGACGCCGCGATGAGCGCGGCCGCGAGGATGCTCAGGCGGGGCAGGCGCCCCCGCAGCAGGGCCGGCAGCAGATAGGCGAGCGCGAGGAGCCAGAAGGGGACGGGCAGGACGATCCAGCTTGCCAGGGTGGTGAGCAGTGCCGCGGACCAGCCGAAGGCCATCAGGTGCTGGCTCAGGCGCGGTGCCCAGTTCAGGTGGCGGCTCATAGGACGACGGGAAGCGGCCGCACGCGCGGCGGCACGGCCGGGTCTCCCTCCGCCCCGGGCCCCGTCTGCAGGTAGAACGTGCGATGATCCCGTGCCGCGCGCATCAGGGCGAACTGCATGTCCTGCGTGAGATACGGCGCAATCGCGATGATCTGCACCTGGTAGTCGAGCGTCGGCAGCTCTTCGAGAAGGATGCGCGGCAGGTTGCGGAAGAGGCCCGGCGGCCTCAGCTGCGCAAGAGCCGCGAGGATGCGCCCGAGCTGCTGCGGGCCGCCGCGGGGACGCTCGCGCACCGAGAAGGGGCGCTTGCCGGCCGCCTCGCTGAAGACGCCGGTGACGTAGAGCCCCACGGCCTGCCCGCGGTCGATCAGATGGTTCGCGAGGCTCGCGGTGATCTCGACCGTACGTTCCAGCACCTCCGTGTCGATGCCGTCCCAGGCGTTGCGCGAGGTGGTCGGGTCGAGAAAGATGGCGGTCTGCGCCGTCGCCACCGTCTCGTAGGTCCGCACATAGAGATCACCCCGCCTTGCGCTCTGCCGCCAGTCGATGCGGCGCAGGGGGTCCGTGGGCTGGTAGGGGCGCGGGCCGAGGTAGCGGCTCTGCTCGTCGAGGAACGAGCGGCCGCGCCGCTCGCCGAGCGGCATCGCCTCGCGGATCTGGGCGCGGATGTCGTGCACCTTTGGGTAGCAGAGGAAGTCGGCCTCGCCCCCGAGCTCGCCCCGGGCGTCCTCGAGTCCGAGGGGATCTGTCAGGTGCACCGCGGTGGGCCCGATGCGCTGCAGGCCGCGCTGCGGCACCTGCAAGGTCAGGCGGCGCTCCACCTGCTCCCGGGGTGAGAGCGAGAAGGGCAGCAGCAGCACCGCGTCGAGCGGCGAGCGCTGCAGCTTGAGTCCCTGCACGTCGATCCTGCGCGGCAGGTGCAGCTCGAGCCGCAGCCAGGGCAAGGGCAGGCGGCTGCGGTTCGTGATGCGCACCCTGAGGTCCACAGGCCTATCGGGGAAGACACGGCGCGGCTGCGCGCGCAGCGAGAGCTGGAGGCGTCGCCAGACCCTTGTGCGGTAGTACCACGCGACGCGCGACGTGGCGAACCAGACGCCGAGCAGAGCGACCAGGAGCCAGTCGCCGCGCCAGAGCGCGTAGACGAGCGCCGCGGCCCCGAGGACGTCGAGCCCGGGACGCTCCCAGGAACGCGGCGAGCCGGAGACCCGCTGCGCCTCTCGCCGCCATGCGCCTTGCAGCCGGCTGATCACCGCCGGCCCTGGCCTTCGAACGGCACAGGCAGCTCCTCGAGGGTCTGGGCGAGCACCTCGCTCCGTGTCGTGCCGCCCAGTTCCGCGCTCGCGTCGAGCATGATGCGGTGGGCGAGCACGGGCTCCGCCAGACTCTGCACGTCGTCCGGGACGACAAAGTCGCGGCCCTCGAGCAGGGCCTGGGCGCGGCAGGCCGACGTGAGGGCCAGGGTGGCGCGGGGGCTCGGGCCGAGGGCGATGCCGGGCCTCACGCGCAGGGCGCGGCTGACGGAGACGATGTAGTCGAGCACCGGGGGTGAGACCTCGATGCCCTGCACAGCTTTCTGCAGCGCGAGGATGCCCGCCGCGTCCGTCACGGGCTGCACCTGCGGCAGGAGTTCCTGTCCTGCGCCGCGGCGCACCAGTTCCCGCTCGGACTCCTCGTCGGGGTAGCCGATCGCGATGCGCAAGAGGAAGCGGTCGAGTTCGGCCTCGGGCAGCGGGAACGTGCCCTCCTGCTCGATCGGGTTCTCGGTGGCGAGCACGAAGAACGGCTTCGGCAGGGCCATGGTGTCGCCGTCGACGGTCGCCTGGCCTTCCTGCATGGCCTCGAGAAGCGCCGACTGGGTGCGCGGCGTCGCGCGGTTGAGCTCGTCCGCCAGCAGGATGTTCGTGAAGACGGGGCCGGGGCGGAAGTCGAAGCGCTCGTCGCGCCGGTTGTAGACGCTCAGTCCCGTGATGTCCTGCGGCATGAGGTCGGGGGTGCACTGCAGGCGCTGGCTCTCGAGCGAGAGCGCGCGCGAGAGGGCGCGCACGAGCATGGTCTTGCCGACGCCCGGCACGTCCTCGAGGAGCACGTGCCCACCGGCGATGAGCCCGGTGAGCACCCGCTCGATCACCGGACGCTTGCCTACGATGACTTTCTCGACCTCGTCGACGATGCGGTGGCCGAGGTCCTTCATGTCCGACATGGTGTGCCTCCTGACTGGCGAGCAACTGCCATGAACTTGAAGTACGCTGCCTCGTGCCCGGAACCTGCTAACCGAAGCCGATCCGGGGATCCGAGGCCGAGGAGAGGAGGTCCGCTAGGAGGTTCAGGCCCACCGTGATGATGCCGATCACCATCACGAGATTCAGCACCTGACCATAGGCCCGCATGAAGAGCGCACCGAAGCCCGTCAGGATGGGGAGCCGGCCTCCCAGCATCAGTTCCCAGAGGTTGTCCCGCCCGAGCGCGTCGGCGCCCAGGGGATAGCCTGCGCCCGGGGGCGCCAGCATCTCGGCGACGTTGTACGTCGCCGTGCGGCGCCAGACATCGGGTCCGAGGAACGAGAAGAGGACGAGCACCGCCGAGCCCAGCCAGAAGAGGTGGTGGCGCAGAAGCCGCCGCCACGGCCTGCTGGCGACCCCTGCACCTGCCGCCCTGGCAGGCGAAGCGCGCGGAGCGCCAATCCTTGCGAGCACCGCCGTCCCTCCGCAGCTTCCGGACATGCACCACAGGAGCCAGCTTCTGCATGTCTTGCGGCAAATCCTGTCACCTGAGGCCCCTTGGTTGCCCAAGGACTGCATGGCGTCGGCCGCCGGGCCCATCGGGACCTTGCGGGTGGAGCGAGCGGACCGCGCCGCGCACCTCGTGCTCAGCGATGGGGACCTGTCGGACGCCGACGTAGGGCCGCACGGAAGCCGGCGATTGGCTGGCACCCGCGGATGAGCGTCCAAAGGCACTTCAAATATCAGACCAATTAGCCGAGTGTAGGGGCAGGCGCGCACCTCCGACAGGCCGGTCCGTCCACGGCAATCCGCGGGTGGAGTGCGGAAGTAGTCGGATCTGGCCGAGCGGCCACGGCCGTGCGGCCATTGACCTGCCACATGGCGCCAATCTAGTCTCACCTCAGGAAGGTATGACCTAAAGGCTGTGCGTGCGGCTCGCTCGGATGCGAGCGCCGTCGGCGCCCCCGCAAGGCCCTGGAGGTGCACATGCCGAGCACCGAGGGAATGGTCTTCGACATCCAGCGGTACGCGCTGCACGACGGCGCGGGGATCCGCACGCTCGTGTTCCTCAAGGGCTGCCCCTTGCGCTGCCCCTGGTGCCACAACCCAGAAGGGCAGCAGAAGAGGCAGCAGGTGATGCGCTACCAGGACGGCTCACAGAAAATTGCGGGACGCAGGGTGTCTGTGCGGGACCTGGTGCGGGAGGTCGAGAAGGACACCATCTTCTTCGACCAGTCCGGCGGCGGCGTCACGATCTCGGGCGGGGATCCCCTGCTGCAGCCCCAGTTCCTCATGGAGCTCCTGCAGGCGTGCAAGGGGCATGACCTGCGCACGGCCGTCGAGACGTCCGGCTACGCACGCTGGGAGGATGTCGAGCGGATCGCACCCTTCGTCGACCTCTGGCTCTTCGACCTGAAGCTGATGGACCCCGAGCGGCACCGGCGCTGGACCGGGGTTTCGAACAGGCGCATTCTCGCGAACCTGCGCAGCCTTGCCCTGCGGGGCGCGTCCGTGATCGTGCGCATCCCTGTCGTGCCGGGTGTCAACGACGACCGGGAGAACCTCGAAGCCACCGGGCGCTTCGTCCGGTCCCTCGGCACGGTCGGCGAGGTGCATCTCCTGCCGTACCACCGCGCGGGCCTCAGCAAATACGAGCGGCTCGGCGTGGCCTACAGCCTCGAGGCCACCCCGGAACCCACCGCCGAGGAGATGGCAGGGCTCGCGGCGATCGTCGAGGCGTGCGGCCTGAGAACGAAAATCGGCGGCTGAGCCGCGAGTTCAGAGGGGGATGTGGACATGAACCAGCGCGTGGAGGACCTGAGGCGACGGAGCGTCGAGGCGCAGACGACCGTCTCGCCGGAGCGGGCCAGGCTGATGACGGAGTTCTACCGGGAGAGTCGCGGGCTCTCCGCACCTATGCTGCGCGCGAGGGCCTTTCAGTACCTCCTGGAGCACAAGACGATCGTGATCGAGCCGGGCGAGCTGATCGTCGGCGAGCGGGGCCCGGAGCCCAAGGCGACGCCCACCTACCCCGAGCTCTGCTGCCACAGCATCGAGGACCTCGAGGTGCTCGATGGCCGCGAGAAGATCCCGTACGCCGTCGACGAGGCGACGAAGAGCTATTACCTGCAGGAAGCCATCCCGTTCTGGCGCGGGCGCTCGCTCCGGGACCGGATCTTCGAGAGCATGACGCCGGAATGGATCGCGGCCTACGATGCCGGGATCTTCACCGAGTTCATGGAGCAGCGGGCGCCGGGGCACACCGCGGGTGGCGGCCAGATCTTCCGCAAGGGCTTCCTCGACCTCAGGCGCGAGGCCGAGGCCGAGATGGCGGCCCTCGACTACTTCCGGGATCCCGAGGCCCACCCAAAGCACGAGGAGCTCATGGCCATGACCGTGGCGTGCGACGCGATCATCCGCTTCGCGGAGCGGCATGCGGAGCTCGCGCGGCAGCTGGCGGCGCAGGAGCCGGAGCCGGGGCGCAGGCAGGAGCTCGCCCAGATCGCGGAGATCTGCGCGAGGGTGCCCGCCCATGCGCCGCAGACGTTCTGGGAGGCCCTCCAGGCCTACTGGTTCGTGCACCTCGGCGTCATCACGGAGCTCAACACCTGGGACGCCTTCAATCCTGGCCGCCTGGACCAGCACCTCTACCCCTTCTACCGGCGGGACCTCGCGGCAGGGCGCCTGACGGAGGAGTCGGCCAAGGAGCTTCTGCAGTGCTTCTGGGTCAAGTTCAACAACCAGCCGGCCCCGCCCAAGGTGGGCGTGACGAATGCCGAGTCCGGCACCTACACGGACTTCGCCAACATCAACAGCGGCGGGCTCCAGGCGGACGGGTCGGACGGCGTCAACGACGTGAGCTACCTCGTGCTGGACGTGATCGACGAGATGCGCCTGCTGCAGCCGAGCTCCAACGTGCAGATCAGCAAGAAGACGCCGGACCGCTTCCTCCGGCACGCCCTGCGGGTGGTGCGCAAGGGCTGGGGACAGCCTTCGATCTTCAACGCCGACGCCGTGGTGCAGGAACTCCTGCGCCAGGGGAAGTCGCCGCAGGACGCGCGCGAAGGCGGCACCAGCGGCTGCGTCGAGGCGGGGGCGTTCGGCAGGGAGGCCTACATCCTCACCGGCTACTTCAACCTCGTCAAGATCCTGGAGCTGACGCTGCACGACGGGATGGACCCGCGCACCGGCAGGCAGCTGGGCCCGCACACGGGCGACCCGTCGCAGATGCGGGACTTCGACGCGCTCGTCGGGGCATACGAGCGGCAGATGCGGTACTTCATCGACGTCAAGATCCATGGCAACAACGTGATCGAGCGCCTCTACGCTGAGGAGATGCCCGCGCCGTTCCTCTCCGTGATCACCGACGACTGTATCAAGAAGGGCAAGGACTACAACGACGGCGGCCCGCGCTACAACACGAGCTATATCCAGGGCGTCGGCATCGGCACCCTGACCGACAGTCTCGCGGCGATCAAACGCCACGTCTACGACGAAGGCGCCTTGGGCATGCGGGATCTCCTCGAGGCACTCGGTCGGGACTTCGATCGCGCCGAGGACCTGCGAGAGCGCCTGATGAACGAGACGCCGCGCTACGGCAACGACGACGACTACGCCGACGACATCATGCGGCGCATGTTCGACATCTTCCATGGAGCGGTGGACGGGCGGCCGAACACCAAGGGGGGCAGCTACCGCATCGACATGCTGCCGACCACCTGCCACGTCTACTTCGGCTCGGTCACCGGGGCGACACCGGAGGGGCGTCACGCCTGGCAGCCCGTCTCCGAGGGCATATCGCCCGTGCAGGGCGCAGACCGCCAGGGACCCACCGCGGTCGTCAAGTCCATGGCGAAGATGGATCACATCCGGACGGGCGGCACCTTGCTCAACATGAAGTTCATTCCGCAGGTCCTGGAGGGCGAGGAGAACCTCGAGAAGCTCCTGCACCTCGTCAGGTCCTACTTCCGCATGGACGGCCACCACATCCAGTTCAACGTGGTGAGCGCCGAGACGCTGCGCGACGCGCAGCGCCATCCAGAGGAGTACCGCGACCTGATCGTGCGCGTGGCAGGGTACAGCGACTACTTCTGCGACCTCAGCCGGGCCCTGCAGGACGAGATCATCGCGCGCACCGAGCACGCGGCGTTCTAGGGACCGCGCGGCTTCGATGCTCCGGCGCCGCAAGCGATCTGCGAATGGTGGAGAGAACGTGACACTGAAGTCCCTCGCACCTGAAGACTACCAGCGTCTCGCGTCCGCGACGCACGCGGCCATGCACCCAGCCGGCCAGAGCCTCGCCTACGTCCGCACGCGCTTCGATGCCCAAGGCGGGCGCGTCGGCGACATCGTCCTCGTGAACCTGCATGACGCCCGTGGCAGCGTGCTCGCCCTGGACGTGGCCGACGAGCAGCCGGCCTTCGCGCCGGACGGCAGCCAGCTCGCGTTCCTGAGCCGGCGCGGAGGCCTGCAGGAGCTGCGCCTGGTGGATCTCGCACGCCTTGAGGAGCGCGTTCTGGCCCGATTCGCCGGCACCCCCCGGGCGCCGGTCTGGTCCTCGGACGGGCGGCGCATCGCCGTGGAAGTGCTGGAACCGGAGGGGGAACGGGGCCCTCGCGTCCTGCGCCGCCTGCGCTACAACGTGAACGGCATCGGCTTCATCGGCGAGCGCAAGTGGCAGATCGTGCTGGTCGACGTCGCAACAGGAACCCAGCAGACGATCGGCGATCCGCGCTACCATCACTTCTTCCCGGCCTTCGCGCCGGACGGCAACCGCCTCGCCCTCGTCACGACGCGGCGAGAGACCTGGGACCTCGAGTGGGTCTGGGACGTCTACAACGTCGACCTGAACGGCGACAGCTGGACGAGGCTCACCGCCTCGGACGGCGTCGCCATGTATCCCGCATGGTCCCCTGACGGCACGCGGGTCGCCTTCCTCCACAACCACGCCCCTTGGACAGGCACCACGTCGGACTACCACCTGATGGAGGCGCCGGCCGACGCGAGCGCCCCCGCACGCTGCCTCAGCCACCTGCTCGACCGCGGCGCGACCGACGTGTACGAACCTCCTCTTGCAGCGGGAGCGCCGCCCGTCTACACGGCGGGTGGCGACGCCGTGCTTTGGCTCGCAAGCGACCGGGGCTGCCGCGTGCTGCAGAAGAGCGCCTGCGACGGATCCGGATCCACCCCCGTCGCGGAGCACGTGGGCTGGCCGAGCCTGGACGCCCGCCGCGGCCGCGCCGCCCTGCTCGCCTACCGTGCCGATCGCCCGCCGGAGGTGGCGACGCTCGATCTCCAGGAGGGGACCCTGCGCACCGTCACCGACGAGAACCCTTGGCTAGGCGACTACGGACTCTGCCGGGAGCCCCTTCGGGTCGCACTGCCGTCCAAGGGCGGGACGAGCGAGGCCGTCGTGTGGCGCCCGGCCGGGGACCAACAGACCCCGCCGGCGACGATCGTGCAGTTTCACGGCGGGCCGCACGGAGCGTTCGGGCCCTACTTCAACTTTGCGGAGCAGATGCTCGCGAGCCACGGCTACCTTGTCGCGAGCCTCAACTACCGCGGGTCTGCCGGCTACGGCCAGGCGTTCGCGGACCTCGTCCACGCCGACTGGGGGCCCCAGGAGGGAGAGGACGGGCAGCGGCTCATCGCGCGCCTCGGAGAGCTCGGGTGGTCCGACCCGGCGAAGGTCGGCGTCTACGGCATCAGCTACGGCGGGTTCATGACCAACTGGATGATCACGCATTACCCCGACGAGGTGCAGGCGGCGGTGACGATCTCGACCGTGGCCAGCCTCTTGACGTCGGCCTACGGCATCGACCACTGGGAATCGATCGCGACCGACATGGGCGGGCCGCCGTACCGCATCCCCGGCTACTATCACGACCATTCCCCGGCATCCCTCCTCGACAAGGTGCGCACGCCGCTCCTCATCCTGCACGGCGAGGAGGACATGACCTGCCCGTTGATCGAGGCGGAGATCATGTTCGTCGGCCTCCGCTGGCGCCTCGGGGACGTGGAGTTCGTGCGCTACCCCGGCGAGTCGCACTCCTTCATGCGCATCGGGCGTCTGGACACCATCGTGGACGCACACCGGCGCATGCTCGCGTGGTTCGACCGCCACCTCGGGGCCTTGGAGGTGGCGAGCCGTGGCTAGCGTGTTCGAGCTTGGCCCGTCGCCGAGCGAGGCGGCTGAGGAGGGCGTGCCAAGTCGGCGGTCCTACTGGCGCAAGCTCGCGTCGCACCCCTTCTTCTGGCCCGGCGCCATCCTGGTGGTGCTCGTCGTCTGCGTCGCGGTCTTTGCGCCGGAGATCGCCACGCGGCCCTACTGGCAGATCTACCCCGACACCGGCCTCTCCGCGACCGGTGGGCCCTTGCCACCCCAGTGGACGGCCAAGGGCTTCCTCCTGGGCACGGACTGGCTCGGCCGGGACGTCTTCAGCCGGCTCGTCTTTTCGGCGCGCATCTCGCTGCAGGTGGGCATCTTCGCGAGCGTGATCTCGGGCGTCGCAGGACTCCTGATCGGACTGGTGTCAGGGTACTTCGGCGGCTGGGTCGACATGGTGCTGATGCGCTTCACCGACGTCATGATGGGCTTTCCGGCCCTCTTCTTCCTCATCCTGCTGATCAGCCTGATCGGCCCGAACGTCGAGGTGATCTACCTGACGATGGGGCTCCTCGGCTGGCCGTCGATCGCCCGCTTCGCCCGCGGTCAGGTGCTCTCCGTGCGCAAGGAGACCTACGTGGACGCCGCGCAGGCGAGCGGCGGGAGCCACGCGCGGATCATCCTGCGCCACATCATGCCGAACATCATCACGCCTGTGGTGGTGCTCGTCAGCATGTCGATCTCGGGCAACATCATTTACGAGAGCACTTTGAGCTTTCTCGGCATCGGCGTGCCGGACCCGATTCCGAGCTGGGGCAAGATGGTCTCGGGCGGGCTCTCCTACCTGTACGTCGCCCCGACCCTGGTGATCTTCCCGATTCTCGCCATCTCGGTGACCACCATCGGCTTCAACCTGCTCGCCGAAGCGTTCAACGCCACGGCAAACCCGCGTAGCGTCCGGGGTGGCCACCGTGGTTAACTACATCATCCGGCGGCTCGGCTGGGTTGTCGTCACGCTGCTCGGCATCGTCCTGATCAACTTCTTCGTCATGCACATGCTGCCGATCAACTATGCCAAGGTGATCGCGGGCACCCATGCAAGCGCCGTCACCCTGAAGGAGATCGCGCAGAACTACGGCCTCGACAAGCCGACGTGGTACCAGTTCCTCCTGTACATCCGCCAGCTCGCGCAGCTGAACCTGGGCTACTCCTACCAGCTGCACCTGCCCGTCACGGCGATGCTCGGCACGGCGATCCCGAAGACCTTCTACCTCGCCATCGTCGCGGTGATCTTCGAGCTCGCGATCGGCATCCCGCTCGGCATCTGGACGTCGAGGCGCGCCGGCAGCCTCCTCGACTCCGCCGTCATCGCGATCTCGCTCGTCGGCGTCTCCCTGCCGACCTTCGCTGTCGGCTCGCTGCTGCTCTACGTCTTCGCCTTCCGCCTCGCCTGGTTCCCGATCGGGGGATACGCTTCGTTCCCGCATGTGGGCTACGTCATCCTGCCGGCCCTCTCCTATGCCATCACCGGGGCCGCGTACTACACCCGGCTCCTGCGCTCGGCGATGCTCGACATCGGCGACGCCGACTACGTGCGCACCGCCTGGTCCAAGGGGTTGTCCGGCAACCGCGTCGTGATGCGGCACATCTTCCGCAACGCCCTGGTCCCCCTGGTGACGTTCTTCGGCCTCGACTTCGGCGGCCTCCTCGGCGGCCTCCTCGTCACCGAATCCATCTTCGACTGGCCGGGCATCGGTGCCATGACCTACCGCGCCATCCCCGTGGTGGATATGCCGACGCTGCTCGGCGTCGTGCTCTTCGCCTCGTTCGCCATCGTGATGATGAACCTCATCGTGGATGTCTTCTACGCGGTGCTCGACCCGCGAATCACCTATTCTTGACGGCATTCGCCGTTCAGATGAGGGGGGGAGTGTAACGGCAGGCATACGGTCGCTGTGGACAAAATCGGAAGCGGCAGGAGGGAACGAGTTGTCGAGACTCAGAGTACTGGGTGCAGTGGCATCTGCGGTTCTGATGGTCAGCGCCGGCGCGATAGCGCTGCCGCAGGTTTCGCTTGCCGGAGGACAGCAGGCCTTCAGCACCAAGCCTACCTATGGCGGCACACTCACCGTGGCATGGCCAAACGACTTCGCCACCCTGGATCCGGCTCAGTGGGATGATTCGCAGTCACTCGCGGTCATGCAGTCGTTGTACGACACGCTTGTCGAATACCAGAAGGACAGTTCGAAGATCGGCCCTGGACTCGCGACGCGCTGGACGGTCAGCCCCAACGGACTTACGTATACGTTCTTCCTCCGCACGGCGCAGTTCTCGAACGGTGACCCGGTGACCGCCCAGGACGTCGCCTTCAGTCTGGATCGCGTCAGTCAGCCTGGAGCGAACTCGCCCTACGCCAGTTTCGCGCTGGGCAACATCCAAGGGTATGCGGCTCTGCAGAAGGAGCCCAAGACGAGCGCCGCGTACACCACATGGAGTTCCGATCCCATGCCCTTGAGCGGTGTCAAGGTGCTGGGGCAGCACTCCCTGAGCATTACGCTGGTGCAGCCGTCCGCGTACTTTCTCAACGATCTGGCCCTTCTGGTGGCCGGTGTCCAGGACCCGGCCGTGGTACGCAAGTTTGGCCCGGAGGACGCCAACAACGCCTACGAGGACCATGCAGTAGGTTCAGGGCCATTCGAACTGCAGTCCTGGACCCACAACCAGAAGATGGTTCTCGTCCCCAACCCGCACTTCTGGGGGCCGAAGCCCTATCTGGCCAAGGTGGTCGAACTGGTCGACGTGAACGACCAGACCGCCTTCGAGATGTTCCAGCGCGGTCAGGTCAACCTCATTCTGCTGCCGTCCAAGACCATGTACCTGGAGGCCATCAGCAACCCGAAGACGTCGTACCTCTACCACCGCCAGCCGTACAACTGGGTGCTCTACGGCTACATGGACGTGACGAAGCCCCCGTTCAACAACGTGCTGGTGCGTCAGGCGCTGAACTACGCGCTGGACAAGCAGGAGCTCATCAAGGTCGCTGAGAACGGTCGCGGCTACCTGCCGAACGACGGCGTCCTGCCGCCGGGAATGCCCGGTTGGGTGAACTCGCAGGAACCCTACCCCTACAACCCGACCAAGGCGAAGAAACTCCTCGCACAGGCCGGCTACCCCAACGGTCTCTCGTTCAAGTTCTACATCCCTGCGGACAGTACGGACAGCGCACTCGGCTCCGTGATCCAGGAGGACTGGCAGAAGGTCGGGGTCCACATCACGCTTCAGCCGGTCTCCACGTCCATCTACTGGACGCAGGCTTCGCCGCCCCCGGGCGGCGGTCCGCAGACGCAGTACGACGCCGGTGACGCCGGGTGGATCCAGGACTATCCCGACCCCTCCGACTTCTTCTCCAACATGCTGACGGCGACCGGACCGGCCAACGACCCGGCGAAGGACGTCTTCCCCGGCTCCAACTTCGCCAACTACAACAATGCCCAGGTCGACGCGCTGGTGGCGAAGGCGAACGTCATGCCGAACGCGGAGAACGCACAGCGCTACAAGCTCTACGACCAGGCGCAGGCCATTGTCGAACAGCAGGCACCGTGGCTCTTTGAACTGTTCGGTGTCCAAGACGTACTGCTGACACCAAACGTCGGGCCGAGCGACATCAACATCTACCTGCACCCGATCAAGGCGATGCAGCTCCAGTACATCTGGGTCTCCAAGTAACCGCGTAGGACGCAAGGGGCGCGGCGCTCGATCCGGGGCGCCGCGCCCCTGCGCCGGGGAGGTTGATCGCATGGATTCGCGCCTTCAGCGGCTTCGTTCGCTCATGCGCGACCGCGGCCTCGGTACGCTGATCATCGCGGCGCCGGAGAGCCTCGGCCACAGCAACCTCCGGTACCTGACCGGATTCACCGGCACGTCGGGCTACCTTGTGGTCGACAGGGACGGCGCCACGTTCCTCACCGATTCGCGCTACGTGGAGCAGGCGCAGGCGGAGGTACAGGAGTGCCGTGTCGTCCAGCATGCGGTGCCCTACATCGAGACGCTGGCGGAGATCTGCCGCGCGGCAAGCGGGCCCATCGGCTTCGAGGCGGGCAACGTGCCCGTGCGCATGTTTGACGAATGGAAGACCCGCCTGCCTGAGCGCGAGTTCCAGGCGGCGGACGGCCTCGTGGAAGGACTGCGCATCGTCAAGGACCCCGCCGAGATCGCGAGCATGCGGCGGGTGGCCTCCTTGGCGGGACAGGCGCTGCAGGACGTCCTCGGCACATTCGAAGCCGGCATGAGCGAGCGCAAGCTCGCCCGGGAGCTTGCCCACGCGATGCAGGAACGTGGGCTCGATGCTCCCGGCTTCCCCTTCATCGTCGCATCGGGACCGCGCGGGTCCTTGCCGCACGCGCAGCCGACCGACAAGATGGTCGAGAACGGCGAGCTCCTGACGATCGACTTCGGCGGTGCCCTGGACGGCTACCTCTCGGACGAGACGGTCACTGTCGGTGTGGGCAATGTGGGACCGAAGCTGCGCGAGATCTACGAGCTCGTCCTGATGTCGCAGGCGGCCGGCATCGCGGCCGCGGGGCCGGGCGTCGCGGCGAGCGAGGTGGATCGTGCGAGCCGGGCGGTGATCGAGGCCTCCTTGTACCGGGAGTGGTGCTTCGCCTACGGCGTGGGACACGGCGTGGGTCTCGACATCCACGAGGAGCCGTTCGCTGCGAGGCCGGGCGCGGGGCGCGTCGACCGCGTGCTCATGCCGGGCATGACCATCACGGTGGAGCCCGGCATCTACATCCCGGGGGTAGGTGGCGTCAGGCTGGAGGACACCTTGGTGATCACTGAGCAGGGCCGGGAGCGGATTACCGGAACCAGCAAGGAATACCGGACGCTCTAGCCGCGACGGAAGACAGGAGCCGCAGAGTGCCGCGGACGGCGGCACTCTGCGGCCTGGAAGGAGGGATCATGCTCGAGCTGTGCGCGAGCCCGCTGCTCATGGCGTCCGTCCAGGCTCCGGCAAGGTGCCGCCGGGCTGCGACCTGATGGCGTAGCCGATGGGTGATCCCGCGCGGCGCCCAACCCTCACGTGTCGTCGGATCCGGGCTCAGGCGGCCTCTGGGGCGCGAGCATCTGCTCGGACACCTCGGCGCTCTCGCAGATATGGCGCTCGATCAGGCGGCGCGCCACCTGCGGCTTCTTCTGGCGGACGGCCTGCGCGACGTCCAGCAGCTCGCTCGCCTGCCGCGAGCGCCACTCCAGCGTGTCGTGGCCGCCTACGATCAGGACGGACTGCCGGAAGGCGCCGTTCAGGGCCAGCATGACGGCCTCTCGGATGGGGTTTCCGGACGCAGCGGCAAGGTGGCGGTGAAAGGCGATGTCGAGGTCCATGTAGGTCTCCCAGGGCACACCCGCGCGGTTCGCGACCTCCACCAGCCGCGCCGCCGCCTCCATCAGGCGGGCGATGGCCTCCGGCGTAGCGCGCCGCGCGGCAAGCTCGGCGCTCTCCATCTCAAAGGAGAGGCGAAATTCGGTAAAGTGCTGTGGCGTCGCCTTGCCGAACTGGATCAGGGCGCTCAGCGCGGCGCCGGTATGGTCGACGGGGGGGCTGCAGACGAAGATGCCGCCGGCGGCGCCGCGCCGCACCTCGATCAGGCCGGACGCCTCGAGGATGCGCAGGGCCTCCCGCAGGGTCGCGCGGCTTACCCCGAAGAACTGGCCCAGATCGCGCTCCTTCGGCAGCCGCTCGCCAATGTGGATGGCGCCCGTGAGGATGGCCTGCTGGATCTGCAGGGCCACGGCGTTCGAACCGCGGCCGGCGGTCGTGGCCTCGAAGATGCGCGTGAAGTGCTCGTCGGGCGACCCGGTTGGCCGGGTCGAAGCCGGCGCGGTCTCCTGGCGGTCCCGGCGCTGCCCTTCTGCCATGCGTCACCGCCCCAAACGTTCAAGTGGTATACGGCCCATCGCGCCTTTGGCTGCAGTTCGACAACCGGAACGCCTCGCCTGCTGGAAGGCGACGGCGGCTCGCAGGGGAGGGGACATGATGCGCAGGGAACTCAGCGACCAGGTGGTCGTGATCACGGGCGCCAGCCGCGGAATCGGCCGCGCCACCGCCCTCGAGCTCGCGTCCGGGGGCGGCAGGATCGCTCTTCTGGGACGCGACGAGGCGGCGCTGCGCGACGCGGCGCGGGAGGCCGCAAGGCGCGGCGCCGACGCGCGCTGGTACCTCGGGGACCTGAGGGACCACCCGCGCACGGCGGAGATCGCAGAGCGGCTGCTGCAGGACTTCGGTGAGGTCGACGCGCTCGTCAACAACGCCGCGGTCGGCAAGTACGGCAGCTTCCTCGACCTCGAGCTCGACGACTGGCGCACGCAGTTCGACGTCAACATCCTCGGTCTCGTCGCGATTACCAAGGCGCTCCTGCCGGCAATGCTAGCCAGGCGGCAGGGTCACATCCTGAACGTCTCGAGCGTGCAGGGCCTGGCGGCGACGGCGACGTCGGCCGCGTACTCGGCGACGAAGTTCGCCCTGATGGGTATGAGCCAGTCCATGGCGCTCGAGCTCGGCCCTCGGGGCATCAAGGTGTCCGTCCTGTGTCCCGGCAGCGTCGAGACGGACTTCGACGGCTTCCCCGGCCGCCTCAAGGCGAACCCCTTGTCTGCCGAGGATGTGGCCCTCGCGATCCGCGACATGCTGGAGAGCGGCGGGCGGGCGCACATGTCCCAGGTGGTGCTGGTGCCGTTTGCGGGTGGAGCCGAGGCGAGATGATGCGGGTGGGGTTCGCGAGAGCCTTCGCAAGGCCCTTGCGGTCTTGCGCGGCGCTCGGCCTGATTTAATCGATGCCTTAGAAGATCCGTGTATCGTGGGGCCAGAGAGACAGACAAGGAGGTAATGGCCAGCATGCGATCAAAGGTGCTTCTTTCCGTGCTCGGCGTTGCCGTGCTCAGCTCCCTGGCCACACTCGGCGTGACATCCGTGCTCGGTACGGCGACGCATGTGCCCATCGTCACCGCGCAAAGCAGCCAGAGCGTACCCATCACGACATCGACGATCCCGGACATGGTGGCGCAGACGAATCCCGCCGTCGTGCAGATCAACGCTGTCCAGACGACGACGGTGCAGCAGTCGATCTTCGGCTTCGGCGGCCCCACGGTGCCCCAGACCCAGAGTTCCGGCGTGATCGGCAGCGGGTTCATCATCTCGTCGAACGGCAACATCATCACCAACGATCACGTCGTGAACAACGCGCATGACATCACGGTGACGGTGCTCGGCTACTCGACGCCATTCAAGGCTCAGGTCGTCGGAACCGACTACAACCTTGACCTCGCGCTGCTCAAGATCAGCGCGCCGAAGTCTTTGCCGTACCTGACCTTCGCCGATCCCTCGAGCATCCAGATCGGCCAGTTCGTTGTCGCGATCGGCATGCCGTACGGTCTCAGCCACACCGTGACGTCCGGCGTCGTGTCGGCGCTCGGCCGCCCGCTCCAGATCGGCAGCCGCTCCTACCGCGACCTGCTGCAGACCGATGCGGCGATCAACCCCGGCAACTCGGGCGGACCGCTCCTGAACCTCCAGGGGCAGGTCGTCGCCGTCAATACGGCGGTCAACACGCAGGGCCAGGGCATCGGCTTCGCGATCCCGGAGAGCACCGTGACACAGGCCCTGCCATACCTTGAGCAGGGGAAGGCGGAGCCTGAGCCGTGGCTGGGCGTCGGGGTGGAGGACGTCGCGACGGCCCAGTACCTGCCGCAGGGCTACACCGGCAGCACCGGCGTCCTGGTGGGCCAGGTGATCTCGGGCGGACCGGCCGCAAAGGCGGGCATCCAGGCGGGCGACGTGATCCTGGCCATCAACGGTCAGGCGACGCCCACGACGGACAGCCTGATCGAGGACGAGTACAACACCAAGGTCGGGCAGACAGTGACCTTGAAGTTGTGGCACCAGGGATCGATCGAGACGGTGCAGGTCGTGATGGGCAACATGCCCGCGAACGGCGGCTGATTCCGGGCAGGTACACAGGGATGCCGGCAGGCGCGCCTCATGGCGCGCCTGCCGCGCGTCCATGGGATGATCCCATGCGAGGCATAATGATGTACGGCGGCGCAGCGGCACGCCCGCTCGGAGATGCCAGAGACTGGCGCCGCGACGCCGCCGCCCGAGCGCAGGTGCCGCACACCGAGCGGCGAAACGCTTTGTGGAATACGCTTTGATCAGCGAATGCGACAAGGAGCCGTGACCCGTGCGTTCTAGACGTCTTTTGGCCATGGCCGCATGCCTTGCGGCCGTCGCGCTCGCCGCCGGCGGGTGCGGCAGCCTGCAGCAGTCGTCCGCGCCCATCACCGAACCTCTGGCGACGGTCGAGGGGCCGCTCGAGCAGACGATCTACACGGCGGTGGACTTCGTCGGCCGAAGCGGCCTGCTCGCCGGCTACCGCCAGACCTTGGGCGTTGCGCCGCCGCGCGCGACGGCGGCGGCAGAGGTGCCCGCGACAGCGCCAGCGCCGGTGCCCGGCACGAGCGAGATCTGGCGCACCACGGACGGCGGGCGCACCTGGCGCGGTACGCCGCTCGGCAGCTGGCAGGTGGGGACGATCGACATGGTCACGGCCAAGGTAGGCTACCTGACCGCCACGGATCCCGACACCGGCTCTGCCGTGCTCCGCACCGCCGACGGTGGCCGCACCTGGCACGAGGTGCTGGCGCTCGCGTTCGACCCGAGCATCGTGCGGGTCTGGAGCCCGTCGCAGGCGCTCGTGCTCTCGCAGGGCACCCTCTGGTCCACCGAGGACGGCGGCCTGCGCTGGCACCAGGTCGTGCCCGACGTGCAGGGTATCGCGGCGGCGAGCTTCGTGACGCAGCTGCGCGGGTATGCGGTTTCCGGCACGCGCATCCTGCAAACGCAGGATGGCGGCGTGCACTGGCAGGCGCAGTACGCCCTGCCGCAGGCTCTCACGCTGCAGCTCGGCGCTCCCACCGGGGCGACGATCGACGTGCTCTCAAGCGGGCGCGGCTGGGCTTCGCTGTCGCTGTCGGCCTGCTGGCCGAGCGGTTGCCCGAACGTCGTGCTGCACACCGATGTGAGCGGCCACTGGCAGATCGTGAGCGGCGAGGACGCCGGCCCGATCGCAGGCATCCACGCGTCGGAGGACGGGCTGCCCGGCGGGGCCCAGGCACTATGGGCCACGGGGCCGGAGTCTGCGGTCTGGAACGGCGCCGGTGGTCTCTGGCAGACGGAGGACGGCGGCGCGACCTGGCAGGAGGTTGGAGCGCCGAAGGCCCAGCAGCCGAGCCCGGCTTTTGTCGCGGTGAGCGGCGTTGGTACCGGCGACCTCTGGGCGGTGGGGCAGGACCAGTGGGGCGGCTACCTGCTGCATCGCGCCGCCGCCGGCTGGCAGCAGGTGCGCCCGAAGCCGTACCCGGTGGCCGCGGTGGACTTCGTCACGGCCCGGGTGGGCTACGGCATCGGCCTCAGCTGGGCGCCGCGCGCCATCGTGGGCACGCGGGATGGCGGGCGCACGTGGCACGTCCTCGGCCAGGTGTACGGCAGCCTGCCGGTCGCCATCGACTTCACCAGCGCCGAGGAGGGTTACCTCGCGACGGCTGGTGCGGGTGGCACGCTCTGGCGCACCAGCGACGGCGGACGTACCTGGCAGGTGATCGGGACTCTCGATGCGCCGCCGATCTCGCTCGCCTTCCGCGACCCGAGCCACGGCACGACCTTGCTCGAGACCGGCCCTGGCTGGCCTCTCCAGTTCTCTCTGCGCCAGACCTCGGACGGGGGCGCGACATGGCTTGCCGGCCAACTTCCTGAAGCGCTCACCGACACGCTGTCGAACACGACGCCGGTCGTCGTGACCTCGGCGGCGGCTGTCTTCCCTGGACCGGCCTCCGGCTACTTCCTGGCGCTCGTCGGCCGACAGCCGCAGCTCTGGCAGACGCAGGGATCAAGCTGGCGGGCCGTCGACGTTCCCGTCGGGAGCGGAGGCCGCGGTACCGGCCCGGAGCAGTACCAGGGGGGCGCCATGTCAGCGGCTGGCCCGGCGGACGTCTGGCTGGCCCTGCAGCCGCTGTGGCCCGGCGCGAATGTGCGTGTCCTGCGGCTCGGCGCCCCCCAGTGGCAGGCCTACGACCTGCCGCTGGGGGTCCGCCTGGATCTGCCGGAGGGCAGTGAGACGATCTCCGTGTTCGGCCGTCAGAGGGCGGTCCTCCTGACGAACCTCGGGCCGCTCGAAACGGTGGACGGCGGCCGCACCTGGCGTCCGCTCTGACCAGGACTCGGCGCCCCGCCGTGCCCGCACGGCCGCCTGCGCACCATCGGCATGCCCATCCCGCCGGATCGCGCACCCGACCTCGGCGTCGGTCACGCCTGATCGCGATCGGCGCTGCCAGCGGCAAGGCGAGCGTCTAGCATGGCAAGGTGGGCGGTGGTCGTCTGTTCCTGATCGGGGACACCTACGACTCATTCACCTACTCGAGACGATGCGGGTGTTCCGCGGCCAATTGCCGTTCGCGGCACGCCACCTTGGGCGCCTGCGCGAAGGGCTGCGCTTCCTCGGATTCGCCGAGCTGACGCTGGCCGACGCCGCGATCCTTGGCGCCTGCCTCGAGACCGCGCGCCGCATCGCGGTGCAGGACGGCTTTGTGCGCCTCAGCGTCAGCCGCGCTGGCGGAGCGCGCGGCTTCGCGCCACCCGCGGCTGGCGCCTCCTCGAGGAAGCCGGCGCCTCCTCGCGCCCTGGCGCATCGACGCCGCCTATCCAGGCAGCCGCCTGAAGTCCTCGAGCGCGCTCGACAAGGTCCTTGCCGCGAGGCACGCCCAGAGATCCGGTGCACACCGACGGCGAGAGCCAAAGGCACCAGGACCAACGTCTTCCTGGTCTCGGACGGCTGGATCTTCACGGCGCACCTCGCCTGCGGGCCGCTGCCCGGTATCGCGCGCGGCGTCGGCTCGAACTCGGGCGGCGGCACGCCTTCGACGTGCGTGAGGCACGGCTGCGAAGCATGTTCGCAAGCCAGGCGCAGGAGCTGTTCCTAACGAGCGCCTTGCGGGGCGTCGTGCCGGTGCGTGCGATGGCAGGCGCTCGCGACGGCGGCGCAGGGCTCAAGCCGGAGTTGAGGTCCGCAGCCGGGTTGGGCCAGCGTTGGGGCGGGCACGACTGGCCGACCGCAGTCCTTCGTGTCGCAGCCGTCGCGCATGGCCTGGTTTCGTGGCGGGGGCGTGATCGCGGGCCTTTGGCCTGCGCGCCTCGTGAACCCTTGGCGCAATGGCGTCAGGCGTCAGTTTTATTTGACAGCACCATTGTCGTCAGTCTAGACTGACGACATGAACAGCACTGAGACCGATATGCGCGAGTTCGTGCCCGAAGACCCGGTGCAGGGGCTGCGCGCCGTTCTTGCCTTGCGGCGCCTGGCCGAGCGGCTCGAGGCGCGTCAGGTCGTGATCGCCAGGGAGCGGGGACTTTCCTGGCAGCAGATCGGCGATGCGCTGGGCGTCACGCGGCAATCGATCCACGTGAAATACGGGAGCGGGAGGTAGGGAGCGGTGGACACGGATCGTCCGCACGAGCGCTATCGCTCGGCGCCCAACAACAGCTTCGGCGTGACCTATAGGGATGCGTGCGACGAGGCCCTGCGTCGGGGAGACCGCAAGGTCGGCACCGAGCACCTCTTCCTGGCTCTGCTGATGGATCCCGAGTGCCTCGAGGCGGTTCAGCACAGCCTCGACGACGCGCGCGCGGCCCTGGAGGCGCTGGATCAGGCGGATCTCCTGGCCGTGGGCATCGACGCCAGGGCGTGCCAAGCCCCGCCGCTGCACGGCCTGGGAAGCCACCGGCTGCCGCTCACGCCCGCGGCCAAGGACGCCCTGAAGCAGTCCACCAGGGAAGCGGGGTCCAGGCACTTTGGCCCGAGGCATCTCCTGCTGGCGCTTCTGAGGCATGAAGAGCCGGATGGCGTCGCCTGCCTCCTCGGGCGGCTCGAGGCGGACCGTGCGGGCGTGCGCGCCCGCCTGCAGGGCGCCTGAACCGCGGCTCGCCCGCAACTTGGGAGGAGGCCGGGGCCTTGCGCTACAACGGTGTCTGCTACGACGTCGGCAGAGTCATGATGGGTCAGAACTGGCGGCCCGCGTTCGACGCCGCCGAGGTGGACCGGGAGCTTGCGATCATCAAGGATGACCTGCACTGCAACGCGGTGCGCATCTGCGGGCAGGACCTCGACCGGTTGACGACGGCAGCCGGGCTCGCCATGGACCGTGGGCTCGCGGTGTGGTTCTGCCCGGAACTCTGGGACCGGGCAGAGGCCGAGACGCTCGCCTACATCGACGAGGCGGCGAGGCGCGCGCAGCAAGTGCGGCAGGGCCGCGCAGGCCAGCTGGTGCTGAGCGTCGGATCCGAACTCACGCTGTTCATGCAGGGCATCGTGGACGGTGAGTCCGTCCTTGCCCGACTGCAGCATCCCACGTTTTGGGACCGCATCCGCTCAGGTGCCCACAACATCAGGCTCAACGCCTTCCTGGCGGAGGCGAACGCGGTGGCGAGAAGGTCGTTCAAAGGTGCCGTCACCTACGCATCGGTGCCGCTCGAGGATGTCGCCTGGGACCTCTTCGACGTCGTCTGCGCCGACCTCTACCGCGACGTGCGGATCCGGGACCAATTCCCGAGCCTGCTGCAGCGTTTCACTGGCCTAGGCCGTCCGGTCGTCATCACGGAATTCGGCTGCTGCACCTATCGCGGGGCGGCCGACGCCGGCGGCACGGGCTGGGCCATCGTGAACCCGGACGTGACGCCGCCCAGGTGGAACGGCGTCTACGTCCGTGACGAGGGCGAGCAGGCGCACGAGATCAGCGAGGTGCTCACGATCCTCGGCGACGCAGGCATCGACGGTGCGTTCGTGATGACCTTCATCTCGCCGCTCCTCCTGACGAGCGGCGATCCCCGCTACGATCTCGACATGGCGAGCTACAGCCTCGTCAAGAGCTACCGTGACCGCTGCGGCGACAGGTATCGCGGACTGCCCTGGGACCCGAAGGAGTCATTTGCGGCTGTGGCCAGCTACTATGCGGCCCACCAGGGCGGCCGCTAGGGACTGCCGGCCGCGCCAGGCGCCTGGCCCGCGTGACCCTTGCGGCAGGCAGATCGCCGCCGATCCTGTTAGTGAACCCCGACGCCGAAGTAGGCTTGGCGCACCGCGTCGTCGGCTTCGAGCTCCTGGACGCTGCCGACGAAGGAGATGCGCCCGCCGTCCAGCACGTAGGCGCGGTCGGCGATCTCGAGGAACTTGACGTTCTGCTCGGCGATCAGCATCGTCGGGCCATTCTCCCGCAGCTTGCGCAAGGCCGTCACCACCTCGCCGACAAAGCGCGGCGAGAGGCCCGCCGAGGGTTCGTCCATCAGGAGAAGGCGCGGCGGGACGACGATCGCCTTGGCGACGCCCAGCATCTTGCGCTGGCCGCCTGAGAGGCTCGCCGCACTCGCCGCGTGCAGGCGTGCGAGATCCGGGAACGTCTCATAGAGTTCGGCGATGCGCTGGCGCAGCTCGTGCCGTGGCAAGCCGAACCCGCCGACCTGCAGGTTCTCGTCGATGCTCAGGTTCGGGAATACGCCGAGCTCCGTCATGTAGTGGATGCCGCGCTTAACCCTGAGGTCGGTGCGCAGGCGCTCCATGTGCTGTCCCCCGAGCAGGATCTCGCCATTGAGCAGCGGCCTCAGGCCCATCAGGGCCTTCAGGAGGGTCGTCTTGCCGGCTCCGTTCGAACCGAGCAGCACCGCCACCTCGCCCTGGGCAAGCTCGAGGTCGACGCCCCAGAGCACCTGCAGCCTGCCGTAGGCCGCCTCGATGCCGCGGGCGGCGAAGAAGGGATCCATCGCATCAGCCTCCAAGGAAGACCTCGACCACCCTCGGGTCATTGGCCGCGGCCTCGAGTTTGCCGAAGAAGATCTCAGCGCCCGCGTTCATCACCACGACATCGTCCGTGACCTTGCCGAGAAAGCCCATGAGGTGCTCCACGACCAGCATCGTGATGCCCTCGCCGCGCAGGGCGTTCAGCTTGTCGGCCACGAGGTCGAGGTCCGCAGGGCTGAGCCCCGCGCCCAGCTCGTCGACCAGGAGGAGCTTCGGGTCGGTCGCCATGGCGCGACCGAGGTCGAGGAGCTTCTGCTGCGCCGTGTTGAGCGAGCTCGCCTCGCGGCCCGCCAGATCCGAGAGGCCGAGGAATCCGAGGACGTCGTCTGTCCGCCGCCGGCTGCGCCGGCTGTGGCCGAGCGCCACCTCCACGTTCTGGCGCACGGTGAGCGAGCCGAAGGGCTTGGGCACCTGAAACGTGCGGTTGACGCCGAGGTGGCTCAGGTGGTGCGGCAGCCGGCCGGTCACATCGACCCCCTGGAGATGGACCTTGCCGGCGCTCGGGGCGTAGATGCCCGAGATGATGTTGATGAGCGTCGTCTTGCCGGAGCCGTTCGGGCCGACGAGGCCGAGTGCGCCGCCGCTCTCAAGGCGCAGGTTCACGCCACGCAGGGCCTGGAAACCGCCGAAGTTCTTCTCGACGCCCTCTACCTCCAGCATGGCGTCAGAGGACATGGATTCCCTTCTTTCGCAGGAGCGACGCTACGCCATCCGGCAGGAAGATCACCAGGGCGACGATCAGGACGCCGTAGATCAGCTGGAAGTACTGCGGGTCGGAGATGCCGATCATGTTGTACATGCCGAACAGCACCACCGTGCCGAAGATCGGCCCCAAGAGGGTCCCGACGCCCCCGAAGAGCGCGAACACGATCGCGAAGATGCTGATGGACAGCGTGAAGACGGCGTCGGGGTAGAAGACCGAGGTCTGCCAGGCGAACACCCCGCCGACGACGCCGGCCAGGCCTGCGGAGATCATCCATGCGAGGGTCCGCTCTCGCACCACCGGCACGCCGGCCATGGCCGCCGACACCGGGTCGTCGCGCATGGCCTGGAGCGCCATGCCGAAGCGCGAACGCCGGATGTAGAGCACGACGGCGACGGCCAGGAGCAGCACCACGAGCATGGTGTAGTAGCTGGCCGACGGATCGAACTGGTTCGCGAGCTGGATGCCGTAGGGGCCGTAGGTCACGCTCTGCAGGGCCGGGTTCGCGATGATGAGGTAGACGGCCTGGGACGCCGCCAGGCTCGCGATCGCGAAGTAGGCGCCGGAGAGGCGCAGGAGCGGCGACAGAAGGAGGCCCAGCGCGAGCGCCACCACGCCGCCGGCCACGATGCCGGCCAGCGGCGCGAAGTGCAGGTCCAGCATGGCGAGGGATGCGCCGTAGGCGCCGACGCCGAAGAAGCCGACGTAGCCGAACGGCAGGTAGCCCGTGAAGCCGTAGAGGATGTTCACACCCTGGGACAGGGCGAGGTACACCATCAGCTGGAAGAGCAGCATCTGGTTCTGGTACACCCTCGGCAGCAGCAGGAGGGCGATGGCCATCGCGAGGAGGACGGCGCCGTCGCGCCAGATCGCCCTACGCACTGCGCACCTGGCGGCCAAACAGGCCGCTCGGCTTCACGAGCAGCACGAGGAGCAGCAGGACGTACGGCAGGAGGCTCGCCCAGGACGGCAGGTAGGTCTGCATGAGCATGAGCGCCACACCGTAGATGAGCCCGCCTGCGATGGTGCCCAGGGGGTTGCCCAACGTGCCGAGCACGATCACGGCGAAGGCGGTGGTGGTCAGGTCGGTGCCGATGTCCGGCGTGATGCCGCCGAGCATGAACGGCGCGAGCGCCCCGGCGGCGGCCGCCAGACCGAGCCCGATGCCGAAGGCGATCGCAGAGACGCGGTGCAGGTTGATGCCGCTCACCTGCGCCTCCTCGCGGCTCGCCATCACGGCGCGCGTCGAGTAGCCGAGGCGTGAGCGGTAGAGGTAGAGATAGATGAGCGCGAGCGCCACGAGGCTGACGAGCCCGCTCACCACCCAGACGGCCGGCAGCGCCTGGCCGAGCACGGAGATCGGCTGCGTGCCGAAGACCGGTTCAAAGATCGACTGCTCGTTGTTGCCGAACTCGATGACCGCGAGGGCCTGGATGACCTGCGAGAGACCGAAGAAGAGCACGAGGGAGATCATCTCCGGATCCTTGGTGCGGGCGATCCGCGGCACGAGCAGGTAGTAGAGCCCGATCCCGACCACGAACACCGCGGCGGCGGAGAGCACCAGCGACAGGAGCGGGTGCAGGTGCCAGTCCGTGTAGAGCAGGACGGCGGCGAATCCGCCGATCATGACGAAGTCGCCATGCGCCAGGTTCACCATGCGCAGCACGCCGAAGCTCAGGTTCAGGCCGAGGGAGATCAGGGCGTAGTAGAGGCCGAAGAGGATGCCGGCCACGAGGGCATAGAGCATTTGGGTCTTCCTTTCGGACGGGGTCCCTCGAGGCTCAAGCGCTGGCCCGGCTTGCGGCCGGGCCAGCGCTTGAGCGGGAGGTTCTCAGTGGCTGGGGGTGGGCAAGGCCTTGCCGGTCGCGACCGACTGCGGGAACACGATGACCGGGGCCACGCCGGACTTCGACGGCTGCAGCTGGGCGACCGGCAGGAGCTCTCCGAGCTGCGCGCCGGTGCTGGCGAGCTTGTACTGCCCGTCGAGGGTGAAGAACGAGATCTTGCCGGCGGCCGCCCTGAGGTCGAGCTGGTTGAGCGACTTGGCGGTCCCGAGGGTCTTCTGGATGACAAGGCCAGCCTGGTAGCCGGCGATGTCGAGGAAGTTCGGCGCCGAGTGGATCTGGGGCTCGATGGCCTTGGTGAACGCCGACAGCGTGAGGCCGTAGTCGACGCCGGTGTTGTAGGCCAGGAGCGGCGGGGTCGGGTAGGTGTAGGTGTAGCCGAGCGCCTTCGCCCCGACGTTCTGCGTCAACAGCGCGAGCTGTTGACCCGGGAAGATCGTGAAGACGAACGGGAAGTGGACGCCGGCGGCGGTCATGTTCTGGAAGAACGGGATGTCGTTGGTCGGGTAGCCGAACTCGATCACGGCGTCAGGGTTCGCCTGCGCGATCTGGTGGATGATCACCGTGTAGTTGCTCGTGGAGGTGTCGACGCCGTTGTTGTAGACAGGCGTGATGCCGGCCGACTTGAGTTCGGCCGTCAGCGTATGGTCCTGGGCGCCGTCGAAGTCGTTCGTTCCGTAGACGATGGCGACCCGCTTCTTGTGCAGGGCGATCAGGTACTTGCCGAGCGAGTCGGGCCACACGGCCGACGTCGGCAGGCTGGTGAGCACGATGTAGGGACTGGGCGGCGTGAAGAAGCTCGAGCCGGTGCCGGTCGGGTCGAAGAGCACCACCTTGTGCTCCTTCGCCACCGTGACGGCAGCCGCCGTCAGGACGGAGCCGAAGTCGGAGACGAGGATGTTCACCTTGTTCTGCGTGATCAGCTGCGTGTAGAGCGTCGTCGCCGTGTTCGGGTCGCTCTGGTCGTTGTAGTCGACGAGCTTCACAGGGATCTTCTTGTCATAGGCCTTGACGAAGACTCCGCCCTGGCGGTTGATCTGGCTGATCCAGAACTTGAGGCCGGCGAGCTCCGGCAGCGATGAGGTCGCATACGATCCGGATCCGGCGTAGAGGGTGCCGATCGTGATGGCCTTCGGGGCTGCGGGGGACGCCGCGCTGGCCGTGGCGCCGCCGCCGACGACCATGAGTGCCGCGACCCCGACCAGTGCAGAGAGGTAGCGCCTGAGCTGCATCACCTATCCTGTCGCCTCCTCGAGCTGTCTGCTGGAAGCCGCGTGGGCATCCGTCCACCGTGGTCCAACAAGAATATACCAACCATTCGGTGCATCTCTCGTATATGGCATAAAGCACTAATGGTCTGGGGCCATTTGACCCGCATCCGTCCTTTTCCATGTTGCGTGATCTCTTGGGAACCGTCGTGGTCGCGTCGTCCGATGCAGGGGGAACGGAGGTTGGCGGGTGGTCCTTGCCCGTCTGGCAGGAGTGGCAGAGGGCCCGTCGAATTGAGTGATTTCGTAAGTTATGAAGCCCGCCGGGGGCAGAAGGAGGTCTGGGCAGAGACCCGGTCACGGGCGGTCAGCGGTCTTCTCGCAGGTATCCCATGCAGTTTGGAGGTGCCCCGTGGTTAAGACGAACTGGCAGCGTCTCCTGACCGGTGCGGCTGTCGCGTTTGCGCTCGGTGCCGCCAGCCTGGGCTCACAGATCCCGGCGCAGGCGGCCTCCCCGACGCAGGGTGGCACGCTGTCCATCGAGGTCTCGGCGGATCCCGTCGGACTCGATCCGGCCGTGACCCTCGACAATGACTCGGGCTACATCCTCGGCACGCTGTACGATGGCCTGACGGCCTATGGCGTCGGCACGACCAAGGTGGTGCCCGGCCTCGCGCAGAGCTGGCAGATCACGAACGGCGGCAAGACCTATACCTTCAACCTGCGCCAGGGCGTCAAGTTCTCGGACGGAACGCCGTTCAACGCGCAGGCGGTGGCCTTCTGGGTCGACCACATGATCAACCCCAAGAACCCCGACTACTACGGCAACCTTAAGGGCGCCGAGACGTTCGTGCCCTTCACGTGGGGCAACGTCACCGGCACCAAGGTGCTCGGCCCGTACAAGATCGCCATCAACATGAGCCAGCCGAACGGCGAGTTCCTGGCCGACCTCGCCATGGTCTGGAACGGCGTCACCAGCCCGAAGATGCTCAAGACCTACGGCACGAACGCCTGGCAGCACCCGGCGGGCACCGGCCCGTTCGAGTTCGTGCGCTGGGTGAAGGGCCAGTACGTGGAGGTCAAGGCGAACCCGAACTACTGGGGCGGCAAGCCGCATCTCTCTGAAATCCTCTTCAAGATCATCCCCGACCAGGCGACGCAGCTCCTGTCGCTCAAGACGGGCGCCGTCAACATCCTGACGGACGTCGCGCCGAGCGAGATCCCGACGATCAAGGCCGACTCGGGCCTCAGGCTCCTCGCGGAGGCGGGCCTTGACGACAACTACATCTCGCTGCCGGTGCAGACGGGCCCGTTCAAGAGCCTGCTCGTGCGCCAGGCCGTCAACTACGCGGTCGACAAGGCGGCCATCGACAAGAGCCTCTACGGCGGCTACGCGCAGGTGATGAACTCGCCGCTGCCCACCGTCGCGTTCGGCTACGACAAGAGCATCCCGGCCTACGCGTACAACCTCCAGAAGGCGAAGCAGCTGATGAAGCAGGCCGGCTACGCGAGCGGTTTCACCTTCACGCTGGACGTCTACAACAACGCGCGCGGCTACAACCCGATCGGCGGCCCGGAACTCGCCGTCGCGATCCAGAACGACCTGAAGCAGATCGGCATCACGCTGAAGCTCAACGTCCTCGACCCGGCCACGTGGCTCGGAGAGGCGCGGTCGAACAGCTTCAACAAGATGTCGCTCGCAGGCTGGACCGGCGACAACGGCGACCCCGACGACATGATCTCGCCGCTCTTCAACGGCAACGCGTTCCTGACGGGCAACTTCTCGCACTACAGCAACCCGACCGTGAACCAGGACTTCGCAAAGGCTCTCCTGACGTCCGTCCCGGCGCAGCGTGCGGCGTACTACGACGTGATCCAGAAGCAGATCATGCACGACGCGCCGGCGATCTTCCTCAACTACACCGACCTGATGCGTGCCACGACGTCGAACGTCCACGGCTTCGTGCCGAACCCGACGTTCTTCTACGTGAACATGAACCAGGTCTGGCTCTCGAAGTAAAGGAGCCGGGAGGGGGCGGCCAGGCCGCCCCCTCCCGCAGAGGGGAGCGTGAGGGATGCTCACCTACGTCGTGCACCGTCTGCTCTGGGCGATCCCCGTGCTGCTCGGCGTGCTGGTCGCCGTGTTCATCGGCCTGCACGTGGTGCCGGGCAACGTCGCCCAGTCCATTGCCGGCGCCCACGCCACGGCTGCGCAGCTCAGGCTCCTCACGCGCCAGCTCGGACTCGACAAGCCGCTGTGGGTGCAGTTCTGGGCCTATCTCGTGCAGATCGTGCAAGGAAACTTCGGCACATCGCTGCAATACCACAATCAGGTCGCACAGGACATCGGCCAGGCCTTCCCGATCACCCTGCAGCTCACCATCGCGGCGTTTCTCATCGCCGGGGTGGTCGGAGTCCTGGCGGGCGTCCTGGCAGCCGCCTTCCGCAACACCTGGCTCGACAACGTGATCATGCTGCTCGTGCTCGTCGGCATCTCGATGCCGATCTTCTGGACCGGCGTCATGCTCATCCTGGCACTCGGCGTCGATGTGCCGATCTTCCCCTTTTCGAGCGTGATCACGGCCGGCACCGTGCTGCCGCACATCACGGGCATGCCGGTCGTGGACGCCCTGCTGAGCGGCAACATGAGCGCCGCCGCGGATGCGCTGCGCCATCTGGTGCTGCCGGCGATCACGCTCGCCACCTATCCGATCGCCTTCGTCACGCGCATGACGCGCGGCGCGATGATCGAGGTGCTCGGGCAGGACTACCTGCGCACCGCGAGGGCGAAGGGGCTGCGCGAACGCACGGTCGTCTGGAAGCACGCGCTGCGCAACGCCTCCCTGCCGATCGTCACCGTGCTCGGCGTGCAGGTGGGAGGGCTGCTCTCCGGCGCCGTCCTCACCGAGACGATCTTCGCCATCCCGGGGATCGGGCGGCTGATGATCCAGGCGATCCTCTTCCGCGACTACCCGCTCGTCCAGGGCATCGTCATCCTGGCCGCGAGCCTCTTCGTGTTCATCAACCTGCTCGTGGACCTCGTCTACGCCCGCCTCGACCCGCGCATCCGCTACAGCTAGGAGGGAAGGCCCATGGCTTTGCCGCTTGCGACCGTGCAGGGGGAGGAGTCTCGGGAAGCCCTCCCCACATCCGAGGGGCTCCGCGCCTGGCGCCATTTCCGCCGCAACCGCGGCTCCGTGGTCGCTCTGGCGGTGCTCAGCCTGATCGTCCTGGCGGCGATCTTCGCACCGCTCCTCACGCACCAGAACCCACTGGCGCAGAACCTGGCGCAGGCCCTGCAGGCTCCGTCCTCGGCCCACCTCTTCGGCACCGACGAGTACGGGCGCGACGAGTTCGCGCGCATCCTCTTCGGCGCGCGCACCGCGCTCGAGACGGGCCTCGTCGTCGTCCTGATATCGCTGACCGTCGGCACGCTCTGGGGCCTCCTGTCCGCCTTCTACGGCGGCCTCTGGGACATGGTCCTGATGCGCGTCGCCGACGTCTTCATGGCCTTCCCGTTCCTGCTGCTCGCGCTGATGATCGTGGCCGCTCTGGGACCGGGCCTCATGCAGGCGGAGATCGCGATCGCCATCACCTACATGCCTGTCTACGCGCGCCTCGTGCGCTCGGTCGGGCTCGGCCTCAAGAGTCTCGAGTTCGTGCAGGCGGCAAAGTCCGTGGGCGCGCGCGACGCCGCGATCCTCTGGCGCCACTTCCTGCCGAACCTCCTGCCGACCCTTCTCGTCCAGGCGACGCTCAACGTCGGCACAGCCATCATCGACGTCGCGGGCCTCTCGTTCCTCGGCATGGGCGTGCAGCCTCCCACGGCCGACTGGGGCGCCATGCTCTCGGACGGCCAGAACTTCATCCTGATGTCGCCCTGGCTCGTGCTCGCGCCAGGCATCGCCATCCTCGTCGTGGTGCTGGCCGCGAACCTCGTGGGGGACGGCCTGCGCGACGCGCTCGACCCGCGCCAGAGGCACCAAGCCTAGGGGCTCCCGCCCCCGAAGGAGTGACCCACGTTGTCCGAGAGCACAGGAGGCTTCCATGGCCGCACGGCATTCGTCACAGGGGCGGCGCACGGCATCGGACGCGCCATCGCGGTGGAACTCGGCCGCCGCGGTGCCTGCGTCTTCGCCACCGACGTGATCGAGCGGGACCTTGCAGCGACCAAGGCCGCCGTCGCGGCCGTGGGCGGCGAGGTGCAGGCGATGGCGCTCGACGTCACCGACTCCGCCCGCGTGACCCAGGCGGTCGCCCGCGCCGCCGAGGGCGGGCTCGACATCCTCGTGAACGTGGCCGGCGGCGTGCTGGGGCAGGTCGGGCGGCCGATCGAGGAGGTCGCCGACGAGGAGTTCCTCGCCATCGTCCAGGTCAACCTGCAGGGGGCCTTCCACACCATCCGCGCCGCGGCGCCGCACATGAAGGCGCGTGGGTACGGGCGGATCGTCAACATCTCCTCGGGTGCCGGCCGGTCCGTGAGCCTCACCGGCATCCAGGCCTACGCCGCCGCGAAGGCGGGGCAGATCGGCTTCACGCGCCAGATGGCCCACGAGCTCGGCCCCTTCGGCATCACCGTCAACAACGTGGCTCCGGGCTTCGTACGCTCGAACCCGACGACCGAGCGCCAGTGGCAGTCCTACGGCCAGGAGGGGCAGGCGCAGCTCGTCGCCGCGATCCCCTTGCGCAAGCTCGGCCGTGCCGAGGACATCGCCTACGCGGTCTGCTTCTTCGCCTCGGAGGAGGCGGGCTGGATCACAGGCCAGACGCTCAGCGTCGATGGCGGCAAGTTCATGCAGTAGGGAGATGCTCAGATTGCTTCGCGCAAAGGGGCTGCAGGACATCCTGGATCGCCTCTGCCTGCAGGTGGACGCGCAACGTCTCATGTCCTTCACGGACGAGCTTTCTCGGGAAGTGCGCCTATCCGGCAGCGAGGAGGAGGAGCGGGCCTTTCGCCGCATCGCCGTCCGCCTCGAGGAGATGGGCGCCACGGTGCGGCTCTCGCACCATCCGGGCTATGTCAGCTGGCCTGGACCTGCCAGGCTCGAGGTCTCGGGCCTGGGCCTGATCCCCTGCATCACGCACGCCATGGCGGCGCCCACCGCGGGCCTCTTTGGCGAGATCCTGGACCTCGGCCGGATCGCGCCCGACGCCCTGGCCGCGTCGGCCGACGCCAGCGGCAGGATCGTCCTGCTGGACGGCGTCGCGAACCCCCAGCGCGTGAAGGCGGCGGAGGCGGCCGGAGCGACCGCGGAGATCTTCGTCAGCGGCGTGCGTCGCCACGAGATGATCGTCTCGCCCGTGTGGGGCAGCCCGGGCCAAAAGGACCTGGCGCGCCTGCCGAAGACGCCTTCCGTCTCGATCGACCTCGCGGCCGGCGAGGCGTTGCGCAGGCATCTCGGCAGCGGTCCGGCATCGGCCAGGATCGAGACCGAGGTCGACACGCGCTGGCGCCTGCTGCCGCTCCTCGAGGCGGAGATCGGGCCAGCCGACGGGGACGGGACCTTTGTGCTCCTGTCCGGCCACGTGGACTCCTGGCACCTCGGGTCCATGGACAACGGCAGCGCCAACGCGCTGATGCTCGAGATGGCGCGCCTGCTCGCGCCGCAGCGGGAGTCGCTGCGACGCGGCCTGCGCCTCTGCTTCTGGTCCGGCCACTCGCACGGGCGCTACGCGGGCTCGGCGCGCTACGCCGACCAGCACTTCTTCGAGCTGCGCGAGCGATGCGTCGTGCACGTCAACGTGGACTCGCCCGGCGGACGGGGCGCCACCGACCTCAGCCAGGCCATCGCGAGCGCGGAGCTCTTCCAGCTGGCGCGGGATGCCGTCAGGCCCGAGACCGACGTCCCGTACGTCGGCACGCCGCCGCTCAGGGCGGGCGACGAGTCCTTCCTCGGCATGGGGGTTCCGGCCCTCTTCATGGAGGTCTCGGAGCAGCCCCCGGGCGGCGAGGGCAGCTCCGGCGTCTCCGCGGGCGGCGGGCTCGGCTGGTGGTGGCATACCCCTGAGGACACCCTCGACAAGCTGGACCCCGACTTCCTCGCGCGCGACGCGCGCATCTACCTGAGGGCGCTCTGGCCGCTGCTCGCGGACGCCGTCCTGCCGATGCAGGCCGAGGCGGCCGCCAGGGAGATGCTGCTGGCGCTCGAGACGCGGGCGAGGGCCGCCAGGGGACGGCTGGACCTCGATCTGCCGATCCGCCTCGCGGAGCGCCTCGTGGGGCGGGCGGAGGCGCTCGATGCCAAGGGTGAAGGCCTGCGCTGGATGGGTGAGGCGGCGCCGCCGGGTGCGGTGCGGCGGGTGAACCGGCGCATCCTTGCCCTCACGCGGGCGCTCGGCCAGGTGCGCTACGCGCGCCAGGGACCGAGCCAACAGGACCCGGCCCTGGCGCAGGAACTCCTGCCGGGTCTCGACCGGGCGCAGGAGCTCGGCTCCCTCAGGGAGGGCGATGCCATGATCCTGCACCTGCAGGTGGATCTCGGGCGCGAGCGCAACCGGATCGCGCTTGCGCTCGCGCAGGCCCTCGATGCCTTGCGCTGAAGGAGGAACAGCATTGCGGTATCTTGTGGTGGGCGCGGGCGCGATCGGCGCCACCCTTGGCGCGTACATGGCGAGGGCGGGCGAGGACGTGACGTTCGTCGACAAGGACCCCGAGCACGTCGTCGCAATGCAGCAGCGAGGGCTGACGATCCAAGGCTTCGCTGAGACGTTCTCCCTGCCCGTGCGGGCCTTGCGGATCGAGGAGATGCGGGCGGCCCCCGACCCGCCCGACTTCCTCCTGCTCGCCGTCAAGGCCCAGCACACCCGCGAGGCCCTGTCGGCCGCCATGCCCGCCGTCGGCCCCAACACGGCCGTCGTCTCGCTCCAGAACGGGCTCAACGAACGGACGATCGCCGAGATGTGCGGCGCGGAGCGCACCATCGGCTGCTTCGTCAACTTCTCCGCCGACTACCTCGGCCCGGGCCTCGTCCACTACGGCTCGAGCGGCGCGCTCTACCTCGGGGAACTCGACGGGCGGATGACGGAGCGGCTCAGGGCGCTCGGACAGGCGGTCGGGCACTTGGGCAAGGTGGAGCTCACCACCAACATCTGGGGCTACCTCTGGGGCAAGCTCGGCTACGCGAACATGCTGTTCGCCACCGCGCTCGCCGACGAGAGCATGGGCGACGTCACGCGCCGCTACCCGCAGCTCATGGTGGAACTCGCCTGCGAGGTGTATGACGTGGCCGACAGGGAAGGCGTGCGGCCGGAGGCCTTCGACACCATCACGCCGGACCTCTACTGGCCGCGAGAGGCCCAGGACTGGAGCCGCATCGGCCCCGCGCTCGAGCGCATGGCGGCGTGGCAGCTCTCGAGCCAGAAGACCAAGAGCGGCATCTGGCGGGACCTCAAGGTGCGCCACCGCCCGACGGAGGTGCGCGAGCAGCCGGGCCGGGTGCTCGAGATCGGCCGGCAGCACGGCCTCGCCATGCCCTTGACGGCACGGCTCGTCGCCATGATCGAGGAACTCGAGCGCGGCGAGCGCGAGATGTCCTGGCAGAACCTCGACGAGCTCGAGGCGATGCGGCAGGCGAGCCACGCGCGGGCGCCGAGATGAAGGAGGGCGGGTCCTTGCGCGAGACCCTGGAGCGGTATTTCGCGGCGGCGAGACAGCGTCAGCTGGATGAACTCTTCGCATTCCTGCGCATCGAGAGCGTGAGCGCGCAGAAGGCCCATGCGGGGGACATGGACCTGGCCGCCGCCTTCGTGGCGGACGACCTCCGGCGCAGCGGCCTGCAGAAGGTGGAGGTGATGCGGGCGGGCGGGCATCCCGTCGTCTGGGCCGAGCACCTCGGGCGGAGCGGTGCCCCGACGGTCCTGATCTACGGCCACTACGACGTCCAGCCGCCGGAGCCCCTCGAGCTCTGGAACTCGCCCCCCTTCACGCCGGACGTGCGCGACGGGCGCATCTACGCACGGGGCGTCAGCGACGACAAGGGACCGCTCTTCGTCGCGCTCAAGGCGATCGAGGCCCTCAAGGCGACCTTGGGTGAACTGCCGGTGAACGTCCGCTTCCTGATCGAGGGAGAGGAGGAGATCGGCAGCCTTCACCTCGCGCCGTTCGTCGCGCAGCATCGCGAGAGCCTGCGGGCCGATCTGGTGCTGAGCGCCGACGGCGCCATGTGGCGTGCGAGCGAACCGTCCCTGACCCTGGCGGCGAAGGGCCTGTGCGGCCTCGAGATCCAGCTCGAGACCGCGAACCAGGACCTGCACTCAGGCCGCCACGGCGGCGGCGTGCCGAACGCCCTGCATGTGCTCGCGGAGCTGCTCGCAGGCCTGCACGGCCCGGACGGGCGCGTGCAGGTGCAGGGCTTCTACGACGATGTGCTGGAGCTCACGCAGGCGGAGCGCGCCGAGATCGCCAGGCTCTCGTTCGACGAGGACGCCTACCGGAAGTCCCTCGGCATGCGGGCGCTCTTCGGCGAGCAGGGCTACTCGACGCTCGAGCGCCAGTGGACCCGCCCGACGCTCGAGCTGAACGGCATGGGCGGCGGCTACCAGGGCGAGGGCGGCAAGACGGTCGTGCCGCGCGAGGCGATGGCCAAGCTGACCTGCCGCCTCGTCCCGGACCAGGAGCCGGAGGAGATCCAGGCCCTGGTGGCGGCGGAGATCGAGCGGCGCTGCCCGCCCTGGGCCAGGGTCACGGTGCGGCGGGAGGGCGGGCTCGCGCGCTGGTACCGCATGCCCCTTGACCATCCCGTGCTGCCTCTCGCGGCCGAGGTGCTGGAGGAGGTAACCCAGAGGCCGCCGGTCAAGGTGCGGATGGGCGGCACCGAGCCGTGCGCGGAGCTCTTCCAGCGCGAACTCGGCATCCCCACCCTGTTCTACTCCTTCTCCACGTCGGACGAGCAGTACCACGCCCCGAACGAGTTCTTCCGGCTCGAGCGCTTCGACCAGGGCCTGCTGGCGTGGGCCCTGCTCCTCGCACGCCTGCCCGAGGGATTGAGGGCCGAACCGATCTCGGCTGGGAGGTAGATGGCTGATGAGTCTCGGCACGATATCGGCACGCAAGCTGCGGGGCTACCTCGAGGTCCCGGGCACCGAGGTCGAGATCCCCTACACGGATGTGCGCGGTGCGGCGGACGGGCCGACGCTGCTGCTCACAGGCGGCGTCCACGGCGGGGAATACCCCGGCATCGCGGCGGCGATCGAGATCGCGTCGCGGCTGGATCCCCAGGAACTCAGGGGCCGCGTCCTCGTGCTGCACCTCACGAACCCGCCCGCCTTCTGGGGCAAGAGCCAGTACTGGAACCCGCTCGACGGCAAGAACCTGAACCGCTGCTTCCCCGGCGATCCGCAGGGAAGCGCCTCGGAGCGCATGGCCGCCCGCGTGATCCAGGAGCTCCGGCGGGCGGACTACTGGATCGACATGCACGGCGGCGACATCCACGAGGAACTCGTGCCGTTCACGATCTTCTCCGATCATGGCAGCGATGCGGTGCGCGCCACGGCCGAGGCCATGGCCAGGGCCTACGGCATCCCGCGCCTCATCCGCTCCGCAAACGTCGCCGGCGGCAGCTACGCCGCGGCGGCGGAACTCGGCGTGCCGGCGATCCTGCCCGAGGCGGGCCAGGTCGGGCAGCTCGATCCCGTGGCACAGGCCATCCATGTGCAGGGCGTGTTCGACGTGCTGCACCTCCTCGGGCTGCTCGACGGCTCCCCGGCGCCGCACGCGGCGCCGCAGGTGTACACGCGCTTCGTCTGGAGCCGTGCGTCGCAGCGCGGCTTCTGGCGGGCCAGGATGCATCCCGGCGACCGTGCGGCCAAGGGAGACCTCGCAGGACTGCTGCATGACGCCTATGGCGATCTCCTGGAAGAGGTACGGGCGCCGGAAGAGGGTGAGGTGCTGTTCGCCGCGAGTTCCTTCGCGATCGGCCAGGACGACCCGCTGTTCGCCGTCGCGGCTCCGTGAGACCCCAGGGCAGCGTCGCAGGGGAGGGGGAGCGCCGATGATCCAGACCGTCGTGGACCAGATCCGCGCCGAGCTCCGCCGCCGCGTGCTGATGGGCAACTGGAGCCTCGGAGAGCGGCTGTACGAGGAGGAGATCGCGCAGGGACTCGGCGTCAGCCGCAGCGCCGTGCGCGAGGCGGTACGCCTCCTGGAGCAGGAGGGGCTGCTGGTGCGGGCTGCGCACCGCGGCCTCTTCGTCGCGAGCCCGTCGGGCCGGGACACCCTTGAGGTGGCGCAGCTCCGGGCCGTGCTCGAGGCGAGCGCCGTGCGCTTCGGCGCGCCGCCCGATCTCGGCACGCTGCAGGAGCTCGAGCGCATCTGCCGTCGCTTCGATCAGATCCGCGACTCGGATCACCTCGAGGCGGTCAACCTGGACCGGACGTTTCACGGCCTGATCGCGGCGCACGCGCAGAACGCCCTGCTGCTGCGCAAGTATCACGAGCTGGACGGGCACATCGCGATCTTCTTCCACTGGGTCACGGCGCACGTGCCCGGGCGCCTCGACGACATCGGCCAGCGCCACCGCCAGCTGCTTGCGGCCTATGCCGTGGACGATCCGGATACGTTCGCCAGCTGCGTCACGCAGCACTACGAGGAGGCGGCGGCAGAACTGGCGCGCCACCTGCCCGACGCCGGGTAGGTGGCGCGCCAGTTCTGCTTTCAGTCCTCCCAGGGTCCCTCGATGGCGGCTCGCGTCTCGGCGACGCCATCGGCCCAGATCGCGAGCATCTCCTCGTCTGGGCGCTGGTAGCGGCCGCCGTAGTTGCCGTCGACCAGGTAGGCCCGCACCTCGCGGGGGGTGAGGAGTCCGAGCCGCACGGGGTCGGTCATCGGCTTCTCGCCGTCCGGCATCGCGACGTCCCCGAGGCGGGTCCAGGGGAAGTTCTCCATCCAGGAAGCATGGGAAAAGTGCGGGTCGAACGAGCGCACCTTGGCGATCGTGCGCGGCGCGTTCCACCAGTTGTGCAGGCGGACGCGGGAGTCCGGGTGGTCCGCCACCCACTCGCCCGCCAGGGAGCCAGCGCTCTGGTTGCCGCCATGCCCGTTGACGAGCAGGATGCGGCGGAAACCCGAGGCGTGCAGGGCGTCCAGGAGGTCGCGGACCACGTGCAGGTAGGTGTCGACGCGCAGGCTGAGGCTGCCGGGGAAGTCCCGGAAGTATGGCGTGACACCGTACGACTGCGCCGGGAAGACGGGCACGCCGAGGGGCTCGGCAGCCTCCACGGCCACGCGCTCGGCGAGGATCGCGTCGACGCCCAGGCTGAGATAGCCGTGCTGCTCGATGGAACCGAGCGGCAGCACCGCACGGTCGTCGCGGCGAAGGTATTCCTCGACCTGCATCCAGTTCATGTCGACGATGCGCACAGGTACTCCTCCTCACGGGTGGTCGGGATGGAACCTGTCAGGGCGATGGCGGCCGCCTTCGGGCGAGTGCGTCCTCGAGCCAGGCGAGATCCTCTCCGGCGACGATCGCCTGGCGCTGCGCCAAGTTGGCCCTGAGCACCTCCGGGATCTTGGCGAGGACGGCTTCGGCATCGCCGCGCGGCACCAGCACGATCCCGTCCTCGTCGGCCAGGAGGAGATCCCCGGGCGTGACCGTCACGCCGAGGAGATCCACAGGCTCGTCGAGGGCGACATAGTCCTGGCGCCGAGGCCTCTTCGGCTGTGTGCCGCGTGCGAAGACCGGCAGAGAAAGAGCCTCCCGGTCGCGGACGTAGCCGTCGACGATGAAGCCGGCGGCGCCGCGCACCGCCGCCCGCAGCGAGAGCAGCTCCCCCGCGAGAGCCGCCCCGTCGCCACCGCCGACGGCGACGAGGACGTCGCCAGGGTTCGCCTGCACCGCCAAGGTCTGCAGGCCGAGGTTGTCGCCCGGGGCGAGGCGCACGGTGCGGGCGAGACCGCATAGGCGTCCCGAGCCGCCGATGGCGACGAGACCGGGTGGCAGCGGCACACCGCCGGCGTCGGCGACGTCCGAGGACGCGATGTCGAAAAACGCCTGCCTGAGAGCCTCGGCATCCCGGGCCTTGTCCACCAGTACCGCCTCCTCGCCTCATGGTTACGTATTTCGAAACTTCGACAAAACAACCTGCGTCGGCACGGCGCATTTTTCGCGGTTGGTGCCCATGCGTCCAGGTTCTGCTAGAGTGTCCTGAGGGACCGGCCGATCAAGGAGGATCTTCAGTCATGCCGAGCCACGAGGAGCTTCTCCGCTACGCCGATATCATCGTCCGGGTGGGCGCCAATGTGCAGCCCGGCCAACCCGTGACCGTCAGCGCGCCCCTCGATACCGCGCCCTTCGCCCGCATCCTCGCCGAGCGCCTTTACGAGGCCGGTGCGGGCATCGTGCGCATGAACTGGCAGGACCCGCTTTGCCAGCGCCTGACCCTGGAGAGGGCGGACGAGGCGAAGCTTGGCCAGGTGCCGACGTGGGAGGCACAGCGCCTGACCGAGGAGATCGATGAGAACTCCGTCCGCATCTACGTCGACGCGGAGGACCCCGATCTGCTCAAGGGCGTCGACCCGGGCCGCGTCGCGCTCGCGCGCAAGGCGCGCGGCCAGGCCCTCAAGGCCGCGGACGACCGCATCATGGCCGACGAGGTGACGTGGGTCGTCTGCGCGAGTCCGTCGCCCGCCTGGGCGCGCAAGATGTTTCCCGAGATCGCGGATGCGGATGAGGCTGTAGAGGCGCTCTGGGAGACCCTCCTGCGCGTCATGCGGACCCGGGGCGACGACGCGGTCGCCGCCTGGCGCGCACACTTCGACGACCTCGAGCGCCGCGCGGAATTCCTGAACACCCGGCACTTCCGCCGTCTGCACTACCGTGCGCCCGGCACCGACCTGCATCTCGAACTGCCGCCGCTCCACGTCTGGAGCGCGGCGCGCGCCAAGAACGCCCGCGGCGCGGCCTTCGCCGCCAATCTGCCGACGGAGGAGGTCTACACCCTGCCGGCGCGCGGCGGCGCGCAGGGCACGGTGCGGGCGACGATGCCGCTCGTCTACGACGGCGTCGTGATCGAGGGCATCGAGCTTAGGTTCGAGGCCGGCCGCATCGTCGACTTCCGCAGCCGCACGGGCTTCGAGACCCTGAAGCAGCTGATCGAGACGGACGAGGGCTCGCACCACCTCGGCGAGGTGGCGCTCGTTCCCGTGACGTCGCCGATCGCCAAAGAGGGCCGGCTCTTCTACAGCACGCTCTTCGACGAGAACGCGTCCTGCCACCTGGCCGTGGGGCATGCCTATCCGACGTGCCTCAAGGGCGGCAGGGACATGTCCGAGGAGGAGCTCGCGCAGGCGGGCCTCAACGATAGCATCACGCATGTCGACTTCATGATCGGGTCCAAGGAGCTCGACATCGACGGCGAGACCGAGGCGGGCGAGATGGTGCCGGTCATGCGCAAAGGACTCTGGGCGTTCTGACGTGGGGCATTTGGTGAGGGGCGGGGCCGGAAGGCGACGCCCCTCACGTGACGTATCCCAGCCGTGCGCCACCCGCCTCTCCATGTGGCGGCGGTTGCGAGGTAGATGGCTACCTGATATTGTGGGCGCAGGGGGCGGGCTGAGATGCCGAACCAGTACCGGAAGGGAACGGTGGAAATCACCCTCCGCGTCCCGGAATCGCTGAGGGACGAGATCAAGCGCCAGGCCGAAGCGCGCGCAACCTCGGTCAACCGGTTCATTCGCGATGCCGTGGACGAGTCTCTTGCCGCGCGCCTGCGCCAGAGGGTGCAAAACCCCCTCAAAGGGAGCCCGCGCCGCAGGCCCAGGGATCCTGCCGCGCTGTTCGCATTGGCCTACAGCACCCGCCAGCGTGTCCTGAGGCAGGAGTTCCTGCGCCGGCGCGGGCCGCGAAGGTGGGAACTCCTGTGACGCCCGAGGAGTTCCTGCGCTTCGTGGACAGACCTGAGCGCCTGGTGCGCCAGCTGCGAACCGCTGCTGCCATCAGCGAGGAACTAGCGTCCGAGGGGCTGCGCCCGGTGGTGGTCGGCGGCGCGGCGGTCGAGTTCTACACGAGTGGCTCGTATACGACCGTGGACATCGACATGGTCGTGGACGGGATCAAAGAGATCGACAGGGTGCTCAGCGCGCTGGGCTTTCGCCGCTTGGCCGGCACCTCCTACGTGCACCCGCGGCTCGATATCGTCATCGACCTCCCTCCCGCGCCCTTGGCGGGCGACGCCCAGAGAGTCGTCGAGGTTGCGGTCGAGGGATATAGAGCCTATGTCATAGGACTGGAAGACGTCGTCGCCGACAGATTGCGCGCCGTCGTCCACTGGCAGGACATCGCGTCCAGGGAATGGGCCGCCCAGATGTTGGCCGCGCAGTGGGAGTCCGTGGACTGGGCCTATCTTGACGGTCTGGCCCGGTCGGAACCTGAGGCCTTCGCGCGGGAGTTGGCGGATTGCCGGCAACTGGCCGAGGCCGTGGTGCGGGGCGTACCGCCAGAGGATGCGACGTAGCGCCGACTCTTCCCCGACACCCGAGGAACGTGTGGCCGTGCGCCATCGCCGGGTGAACCGGCCAGCGGACGGACGAGCGACTCGGCGTGGACCGGCCGTCTGAGCACCAGCAGACGCATCGGGCGTCACGGCATGGCGGCGCAGGTGTTCCGCTTGCGACGAACGTCGGACGGCTCTCCTGCCGGAGTCGCACCCGTGCACGCCGCATCATCGCCGGGGATGTGGAAGCCATGCGCCGCATCAGCCTTCTTCTCGCCTGCCTCGTCCTGCTCGCCGCGGCCTTCGCCGTCGACCGGGCGGGCAGCCTCGGCCCCATTCCTTCGCCGCTGGCCGCCGGCTCCCAGTCGGCCGGCGAGGTCCAGGTCCCGCCGCCCCAGGGCGCACGGGCAAGCGCAAACGTGCTGGCGCCGTTTGAGACGATCGGCTCGCCTTACCTGCGGACGACGGTGGGGACCTACCGCGTCCCTCTGACGCCTTCGGCCCTCTACGCCTACTACCAGCCCCTGCTGCAGCACCTCGGCTACCGATCCTCGGGCGCAGGGCAGACCTGCGGGCGGACGGGCTACTGCACCTACGGCTGGGCGTTCGCGCGGGGCACTGACATGTCCGACACGGTCGTGCTGACGGTGGCGCCGAAGGCAGAGGGGAGCCTCTACTCCGTCGCCCTCGAGCTCATCATGGCCCCGCCGCGTCCCACGGGCAGCTTCGTGCCTGCGGGTGCCACGCAGGTGACCGTGCGCGCACGGGCGACGTTCTCGAGCGCGTGGCGAAATGCGACCTTCACAGCGCCTGCGGTGATCGGGCGCCTGCGTAGGATCGTCAATGGCCTGCCTGTCGACACAGGCGGCCGGCTTGGTTGCGCGGCAGACGTCGGCGCCTCCGCCATGGTCACGTTCACCGCGAGCATCGGCGGCTTGAGCTACCTCGAAAACCCCGCCTGCGTCACCGTGGCCGGGCCCGACGGCGCGCATCTCGCGGACCTCAGCTGGGACTTGTGGCGGGCGGCGGCGCAGCTGACCCATGTGCGCGTGCCATCGCCCTGAGGCCGACTTGTGCGGCTGCGAAAAAGGGGGCCGGACCCGCGCGTGCGGGACCGGCCCCCCCTGGCCGTTCCAGCCTACTGCGCCTTCTTGGCGCTCGCCGAGACGGTGAGGCGGATCCACATGCCTGCGGGCTCGTGCCCCGGTACGGCGCAGACGATGTAGTAGGCGCCGGCGCGCGAGGCGCGGAACGCGAACTCCGCCCGCTTGCCCTGGCCGACGCCGGCGGTGGCGTCCTTCATGCCGGAGCCGGGGAACGCCGGCGTGACGCTTGTCTGGCTCTTGGTCACGACGGCGCTGTGCGGCATCGCCCCATGGTTCAGGAAGAGCACCGTGACTTCCCAGCCGGCCGGCACCGTGACGCCGCCCTTGCCCTTCGCGAGGCCGTTGAAGTTGAAGCCGCTGTTGGCGCCGTCGGCCTGGGCCTCGACGAACAGCGTCACTGTCTTCTTGGCGGGATTCTGCGCCTTGACGAGCGGCGGCGCGGCGTGGACACCGGCGGCCGAGGCGGCGGCTGGGCCGAGCATGGCCCCGAAGAGAAGCAGGGTCCCCGCCGCAAGGACGGTGAGACGCGAACGCAGCATTCTGGTTCCCCCTTCTGCCGAAAGGTAGCATAGCCATGGCAGAGGTCAAGGGGACACGACCAGCAGGCTTCCGACATGTCCTGGGCAGCGCCTGCAGCGGGGCCCGGTCGGTCTCAGAGGCCGTTCGCGCGGCCCGAGCGCGATCCCCGAGCCGCCGCACTATCGCCGGCACGGGCACGAGCCTTGCCTCTTGCGGCGATGAACAGCGTCGCGAAGGCCAGCAAAAGGCCGAGCACTGGGTAGACTCGGGCCAGACCGAAGTGGCCCATGGCCCACCCCTCGAGGGGGAAGAGGGCGATCATCCCGAGGCTGAACAGCGTGTCCGGGACGGAGGCCAGCGTCGCGCGCAGGTCGTCCGGAACCACCCGGTTGAGTTCGGTTGCGTAGAGCACGTCGACGCCGCCCTCGACGGCGTCCGACGCGGCATAGGCCAGCGGTGCGGCGGCACCCCGGGCGTGAGGGATATGGCGTCCATGCGGCCGTAGAGCCGTGCGAACGCCTGGCTGCCTTCCGGCAGGCCCCGGCTGAGATCGTGCAGCAGGGCCTGGTCGGCCCCGCCGATGAAGCTCGAGCCCAAGGCGCCGAAGCCGATTGCGAGCGTGCCGAGCGCCAGCAGGCCGAGCAGGAGCGAGCGGCGGCGTCCGGCGCGGTCGGCGAAGATGCCGGTGGGTACGCCCGCGGCGAACGAGACCGCGTGGAAGGCGGCCTCCGCGATGCCCACCTGCCAGAGCGACCAGCCGACGTGCAGGAGGTAGAGGACCCAGAGGGCGCCGGTGAGGCGGAGCCAGCGAAAGGCGACAAAGGCGTAGAACGCCTGCAGGGTCCTGGACTGGGGCACGGTCCGCGACCTCCTCGGCATGAAAAAGGACCGGGCAGTGCCCGGTCCGAGGCAGGTCGCGCCTTGGCTACCTCCTGGTCGGCACGGGCACGCGGTGGCAAGGGCATACCTCTCCCTTGGTGCCCGCGAGCCTAAAGCCGATGTGCCGGCAGACCGCGATGCCGTCCAGGAACACCACTGTGCCGACACCTCCCGGCAGGACTCTTGAGGTGCCCATCGTACCGCGACGCACCGCCTCGCACCAGCGCGCCGGCCCGGGTATGACGGGCAGGAGGCGGACAGGTGTCAGGCGTTGACGGTTCCATCCAGCTTGGCGAGGACGAACTGCGCGACCAGGTTGGCCGCGAGCGACGACGTCTGGTTGCGGTGGTCGGTCATTGGATTCACCTCGACGATGCTCAGCGCCTGCTCTGGGCGCCACCGCCGTTTGGTCGGACCTCAGTGGCCGAGATGTCTTCTTTATGAGTCTCCGCCTTCCCAGCCAACCCATGTGTTCCTTATGGGGGAATATTGCAGACTTACAGTGGCTTTCAGGTTGGGCTCCTGGTCGTATTCGCGCCTTGATGGCAACATGTAGGCGGGAAACGACTGTCCGAGGCGAACGGGAGGGGTTCGGGCATGCAGGTTCCAGTCGCTGAGGGAATCTATCGGGAAACACTTGCCCACGGGGCGTCGCTTATGGTGGTGCGCTTTACCTTCCGCAAGGGTGCATCCGTCCCTCGCCACCGTCATCCCCACGAGCAGTCAAGTTACATCGTGCAAGGCTGCCTCCGCTATACGATCGAGGACAGAGAGGTCGTTCTGCGACCCGGAGACTCCCTTGTCGTGCCGGCAAACGCTGAGCATTCCGCCGTGGCACTGGAGGATACGGTCGACCTGAACAGCTTCACTCCATTGCGTACGGACTATCTGTAAGGCTGCGCCAAGCGGCTCTGCCGTCGTGGCGGACCCTGTAGGAGCCGCGCTTCTCCGCCGACCTCCTCGGCATGAAAAAGGACCGGGCAGTGCCCGGTCCGAGGCAGATCGCGCCTTGGCTACCTCCTGGTCGGCACGGGCACGCGGTGGCGGGGGCACACCTCTCCCTTGGTGCCCGCGAGCCGAAAGCCCAGGTGCCGGCAGACCGCGATGCCGTCCAGGAACACCATCGTGCCGACACCTCCCGGCAGGACTCCTGCGGTGCCCATCGTACCGCGACGCGCCGCCTCGCATGAGGTCGGCTGGCCGGGGCGTGACGGGCGACGGGCGGACAGGGCGTCAGGCGTCGGCGGTCCCGTCCAGCTTGGCGAGGACGAACTGGGCGATCAGGTTGGCCGCGAGCGACGACGTCTGGTTTCGGTGGTCGGTCATCGGATTCACCTCGACGATGCTCACCGCGCCTGCCCGGGGCGCCACCGCCGTGACGAAGTCGAAGAGCTCGCGCGGGCTGAGGCCGCCCGCTTCCACGGAGTCGGTGCCGGGCGCGAAGCCGGGATCGAGGACGTCGATGTCGATCCCGAGGTGGACGAAGTCCGCGCCCGCCGTCACCTCGAGCGCCCGCCGCGCCGCGGCGAGGGCCCCGATGCGGCAGAACTCCCTGGCCGGCAGGAGCGTGATGCCGCGTTCCTCGATGTAGGCGAGCGACGACGGCATGTTGACGTTGCGCACCCCGACCTGGATCATGCGGTCTGTCCGGAAGCGGCTGAGCTCTGTCGCGCGGCGGACGCCGCTCGAGTGCGAGAGGCGGCCCTGATGCTCCGAGGCGTCCAGGAGGTCAAGGTGCGCATCGAGGTGGATCAGCCCGATCGTCCCGTCCGTGGCGTCGTGCAGGCCGCGCACGATCGGGAAGGTGGTGGCGTCGTCGCCGCCCAGGGCGATCACCACGCGTCCCTCCTGCGCGATCTCCCGGACCTTGCGGGAGATCTCCCCAAAGCTGCGCTCCACGTCGTGGGCGTAGAGGCCCATGTCGCCCTCGTCGCGGAAGAAGACGCCGCCTGGCAGTCGCACGAGCCTTTGGCGGTCGAGCCAGAACACCTGCCCCTGCTCCGGGCGTGAGGAGATCTTCTTGAAGGCTTCGCGCACGGCTCCCGGCGCATAGCGGCTGCCGGGCATGCCCCGCAGCGCGGTGAAGTCCCAGGGGATGCCGAGGAGCGAGAATTCCATGTGCCATGCCTCCCTGTCGCGCCGTCTCGAAGCGCCTCTTCCGTGGGACCGGACGGTAGGGCAGGGGACCCCGACGCCCGCTGGCATCGGGGTCCCCTGCCGCAGCGCCTCAGCGGGAGAGTCCCGCCTCCGTGCGCAGCTTCGATCCGAGGAACGCGATGTAGAGCCCGCCGGCGACGATCACGCCGATGATCCAGGCGATGTCCGCGCCGCCCATGGCCTTCGAGATCGGACCGACGTAGAGCGTCGTGTCCATGAACGGCACCTCGACGAGGCAGCCGATCAGGTAGGCGGCGATCGCGAGCCAGCGCACGCTGCCGTAGCTGCTGGTCGGCGAGAAGAACGCCGTGTGGTCGTAGTGGCCGTGCCGCACCAGGTAGAAGTCGGCGAGGTTGATCGCCGTCCACGGCACGAGGAAGTAGGACAGGAACAGGATGAAGTTCGAGTAGTTGGTGAGGAAGTTGCCCTGGCCGAGGATCGCGACGAGCGTGCCGATGACGGCGACGCCGACGATGAAGCCGATGCGCGAGCCCATGGAGTGCCTGAGGCGCATCACGGCGCCGAGCGTCGTCAGGGAGGACATGAAGCCGCCGTAGAGGTTCAGCACGTTGACCGCGAGGATGCCGAGCACGATCAGGACCAGCATGACGCCGCCCAGGCCGCCGGCGAGGTGCGCCACCGCCGCCACGGCGTTGCCCATCTGCTTGGGTATGGCCGCCGCCAGGAGGGCGCCGAGCGCCATCATCCAGACCGAGGCGACGACACTCGCGATGTAGGTGTACCAGAAGGTCTGCGAGAGGTTGGTGTCCTGCGGCAGGTAGCGGCTGTAGTCCGCGACGTAGGGGGCGTAGGTGATCTGCCAGGTGGCGGCCACCGAGATCATCAGGAGGAACGAGCCCCAGTTGAAGCCGCTCGTCGAGAAGACGGCCGAGGGAATCAGACCGCGCGTGAAGATCGTGATCGTGATGAGCAGGAAGGCGATGCCCGCGAGGTAGGCGACGATGCGCTCGAAACTGTGGATCAGGTCGTAGCCCCAGATGGCGAGCAGCATCGCGACGATGCTCAGGACGATGACGCCGAGATTCACCGAGAAGCCGGGCCAGGCGGTCTGCAGGGCCTGCGCGCCGAGCACGTCGCTCGTCGCGAAGAAGCCGACGTACATGATGACGACGAGGATGAGCGGCAGGATGGCGCCGAAGAACCCGAACTGCGCCCTGGACTGGATCATCTGCGGGATGCCGATCACCGGTCCCTGGGCACTGTGGAACGCCATGAAGAGGCCGCCGAGGACGTTGCCGATGATGATCGCGATCAGGGCCCAGATGAAGGGCAGGCCGAACACGAGCGCGAGGGCGCCGGTGACGACCGTGGTCATCTGCATGTTCGACGACCACCAGATGTTGAAGAGGCTGGACGGCTTGCCATGGCGTTCTGCGGGTGGGATGTAGTCGATGCTGTGCTGTTCTACGGTGAAGGGCTTGGACTGGGCGCTCACTTCGAAACCTCCTTGCGCGGCTGGGACTTGGGTCCGATGAGTGGGGTGTGGATGGGGACCTCCTGGAGCTTGCGCTCGGAGAGCTCGTAGCCGGCGTCGGCGTGGCGGACGACGCCGATGCCGGCGTC